>ERZ1643251.35-NODE-35-length-274674-cov-10.261566_pt1 | contig 274674 bp, 278 predicted proteins | sample MGYA00579261_ERZ1643251 | MGnify/ENA primary metagenome ERZ1643251 (study PRJEB29033, sample SAMEA4952267) | chicken gut metagenome | biome: Broiler Chicken; feature: Gastrointestinal Tract; material: Caecum | place: Ireland | collected 2018 | study: Broiler... | reverse complement strand
TCCGGTCATTGCTGATATAGCTGTGGACAATGAAATAGTTTTCTACTGCGATCTGGACGTTATAAGCCGGTTTTAACTGCCCGTTCAGCATGTGGTCCTCTTTCATACGCATGAAGGTTGCTTCCAGATCCGTTTTAGAATAGCTGTTGCGCTCTTTCCCCATGATCTCAAAGCATTCTTGATATTCCATCAAACGGCTTCCGCACATTTCCAGCTCTTCATAGAGTTTCTGGATTTCCGGTTTATGCTTCCCTTTTCCGCAGACGAATTCGATCCCTTCCCCTTCTGCGATCTGTTTCAGGTTTTTCTGCAGTTTCAGAATCTCAAGCGGGGAACAGTTATCGATCTCTATGACCGTATTATTGGGAATCTTCTTATGCTTTGTCAGTTTCCGTTTCCTGTTTTCTTCGATGACCTTCCTGACTTTGTCCATCCCTTCGATCACGAACATATGGGCATCCCCAAGGCCGTATTTTGCTCCATACCCATTCTCGTGCAGAAATGCATTATACTTTGCATAAATGGCATCGATCGTGTCCAACAGGCCGGCAAGATGGTAATTGATGGTCCCCCGCCAGATGAAGGTATACCGGTTTGCATTCGCCTCAATCTTTGTCCCATCGATATAGAGTTCTTTCAGTGTGATAAGCCCCTCTTTTTCCAAACGGCGCATAAACTGGTAATTCAGTTCATCCAGGACTTCCCCTGTCAGCTTTTTCCCTTTGAAATCGTAAAAAGCATCCCTCTGGGGTTTCTGTCCTTTGGTCAGCCAGATAAAGGCAAGGTCTCTCTGGCACAGATCCACAATACGGTCAACAGTTTCACAGAGGAACAGTTGACGCATCTTTCAGAAGAACTAAAAGAGATCCCTGCCCTGTACCGGCAGGAGGATTTCCGCTGCTTTGACCAGTATGCCGATGGCGACTCTTACGAGGATCCGGCTTACCGCACGGTTTTCCGGACGATTTTGCAGGCCATAAGCAGCCGGAAGCCTTTGTTCACCGCTTACTCAGGGAAAAAAGGCAGACACATGACGATGGAAATACTGCCCTGCCGTCTTCAGTATTCGCAAAAGGACGATAAGTTCCGCCTGCTTGGCATATCCGTCCGTCATGGACGCATCGGGGCACCCATGATCCTGAATCTTGCGCGTATAGAAGGATGTCATTTATCCAGGAATCCGGTCCCTGCCGGTTTTGACTGGAATACACCTTTTTTATCCGAAAACAGACCGGAGCCGGTGCAGATCCGCATTGCAAACGAACGGAATGCCCTGGAACGGTGCATGCTTCATTTCGCCAATTACGAAAAACGGACGGTATATGAACCAGATACAGATACCTGGCTTTGTTCTCTCTACTATGATCCGTCCGACGAGACGGAACTCCTGATCGAACTCCTTTCTTTCGGTCCGGTCATCCGGATCCTCGGCCCGGAGAACTTTCTGAAGCAGGTGCGTGAACGGGTAAAACGGCAGCATGAACTCTTTTTTTAACCCATCCTTGTCTTATTATTGCATTATAAAAATAACCAGCCGGTAATTCCGTCGCATAGATGGAACCCCGGCCGGGAAATCGCATTTTCAGTTGCAAAAGGTAAGGATTACATCTCGATCAGTTCATATTCCCGTGTACCCATACCCAGCTCTTCGGCTGCTTCAATGGTATGGATGCCGTTGCGGCTGTTGACTCGCTCCATGAAATGATCACGGCCCGGATCGTCGGAATGGATAACCAGATCCATGCATGCCTGATCGATGGCCACCGGATCGGTGGAAGCCAGAATACCGATGTCTTTCATACAGGGATCTTCCGCTACCGCGCAGCAGTCGCAGTCTACGGAAAGATTTTTCATAACGTTGATAAAGACGATATGATCCTTAAAATGATCGGTTACGCTGGATGCCGCATCCGCCATGGCCTCCGGGAATTCTACGCTGCTGGCATGCTGTTTCCACGTTTCATAACGGTCGTCTGTCTTTCCCGCCGAATGGATCAGCGCTTTGCCCGCGCGGGATGCGCAGCCGATTGCCAGCTGTTTCAGAGCTCCGCCGTAGCCGCCCATGGGATGGCCTTTGAAATGAGCCAGTACCAGCATAGAATCGTAATTCTCAATATTTTTACCCAGATAGTTTTCTTTGAGAATTTTGCCGTTTGGAATCGGCCATACTACATCCGGCCCCTCCGCGTCCATCAGATCCACGTCAAAATATTTGTTCCATCCGTGTTCTTCAATCAGCTTCAGATGAGACTCTGTATTGTCGCGCACCCCTCCGGTGGCATCGCCATATGCGGTATTGCATTCCACAATGGTTCCATGGACTTCTTCTACCATGGGACGCCAGAATTCCGGATGCAGGAAATTCTGGTTCCCCTTTTCACCAGAATGTACTTTTACTGCCACTTTCCCCGGAAGTTCCACGCCAAGCGCACGGTACATCTCGACCACTTTTTCCGGAGTGATTTCTTTTGTAAAATATACCTTTGCCTTCATGTGCTGCTCCTTTCTGCCCTGATATATTCAATAACTCTATTATAATTCTGTCTGGATGCAGTGTCAAATTTTCAATCATTGATAAAAAGGTTCCTCCACTCCGGTTATGGCTCAGGAACAAACTTTTATGATTCCGGTATTTCCACTACAGTCTGTACTTCTCCACGGTCAAGATAACGCAAAGTGATGGAATTACCCTCGCTGTAGCGGATGATCTGCGGAAACTGTGCCACTGGAATATCAAATATTCTCAGGTTTCCCTCCAGAATCACATAATAGTGAGAATTGCCATCCAACACGATCTGCGTGAGAGACTGAATCCTTCCGGTAACCTGGAATGCTTCCTCCATCTCATTCGCGGTCATTTCTTCCGCACCGATCAGTTCCAGATAAGCCCGTTCGCATTCTTCTACCGTATCGCCAATAGCCACATTTTGGTATCTGGTAATATTTACCATGGCATACTGTTTCACCAATCCGGCCGCGTCTTTCAGCGCCATGAAATAGGTCGGCTCTCCCGCCACATTCAAGAGCAGCGGGAAAGTTGCCTGATAACCAAGATGCTGTACCTGCCCCTCCGCCGACGACATGGCGGAATATTCTTCTGCTCCCGGGCACGCGTAGTATCTGGCTTCCATGGTTCTCTGATTCATCAGAACAAAGCCCACGTTGGACTGATCGCCGCTGACAGACGTGACTCCGGTGTATACCCACACATCATCTTCCATAGCCAGATAATTATATCCATCTGTTGTTTTCAGGCATCCTTTCTGCCCAAGCACACTGTTCAGAAAGCCGTTGGCATACAACCCATAATAATCATAAAGCTGAATAAGCAGATTCGCCGAATAGACGGAATCCACCCACTCGGGACATTCTTCGATGTCATAGCAGACAGTATCTCCTGTAATCGCATTGCACAGCACTACTTTTCCGATAGTCTGTCCGCCGAACAATCCGATATTAAACTGCTTCACAGGACAGATCCAATACGGCGTGCCCTCTTCATCAATTTCAAAACTTAATCTGTCAAAAATAAATGTAGGATACCGGAAACGCAGATGGCGATAGATATTTCTGTTAAAATATTCCGCCTGAGAATATTTAATATACTGTCCTTCTTCCAGACGTACGCACTGTGTATCCTGCGTAGCCATATCGATCATAATATACGCCGGAATACCTTCCCTCATATTGGTCAGCCACTTGACAGGACTGGCATAGACCAGCGGCGTGACCCGCACTGGTTTTCCCTGATAATTAATCTGCGTATACAATTCACTGACTTCAAACTGTGATACCATATCGACCAGAGTACCCATCATGCGGTTTCCCAAAAGCGATGCGGAACTTTTGTCCAGGAGAGGAATCTCGTTATAATCCACCTCCTCAATATCTTCTGTAAAAGTGCCGTCTTCTACTTTCATAAGATCATGATATTTTCTTGAATTAATTATAGGCGACGACAGTACGCTTCCTACCACATAAATGACAATCAGCGTTCCCGCCAGAATTAACGCTGCTTTCAGTATCTTGATATCTTTAACCGCGTATCCTTCCCTGAGCTTTCGGATACTAAGAAGTCCGCCGAGTATCACAACCAGAGATACGATAAACAGCCAAAATCCATTGGAGTGGATGTTAAAAGCCGGAATTGTCACATAGTAATAAATTCCTGCAGCCAGAAGCAGTACGGCTCCCAGGAGCAGCTTGAATTTCAGTTTCATTAAAAACAGTCTCCTTCCCTGCCCTGTTAGTTCCGGACAGATATATTTAAGAAGAAGTATAAACGATTCTCTATCTTTTCACAACCATAATCTCCTGCGATTTCTTACAGTTGACAAAGTGCGTATACAGTGGTAGTATTGTTTCGTGAAAAATCTGTTTCAGGGCGAGGTGCAATTCCTCACTGGCGGTGTTCGGCAGTTGCCGTGAGTCCGCGAGCCTGATGTGAAGTATCACAGACGGCAGAATGGGTGTAACTCCCATACCAACGGTATAGTCCGGATGAAAGAAACGAAATTCAGTTCTGTTTGGTTGTCCTGAAATATTTATATTTCAGGATTTTTTACGTTCAGGACTCTATTTTCCTGTCAGATTCTTCAAAAATAAATTTTTAGGAGGAATTTGAAATGTCACACGAAATCACACAGTCAGCAACACAGGGAAACACGTTGAAGGTCGTAAAAATGGGCCTGCTGGTGGCTTTGTCCATCGTACTGGTCTACCTTGTGCACTTCCCTATATTTCCGGCGGTCGCTTTTCTGGAATATGACCCTGCCGATATCCCGATTCTGATCGGTACCTTTGCTTTTGGTCCTGCAGCAGGATTGATACTCACAATCGTCACCTCTGTAATCCAGGGTCTTACGGTCAGCGCGGCCAGCGGCCTGTACGGTATCCTCATGCATGTGATCGCTACCGGTGTGCTGGTAGTGACTTCAGGAAGCATTTACTGGAAACATAAAACGAAAAAGAGATCTGTGATCGCCCTCGCGGCAGGCACCTGCGCCATGGCTATCGTCATGATCGGCGCCAATATGATCATCACCCCCATCTTTATGGGTGTGCCGGCAAGCGCTGTATGGGCCCTGATGCCGTTCATCGTCGGTTTCAATGTAATCAAAGCCGGCATCAACAGCCTGGTTACGTTTGTCCTTTACAAGAGAATCTCTCCGCTTCTGCATCAGTAATATCAGAGCGGACACGAAAAATCCCTGCAGTTTATGCCCCGTATCTGCAGGGATTTTTATCAAAGATAACTTTGTAGTGTTTCCGCGCTTTCTTCCGGAATCTGAAAAACATAATCCGCCACAGAATCCGTCGAATCCAGACTCAGGATTTGCTCTAAAAACTGAGAAAATGATTCCGCCGGGCCCAGTTCCAGCCTCACGCAGGAACTATCCTCGAAAAGATACAGCCTGCATAGTTCCTCCATTCCCAGATCCTCTTTTCTCTGCCCCAGTTTCCGGGTCTCTACACTCATAAGAACAAACTGACCGGAGACAGCCCCGTCCTCTGGAACGCTTCCCCTCTCCCAGTTTCCGATATCCAGATCCCGTATAAAATCTTCCATGTCATCCGGATCATCCAGCGTCCGAACCGGGCTGTCGCTGTTTCCCGCGTAAATCTGGATTTCCTGTTTCTTTTCATTCTGCTCTTCCGCCGTGTCTCCCGTGCCGTCCGACGCGCAGCCGATGAGCAGAATACACGCCATTGCCGCCAGTAAAATCATTTTTTTCTTCATGATACATCCTGCCTTTCTTACTCCGTTTCCTGTCTCATAAGAAGGCGATAGGCTCTCAGAATGCCGGTCATATAAATACAGAGGAAGATACCGACTCCTGCCGCGGCCAGACCGGCGGCAAAGATGATGTCATCCACCAGCGGAACCCAGGTCGTGATAAGCGGACAGATCAATATTCCCGCCGCGATCAGGACGATTCCTGTAAGCCGGAGAAGATACGCTGCCTTTTTCCGTTCGGAAAATGCCGCGTTCAGGTCCGCTTTCACCTGTTCATCAAAGACCAGCGGTTCTTTTTCGATTCTCCGGTAGGGATTATCCGCCAGCTTTACCGAGAACAAAAGCACGACGCTCACGATCATGAGCACCAGGTACAGGATCATTCCCGGTTCTGTCCACCATATGGAGAGGCAGAGACCTCCGGATATCAGTCCCCATGCGAGCCCGGTCCGGAGAGATTTTCTCTGCCGGAAAGCAAGGAATCCGTCCGCCGTCTCCCGGCTCACATACATCCCTTTCTCTTCATTCTTTCCTTCCGCAAGATCTTCGCTCTGTCCTTCTCCTTCATTTAAAAGATAGTCCAGAGTCACATGAAAGATTCTCCCCATACGGATAATCTTCTCCGTCTCCGGATACCCGCTGTCCCGCTCCCATTTACTGACCGCCTGGCGGGACACGCCCATCTGGTCCGCGAATTCTTCCTGTGAAAGACCTGCCTCTTTCCTGAGCTTTTGTAGTTTCTCTCCAAATGTCATATCGACTGCCTCCTTACGCTGTCAGTATATTTCCATCAGGCCGGAAACGCCACCAAAATGCGGTTGCAAATGCGCAACATGAGGTTGCGGTCGTGATTTTTTTAAGATTTACCGGCGGATCATCTCCACAAACCAATCTTCAAACCGTTTTTCGTCAATATCCATGCACACACTTACGTTGGGAGCGCAGCAGATCTTCATCTTCCGTTCCAGATTCGTCACCAGCGCGCCGGCGGCAATACCCTCTGTAACTACTTCTACATAGTGCTCTTCCATCCGGAACATGTCCGGTTCCAGCATCAGGGCAATGGTACAGGGATCATGCATGGCAAGTCCTGCGTCCACATCTCCATCCCGATAATGAGTGAGCAGGGAATACAGCATATGACCCGCTCGTCCGCTGTCCCGCATTTCTGCAAGGCGGTCCTTATGAAGCAGCGCGCGTTCTGTTACATCCAGTCCCGCCATCCGGATGGGCACTCCGGAGCGGAATACCATAGCCGCCGCATGAGGATCGATGTAGATGTTGAATTCCGCCGCAGAGGTCGCGTTTCCCCGGTAGATGCCTCCGCCCATCATGACGATCTCGTCGATCCGCTCTTTCACCTCCGGATACATGGCAAAAAGCAGCGCCACATTGGTCAGGGCGGCGATGGCGACCAGGGTAGTCTTGCCTTCCTCCTCCATAATCACGCGCCGCATGGCTTCTACGGAATGTACCGGCAAAGGTTTTTTCTGCGGTTCCGGGAAATCATACCCGTCCATCCCGCTTTCTCCGTGAATATCCGGGCTGCTTGCCAGCTCGTGCAGGAGCGGACGCTCACAGCCGCGGGCCACCGGTATATCCGCGCCGAAAAATTCTACCAGCTTCAGCGCGTTTTTTGTGGTCTTGTCCACGTCCACGTTAGCCGCAGTGGCGCTGATCAGCCGTATATCAAATTTTTCACTTATGATTGCCAGCGTAATCGCTGCCGCGTCGTCGATCCCCGGATCTGTGTCTATGATGATTCTTCTTTTGTCCATTGTGTGCCTCCTCGTATAGCGTGTAATTTAATCTTCAAAGGATTCATGAAGCAGAATATAGCGAATTCCCAAAGGGGTTGTTCTGTCGCACACTACCATTGGGATCCCTTGTTCAATTTTATTATATAATTCTCCAAAATCGGTACCCTTCCACAAACTATTGATTATCGGCCGCATTTATATTATATATAAAATATGGCAGTAAGTACAGTATAATTGCTCCGACTTTTATAATACACCTAGGAGGTGGAAAAGTCTTGACCAGGAAAGAAGCGTACCGGATCCTCGGGCTTCCGGATGGAGCAGGAAAAGAAGAAATTAAGAAAAGATACCGGCAGTTGATGATGCAGGCGCATCCGGATATGAATCTGTCCTCAGACGGACATCTGACCCGTCAGGCTCAGGAGATCAATCTTGCATATGCGGCGCTGAAAAAACTTCCGGAAAATCATCCTTCGGCAAACCAGAAAACGAAAAAAGCGGCGCGCCCGGCAGGAAGCACGTGGATGCCTGGAATGCGCCTGTTAACATACATGCCTACCGGGAACGGGAAATCTTTCATTACGCCGAAGATCCTGAGGGAGGCGTCCTGGGAAATATCTGTATTGCACGGGGAAAATATCTCTGGACCACAGACGAGGATTTTCCGCTGTTCCTTCTCAGCATCTACCGGTGCAGCAAAGGTATCCTGGATGAGACAGACGCCCTGCTCCGTCAGGAGCCCTCTCCCGATTTCCGCCGGGACGTACAGGCGGAACTTGCCTATCTGCTGGCACAGCAGTTTATGGACAGTACTGCTCTGCTCCATGAACTTGCCCGGGAAGTAAAGCCGTCAAAAACCGGAGAACATATCTATCATATCCCCTCCATGCTGGAAATGTCCGGCCGGAAAATATCCGTTCAGCCGGGAGAGCTTCTCTTTCCTGCCGGTGTCCGCAGGCACAGGCTCTATCTGAAGAACCAGTCCGGCCATGAAACGGGTTATCTGTCCTTCCGTGACGACCGGCTGTACTATATCGTCATCCCTCTGTTTGAGCAGAAAATCGTCCAGGTACGGCTGCAGGTATCGGAAAAACCGTCTTCATCCGGGAAAAACGTCCGCCCGGGATACAGGAATCTGGATCTCTGGGTCAAAACATCCCGTTCAGCCGGCAGCCGGCTGCCGGAAAACCTCAATTTGCAGATAGAACTTCTGTTAAAAAAATATTCACATGGCCTGAACTGACTTATATTTTAGTGTGGAAGTAATTGACTTTTCATCAGACGATTGTTATATTGGAAACTCAGATATGTAAACAATTTCTGCATAAGAGGTAGACGACTATGTTTCGTGAAATGAGAAGAAAGAAACAACAAATGTCAGGAGAAGCCTGTGATGAGCTTCTGTTCCGGGAGACTTCCGGTGTGCTGGCCCTGTCAGGAGACGACGGTTATCCGTATGCTGTCCCTATCAGTTACGTATACGACGGCGAGAAGATCTATTTTCACTGCGCAAAATCCGGCCACAAGCTGGATGCCATAAAAAGGAATCCCAAAGCCTCCTTCTGTGTAATCGGGCAGGATCAAATCGTTCCGGAAGAATATACTACCTATTTCCGGAGTGTGATCGCCTTCGGTACCATACGGATACTGGAAGACGATCACGAAAAAATGGATGCCATCGAAAAGCTTGCAGTCAAGTATGCTCCGGAAGATACGCCCGAAAGCCGCAAAAACACCATTGAACGGGAATGGACTCCGTTATGTATGCTGGAAATGACCATCGATCATCTCACCGGAAAAGAAGCCAAAGAACTCAAACGTAACAGTTCAGGACGGCGGGAAAACGGAGACAAAAACAGGCGTTAAGCTTGCTTATAAGCATGCTTTTGTCTCCGTTTTCACATCGGATGGACATCCGATGCTTCTTGTCCGGCCCTAGCCGGGCAAGAAGATGTGCCGTCCTGAACTGTTACAATCAGACACTAAATTGCTTTTAATAGAGCGCATCGATCTCACGGTCGATGCGTTCTTTTAGTTTCCCGATATGAAAGCCGTCAACAGTCCGGTGGTTGACTTCGACTGACAGATGAACCATCAGACGCCCTTTCTCTTCATAATACCTTCCCCATGCAAGATGCGGCACCGTATCATCTTTATCCAGCTTATGCTCATTGGTCAAAGCAGTAAAATCGAACCAAGGCGTACAGGAAAAATAGATCAGTTCGTCGGTCTCTTTCTCCTGATCCAGAAATCCTGTCTGCGCTTCACTCCGCTCCTTTGCGTGACGGCAAAACTCCATATAGTCTTCTTCCCAGGGCATCGTAATGATCTGAAAGAGTTCTGAACCTTTTTTCAGATAAGTAAAACTGGGATTTGTCTGATCCAGCATCACCACCTGGCTATCCCGGACGCGAAGCAGGAAATTCGGAACCGAGTTGACTGCTTTTGTACACACCCAGATCATCAGATAATAGAAAGAAATTCCCTTATTTTTAGAAACTTCTTTCACTTTTGTCACATCTACCGGGATCGTAATAGAGTAAAACGGATAATCAGCCGCTGAAAACAGATCAAATATCTCTTTCCGATCCCATGTATTCTGATCAATCACTTTCATAAAGATACCTTTCCTCTGAATAATTTTCTACTCTGTATACTCCTGATAGATGGCTACGTGGTCATAGATGCAGCGCCAGCTGCTGTAAGTATCCGCGGTCACGCAGATATAATGTTTGCCGCTGTCAGTCACTTCATAGCTGGCCGCGCAGCTGCCGGACTGCGCCACATATCCTGTCTTGGCGCAGACAACTTCACCGTTCGTCTCTTTATCCTCGATCCTGCGCAGGAACCAGTTGGAGATAGTGATCCCTTCCGGATGCTGTTCCGTCGGGGATGTGGTATAGGTATGTGCGGACAGCACTTCCCTGCAGAGTTCGTTCTCCACTGCCGCCTTCAGGATGACAGCCATATCATAAGGGGTACAGTAGTGATTTTCGTCATAAAGACCGACACAGTTGGTGAAATGAGCCGTATCAGAAAGACCCAGTTCGTCCAGTTTTTCATTCATCAGATCCACAAAACCTTCCAGAGATCCTGACACATAAAAGGCAAGACCAGCCGCAGCATCCGCACCCGATGGAAGCACAGTCCCGTAGAGAAGGTCTCTGACAGTCACTGTCTCGCCATCGCCAAAGCCCACTGCGCTGCAGTCATTGGAATAGCTGTAATCTGTGATTTCTCTGGTGATCGTAAAGGTATCGTCCAGATCGGTAACATGCTCCGCCGCCACCAATACCGTCAGTATTTTCGTCATGGATGCCGGAATCATCCGGTCGTTGGCATTTCGCTGGGCCACCACCGTATTATTGTCCAGATCGACGAGCAGCGCGTAAGTGCTCAGCACGGTCTCTGCGTTGACAGCCGCCGCGCTGTCCGCGCCTTCAAAGGTATATCCGGACGCGAACGGGATGTCCGGATTTACCGCCGGTTCCTCTTCCTGCTCCTCTTCCGCCGTATCTTCCGTATTCGACGCAGTTTCTTCTGCAGTCTTTCCTTCCGCGTCTTCCGCCGAAGCCGTTTGAACAGAGGCTGTATCTTCTGTATCAGTCGTTTCCATATTTTCTGTATCTTCCTGTGCAGATGCCTGCGCAGACGGTTCTTCTTTGGTTGCTGTATTGCCCAGCAGCCTTATGCCGCCCACACCCAGGCATATGATCACAACCGCTCCTGCTATGAGCAGCATCTTTTTGCGCCTTTCTCTCAGTCTTCTCATCTCCCGGATCTTTGCTCTTTTCATCTCTCTTTGCTGCTGTCTCAGCCTCTCCTCTGATTCAAAATCCCGCACGTCTTTTCCTCCGTCTGCTTTTATGCATAAACGATCCGCATAAGAATTAGATCTTATGCGGATGCCGTATCTTCTTTCTGTGCATTTATTTTAGCAAAACTGCGGATCGATTTCAATCGGGATTTCCTGTCGATTTATGTCAAAATCACTGATTTTCCGGCACAGTATAGGAATAGCAATAATAATCGAACCAGTCGATCCATGATTTTTTCTTCCAGGTCAGCTTAAATGGCGTATTCTGTATAATATATTCATGGCATACCGGATGCAGATAGATCATCGTGCAGGATCTCGGCTTTCGTTTCAGGCTGTCCATAAGATGACCGATCATGACACGGAATACTTCCTCCGGAAACGGGTTAAACAGATAGAAATAATTATATTTGTCATAGTCCTGAAACTCCAGCGCATCTGCCTGGAACGCCTGACAGCGGTCCTCTATTCCAAGCCTGTGAAAATTATCATTGGCGGTCCTGGTCAGGGCTTCTGACAGATCATATCCCCGGACCGCGCCAAAAGGATAACGGCTCATCAGATACATGGCCTTTCCCTTCCCGCAGCCAATATCCAGGATGCGGTCCTCCTGGCTGATCGGATATCTTTTCAGGATACGTACCAGCGCGTCTGTAGACGGCTGATATTGATTGCCGTGCTCCTGGGAGAATCCGGCATTTTCCTGGGACACCCATCCGGAAAAGTCCGCGTTTCCGCGGAATATCCGGTCATTCAGGCGTGCGAACCACTGCAAGATTCCACAGAATATGTCATGCAGAAATGATTTCATGTGCAGTCACTCCTTATATCTTTCATTCTTGGTGTCTGAATTCTCAGACCCTGCCATTAATAATATAAATTGCCATGACTGCCGCGTCTAATACTTAAATTTCATAATAAACAATACCTTTTAGGTATAGAATGCCGGCCAGTTTCTGGCAGGGCTAAACTCAAAAAAACGACAAAATTCTATCAATTATCAAAGTAAGGTGTGTAAAAATGGCTATGTCCGCCCTGCCGGAAAAAGTCCGTGGTATCTATCATTTACACGTTCTGCCGGATCCAGTTCTCTATGTGTTCTGCAATTACGTCATTATTCAGATCCTGGAACATGAAATGATCATTTCCGGTGATACCTTCTTCAGGCAGATCGACAACCGTACAGTTGCCGCCCTGGGAGTGTGTTACCAGTATGGAATCTTTTCCTGTCCGGTCATATACTTCATCGATCGTCGCCGCCACGGCTCTCGCCACTGTCTCGTTGTCAAAGTCGGCGCCCATATCCGATGTCATACCGGTATCAGGAGTCATCTGACGAAAGAACTGGTCCAAAGATTCTTCATCATTGGGGAACTGCGATCCTTCATTCGGAACAGATTCTCCATTCTCCCAGCGGCCGATACGGAATTGTGTATACCATCTCTGGTCCAGTGTCTTTGTACTGATCTCTCCGCTGACAGAAGTAGCTCCTGCCTCTCCTCTTCTCGGCTCGTCGATCAGAAATACACTGTGGCCCATCCGAAGAAACATGTCAGACCAGCCTTCCCGGCCGTCCGGAGTCGTCATCCATCCCATACGGGACTGTCCGTATCCATGAAGAAATACCATGGGGAGTCCTGTCTCATCTTCCGGAATCTGATAGAGGACATTGGCATGAACTCCGCCCAGGGCGCTACCCGGGAGAACAATCTGGCTTCACTGGGATATGTGGATTTTGATAATCCGAGTGAAATCAGCATCTACCCGGTCGACTTTGACAGCAAAGAACATGTAGCCGAGATCCTGAGCGCATACAACAGCCGCATGGAGGCGGAAGGAATGGACGATCAGGTGATCACGTATACGGACATGGTGGGTACTCTGATGTCCTCCGTCACAGATATCATCGATATCATCAGTTACGTGCTGATCGCGTTTGTGGCCATCTCCCTGGTTGTATCTTCCATCATGATCGGGGTGATCACTTACATCAGCGTACTGGAACGGAAAAAGGAGATCGGGATCCTCAGGGCCATCGGCGCTTCCAAAGGGAATATCTCCCAGGTCTTCAACGCCGAGACTTTCATAATCGGACTGTGCGCCGGACTGATCGGCATCGGACTGACGCTGCTTTTGCTGATCCCCGGCAATGCGCTGATCCATCACCTGGCAGGCACTGACAACATCAATGCGTTCCTGCCCGCCGGATACGCAGTCATCCTGATCGCGCTGAGCGTCTTTCTCACGCTTCTGGGTGGACTGATCCCTTCCAGAAAAGCGGCCAAGAGCGACCCGGTGACGGCGCTGCGGACGGAGTAACTTTTCGCTTTTTAAATCAGCATGGTCATATAGGCAGGTATATACATAATACCATCCTGATAATTCAGATCTTTGGTATATATGATATACCTGTCTTCCATTTTCATCTGGTATTTCTTTACCAAATAATCAAAAGATTTATGGGACAGGTAATTGGAAGATTTGACTTCTATCGGACATATTTTTTTCTTTTTTACCACCAAAAAATCCACTTCGTACTTTTTTTCCATGGCTGATCCATCCGGCTTGTAGAGATATTCGTGAAAATATAATGAATATCCGGCGGCCCTCAACATCTGAGCAACCATATTTTCTAAAATCATTCCCTGATTAATTCCTAACCGGTCAATGATCAAGGACTTATACAGATCTTCATCTAAGTCGTCCCGGTTTTGCATAATTCTGGTTACCAGAAGTCCTGTATCCCCCATATACAATTTAAAATTACTTCTATCCGCGAACAACTCCAACGCAACTTCTGGTTTTGTAACGTTAATGCATTCATTTCCTATCATCGACTCCGAGATAAAACTGACCGCATCCATGTAATTCTGGAATCTCGCATTTTTATTTATTAAAGACCATTTAAAATGTGAGTTTTTGTTTTCCAGCTGTTCCGGTATTGTTTTATATATGACGGAAGCCTTTTCTCTATTTTCATCATCGTATTTTTTCAAATCTTCTTCGTACAAATCCAGAATATTTCTTTTTATAAAATCGATTTGTGCAAAAGTTCTGCCGTTTACAAAAGCTTCCACAGCCTGAGGCATTCCTCCTACCGCCATATACGTACGAAAATTTTTCATGACTTTTCGGTGAATGCTGTCTCCTAATGGCTTTTTCCTTTTAAATGCATCCTGAATGATCGGAATTGTAACAGTATCTCCTAATGCCCAGAGATATTCTTCAAAATCCATCGGATACATTTTGATGCGATATTCTTCTGATGGGATCAGAATATCTTTTACATTTTTTTTGATTGAGATCAAAGATCCTGTCTCTATATATTCATATCTTCCATCCGCCACCAGATATTTAATTGCTTGTCTGGCAAGAGGAAACAATTGAATCTCATCAAAAATCAAGGCACACTTTTTCCCCTGAAGCGCTCTTCCTTTAAGCAGGAACAAATTTCGAAAAAAAGTATCCAAGTCATTTATGTTTTCTGTGAAATTATTCCGAATATCTTCGCTCTCTCTGGCAAAATCAAGGAGCATATAATCATCATATTCATTCTTGGCAAATTCTTCTACGATTGTAGTTTTACCAATACGCCTTGCTCCTTCCAGCAATATGGCCGAAGAACCCGCAGACAACTCTTTCCATTCCAAAAGTTTATCGTATATTTTCCTTTTAAAGATCACTTTATATACACTCCGCTTTCTTTTAAAAGCATTATATCACGAAAAAAAGAAAAGTATACCTTATATTTTTAACGAAAACAAGAAATGTTTTATGTAATATTTTAACGAAAATAAAAAATGTTTATATCCATATCCCTTATCTCCACACAATATCCGCCTTTTTCCTGGGAGCTGTCCTCTTATAGGATACGGCCGGATATCCGATCAGCATACAGCAGACCAGAGGGGTATCCGGGATTCCAAGCCACTCTTCCAGTTCCGGACAGGCTTTTATGATCCGGGTCAGATATCCGCTGTAGAGGACGCCCAGTCCTTTGGCAACCGCCATATTTTCAATATTGGCTGCCGCAAGCCCGCCGTCCAGCGCGTTGTCCGCGGCGATCAAGATACAGGCGGGAGTATTGAAAAACAATCCGTCATCCTCCGGGTGCCTGCTCCGTCTGCGGTGCATGAATTTAAACAGCGCGGCATAATGGGGCATCTCCGCTTTCATCTTCTCCACCATCTCCGGAACCTGATCCCAGAGCAGGTCTTTAAACTGATCCAGTTCCTCCTGAATCACGATAAAGCGGCAGGCCTGCCTGTTCTTCGCCGTGGCAGTATATCTTCCGGCCTGCAGGATCTGCTCCATGCAGTCTTTTTCGACCTTTTTATCGCGGAAATTACGGATACTTCTTCTGAATTTTACCGCGTGAAGAAAATTCTCCGGAGCGACAGAAAATGTTTCCGCATCATATTCTTCCACATCCGCCATATCGTACTCCGGAATACTTACCGCTCCTTTCGGACAGACAGCCACGCAGTGGCCGCACTGGATACATTCCGGTGTGTAGACCGCTTTTCCGTCATGAACCGATATCTTCGCCGCCGGACAGTCCTTGGCGCAAAGACCGCATCCCACACATTTTTTCTCATCAATTTCAACCATACCGCTGCTCTCCTTTTCCAATAAAAATTTCATACTAATGCTTCTTCGCCAGCTCATTGGTATCCAGGCTGTCCCGGAACACAAAGAACCGGTCATACAAAAACTCCAGGGTAAAATTTGCCGCCATATTGATGACGGTCACCAGGTATTCATTCCAGTGCAGGCTTTCCGCGAGGAAATTGCCAAGTACCGTGGAAGCCGGTGTAAACACACAGTAAAAAGCAAAAACCTTAATCATGGCAGCCGGCACGTTGCTGGCAGACTGGAACGTGTATCTGCGGTTCAGTGTAAAATTCCACAGCACCGACAGTACCAGCGCGATCAGATAACAGGGCCAGTAGCTCCATCCGGTCAGTTCATTGAGAAGGGAAAAAGCCGCGATCTCAATGACTCCCGCAGAGATAGAAAATAATAAAAATTTCAGCGAGCGCAAAAGCTCCTTATGCCTGACATTGCTCATAGGGAAAGCCTCCTGTAGTTTTTCTTGTTGCTCTGATACAGTCTTTTGAAGATATCAAAGTATTTATCGTAGATTGCCTTTTTCTCCGGATCCGGCTCAAAGCGACCGGACACAGGGATGAAATCTTTCACCCGGTCCAGATCCCCGATGGCGCCCAGTCCCACGGCAGCCACAGCGGCCGCGCCTACGGCGCCCACATTCTGGGGATTCTCCAATACTTCAATGGTACGTCCCGTTATATCCGCCAGGATCTGAGAAGTCACCGGGGATAAAGCGCCTCCTCCAACAAACCGTATTACAGAGGAAGTCTTTACTTTTCTTTCTTCACACTCCAGCATCCAGCGCAGATGATAGCAGATGCCTTCCAGCACCGCGCGGATCAGTTCTGATTTTCCCGTCTCCAGGCGGATGCCGAAAAACATGCCCGCCGCAGCCGGATCTTCAAAAGGACAGCGGTTTCCGTGCAGCCAGGGTGTGAATATCACGCCGCCGGAGCCTTCCGGCACCTGGCTTACCACTTCAGTCATATAATCGTACAGGCTCCGGTATACCGCCTCATGGCTTTCCGCCACATCTACTTTCTTCAGATAAATCCCGATCTCGTCCAGCGCCAGATGGTCTTTTACCCATTCCAGACATTTCCCGGCTGTCTCCATCTCTGCAAAATAATTATATCTTCCGGTCTGTGCTCCCACGATCGCCGCGATCATGGCGGAGACGTCCACTATCTGCCGGTCTGTCACGGTACCGACCCATCCGGAGGTGCCGCAGTAGATATGCGTCTCACCCACGCCCACGCACCCGGAGCCGACGCCGATCAGGGAAGCGTCCCCGCCTCCTCCAAAGACCGGAATGCCCGCCGGAAGCCCCAGTTCCTCCGCCGCCTGCGCGGTCAGGGATCCTGCCCGGTCGGAAGATCTGATGATGCGCGGCAGATGCTCCATCTGAATGCCGAACATGCGGCAGAGACTTGCGCTCCACCCTTCTTTCCCTTTTCTGGTGTCATAGAGCAGCGTCGCGAATGCGGAGTCTTCCGTCATGACGCATTCTCCGGTCAGCCGGCGGATAAAATACTCTTTTACATCCAGCCACTTGTCTGCCCGCCGGAAGTTCTCCGGTTCATGATTTTCGATCCATTTATATTTCCACATGGGATCTTTGACGCTGGTGGACACGGCTCCGGTGATGCGCAGGCATTTCAGCAGCCGGAACACATTGGCTCCGGCGATCTGCGGACCGTAGGCAAGACCTTTCCGTATCTCAGCCTTTGCCCGCTGATCCATATAACTCATAGGGCGGTGCACCGGCTTCCCATCCTTGTCCACCAGCACCAGCCCCTGCATCTGGGAGCAGAAAGAGATCCCTGCCACTTCGTCCGGTCTCACTTTCGTCCCGGCAAACAGTTCTTTTGTCGTATCGCAGACTGCCTGCCACCATTCCTCTTCATCCTGTTCAGCGCCTCCGTCTTCCAGAATATAGAGACGGTATCCCTTGCTCACGCCTGCCAGCAGCGTGATCGTATCATCCACACGGAACAGACAGGTTTTTACGCCTGTCGTTCCGATATCGTAAGCCAGCACATAAATCATATCTTCATTTTCCTCCCTCATGGGGAACATCCTCCCTGGAAAATGTAAACGCGGATTCCAGAAATCTTAACAGCTGTTCCCTGACCATATCATCCTCCGGCAGATCCCCGCCGCAGTACAGTTTCCACCGTTCCCTGTAATAATCACAGCAGAGTCCGAACTGCAGCATCATCAGAAGATTATCGAAAAAAAACGCAGCCGTCCCGGGATCCATGTCCTCTCTGACAGTCCCGTTCTTCTGCGCTTTTCCTATAATGTCTGTATATAGTCCTGCCGTCATCTTCTCGATCTCCTCCGCCAGGTCCGCCGCGCAGCGGCTGTTTCTGACGGATGTGATCTCGTGATACATGCGGATATCATCCCCGTGCTCCGCCGCATGCCTCTGCAGTATGCGGATCACCTGGTCCGCGTACCCCAGTATCTTATCCTCCCGGACAAGCACTTCCTTCAGCGCCTCTTCCAGCCTGCCCACGCTGCGGCGTACACAGGCCAGGAAAAAACTCTCTTTATCCGAATAATACTTGTACAGTACCCCCACGCTGATGCCCGCTCTTCCGGCGATGGACGCCATACTGGCCTTTTCCATGCCCCTCTCCGCGAACTCATGGATCCCTGCTTCCAGGATCTCCGCGAGTTTTGCTTCTGTCAGCTTTTCATGCATCCGGACTACCTCTCCTTCTTCCGGGAGTATTTGTTCACATAGACCGTTCTCTGGATCAGGCCGTCCAGTCTGCCCAGAGGCCTGCATTCCGGAAAGTTTTCCGCGAACAGCGCCGCTCTGCAGCCTTTTTCCAGAAGGGCCGCCACTGCCCCCACGTCATCTCTTGTCCTGCCGGTACAGAACGCTCCTTCCCCGCGGATCAGAACTGCGTTTCTGCCCGCAAGCTTTTTCGCCGCGCCCGCCGGATCATGGCCGTCTGCGCAGCGGATCGTAGTCCCCGCGATCTGAATCAGATCTTCCAGATAGGGAGAAAAATCTTCTCCGCTCCGGCTCACTCTGCGCACTGCGTTGCTGCTGTCCCACAGGATATATTTTGCGTTCGTATGCCGGTAAATCTCCGCGTGGAAAGCCGCTTCTTCCGGCAGGTCATCCGGCAGCCTGTTCAGCCGGTAGACTTTTTTCTCTCCGTTCAGCTGCAGACAGAATCGTCTGTCTTTGCGTATGCTCCTCCCGTAATCACGGGCAGGAGGAAGCTGCTCCCGGTTCTTATTTCCAAGAAGTCCGATCTGCTCCCTGCAGACCCGCTCCAGTTCTCTGGCGGCAAGAAACGCGTCCTCCTCGTCCGTTCCCATACAAAGAGCGCCGTGATATCTCATAAGCACAGCTTTGGTCTGCGGATAACCCTGCAGCACATCCACTACCGCATTCTTAAGTTTCTTCGTGGACGGCATGCCGTACTGCGCGCAGGGAACTTCCGTTCCCAGCCGTTCAGAATCTATATGCGTCAGATCCCTGCCTGTTATTCCGTAGACAGAAGCTGCCTCCTGATGGGTATGAATGACAAAATTCACTTCCGGGCGCATACTGTAAACAGCCGCATGGATTCCTTTTTCACTGGACGGTTTCCGGGGACCGTCGTAAGAACAGTCCTCGATATTCACCGTCACCAGATCTTCCGGCCTCATATGCTCATATCCCATCCCGCTGGGAGTGATGACAAACTGGGTGGCAGATATCCTGGCGCTTAAATTGCCCCATGTCCTTGCCACCAGTCCGGTACGGAGCAGTTTCCTGGCAGACTCTGTCACCAGATTTCTTGCAGTTTCTTCTGTATAAGCCATCTCTATAACCTCCCCTGCTGTATATCTGCTGTGCTCAGACGTCGATGCGTCCACAGTTTTCAAAGACTCTGTCGAAACGGGCGAGCACGTCGTCGATCATCTCTTCGGTATATGCCGCGCTGGTATACAGCCTGGAACCGGCCAGCGTCACGATCCCCTCCGCCATGTAAGCGGCTCCCATGTGTTCCATTTCCTTCTGACGGATGCCGGTCTGCTTCAACACCTCCGGAATCGTCCAGGGCTTCGACCAGTCCACCACAAAATGCATGGTTCCCACACTGTCCAGATGGCAGATAGAACCCTGGTTGAACGCCACGAACGGAAGATGATGCTTTTCGATCAGCTTCTGCAGTCCCTTTGTCAGACGGTCGCCCATTCGCCCGGCTTTCTCGCAGGCATTGGTTCTCTCGATCTCGCACAGCGTGTAATATCCTGCCACGCAGGAAATCGGCGTCGCCGCCAGCGTTCCTCCGCACATGGCTTTGGACACTTTCTTTCCGGAAGAGTCGAGCCCTGCGCCCAGGTATGCCATACAGTCGTCATGGCCGCCGACTCCGCCTGCTCCAGGATATCCTCCCGCAATAATCTTTCCGAAAATTGTAAGATCCGGATCCACGTCAAAATAGCTCTGCGCGCCTCCCGGCCCGATGCGGAATCCGGTCACCACTTCGTCAAAAATCAGAAGCGCCCCGTATTTATGCGCCAGATATTCCGCGCCTTTGATAAAACGTTTGGATACCGGCCTGGTCCCGCTCTCCGGCCCCACCGGCTCGATATAGACGGCTGCCGTGCCTCCGGACAGACGGTTTCTCTGGAGCTTCCTCTCCAGATCTTCCAGGTCATTCGGGAAGAACTCATCTGTATGCCTGAATACGAACCCGGGTACTCCCTTGGACATAAGTCCTTTCGTGCCCGGCACACGGATGCCGTATGCCAGCTGGTCCGACCAGCCGTGGTAAGCCCCGCCCATCTTCAGGATATTCTTTTTCCCGGTCTTCAGTCTGGCGATCCTGGCCGCGCACATGCATGCCTCGGTGCCGGATCCCAGCATACGGAACTTCTGTACAGAAGGAACCATCTCCGAGATCTTCTTCGCCAGTTTATATTCATATTCGTGGAACAGACCCGTGGAAGGACCGCAGGTATTCAGAAGATCGATGACCCGTTCCCGCACTTCCGGCGGATTGCTTCCCAGGATCGTAGGGCCGCCCGCCTGCAGCAGGTCGTAATACCAGTTCCCGTCGATGTCGTAGAGCTTCGCTCCCTCCGCCTTATTGATCACGATGGGGAAAGGATAGTTGAACGCCAGATTGTGCTGCACCCCTCCGGGGATCACCTCTTTGGCTTTCTCGATCATCTCTTTTGATTTCGCGCATTTTTTCTCAAAATAGTTCTCCACGTAATCGTCCAGCTTATCCGGGCGGATGGAGTAGACCGGCTTTTTGATCAGCTCGTCCAGCTGTCTGGTCACTTCTTCCGCGTTCAGATACTTGTCAATCGCAAATCCGTTGTACGCCATGGCTTGCCTCCTGTTCTGCCTTGTGAATAGTCGTTCATGTATTTTCTGATGCTATTTTACCACCAGTCAGACCGCCTTGACAACAACTTATTGTCTGCCAAAATAAAAAGAGCACATGCTTTGACTGTCCAGTCATCTTTCATGCACTCTTTTACCTATCATTTTTCATGACGGAAACGGATTTCCCCGGTCTCATCGTCCATGCTGTCTATGATGGCAAGGGATTCCACCTGATATCCCTTCTCCCTGAGCATGCGTCCGCCGATCTGCTGACCCTTTTCGATGGCGATCCCGATTCCTTCCACCGTAGCGCCGGCATGTTCGATGATATCGATCAGGCCGCTTACCGCGCAGCCGTTGGCCAGGAAATCATCGATGATCAGGATATGGTCTTCCGGCCCCAAATATTTTCTGGAGACAATCACATCGTACACTCTCTTGTGGGTGAAGGACTCGATCTTGGTGCTGTAAACCTCTCCGTCGATATTGATGCTCTGTGTCTTTTTCGCGAAGACCACCGGCACATGAAAATACTGGGCGACGATACATGCGATCCCGATCCCTGACGCCTCGATAGTCAAAATCTTGTTGATCGTCTTTCCTTCGAACAGCCTGCGGAACTCTTTCCCCATCTCATTGAACAGATCGATATCCATCTGATGATTGAGAAAGTTATCCACCTTCAGCACATTCCCTTTCTTTACGATCCCGTCTTCCCGGATTCTTCTCTCCAACAATTCCATACTTTTATCCTCTGTTTTCCAGTTTGATTTTGTCTATTGTATCATCTGGACAGCCGCTCGTAAAGAGTCAGTTCCAGGACTCCGCAAATGCGGACAGCCGCGTCTGCAGATCATTGTCCGTCACCGCTTCCACGATCTCATCAGCTGTTATATGAAAAATACTTCCGCCTGTAAAGCTCAGATACGCAAATCCGGCAAACAAAAGCAGGCATATCATAAATTTCAGTTTAAAAAGAGCAAGCGTCCGGGACGGAGTCTCCTCCACGGGATGTCCGTAGATCTGATCTCTTCGTCCGCCGTATGTCTCTCTGAGAAGCTGTTCTCTGTATGCACCCATCTTCATTCCTCCTCCTGTTGTATCTTATGATGCGGAGGAAGAAAACATGCCTTCCGTTTCTAACGGTTTGCCAGCTCTTCGGTAATATCTTCCCAGGTCACGCCTTTCTCGGCCATCAGAACCATGGCATGGTACAGAAGATCCGACATCTCGTATTTTACTTCTTCCGGATCCGGATTCTTGGCGGCAATCACCAGCTCCGTCGCTTCTTCTCCTACCTTTTTCAAAATCTTGTCGATTCCCTTGTCAAACAGATAGTTGGTGTAGGAACCTTCTTTGGGATGCACTTTCCGGTCCAGTATCACATGATACACGTCTTCCAGTACACGAAGCGGATTCTTGCCTTCATTCTCCCGCTCTACCAGATCGCGGTAAAAACAGGTCCGGTTTCCCGTATGGCAGGCCGCGCCGATCTGGCTGACTCTGGCCAGAATCGTATCATTGTCGCAGTCTATAGATAAAGACTTTACATACTGAAAATGGCCGCTGGTCATCCCCTTGGTCCAGAGTTCGTTCCGGCTGCGGCTCCAGTATGTCATCTTTCCGATACGCAGCGTGGTCTGAAACGCCTCTTCGTTCATATAGGCGAGCATCAGAACTTCCGATGTCCGGTAGTCCTGCACGATGACCGGAACCAGTCCGTCCGCGTCCGTCTTCATCTCGCTCCATGGAATGCTGCTCTCCAGAACGTTCATCTCCAGGCCCCGCTTCGCCGCTTCTTCTTTCAATCCCATAAAATCCGCCACTTCTGTGGAAAAATAAATACTGGCGATCCCTGCTGCCCATTTATTGGCAAGCACATTAATGACCGCATCTTTTGTAGCGGCGGAGCTGACGCTGATCACAGGCAGTTCTCCTGTATATGGACAATGGGTATCCGATCCTGACCACAAAATCAGACTTCCTTTCTCATCCAGTTCTCTGGTGAGCTGCGTCTCATCCGCAATGGAAAAACCGATCTTTTCCCTGCCAAACCGCTTTGAGACCTCATCCGTCATGTCCACATTGCTTTCCCGACCATAATTCAAAATAGCTTTTTCACACCCCGCATAAAGGATTTTCTTCACATCCTCTGTACGGCGGATGTGTCCTCCTGCGTAGACCGGGATCTCCGCCGCGCGCGTTATCTCTTTCATAAGTCCGATATTTGCTTCGTGCTCTTCATCCGACTCGGACAAATCAAAAAGGAGGATTGCGTCCGCTCCGTTATCACTGTAAAATTCTGCAAGTTTTACGCCGTCCTGTCCGTTGACCCTGCCTCCGCGCAGAGGCATTACAGGAACCAGATACTTTTTTTTCATCATTCCAAACTGCCTTTCGTTGATAATACACCTGTGATTCTCTCATCTATGGAAACCGCCATATCCAGCGCCTTCGCAAATGCCTTGAACATAGCCTCGCAGATATGATGGCTGTTGCTTCCCGAAAGCATCTGGAAATGCAGGTTCATCTCCGCACTGTAGGAAATGGCGTAAAAGAATTCCCGTACCATTTCTGTATCCATGTCTCCGATCTTCTGTGACGGGAACTCCACATTGGACACATAGTAAGGACGGCCGGAAAGATCTACGGCGCAGAGTACCAGCGCTTCATCCATCGGCAGGATGCAGCTGCCGTAACGCCGGATTCCTTTTTTGTCTCCTACTGCCTCTTTGATGGCTTTTCCAAGCACAATCCCGGTATCCTCGATGGTATGGTGGCAGTCCACTTCCAGATCTCCGTCCGCGCTTATTGCCAAATCAAAAAAACCGTGTCTGGCAAATCCGTCCAGCATATGATCAAAAAAACCGATCCCTGTATTCAGCTGCGCGGTTCCGCTTCCGTCCAGATTCAGGGTCACACTGACGTTGGTCTCTTTGGTATTCCTCTCTATCGTCGCCCTGCGATCCATCTCATACCTCCTTTCCCGGCTCTTCAAAGCGCACGTGGATAGAGTTGGCATGCGCCGTGAGCTGCTCCTGCTTCGCAAAATATTCAATATCTTCGTGTGCTTTTTCCAACGCCTCTCTGGAATAATAAATAATACTTGATTTCTTTACGAAATCATCCACAGACACCGGGGAGAAAAATCTCGCCGTTCCGTTGGTTGGAAGGATGTGGTTCGGCCCCGCAAAATAGTCTCCCAAAGGTTCGCTGCTGTATTCTCCCAGGAAAATAGCCCCCGCGTTGCGGATCTTCGTCATGACTTCAAAGGGATTGCGCGTCACGATCTCCAGATGTTCGGAAGCGATCAGATTGACCGTCTCCACCGCGTCTTCCAGCGAATCCGCCAGAAGAATCCAGCCATAATTGTCCAGGGATTTCTGGATGATCTCCTTCCTGGAAAGACCTTTTACAAACTCATCCACTTCCTCGGACACTCTTCTGCCCAGCTCCTCGCTGGTGGTCACCAGAATCGCACTGGCCATCTCGTCATGTTCCGCCTGAGAAAGCAGGTCCGCCGCTACGTACCTGGGATTGGCAGTCTCATCCGCCAGTACCAGAATCTCGCTGGGACCGGCGATGGAATCGATTCCCACATACCCGGATACAGCTTTTTTCGCCAGTGCCACAAAAATATTTCCCGGGCCTGTGATCTTGTCAACTTTGGGGATACTTTCCGTACCGAATGCCATGGCGGCGATCGCCTGCGCGCCGCCTATTTTATATACGGCGTCTGCTCCCGACTCTTTCGCAGCTACCAGAACCGACGGATTGACCCTGCCGTCCTTGCCGCAGGGCGTAGCCATAATTACCTGGCTGACCCCGGCAATCTTTGCCGGAACTATATTCATCAGCACAGAAGACGGATACACTGCTTTTCCGCCCGGCACATATACGCCTGCCGCCCGAAGCGGCGTCACCTTCTGCCCCAGAATCGTCCCTTCCGGAGTGGAGTCAAACCAGCTGTACTGACGCTGTTTTTCATGATATTCACGGATGTTTTTCAGAGATTTCCGAATCGTTTCAAGAAGCCTCTTGTCAATTTTCTCATACGCCTCCCGAAACTCTTCTTCCGTCACCTGCACATTGGCCGCTCCGATCCCGTCCCAGTCGAATTTCCGGGTCAGCTCAAAAAGCGCCTGATCCCCTTCCGTGCGCACCCGCTCCACGATCTCCGTGACCGTATCGTTATACTCTCCGTAATTGCCCGGACTTCTCTTTAACAGAGTGTCCAGCAGATTTTTTTTCGTTGTATCATCCAGTTTTACTGTCCGCATAGTCCGCCTCCTATAGTACCGCTTTTAATTCCTGGATCAGTTTCCCGATCCGGTCGTTTTCCATCTTCATGCTGACCTGGTTCACCACCATGCGGGCGGACAACGGGCAGATCTCCTCCAGAACCTTCAGTCCGTTCTCCCTCAGCGTAGATCCGGTCTCCACGATATCCACGATCACTTCCGACAGGCCTACGATAGGCGCCAGTTCTATGGAACCGTTCAGTTTGATGATCTCCACTGTCTGGTGTTTCTGGTCATAGAAATAATTCCTGGCAATGTGCGGATATTTGGTGGCCACCCGGATCAGTTCCTGTTTCTTAAGCAGATTCCTGGCAGATTCCGGACCGCAGACGCACATCCTGCATTTTCCGTATCCCAGATCCAGAACCTCATACATTCTGCGGTTTTCTTCCAGGATCACGTCTTTTCCTACCACCCCGATATCCGCCGCCCCGTATTCCACATAAGTAGGTACGTCCGGCCCTTTGGCCAGGAAAAATTTCAGTTTTCTCTCTTCATTTACAAAGATCAGTTTTCTGGTATCCGGATCCTTCATCTCCTCGCAGGTAATGCCCACTTTCTCCAGCAGCTCCATGGTCTTTTTCGCCAGGCGCCCTTTACACAGGGCAAATGTCAAATATCTCATACTATACAGTCCTCTATCCTTCTATAAAGATTATATCCTGGATCCCGTTCTTTTCTGCGTAGGACGCGTAATCTCTGCCTATGCGTTCCTGCACCAGTTCTGCCGCGACTCCTTCCCTGCGGAGCTCTCTCGCCTTCGCGATGGCTTTTTCCGCCTGGGAAGCCCGGTATATGATCAGCGCTCTGGGGATATGTGTATCTATTTCGATCTTCTGCCTGGACAGCGCGCTCATCAGCCGGTCCACCACAAACGCAAATCCGGTGGCAGGCGCCGGCTTGCCGAAATGATCCATCAGCGTGTCATAACGGCCGCCCTTGGCCACCGGCTCTCCGGTTCCGTAAGTATATGCCTGGAAGATAATGCCCGTATAATATTTATACTTGCTCACGGCTCCCAGGTCAAAAGTCAGGTATTTTTCAAATCCATAGCAGGATACCAGATCCCAGATCCGTCTCAGACGTTCCGTGGCGCGTTTGGCATCCTCTGTCACCGCGCACCGCTCTGCCCTCTCCAGCACTTCCGCGGAACCGAACAGATTCGGCAGCTCCGCAAAGGATTCCTTCAGCGCCGCAGCCACCGGCAGAGGCTCCAGGAGTTCCCTTACGCCGAATATATTTTTGTTGGAGATGTATTCCCGAAGTTCCAGCTCCATCTCTTCATCCAGATGGGATTCTTTCAGAAGACTTTTGAAAAAGCCCACATGGCCCACGCTGACCTGGAATTCTTCCAGGCCGACCGCCAGCAAGGATTCAATCACCATGGCGATCATCTCGGCATCCGCTTCCACGCTGCCGTCCCCGATCAGCTCCGCGCCGGTCTGCGTCGTCTCTTTCAGGCGGCCCTGATAATCCGAATGGTTGATAAATGTATTCGCCATATAACACAGACGGACCGGCATATCCTCCTCAGTGAAATATTTTGCCGCTGCTCTGGCGATGGACGGGGTGATATCCGGACGAAGCACCAGCGTGTGGCCTTCCCGGTCAAAAAACTTATATAATTCTCTTGATGGCACGGTCCCTACTTCCCGGCTGAACACGTCAAAAAATTCAAAAGTAGGCGTCTGGATATCCTCGTATCCGTAACTCTGCAGTACCCGGCACAGCGACTCCTGAATATATTTTTTCCTCCGGCATTCCCCGTTATAAATATCCCGAACGCCTTCCGGCGTATGCAGAATCTGATTATACATTCCTGTCAGTCTCCTTGTCTCTCGATGCTTTCATATGGTAAAGTGCTACTATGAAAAAGCCAGCATCAGTATTGTATACCATGGCCCCGTCAGTTGTCAACTTCTGACTCCAGATCCATGCAGAGCGGTTCCAGATACGGAACCAGATATCCTTTGGATGATTCAAAGAAATACTGCGGATCCAGTTCTTCCATCCGGAAGCTCTTCCGCCCTCCTTCCTCCGCCCTTTTCCAGAACTTCAGAAGCTGGCGGATATGCAAGTAATAAAACCGCTGCTCGGAGGTATAGTGGATGATCAGGAAGGCCTTTCCTCCCTGGTTTTCAAAGTCCCTCATAAATGCAATCTGATGCTCATGCACGTTCTGAAGAGGAAAAGTCTTCTCATGACACTCCTTGGCATCGAAGCAGACCGGAATCCCCTGTACCGCCCCAATATAGTCCACCGTACTTTTCTGGTCGAAATATGCCAGCGTGATGTGCCTGTTCTCTTTATCGATTTTAATCGGGGTGATCGGCGTAGGCACTTTCTGGATCAGAGCAAGCCCCTGTTCCCGATAACGCTCATTGGTTCGATTGATCATATCCTCCAGAGTCGATCCCCGGAGTCCTCTGGTATTCCAAGTTGACATAATATTTTTATGTTCCCTTCTTGTCCAGTATCCGTCTCATGACAGGCGGGAATTCCGCCTCAAACACCCTGCCGGACAGAGCTTCCAACGGAGCCGGAAGTTCTGGAAGCTCCAGGCGGAAGGAGTGCAGAAACTGGCTCTTTAGTCCATATTCCTTCCGGTATCTGTCATTGACTTCCGGATCGCCGTATTTTGTATCTCCCACCACCGGATGGCCGGTAGAAGCCAGATGCGCCCGGATCTGATGGGATCTTCCGGTGATCAGACATACTTCCAGAAGCGTGTCTTCGCGGACCCGCCCCACCGGACGGTATTCTGTGGCAATATACTGCGCCCCTTCCTGCTCCTTGTTCAGGATCCGCACCCGGTTGGCAGCCGGATCTTTCCAGAGGTATCCCTCCAGATACTGCTCTTCCCGCAGTGCTCCTTTGACCAGACAGCGGTAATATTTGTGAAGGCTTCTGTCCCGCAGGACCTGGGACATGACCCGAAGTCCCGGCAGAGATTTCCCGCAGACCACGATCCCGCTGGTATTCCGGTCCAGACGGTTGCAGACGGAAGGCCGGAAAGGATCTGATTCTTTCCACTGCCCGCCGCGCAGCAGGTATCCCAGCACATATTCATTCAGGGAAATATCGGAAGCTTTTGCTTTCTGGGACAGCATGCCGGGCGGCTTGTTGACCAGCAGCACATGCTCGTCCTCGTAGATAATATCCAGATTTGCCCGGGGAAACTCTGCCTTCCCGGTATCTTCCTGCTTCCCGGCGAATTTGTCCCAGGTCTCATCCGAAAAAAATACTCTGATCTCGTCTCCGGGAGAGAGACGTTCACTGCCGTCCGCTTTTTTCCCGTTCAGGATGATATTCTTCTTACGCAGCATCCGGTACAGGAAGCTCTTCGGCGCTTCCTTCAGATACCTTCCAAGCAGCCTGTCCAGGCGCTGCCCCGCATCGTTCTCCTTTATCAATATCTGTTTCATAATCCCGCCCTTACAAAGAAATTGCCGTAATCAGACTCTGTATGATCTCATCCCTGGAAAGCCCCGGATACCGGTCGTCTCCTTTAAAGGGAACCTCCTCCGGCGTATGCCCTGCAATCACGGACACACGCTCCAGAAATGCCTTCTTCTCCGTAAAGATTTTCACATTCTGCTTATAGGAATTGGCCTTCAGCGTCTTTTTGACATGTTCTCCCGCCCGGTTCGCGTCCGTCTTTGGGTCGCTGGTGTATCCGGCCACGTCCCGTCCCGAAACCACCAGGCAGTCTATATAATACGTCTCTTCATAGCTGGTCAGCACATTTTCATAAAGCGCCGGGCAGGCGCCCCGGGCCTCTTCCGTCTCCTCGTATAACGTCCGGTCTATGGAATGATACCGGCTGGCGACGATGGCGTGCACGATCTGGTTGCAGCCCGGAAGACACAGGACCACCGCGATCACCGTGACCACGTTCAGGCGCGTGCCGTTCACCGCCCATCCCGCGATCAAAAGAATAAAAGGCCCCAGCAGCATCAAAAACGCTTTGAGCCAGGCTCTTTTTTTATTCTGATTCAGATATCCGTAGGTTCCTTTTTGTAATTTTTTCATTTCTGACTGCTCCTGCGATGAATATTGCGGATTGTTTTCTTTTTTCTCCTGCCATCCTGCTTTTTCCCATAAACAGCGGCTTTCTGTCCGTTCCCGGCAGGCCGGAGCAGGCATTTGGGGCCATAACCGATCAGATCCGTACGGCCCGCCTTCCTCAGGGCTTCCTCCACCAGCGGCCGGTTCTTTGGATCCCGGTACTGGATCAGCGCTCTCTGCATGGCTTTTTCATGAGGATCCTTCGGCACGTACACTGGTTTCATGTTCCTGGGATCCAGGCCCGTATAATACATACAGGCAGAGATCGTGGACGGAGTCGGGTAAAAATCCTGCACCTGCTCGGGCATGTAGCCCAGATCCCGGCAGTATTCTGCCAGTTCCACCGCCTCTTTTATGGTGCTTCCCGGATGGGAAGACATGAGATACGGTACCAGATACTGCTTCATTCCCAGTTTTTCATTCATCTTTCGGTAACGCGCGGCAAATTCCTCATAGACCGCATGCTTTGGTTTTCCCAGGCAGGCAAGCACCTTGTCCGACACATGCTCAGGCGCCACTTTCAGCTGTCCGCTCACATGATAGCGGCAAAGTTCTTCCAGGAAATGGCCCTTTTTATCTGCCAGCACATAGTCAAAACGGATGCCGGAGCGGATAAAGACCTTTTTCACCCCGGGCAATGCTCTCAGTTTCCGAAGCAGCGCGATATAATCTTCATGATCCGCCTTCAGACGAGGGCATGGTTCCGGAAACAGGCACTGGCGTCCGGGGCATGCTCCTTTCGTTCCCTGTTTCTCACAGGCCGGTCCCCGGAAATCCGCCGTGGGGCCTCCCACATCATGAATATATCCCTTAAAATCCGGCTCTTGCGTCATAATCCCGGCTTCGCGAAGCAGAGAATCATGGCTTCTGGCCTGGACAATCCTCCCCTGGTGAAAGGTCAGCGCGCAGAACGAACAGGCGCCGAAACACCCTCTGCAGCTGGTCAGACTGAATTTTACTTCCGCCAGGGCAGGGATGCCTCCTGCCTCATCATACATGGGATGCCAGGTTCTCTGATAAGGAAGCCCGTACACGTCGTCCATCTCTTCTGTGGACAGAGGCTTTGACGCCGGATTCTGCACTACAAAGCAATGGTCCGAATACGGCTCTGCAAGACGTTTTCCCAGGAACGGATCCGTATTACAGTACTGGATATAAAAGCTCTCGGCGTATTTTCTGCGATCTTTCTGCATGTCCCGGTAGTCCGGAAGCAGGATACAGTCCTTGATCTGCTCCGGAGAACGAACTTTACAGACTGTTCCGGGGATATAAGTCAGATCCCGGACCGCGATCCCCGCGTCCAGCGCTTCCGCGATGGCCAGAATCGACCGCTCTCCCATCCCGTAAGAGATCAGATCCGCCCCGCTCTCCAGAAGAACCGAACGGCGCAGGGAATCCGACCAGTAATCATAATGAGCCAGTCTGCGCAGAGACGCCTCGATGCCTCCGGCAATCACCGGTACATCCTTATATACCTGGCGTATCAGATTGCAGTAGACGATCACTGCCCGGTCCGGCCGGCGGCCCATCTGGCCGCCCGGAGAATAGGCGTCTGTCTTCCGGTGCTTTTTCGCCACGGTATAATGATTCACCATGGAATCCATGTTCCCGGCAGACACCAGAAACGCCAGCCGCGGCCTGCCCAGGGCAGCGATGCTCTCCACGTCCCGGTAATCCGGCTGGGGAATGATCCCTACCGTATATCCATGATCCTGCAGCAGCCGGCTGATGATCGCCGTGCCAAAAGACGGATGATCCACATAAGCGTCCCCCGAAATATAGATAAAATCCAGCTGTTCTATATGAAGTTTCTCCATATCCGCCCGGTTCACAGGCAGAAAATCTTCTCTCATTCCGTCTGCTCCTTCAAACGTTCTGTCTCCTCCGGTCTCAGCGCCCGGTACTCTCCCGGTGCCAGACTCCCGTCCAGCTGAAGGCTTCCCATGGACAATCTCTTAAGCCACAGAACCCGGCACCCCACCGCTTCAAACATTCTTTTGATCTGATGAAATTTTCCTTCCCGGATCGTGATGCGCACGCGGCTTTCTTCCCCGGATGACAGGATCTCAAGCACCGCGGGAAGCGTCGGCCTCTTTTCTCCGATCTCCAGACCTTCTTCAAACCGGCGGACATGCTCCCCTGTCACCCTTCCTTCCACCCTTGCCTCGTAGATCTTATCCACATGCTTTTTGGGAGACAGCAGTCTGTGTGCCAGTTCCCCGTCATTGGTCAGCAGAAGCAGTCCTTCTGTATCCTTATCCAGTCTACCCACCGGAAAAATCCCGTCCGGGACAGGCTCCTCCACCAGATCCAGCACCGTCTTCTGGCGGCGGTCCTCCGTGGCAGAAAGCACTCCCGGCGGTTTATTCATCATCAAATAGATATACTTCTGATAAACCGCAGCCGCTCCGCCGCAGAACACCTGCGCCCGTTCCTCGTCAATCTTCAGTTCCGCCTTTTTTACAATCTCTCCGTCTACCTGCACCAGTCCTTTTTTCAACAGGGCCTTCACCTGGCTCCTGGTACCAAAACCAGTCTCGCACAGATATCTGTCCAGCCGCATCATGCGTTCATCCTCCATCCGGAGAAATATTTATTGCGCAGAGTTCCCCGGATCAGTTTTCCCCAGCCCAGAGGATAACCGTCCACGCAGACCAGCTGCCAGCCTTCCGGCCTGGAACTCTCGCCGTCTTCGATCTCCAAAGTCTCCCCCTTCAGATAACGGATGACCCGGTCGTCCGCTGCGGAAAGATCAATCACCGAAGCGTATTCTTCTTTTTTCAGCGCCATGGCGAATGCCTGGCTGGGCTCGAAGCGTTTCTTCAAAAGCTCGCCCAGATACAGGCCGGAACGCAGGAACCGAAGCCCCGGGCACCGTCCCACTCCTTCCGGCATCAGAAATACCTTCGTGTCTTTGACCACGATCCTGGACGGCTCCATGGGCATCGATACGTCCTGTAAAAAGGCTTCCAGCTCCGCGGGAATCCTGCCGGGTCTGCCGGCTGGTTCCGGCGCGCACGGGATCTTCTCTCCCGCTTTTTTCAGAAGAGCCAGGAAATGGCCTTCCCCGTCTATCTTGTGAGGGAACAGCCGGACGCATCTCTCCAGCGGGAAACGACTTCCCACCAGTTCCGGCATGCCGGAACAGAAACCCTCCTGCCGGGGGATCTCTTCCAGTGTGAATTCCGGATGTTCTGCCAGGAATCCGTCTATACTGCCCTCATTCTCCAGCTTTGAAAAAGTACAGGTGGAGTAGAGCATCGTCCCGCCCGGTTTCAGCAGTTCTGCCGCCTGGCGCAGGATCTCCCGCTGCATATTCGCGAATACTTCCGGCCCCTGTTTCTCCCACGCCGGGATCATATGGGCCTGCTTGCGGAACATGCCCTCGCCCGAGCACGGCGCGTCAATCAGGATCTTATCAAAATACTCATGAAAATACCGGTCCAGACGGTCTCCCATCTCGCTGGTCACCAGAAGATTCGGGATTCCGAATACTTCCAGATTCTTGAGAAGCGCTTTCGTCCTGGAGGCGCTGGCGTCGTTGGCTACCAGAAGTCCCGTATGATTCAGCTTCGCGCCCAGCTCGGTAGCTTTTCCTCCGGGAGCCGCGCACAGATCCAGTACCCGTTCCCCTCTCTCCACCGGCAGGACAGCCGCCGGAGCCATGGCGCTGGGCTCCTGGATATAATACAGCCCTGCATAATAATAGGGATGATGTGTGGGCGAATCTTCCTCTGTATAATAAAACCCATTCTCCGTCCACGGAACTCTGCGCAGCTTAAACGGACTGATGCGCAGGAACTCTTCCACGGAAATCTTGGAAGTATTCACCCGAAGCCCGGTAAACTTAGGCTTCTCAAAGCTGTCCAGATATTCGGCCAGCCCCTCCTCTCCTAGGATCTCTCTCATATTTTTTATAAATGCAACAGGAAGTCCCATAACTGCTCCTTACTCCGCATAATATGCGTCAAATATTCTTTTTGCGATCGGAACCGCGTATTCGCTGCCCGCCCCCGCCTCCTCTACCAGCACGCAGACCGCCAGATCCGGCTTGCTGCCAGTCACGTACCCGATAAACCATGCGTGGCTTTTGCTCTTGTCACTGCTGTATTCTGCGGTTCCGGTTTTACCGGAAGCCGTGTAAGAGTCGCTCTGAAGCGCCGACGCTGTCCCGTCCGCGACCACTGCCCGCATATATTCCTGCAGAATCCGCGCTTCTTCCTGCGTCATCAGCTGCCCATAAGTCTCCGTAGAATAACGTTCTACCAGCTGACCGGTATAATTCTCCGTACGATCCAGGAAACGTGGAACCATCAATACTCCGTCATTCGCAACAGCAGATGCCAGCATCGCCATATGCATAGGCGTCACCAGCGTGTCTCCCTGTCCGATAGCTGTCATCATCTTTATGGCTTCCGTATCATTTTCTTCCAGAGAAAAGGAACTCCTGCTGTATGGAAAAGACAACGGCAAATCGGAGTTGAACAAAAGCTGGGAAGCCAGGTTCTGAAGCTCTTCCACATCCAGATCTCTTCCCATATCGGCAAACGCGCTGTTGCAGGATTTTGCAAACGCTTCTTTCAAATCCAGGTCTCCATGAGCATTTCCATGATAACAGCTGATGGAAGAATTGCCCACGCCGACACTGCCGGTACAGATAAACGAAAAGTCTTCGTCCATATTATGTTCACGCAGGTATTCCAGGAGCGTAACGGTTTTAAATATGGAACCCGGCGGATAAAGCCCCTGCATGGCCCGGTTCAAAAGGATACTGTCCTCAGAGGTACTCAGTTCCTCCCAATTCTCCGCCACCGTGCCCGGATCATAATCCGGTTTGGACACCAGCGCCCGCACATTCCCGGTGGAAGGTTCGATCACGATCACAGCGCCTTCTCTGGTACTGAGCGCGTCGTGGGCCGCGGTCTGCAGGTCCACATCCAGCGTCGTCACCAGACTGTCCCCGATGTTTTTTTCGCCCTGCAGCTCATTGATGAACCGTTCAATGAAATAAGCATTGGATGTGAGCAGCTGGAAATTTCCGAGGCTTTCGATCCCGGTTTTCCCATAGTCAGCGTATCCCAGAACATGAGAAAATGTGCAGTCGAAAGGATAGATCCGGTTCTCCGTTCCATCCGATTCCACCCGGGTATACGCCAGGATCTGACCGTCTGATGCCAGAATATTACCGCGGACCACCTTTTCCTCAAAAGTATCCAGCCTGGCGTTGTATGGATTGTTGATCACATCACGGCTGTCCACAATCTGAAACCAGACCAGATATCCCACCATCAGCACGAAAACGCCTGTGATGATCCAGAGCACATTTGTGTATTCCCGGTTAGTTCTTTTTGCCTTGCCCTTTTCCTTTTTCCTTTTCATTTTCAGCCACCTCATCGCCGCGTTTCAGATACATTCCCTGTACAATCGCCCAGACCGCAAACATACTCAGGAGAGAACTTCCCCCGTAGCTGATGAACGGAAGCGTCACCCCCGTAGACGGTATGAATTTAATCACGCCGCCGATGGAAAGGAATACCTGGAAGATCAACAATGTCCCCAGGCCCAGGGCCACCAGTTTGTAGTAGGCATCCTTCAGACACATGGCAATATTCAAAATCATATAAAAACAGCAAAGATAGACAAACACCAGCAGAACAGCAAACAAAATCCCCATCTCTTCGGCGATAGCAGAAAAAATAAAGTCCTCTTCCACCACAGGGATCTTATTCGGCATCCCCTGCCCCAGACCCATACCGAACCATCCTCCCGTACCGATGGCAAACAGAGACTGAGCAATCTGATATCCTTCCTCTTCAATCACCGCAAAAGGATTGCTCCATGCCAGCACGCGCGCCTGGACATGCGAAAAAAGGCGCCATGCCACAAATGACGCCGCGCATCCGGCACCCAAACCGGCGAGAAAATACAGCGGCTGTTTCGTCGCCACATAAAGCATGACCAGATAAGTCACAAAAAATATCAGAGCGCCGCCCAGATCTCTGGACAAAACCAGCACCAGAACATGGGCCGCCGCCGCGCAGGTAGTGATCACGACTCTTCTCAGATCCTGTGTCTCATAGAGCATACCGGCAACAAAAAAGACAAATAGAATCTTCACAAATTCAGACGGCTGTATCGTCACATCGTAAATCGTCAGAGACAGCCGGGCTCCAAAAGCCGTATTGCCCAGAATCAGCACGGCGATCAGCGTAAGCAGTCCGCCCGCTCCGTAAACCCAGTACAGTTCCCGGAGCCTTCCCGCCTTCCGAATGATCCACGGAATCAGAAAAGTAAGTCCTCCTGCCAGCACGGCGATCTGAAACTGTCTCTCCGCCCTGTCAAAGGAAAGCCGCGACAGCATGAGAAGACCTACGCTGAGCAGCAAGAGCAGATTATGATTCAAAAGTTTATCCGATCTGGGATATACGATCCTCTGCAGCAGCAGAAATATCAGAAATGCCAGAAGCTGCATCCCGTAAAAATACAGAAGCTCTTTATTCTCCGTATTCAGGAACAGCACTGCGTTCCCTGTGAAATGCAGCGCAAACAGGAGAAAATCCTGTACCCAGAGAGCGGCGCGTTTTTCTTCCTCCGGCCCCCGCACGAGCCGGAATCCCAGCAGCGTAAAGACTGCCAGTAATATTATCATGACATATTTTGCAAGATCGGTAATAATATTTACCATTGTTTACTCCACGCCCCGTTTGAAATGTCCTCTGGTTATCTCCGCATCCAGCCGCTCCCGCTTCATCCATGCATCCAGGACTTTTGATACCTGTTCTTTTCCCTCTGTGGTGAAGCTGAGCCGGAACGCGCCGATTCCTCTTATTTTCTCTTCCAGATCCAGCAGGCAGAGCGGCTGGCTGTTATATATGATATTATAACAGTCCCTGCAGTAATTTTTCACCGGGAACTCTTTGGCATAGCGGTCTCTCAACGTCCAGACCTCCGGCTTTTTCCCGCACCGGTCCAGAGTCCGGTGCAGACATCCCGCCGTGACCATCATGGGATATCTCCCATATATCATGCGGACGCTGTCCTCACCGGAAACTGCCCTCAGTTCTCCCGCATTCAGTTCCAGCGGATCTGTAAACATCCACGCGCCCTGTTCTTTCCAGAACCGGCGGCTGCGTCGGTTCCAGGTATAGACATTGTGATCCAGAATGATCCTGCCGTCCGCCCTGTTCTCTTTCAAAAACATATACTCTTCCGGATTCCTGACCAGAAAACCGTCCATGTATGCCCCGTTCCAGAGTTCCGGATGTCTATAAAAACGGTTCTCCGTCCCCATACGGAAGATGTGCGGCAGAGCCGTCCATGCTTCCAGTCCCTGTCTGTGTACTTTCTCCGTCAGCTCTGACATACATTCTTCCATGGTCTCCTGCTCCAGGAAAATAGCCGTAAGCGGGATCCTGTCCCGTTTCAGTTCTCCTGCCAAGGCAAGCACTGCTCCAAGCTGTTCCTCCGTCTCCACGGAAATATGGAGAGCCGTCCGTTCTGCCGGGACCGGATGCCGGAGAGGATTTATACATTCCCGGGCTTTACCCGCTGCCCTTCTCCCGTGCGCCAGGAGCGCTGCTTCATATCCGGATAACGCTTCTCTCCGGATCCGGTTCAGTTCCTGCACCGGGATGAAAAGCGGTCCCTCCATACGGATCTGCAGGTCCTCCCAGACAAACGGAGTATTTCCTGTCTTCATAAGCTGTCTGCAGATCTGTTCCTCCTCCATCGGACGGGTTTTAGGGACCTGGGGCATCTCTCCCTCAACAGTTATCTCTGCACCGCGTCCCCGGACATGCAGAGTCAGCGGAGTCCCTTCAGCAGCCAGGAACGTCCCTCTGACCGGGATCTTTTTCTCCGTCTCCACATAAGCCGCCCGCAGACGGCCGATCAATTTTTCATACGCTTTTTTCTCCGCGTCCTTTGCCGGCCGGTCCGAAAGCGCCATCATATTTTTTCCGTTGTGCTGTTCATAATAGCCTCCGGAAAAACCGTCCCGGTTAAACAGAAGCAGAAGCTCCCACCGGTCAGCCTCATCCACCCGGTACTTTTCCTTTCCGTCTTTCAGATAACGGTCTATATATTTCCGATAGATGCGTACCACTCCGGCCGCGTATTCGGGCCGTTTCATGCGTCCTTCGATCTTCAGAGAATACACTCCCGCTTCGGCGATCCGGGGAATCAGATCCAGCGTACAGATGTCTTTGGGACTGAGGAGAGGCTTCCCTGTTTTTCCGGAAACCGGATTTCCGTGGTCCAGAGCCTCATAGGACAGGCGGCATGGCTGGGCGCAGCGCCCCCTGTTCCCGCTCCTGCCTCCCAGAATGCTGCTGAAGAGACACTGGCCCGAATAACAGTAGCAAAGCGCGCCATGCACAAAGGTTTCCAGTTCCATGCCCGTCTCCTGATGAATCCGGGCAATCTCCGCAAGGGACAGTTCCCTGGCCAGCACCGCGCGGCTGACCCCGGCCTCCTCAAGCAGACGGACGCTTCCCGAACCGCACAGATTCATCTGTGTGCTGGCGTGCACCGGAAGGTCCGGAAACCATTCTCGTATGGCGGCAAGCACACCCATATCCTGAACCAGCACCGCGTCCACGCCCCTCTCATAGCAGGGCCGCAGGTACTCGTATAATTCCTGTTCCAGCTCCGCATCCTTCAGAAGCGTATTGACAGTCAGATACAGCTTCACTCCATATAGATGGGCATAATCAATCGCTTCCAGGAGGGCTTCTCCTCCCGGGTTCTCCGCGTAAGCCCGCGCGCCAAAACGGGTTCCACCCATATAAACAGCGTCCGCTCCTGCCTGAACGGCCGCTTTCAGACTTTCTAAAGAACCCGCTGGGGCCAGGAGTTCCAGTCCTCTCTCTTCCATACTCTCATCCTTCTGCACGAACATCACAGGCCAGCGCGTAAAAGAGCTGGCCTGCTGTAGTATCTATCTATAATTTCTGTTCCGGTCTGTTCAGCTTCCGGTTCGCCGCAGACTGAGCCAGACGGTTCTGCCTTTTCTCCTCATCCTTCAGGCGGGCTTCCAGATCCCGAATCTGTTTCTGGAGCTTTTCCTTATCCATCTCGGCGTCGATCAGGTCGTGCTTCAGACCATAGATCTCCTTGTCTTTCTGCTCAATCTCCTTTTCCAGCTGATCTCTGGCATCGCTGGCTTTAAAATAAGCGTCTGCCAGATTCATATTCTTCAAAAGCTGCTTCTCCTCCGAACTTAAACGGCGGTACCCTTCCATACCGGATACCTGTTCTTCTATCTCATTCAGATAGGCGGCAACCTTCTGCAGATACGCCGTACTTTCATATCCGCTGATGGTATATACCTTTCCGCCTATCAGTACATCGGCCGTATTTTTCTTTGCCATATCATCCCTTTTCCTTCCGTTCCGGGTCTGGCCCTTCGGGACCGTTTCTATGTATATTATACCGGTTTAGCCCGGAAAAGCAATCCCCAAATGACGGTAGGCCTCTTCCGTCGCCACCCGTCCCCGCGCCGTGCGGTTCAGAAATCCGTTCTGCAAAAGATATGGTTCATAGACGTCTTCCAACGTCCCCGCGTCCTCTCCAAGGGCTGCCGCCAGCGTATCCAGCCCAACCGGCCCGCCGGCAAATTTTTCAATAATCGTGCGCAGGATCATGCGGTCGGACTGATCCAGTCCGTGACGGTCCACTTCCAGAAGATCCAGCGCGAACATGGCCACATCTTCTGTGATCCTGCCGTCATATTTTACCTGCGCGAAATCACGTACTCTCTTCAGAAGACGGTTGGCAAGGCGCGGCGTGCCTCTGGAACGTCTGGCCAGCTCTGCCGCTCCTTTCTCATCGATCTCCACTCCCAGGACCACCGCCGACCGGCGGATGATCGTGGTCAGTTCTCCCACAGTATAATACTCCAGATGATGCACGACTCCGAAACGGTCCCTCAGCGGAGCCGTCAGAAGCCCTGCTCTGGTGGTGGCGCCTACCAGAGTAAACTTCGGCAGGTCCAGCCGAATGCTTCTGGCCGAAGGGCCTTTCCCGATCATGATGTCAATGGCATAGTCCTCCATGGCCGGATACAGCACCTCCTCCACCTGCCGGTTCAGACGGTGGATCTCATCCACAAAGAGAACGTCCCCTTCCTGCAGATTATTCAGGATCGCCGCCATCTCCCCCGGTTTTTCGATGGCCGGGCCGCTGGTCACTTTCATGTGCGTGCCCATCTCGTTGGCAATGATCCCTGCCAGGGTCGTCTTGCCAAGACCCGGAGGGCCGTAAAACAGCACATGATCCAGCGGCTCACCTCTGGTTTTGGCCGCCTCTATATAAATCTTCAGATTGTTTTTTGCCTTTTCCTGTCCGATGTATTCATCCAGGCTCCTGGGCCGGAGGCTTCCTTCGATGCGGATGTCTTCCTCCGCCGCCTCCGTAGTGATAATCCTGCGCTTCTCCATGTCCAACTCTCCTGCCCGTTTCTTCTCTCTGTCAGAAAGCCATCCGTTTCAGCGCTTCCTTAAGGATCGCCTCCGCGTCCATGTCTTCTGTCGGCTTTACCTGCCGTACCGCCTTCAAGGCGTCCGTACTTCCGTATCCCAGAGCAGTCAGCGCCTCCACCGCGTCCTGTACCGCTCCGTTCCCGGACAGCGCATACGCTTCCGGCGAACTCTGTTCAGAAGCCAGTTTCTTCTCAAAGGCTTCTTCCACATCCAGCTTATCCTTCAGTTCCAGGATGATCTTCTGCGCCGTCTTCGCTCCGATCCCCGGCGCCTTCGAGATCTTCCTGGCGTCGTCCGCCAGAATCGCGAAACGCAGGTCGTCCGCTCCCAGAGCGGAAAGAATACTAAGGCCCGCTTTTGGCCCCACTCCGCCTACTCCGATCAGCATCTTATACATCTGCAGATCATCCCTGGTCAGAAAACCGAACAGTGCCACCGCGTCCTCTCTCACCTGCATATATGTATACAGCTTCAGTTCCTGACCGACACCTTCCAGCATATCGATCAGCTGTCCCGGCACCAGCACCTCATATCCCACGCCATTTACATCCAATACCACGCTGCCTTCTGTCAGATCAGCCACCGTGCCTCTCAAAAATGCAATCATATTTTTCGTCCTTATCCTTTTCGATTCTTTAAAATCATACCACGGGGGAAGAAAAACTGCAACCGTATGTTCGATCCGGTTTGACAGTTGAATAATCAAAAAAGTACTTGCAGGCTGCATAAAACCTGCATTTTACACCATTAATATCTAAAAACGGATCCATATATAATTCTTTGTCTGCTCTTATTAAAGATACTGTTCATTGGCTTTCCAGTATCTGGAAGTAATATCCGGTTCCGTATAACATAGTTTATCACCTTATTTTCCACATTATCTATTTTCAAAAGCAAATTGCAGTTATATAATAGATTTAGCAATGCAGCAATAATTATATGTTTTCACTCAAAACAGGGAGAGTATTCGTATGGGTTTGATCGGTGTAATCATTATTATATTAGTACTTCTATATTGGATAATTCGAGCGGCAGTCAGAGACGGTATCAAAGACGCCAAAAAAGACGCCAATAATATCACGGAGGAGTAACTATGGAACAACAAAAGAAAATTTCCAATTATGAAAAAATGAAAAACGACATGGCGGGCGAGTTTCTGCGGTACGACCAGAACGCCATGATACACAAATTCAATCTGGAGCATGACGAAAACTATCTCTATATTTATTTTGTATGCCGGAAATACCGCATTGACCGTTTGAGCGGGAAAATAACCTGGTCCGAAGACGCTTTCCGGACCGAAAAAGATGCGGATTATAATGAAGCGATGACCATCTACGACGTGCTCTGCTCTTCCAAAAAACACTGCCATCTCTCCCATGAATGGGTAAATATAGGCAGCTTATCTTCTGTTCAGGGCGGCTCTTTATCCAAAGGAAGCAATTTTTTTCAGGACGCTGGAGAATATTTTGTCGAAAAAAAAGATGCTCTTGCCCTCGCATGTGAAGCTTTACATGGAAAAAAGATCGAAAGAGGCGATGTTGCCTATGAACTGGATCTGTTTCCCTTTCTTCCCGTCTGTCTGCGCTTCTGGGAATCTGACGAAGAATTTCCCGCAAGTCTGCAGATTTTTGTGGACAAGAACATCCTGGATTTTATGCATTATGAAACACTGATGTTCGCGGTTACACACCTGTTGAACCGTTTGAAGTCTTAGACAATATATCTCAGAAAAGCCCCATCACCCAGCAGAATGCCACAGGTATCACCAGAGACGGCAGCATATTCATGGTTTTGCAGTCTTTGATATTCAGGATCGAAAGCCCGGAGCTGGCGATCAGAAAACCTCCCACGATGGACAGTTCTGTCATCATGTCCGCCGTCATGAAATTCCCCAGCGCCAGCGCGCATACATAGATAAGGCCCTGCCAGAAGAAAAGCACGCCCGCCGACAGCGCCATCCCGATCCCGTAGGTAGACGCCAATACCATGGAAGTCACAAAATCCAGCGTGGCATTGGTGAACAGATATGTATGATCTCCATAAAGCGCGCTCTGAATCGGCCCCAGGATCGAAAGAGTGCCGATACAGAATAAAAGAATCCCCGTAGAAAGGCCCCGGCTGAGTTCTCCCACGGACAGCCGGTCCGTCAGCTTTTTAAAACGACCCTCGATATCCAGCATTGTTCCCAGAAGACTTCCCAGGGCCAGACTCACGATAAACAATACCGGATAATTGCTGTCCGGCATATTCTGGACCACCGCATTGATACCCAGTCCCGTGGCGGCCAGCCCCATAGCTGTATAAAGAGCGTTCTGCTGTTCTTTTCTGATTCCTTTTTTCAGCACACTTCCGATCACGCTTCCCGCCAGGATCGTACAGGTGTTCACAATGGTTCCGATCATATCTTTATAACCCTCTGCCTTCCCGGATTACTCAATAATCTTTCTGGGACATTCTTCTTTACATTTCCCGCAGCCGGTACATTTATCATAGTCAATATGCGCCAGACTGCCCTCAACCGTGATGGCGCCGGCTTCGCATACCTTCGTGCATTTCATACATCCGATACATCCTGCCTTGCAGACCTTCATGACATCTTTTCCTTTATCTCTGGACGCGCAGCGCACCTTTGACACGCCTTCCGCCGGAATGATTTCGATCAGATTCTTGGGACAGACAGCCGCGCACCGGCCGCAGGCCTTACAGGCGTCCGGATCCACCACGGCCACGCCGTCCACGATATGGATTGCGTCAAACTCACAGGCCTTCACACAGGAGCCATATCCCAGGCATCCGTACGCGCAGGCCTTGTCGCCTCCATTCTGCATCATGCTCACAAAACGGCAGTCGTCTGCTCCCGAATATTCGTATGCCTTTGGAGCAATCCCGCAAGTACCCGCGCATTTGACAAACGCGGTCATCTTCTTCGTCTCTCCGGCCTCCACACCCATGACAGCCGCGATCTTCTCTCCCACCGGCGCTCCTCCCACAGGACATCCGTTCACCGGAGCCTCTCCGGCGACGATCGCCGCGGCCATGGCGTCGCAGCCTGCATAACCGCAGCCTCCGCAGTTATTGCCCGGAAGCAGTTCCCGGACCGCTTCCTCTCTCTCATCTGTCTCTACTTTGAATTTTTCACCGGCCGCTCCCAGAAACAGACCGATAAATACGCCCACGCCGCCGACAATTACGGTGGCAATGATAATTCCTGTAATACTCATCGCACGCCTCCTATATCATCCCGGAAAATCCGCAGAATGCAATCGCCATCAGCCCGGCCGTCACCAATACGATTGGAAATCCCTGAAGGGTCTGCGGAATATCGCTGTATTCCAGTTTTCCGCGGATTCCCGCCATCAGGACGATGGAGATCAAAAACCCGGTCGCCACGGCAAAGCCGTTTACCGTACTGGTCAGGATTCCGTATCCGCTCTGCACATTGGTCAGCGCCACACCCAGCACCGCGCAGTTGGTGGTGATCAGAGGCAGATAAACGCCCAGCGCCTCATACAGTCCTTTCATCGTCTTTTTCAGGAACATCTCCACAAACTGAACCAGACAGGCGATAACCAGAATAAAGACAATGGTCTGTAAATATTCCGTATGAGTAGGCACCAGCAAAAACTCATAGAGCACGCTGGCCACAAAAGATGCCAGTGTAATGACAAATACTACGGCTCCGCCCATACCGGCCGCCGTATCGATCTTTTTGGACACGCCAAGAAACGCGCAGATTCCCAGAAACTGGCTCAGTACCACATTGTTGACCAGCGCTGATCCGATGGCGATCAATAACAATTCTCTCATGCTTTCGTTCCTCCCTGTCCCGTCATACTGCCGCATCCGGACGCGCAGGCGGCGCAGTCCCCGCCGCATCCGCTCTGAATTTTCGAAATATCTTTACCTTTTTTCGCCAGATTCATCTTCACCCGGTTCTGTACCGCGGTCAGAAACGCCAGTACAAAGAACGCTCCGGGAGCCATGACGAAAATGGACACCGGCTCATAAGATTCCGGCAGTATCTGGAAACCGAAGATCGTTCCCACACCGATCAGTTCACGGATAATACCGATACTGGTCAGACCGATCGTAAATCCAAGACCCATACCGATCCCGTCAAAAAGAGACGCCGCGGGCGGATTTTTGGACGCGTACGCTTCCGCGCGTCCCAGGATAATACAGTTTACAACGATCAGCGGTATATAAAGTCCCAGACTGTCATTTAGAGATGGAATGTACGCTTCCAGCAGGAACTGTACAATCGTCACAAAAGACGCCACTACTACGATAAAAGCCGGTACCCGGACTCCATCCGGAATGATCTTCCGGAGCATGGAGATCATCAGATTTGACAGCGCAAGAATCACCGTCGTCGTCAGCCCCATACCGATTCCGTTGATGGCGCTGGTCGTCACGGCCAGCGTGGGGCACATGCCGAGCATCAGTACAAAAGTGGGATTTTCCTTCACCATCCCGTTCCAAAGACGTTCCATAGCCGTACTCATATCTTATACCCCCTGTTCCGCATAATAATCTGCCAGACCAAGCGCCGCGTTGACCGCTCCGGTCACCGCGCCTGTAGTGACCGTCGCGCTGCTGATTGCGTCGATCTCACCCTCCGCGCTCTTCCCGGTTTTTGTATACACGATCTCATCCGCCTGGATTCCCCGGAATTGAGCCTTCCATTCTTCCGTGTCCGCGTTCATGCCCAGTCCCGCGGTCTCGCTGATGGAGAGGAAAGAGATGCCCAGAATCGTCTTGTCGTTCCGGATTCCTACCGTCAGCTGGATATCTCCGCCATAACCTTCCGGCGTCGTCAGATTGAATACATGCCCCAGAACATTTCCGGAAGCATCACATGCTTCTGCCACTTCGTTGATCTCCACCGTGCTATATTCTGTGGAAGCCAGGTACACAGCGGCGCCTTCCAGATCTTCCAGTTCACGGAATGAATCCGCATCCGGAAAAACTTCCGCGTAAGCCTCCGTCTTTGCCAGCTCCTCCTGCCGCGCAATCGGTTCTTTTGTCAGTTCATATACAAATCCCAACAGTAATCCGGATACCACGGTGATCGCCGTCAGGATCAGGGTGTTTTTCAGTATCCTGTTCATGCCTTTTTCCCCCTTTTCATCCTTGCGATCCCAAAGGCCGCGGGAATCGTGACCCGTTCAATCAGAGGCACCAGAAGGTTGGAAAGAATAATCGCATAAGAAACTCCTTCCGCCGAAGCGCCGAAACAACGGAACACGCCGGTCAATAGGCCCAGGCAGACGCCGTATACGATCTGACCGGCCGGCGTGATCGGACTTGTCACATAATCGGTAGCCATAAACCAGGCTCCCAGCATCAGTCCTCCTCCGCAGACCTGAGCCGCAAGATAAGACAGATCCAGTCCGTGACCTCCGAACAGCGCAATAAAAATCACGAATGTGAGCAGATAGATGCCCGGAATCCTTATACTGATGACTTTTTTCCCAAGCAGGATCAAGGCTCCCAGCAGAATCGCGATCACAGACGTCTCACCGATGGTCCCGGCTGTGGTTCCCACGAACATGGATACAAGATCCACGCTTTCTCCGGCCCGCATGGCTGCCAGAGGCGTCGCGCCGGATACCGCGTCATATGTAAAATCCGTCATCCTGGCCGCAAAAGATATCAACAGAAAACATCTGGCCGCCAGGGCAGGATTCATAAAGTTCTGACCCAGTCCTCCAAACAGCTGTTTCACCACCACAATGGCGAAAACACCGCCCAGAACCGCCAGCCACCAGGGCGCGCTTACCGGCAGGTTCAGCGCCAGCAGAAGTCCCGTCACCGCCGCGCTGCCATCGGTGATCGTCACTGGTTTATGCATACCTTTTTCATATAAAAACTCCGCCGCCACACAGACAAGCACCGTAAGCACGATTAAAAACAATGCTTTCGGGCCAAAATGCCAGATTCCAAACAAAGAGGCGGGCAAAAGCGCGATAAGCACCCACCGCATCAGATCCGCGCTGCTCTCCTGTGCTCTCACATGCGGAGATGATGACACATTTCTCAAGTCGTTCATAGATTCTATTTTCCTCCCTGCTTCTTGCGTTCTGCCATGGCTATGCGCCTTGTATTGCGGATCATCTGCGCCAGCGGCCTTTTCGCCGGACAGACGTAGCTGCAGCATCCGCATTCCACACATTCCATACCGTGCCATTTTTCAAAAGACTCCAGATCTCCCTTCTCCGCGAACTGGGACAGTCTTGCGGGAACCAGGCCTTCTGAGCATGCTTTCACACACCGGCCGCAGTTGATGCACGCGGTCACCGGCGATGATTTTACGTCATCATGAAGAAAACAGGTGATCGCAGATGTGGTCTTTACTGTCGGTACATCCAGATCAAACATGGCAACTCCCATCATTGGTCCTCCGGCGATCACTTTTTCCGCGCCTTCTTTCAGGCCGCCTGCCGCTTCCAGAATCACATTCACGTTCGTTCCTATTTTACACTCAAAATTTCCCGGACTTACGACTCCGTCGCCGGATACCGTCACCACCCTGGACAGCAGCGGTCTGCCCAGAACAACCGCGTCATAGATCGAACAGACCGTATCGCAGTTGTCCACGATACAACCCACATCCGCGGGAAGCATGGACGAATTCAGTTTTCTCCCCGTCGCCGCATAAATCAGCATTCTTTCGGCTCCCTGCGGGTATTTCGTCTTTAATACCTTCACCTGGATACGGGACTCATTCTCGCACGCTTTCCGGAGTATCTCTATAGCCTCCGGTTTATTGTCTTCGATGCAGAGATACCCGGCCGCCCGGTCAAAAATACTTAAGATAACCTGAAGCCCGCCGATGATTTTCTCCGGCCGTTCCATCATGAGGCGATAATCCGAAGTCAGATACGGCTCGCATTCCGCACAGTTTACCAGGATCGTATCGATCTTGTCCGGCTCTTTCGGAGACAACTTTACATGAGTAGGGAATCCGGCTCCTCCGAGGCCAACCACTCCGGCCTCCCGGATCAGCTGGATCATTTCGTCCCGGCTCATCTCGGCCAGAGGTTTTACCGGAAATGGCGCAGCCTCTTCGTACATCCCGTCATCCTCTACCACAATTGAATCGACCTTGTTTCCCGAAGGAGTCATATGAGACTCAATACTTTTAACAATTCCGGATACAGAAGCATACACGGGCGCAGATACGAATCCCCCCGCCTCCGCGATTTTCTGTCCTGCCAGCACCCGGTCGCCTTTCTTCACCACCGGGAGCGCCGGAGCGCCGATATGCTGAGAAAGCGGATAGATCAGATCGCCTTTCGGCGGACAGGGCGTGATAGGCCTGTCTTTGGACAGTTCTTTTCCATCATATGGATGCACGCCGCCTTTAAATGTCAATAATGCCATAACAATTTTCCTTCCTGCTTGTGAAAAAATGGACGAACCCTTAACACCAACAGAAGGACATACGGATCAGCTCCGCATGTCCTCCTTGCACAATTCTTTTATTCAGTTATCCTGATTATTCTTCGGTTTCTTCTTCCTGATCGGATTCCGCTTCATTGTTCTCAAGCGCTTTCATACTCAGGCTGATCTTTCTGTCCTCGCCGTTAAAATCTACAACTTTCGCAGTGATCACCTGACCGATCTTCAGAACATCAGACGGCTTGTCTACATGTTCTTTGGAAATCTGAGATACATGGAGCAATGCGTCCACACCCGGCTCCAGTTCTACAAACGCACCGAAATCTGTCATACGTGCAACGGTACCTTCTACTACGTTGCCAACCGCATACTTCTCATCCGCTGTAAGCCACGGATTGGAATCCTCAAACTTCATGCTGAGAGCAATCTTGGAATCCTTGATCTCCTTGATCAGGACTTTCACTTTATCTCCGACTTTAAACAATTTCTTAGGATGTTCTACGCGTCCCCAGGACATCTCGGAAATATGAAGCAGTCCGTCCGCTCCTCCCAGATCGATAAATGCGCCGAAGTCCGTCACATTCTTCACTGTTCCTTCTACCACATCACCTTCATGGATACGTGCGAACAGCTCTTTCTGCATCTCTGCTTTCTTGGCAACCAGAAGCTGTCTGCGGTCTCCGATAATCCTTCTTCTCTTCGGATTAAACTCGGTGATGACGAACTCAATCTCCTGATCCGCATATTTTCCAAGATTCTTTTCATACGTATCGGATACCAGGCTGGCCGGAATGAAAATCCTCGTCTCATCTACAACTACGCTCAGTCCTCCATCCAGAACCTGAGACACCTTTGCTTTCAGTACTTCCTTGTTCTCAAAGGCTTCCTCCAGACGCTTGCTTCCTCTTTCCGCAGCCACTCTGCGGTAAGACAGCTGAACCTGTCCTTCTCCGTCATTCACTTTCAGAACTTTTACTTCCATGGTATCTCCCACATGAACCATCGCAGTAAGATCGGCATTCGGTACATTTGTGTACTCGCTTCTGGATACGATACCATCGGACTTATAACCTATATTTAAGATGATCTCATCTTCTTTGACATCAATGACCGTGCCCTCTACGATTTCTCCTGTTCTGATAGTTTTTAATGAATCTTCCAGCATTTGTTCAAAACTTAAATCTGCCACGTGTTTTTGAACCTCCTCAATTATTTTCTTTGGGGTGGAAGCCCCTGCTGTAATACCTACAAGCCCAGTAGATCGTAATACTTCTAAATTCAAATCGTGAACCGTCTGTATATAGAAAGTATCCGCACACTCTTTTTTACAAATCTCAAATAGCTTTTGTGTATTTGAACTGTGGCTGCCGCCAATTACAATCATGGCGTCTGCCTCTCCTGCAATCTGGCGGGCTTCTGTCTGACGCTCTTCCGTCGCATTGCATATTGTATTTACAACAAGTCTATCATACCTCTTTTTATCCAGAATTTCAACTAAATCTTGAAATTTCTTGTAGTTAAATGTCGTCTGGGAAACAATACACACCGGGGTTCCTTCTGAAATGCCGATAGTTTCCGCCTGCTGCGCATTTTCAATCACGGTTGCGGGACTGTGACACCATCCTTTGATTCCCTCCACTTCCGGATGCCTGTCATTTCCGATTATAATAATATGCCTTCCCGCCGCGCTTTCTTTTTCCACAATACGATGAATCTTCTTCACAAACGGGCAGGTGGCGTCCACGCATATCAGTCCTTTGTCCTGAATCAGATCATAGATCTCTTTTCCTACTCCATGAGACCGTATAATGACAGTGCCTTCGGCAAGCTGTTCAAGCTCTTCCCTGCTGTTTAAAACGTGTACTCCTTTTTCTTCCAGGTCACGGACTACCACTTCATTATGAATAATAGGGCCATACGTATAGATCGGTTTATATCCTGCATCCGCCTGTTCATATACCGTATCCACCGCTCTTTGTACTCCAAAACAAAAACCGGCGCTCTTTGCTGTCTTTACCTGCATAAAGCCAGTATCCTTTCTATAACTTCCTCTATAGTAAGATCCGAAGAATCGATGAGCACTGCGTCATCCGCCTGGCGGAGAGGTGCGTATTCTCTGTTGGAATCCCTTTCATCTCTCTCTCTGATATCTGCCTCTATCGCGGCCAGATCGCAGTTTTCGCCTTTTGCGGCAAGTTCGTCGTACCGGCGCCTGGCCCTGCACGCCGTAGTGGCGGTCAGATATACTTTCACATCGGCATCCGGCAGAACGCACGTACCGATATCTCTGCCGTCCATCACCACATTCTCTCTGGCGGCCAGATCCTGCTGCAGCTCCACCAGCTTTCTGCGGACATCCGGATTCACGGAAGAAGCGGACGCCATATTTCCTACTTCTTCTGTCCGCAGATACGCCGTGACATTTTCTCCGTTCAAAAACACCTGCTGCACACCGTTCTCGTAGGCAATATTGATCACAGCATCACGGCTGGCCTCACTGATCCTGTCCGCATCAGCCGAAGAAATGTGGAGACGAAGCAGATACAGAGCCATGGCACGGTACATGGCACCGGTGTCCACATAAATATAACCAAGTTTTTTTGCCACTGCCCTGGCCACAGTGCTCTTCCCGGCTCCCGCCGGGCCGTCGATCGCGATCTGATAACTCATACCTTTCACCTGTTCCTGTTTTCTTTTCGATACATTATATCCGAATTGCATTTTCTATGCAATCACATTTTAACGGCATTCGCCGCCGCATACGCCGTCGACCAGGCGATCTGAAGATTGAATCCGCCGGTCACCGCGTCCAGGTCCAGCACTTCCCCGATAAAAAAGAGTCCCGGCACTTTCTTTGACTCCATAGTAGAAGGATTGATCTCCCTGACGGACACGCCTCCTTTGGTAATGATCGCTTCATTATATCCCCGAAGGCCGGTGACTGTCATCTCCAGCCCCTTCATCAGACGCAGGAACCTGAATCTTTCTTCCTTCGTGATCTCATGGATCTTCTTATCCGCCGAGATCCCTGACAGTTTCTGCATCACCGGGACCAGCTTGGCGGGGAAGAAAGACGGAAGGACATTCTTGAACTGCCTGTTCCGGTTATTCTCAAACTCCCGCAGGATCCTTGCATCCAGCTGCTCTTCCGACAGCGCCGGTTTCAGATCCAGGGTCAGTTTCAGTTCCTTTTCTTTCAGTTTTCTCGCGCAGACGCTGCTGGCCGTAAGGATCAGGGGTCCGCTGACGCCGAAATGTGTAAAAAGCATCTCTCCAAAATCTTCATACAGAACTTTTCTTCCGTCTGCAATCTGAATGGATACATTCTTCAGAGACAGCCCCTGCAGCTCTTTTACAAATTCTTCCCGCACGTTGAAAGGTACCAATGAAGGGCATGGATACACAATCTTCATGCCAAAGTCTTCCGCGAAACGATATCCGTCTCCGGTGGATCCGGTGCTTGTATAAGAGACCCCGCCGGTCGCTACAAATACAGCGTCCGCCTCTTTTTTCGCCCCTTCGGAGAATTCAAGCACAAAGCTGCCGTCCGGCTCCTGGCGGAGTTTTTTTACTTCGCTGTGCAGGTGTATATGGACACCTGCCTTTTTCATGGAACGCCTTAGTGTATCAAGCACATCCGCGGACCGGTCGGAGACCGGGAATACCCGGCCGCCGCGTTCCACCTTCAATTCAAGTCCTTCCTTCTCAAAGAAATCCATGGCATCCTGATTGGTGAATCCGTAGAACGCGCTGTATAAAAACTTCGGATTGCTCTTGACGCTTTCCAGCAGATCTTCCATAGAACAGGCATTGGTCAGATTGCATCTGCCCTTCCCGGTAATATATAATTTTTTCCCTGTCTTTTCATTTTTTTCATATAGATGGACTTCCAGTCCCCGTCTTGCGGCAAAGACCGAAGCCAGCATTCCGGCGGCTCCGCCGCCCACGATCGCAAGTGTCGCCATCTGCTTTTTCCCTTCCCATAAAAAGGAGGGTGCCTTCAGGCTTTAAACAGCCTGCAAAGGCATCCTCCCGTTTTCACTTATATCGCTGTCTTTTCTCAGACAGGATAGGCTCCGTTCTTGGTATCTGCCACCGCGGCATCCACCCCTGTTTTCTGCGCGTCCCGATACTTGAAGAATTCTGTTGCAACCTGCGGGAACAGCGCGTAGGACAAAACATCCTCATCCTGCTCTTTATACTGCTCCATCTCGGACTCCAGTTTCGGGAGCTCATTTCCGATCAGATCCGCAGGACGACAGGTGATGACTTCCTCGTCGCCGATGCATTTTTTCTGCACTTCCGGATTGAAAGGCTTGACGGTCTTGCCATATTTGCCAAGCAGCACATCCTTGGTTTCTTTGGTAACCATCTTATAACGCTCGCCCGTAAGCACATTGAACACAGCCTGGGTGCCTACGATCTGAGAGGATGGCGTTACCAGCGGACACTGGCCTAAATCTTCCCGAACGCGGGGAACTTCTTCCAGCACATCATAGAATTTGTCTTCCGCATGCTGCTCTTTCAGCTGGGAAGTCAGGTTCGACAGCATGCCTCCCGGCACCTGATACAGAAGCGTCTTGATATTGACTCCCAGGTTCTTCGGATTCAGCAGACCGCTGTCCAGAGCTTCGTCACGAATCGGGCGGAAATAATCTGCAATCTCGGAGAGCAGCGTCTGATCGAAACCGGTATCATACGGAGTTCCTCTGAAGGTCTCTACCATAACCTCTGTTGCCGGCTGAGAAGTTCCAAGAGCGAACGGAGAGACAGCCGTATCAATCACGTCAACGCCCGCTTCTACTGCTTTCAGATAAGTCATGGAAGCCACGCCGGATGTATAATGGCTGTGGAGCTGAATCGGAATCTTCACAGTCTCTTTCAGCGCCTTGATCAGCTCTGTTGCCGTATACGGAAGCAGAAGACCTGCCATATCCTTGATACAGATAGAGTCCGCTCCCATTTCCTCAATCTCTTTTGCAATATTAGTCCAATACTCAAGCGTATACGCGTCGCCAATCGTGTAAGACAGCGCCACCTGCGCATGTCCTTTTTCCTTATTGGCTGCCTTTACCGCTGTCTGCAGGTTGCGCAGATCGTTCATACAGTCAAAAATACGGATAATATCGATGCCGTTGGCAATAGACTTCTGCACAAAATACTCTACCACATCGTCTCCATACGGACGGTATCCGAGAATATTCTGTCCGCGGAACAGCATCTGCAGCTTTGTATTTTTCACCTTATCACGGATCTTTCTCAGTCTGTCCCATGGATCTTCTTTTAAGAAGCGAAGACAGGAGTCAAAAGTGGCGCCTCCCCAGCACTCCAGAGAATAATATCCTACCCGATCCAGTTTATCCAGGATCGGCAGCATCTGCTCCGTCGTCATACGAGTGGCAATCAGGGACTGATGCGCGTCACGCAGGATGGTTTCTGTAATTTTAATCGGTTTTTTTGCGATTTCTGTCATGATCTTTTCCTCCTACTTATTTACATCACACCAAAGATAGCCATAAACGTACCGGCCGCCACTGCGGTACCGATCACCCCGGCCACGTTCGGACCCATTGCGTGCATCAGAAGGAAGTTTGTGGGATCTGCCTCTGATCCTACCTTCTGTGATACGCGGGCCGCCATAGGCACCGCAGACACGCCTGCCGAACCGATCAGCGGATTCACCTTGCCTCCGCTTACCTTGCAGAGCAGGCGTCCGAAAAGAACACCTGCAGCAGTTCCGAAAGCAAATGCGATCAGACCAAGAGCTACGATTTTAAGAGTATCCCAGTTCAGAAATGCCTCGGCACTGGTAGTCGCTCCTACGGATGTTCCCAGCAGAATAACCACTATGTACATCATGGCGTTGGACGCAGTCTCTGTAAGCTGGCGAACCACTCCGCTTTCACGGAACAGATTTCCAAGCATCAACATACCGACCAGCGGAGCCGTCGTCGGAAGGATCAGGCAGACAACTGCGGTAACAATAATCGGGAACAGAATTTTCTCCAGCTTAGATACCGGACGAAGCTGTTCCATCTTGATTTTGCGCTCCTCTTCCGTTGTCAGAAGCTTCATAATAGGCGGCTGAATGATCGGCACCAGTGCCATGTAAGAATACGCTGCCACCGCGATAGGCCCCAGAATCGCAGTCTGTTCCAGCTTCCCGGCCAGGAATATGGATGTGGGGCCGTCCGCGCCTCCGATAATGGAGATCGCCGCTGCCGCGCGGTCAGAGAATCCCATCGCCATAGCTCCCAGGTACGCCGCAAAGATACCGAACTGCGCGGCCGCGCCCAGCAGAAAACTCTTGGGATTGGCAATCAGCGGGCCGAAGTCTGTCATTGCACCTACTCCCATAAAGATCAGGGACGGCAGAATGGACCATTCGTCCAGTTTATAGAAATACCAGAGCATACCGCCTGTGCCGTTTGCCGTTTCTTCGGCAGCCTGCATAATATCCGGATAGATATTGACCAGCAGCATACCAAAAGAAATAGGCACCAGCAGCAGGGGTTCATACCCTTTGGCGATAGCCAGATAAAGGAAGATACATGCAACAATGATCATGATGAAGTTTCCAAAGGTCAGGTTGAAAAATGCGGTCTGCTGCACGAGGTTCCCTAAAGTATCAGCAATATAACTCATGTCGTAACCTCCAATGATTTATTCATGCGCTTCATCCAGTCAGTTCATGGTTGCCAGCACGTCTCCGGATTCCACAGCATCTCCGACCGCCACGTTGATGCTGGCGATCGTCCCGTCTTCCTGAGCCACCACGTCAACCTCCATCTTCATAGCTTCCAGAACGATGACCGCCTCTCCCCTCTTCACGGCCTGTCCCACCGATACCGGTACTTTGAATACTTTCCCGGGAACCTGGGCGGTCACTTCTTTGGATCCGGCAGTGCCTGCCGGTGCAGGAGCGGGTTTTTCCGGTGCGGGAGCCGCTTTTGCAGGAGCCGGTGCCGGCTTCGGCGCAGGCTTCGGGGCTGCCGGTGCAGGAGCCCTTCCGGAAACATTCTCTTCTACAGTCACATCATATACAGTTCCATTTACAGTAATGGTATAATTTTTCATTTTTATATCCTCCTATATCTCAAGCTCTGTTCCAGGAGGTTCTGTCCGCCCTCCGGATGGAACGTACTACAAATCCGTCTGCGGAAGTTCCTTCATATGCGCAGATGGCCGCTGTAATGGCTGCCACCAGCTCTGTATCATCCGCAAGTTCTTCTTCCGGTTCCTGCACTGCCGCCGCAGATGCCGGTTCCAGAGCTGCCGGAGCCGCAGGTTCTGCGTCCCCGCTCTTTTTCTTCCTGCCGAATTTCTTCTGAATCGCCGGGATAAATTTAAAACAGTAGATTACCAGGCTGATGAAGATCAGTACCAGGAACACGGTTCCCATACCTATGATGGTATTCATGACCGCTTTATACAGGATCTCTCCCATAGTATAATGGGGACTGACATCCACCGACTGTACAATGCTGTCCGCATCAAATACAAGGCTGATGTCCGCGGTGCGGTGTTCATACTGTACCTCCACGTCCAGCGTAATCTCGTCACCGCTGACCACCGGCGTACTGTATTCGACCGTATCCACATAAGCGCCCAGATCTTCGGCAACTCCTGCATAGGCGCTGAAACCGGTAGTGAACGCGTCTGCTTCAAAAGGAAGTCCATTGGCGTCAATCAGCGCCTGCGCGTCATCAGCATCCAGCTCCGAAATAGAAGCAATCTCTGATTCGGACATTCCTGCCCAGTTGGCAATCAGGAAGTCCGCTACAGAATCCAGATACGCTTCATTGTATGTAACGGCATTCTGAGAAGCGTTCTGTCCGCACGCGGTCACTCCTGCTACCGTCATTGCCAGGACAAGGACGGTGAATATTTTTGTTTTATAATGTTTCATCCTCTTCACCCCGCTTTAAACCGTTCCGTGCTTTTTCGCCGGCCGGTCCTCTCTCTTGGTGAACAGCATCTCAAACGCGCCGATAACATATTTTCTGGTATCCTGCGCTTCGATCACCGTATCCACATAACCTCTTCTCGCGGCGGATTCCACATGGTTCTGAAGCCCCGCGTATTCTTCTGCCTTTTCTTTCAGCAAATCCGCACCCGCATCCGGATACATAATCTTTGCCGCCATGCCTGCGTCCATCATGCCGATCTGCGCGTCAGGCCATGCATAGACATAATCCGCACCCAGGCCTTTGCTGTTCATAACCACGCAGGCGCTTCCATAAGCCTTGCCGGTCACCACATTTACCTTCGGCACACTGGCGTCCGCAAAAGCGTAGGCAAGCCCCGCCACAGCTTTTGCCAACCGTTTTTCAGAACATTTCGCCGCCTTAAAACCGGTCACGTTGGTCAGCGTCAGGATCGGAATATTGAACGCGTCACAGAACTTCACGAATTTCGCCGCTTTCTCGCAGCCTCTCGCAGACAGCTCCGGTCCGAATTCCTGTACCAGAGAACCGTTCTCATCATAAAGTGCGGCGCGGTTCGCCACCGCTCCCACCGTATTGCCGTTTAATTTAATAAATCCGGTCACCATGTCTTTTCCATATGTCGATTTTGTCTCAAAGAAAATTCCGGAATCGGAGATCATGGGAAGTGCGACTGCCGGATCCGCTGCGGCGTCCTTCAGATCTGCGCAGACACGGTTCAGGTCATCGTCACAGTCCATATAAGAAAGATCGTCTTCATTGTTAGCCGGAATCAGCGAAACGAGTTCCCGGATCCTGGCGATCAGTTCTGTTTCGCCGCCGGTCACATCTACAATTCCCGCCTCTTCACTCTGGAACGCTGCTGAAGCTGTATCGCATTTGGACGCATCGTTGTCTTTCAGCGCATTGGGCGCATTCACAAACAATTTCGCTTTGCCGCTCTCCATAAAAGTAAAATCCGACAGTGCCGACGCGACAGCCATACCGCCTCCGCAGCTGCCAAATATCGCTGTGATCTGGGGAATAACGCCGGAGGCCATCACCTGTTTCAGATACAAATCGCCGAACGCGTTGAGCGCGTCTGTGGCTTCCTGCAGCCTTAAACCGGCACAGTCCACCAGCCCGATAACCGGAGCACCCATCTTCATTGCCATGTCGTAAATCCGGATGATCTTCTTCGCATGCATCTCACCCATGGATCCGCCTAAAACGGACGCATCCTGGCTGTATACATACACAAGGCCGCCGTTAATCACGCCATATCCGGTAATAACGCCATCCGACGGCGTATCCGTGTTGTTCATGTTGAAATCTGTGGCCCGCGCTGTAACTGCCGCACCGATCTCAACAAAACTGTTCTCGTCAAGCAGCGCCTGAATTCTGCCGCCTGCCAAGCTTTGTGCTGTACTGCTCATTTTTAGCCCTCCATATATTAATTTATAGCAAAACCTTATTTTATCGTCTAATATTGTAGCAATTTGTACAAGTTTTTTCAAGGCAATTTTGTATGATTACTCATTTTGACCATTTATTGAGACATTTATATTTTAAATCCATTTTTGCAATATCCGGTTCAGGCACCACCAATAGTCAATTTTTTGAACTGTTTCCGCCGCGTATACAGGAAAAATGTCTACAATCTCATTATTCAGATAGTAGGCGACCGTTCCTACGATCTCCCCTGCTTCCACCGGCGCCTGCAGTTCGGACGGACGGTCTGTTTCTATTCGAAACAGATCGTCTTCTTTCAGGAGCATCTGTACCGTACCGATGTCTGCCCTGAGTTCCACTGATTCTTTACGTCCGTCCTGTACTGCCGCCGGTTCCATACGGATCATTTCCTCCCCGATTGTCTCATGATGATAAGTGTCAAGACCATAATTCATCAATGTCTGTGTATCCGACCATTTCCAGGTGCGGTTACCCGGCCATCCGCAGGCGAGCAGCGCTACGATCAGCCGTTTCCCCTCCCGTTCCAGCGCTCCGACATAACAATACCCTGCATCGTTGGTAAAACCGGTCTTTCCCGTCAGCGCCCCTTCCATCATATTCAGAAACGCATTTTTGTTATTTACCGTAAAGCTTCTGGTCCCGTCCAGATCTGTAAAATTCCAGGAAGGTTCCCGGGTAATAGAAAGGAAAGTATCATTTTGCATACAGAATCGCATGATTCTGGCCAGATCTTCCGCCGTGGTGGAATGAACTCCATGTTCGTCCTCCGCGTCCAGACCGTTGGGCGTGATGAAATAAGTATGATAACATCCCAGATCCCTGGCCTTTTGATTCATCATGGACGCAAATCCTTCCACACTGCCTCCCACATGCTCCGCGATTGCCGCCGCGGCGTCATTGTGAGATTCCAGCATCATAGAATAACACAGATCTTTCAGCCGGTACCGTTCCCCTTCCCGGATGTTAAGCTGCACATCGGGCATGGAAGCCGCGTAAGACGATACGGTTACCGTTCCTTCCAGATCCGCATTTTCCAGCGTCACCAGCAGCGTCATGATCTTGGTGGTACTGGCCATGGGAAGGACTTCCTCCCCGTTTTTTTCATACAAAATACGCCCGGTATCAGCATCCATTAACACTGCCGACCGGGCATACAGATTTTCCGGCTCTTCCTGGGCGCGCACACTTATATCCGGCGCCAGCAAAGCCAGAAAAACACTTGTATATATTATTAAACGTTTCTTCATGGAACACCTGCACCTGTACTCTCTCTTTCATAATGTATGGCAGGAATTCCTGGTTCATGCTAAAGATTCAGTTTAAGCTGAACTTCTTCTTCTGCTTCGTTTTTCATTTCCTCCGCTACTTCAGGCTGAACAGATGGCAGATCCTCTGTGGAGCGGACCCCGAAGTTACGAAGAAATTCCTCCGTGGTTCCAAACAGAATCGGTCTTCCCGGCGCGTCCATACGGCCGGCTTCCTGTACCAGTCCGTACTCCACCAGACGATTCAGCGCATGATCGGAATTTACGCCGCGGATCTTCTCAATCTCCTGACGTGTAACCGGCTGTCTGTATGCCACCACGGAAAGCACCTCCAGCTGAACATCTGTCAAAGAGTATTTCTTCGGCTGTTTCGCCACACGGATCAGCGCGTCATAATACTCTTTCCTTGTACAGAGCTGAAAAGAATCTTCCAGTTCTATAATCTCCATCCCGCCTGCTCTGCTGTTGTACCGGTCCATCATCTGATGTACCAGCCGTCTTGTAGTATCTGTATCATGTCCTATAGCGGCAGCGATTTTGTCCACTTCTACCGCGTCTCCCATGGCAAAAAGCACTGCTTCCACGGCAGCCTCCAGTTTTTCCAGTTCCAAATCTGTGTCCTCGTTTCTCCGTAATTCTCCGCTCATGAAACCCTCCGGATGCGGATATCCCCGAACGGATGATCCTGTACAGCCTGAATCTCTCCTGTTTTCATCAGTTCCAGCACTGCCAGAAAAGTAACAATCACCTGAATACGTCCTTTCTGACGTTCCAGAAGCCCGGAAAAGCAGAAAGACTCATGCCCGGCCACATATTCGCGGATCTCTATAATCTTTTCATCCAGACTGATCTCTTCCTGTTCAATCCTTCCGAACCGGCTCCGGATCGGGTCAATCTTTTCATTCTGTCTGCGTATGACATTCTGAAATATCTGGTTTAAGCGGCTTAAGGTCAGATCGCCCACCAGTTCCTCTATATCCAGAGGCTGTTCATAGGCTGCGACCTCATCAGGGATCGCCGGCCCTCGGTAGAAAGCCCTTTCCGCCACAACCATACGGTCCTTCAGTTCTGCCGCCATATATTTATACATTTTGTATTCCAGCAATTTACGAACCAGTTCTTCTCTGGGATCCACTTCCTCCCCTTCCTCGTCCACTTCCACGGGAAGGAGCATCCTGGCCTTGATCTCCAGCAGCGTGGCCGCCATGACCAGAAATTCGCTCATGGTGTTCAGGTCCCGGTTCTCCATATTCTTAATATACTCCATATACTGGTCCGTGATCTCAACGATGGGGATATCAAAAATATTGAATTTGTTGATGTCAATCAGATGTAAAAGCAGATCCAGCGGTCCTTCAAAATTATCCAGCTTTACCGATAACGCCATCTCAGCCTGTCCCCTTTACCACAATACAGATCAGCTGGGGAGGATTCAGGAACCGAATCGGTACCGTGTGTTCTCCCAGCCCCGCGCTGACCACCATATATTTTCCGTTTTCTTCAAAAAATCCTCGGTCGTACTTGGGAAACAGCTTTGCCTGCGGGGTGATCAGACCGCCGATTCCCGGCAGACGGATAATCCCGCCATGCAAATGACCGGAAAGCGTCAGATCTGCCCCCCAATGAGCATATGTTTCGAAATATACCGGATTGTGCGCCAATAAAATATGAAAATCCCCATCATGGATTCCTCCAAACTTCTGACGCAGGTCTCTGGTATCATAAGGAAGCATGCAAAGTTTCCGGTAATATTTCAGCGGCATCTCATAGCCATGTATCTGCAGCCTCGCCGTGCCGATCTTTACCGTTTCCGTCTCATTCTCCAATATCTTTATGCCATAACTGCGAAGCTGTCTGGCATACTGTTGATACTGCCGCCCATAAATTGCGAGCTGCTGGCGCATTCTGGACTCATGATTGCCGTTGCTGCAGTAAACAGGGACATCTCTTTTCCCCAGTTCCCGAAAAAGCAGGATCGCGTTCTCCATCCTTGACTGTTCTTTACCGATCAGCATATCTCCCGCACAGAGTATCAGGTCCCCGTTCAGCCGATCTATAGCATCCAGAAGGATCTTCTGCTTTTCCCCCCACAGCCGGTCATGCAGATCCGAGAGCATTACCAGCCGAAGAGCTTTTTCTTCTTTTTTAATCTTCTTTGTCTGTATCTCGTAAGTTTTAATCTCCATATCAGGTATCACACCATTACAGTAAAAATGTTCGGAATGTCTTATGAAAATAATCTTTATATCCAGCTTTTTCGACAGTGCCCGCCGCCAGAATCTCCGTGGTGCCGATCACCTCGCCGTCCAGCGAATAAACTGCTTTGCCTACTACGCGTCCCTCTTCCACCGGAGCTTCCATACTCTCCGGAAGTTCCAGTGTTTTTTCGACCTGGGCAAGGTTGCGTCCGTCAGTTGATACATAAGAAAAATCTCCCGCATATCTCAGCGGAACTTCTTCCTCGACGCCTCCTTCCACCGGCAGATTCTGAAGCGTCTCCCGGTCTTCGTCACGGTAGAGACTGCAGCAGGCAAATCCGCTGTTCAACAGCGTAACCGCATCCTGAAACCGGCTTTTACTGTCTGCTCCTCCCATGATCACCGCCACCAGTTCAATATCGTCCTTTTTCGCGCTGGCGGAAATGCAGAATCCCGCAACGCTGGTATATCCCGTTTTAAGTCCCGTAGAATATTCGTACTGGCGGATCAATTTGTTTGTATTGGTCAGCCCGAACTCAAAACTTCCTCTCGCCGTAGTATGAACAATATTTTCCATCCATATGGTACAGTATTCATGAATCTGAGGATGATTGAGCAAAAGTTCCCGCGACATCAAAGCCACATCCCTGGCTGTAGTCAGATGTGTGTCCTCATCCAGGCCGCAGCTGTTCGCGAAATGCGTATTTGACATTCCCAGCTCTTCCGCACGGCTGTTCATCTGCTGGACAAAATCACCCTCGCTTCCGCTGACATATTCTGCCATCGCGACGCAGGCGTCATTGGCGCTGGCAACCGCAATACATTTCAGCAGTGTCTCTACTGTCTGCTGTTCATGAGGTTCCAGATACACCTGGGATCCTCCCATCGACGCCGCGTGCTCCGATACCGTCACCACATCGTCCAGACCGATCCTGCCTTCCTCGACCGCTTCCAGGATCAGCAGCATGGTCATGATCTTGGTCACACTGGCCGGGTGAACCTTTTCGTCCGCCGCCTTTTCCATCAGTACAGTTCCCGTAGATACCTCCATAAGAAGGGCATGGGGCGCGGCCACCTCCGCTGCCACCTGATTTTCTTCCGCATATACAGATACGGGCCGGAACAAAAGCGTCAGCATCAGTATACAGGCACCTATCTTTTTCAGAATATCACCTCGGAATCCCTTTGCTATATGTGTAGCATGGAAACCGAAAAATATGCCTTGTTTTTACCAGAGGTTCAAAAGCAGGGCGACAATGATGCCCAAAACACAGCCCACAATCACCTGAAGCGGCGTATGTCCCACAAATTCTTTCAGGCTTGCTTCCCAGAACGCATAGTTTTTATCATTTTTCTTAAAAGCCTCCGTAAAACCCTCTACCCGGAAAAACTCTATCATTTCATTCAGAACTTTCCCCTGTTTTCCGGTCTCCATGCGTACGCCCATGGCGTCATGCATGACAATAATCGCCATCATGCAGGTGATGGCAAATTCAAACGTATCCAGCCCGTAGCGCATCCCTGCCGCTGTCGCCATGGCGCTGACCGTCGCGGAATGTCCGCTGGGCATACCTCCGTCTCCGAACATGCGCTCCCACCGGATCTCTTTGTGTACCAGCCCGTAGATTATGGTTTTCAGCACCTGAGCCACTGCCCAGGCACATGCTCCGCAGATCAGTATATGATTTCTCAGCAGCGCTCCTATCGCTTCGTACATATCTTTTTGCTCCTGTAAACTGAGTAAAAATGCCTTGACTTTACAGTCAAGGCATTACTGCACAATTCTAGTTATATTTACGCTTTCTTGCAGCTTCGGATTTTTTCTTGCGCTTTACGCTTGGCTTCTCATAATGCTCTCTCTTGCGGATCTCCTGCTGAATTCCCGCTTTCGCGCAGTTTCTTTTGAAACGACGTAATGCGCTGTCCAAAGTCTCGTTCTCTTTAACGATTACATTTGACATACTATCACACCTAACCTCCCTCCAGTTGTGTATTGTGCCAAATACAACTGTCTGGGTATTTTATCGCACTGCATTTATTATATGGGGCACATCTCGTTTTGTCAACAGATTTTTCAATTTTATTTCATCTGGTCTTCCAGGACTTCTGTTACTTTAGCGAGCGCCTCATCGATGCCGGCAGGATTCTTGCCTCCGGCCTGCGCCATGTTCGGACGTCCGCCTCCTCCTCCGCCTACGCATACGGCGATGGCTTTGATCAGATTTCCTGCATGAGCTCCTGCTTTCATCGCTCCGTCCGTCGCTGTAGCCATCAGACTGACTTTGCCGTCCGCCGCCGACGCCAGGACAACCACGCCTTCTCCCAGCTTCTCTTTGAGCTGGTCTCCGAGATCCCGAAGGCCGTTCATATCCACGCCGTCCACGCGGGCAGCCAGAACCTTCACGCCTTTTACTTCTTTTATCTGATCCATCACATCGCCCAGAGCGTCCTTCGCAGCCTTGCTCTTCAGAGACTCATTCTCGCTCTGCAGAGCTTTTACCTCGGCCAGCAGATGTCCGATCTTCTCCGGTACAGACGCCGGGGACGCTTTCAGAAGCTTCGCCGCCTCCGCGAGCACTGCTTCCTGCTCTCTGTAATACGCGAACACGCCCTCGCCGGTCAGCGCTTCGATACGGCGCACACCGGCCGCGATACCGGATTCCGAAACAATCTTGAACGCCGTGATCACGCCGGTATTCGCCACATGGGTGCCGCCGCAGAGCTCCCTGGAGAAATCTCCCATGGATACCACGCGCACATTCTCGGAATATTTTTCATCGAAAAGAGCCATGGCCCCGTTCTTCTTCGCTTCCTCCAGGCTCATCACCTGTGTCGTCACCGGAAGAGCCGCACTGATCTCTTTATTGACCAGTGCCTCTGCCTGAGCGATCTCTTCCGCTGTCATAGGCTGGAAATGAGCGAAATCAAAACGCAGGCGGTCCGGAGTCACCAGAGATCCTTTCTGCTCCACATGGTTGCCCAGCACCGTCTTCAGGGCTTTCTGCAGCAGATGGGTAGCGCTGTGGTTCTTACAGGTGGCGGAACGCTCTGCTTCGTCCACATGCAGCGTTACCTGATCGCCCACACGGATCATGCCTTTGGTCATACGTCCTACATGACCTACTTTTCCGCCCAGCAGTTTGATGGTATCTTCTACCACAAACTCCGCGCCGTCCACGGTGATCACGCCTTTATCTCCTACCTGGCCGCCCATGGTGGCGTAGAACGGAGTCTCTTTTACAAAGACCGTGCCTGCCTGTCCGTCGGTCAGCGCCTCTACAATCTCATTCTCCGTCGTCAGCACGGTCACTTCAGATCTGTATTCCAGGTGATCGTATCCTACAAATTCTGTGGTTACAGACGGATCGATCTCATCATATACGGTAGCGTCCGCTCCCATATAGTTGGTCACTTCGCGCGCCTCTCTGGCCTTCACCCTCTGCTCTTCCATACAGGCGCGGAAGCCTTCTTCATCCACTCCGTAATCCTTCTCTTCCAGGATCTCTTTCGTCAGATCCAGCGGGAATCCATAGGTGTCGTACAGGCGGAACGCGTCTGCTCCGGACAGCGTCTTCTCCCCTGTCTCCTGCATCTTCTTTTCCAGGTCTGCCAGAATGCTTAAGCCCTGGTCGATGGTCTTGTTGAATTTATCTTCTTCCTGAGAAAGGACTTTAAAGATAAACTCCCTTCTCTCTTCCAGTTCCGGATAACCGTCTTCGGAACCCTCGATCACGGTCTCGCTCAGACGGGACAGGAACTTTCCGTCGATCCCCAGCAGACGTCCGTGACGGGCCGCACGGCGGATCAGACGGCGGAGCACATAGCCGCGTCCTTCATTGGTGGGCATGATTCCGTCAGAGATCATGAAAGTGGCAGAACGGATATGGTCCGTGATCAGACGGATAGACACGTCCTTATTCTCATCTTCATGATACGCGCAGCGGGCGAACTCGCAGACCTTGTCACGCAGCGCGCGCACAGTATCCACATCAAAGATAGAATCCACGTCCTGAACTACGGACGCCAGACGCTCCAGTCCCATACCGGTATCGATATTTTTCTGTTTCAGCTCGGTATAATGGTTGTTTCCGTCATTTTCAAACTGGGTAAACACATTGTTCCAGATCTCCATATAGCGGTCGCAGTCGCATCCTACTGTGCATCCCGGTTTTCCGCAGCCGTATTTCTCTCCGCGGTCATAGTAGATCTCAGAACAGGGGCCGCAGGGACCTGCGCCGTGCTCCCAGAAGTTGTCCTCTTTGCCGAAACGATAGATCCTGTCCGCCGGGATCCCGATCTCTTTATTCCAGATATCAAAGGCTTCGTCGTCGTCCAGATATACGGATGGATAAAGACGGTCCGGATCCAGTCCCACCACTTCTGTCAGAAATTCCCAGGACCAGTGGATCGCCTCTCTCTTAAAATAATCGCCAAAAGAGAAGTTTCCAAGCATCTCGAAAAAGGTGCCGTGGCGGGCAGTCTTTCCCACATTCTCAATGTCTCCGGTACGGATACATTTCTGGCACGTCGTCACCCTTCTTCTGGGCGGGATCTCCGCGCCTGTAAAGTATGGCTTCAGGGGAGCCATACCTGAATTGATCAGCAGCAAGCTCTTGTCGTTGTGTGGAACGAGCGAAAAACTCTTCATCTTCAGATGCCCTTTGCTCTCAAAAAAATCCAGGAACATCCTGCGCAGCTCATTTACGCCGTATTGCTTCACTTTTATTTCCTCCTATCGAAAACCGCGTCCGCGGCTGACATACTCACATGTTGATTATGATAGCACACGTTCGGGGCGACCGCAAGATGAAAATACGCCCGGGACGCTTTCAGGGCGCTTTCAATCTTTCACAATCTTAATAAACTCTTCCATATCTCTTAATACTACTGTAAACACTTCCGATCCCGTCCATGTTATGATGATTTTAAAATGCCAGGGTCAAAAGGTCTGAACCCACATGAGCTTGCTCATAAATGGGTGAAGGACCTTGGGACCCGCCCCGATATGAGCATAAAAGTGGGATGGATATCCCACGATATGCGAATATTGGGGAGGATTGTGGGAGTGCAAAGCACGGAACAATCCGTAGGCATCATGGTTGGGGGCTTTTGACCCCAACATCATTTTAATTCATACACAGCATGATTACGGGAGGGATTCCTATGAGCAATATATCAAAAATCTGCGGAATGATTTTCTTTAGTCTCACAGCTCTGTCCGGATGTTCTTTTGGAACGGTAAAGGCTCCCGAGGCGGTGCGGATCGAACCTCAGTACACAGAAGAAGAATTGGCCGCCATGCGCCGGGAGGAGGAACTGGTACCCATTCTTGACGAGGCCGCCGGACTGGCGAAAGGATATTATTATGATGAAGCGCTCGCCTGCCTGTCCCGTGTTCCGGACGAATTTTCAGAGGATCCGGAGGTTACAGAAGCAGCTGCTTCCTATGCTGCCGCCAAAGACGCTTTTGTCCCCTATGAGCAGCCTGTGCGCCATATCTTCTTTCATTCTCTGATCGTGGATACGGATCTGGCGTTTGACGGAGACTACATGGAAAACGGGTATAATTACTGGATGACGACCGTGGATGAATTCCGGGCCATACTGGAAGAACTGTATGCCAATCAGTACATTCTGATCGACATTCATGACCTGAATGACGTGCAGACTGCAAAAGACGGTACTGTTACTCTGGTCCCGTCCGCTCCCATGGTGCCGGAGGGAAAGATCCCCCTGGTACTGTCCGTAGACGACGTGAATTATTATGACTATATGAAAACCGACGGATTCGCCCGAAATCTGATGCTGGATGAAGAGGGAAACGTAAAGAATCTCTACATAGATGAAAACGGCCAGGAAACGGTCGGCGACTATGATGTGGTTCCGATCCTGGACGCGTTCGTGGAAGAGCATCCGGATTTTTCTCTGCGCGGAGCCAAAGGGCTGCTGGCGCTGACCGGTTATGAAGGAGCTCTGGGATACCGTACCAACGACCCGGAAAACCCGAATCTGGAACAGGATAAAGAGACCGTCCGCTCCGTCGCCGCGCGTCTAAAAGAGACCGGATGGCAGTTCGCCTGCCACGGCTACGGTCACAAGCACACGGCACAGATCTCTTATGACTCTCTGGCAGCCGATACTTCCCGGTGGAGAGAAGAAGTCGGCAGTCTGGTAGGCGATACGGATGTATACATCTATCCCTATGGAGAAGAGATCGAGTATCCCGGCGATAAGCTGACGCTTCTCCAGTCCGAAGGTTTCCGCTACTTCTGCGGCGTATGGTCTACCCAGGCCTTCGTGTCCGTAAAAGACACCTATGTGCGTCAGACCCGCTGCAATCTGGACGGATTCACCATGAAAACCCGCCCGGAAGCAGTCGCTGATCTGATCGATGTCTCAAAAGTGCTGGATCCGGCGCGTCCGGAATTAAAGTGATACCACATCGTCGATCAGGTCGTCTCCGTCTGCCGCCGAAGTGGCCAGTTTATCGCAGCGTTCATTCTGAGCATGGCCGTCATGGCCCTTGACCCAGATAAAAGTCACCTGATGCGGTTCCATTGCTTTCAGCAGACGTTTCCACAGATCAGGATTTTTCACCGGCTTTTTCTGGCTGTTGACCCAGTTCTTCTTCACCCAGGAGTCAATCCAGTGCTGATTGAAGGCGTCCACAAGATATTTGGAATCTGAATACAATTCCACCTGGCAGGGGCGCGTAAGCGCCTCCAGCCCGGCGATGGCCGCCATCAGTTCCATGCGGTTGTTCGTCGTTTTTTTATATCCCTGGGACAATTCCCGGATATGTTCTTCTCCTTTGCTGTCGGTACAGGACAGGATCGTCCCGTACCCTCCCGGTCCGTCGGGGTTGCCCCGCGCCGACCCGTCTGTATAAATCTTCACTAGCATAATATCCACTCCTGTCCCGTATATGCCACATCCTGGAAAGGCCCGAGCAGGCCTTTCATTTCATCCAGTTTTCTGACCTTCCGGCATACCGAATAGTCTCCCCAGCAGTGCATGGGAAATACTGCCTCTGCATGAGTATGCTCGAGGAAATACTTCATTCCCCAGTAGTAAGCGTCTCCCAGCCGGGGATCCAGCGGTACAAATGCCGCATCCAGCTCTTCCCCCTCCAGCTTGTCCACTTCCCGCTTATAGTTGGCGGCCATATTGTTGTTCCATGCCTTGTCCTCGCCGTCCCAGTACCACCAGTTCAAATCGCCCGCATGATAGATCTTCTTTCCATCTGCCCGGACCACATAGGCTACGCCCATGTCCGTGGAACGTAAGGTTCGCACCTTCAGAGCGCCGAACTCATACTCTTCTCTAGCTCTCACGCTGTGGATCCAGTCCTTCCGTTCCTCCGGCCGGAAACGGATATCCCTCGACAGGATATATTCCGCATCGGGAAATACCGCTTTTAATTCCAGGATTTTTCTCTGAAAATGATCCTGATGGGCATGGCTGTTCAGAAACCATACTTTTTTTCCATCCGGGATACGCGGCAGGTCTCCTTCCCCGTAATAATCGAAAATCAGGACATTTTCCTCCAGTTCCACAGCAAAACTGCTGTGAAAAATATATGTAACTTTCATCTTTGGCTCCTTTTGTTCCTGCGCGGATCTATAGCGGGTGATATTCCCGCAGATCCGCGCTCTCTATTAATATACCTTACGAAGGCTGTGAAGTCAAACATCCTGTACCAGCCGGCATCCGTCAGATGATGATGCACACCAGTCCTCCGTTGGAGTCGTTTACGATCTTTTTCATGGTATCCTGCAGCTTCTCCTGGCTTTCCTCCCCGATCTGGTACAGTTTGCTCCGGATACCGTCCTCCACCAGCTCTTCTACAGTTTTCCCGAAGATGTTGATCTTCCAGATCCCATCATCTTCCGCTCGGCCTTCCTGAATGTAACGGATCAGGTCTTTCGCCTGTTCCTCGCTGCCCACGATAGGCGCGATCTCGGTCTCGATATCAGCCCGGATCATGTGTACCGACGGTGAAAATGCCCGAAGTTTCACGCCGTATTTTCCTCCCTGATGGATCAGCACCGGGTCTTCTATGGTGATCTCATCCCGTTCCGGCAGTACCATGCCGTATCCTTTCTGGCGGACCGCGTCCATAGCCCGGATCACTTTTCCGTACTGCCGCTGCATGGCGGACAGCTCTTTCAATTGTCCGATCAGGTCGTATTCATCCCGCAGCTCCATACCGGTCAGTTCACTGAGCATCTGATAATACCCGGATTCCTCCATCGTAACTGTATAGATCACCACTCCACGGCTCAGCGCCACCTGTTCCAGCTTGATCTTACGGATGGCGCGCCCTTCGCAGTCGGTTCTCACACTTCCCACGTCCCGGAGTACGCGGAATTCTCCCATCATCTCTTTTCCCTTGCGGATCACTTCCTGCTTCGCGGGATGTTCCACGGGAAGCATTTCCACCCAGCTTGGCATATGGAATTCCACCTCTATCAGAGGAAATTCCAGCAGGATCTGCTCCAGAATCATGGAGATATCTTCTTTTTTCAGCTGTTCGCAGTTGACCGGAAGTACGGGTACCTGGTATTTTGCGAACTTTTCCTCTGCCGTCTTCCGGACGCTGTCACTGAAAGGTCTCGTGGTATTAAGCAGGATCACGAACGGTTTCCCCAGCTTTTTCAGTTCTTCCACTGTCCGTTCTTCCGCCGGCTGATAGTTTGCCGCCGGGATATCTCCGAAACTGCCGTCGCAGGTGACGACGATCCCGATGGTGGAGTGATCATGGATCACTTTATGAGTCCCGATCTCTGCTGCCTTTGTAAAAGGGATCTCTTCCTGAAACCAGGGCGTCTTCACTTTCCGTTCCACCTCGTTCTCCAGATGCCCTGCCGCACCGTCCACCATATAGCCCACGCAGTCGATCAGGCGGATCTTCACAGGGATCTCTCCTCCCACCTTGATCTCAACCGCTTCCTTAGGAACAAATTTGGGTTCCGTGGTCATAATTGTCTTGCCGCCTGCCGACTGGGGAAGTTCGTCTGTGGCACGCTCCCTTTCGTGTATGTCTTCCATATTCGGAAGTACCAGAAGATCCATGAATCTTTTGATGAACGTGGATTTTCCGGTCCGCACAGGGCCGACCACTCCTATGTAGATCTCACCCCCTGTACGTTCTTTAATATCCTGATACAGGTAAAATTCTTTCTTGTCCTGAACTGATTCCATAAAAATACCCTCCCACATTTGTTCTAAATATATGGGAGGGATTCTTATTTTATGATGTCAGCCGGAAAATTTTATCACGCGTCCAGCATCTTCTCCATCTCTGCACGTACCGCGCGGATGAAATCCTGTGAGTTCAGTACGGTCACATCTTTCAGTTCCGTGATCAGCGCCAGATCCTTCGTCATCTTGCCGGATTCAATCGTGTGAATGGAAGCCTGCTCCAGCACGTCCGCAAAGTGTACCAGTTCCGGAAGCCGGTCCAGCTCTCCTCTCTTACGGAGCGCTCCGCTCCAGGCAAAGATCGTCGCCATAGAGTTCGTGGAAGTCTCTTCCCCTTTCAGGTGCTTGTAGTAATGTCTCTGAACTGTCCCGTGAGCCGCTTCATATTCATAATATCCGTGAGGCGACACCAGCACAGAGGTCATCATGGCAAGAGATCCGAATGCCGTCGCCACCAGATCGCTCATCACGTCGCCGTCATAATTCTTGCAGGCCCAGATAAATCCGCCCTCAGATTTAATCACCCGCGCTACCGCGTCGTCAATCAGAGTGTAGAAATATGTAATGCCCGCTTCCTGGAATTTTTCTTTGTATTCTTTCTCATAAGTTTCCTGAAAAATGTCTTTGAAATGATGGTCATATTTCTTTGAAATAGTATCTTTTGTAGCAAACCACAGATCCTGCTTCGTATCCAGCGCGTACTGAAAGCAGCTCTTCGCAAAACTCTCGATGGAGTCGTCCAGATTGTGCACGCCCTGTACGATACCCGGACCCTTGAATTCATGGACAGTTACGGATTCCCGGTTCCCTTCTGTATCCGTATATACCATCTCCACCTTCCCCGGTCCCGGGACGGACATCTCAACGCCCTTATAAATATCTCCATAGGCATGACGTGCCAGAGTGATCGGCTTCTTCCAGGTCTTCACATAAGGCTCAATCCCTTTTACAATGATCGGAGCGCGGAACACGGTGCCGTCCAGGATAGCGCGGATCGTACCGTTGGGGCTCTTCCACATCTCCCTCAGCCCATATTCCTCCACTCTCGCCGCATTGGGAGTAATGGTGGCGCATTTCACCGCCACGCCGTATTTCTTGGTGGCTTCCGCAGAGTCTGCCGTCACCTGGTCGTTGGTGCGGTCGCGGTTCTTAAGTCCCAGATCATAGTACTCTGTTTTCAGATCCACAAATGGAAGCAGAAGCTCCTCTTTGATCATCTGCCAGAGAATCCTGGTCATCTCGTCGCCGTCCATTTCTACCAGAGGCGTCGTCATCTTGATCTTTTCCATCTGTCTGTTCTCCTTACTTTGCTATTTGGTCTGACTATAAAATATTGTCCAGTCCGTACATCTGGATACTTTCTATCGCCCGGCTGATGTGCTGCCTGGCAAGTTCCTCCGCCAGATCCGGGCGCTTGTCCCGGATGGCTTCAAAGATCGCTCTGTGTTCCTGGGTCGATTTGACCGACCGGTTCTGGAACGCGATCGTCGCTTTTCGTACCCGCTTTACATAATCGTGCAGATCCGAAAGCACATGCTGCAGAATACGGCTGTTGGACGCTTCATACAATTGTTCGTGAAACAGATTGTCCAGCTCATGGAGTTTTTCATAATTATTCTTCTCGGTATGATATTCTGTCAGGCAAATAATCTCCTCCATGCTGTCCAGCTGCTCTTTTGTCACCTGCTCCGCTGCCCATCTGGCGCAGAGCCCTTCCAGCGTGGAGCGGATATTATAGATATCCTTTACATCTTTTGCTGTAATGGCATTTACATACGCTCCCCGGTTGGGAATAATCGTCACCAGTCCCTCCAGTTCCAGCTGGCGAAGGGCCTCCCGAACCGGAGTTCTGCTTACTCCCAGTTCCGTACCGATGGCTGTTTCCTTGAGTTCTGTATTCTGCTCATATTTTCCGCTCAGGATGTCTTCACGTATGCTCTCATATACTCTCCCCCTCAGAGAATACCTGTCCCGGTTCTCTTTGGGGTCGTGCATCTCATTCATGATTCTGATGTACCTCCCTGCTCCAGTGTAATGCCCAGCTTATCGCAGGCGTCCTGGATCACGGCAAGCAGCTCTTCATCGGTCAGCACTGTTACTCTGCCGCTTTCATACTCATTATCCACCCATGCCTTCACCATATGAACCAGCTCTGTATTTTTGTCAATAGCCTGCTCTCCCTTCAGATGGAACCAGGTATTGATCCAGTGCGCAATACCGGCAAGTCCGGAGGTATTGGACACCGCTACCACCGGAGGCCGTTTCAGGAACTTTTCCGTATCAAAAATATTATAGATTTCTTCATTTTTCAGAAGTCCGTCCGCATGGATACCTGCTCTTGTCACGTTAAAACTGCGTCCCACGAAAGGAGTTCTGGGCGGAATCCGATATCCGATCTCCTTTTCATAATATTCAGCCAGATCCGTAATCACTGTCGTATCCATGCCGTCCAGTGTGCCTCTGAGCTGGGCGTACTCAAATACCATGGCCTCCAGCGGAGTATTTCCTGTACGTTCTCCGATTCCGAACAAAGAGCAGTTTACACCGGAAGCACCGTAGAGCCATGCCGTGGTAGAATTGCTGACTGCCTTATAAAAATCATTGTGCCCGTGCCACTCGATCAGTTCGGATGGAAAACCTGCATGTACCTGGATTCCGTAGATAATACCAGGCACGGATCTGGGAATCACCGCTCCCGGATAGTTCACGCCGTATCCCATAGTATCGCAGCACCGTACCTTAATCGGTATCTGGTAAAAATCCATCAGTTTTCTAAGTTCCAGGCAGAACGGAATCACATATCCGTAAATATCCGCTCTGGTGATATCTTCCAGATGGCACCTGGGACTTACGCCGATCTCCAGACAGTCTCTGATAATGTCCAGGTAATGCTGCATGGCTTCACGGCGCGTCATCTTCATTTTATAAAATATATGATAATCGGAACAACTGACCAGAATACCTGTTTCTTTCAGGCCCAGATCCCTGACCAGCTTAAAATCCTCATGATTGGCACGGATCCAACTCGTAACCTCAGGAAACTTATATCCACGTTCCAGACACTTATACACCGCGTCTCTGTCCTTCTTGCTGTACAGAAAAAACTCTGACTGGCGCACGATCCCTCTCGGTCCGCCAAGTTTATGCAGATAATCAAAAATCGTTACGATCTGGTCTGTAGTGTAAGGCGTCCTGGACTGTTGTCCGTCCCTGAACGTAGTATCCGTGATCCAGATTTCATCCGGCATATGATGCGGCACAATACGGTCGTTGAATGCGATTTTCGGAACTTCCGTATAGGGAAACAGATTCCGGAACGTATTCGGATATTCCACATCCACCAGCGGATACATATGTTCTTCCAGTTGAAGCAGGTTGGTATGTCTGTCAAAATGAACGGCTCTGTTATGATCCATGGTCTTCTCTCCTTTGTATTCTTGTATACAATCTTAATGTAACCATTGTATCATGTTTCCTATGGTTGTCAATCGGTTTTTCCGCTGATTGCCTGAAAACCCCCATACAGATCCAGAATCCCATATCCCCAGATCCGGTTAGGATACTCAAATACAGACGGTCTGTCGGCCCCTCTCACCAGATATCTTTGAATTGTGACGCTGTCCATGGTAGGTACGTTTCCTCTGACAATCCCCCACTCCATCATCAGCGCACAGGCTCCGGCTCCCAGGGCAGCCGCAGCGCTGGTACCGGTCAGCGTCGCTGCATTGCCGAGCCGATCCACTGCAGAGACTTCCTCGGCCGGCGCTGCCAGATCAGGTTTCTGACGCTCATACCTGTTAAGGCCTCTTCCTGAATCCAGCCAGATGCTGCCTGATTTCGCGTCATAACCCGCAAAAGTGATAATCCCCTCCGCATTAGCAGGCTCCGTTATTGTGGTATCCGGAGAAGACCGCAGAAAATAGGTCTCGTCAGTGATAAATCCCGTGACTGGAAGCCAGATATGAAAACTGCTGTCCAGAGCGCCCCGGGCGTACACCCGGATTCTCCAGATACCGGGAGTAGGATCCCGGAAAACCAGCAGCAGCCGCTCGTCTCCGGAAATCACTTCTGTCAGTTCGTATTGAATATCCAGAATTGTCTTCTCAAAAACAAACTCATATCTCTGACGCTCCAAAGGCCTCGCAAAGATCCTGGGAATCCGCTCTCCTGCCGGTGAGGTCACCTCCACCGAAAATAGTCCAGGTGTATTTCCCCAGAGATTCATCTGGAAACCCTTTTCTCCCTCCCCAACACGCAGTTCTACATCCAGATATCCGGTAGTTCCCGGAATTACTCCAAAAAAATGATGCCCCCGGTTCCCCTCATTTCCTGCCGCCACTGCAATCGCTCTGCCTGCCCTTCTGGCAAATTCATTCAAATACAATCCCAAAGGCGTGGCGCCTGTATGTCCTCCCGAATTGCTCCCCAGCGCCAGGCAGATAACCAGAGGCATCCCCAGTTCCGACGCCAGCATATCCAGATACCGGACCGCCAGCATCATATCCGCTTCTTCATATGCAACCGCATCCAGAGGAATCTGCTGCAGGCGGCGAATCGAGGCTTTTGCAGGCTTCAGTTTTACAAACGCGATGGATGTTTCCGGAGCAGCGCCGATGAAGTTCAAATCTTCCAGCAAAGATCCTGCTGCAATGGATACGACTTTTGTTCCATGTCCATTATCATCCTCACCCGGCAGATTTTGCTCTCCTTCCTGAAGCATCCGATCAATCTCTTCTCCAGAATAAGCGGTCCCATAATGCATATCTCCCGGAGGCGTACCGCTCTGATCCGTCTGATCCCAAAGGCCGATGACCCGGGTGCTTCCGTCCGGATTCCGAAAAGCCGCATTCTCCAGCGCGATTCCCGAATCCAGAAATCCAAGAAGAACCCCCCGCCCCCGAAGCTGCAGCGCCGGCTGATTCTGAATGGTAAGAATTCTGGTCTCTTCCAGGCTCTCCGTGTCCATCTGGGTATGGCAGTACGTGACCGCATAATCGCCGATCAACATCCCGGAAGGATTGCGTATTACTTCCTCCTGGTTCATATAGAATATCATCAGCCCGTCTGTCACATATTGCCCGCATATTCCAAGACGTTCCGCTTCTCTTAAAGCTGTCTGTGCGTCCACCTTCCAAATATAATCAATATAATCGTCGGACAGAATCTCTTCTCTGCAGCCCATCTGTGAATCCTCCGGCTCATTCCATTCATCTTACCATATGAAAAAAGCGCTTCTGCTGACACACAGAAGCGCTCTGATACAGATTGTCTCCGCCCTTACTCCAGCTCGAACGCGCCGGTATAAAGCTGATAATATTTTCCTTTCTGGGCGATCAGTTCTTCATGGCTTCCGCGCTCGATGATCTTTCCCTGCTCCAGAACCATAATTACGTCGGAGTTCTGGACCGTAGACAGACGGTGCGCAATCACAAACACCGTACGTCCCTTCATCAGGGCGTCCATACCTTTCTGTACGATCGCCTCAGTACGGGTATCGATGGAAGAGGTAGCCTCATCCATGATCATAACTGGAGGATCTGCCACCGCTGCTCTCGCGATCGCGATAAGCTGACGCTGCCCCTGTGACAGGTTGGATCCGTTTGCCGCGATCAGAGTGTCATATCCATTGGGCAGTCTGGTAATAAAGTCATCGGCTCCCGCCAGTTTTGCCGCCTCAATGCACTCATCATCCGTGGCGTCCAGTTTGCCATAGCGGATATTGTCCATAACCGTTCCGCTGAAAAGCACCGTATCCTGCAGAATAATACCAAGAGAACGACGCAGGTCGGCTTTCTTGATCTTATTGATATTGATGCCGTCATAACGGATTTTTCCGTCCGCGATATCGTAAAAACGGTTGATCAGGTTGGTGATCGTTGTTTTGCCCGCTCCGGTAGCTCCTACAAACGCCACCTTCTGGCCCGGTTCCGCGTACAATGTAATATTGTGCAGAACCGTCTTTTTGCCGTCATAGCTGAAATCCACGTCATACATGCGCACATCGCCGGCCAGCTTTGTATAAGTAACCGTGCCCTCTGCCTTGTGCGGATGTTTCCATGCCCACATACCGGTACGTTCCTGGCACTCCACAATCTCGCCATTCTCTTCTTTTGCGTTAACCAGCGTCACGTAGCCGTCATCTGCTTCCGGCTGCTCGTCAATCAGATTAAAGATACGCTGCGCACCGGCCAGACCCATAACGACCGCGTTGACCTGATTGGACACCTGGCCGATATTTCCGCTGAACTGTCTGGTCATGTTAAGGAAAGGCACTGTAATACTGATACTAAGAGCCATCCCGGACAAACTCAGATTCGGCACATGAAAATACAGCAGGGCGCCTCCCACCAGAGCCACTATCACATAGAGGATATTTCCGATATTCGCCAGAATCGGCATCAGCGTGTTGGCGTACTTGTTTGCACGCTCCGCCACATGGAACAGTTCTTCATTAATGCGGTCGAAGTCCTCTTTCGTCTGCTCTTCATGACAGAATACTTTTACGACTTTCTGGCCGTTCATGAGCTCTTCGACAAAACCTTCCGTCTTTCCCATCTGTTCCTGCTGGCGGATAAAATATCTGGCGGAACCGCCGCCGATTTTTTTCGTCACAAGCGTCATGAGTGCGATTCCGACAATCACTACCAGAAACAGCCAGACACTGTAATAAAGCATGATACACACTACTGTAGTTACAGAAACCAGAGAGATCAGAAGCTGCGGTATACTCTGAGAAATCAGCTGTCTCAGGGTATCAATATCGTTGGTATAATAGCTCATGATATCGCCATGGTTATGCGTGTCAAAATATTTAATAGGCAGATCCTGCATGCCGTTGAACATCTTCTCACGCAATTTCATCAGAGATCCCTGCGTAATCACCGCCATAGTTCTGGTATAAGTAAATCCCGCAATCAAAGACAGCACATAAAAGAAAGCCAGCAATTTCACCAGCCCGAACACCTGTCCGGAAACAGATGCCCAATCTCTGGACTGCCAGGTCTGCTCCACGATAGAAATAACATTCTGCTGGAATATTGCCGGCAGAGAACTGATCAGTGCGTTAAGCAGAATACAGACAATAACCAGAGGCAGCATCACCGGATAAAACTCAAATAACAATTTAATCAGACGCACAGCAGTGCCTTTTCTCGTTGCAGTCGGTTTACTCATTCTGATCACCTGCCTTATTCTGCGAAGTATATACTTCGCGGTAAATACTGCTGGTCTTCAGCAGTTCTTCATGAGTTCCAATGTTCTGGATCGTGCCGCCATCCATGACGATAATCCGGTCCGCATCCTGTACGGAAGCAACCCTCTGCGCAATAATGATCTTTGTGGTCTCGGGAATATATTCCGCAAACGCCTTACGGATCAGCGCGTCGGTTTTGGTATCCACCGCGCTGGTGGAATCGTCCAGGATCAGGATCTTCGGTTTTTTCAAAAGGGCGCGGGCAATGCACAGACGCTGCTTCTGTCCGCCGGATACATTAGATCCTCCCTGTTCGATATAAGTATCGTATTTATCCGGGAAACGCTGGATAAACTCATCGGCCTGCGCCAAACGGCACGCTTCCTCGATCTCTTCATCCGTAGCGTTCTGGTTCCCCCAGCGCAGGTTTTCTTTGATGGTACCGGAAAACAATACATTTTTCTGAAGCACTACTGACACCTGATTCCTCAGGGATTCAAGATCGTACTGTCTCACATCAATACCGCCTACCTTCACACTTCCTTCCGTAACATCATACAGACGGGAAATCAGCTGGATCAGCGAGGATTTGGATGATCCGGTTCCTCCGATAATACCAATGGTTTCACCGGAACGGATATGCAGGTCGATATTGGCAAGCGCCATTTTTTTTGCCTGCTTAGAATACTTAAAGTTCACATGGTCAAAGTCAACAGAGCCGTCCGGTACTTCATACACCGGATCTGCCGGATTGTGCAGAGCGGTTTCCTCGGTGAGCACTTCCGCAATACGTCTCGCGGACTCCGCCGCCATGGTCACCATAACGAACACCATGGAGAACATCATCAGGCTGGAGAGAATCTGGAAGTTATAGACCAGCATCGCCGAAAACTGTCCCACATCCAGATCCATGCCGCCGCTGGAAATAATCGTGTAGGATCCGGCCGTAAGTACGAAAATCATGACTGAATACAGGCAGAACTGCATCAGAGGATTATTGAACGCCAGAATCTTTTCGGCGCGTGTGAAATCATTGCAAACATCCTCTGCCGCACGCCCGAATTTTTCTTTTTCGTATTCTTCGCGCACATAGGATTTTACCACTCTCATGCCTTTTACATTTTCCTGTATTGATTCATTCAGGGCGTCGTATTTCTTAAATACCTTTTTAAACAACGGCATCGCATGGCTGATCACCATAAAAAGACCGAATCCAAGCACCGGAATCGTAAGAAGGAAGACCAGCGCCAGACGGCCGCCCATGTACAAAGCCATCACAAAAGAAAAAATGATCATCAGAGGACTCCGGAAAGCCAGACGGATCAGCATCATGTATGCCAGCTGCACGTTTGTCACATCTGTGGTCATTCTGGTCACCAGAGACGAAGTGGAAAATTTATCAATGTTTTCAAAGGAATATGTCTGAATCCGGTAGAACATATCCTTTCTCAGGTTCTTGGCAAAACCGCAGGATGCCGTCGCGCAGTTAGCTCCGGCTCCGGCTCCGAACGCCAGGGAAAGTACTGCCAGCACTACCAGTATCAGGCCATATTGACCGATCACTTCCAGACCTGCCCCGGCCTTGATCTGGTTCACAAGCTGAGCCACCACGAACGGAATGATACATTCCATGACGACTTCCAGCCCCACCAGCACCGGAGCGAGGATCGAAGGACGTTTGTACTCCCGGATCGACTTCATCAGTATTCTTATCATCGTTCCCCATTTCTCCTTTCAAATATTTCTGTTTATCAGTATGAAACGAGAGAAAAGTTTCCTTTTCTCCCGTTTGTCTCAAACATATTTTATACAGAAAAAAAATGATTGTCAAGAAAGATTTTACTTGTTCTCCCAGGACTTCCCGATGACGTATCCTTCTTCTTTCAGCATGTCTCCCAGGGCATAAACCTTATCCTCTTTACAGTCCCCGTATATGGTCAGGCTGTCCAGGGTACTGTCTATAAACTGCATGTCTTCCGCCGTAAGTTCGATCTCTGCCGCGCGGATGTTTTCTTTGACAAACCGCATCTCATACATACCCGGTATCGGGACGAGCCTGTCGTATTTGTGCATCAGGTAAGCAAGGGCGATCTGGGAGTACGTAGCGTTCTTCTCAGACGCAAGCTTGTCGATCATGGTCAGGACCGGCTGATTTCTCTTCAGGTTCTCATCTGTAAACCAGGTAGAAGTACGGTGGATATCATCGTTCTTATACGTCATGCCCGGTTTGAACTGCCCGCTGAGAAATCCTGAAGCCAGAGGCATATACGGCGTGAATCCTATGCCGTGCTTTGCGCAGGCCTCCAGCGTGCCGTCCGTAAGCGGAGACCTTTCCATCATGGAAAATTCGTTCTGGATGACGCTGACCGGCGCGATCGCGTTGCCCCGTTCGATCTGATCGGCGTCCGCCCTGGACATGGCCCAGCTGCGGATCTTTCCTTTCTTAATAAAACTGGACATGGCCTCCGCGGTTTCCTCGATAGGGACGCCCTCCGGAATCCGGTGGCACATATAAATATCCACCACATCCGTATCCAGGCGTCTGAGAGAAGCGTCCAGACGCTTTTCGATCTGGTCGGCAAGAGAAGCGTCCGGATCGTTGAGCGGGTCTTTCTCCGGATTAAATTTGGTAAGGATTACCACCTCTGCGCGGATCGGTTTTAACGCTTCGCCCACCAGTATTTCATTGTGGCCGTTCCCATAGGCGTCCGCCGTATCGTAGAGCGTTACGCCCAGTTCATGCGCCGTACGCATCATTTTTATACATTCTTCCCGCGGGGCCGGATCGCCGTGGGCATGCGAAAACCCCATGCACCCCATCCCGATGGCGCCGACTTCGATTGTACCAAGCATTCTTTTTTTCATAACAGCCTCCATTCCGCCGTCTGACAGACGGCATCAGTCTCAACAAGGATAATCCATTGCAGCCTGGATCATAGCGTTGACGTTTTCAGGTTTTGCATTCATCGGGCTGTCGCAGCCGGAACTGATGATCAGCCCTGTTTTTGACCCGCAGTCATCGATCAGGCTGGTGACATAATCATAGACCTGGGTATCTGTCCCAAACGCGAGCATGTTGGAAGGAACGTCCCCCATCATGGCCATATGATCGCCCAGAATATTTCTTGCCCGCCGCATATCCGTGCTGCCGTCCAGCATCAGCAGGCAGCTTCTCGGAGGAAGCTCCAGAAGCGTCTCGATCTCGCTGTCCCAGCAGGAGTCAAAATGGAGTATCGGAAGGATGCCCCTTTCCAGAGTCGCCTCGATAAATTTACGGACATAAGGCCATACAAATTCCATCCACGTATCATGGCTCAACATGGCGGGAGCCCCTCTCCATCCGCCTATCCAGCAGCTGGAAGGCTTCGCGCCGGCCGCCGCCATGCTGTCCAGGGAACCGGTATAGGTCCGGTAAAGATAATCAAACGCAGAATCCATGGCTTTCTTCACCAGCTCAGGCTCATCCATGATATCCATAAAGAAATCCACCAGTCCTCTGGCCCCGGCGAACCCTTCGATCGGGCTTGCCGCGTCAGGGCCTTCCTTCATGATGGGGACTCCTGCCTCCCTGCGGATCCGTTCATAGGTCTTCGGGACAGAGTCAAGAAACGGCTTTATCTTTTCCGCATAATTTCCAAGATATTTTTTAAAATATTCCTCACGCCACGCGCCGTATCCCATTTTAATGATGCGTTCGTAGTCCTCCATCTGCATATTATTGTGTTCCACCACCTGCCAGAGTTCGTTGTCCGGCAGTTCCTCTCCCGGCGTCCTGATCTCGGACAGCCAGAGATTCGCGAGCACAGGCGGATATATCGTAGGTGAATGGATCGCGTCGATTGCGGGATGCTCGTTCAGAAAATGGATACACACATCCGTGGCCCTGTCAAAATCATGGACAAATTCATTGATCGATATGCCTTCCATGGCCGCCATACAGGCAGGGCCGCTGTAATGGAACGGGATCTTATCAACAGGTTTCATACTGACCGCGTTCATGGTTCTTTCCAGACGCTTCTCATAGGTCGTTTCAAATTTTGCCATAATAGCCCTCCTTTGATCGGTGCCGCCCAGGTCATGATATAAAAAATAACATCATAACCAGGCCTTTTCCCTCTTGGTTATGATGTCATCATAGAGCAAAACTGCAGCGAATCCTATGGCTGCATATGAAAAACGAAAGTTGTCAGAAAAATTCTTTTTGTCACAAAGTGACAAATCAGAGCAGCCAGTCCGACAGACACAGGTACTGGAGCTCCTGTTCGTCTTCAAAAGATATCCCTGTAAGCTCCTGGATCCTGGCAATCCGGTATTTTATGGTATTCCGGTGCACATACATCGCTTTTGCCGTATCCAGGATGCTGCATTTGTGATTCAGGAATACAGAAAGGCTTTCCCGCAGCAGCGTATGGTGCGTACGGTCATATTCTTCCAGGATCGCAAAAGCCGGATGCCGGAACTTCGCGGCGGAAAGCATCTGCGATATCTGTTCTTTAATATAAGGGAACGCGAACGCTTCGCACTTGTGGACTCCCGGCCTGTCCGCAGCCTGTCCCACCGTAAAGACCGTCTGCTCATAGCGCAGGGGAAGGCTGAAAAAATCTGTCGTGGGCATGGACATGGCCAGGAACAGGCTGTCCGATGGGATCTGCCGGTCGAGGAACTCGAGGATCTCCGCCTGGCGGGACTCGGGTATCAGAAGCAGGATATCATCCCGGTAAAAGATACACGGAACCTTTGTCTCATTTTTCAGCATGCGCAGCATGGATTTTGAAAAAATCAGATCCTTGCGGGATATGTGGCGAAGCAGAGCCAGACGCCATTGTCCGTCGCCGACGGATTTCTGCAGCTTTTCCGCCGCGGATTCGCCTTCCGCTCCGTGTTCCATCCGACAGTCCAGAAATTCCTGCATCAGCTTTTCCGTAGAACGGAGACGGACGTTCCGTTTAAAAAATTCTTCGGAAAAGATCAGGTATTTGCTGATCTCGCCTGCCAGCTGCATGTCCATCGTGAGAAGGTCTCTGTTGGCAATCAGTATATAGAATACCGCGACCGGTTCCTCATCCTGAAAAAGGTACATCATGATCAGAGGCGGCTGTCCCTGCTGGACATTCTGCACCAGCTGAGGGATCCGGGAGAGTTCCCGGACCGGCGCGCCCTCGGGCGTGAACCACTGATTCGAAAATATGGCGGGATGCTCCTGGCCATTTTCCTGTTTGTATCTCCAGTACAGGTCGTCCTCCGGGACATCCAGAGAATTGAGCGCTACAATATTGCCCTCAAGATCCATGACGGTAACCGGATTGTACAAAACTTCATGGGACAGATCCAGGATCTTCTGCAGCGAAAGCCCGAAAGCCGACGCATGGGCCATCTCGTGTTCCCATGTGCCGTAGAAATCAAATGCGGCGAGCAGCCCGTTCAGCAGGTCCTCGAAATCTGCCTGGAAGAAAAGGATATAGTTCTCCCGGTGGACAATAATATACGCCTGGTCGTACCGTTTATCCGAGATATAATCAGACGCCTCCCCCAGGTACATAAAATCCGCATGCATCCGCGGCATATTCCCGGACAGAAAGCGAAGCCCCTGTATGGACAACGAATCGTTCTGTATGTGCGCTTTCTGCATATAATCCCTCAAATACCACTGGACCATAGACATACTTAATTTCATATTCAACCTCCATTTGGCAGATACAGACAAAGAAACCGCTCCCCGGCAGCCTCCGTTTGTACCGCAGAAACATAGACAGCAGACGGTATTGCGGCGATAATATTATTATAGGAAACGAGGAAGCGACCCGCAAGTTCTTTCTGATGTCAAAAAGGAGGATTGAGGTATATATGGTAAAATTGGATATCTACGGCGGCCTGCTTGGGGCAGGGAAGACGACCCTGATCAGGCAGATGCTTGCGTCCGCCTATGCCGGGCACAAGACGGCGGTGATCGAAAACGAGATCGGCAAAGTCAACCTGGACGCGGAACTGCTGAAGGACAGCTCTATCTGCGTGCGGGAGATCACATCGGGCTGTATCTGCTGTACGGTAAAGGGGAATTTTACAGAGGCGATCCGGCGTCTGGCAGAACAGGAGCATCCGGAATACATCATCGTAGAGCCGTCCGGCGTGGCCAGCCTGACAGACGTGGTATCCGCCTGCACGGACTCCGGCATGGCGGTCCTGAACCGGATCATCATGGTGGCAGATGCCAGGAAACAGCGTAAGCTTCTGAAAGTAATCGGGAAGTTTTATCTGAAACAGTTTTGCAGCGCGCAGACAGTCTATCTGAATTTTGCGGACCAGATATCCCCGGAAGAACTGGAAGAAGTGAAATCAGCGCTGTGGAAGATCAATCCGGGACTCCGTATGGCCGCCGTCCCTCTGGACGCAGTCGGTCCGGACACTTTCCCGGAAGGCCTGGCGCAGGATATGCTCCCCAGAAGAAGCGGCCTGGGAAAATTATACGGGACTGTCCGCATGCGCTCCGAAGGAGGACAGACTTTCTCTGTCTGGAACTATGAGTTCCGGCATGATCTCCGGAAAGAGACCCTGCAGCGCCTGATGGAACTATTCCGCCGCAGAGAATGCGAGAAGATCTGGCGCGTCAAAGGCTATCTGAAAATGGCGGACGGCGGCGTCCGGAAAATCGATATCGCATACGGCGACCAGTTCCAGGAAGAGCTGAAAAGCTTTGACGGAAGCAAAACTAACCAACTCGTAATCATAGGGGAAGAAATAGACCTGTCCTGGCTTCAGAGCCAGCTGGAAGCGCTGGATCAGGGCGTCTGAGCGCTTCCGATCCGGTCCGCTTTCCGGAACAGGAAAAATCCGATCAAGAATAAAATTGCCAAAAGCCCCACGCCTGTCCGGGAGCTGCCGCTTACCTGTGAGGCCACGCCTACCAGCAGCGTCCCCATGAACGCGGCGCCTTTTCCGAAAATATCATAGAAGCCAAAATACTCCGCCGCGTTTTCCTTAGGAATGATGCGGGTAAAATACGACCGCGACAGGGCCTGGATGCCTCCCTGGAAGACTGCCACGCAGACCGCCAGAAACCAGAATTCCCAGGTCTTGTCAAGCTGCAGGGCAAAGATCACGATGCCCAGATAGCCCAGGATGGACACGGAGATCAGTTTCCCGCTCTCCACTTTTTTCGTCAGCTTCCCGAACAGGATCGAGCAGGGGAACGCCACCACCTGTGTCAGAAGAAGCGCCAGCATCAGGCTGGTATCTGAGATCCCCATGTCTTTTCCATAAGAAGTGGCCAGATCGATGATCGTGTAGACGCCGTCTATATAGAAGAAAAAGGCCAGCAGAAACCACAGCACTTTCGGATTCTGCCGGATCCCGCGCACGGTCCTGGCGAGGCTGACAAAGCTCCCGTCCTTATTATTGCTGCCTTCTCCGGAACGCTGCCGGTAAGTTTTCAGAAGCGGCAGGGTCATACAGCTCCACCACACAGCATTAAGCAAAAATGCCAGCATGGTGGCGCGCACGCTTCCAAGCCCCAGCGTATCCGCATTCAGGATCAGCAGGATGCTCGCCACAAACGGGATGCAGCTCCCGATATATCCCCAGGCATAACCGTGTGCGGACACCTGATCCATCCTGTCCTCCTCCGTCACATCTCCCAGCATGGAATCATAAAAGATCAGACTGCTCTGGTATCCTGTCTTGGCAAGCACATAAATGCCCAGAAATGCAAGCCATCCTGCAGGCACTGCCAGAGCTGCGCATCCCAACGCTCCCACGAGCATGCATCCGGTAAAAATCTCCTTTTTCCGCCCTTTCCCGTCTGCAACGGTCCCCAGAAGCGGTCCCAGTATCATTACCAGCACAGTTACCAGAGAACTGGCATAACTGAAATACGCGGTGGAATTTCCTGCCGACACCCCGGCTCCTTCCGCAAGATTTTTAAAGTAGATGGGAATCACTGTGGAAGTCAGCATCACAAAAGCAGAATTTCCCACATCGTACAGTATCCAGTTTCGTTCCAGTCCCGTCAGCTTTTTCATATGGTCTCCTCATAGTCGCGATACAGCCGTATGGACAGGAGGCCTTTCCCCTCCAGCACCCGGCTGTAATTTACAATCTCCTGTACTGCGGTTTCTACCGAAGCTTCCATCCGTTCTTCCAGAAAGTCATTGCTTTCCCCGCATCCCGGATGAACAATTCCGTCCATGATTAATCCGCCTAATTCCTTGTCCTGCCCTGTGACACGGGATACTGTCCGCAGTATTCTCCTTTTCACCGGAGACGCGCAGATAAAAAACGCGATAATCCTGCGGAACATCTTGATACAGACGTCGATCTGCTTAGGCGTCACATTCTCAAACATGCGCGAGATCTGCTCTCTGGTATGCCTGCGGCTGATCAAATGATGGGTCGGCACATAGCAGAGCGGATCATGTCCGCTTTTCTCAAACAAATACCGTTCAAAATCTGTCTCTATCTCCAGATGGCCAAGACCATGCTCTTCCATGTAGCAGCTGATATATGGATGGCATTCGCTGTCCAGTATAAAATGACACAGGAAACCATATAAATATGCTCTCAGCACCGGATCATGATCCTTCTCGTATTCTTCTTTCCCTTTCTCGAAAAAACCGGCAGCCAGTTCCCGGTGCATCCGGGTTCCCTGCTGGTTGATCCTGTTCTTCCCGAACGGACGATAATAAAACAGCAGATCAGGCCCGTGAAGCCCGATCAGAAACGCGTCTTTCCCCTGGCGGACCATCTTTTTCTCCGCTTCCGGAAGCGCTTTATATACTTTTTTTCCAAACAGATAGTGCGCATAAACCGCTGGCATGATGTTCTCTCCTTTCACCGATCTAAGGAAGTGCTGATCAAATCAGCGCTTCCTTAGTATAACACATTTCCGTTATCCTGCATATGATGAAGTGTAAATAGTTTTTGGAGGTTTTCTCATGGGCGATTTATCAAGAAACGGCTGCGGATGCGGCTGTGACAACGGATGCGGCAACGGTCTGTTCGGAGGCAGCTCCTGCTGCAGCCTGATCTGGATCATCCTGCTGCTCTCCTGCTGCTGCGGCAACGGCAGCGGATTCTTCGGAAACAGTGGCTGCGGATGCGACAACGGATGCGGCGGCAGCGACAGCTGTCTGTGGATCATCCTGCTTCTGCTCTTCTGCGGAAACGGGTTTGGCGGAAACTCCTGCGGATGCAACTCCTGCGGATGCAATTCCTGCGGATGCTAAAATACCACCCGGGCCGCCCTTACCGGGCGGCCCGCTATGAAAAACCGGTACCGGAAACCGCATGATTTTCGGCGGCCGTTCATATATTGAAGAAAGACGCAGGGAGAAGATCTGCCATGACACCTTTTGACCAGGCATTTTGTCCCAAAGAGCTGCAGGCGCTGAAAATCTTCCTGCCCTTTCTTCCCGCTCCGATGCAGAAACTGATGGCCATCTATATTAAATGGAGCGAACTTCAGTACACCATCGAATACTACAACCGGAATCCGCCTCTGCAGCAGCCGATGGAAGCGGGAAACCTGATGAACTGTATAAAGGAATTCCTGCCTCCGGAGGAACAGGCTCAGATGGAACAATTCGCGGATATGTTTGAAAATATAGACCTGTATCGGGAGATGTTCGAAGGATTCTCCTCCGCTCCCGAACAAAAGGAGGAATGATCAGAATATGAAAGTCCCTGAGTGGTTTCACGACGAGCGTATCCAGAACATCGCGCCGGCCAAACTGAAACTCCTTCTGAATCTGGCGGAACAGATCGAAGGAAAATCGCAGAAAGAAGCCATGCCCGTCATCATGGGCGCCATCGCGTCCGCCAACCGGCAGCGTCTGAATTTCACCAAAGATGAATTTGATCTGATCTTTCAGATCATGAAAGAAGGCAAAAGCGAAGAAGAGAAACGTCAGATGGATGACGCGCTGGCAAAAGCCCGGAAGATGATGCGGGGCAAAGGCGGCAGATAGGGACGACCCGGATGCCGTCCCGCATCATTCTTTTGTCTGCCGGTTGATAAACTGCAGCTTCGTCTTGGAGTACAGAATCTTCTGGCTGTGGTACAGACCAAAATATCCGGATTCCAGATAGCTGATCGATACGGACAGCAAAAAGAACGGCATACACTGGAACCCGAACAGTTCAAAACTCAGGAGCAGAGAAGAAATCGGACAGTTTGTAACGCCGCAGAAGACTGCTGCCATACCGCAGGCTGCCGCCAGGGACGGCGCGAGTCCCGTAACCTGTCCGAACAGGCAGCCAAACGTGGCTCCAACAAACAAAGTAGGAACAATTTCTCCTCCCTTGAATCCGCTCCCCAGAGTCACGGCTGTGAATACCATTTTAATCAGGAAGGCCGCGGCTGCTGTTTCCCCTGCCACTGCCTTTGCCACCACGTCCATCCCGGCTCCCAGATAATCCGTCGTGCCCAGAAGGATGGTCATCAGGATGACCAGCAGGGCGCCGGAAATGATGCGCACCCATTCGTTGGGAATCCATTTCTGATACCAGTGCTCCGTGTGGTGGAGAACCATACAGAACAAAATACTGACTGCCGCGCAGAGCACAGCCAGCACGATTGTCAGGACCACACTCCGGACATCCACAGCAGGGATCTCTGTGATCGTAAACTGTTCTCCATGCGCGCCGACCCATGCGGCCGCGCCCCGGGCAGCCAGCGAAGCCACCGCGCAGGGAACCAGAGCCGCATATTCCATGATGCCCACGCTGATCACTTCCATGGCAAATACCGTGGCTGTCAGAGGAGTGCCGAACAACGCGGAGAACGCCGCGCTCATCCCGCACATGATCATGATCTTACGGTCATACTCATCCATCTTCATCCATTTTCCAAAAGTTCCTCCCAGACTGCCTCCCAGCTGAAGCGCCGCCCCTTCGCGTCCTGCGGAACCGCCAAAAGCATGCGTCAAAACTGTAGATATTACGATCAGCGGAGCCATCCGCAGAGGCACATAAGCGCCTGTCTGGATTCCTTTCAGCACCAGATTCGTACTGGAGTGGTAAGGATCCAGCTTATAAAGCGCCACTATGGCCAGTCCGGCCACAGGCAGAAGATACAGCATCCAGGGGTGATTTCCACGAAATGTCGTCACATTCGCGACTGCCAGATTGAACCAACCCCCGACTACGCCCAGGATCCATCCTGTAAGTCCGGCGGCAGCAAGCCATCGCAGCAGGATGAATGCTCTTTCGGCACATTTTTTCAGACATTCTTCTATCATCTTTTTCATCTTTCTCTCCCTCTGCCGGGACCTGTATGCAATCCGGCATTCCGCAAAAAACAGACGGCCTTTGATTTCCAAAAGATACCGTCTGTCTTTCACTATTCTGTCAAACCGACTGTCTATGACTCAGCAGTTCTTGCCGCCACTTCTTTTTCCTGTACATCCGACGGAGCCTGCTCATAGCGCGCAAACTCATAGGAATAGGTTCCGCTTCCTCCGGTCATGGAACGAAGATCCGTATTGTATCCGAAGATCTCCATCATCGGAACGTCGGCTACCACTTCCGTCTTCCCTGCTCCGGATGGATTCATACCAAGAACACGTCCTCTTCTCTTGTTCAGATCCCCCATAACATCTCCGGTATATTTATCCGGAACGACCACAGTCAGTGTCGCGATGGGCTCCAGAAGCACCGGCGACGCTTCCATAAAACCTTTTTTGAACGCCTGGAGCGCTGCAGTCTTGAATGCCATCTCTGAGGAATCTACCGGATGATAAGAGCCGTCATACAGTACCGCTTTCACGCCGACTACCGGATATCCGGCCAGAGGTCCTTTGGTAACTCCTTCCTGGATACCTTTCTCGACTGCCGGGAAATAATTCTTCGGAACCGCTCCTCCTACTACCGTCTGTTCAAATACATATGAACTCTCCAGATCTCCGGACGGCTCGAAGGTCATCTTTACGTGACCATACTGGCCGTGACCGCCGGACTGCTTCTTATACTTATATTCCACGTCCGCTTTCTTGCGGATCGTCTCACGGAACGCAACCTTCGGCTTTACCAGTTCCACATCGACTTTATATTTATCTGCCAGGATGCTGACCGCCACTGACAGGTGCTGGTCTCCCATACCATAGAGCAGCGACTGACGGTTCTCTCCGTCGTTGACTGCCTTGAGCGTCAGGTCCTCGTCCATCATCTTGGAAAGTGCCTGGGAAACTTTATCTTCATCGCCTTTGTTTTTTGCCTTATAAGCCATATAAGTATATGGTCTGGAGATCTCGGCTTTTCCATACATCACCGGAACCGCTTTGGTAGAAAGGGTATCCCCCGTATGACAGCCTGCTTTCGCGACGGCGCCGATGTCTCCCGCATGAAGCTCCGGTACCTCGATCGGTTTGCTGCCTCTGAATACATAGAGTTTATTCAGCTTCTCCTCGGTCTCTGTAGAAGCATTATACAGCACATCGTCCGGCTTAAGAACGCCGGAGCAAACCTTCAGCAGAGAATATTTCCCGATAAACGGATCCGCGATCGTCTTGAATACATATGCGGACTTCGATTTTGAGAAATTATAATCCGCCTGAAAGATCTCATTGGTCTTCATATTGATACCTGCGCGCTCCATCTTATCCGGAGACGGCAGAAGTTCCACGATATCATTCAGAAGGTTGTGGATGTTTCTTAATTCCGTACTGGACCCCATGGAAACCGGAACGATGCTTCCGTCATCCACGTTCATCTTCATAGCCGCGCGAATCTCTCCTACAGAGAACTCGTCTCCCGCGAAATACCGCTCCATGAATTCTTCACTGGTCTCCGCCACCGCATCCATCATGGCTTCACGGTAAATATCCAGATTCGGACGGCAATAGTCCGGGATCTCACATTCTTCTCTGCTGCCGATGCCTGTAAAGCGGCGTCCGGCCATCTTCATGACATTGACATACCCCACGAACTTCTCATTCTCACGGATGGGCTGATAGAACGGTGCGATCTTCTTGCCGTACAGCTCCGTCAGTTTCTCTACCACTCCGCGGAAAGAAGCATGGTCCACATCCATCTCGGAGACAAAGAACATACGCGGCAGCTTATACTTCTCGCAAAGCTCCCATGCCTTCTCCGTACCCACTTCTACGCCGGCCTTTCCGGATACTACGATGATCGCCGCGTCCGCCGCTGCCACCGCTTCTTCCACTTCCCCCACAAAGTCGAAATATCCGGGCGTATCCAATACATTGACCTTTACATCTTTCCAGATGATCGGAATCACGGATGTATTGATGGAAAACTTCCTTTTAATCTCTTCCTTGTCATAATCGCTGATGGTCGTGCCGTCCGGTACTTTCCCCATGCGGCTGGTAAGGCCGGATACATATGCCATAGCCTCCACCAGACTGGTCTTACCGCTCCCGCCATGTCCTAAAAGAACTACGTTGCGGATACTGTCAGTCGTGTAAACGTTCATAGAAATCTCCTCCAATACATTTAGTCATGTAAGAATTATACTAAACACCAGAGGAAATAGCAAGGTTTTTTGATGAATAGTTACAATTTCCGGGAAATATTGCTCACTGACACAAACCCTTTGGACTCCATGCAGTTTTCTACCTCATAAATATCCTCCGCATAGATCACCATGATTGGCGTTCCTGTCTCCCGGTTAAAAGAAAGATAGCTGTAATCCACATTGATGTTGCTGTCGGACAGAGCCAGCAGTACTTTATGCAGGCTTCCCACCTCATCATCCATCTCAATGCCCAGAACATCTGTCAGGCAGCACAGATATCCGGCGTCCTTCACGGCTTTCTCTGCTTTTTCCGGATCAGAGACCACCATGCGGATAATACCGAACTCAATCCCGTCGTTGGTCATAGAACCCAGAATATTGATTTCATTTTCTACAAGCAGCCCGGTGATATGCTGCATACGACCTTTCTTGTTTTCCACATAGATGGAAAGCTGTTTTAACATCTCTTACTCCTCCATACAACAGACCGTCCGGCCGATCCTGATTCCGGCGGTCAAAGTCTTCGTGTAGAAGTATAGAAGAATCTGCATTTTTTGTCAATGTCGGCTGCTGACATAGATCTTTTCCCAAATCTTTTCGCCTGTCACATGCAACTATCCGATTGAACAGACGCTCTGCCTCTGGTACAATCGGTAGTAAAGAGAGGTAATAACCATGCATGATAAAATATTGATCCGGGGCGCCCGGGTGCACAATCTGAAAAATATCGATGTGGACGTACCGCTGAACAAAATCGTAGGCATCGCCGGTGTATCCGGCTCCGGCAAATCGTCCCTGGCGCTGGGCGTTCTGTACGCGGAAGGCTCACGCAGATATCTGGACGCGCTTTCTACTTATACCAGGAGGCGCATGACACAGGCGGCCAAAGCGCAGGTAGACGAGATCCTGTACGTGCCTGCGGCTCTGGCGCTGCACCAGCGCCCCGGCGTTCCCGGTATCCGGAGTACCTTCGGCACGGGCACGGAACTTCTGAACAGTCTGCGCCTGATGTATTCCCGGCTGGCAGAACACCGCTGTCCAAACGGGCACTATCTGGCTCCCTCTCTGGCGGTCGCCGCCGGCCAGGAACTGGTCTGTCCGGAATGCGGCGCACATTTCTACGCTCCATCGGCGGAAGAACTGGCATTCAACAGCCAGGGCGCCTGCCGTACCTGCGGCGGCACCGGTACGGTACAGACTGTAGACCGCTCCACACTGGTCCCGGACGAATCGCTGACCATCGACGAAGGAGCCGTAGCGCCATGGAATTCCCTGATGTGGTCGCTGATGACCGACGTCTGCCGCGCCATGGGTGTACGCACCGACGTGCCGTTCCGTGACCTGACAGAAAAAGAGAAAGATATCGTCTATAACGGGCCTGCGGAAAAGAAACATATATTCTATAAACCCAAAAATTCCAATCAGGCGGGCGAACTGGATTTCACCTACTTCAACGCAGTATATACGGTAGAAAATGCCCTGGCAAAAGTCAAAGATGAAAAAGGCATGAAACGTGTGGAAAAATTTCTGCGCCAGGACACCTGTCCGGACTGCGGCGGCACGCGTTTGTCCGACGCGGCAAGAGCTCCCAGACTGCAGGGCATCTCCCTGGACGAAGCCTGCCGGATGTCCCTGTCCGATCTGGCTGTATGGGTGGACGGCGTACCGGATTCTCTTCCTGAGGAGATGCGTCCCATGGCGGTCAGCATCTGTGAATCCTTTCAGACGTCAGCCAGAAGACTTCTGGAGCTGGGACTGGGTTATCTGGCGCTGGACCGCGCTTCTTCCACGCTTTCCACCGGAGAACGCCAGCGGATGCAGCTTGCCCGCGCCGTCCGCAACCGCACCACCGGCGTATTGTATGTACTGGATGAACCGTCCATCGGACTTCACCCATCCAATATCATCGGGCTTACCGGAGTCATGCACGACCTGATCGACGACGGCAACTCTATCGTCCTGGTGGATCATGATACCCAGGTACTGGCTGAAGCCGACTGGATCATCGAGATGGGGCCGGGCGCAGGCGCGGAAGGCGGGCAGGTGATTGCAGAAGGTACCGTCTCAGATCTTTCCGGAAATCCGGATTCCCGGATCGGACCCTTTCTGTCCGCATGGTCTGCCGGGCATGCTGCCAAACACGCCGATACAGAAAACGTTGCAAAAGAAAAAGCTGGGACAGATCTGTACCATGACGGGATCATCCGGCTCTCCACCGGCCCCATTCACACAGTAAAACCATTGGAAGTCCGGATTCCCAAAGGGAAACTGACCGTGGTAACCGGAGTATCCGGTTCCGGCAAGACGACCCTGATCCTGGAAAGCCTGGTACCCGGCCTGGACGCGCAGATTCAAGGGAAAAAACTTCCGGAGCATGTACTCTCCGTCCAGGCGGACGGCATCGAACATGTCAAACTGATCGACGCCACTCCCATCGGCATCAATGTCCGCTCCACGGTCGCCACCTACGCCAATGTGCATGACGAATTGAGGAAACATTTCGCCAGGACTCCCGACGCAAAAAAGGCCGACCTGAAAGCAGGTGATTTTTCCTACAATACCGGAAAACTGCGCTGTCCGGTCTGCGACGGAACCGGCGTCATCAGCCTCGACGTACAGTTTCTGCCCGACGTGGATATCCCCTGTCCGGAATGCCGGGGATCCCGCTACGCGAAGACAGCAGAATCAATCAAATATCAAAACAAAGAAGGAAACATCTATTCTCTGCCGGAGCTGATGTCCATGGACATACACACGGCGCTGGAAGCCTGCGGGGATCTGAAAACCGTCCGGCAGAGGCTCCAGGTACTGGAAGATCTGGGATTAGGATATCTGACTCTGGGAGAAGAAACGCCCGGCCTGTCCGGCGGCGAAGCGCAAAGGCTGAAGCTGGCCAGCGAGATGGGCAGGATACAGTCGGATTCTGTATTCGTCTTCGACGAACCCACCATCGGCCTGCATCCTCTTGATGTCCAGACACTGCTGGACGTATTTCACACACTGATCAGTCAGGGAGCGACCGTGATCGTGATCGAACATGATCTGGACGTGATCCGCAGCGCGGACTATATCATTGATATGGGGCCGGGCGGCGGCGAAGCAGGAGGACGTATCGTCGCCGCCGGCACGCCGGATGAGATCAGACATACGCCGGAAAGTGTCACCGGCCGTTATCTGTGACAGAAAACATCAAACAATCGGAATATCAAATTTCTTCAGTTTCTCGTAAATCACTTCTTCATCTGCAGGCTGGTCCGCCGCTCTTTCCATCTGCCGGCGGATCTCCTGCATGGCCAGATCTGTCTCCGCGATCACATCCGTGCATTTTTTCAGTCTGGCAATCATCTGTTTTTATTCAATATTCTCTTCAAATCATCCATCACTTCTTCCAGTGTGATTGCCTTCAGTTCCCGCTCCATAGCCTCCTGTACCCGGACCAGCTTGTCATCCAGAATGTTGTGGATATTCTTTCCTACAGGACAGTCCATATTGGGATTTTCATGAAAATGAAACAGAGTGTTGTCTTCAATACACTCTACCGCCCGGTACACATCCAGAAAGGTGATCTCTTTCAGCGGTTTTGCCGCCGCCGCGCCGCCGGTGCCTCTTTTCACCTGAACCAGCCCGGCGTCCCGCAGCTGGGACAGAATTCTTCGGATCACTACCGGATTTACATTGATGCTGTCCGCCAGAAAATCGCTGGTAACTTTGTATTCATCTTTAAATGTTTCCATACAAGTGAGCATGTGTATGGCTATGGTAAATCTGCTTGATATCTGCATCTTAAGGCTCCTCCTTTATTCTCCGAGCAATTTCTGATAAATCGTCAAATCCCGGTCAGTAAAGACATTGAATATCACCCGGTCAATGGAACTGTCCGTTTCAAGAAACTGTTTTACGGTCTCTACCGCGATTTCAGCCGCCCGCTGCTGCGGAAAATGGAATACTCCGGTTGAAATACTGCAAAACGCCACAGACCGGACATTGTTCCCCGCGGCAAGCTCCAGACAGGATTGATAGCATCCTGCCAGCAGATCGCAGTCTTCTTTCCGAAGCGGTCCTGAGATAATCGGACCGACTGTATGCAGCACATATTTACATGGAAGGTTATAAGCAGGCGTGATTTTGGCAGTGCCGGTCTCTTCTTCATGCCCCTGCGCCTGCATAATCTCGTTGCATTTGATCCTGAGCTGGACTCCGGAAAGCGAATGGATCATATTGTCGATACAAGAGTGACAAGGCTGCCAGCATCCCAGGAGCGCGCTGTTGGCGGCGTTGACGATGGCATCGCAGCGCAGTGTCGTAATATCCCCCTGCCAGAGCGTGATCCTGGGATCGAGTTCTGATGCGGGAAGACTTTCTGCATCCACGATTCCTCTGCTGCGGACCAGTTCTGACAGATACTCGTCCTGCACCTTCAAAAATTCCTGTGAAGCCGGATATGGAGGACGTACATTGAACAGCGAACGCAGAAGATTCCACTGCTCTTCCTCCGTGACCGGAATCCTGATATCCTGATATTGAGGCATTTCTCTCTGTAATTCCCGGATCAGCCAGATTCTCCGTTCTTTCTGTTTTTTATCATTCATGGCTGTTTTCCTCCACTCAGTCTTTCTTGTAACAGTTATTATTACATCTTTTCGTTGTAATGTCAATAATTACATTATAAATCTGCAGAAAAAATGAACGCCGGATTATTCCAGCGCTCATACATAGAATATACTATGATAAAGTTTTTATTTCAATCCTTTTGTCAAAGGAATCAGACACAGCAAAAGCACGATGCCGATCAGCCCGATCACACCCATCACAATTCCCGGACGGAACGCGTTCCACTCCGGAATCATCGCCATACACATGCCAAGCGCAAAAAGGATACCTCCGATTGTTCCCAAAATCATCGCGACAAAATTACTCTTTTTCATCATTCCACATCTCCCTTTTTCTCTTTTGCCAGTCTTTCTTTGGCTTCTTCTATCTTTTTGTAGCCTCCTACCACTCCTTCTTCGATCTTTTTGTAACTGCCAACAACTTTTTCTGCTATCTTTTCATTGACTTCTACCAGTCTGGACTTTGCCATATCATTTGACCTCCTTGTTTTCCTTTGATGATATAAGAATAATCCCGTGATGTTGGTAAAGCGTTTCTGTTTTGTTTCCAAAATGTTAAAATCACATATTATTTTTAACATCTGCCGCAGGAAGCACATCCTGTCTGTCTCTCGCTCCACAGCCGGTCCGCCACCGGAGCCCATTTCGCGGCAGTCTTTACACATTTATCGGAGAACTCTTTCGCGCTTTCCAGATTCTGATAGTCGGTACTCTGTGCATGGCTTTTCTCTGCGATCTCCGTCAGTCTCCCCGGATTGTCCAGTACCGGACATGGGCGCAGCAGATTGTCATTCCAGGGCTGATTGTCATGATATCCCATGAACAAAGGAGAGCGGCATGCTTCCAGCAGGGATTTCTCACGGATGTTGGAATCCGAATAATGGATAAATGCACAGGGTTCCACGTCCCCGTTGGCATTAATATGGCAGTAAGAACGTCCTCCGGCGATGCAGCCTCCCACATATTCTCCGTCATTCCAGAAGTCTATGGTAAACAGCGGTTTCGTCTGACGGTATTCCCGAATCTTATGGTACATCATCTCTCTTTGTTCCGCAGTCACCATCAGCTCCGGCACGGCTGCTTTTCCCACCAGCATATAAGTAAAAAACCATGCGAATTTTGCTCCCATCTCGATCATCTGGTCAAAATATGCTTCGCTTCCGATGACCTCCGCATTGGCAGAAGTATAACAGCAGGAGATTCCGAACGGCAGCTTTCGCTCCTTCAGAATGTTCATGGCTCTGATAATCTTCCGGTAGGTACCGCCGCCCCGTCTGGAATCCGTCGCCTCTTCAAATCCTTCGATACTGATCGCGGGAACGAAATTCTTCACCCGCAGCATCTCCTCCGCGAAAGCCTCGTCTATCAGCGTCCCGTTGGTAAAAGCAGAAAATACACAGTCCGGATGATCCTCGCACAGACGGATGATATCCTTTTTCCGCACCAACGGTTCTCCTCCGGATCCTTGTCAAGATATGAAAGTGCCTGTTTCACTGCAAATGCTTCTACATTTTCTTTGATTGCCATAAATATTGTTCCTTTCTTCTTTTGTTTACCTAAAAAAATCTGCCCATGTGCCGCCTCTTCCTCCTGAGTTCCGGCCTGCATGGACAGATTATCTGATTTTTATTTTGAATTTGTTATTGAAATGTTTGGGAATTGTTAATGTTGATGAGAAATATATCTTGTATTTTGACTCATTATAATTTCAACGGAGCAGAAACTCCCTATGAAAATCTTTCTTTCAAAGTCTTCAAAAACAGTTCCGCCGCAGGGGAAAAGACCTGATATTTTTTCCAGACCACATTCAGGCCGGACTCCAGTTCCGGACGCAGAGGTCGGAAACACAGCACGCTGTCTTCGGAGGTATTCGCCAGCTTGTCCAGCGTCAGCGCATATCCCACCCCCGCTTCCACCAGAATCGCCGCATTATACATAAGGTTATAGGTCGCTACGATATTCAGCTTTTCATAGTCTGTTCCAAACCACTCGGCAAATTTATTTTCGGAATGACGGGATCCTACCACTTGTCTGGAACAAAGCAGCGGGATTTCCAGAAGCTCATTCTTCTCAATGGCTTCTTTCTCTGCCAGCGGACTGTCCTTTCGCATGATGACACCCCATCGGTCTCTGGCCGGAAGATCCAGATAATCATATTTTGTAAGATCCGCGGGCTGTATCAGAATGCCAAAATCAAGCAGGCCCTTGTCCAGCCGTTCTGTCACATCCTCCGCATTGCCGCTGTGCAGATGGTAATGAATGTTTGGGTATGCTTCTCCCAGGTCTTTGATAAGCTCTGCGATCTGACGTATGGCCTGAGTCTCTCCGCTCCCGATGTAGATATCTCCGCTTACGGTATCTTCCATAGAGGCAAATTCTGCTTCCGTTTTATCCACCATGGCGATGATCTCTTCCGCGCGTTTCCTGAGCAGGACACCCTCCGGCGTCAGTTCAACCCGATGACTTTTGCGAATCAGCAGCTGCTGTCCCAGTTCTTCTTCCAGATCATGAATCTGCCTTGACAAGGTGGGCTGCGTCAGATGAAGGTAGTTGGCCGCACCTGTGATATTTCTCTCCCGCGCAACGGCAAGAAAATAACGGAGTACCCGTATCTCCATGTTTCTGTCCTCCTCTTTTGCATTTTATAACTGCTCAGGACGTTCCGAACTGTTACGTATTTTCTTTTATTATACATCTTTATCATATACCCGTAAAGCATATCACTCCATAAAAAACTGGCATTTGCCATTGTTCAGGCATGGAATTATAATGATAACAACAAGGAGGCAGGCTCAGATGGAAATATTCAAAATACGACGAAATCTGTCGGACGCCGGATGCGACGAATCCCAGATTGAACACTTTCTCAAAATGGAGCAGCAAAAAGACCGTCAGGCGCAATATCGCTTACTATCTCAGCACAGAGCCTCGCTTCTGGAAGAACTTCATCAGGAACAGTATAAAATCGACTGTCTGGACTACATGGTCTATACCATGCAGAAAGAAGAAAAAAATAAAACGGAGGATTTCACATGGAAGAGAAACTGACATTAACAAAAGAATGGGACAAAACCTTCCCGCAGAGCGACAAAGTAAACCACCGCAAAGTGACTTTTCGCAACCGCTACGGCATCACGCTGGCTGCCGACCTGTATGAGCCGAAGAGAGCAGCGGGAAAACTGGCTGCCATCGCAGTCTGCGGCCCGTTCGGGGCAGTAAAGGAGCAGGCGTCCGGGCTGTACGCGCAGGCCATGGCGGAGAGAGGATTTCTCACGATCGCTTTTGATCCCTCTTATACCGGAGAAAGCGGCGGTACTCCCCGTTATATGGCGTCTCCTGATATCAATACGGAAGATTTCCAGGCAGCGGTAGATTTTCTCTCTGTTCAGGAAAATGTGGATCCGGAGCGGATCGGCATCATCGGAATCTGCGGCTGGGGAGGCATGGCTCTGAATACGGCAGCGCTGGATACCCGGATCAAAGCGACGGTCGCTTCCACGATGTACGATATGACACGGGTAAACGCAAAAGGATATTTTGATTCCGAGGACAGCGAAGAAGCCCGCTATGAGAAAAAGAAAGCGCTGAACGCGCAGAGAATCCAGGACTGTAAAAACGGCTCCTACGCCCTGGGCGGCGGCGTGGTGGATCCGCTTCCGGAAGACGCGCCGTTCTTTGTAAAAGACTATCATGACTATTACAAGACCTCCCGCGGCTATCATGCGCGTTCTCTGAACTCCAACGGAGGATGGAACGTGACCGGATGCATGTCCTTTATGAACCAGCCGATCCTGCAGTACAGCAATGAGATCCGCAGCGCGGTACTGATCATGCACGGAGAAAAAGCGCACTCCTGCTATTTCAGCAAAGATGCTTATGCAAATATGATAAAGAATAATCCGTATACGGACAATAAAGAACTGCTGATCATCCCGGGCGCTGTGCACACAGATCTGTACGACCGGACAGACATCATTCCCTTTGATAAAATGACGGAATTTTTCAAAAAATATCTGCAGTAAATAAAAGATATGCTGCACGCAGGGGAGCTGCCTCACAGATTTATGGGCAGCTCTCCTTTTCCAATGTATTTCTTCACATACCTTTTATTTCACGTCAGATCCTGTCTCCTTGTCCTTTTTCCAGTATCTTTCCAGTTTCTTTTCATCCAGGCTTTCCACAAATCTTTTTTTGAAGAGCAGAAATTCCTCAATGTCCATCAGAATATGGTACAGCACTGCCCTTGCTTCAAATTCTTCCCTGCTCTCAGGCAGCGTCTCTTTTTTCATATCAGCGAAAATTTCTTCCAGCCTGGCGATCTGCTCATCCGGAGAATTGACCTCCACCACATAATCCATCATGTACAGGATATAGTCCGCAATCACCATAGCCTGTCGGGGCATACTGCGGATCTTTTTCACTTCATAATGCAGGTTATGGAGCATGCCCAGCTGATTTAATCGCATTTCAAAATATTCTGTGTAATAACCGGGATGCGACTGAAAGGAATTGCCCTGGTATTCATAGGCGTTTTTAATATAGCCCTCCAGATCCTGTTCCAGTCGTCGGATATCGTTCCATACATCCCACTGCATGTTTTTGCCGGAAAGATAAGCCGCCAGTCCGCCCAGGATCATCTGCAGACGTTCTTCCGTATCGCGCATACTTTGAATCAGCTTATCTTCCTGAGATTTATAATCATGGAACAAGTTTAACAGCACGGCGATGGTGATGCCGATAAAAACCAGGAGAAATTCATTGAAAATAAATGACAGACTAAAATCCTTTGATGTGAGAAAATGAATACCGATCACGGAATTGACCGATATAGTCGCCTGCCAGCCAAACATCTGACAGATAAAAATGACCGCAAAGATATAGACCGCATAGGCGATCCACACGCTCTCCAGGCAGCCGATCGTCATCGCCGCCAGGAGAACGGAGACCGCGAATGTAATCAGGCGATATGCAGAGAGTTTTAACGTCTCCCACTTCGTAGTCACAATCGTGAGTAAAGTAATCGTCCCTGCCGAGGCCGCGTTCTCCAATCCGAGAGTCTGGGCAATATAAATTGCCGCGCTGCTCCCTACCGCGATTTTCCCCGTCTGTATCACGATCTTCTTCCATTCCTTTTTTCCGCTCACGTTTACCCCCGTTTCATGTCTTACTCTGCGATATCGATCGTAACTGTCCCGGTCATCTGCCCTACCAGTTCGCCTCCGGACACTGCCTGTCCCAGTTCATACAGAGATGCGTTGGGACTGTAGGCGTCATAGAACATGACCACATCTCCCCACGGAGCGTAATAAGCCAGAGTTCCCGCTTCGCTCTGCGCCGTCGGAGCATCGCCGGCATCCAGCTCCTGCGGCGGATAAAAGATTTTCTCATTCGTACTGTAATCTTCTACTTCCACTGTGAGTGGCAGCTGCGTGTAAAGAGAATCCGCAGCCGTGCTGTCGTTCAGTTCATAGATCACCGTGTTGTCTCCAAATTGTACCGCGATCTGACGCGCCATATCATCTGCCTCCGTTTCTGTATCGTCCATATCTGTATATCCCAGTTCTGCCACCCAGTTTTGAATGTTCTCCTGCGAGGAAGAAGCATCCTCTTCGTAACAGTCAAAAATATTATCAGAGATCACCGCGCCGGGCGCTGCCTCCGTGATGAGCGACACGCTGTTGGCAAGCCCTCCGGTTCCATGGGAACAGAACAGATATACTTCTTTTCCTGAAAGATCATTCTGCTCCAGGAATGAAAGAAGCGCCATCGGCACGCCGTACCACCAATTAGGGTACCCCAGGAAAACCACATCATACTGATCCATATTCTCCACATTTGCGGCCAGTTCCGGGCGGGCATCATTTCCGCGTTCCTGATTTGCCCTCTCCAGACAGGCATCCCAGTCACTGGGATAAGGGTCTGTCACCTGAATTGAGAACAGATCTCCTCCGGTTGCTTCCTGTACCCAGCCTGCCAGCTGCTGTACATTTCCCGGAGGAATCACGCTGGGCGACGCTACCGCATCTACATTCTCCGCCAGGATCGCATTGTCCGCCCAGGAATAATATGCTACCAGGATACGGCTGTCCTGAGAACTCTCTTCCGTATCTCCAGCTGCCGCGGTCTCTTCCGCTGTATCTGCCGTATCCGCGCCCGATTCCGCATCCTCTGCGGAATCGGATGCCGGCGTTTCCTGTCCGGACACGCTCACAGAGCTTTCTGATCCCGACGTTCCCTCCTCTGTACTCCCGCACGCCGCAAGAGACAGGATCAACGTCAAAGCCATAAAAAGGGAACCTATTCTTCTCATTCAAATCTCCTCCTTCCTTTGTGTACATTATAAGTAAGGAGGCATTCAATGTCTAATACCCGTATTTTATGCCTCTCCATGCGTTTTATCTATGGATTCTTAACCGCTGAGCCTGACCTGCTGAGGTTAAATGCCGACGGCAAATCTTTCTCCGAACCACTTTCTATTGCGGTTTTATAATATGCAAGCTTCTTTTGAGTTACCTCCATAGCATTTTGCAATACTTCAATCTTATGTTTAAGGACTTTTTCTTGCTCCAAAAAAATTTCATATCGCTCTTGCAAAGTGCTTTCACCTTTTAACGCCAAAGCAATATAATGCTGCATATCTTTTATTAGAAGCAAAGCATATCGGGTTTTCATTCCATGATACCGCCGATGTGCTGGACGGGATTTTGACCGAACACCCCGAAGTTGATTTTGTCCAGATACAGCTGAATTATCTTGACTGGGAAAACGATACGATCCAATCCCGTAAATGCTATGAAACCGCAAAAAGACACAGAAAACCTGTGATTGTTATGGAGCCGGTCAAGGGCGGAACTCTTGCCGATATCCCGCAGAAAGCGGAAAATCTGTTCCACACCTGCCGTCCTGATCTGTCTGTCGCTTCATGGGCAATCCGATTTGCGGTAAGCCATGAAAATGTGATGTTGGTTTTAAGCGGCATGAGCGATTTGGAACAGGTCAAAGATAACTTGTCCTATATGGAAAACTTCACCCCATTTACAAAGGAAGAATATACGCTGGTTCAAAAAGCGGCAGATATTATCAATGGCAGTATTGCCATACCCTGTACGGGGTGCGCCTATTGTATCAACAATTGTCCGAAAAATATAGCCGTTCCAAAATACTTTTCCCTCTACAATGCGGATATGCGTGAGTTAGAAGCAAAAGCATGGACTGCACAAACAATGTTGTACAGCCATTTTTCGAAACAGTTTGGAAAAGCAAGCAGCTGCATCGAGTGCGGACAATGCGAAAAGATATGCCCGCAGCACATTCCTATCCGAGAATGGCCGAAAAAAGTCGCCGAGAGATTTGAGGAAGCTTTGTAACAAAGCTATAAACTAAGCTTTTTTATTCCGTTTCAAAAATCCCGACACATAATGGGCGACAAAGATAAAGAATCCCATCATGGCCAGATAATTCAGATAAAACAGAAAGATCGGCTCTTCATAATCCAAAAAGACAAAGTGCGCCTGCAGAAACATATAGGTCAGGAAATTTCTGTGAATAAACTGATAGAATCCCCATACCGCTATCAGCGCTCCCGTGATGCGGAAAACGGTCCTCCTCGCGCGGGAATTTTCCTTTACGTGCGCCGCCTTCCGGATCCTGCCCATCACCATATTCCAATGCAGTCCCAGATGCATCGCCATCAGTACGAAGCCCCAGTGTACGCAGACTATATGCAGCAGCCGTCCAAACGCCGTGCCGCCGCTGATATTCAGGAAATCAAACACATGGCGCGACAACAGAATCCCGCTGACCATCAGCCCGAGCATCGCCAGGAGCAAAAGCAGGCTGACTGCAAGCTGAAAGCAGCACGCGGGTGTATATTTCCCTTTGAATAATGCTTTGTACCATCCCCGGTTCAGAATATGATGCGCGATAAACAGGACGAACATCCCTGCTCCCGCCCATTCATGCGCTGTATCGCTCCAGAACTGATATCCCATCAGGAAAAGAAGCGCCTCCGTCATCGCCAGGTCAATCACTATCTTCAAAGTCGCCTTCGATTTCATAGGCTGTCCTCCATTCTGCTGTTTCTCAGTTCTGATTATATCTGCAAATTGCGCACAAGTAAAATACTTGTAGATTATCGCCTTTCATACAGAAAACGCATAGAGGGCCGGCGCATTGGAGCCATTGAGGGCCATCGGGGTCATTGGGACCAGTCGGTCAGTCTAAGATTCTTCCGTCTGTTGAAATCGTCATAACATTCCATGGGATAAATTTCCCGCTCTCCTGCAGGGCGTTCTTTACGGCATGCTCTATGCCGCCGCAGCAGGGAACTTCCATCCGCACGATGGTGACGCTTTTGATGTTGTTATTCGCTATGATCTGAGTCAGTTTTTCAGTATAATCCACGTTATCCAGCTTCGGGCATCCGATCAGCGTGATATGTTTTCGGATAAAATCAGCATGGAAATTTCCGTAGGCGTAGGCAGTACAGTCTGCCGCAATCAGAAGATTCGCATCTTCATAATAAGGAGCAGTTACAGGTACCAGCTTGATCTGTACCGGCCATTGGGACAGTTTCTTCGCCGCAAGGACAGCGGCCTGGTCATAGGCCGGAGCCTCCCTTTCTTCAAAAGTGATCGCGCCCGTGGGACAGCCGGGGAGACAGTCCCCAAGCCCGTCGCAGTAATCTTCCCGGGTGAGCTTCGCTTTTCCATCTATCATTTCAATCGCCCCCTCATGACAGGCGTTGGCGCAGACTCTGCAGCCGTTGCATTTTTCTTCATCAATTTTAATAATTTTTCTAATCATGGCTCTTCATCTCCCGTTCTCTTGACTTTCTGTATCAAGTATATTATGATTTTTGCAGCAAGTATGTTGTTTTTACAACTAAATCGAGGTTTTTATGAAAAATTATATACCAATTTTAAAAAAGACCGTGCTTTTTTCCGGCGTAAAAGAAAGCGAAATAGAATCCATGCTTTCCTGCCTGCAGGCGAAAAAATACAATTTCAAAAAAGGCGAATTTGTGCTGAGCCAGGGGCAGAGACTGGACAACATCCTGATTCTTCTCGACGGGAAATTATACATCCAGCAGGATGATTACTGGGGGAACCGGAGTATTCTCAATGTCGTAAATCCCGGGGAAATGTTCGGAGAATCCTATGCGGCGCCGGAAAGCGGCTTCGTGATGAATGACGTCATGGCTGTGGAAGACAGCGATGTGATATTCTTTGATGTAAAAAAAATACTTACGGTCTGTTCTTCTGCCTGCCGGTTCCATACGGCTGTGGTGGAGAATCTTGTCTATGCGATTTCCGAAAGAAACCGGTCGCTGGTGCAGAAGCTCGGTTATATGTCAAAGCGCACAACCCGCGAAAAACTGATCGCTTATCTCTCTGATGAGGCGAAACGCCAGAGCAGCAACCGTTTTTCAGTCCCTTTCAACCGTCAGCAGATGGCAGATTTTCTATCCGTTGACAGGAGCGCAATGTCCAATGAGCTGAGCAAAATGAAAAATGAAGGCCTGATTGATTTTCAAAAGAACCATTTTATTTTGTTGTAAAGTTTATGTCCGCTTTACGGCCGCCGCGAGGCAGATGATCAAACGTATCCACGGAAAACCAGTGACAGACCTGGAGCCGGTGTTCCATGACCCAGTCCTCCAGTTCTTCTATCGTAAATCCTTCCGCCTGTTTTTTCAGCGCTTCTGTCACAAGAAGTCCTTCTCCCACGGATGCGCACAAAGTATCTGCGCAGACGATTTTCCTCTCCGGATATTTCTCCCGCAGATCATCCATGCACAGCCGGGAAGTCTGGTAGGTTCCCGACATTCCGGAGGTAAAGCACAGATAGAAGACATCTCTTCCTTCTGCCAGATCAGGTTCCAGATACTCCAGATAGACTGCCGGATTGATCTGAGAAGTGGAGCCAAACTGTCCGCTTCTCTGCAATCCGTAAAATTCTTCCGCTGTGATCGTTCCGGAAGAACCGTATGTATATTATTTGCCTCCGATTTCAACCTGCATGGGTATGACCTTCACGGAAGGCAGGCCTTCCACCATCTTGGCGGTAAGATCCGCAGTGGCGTCCGTAAAGATCTGATAGTCCGCCATAAATTACTCTCCTTTGCGGCATCCGCTTTTGCTTGATTCCCAGAGTCTGTCCGCCGTAGGTTTCCAGTTCTCGGCATAAGGCGTCGTCCGGTCGCACAGGGCGTCCACTTCCTCCGGACTCTGGTAGTCCGTATGCCGTCTGATCCGGGTATGGCTCCCGGAACAGTTCGGCAGGTGCCTGATCCACGTCTCAATGGTATGCGGCTCGACTTTCAGCGATTTTATCGCCGGCCAGGCCACGGAGGCCGTCATCCTCGGAACGCTGTGTACAATCGGAATGTTGATTCTGAGAATCCCCTACGCGCCGATGATCGGAACCCTCGTGGGCGTCACCGCGCTGATCCCCATCGTGGGCGCATTTATAGGCACCATCGTGAGCGCGGTCATGATCCTCACTGTCAATCCCTTCAAAGCCGTCTTATTTGTAATATTCCTGCTGATCCTGCAGCAGGTGGAGGGCGGGCGGCTATGCTGCCCTCTGACACCGGAGGGCTATACAGCTTTGCAAAATTCTACATATACCTGCAGTTTTCTCAAAATATTATCCTCTCTTCTCCAAGCATAAATCCATACCGAGGATCTGAATCAAAAAAATGGTTTTACCAATCTCTGCCGTTTCTTTTCCCCGTTCCAAATCGGAAATAAAACTGGCACTGAATCCTGTGTATTCTGCTAAATACGCCTGTGTATAATGCAATTCTTTCCTTCTCCGTCTGATAGCTTTTCCCAGACTTTCCGCGTCTACGATTTTCATATTACCTTTCCCTTTATAGATATAGCCGTACGGCTTTCAATTATATCCACGTGATTTTTCTTAGCCGTACGGCTTAATTTATTCTTTATTATTATATTCTTAGCCGTACGGCTATGTCAAGAAAATACCTCACGAGAAAAAGAACGGGTGCAGCCAAAGCTGTCCCGTTCTTCCACGTTTTCATTATTTTACTACAAAGTTCACCAGCCGGTTCGGCACGTACACTTCTTTTACCATCGTCTTGCCCTCCAGCAGCGACGCGATTCTGGAATCCGCCTTCGCGATGGCAAATACTTCTTCTTTCTCCGCTCCGGTGGGGATCACCACTTTTCCACGGACTTTTCCATTCACCTGTACGCCGATCTCTGTCTGAGCTTCCACCGTTTTGCTCTCGTCATACTGAGGCCATGCGTGCTGGGAAAGGAATCCCTCTCCGCCTGTGAACTCCCAGATCTCCTCACAAAGATGCGGAGCAAACGGACACAGCAGTTCGATGAAGATCTGAAGCTGTTCTTTACTGATCTTGCCCAGATTGTAAATGTCGTTGGTCAGGGACATGAGGCACGCGATCGCCGTATTAAACTTCATATCCTCAATATCGGAGCTGACCTTCTTGATCGCCCTGTGGAATGCGGTCTCCAGCTTCTGCGTCTCCGGATCCTCAGAGAGCAGATCCGTAAATCCGGCCACACGCTCCAGAAAACGCTTGCAGCCTTTTACAGAGTTATCGCTCCACGGAGTCGCGGCGCCGTAATCTCCCATAAACAGCACATAGGTACGCAGCGTATCTGCACCGTATGCTTCCACGATGTCCAGCGGATCCACGACGTTTCCTTTGGATTTACTCATCTTGTCGCCGTCCGGTCCAAGGATCAGTCCCTGCGCGGAACGCTTTGCGTACGGCTCCGGCGTATTCACCACCCCGATGTCATAGAGGAAGTGATGCCAGAAACGAGAATAAATCATATGTCTGGTTACGTGCTCCATACCGCCGTTATACCAGTCCACCGGCATCCAGTATTTCAATTTCTCCGGATCTGCCAGCGCTTCGTCATTGTGCGGATCAATATATCTCAGGAAATACCAGGATGACCCTGCCCACTGAGGCATGGTATCCGTCTCTCTTCTCGCCTTGCCGCCGCATTTCGGACAGGTACAATTCACAAAGGATTCAATCTTCGCCAGCGGAGACTCGCCTTCTTCGCCCGGCTCAAAATTTTCCACCGGCGGCAGACGCAGCGGAAGCTCTTCGTACGGTACCGGCACTACGCCGCAGTGCGGGCAGTGGATGATCGGGATCGGCTCTCCCCAGTATCTCTGGCGGTTGAACGCCCAGTCTTTCATCTTAAACTGAACGCCCGCATGTCCCACGCCCATCTTCGTCAGTTCTTCCAGCATCCGCTCGATGGAGTCTTTTTTATTCGTGTAACCGTTCAGAAAACCGGAGTTTACCATCTCTCCGTCTCCCGCATAGGCTTCTTTGGAAATATCTCCGCCCTTGATGACTTCTATAATATCAGCGCCGAACGCCTTGGCGAAATCATAGTCTCTCTGGTCATGCGCAGGCACCGCCATAATCGCTCCGGTACCGTATCCCATCATGACATAGTCTGCGATAAATACCGGTATCTTCTTTCCGTTCACCGGATTGACCGCCTCGATACCCTGAAGCTTCACGCCTGTTTTATCTTTTACCAGCTGAGTACGCTCAAACTCGGTCTTCTTCGCGCATTCCGCACGGTATGTCTTCACTTCATCCATGTTTGCGATGCGGTCCGCATATTTGTCGATCAGCGGATGTTCCGGAGCAATTACCATAAAAGTCACGCCGAACAGGGTATCCGGCCTCGTGGTATAGATCTCCAGTTTTTCATCCAGTCCGTCCAGCGTAAAATCCACGAAAGCGCCTGTGGATTTTCCGATCCAGTTGACCTGCTGCTGCTTAATGTTCGCCGGATAATCCACATGATCCAGGCCTTCCAGCAGCTTGTCCGCGTACTCGGTGATGCGCAGATACCATACGTCTTTGGATTTCTGAACCACATCGCTGTGGCAGATATCGCATTTGCCTCCCTGGCTGTCCTCGTTGGAAAGCACCACCTTACAGGACGGGCAGTAGTTGACCAGCGCCTTGCTGCGGAACACAAGTCCTGCATCAAACATTTTCAGGAAAATCCACTGGGTCCATTTATAATAATCTTCATCCGTCGTGTCGATCACTCTGTCCCAGTCAAAAGAGAAACCGACCTTCTTCAGCTGATTCGTAAATTTCGCAATGTTTTCGTCCGTGATAATCCGAGGATGCGTGCCCGTTTTAATCGCATAATTCTCCGTAGGCAGACCAAACGCGTCAAACCCGATGGGGAACAGGACATTATACCCTTCCATCCTTCTCTTTCTGGAGATTACTTCAAGGCTGGAATATGCCTTGATATGCCCCACGTGCATACCCGCGCCGCTGGGATAAGGGAATTCCACCAGACCGTAAAACTTCGGTTTCGGACTTCCGTCCACCGCCCGGAAGATCTTGGCGTCCTCCCATTTCTGCTGCCATTTTGCCTCTATTTTCCGGAAATTATGTTTCATTTCGTACATCCTCCTTTTCCGTATACCGGAATCAACTATATAAGTTTAATATAGCCGGGCTTTTTTGTCAACAAAACAAAATCAGGGCTGCCCATGGCAGCCCTTTATAATTGTCGTCATCTATGTCATGCCAGCTGATCCAACAGCGACGTGCCGATCGTCCCTTCCGGCATCTGTACGCCGAAATTGTCCGCCACAGTCGCTCCGATCACCGCGAAGGTATCCGTCTCCGGCAATTCTCCGCTTCCATTCATGGAAGGAGACCATGCCAGGAACGGCACCTTTTCTCTGGTATGATCTGTTCCGGTATATGTCGGGTCATTCCCATGATCCGCTGTAATGATCAGTAAATCGTCGTCCTTCAGCGTATCCATCAGCACGCCCAGATTTTTGTCAAATTTCTCAATCTCGCGGGCATACCCTTCCGGATCTCTGCGATGGCCCCAAAGCGCGTCAAAATCCACCAGATTCACAAAGCAAAGCCCATGGAATTCTTCCTTCGCCGTATCGATGGTCTGCTCCATACCATGCACGGAACTCTTGGACTTCAACGCTTTCGTGATTCCCTCCCCGTCAAAAATATCTTTGATCTTCCCGATGGAGATCACGTCAAATCCGGCCGCTTTCAGTGCATCCAGCGCCGTCTTTCCAAAAGGCTTCAGCGCATAATCATGGCGGTTGCTGGTCCTCTTGAACTCGCCCTTCTTTCTGCCCACATACGGGCGGGCGATAACGCGGCCCACTTTCCACTCATCTTTCATTGTAATTTCTCTGGCAATCTCACAGCAGCGATACAGTTCATCCAGGCCGAAGGTCTCTTCGTTTCCGCAGATCTGCAGCACAGAGTCCGCTGATGTATAGACAATCATGTGCCCGGTCGCGATCTCTTCCTCTCCCAGTTCGTCCAGAATCTCAGTTCCGCTGGCACTCTTATTGCCGATCACTTTGTGTCCGGTCCGTTCTTCCAGTTCCCGAATCAACTCAGGCGGAAATCCCGTCTCTGTAAATGTCTTAAAGGGCTTCGTCACTTCCAACCCCATCATTTCCCAGTGACCGGTCATCGTATCTTTCCCGCGGCTGCGTTCTTTCAACTTTGTGTAATAGGCCAGCGGCTTTACTGCCGGTCCCACCTGTTTCAGGGGGCAGAGATTTGCCATACCCATCTTCTGCAGATTCGGGATCTCAAAGCTGTCTACCGCCTGGGAGATATGTCCCAGGGTATTGACCCCCACATCCCCGAATTCCGGAGAATCTTCCATGGCGCCTACGCCCAGAGAATCCATCACTACCACAAAAATACGCTTATATTTTTCCATGCTGCTCCTTTCCTCTTCCCTCGTTTATGCCAGATTCTTCGGTCCGAATCCCATGGGAAGCAGATCTTTCAGTCTGAATATCTGATATTCCTCCGTGCTGACCGCCAGAATGATCTCAAATGTCTCCGGATCGCAGAACTCCATCATCACCTGGCGGCATACACCGCATGGAGCAGTAAGTTCCGTCGGCACTCCGTCTTTTCCTCCGGTCACGCAGATTGCGTCGAATTCTTTCACGCCTTCGCTGACTGCTTTGAAAAAAGCCGTGCGCTCCGCACAGTTGCTGGGCGTATATCCTGCATTTTCGATATTGCAGCCGGTGTAAATCTTCCCGTTTTTTGCCAGCAGCGCGGCTCCCACATGAAAATGCGAATAAGGAACATAGGCATAAGGAAGCTGCTGTAATGCGATCTCTATCAGTTCTTTTATACGTGTATTATCCAGCATGCAACCGTTCTCCCTTCCAGCCGTTCTTAATATCCTGACGCATCTTCATTCCTGACCAGTTTGACGATCCGGCTGGTTCCCAGCCGATCCGCCCCCAGTTCCAGAAATCTCTCCGCATCAGCCAGAGAGGAGATTCCGCCGGCCGCTTTCATTTTCACATCCGGTCCGATATGTCCGGAGAACAGTTTAATGTCTTCAAACGTAGCTCCTGCTGTGGAAAAACCGGTAGAGGTCTTGATATAATCTGCCCCTGCTTTTGTCACCGCTTCGCACATACGGATCTTTTCTTCCTCTGTCAGGAGGCAGGTCTCGATAATCACTTTCAGGATCTTATCTTTACATGCTGCCTTCAGCGTACGGATCTCTTCCTCCACCAGATCGTATTTTTTGTCTTTTACCCAGCCGATATTGATGACCATATCGATCTCGTCCGCGCCGTTTGCCAGCGCGTCCTTCGTCTCGAACTCTTTTGTTTTCGTCGTAGAGTACCCGTTAGGAAATCCGATCACTGTGCAGACAGCCATCTTGTCTCCCACATATTCTTTTGCCTGCTTCACATAACTGGGCGGAATGCACACCGAAGCAGTACCGTACTCTATGGCGTCGTCGCAGATCTTCCGGATCTCATCCCAGGTAGCTCCCTGCGCCAGTAATGTATGGTCCACATGTTTCAGGATTTCTTTGTTATCCATGTTCTCTTCTCCCCTCCGCTATTGTTTCTATGTTATGATGGTTCACGTATCAGAATTCTGTGCAGTTCTCCCGAGAAGAACTGGATCACCGGTCCGGCGGTCAGTGCCGTGATGATCGTCACTGCCCCCAGCTTTCCTCCCAGAACTGTTCCCAGGATAATCATAGTAATATCAAATATAATTTTAACTATCCGGTATTCCTTTTTCACAGCGTCGCGGATCACCAGCACAATTCCCGTAAAAGGATCCACCCCGATATCCATGGTGATATAAACCGCCACACCCAGATACAGCAGCAGGCACCCGACCACGCTGAATGCAATCTGCACCGCCAGGCCGCCGGTCTCCGGAGCCAGAAACTGATACAGCAGAATGCCCAGCTCCACGAAAAAACCATATGGAAGAAAATATACCAGCGTTCCCACGCTGATATACTTTCTGCCCGTAAAAAATACAAGAAGTGCAAGCGACAGGTTCACAATATTGGACGCAAGGCCCAACTGTTCCGCGCCCATGCCCGTCACATTCCGGATTCCATCATATACAATGCCGACCGGATCGTTGCCCAGTCCGGCGCAGTTGTTAAACGCGACTCCCACGCCCACCAGCAGGATGCCGATGAGCGCGATGAGCACGCTTTTTGCCGTTACCTTACCTTGTTCCATAAAATACCACTATCTCGACTTTACAAAAATCTTTCCGTTGGCAGCCGGGGTATGAGCCTTGCCCACAAACAGCACCAGCGCCAGGATCGTCACAATATACGGGATCATGGAGATCAGATTCGGCGATACCATATTACTCTGGCTGGCCAGACTTCGGATACCGCTGCAGAAACCGAACAGCAGACACGCTTTTACAGCTCCTTCCGGTGAGAATTTGCCGAAAATGACCGCCGCGATCGCGATAAAGCCCTGTCCCACGATCACATTCGGCCGGAACTGGTTAATCGTCGCCAGCGTCACAAACGCTCCGCCAAGTCCTGCCAGAAATCCGGAGAGAATCACGCAGATATAGCGGATCTTATATACGTCGATACCCAGAGACTCACATGCTTCCGGATGCTCTCCCACCGCGCGCAGATGCGCTCCGAAACGGGTCTTATAGAAGACAAACCAGCACACCAGCGCAACTACAAACACCAGATACGCCACCGAATATACATTCAGTACATTGCTCAGGAAAGATCCGGTCGGGAACACCCCTTCAAACAGCTTTGGAAGCTTGCTGGCCGGATCCATAGCCGGCGTATCCGAAGAATTATCGAACATGGCTTTGCAGAGAAATACCGCAAGTCCAGGCCCTAAGAAATTGATAGCGGTACCGGCAATCGTCTGGTCCGCATGAAATGAAACACACGCAATCGCATGAATCACTCCAAAGACCGCCCCTGCAAGTCCGGCACACAGAAACGCAAGCCAGCCGTTCCCGCTGAACAGACCGACTACAGCTCCTGTAAAGGCACCGATCGTCATCATTCCCTCAATACCGATATTTACCACGCCGCAACGTTCGGAAAAACAGGAGCCCAGCGCCGCAAACAGAAGAGGAGGCGTGGCAATCAACGTCGCATTGATCAAAAGCCCAAGATCTTTGATGATAACATCCATACTATGATACCTCCTTCTTCTTCGTGAGATTCTTCAGTAAGATACGGAATACCTGGGAAATAGCGATAAACAGAATCACGCATCCCATAATAATGTCCACGACTTCCGACGGAGCCTTGATAATACTCAGTTTCGATCCGCCATACTTCATAGCCCCGTAAAAGATTCCCGCGAAAATACATCCGATTGGACTGGAGGAACCGATCAGCGCTACTGTAATTCCCTGGAATCCATATTGCTCCTGAGCGGCAAACTGGCTCAGACGGCCGGACATGCCAAGGATCTGTACTGCTCCGCCCAGTCCTGCTAATGCCCCGGATATCCCCAGAGCCGTAAGTATAGACTTATTGGCGTTAATGCCGCCATACAGCGCTCCGTGGCTGTTGTATCCGACTGCTTTCAAACGATAGCCCAGCGTTGTCTTCTCGATAATCACCCACATAACAATACCCGCGGCCACCGCAAGTATAATGCCCCAGTTCGCAGCACTGCAGTCCAGGAAAGAACGAAGACTTTCCGGAAATAAGATACGGGCTGATTCCAGTACATCCTTCGTGGCCTCTCCGCTTCCTTTATGGATAGCGGGAATATTTACCACATAATTGGACAGGTAAAAAGCTATCCAGTTAAACATAATGAAAGAAAGCACTTCATGAATGCCTCTTTTCACTTTCAGGATACCTACGATCAAAGACCAGATGCATCCGGCAGCCGCGGCGGCAGCGATACATACAATCGCATGAATCACCGGCGGCAGATCCAGAAGAATTCCCAATACGCAGGCCGCCAGGGATCCCACTACAAACTGTCCCTCCGCGCCGATATTGAAAACACCCGTGCGGAATGAAAACGCCACGCTAAGGCCGGTAAAAATCAGCGGGCTCGCATAAGTAAGAGTCCAGATAAGGTATTTGGGTTTGCTGAATACACTGTCAATCAATTTCCCATACGCCACGGCCGGACTGATGCCGGCAATCAGCAGAAACACTGCGCCGATCACAAAACCGACTAAAATTGCGATAATGGTATAAAGCACATTGCTCTCTAAAATACTTTTCTTTTTATTCATGCTTTTTACCTCCCGCCATCATGAATCCCAGTTCCTTTTCGTCCGCATCTTTGCCCGGAACACTTCCCGTGATCTGCCCGTCAAAGATTACTTCGATCCGGTCGGACAGGCTCATAATTTCATCCAGTTCAAAAGAAACAAGAAGCACCGCCCTGTTTTTGTTTCTCTGTTCCACCAGATATTTATGCACGAACTCAATAGCGCCCACATCAAGACCTCTGGTCGGATTCACTGCTATCAGGAGATCCTTGTCATTCGTAACTTCTCTGGCAATGATTACTTTCTGCTGATTACCGCCGGATAACGTACCCGACGGCGCCTCTTCGCACCCTCTTGGTCTGATGTCAAATTTTTCGATCAGTTCCGTGGCATGTTCCCGGATTGCTTTCTGATTCAAAATTCCATTTTTGGAAAACGGCTCTTCTTCAAAATGCTGAAGAATCAGATTGTCCTCATTGGAAAACTCCAGAATCAGTCCGTGTTTCTGACGGTCAGCAGGAATGCTGGATATTCCTCCCTCAAATGTATCATGCGGACTTTTGTTGAACAGATCTTTTCCAAGCACCTTTACTTCTCCGCTCTCTCCCTTGCGAAGTCCGGTCAGCACCTCTACCAGCTCTGTCTGTCCGTTGCCGTCCACGCCTGCCAGACCTACGATCTCGCCCCGGCGGACCTGAAGATTCAAGCCTTTTACAATCTCCACATCCCGATAATCTTTCGCATGGAGATTTTTTACATCCAGAACCACTTCTCCCGGTTCCTGCTCTTTCTTTTCCACGCGAAAATTAACCTCGCGGCCTACCATCATGGCCGCAAGTTCATTCTCATTGACGCCGTCCACTTTTACGGTATCGATATATTTTCCCTGGCGGATAATGGTGCAGTAGTCAGAACATGCTGTGATCTCCTTCAGTTTGTGCGTAATCAGGATCACACTCTTTCCATCGGCAGTCAGATTGCTGATAATCTCCATCAGGCCTTCGATCTCCTGCGGAGTCAGGGAGGCGGTAGGCTCGTCCAGAATCAGCGTATCTGCGCCTCTGTACAAAACCTTCAGAATCTCCACTCGCTGCTGCATGCCTACGGAAATATCCTCAATCCTGGCATCCGGATCCACCTTCATCGCATACCGCTCAGAGAGTTCCATCACTTTCTCTCTTGCCGTTTTTTTATCCACTACCAGGCCTTTGGTAGGTTCCACGCCCAGAATAATATTGTCTGTTACGGTAAACGGCTGAATCAACATGAAATGCTGGTGTACCATGCCGATTCCCATGTCAATCGCATTCTTCGGGCTTGAAAACTGAACTTCTTTCCCATTGATAAAAATCTGCCCGCTGGTAGGCTTATACAGCCCGCAAAGCACATTCATCAGGGTACTTTTCCCGGCTCCGTTTTCACCCAGGATCGCGTGTACCTCGCCTTTGTGCACAGTCAGATTAATGTGGTCATTCGCTACAAAGTCCCCGAACTTCTTCACGATGTCCTTCATGGAGATCACGACCGTGCTTTCATCCATATGGCTCTCTTTTCCCACTTCCCTGCCTCCTTTGTTCAGATGATTATAATATCCTCAAATCCCTGTTCTCTCAGGATCCCGGCCAGATACTCCAGATACTCCCGGGACGGTACCTCGTAATGAGAATAGATCTCCCTGACTCCCATGGGCCGATAGGCGATTACCTTGATCCTGAATTTATTTATTTTTAAAAAAGGGGCCAGAAATTCTCCCATCTGACGCACACTTCTTTCTGTGTCATACAGATCGGGAACAATTACGGCTCTCACTTCGAACAGTTTCGATTTTCGGGCCAGATACTCTGCATTCGCCAGAACAATATCATTGTAGGCGCCGGTCACTTTCCTGTGCTCCTCCCTGTCAAACGCTTTAATATCCAGCATAACCCCGTCCGTTATCTCCAAAAGTTCCGGATAGTCCTGAAACGGAACCATTCCATTACTGTCAATCATCGTCGACAGCCCGTCTTCTTTCGCCAGGCGGAACAGCTCCAGCAGAAACTGCGGCTGCAGCATGCACTCGCCTCCGGACACGGTGATTCCCCTGATAAAAGGAATCTGTTTCTTAACTTTCTTATATGTTTCCCCCGCCGTCATCACATGCGTCCTGGGTGAACTTCCGTGCGGACAGACATGAATACAGGTATCGCACTGGACACAGAGTTCTTCTTTCCAGTCTATCTTTCCGTTTTCTCCCATAGACAGCGCGCCCACAGGACATTGTTCCACACAGACGCCGCACTCCTCGCACATGTGTCTCGTCTCCGGATTATGACAGTATTTACAGTCGATATTGCATCCCTGAAGAAATACTGCCGTCCGGTTGCCCGGACCATCCACGCTGCTGAACGGGATGATCCGGTTCACCACTGCTTTTGTCTCCATCTATCGAACCTTTCTCTCCAGAATATGTCCGTTCTTGGACGCTCCAAGTCCCAAACCGGTCGTATTCTGCAGTACAGCCTTACCCTGATCCAGCTTTTCCATCTCGGAACGCTTGACCAGATATCCGGTAACCCGGATCACGTCGCTGTCGCTGGAATAAAAAGAAAGATACCTCAGATCTTTCCGGAATGCTCCTTTCACAATATCCAGTACAAATTCCGGATTTTTATGCACCGTTACGTCGATCGGGAAAATATCGCCGGTTCCTGACGGGAAATATTTATGGAAACGGCTCAGCACCAGAAGCTGATCAACCAGCTCTTCCGGTTCTTCCCCGATGGGGATGCGGGTACCAGGCGTCACATTTACATCGTCCGCCAGCCCCACCTGCGCATGAAGCAGGAAATGTCCTCCTGTCACTTCGCAATAAGGATTTACATGATGATCATTGAAATCTTTAATGATCTCCATGATCTCCACACCCAGGTCATCAGCCGCTTTATCATGGCCGAAGCTTCCCTCTCTGCCTTCCTTTTCAAGCAGGATATTCACACACTCTGCCATGCCCACCATTCCAAACATCGCGGTGAACCGGTCTCTGTGAATGAATCCTTCCTTGGCCAGGAAGTTGTTCTCGAAGAATCCGCTCTCTTCTACCTCAAATTTAATCCGGGCATCCATGTAGCGCGCCATGATATCCAGCACATACGGAAGCTGATTCTCTTTAAAGTCCTGAATGTTCTTCGCCCTCTTTGCAATATTGCCCAGAATCAGACGGCAAAGCGTATAGGAACCGCCGCCCAACGGAAGACCGTTGTAGCAGCTGGCGATCACATAATTCTCCGTCAGTTCCTTTTTGAACATGGCATGGTTGGCGAAACTGGGTTTCGCACTGTGAAGAGCGCAGTTCACCGCCGCCAGGGCGAAGTCGTCGTCTGTCACTCCTTCTTCATACTTCAGGGTCAGGTTCGGAACCGCGTTCTCCAGTTCCGCTTCCACTTCCAGAAGAAGACGCCCTGCCCTGGTCGCTTTAGGACCAATATCCGCGTGTGAAAACGAATCCAGCACAGTACGGTCCACATGAGTCATAAACATTTTAAGAAGCTTTTTAGCCTGCTCGTCGTCTACTCCGTCCATAAATGGCTCCAGCAGCTCATCCAGCTGTCCTACGTACACCGGATAATTGGTCACGCTTGGCACATGCTTATAAAAGATCAGCAGGCCGTTCAATGCTTCCAGAAGATCGGTTGGAGGAGGAAGCTGCAGAAAGCTGCAGCCTTCCTTCATGAATTTCGCATAGTCCGGGACAATATACCGCGGACGCACCGGAGCATGTCCCTCCGACAGATCACAGATGCACTTCGTCTCAATATCCGTATTCAGAAGTTCGTCGAGTCCTTCCGGCAGATCCAGAACCTCCATCAGTGAATCCGCCTGGTTCGCCAGATTGGTCAGCTTCTGCTCATGTGTCAGCGTGGGGCTCTTGATAATCTCAAGGATCTGCTCACGCGTCGCGTTTACCCTTTCCATGGAAATATCTCTCATTACTTAATCACTCCTCCATCCCGATTCATTCACTAGTCTAATTCGTACACATCTCCGTGTGCAGCTTCAAAGCTTGCCTGATCGTTCGGAACTACAATCTCTCCGTCGATGATCTGCTGTTTTACATCCTCTACTGCGGAGATCACTTCTTCCGGAAGCAGATCCTGCGTCGGCGCAATATCTACACCGCCCATGGACAGATCGTAAGTTACCACTCCGCCCTCCAGGGTGCCATTGATCAGGGCTTCTACAGAATCATATACTGCATTGTCAACTCTCTTCATAGCAGAAGTAATGACTGTCTCCGGTGCGATGCTGGACTGATCGCTGTCAACGCCGATCGCGTATACGCCAGCCTCCTGGCACGCCTCGATCACACCAAGGCCAGATGCTCCCGCTGCATGGAACACGATATCCGCGCCGTTGGTGATAGCTGTGTTGGCCATGGATTTACCGGTGGCGGAATCTGCGAAAGAGTTCACGTTGAACTGCTGAATCGTTGCATCCGGATTTGCATCCAGAACGCCTGCGCAGTAACCGTATCCGAACAGGTTCATGTTTTCATTGGACATACCGATGACAAAGCCGACATTGTCCGTCTCGGTCATCATACCAGCCACATAGCCTACCAGGTAAGATCCCTGCTCCTGCTCGAACATCAGGCAGGTCACATTGTCCAGCTCAATGGTCGCGTCATCGATGATAGCAAATTTTACATCCGGATTTGCTTCAGCCGCCGCCTTGGTAGCGTCTGCCAGCATATATCCTACGCTGATGATCAGATCATATTCTTCGTCGATAAAGGTTTCCAGATTCGGAGTATAGTCTGCGTCAGTGGAAGATTCCAGATAGTTGGCTTCTATGCCAAGCTCTTCTGCCGCTCTCTGCAGGCCTTCCCATGCAGACTGGTTGAAGGAACCGTCGTTTACTCCTCCTACGTCGGTAACGAGGCCGATCTTGAAATCTCCTCCAGCTGCAGCCGCATCGCTGCTCTCGTCTGCCGCCTCCGTGCTGTCGTCCGCTGCCTCAGTCGTATCTGCGGTCTCTGCGGGCTCCTCGGTGCTGCTGTTACCGCAGGCGGTCATGGACATTACCATAGCCGCGCACAGTAATACTGCCAGTACTTTCTTTTTCATATGTTTCTCTCCTTTTCTTTTTTTAGGCCTGGGCCTTATTTCTATCATACCATCCTTATGCCAAAATGAAAAGCGGCAATTTTATCTGTCCGTTTTCTCCCGGCGGATCAGCCTGCGAATCGCCTCTACTCCGGTTCGGATCGCAAGATCTGTGTCGTGGACAACCGGATTGGAAAGTCCCTCTCTTTCGCGCTCCTGATTGGCCACTACCAGGAAAACGGAACCTGCACGGACTCCCAGCGCGCTGGCCACCACGAACAGCGCCGCAGACTCCATCTCGGAAGCAAGGCATCCCAGTCTCTTCCAGGCTTCCCATTTATTCAGAAGCTCATAACTGACCGGCATAATCTCCGGCTCATGCTGTCCATAAAAAGAATCCTTGCACTGCACTACTCCCACATGATGTTTCTTTCCCAGTGCCTCCGCAGCCTCCGCAAGAGCATTCACGATACCCACGTCCGCTACGGCGGGGAATTCAATCGGTGCGTATTCCCGGCTGGTCCCTTCCATACGGATCGCCCCGCTGGCAATTACCAGATCGCCGCTTTCCACTTTAAGCTGCATACCTCCGCAGGTCCCAACCCGGATAAAAGTATCCGCCCCGCATTTCACCAGTTCTTCCATGGCAATGGATGCAGACGGACCTCCAATCCCTGTGGACGTCACGCTTACCATCTCTCCGTCCAGATATCCGGTATAAGTAACAAACTCTCTGCTGTCCGCCACAAGTCTGGGGTTGTCGAAATACTTGGCGATTTTCGCGCAGCGCTTAGGATCGCCCGGCAGGATCACATAACGTCCCACCTCTCCTTTTCCCACCTGAATATGATACTGTTTATCAGGATCTTCCGAATAATGCATCGTCTCCGTCCCTCCTACAACTGTTTTCCAATCTCCTGAATGCTTCTTGTCACCAGTTTCCGGAACAGCGGCGCCACCCGGTCGGCCGCTTCCTGTACTTCCTTATGATCCAATGGCTGATCTGTCATACCGCACGCCAGATTAGAGATACAGGAAATCCCGCAGATCTTCATCTTCATATGATTTGCAGCCACCGCCTCGCAGGCGGTGCTCATCCCCACCGCGTCGGCCCCCAGGATCCGGCACATCCGTACTTCTGCCGGAGATTCATAGGCAGGTCCGGTCAGCTGAAGGTATACGCCTTCCTGAAGCGGAATATTCAGCTCTTTTGCAGTGGCGCGGATCACATTCTGTAATTCTTTGTCATATACATCGCTCATGTCCGGAAAACGCACACCCAATTCTTCCATATTCGGTCCGATCAGCGGAGAAGGAACGAACGAACTGATCTGGTCTGTGATCATCATCAGGTCTCCCGCATGAAAATCATAATTGACGCCCCCTGCCGCATTGGTAAGAAAAAGCACCTCCGCGCCCATCATACGCATCAGGCGGACAGGCAGCACCACATCCTGGATCGAATAACCTTCATAATAATGAACCCGTCCCTGCATAACCACCACCGGGACCTCTCCCACATGTCCGAATACGAATCTTCCCTTGTGCCCGGGGATCGTAGAGACCGGGAACCCGTCGATATCATGATAATCCAGTTCCGCTTCTATCTCCATCCGGTCTGCGTAGTCTCCCAGACCCGACCCCAGCACCAGTGCTACTTTCGGCTGAAAATCCACTTTCTCTTTTACTGTCTTATAACATCTCATCAGTTTCTCATAGACTGCGTTTTCCATATATTCCTCCTGACCTTCTAATGATTCCATAATTTCCAGAGTTCATGCTTTACCGAGTCGTCTGCGAAAGCCAGATCCGCCGCGTTCTGTTCCAGACGCAGCAGTTCCTCATCTGTCACTCCGCAGTATTTCCTGGCAAATTCCATCTCCCGGGTAATGCTGGTCCTGCTTACGGTACGGTTGTCCGTGTTCAAAGTCACCTTCAGTCCCGCATCCAGAAATTCCCTGAGCGGATAATGATCCGGCGACTTTGCCGCCCGGGTCTGCAGGTTGCTGATCGGGCACATCTCAATACCGACCCCGCGCTCCGCGCAGAGTTTCTGTATATCCGCCCGCCCGCTCATGGCGATGCCATGTCCGATCCTGGCGGCGCCGCATTCCACTGCTTCCCGTATATTTTCCGCGTTCCCGCATTCCCCTGCGTGAATAGTAAAAGGAAAATCCAGTTTCTTCACTTCCTGAAACAATGCCCGGTAATTCTCCATGGGCCAGGAAGCTTCGTCTCCCGCCAGATCTGCCGCACAGACTCCTTCGCCCAGATATTCCCGGCATGTTCTGAACATAGCCAGGCTGTCCTCCTGACGGTGATGACGCATGGCGCAGACAATAACTCCATACCGTACATGACAGATTTTCTCTGCCTCCGCCAGCCCTTCCAGCACAGACTCCACCGCCTGCCTGCTGTTCAGGCCTTCTCCCGCCGAGTGCAGGGGCGCAAATCTGGTCTCGATATAACAAATATTTTCTTTCGCCGCGTCCAGCAGGAAATCTCTCGCCGCAATCCTCAGCGCCTCTGCGGTTTTCAGACACGCGATGGGAATATCAAATTTTTTCAGATACTCCGCAAGATCCCGGCACCTGTCATCTGCCTGCAGTTCCTCCGGCGCCACGTTCCGTCCGGTTATTTTCCTGACGCTTTCCAGGGTCAAAGAACCATCCAGATGACAATGAAGATCTATCTTCGGCATAAGCCGCACTGCGTCTTCCAATGCCCTCACCTCTTTCTATTCAAATGTAATACCGTTCAGGTATTCCTGCATCCGCTCATACTGATCACGGGTGATACGGATCCGTCCCCGGTGATATTCGATATAACCATCTTCCTGCATGGTTTTTACCAGACGGTTCACCGTCCTGGTGGAAAGCCCTGAACAGTCGGACAACTCCTGCCTCGTCCAACGGATCGTACATTTTTCTTCAGAGCCGGTAATCTGGTACTCCTGACAGAACAGGAAAAACAGCCGATCCCGCCCCTGTAAAAACAAAAGCAGCCTTTCTTTGCGCCCCTGCTCCAGAAGATACCGGCCCATGCTTCTGGTCTCCATCAGAAGGGCATCAATATCCTGGCTGATCCAGCAGCGATAGTCCTCTCTTCCGGTGATCAGAAACCAGCAGTCTGTCCCCGTCTCCAAAGTAGCCATATATCGGTCAAATCCCAGCAGAATCTCCATAGAGCCGAAGATTTCCACCGGTTCAAACTGAGTATACTGGTATTTCACTCCCAGCACCCGGTGCTCCATTCCCCGTACACGTCCATTCAACAGGAAAAATACCTTCCCCACCGGAGCATTCTCATGGATGAACAATGTTCCTTGTTCAATTTTTTTCAGGGAAAGATGTTCCAGAAAACCTTCCGGCGCGCGGCTGAACATCCGTCTTAAATATTCTCTGTTCTCTGCGGACATAAAACCCAGCTGTGCCATCAATACCTGCAGATTCATGCGTCACCTCAACATACCGTTTTTATAATTCTGCAACTTGAGCAACCGTTCAGAACAGTTACCAATTTAATTATATCACAGCCTGCCATATTTTCGTGAAAAGTTTTCTGTTTTGTTCCTTTTTTTCATATTTTACCGTCACTTTTTACAATATAAAAGGACATATGTCTCGTTTAACATATTTTGTTCACACTTTTCATTTTTTTTTAAATATGATATACTTACGGCGTTTATGAAAGGAATAGGAGAACCTGATATGAAAATTGGATTTATTGGACTGGGTCTGATCGGCGGCTCTATCGCCAGAGCCATCCGCCATTTTTATCCGGACGCAGAGATCGTCGTCCATTCCCGCACAAGAGCCTCTGTGGAACAGGCAGTCGAAGACGGCGTAGTAAACCGGATCGCGGACCGGATCGGACCGGATTTTTCGGACTGTACATACATATTTCTGTGCGCTCCCGTATCCTGTAACGCCGCATACCTGGCCAGTCTCCGGCCTTTTCTCTCCCCGGGATGCATTGTCTCGGACGTAGGGAGTACCAAAAGTGATATTCACGCAAGAGTGAAGGAACTGGACATGGAAAGCTGCTTTATCGGAGGCCATCCCATGGCTGGCTCTGAAAAGACCGGCTATGCCAATTCTAAAAGGATCCTGATTGAGAACGCATACTATATGATTACACCCACCGAAAAGATACCGGAAACAACCGTATTGGCATTCCGCGATTTTATTGCCAGTCTGAAGGCGCTTCCTCTGGTTCTGGATTACCGGACCCACGATTATGTAACGGCCGGTGTAAGTCACCTGCCCCATATCATCGCTTCCGCTCTGGTAAATCTGGTGCGGGATTCAGATACCAGGGACGGGATTATGAAAATGATTGCTGCCGGCGGATTTCGCGATATTACCCGGATAGCGTCTTCTTCTCCCGAAATGTGGGAACAGATCTGCATGACCAACCGGGCAAATATTTCCTCGATTCTGCAGGATTATATTGACTCACTGACCAGCATCCGCCAGGAACTGGACGAAGCCCGGTCGGACGCTATCTATAATCTTTTTGAAAGCTCCAGAGACTACCGGAACAGCCTCCCCATCCAGGGACACGGACCGATAGAACCTGCTTACGAAATTTACTGTGAAATGGTGGATGAGGCCGGCGGAATCGCCGCTCTCGCCACGATCCTTGCCAGCAACCAGATCAATCTTAAGAATATCGGCATTGTCCACAGCAGAGAATTCATCGACGCTGTCCTTCGCATCGAATTCTACGACGGGCCGACTATGAAAAAGGCCGCCGACATTCTTCGAAAATACCGCTATATTATATATGAACGTTAAGGAGCAGCCATGATATTTACCAGAGCAAACACTTTAAAAGGAACCGTTACCGTGCCGGGAGACAAAAGCATCTCCCATCGCAGCGTCATGTTTGGCGCGCTGGCGGAAGGGACCACCCGCGTCACTAATTTTCTGCGCGGCGCAGACTGTCTGTCCACCATCGATTGTTTCCGTAAACTGGGCATTGAGGTCGAAGAATCTCCCCAGGAGATCCTGGTGCACGGGAAAGGACTGCACGGACTTTCCGCGCCTTCTTCCGTCCTGGACGTGGGAAACAGCGGCACTACCACCCGTCTGATCTGCGGCATACTGGCAGGACAGTCTTTTAACTCGCAGCTGGACGGAGACGATTCCATAAGAAACCGTCCCATGAAACGGATCATAGATCCGTTGTCCCGGATGGGCGCAAGTATCGAGAGCCTGAAGGGTAATGGCTGCGCTCCTCTGAAGATCCGCGGTTCCGCCCTGCACGGCATCCGCTATACCTCTCCAGTGGCCTCCGCACAGGTTAAATCCTGCCTGCTGCTGGCCGGGCTCTATGCAGACAGCCCGGTCAGCGTCACAGAACCCAGTCTCTCGCGGAATCACTCCGAGATCATGCTGCGGTACTTCGGAGCAGATCTGACAACAACGGGTACTACCGTCACCCTTCAGCCGGGTCCGGAACTGCATGCTCAGGAAATCCATGTTCCCGGCGATATTTCATCTGCGGCATATTTCATTGCCGCCGGTCTGATTGTGCCCGGTTCTGAGATTCTCATCCGTCATGTAGGCATTAATCCCACCAGAGACGGTCTTCTCAGGGTATGCCGGAAAATGGGCGCTGATGTGACGCTGCTGAATGAATGTCTGGATGCAGGAGAACCTTATGCGGATCTGCTGGTCAAAAGCAGCGGCCTGCACGGAACGGACGTGGGAGGCGCCATAATACCCACGCTGATCGACGAACTCCCGGTCGTCGCAGCTCTCGCCTGTTTCGCGGAGGGAACCACCGTGATCCGGGACGCACAGGAACTGAAAGTCAAAGAATCCAATCGAATTGATGTGATGGCAGAGAATCTGCGCGCCATGGGAGCGGACGTCACGGCCACGGACGACGGGATGATCATCAGGGGCGGCAGACCGCTTCACGGAGCTGTCATCGACAGCCATCTGGACCACCGCATCGCTATGACTTTTGCCGTCACCGCGCTGGCCGCGGACGGAGAGACACGCATACTGGGAGCAGACTGCGTCAACATCAGCTATCCGGATTTTTATGAAGATCTCAGATCCCTGAACGTAAATTAATTAAAAGTTGTAAAGCTTAGCACCTTCTTTACAGAATACATGGTATAATGGGCACGTAGTGCTTACTATACAATACAATAATGTTGAGGTACAAATTTATGACACCTGCAAAATTTATCAAACGGCAGCCGCCCGGCCGCATCATCGCTCTGGGCTTTGCACTGACTATCCTGGTCGGCTCTCTTCTGCTCATGCTGCCATGCAGCATTCAGGACGGTGTCACTGTCCGTTACATCGACGCGCTCTACACATCTACCAGCGCCGTCTGTGTGACAGGGCTGATCGCCATCGACGCAGGAGATACTTTCACGCCCCTGGGACAATTTTTTCTTGGCTCTCTGATCCAGGTCGGAGGTCTTGGCGTCACAGCCATCGGCGCCGGCATCATAATCGCCATCGGGCGCAGAGTAAACCTGAAAGGAAGGGATCTGATCCGGGAAGCCATGAATCTGGATTCCGGCAAGGGACTGGTTCGCTTCATTAAAAGTATCTTTATTACCACGATTATTTTCGAGTTCACCGGCGCGGCACTGAGTTTTATCGTTTTCCGGCAGGATTTCCCGCTGGTGAAAGCGATCGGTGTCAGCTTGTTCCACTCCGTGGCAGCGTTTAACAATTCCGGCTTTGATATTTTAGGCGGCGGAAAAAACTTAATTCCTTATCAAAAAGACGTCCTGTTAAACATGGTCACATGCGGATTGATTATTTGCGGCGGTATCGGTTTCCTGGTTATCCGTGAAATCTGGTCCACCAAGTTCCGCTGGAAAAAGTTTTCCATGCACACAAAAATTGTTCTGACAGTGACCGCCGGGCTTCTGCTGTCCGGAACGCTTCTTTTAAAGCTTACAGAAAATATTTCCTGGATGGGCGCTTTTTTTAACAGCGTTTCTGCCAGAACAGCCGGATTCTCCACGTATCCGCTGAAAGAATTTACCACTCCGGGACTGATGGTTTTGATTGTTTTAATGTTTATCGGAGCCTCCCCCGGATCCACCGGCGGCGGTATCAAAACCAGTACATTTTTCGCCCTGATCCAGGGAATCAAGCGCGGTGCCACCAACCATTCCGAAAAAGCATTTCATTACGCGGTGCCGGAAGGAACTTTTCGGAAAGCGGCTGTGATTACGCTTCTGGCGCTGACCGTCGTGATTACCGGCACCTACCTGATGCTGGTAATTGATCCCTATCTGGATCTGCGCGACGCGCTTTTTGAAATCACCAGCGCGTTCGGTACTGTGGGGCTTTCTACAGGAATCACCCCTACGCTCACCGACGGAAGCAAGCTGCTGTCCATCTGTATCATGTATATCGGACGTCTGGGGCCGCTGACGATCGCCAGTCTCTGGCATTTTACTTCCGGAGAACGGGTCAGCTATCCCACCGGAAATATTGCTATCGGCTAAATCTCGTAAATATTTAGGAGGAAAACCATGTTTGGAAAACAGAAACTAGAAAAAACATCTTATGGAATCGTAGGGCTTGGTCGGTTCGGCACCGCTCTGGCATGTGAACTTGCAAAAACGGACGCAGAGATCCTGGCCCTGGACCGTGATGAAGAAAAAGTAAGGGAAATGCGCGAGGTGACCGAGCATGCTATCGTCGTTCATTCCCTGGATAAAAAGACACTGATGGAAACCGGTATTCAGAACTGCGATGTGGCGATTGTATGTATCGGAGAGCATATGGAATCTTCTATCCTCACCACCCTGAATCTGGTCAGCCTGGGAATACCGCTGGTTGTGGCGAAAGCTACCAGTCCGGAGCATGGCGAGATTCTCTCCCGGCTGGGCGCGGAAGTTGTTTATCCCGAACGCGATATGGGTATCCGTCTGGCACAGCGCCTGGAAACAGCCGGCGTACTGGATTTCATACAGTTGAGTCAGAAGATTAATATCTCCAAACTGTTGGTTCCCGACTCCTTTATCGGACATACCGTACTGGACATCAATCTGAGACCGCGTTTCGGACTGAACATCATCGCGATTGAAAATAATAATGATGTTTTAGAAAACGTAAAACCTGACTATGTATTCCGCGACGGAGACATTCTGATCGTTTCCGGAAGCCGTGACGGAGTCATCAAATTGTCCGAATGGGCAATAAAGGCAGATCATAGCCGAAAAAATATCTAAGATTTATAAAGTAAGGGCTGCGGCGCCGCCGCAGCCCTGTTTCTGTCTTCCTCAGTACTTTTTATTCTTTTTTTAAGATCCCGTCCCAGGCGCCGCATATTCGCTGTTCCAGACGAAACAGACCGGTTCTGGAATAAACCGGCCTCGCCAGCTCAAACAACTTCTGACGCAGCAGTTCCAGACAGGTACATGCAATATACACAACAACAGCCACCAGCACCGCGTAGGGCACTGCCGCGTGGGTAAGGGCCACTTTGCTGGCTCTGAACAAATCCCAGACATGGTAACGGAGCAGATAATTGTCATGAATCAGATAAACGCCAAAGGCAGCTCCCGCTATCCTGCCGATCCAGCCGTCCAGCCTGGTCTCTTTCCACGGCATATTCTTCACGCAGAGGAACAGGCTGGCAGTGGCAAAGAGCGCCAGAGGAGAATTATAATTCAGGAAATACCCGATATTCTCCTGTCCGGTTTCCACCGACAGATAGACGCTGGCCAGCACCGCCAGCGAACCCAGCACATAGCCCGCCAGACCGTACCGGAAATACCGTCTGTCCGGTTTTGTATGGAGCTTTATATATCCTGCCAGAAGCCCCAGGAAAAGGAACCATCCAAGTTCCCTTCCCTCGTAAGTTCCATACGTATTTTCCCGGAAGATCATATGATTCACGCTGAAGAAAACCGCCAGCAGTACCAGCAGATACTGATACTGCCGTCTGGACAGCCGAAGAGCCAGCATGCCGGCAAACGGCATCAAAAGCGACATACCCACGTAAACCGACGCAAACCAGTACGTCCTGGAGGATATGGGGAACACAGCATGTACCAGGTCGATTCCGGTCACAGGTGCAAATAAAGCGTACAGGAGAAAGATCAGGACCGAATAAAACGCCACCTGTTTCCAGAGCCGGATCATCTTTTCAGCCCGAAACCCCCGGTCAATGGAAAAATACCCGGCGATCATGACAAAGCAATTCACATGCACTACAGAGAAAGACTGGATCAGGTAAGAAGCCAGATAATTCATGGTTCCGTAACCCAATTTTGCCGTCACCCTTCCATGAAATAGGCAGTGTCCCACCACAATCATATACATGCAGAGAATTCTCAGCAGTTCAAAATTCATCTGTCTTTTTTTCATGGCTTTCTCCGTCCTTACTGATATAGATTATTTTCCGTCGCGATCTTCGTTCCTCTGTCCGTATCCCGGATCACCACATGCACGATATAACGGTCATCCAGCCGGAAACTCATTTTGGGGATCATGAATCTCACCTGATCGGTATCCTCCAGATCCGTATCATAAAGCAGGGAATAGAGTCCGTTCTCGTCCTGCTGCTGCCAGGTGCCCTGGTACATCCTCTGTTTCCCGCTCTCCACGCTCTCCATCCAGAGAAATACGCTCTTGCCTTCCAGTTCTTCCGGTGTCATGTCCACAGTCGCCTCGATCACATCATAGCGCTCGTTTTCCGCAGTATAAGTGCGGTCCAGAGAAGCCGTATACGTATAGTCTTCTTTCAGATTGGACATACGGTAGTTGAGCGTGTACAGGTCAAAATTGCCGATCTGGTTTACTTTGGAATAAGTCAGAAACAATCCCTCATAGGTAGAATCCAGATGAAGCATCAGGTGCTCCAGCAGCGTATTGGAGATCAGCACCGACCGGTCGCTGGTGTACAGCGAGGTCATCAGATTGCTCTCATCATAGGCCCAGAGGTTCTCCGCCACCTGCGGAGACTCCGTCTCCCATCCTCCCAGGGTAAATACGTTCGTCAGGTAGTTATCCGGAATTTTTTCAAAAATGGAATAACCCAGCTCCATCCCGTTGCTGGTCAGCGGATCGAACACATAATATACTTTTTTATCCGCCGTGATTGTGTCATACAGTTCCCGGAAAGCCATACTGGCCTCCGAATCCTGCACGGCCGGCAAGAAAACCGGAGACACCAGCATATGCACACAGATACCGCCCGTCAGAACCGCCCCGGCAAGTCCTCCGGCAAGGAATCTGCGGCCGGACAGTCTTTCCTCCCAGCGCAGGGACAGTTCCGGCAAAGCCGAGGTCCAGACAAAAGCCAGCACGGCCAGAAGACACGCCGTCACCACGATTGGAAGCACCCGGTAAATTTTGATGAAATACAGGTAGATGCCCAGCAGCGCCACAAAGGGCCAGCACATGCCGATCCAGTTTCTCTGCCGCCCTCTCCCCATGGAAAACAGGAACCAGAATACCGCCATCAGCGCGCTCAGTACGAAAAGCGGCTTCGTCGCCAGGTTAACCAGATAGTCGGCCAGATACTCCCACTGGAAAGGACGGTCCTGCCGAAATGCGATGATGCTTTCATACACATCCGCCGTATACCGGTCAGAATCCGCGATCAGCCAGTTCTCCAGATTGAGATAATCCGTTCTGGTAAGCCCCAGCGCTTCATACTCTTCCTGATATTCATCCCATTCCGGGACTCCGTAGTCCAGAAGCGCCTGACGGGCTTCGTCATATCGCCGGTAATGCTCCTGCGGGCTTCCCGGCGTATAGACCAGCAGGTTTTCCGCGGCAATACTCCCGAATACCAGCGCAAAAGCAAATACACAGGGCAGGCAGTCTCTCATCAGAAACCTTTTCCAGTCTTTTTCCTTCCAGGCATCCTTTACTTTGACCAGCCAAAGGCCAAAGGCCAGCAAGCTGACCATTCCAAACGATTCAAAACGGATCCAGCTCCCCAGAAGCAGCAGCAGGATCCCCGGCACATACCGCAGGACTTTTCCTTTTTCATTTCTCTGTCCCAGAAGAAGCACGTAACCGGCTGCGGTTACGGCAGCCGCTGTCTTCGTATACTGCATCTCCACATACAGAGGCTGAAGAGACGCCATGATCAGCAGTACTGCAAGGATCGTTCCTGTCCGCTCCGATCTTTCTATCCAGACAAAGCCTATCGCCGTCAGAGAAAGAAAGATCATCGCATACATGATGATGGTATACCAGTTCAACGAAGGAATCAGCAGATAAAATAATTTTATCAGCCAGCCCAGACCGCTGTGCAGATAGATAAAATACCAGCTCATGCTTCCATAAGCGCCGGATGCTATGGAGGCCAGCGTAAATTCATCGTTAGACCCATAATACGGATGCAAAAATACAACCGCGTACGCCACAGCCAGCAGATGAAAAAGTATGAGAAAACACTTTAACTGTTTCCCGGTAAGTCTGTAACCTTTCAAACCCAAGTCCTTGACCCTCCTGAAAAAGGGGGTTGCCGCAAACACTTTGCAGCAGCCCCCTCCGTTCTTTTTCTCTTAGTTATCCAGCAGCTTGTCTTCGCCGTTCCAGCTGTACAGCTTGCGGATCTCTCTTCCTACCTTCTCTGACGGATGCTCGGAAGCCAGTTTTCTCATAGCCTTGAAATGAGCCTGTCCGCCTGCCGGAGACATATCCAGAAGGAATTCTTTCGCGAAGGAACCGTCCTGGATATCCTTCAGCATTTTTCTCATGGTGTTCTTCGTTTCTTCCGTAATCAGCTTAGGACCGGAGATATAATCGCCGTATTCTGCTGTGTTGGAAATGGAGTATCTCATACCCTCGAAACCGGACTGGTAGATCAGATCCACGATCAGCTTCATCTCATGGATACACTCGAAATAAGCGTTTCTCGGATCATAGCCTGCCTCGGTCAGCACTTCATAGCCTGCCTGCATCAAAGCGCACACGCCGCCGCACAGCACTGCCTGCTCGCCGAACAGGTCGGTCTCGGTCTCGGTACGGAACGTGGTTTCCAGGACACCCGCACGGGCGCCGCCGATCGCCAGGGCATAAGCCAGAGCAGTCTCCAGAGCTTTTCCGGTTGCATCCTGCTCAACCGCTACCAGACACGGAACACCCTTTCCTGCCTGATACTCGCTTCTTACAGTATGACCCGGCCCTTTTGGAGCGATCATGGTCACATCTACATATTTCGGCGGAACAATCTGACCGAAGTGGATGTTGAAACCATGCGCGAACATCAGCATATTGCCCTCTTCCAGATTGGGCTCGATATCTTTTTTATACATGGCAGCCTGCAGCTCGTCATTGATCAGAATCATGATGATGTTAGCTCTCTTTGCGGCCTCTGCTGCAGTGTAAACTTGGAATCCCTGTTCTTCTGCTCTCTTCCAGGACTTGCTTCCCTCATAAAGACCGATAATCACGTTGCATCCGGATTCTTTTGCATTCAGAGCATGCGCGTGGCCCTGGCTTCCATATCCGATCACCGCAATCGTCTTTCCTTCCAGAAGCGAAAGATTACAGTCTTCCTGATAATAAATTTTTGCCATTGTCTTGTCCTCCATTATTGTAATGTGTCTGCTTATTCTTGCGTAAAATCGTAGTCGATCAGCTCTCCGTCTTCGCCGTACATCTTCACGTCAAAGGTTCCTCTGGACAGGCCGGTAAGACCGGTACGCGCAAGCTCCAGAATCTCCACGCCTTTCAGCATACGAAGAAAAGCCTCCAGCTTGGTCTGGCTTCCGACCAGTTCAATAATCAAAGATTCTATAGAAACGTCTACGATTTTAGCCCTGAAAATATTCGCGATGGAGATAATATTCTGACGGTTGTTCTCGTTGCAGAGCACCTTAATCAGCATGAGTTCTCTGGTCACGGAAAGTCCCGGCTCCAGTCTCTTGATGTCCACCACATCCTCCAGCTTATTCAGCTGTTTTTCGATCTGCTCCAGAATAATATTGTCACCTCTGGTAACAATCGTCGCTCTGGAATAACGGGGATCCGCTGTCACTCCTACCGTCAGGCTGTCAATATTGTAGCCGCGGCGGCTGAACAGTCCTGCAATCCTGCTCAAAACTCCCGATGTGTTATCTACCAGAATCGAAAAAACCACTTTCTGCATAGTTACCCCTGCTTTCTGTTTGTATATTCGTATTTGCGCTTTATACCAAAATATTTTAGCAATGAACGTTATTTTTGTCAATTAGTAACTGTTCTGAACTGTTACATCAATTATTAATATTGCGCCAGTTCTTCCAGATACCCGTCCAGCCATGAGAAACGGGTATTGATGAATTCCTCGATCTCTTCTGTCCCTTCCACATTTTCGCTGTCCGGCCATCTGCGGCTGTCTCTGGCAAATGCCCCGGAGGATGTGAGGTAATCCATCTGTTCTCTCGCGTAATTGATCCAGACATCCTCCTGAAGGAATGAACTGCGCCATGTCTTCCATACTTCCTGCATGTCTTCCGGCAATGTCTCATCATATTCCATCATATTGCGGAAAACTTCTTCATTGAGCCAGCGCGTAGCCAGTTCCGGATTGTATCGGATATTTTTTACGCTCTTATCGTCTCCGGTCTCAAAATCATCTCCCCAGGAATAATTCTGGTCCCACGGAATCCTGCGGATCACATAGCTCCCGTCCGCGCCTATGACCGTACTGTAGATAATATTTTTGAACCGGTTGTCCATCCCGGCGATCGCGTTGTAGTACAGATGATACGCAATAAAATTCTGTCGGTCGATGCAGCTGTAGAGCGTCTCCAGATCCTCCTCCGAGTCCATCTCGTAACCGCTGTCCCAGAATGTCCGGAACGGGGTCCAGATCCCGTCATAATATGTCTTGTCCGCCTGCCGTATACTGACACCGCCGCAGGTGAACGACTGGGCCGCTTCACTTTCTTCAAACATTTCATCATCCGGCCATTCATCCGCGCCCATTTTATAGATCAGATCGCTGGTCTTGTCCAGCCCCAGCGACTTATAATCAGTCGGCTCTACCAGACCGTACAGGCCCGCATATTCTCCGTTGATGATCAGTTCCAGGTACTCCATCCTGCACCCGTCATCCGCCTGCGTCTCTGTAAGCGATGCGATCTCATTCCACAACTCGATGGACAGCTTATCCCGGAGTTTGCTCCGGTCCGAGTACATGGCTTTTAACTGCCAGTCATTATCCGGGCGCATGCCCAGAAGCGATATATCCCTGCCCTCGCTTCCATCATCATGAAAAAACTCTACCCGGTATCCCAGCTTTTCAAATCGTCTGCTGGCATTTCCGCGAATATTATAATAAGCCACGCTTTCTTCTGCCTGATAGCCGCCGCTCAGACTCAGCACCGGGTCAAAGACCGCGATCCGGGTCCCCTTCTGTCCCATCTCTCCCTCGATGCTCATCACCGGCATCCCGGTAAACAATACCGATACAAATGCGTATTCTGTATCACTGTAAATCAGACACCGGAACTCATGTTCTTCGGAGATAGCCGCCTCCATATCGCGGAACATACTGTCTTCCAGCCATGCCACGGACACACTCTCCCCGTCCGCGGACGCGCTCAGCGTCCCTTTCCAGTAGCTTTCTTCCATGTTTTTGGGAATATAATAGCGTTCCTCAGCCGTTACATAGGCCGCGCGCACTCCATTGATCTGAAGAGACACAGATTCATCCTGCGCGTACGATTCCCGCGTACTGCACAGTTCCTGAGCCTTCTCTTCCGATATCACCGGAGCTTCCATCACCTGTCCTCGCTGCCGCGCCGCGAACCATGCGCATATACATCCCAGAAAGAGAATACTTATCCCCAGAACGATTCCTTTTCTCATACTGCAGACACTTTCTGTAAGCGTGTTTTTATTTCACGGATATAATCCGGCGTCGTTCCGCAGCAGCCGCCCAGGATCGTCGCTCCGCGCTGATAAAGGTCTTCCAGATGACGCGCAAATTCCTCCGCTTTCATGCTGTAGACCGCCTCGCCCGTCTCCGTGATCACAGGCATCCCCGCGTTGGGCTTTGCCATGACGGGAATCGATACAGTCTCATGAAGCCCGGCAATCACTGCCCCCAGCTGGTCGGGTCCCACGGAGCAGTTAACCCCCACTGCGTCCGCTCCCATGGCCTCCATAGCCGACGCCGCTTCATAGACGCTGCCGCCCATATACAGACTGCCGTCCCCTTCACAGGTAAATGACACTAAAAGCGGCAGATCGCAGATTTCCCTGGCCGCGTCGCAGATTACCATAGCCTCGTCTGCCGAAAGCAGAGTCTCGGCCACCAGCAGGTCCGCTCCCGCTCCGGAAAGAGCCCGTATCTGTTCCCGGTAGACGTCCAGCAATGTATCATAGGTCATCGTTCCATAGGGTTCCATAGCCTGTCCGGTGGTGGACAGGTCCCCCGCCACAAGCACACGGTCTCCTACATTCTGCCTGGTCCGTTCTACCAGTACACGATTCCATTCTTCCGTGTGATCCTGAAGCTGCAGGTTGCCCAATGAGATACGGTTTGCGCCGAATGTAGGCGCATATATAATGTCAGATCCGGCATCCGCGTACGCCTTCTGCATGGCGGCCACCGCTTCCGGATGTTCATATGCCCACTGCTCCGTACACACGCCTGCCGCAGGCATTCCTTTTGTCTTCAAATAAGAGCCGGTCGCCCCGTCCAGAAGCAACGGTCTTTGTTCTGTCATTTTATGAAATCTTTCTTTTGTCATCCGCTATTTCCTTTCCTGTCCGATTTCCGGCTCTGCCTTGGGCCAGGCGCCATTTACATCAGTTTCCTGCCGCAGTTGGGACAGAATTTCATCCCTTCCGTCTTCGTCCCGCAGTCCGGGCAGAACTTGCAGCCTCCCGCCGGGACAGTCCCCTGTGACTGGGCAGCCTGCTGCTTCCCGGCATTCTGTCCGCACATCTGGCTCATCTGAGAAGCCATCTGCTGTCCCATGGCCATTCCCATGGCCATGCCTGCCATATCCGACGCAGTGCCTCCTCCGCCGCCTGTGGACATGGCGTCCATCATCGCCATCTGCTGATAGCGGCCCATGTCTCCAACCATACTCTGAGAAGCCGCTTTCGTCGCCATCTTTTGGATCTCTTCCGGATAGCTGAAGCTGGAGATATTGAATGCCGTGATGCCGATGCCGATTTTCATCATCTCCATATCCATATCTTCCTGAATACCTTTCGCGATGTCAAAGGAATTGGCCTGCAGATTGAACATATCCCTGCCTTCTTTTGATATCCATTTCATCAGGAGCTGATCCAGCATAGCCACAACACGCTCCTTTACATCGTCAATCGTGAACTGCTGCTTTACTCCCGCGATCTTTTCAATCAGCACGGCATGGTCGGACACCTTGCAGCAGAACGTGCCGAAAGCACGGATCGGCATCCCCCCCGGAAGTCCCGGTGCCGGCATATTGACAGGATTCTTCGTCCCCCATTTGACCGTCACTTCTTTCGTATTGATAAACAGCACTTCTGCCCTGATTCCGCTGTTAAAGCCAAACCGGAACCCTTTCAGCGTAGAGAGAAACGGCACAATTTCAGACTCGATGTCAAAACTCCCTTCGTCAGTAAATATTCCCTCTACTTTTCCATTGTAGAGGAAAATCGCGTCCTGGCCCGGCCGGATAATCAGGCGGCTGCCTTTCTTAATCTCTCGATTGCTCCATTTCCAGAAAAGGACATCGTCCCTGTATTCTTCCCATTCCACCACATTGGCAAACTGATTTCCAAATAAAGCCATATTCTGTCACCCCTCTTCAATCTGTTCGTATTCTGCCTCTGCATATATCGACGTCTTATACCCGTACCTGTCTCCTCTCCGGTCAGAGGTAAGGAAGAAAAACGCACCGATCAGCACTGCCGCGGCAAGAACAAGCAGCGCGATCTTTGCCGGACTCTTTGGATATTCTCCCTGAATCCTTCCGGTTTCCCCGTTAATCAGCACCGTATACTGCCGCTTTTTATAATGATAAGACGTAGCATACACCGGAAGAAGCACGTGTTTGTAAGTTTCGCTCCGATAGGATGCGTTCAGTCTCACGTTCCTCACATGATCGTATCTGCGGAGCACATCCTGCTCCGCCAGCGCATACAGTTCCCTCTCCATCTGTGTTCGTGCCGTACGGTGGGCGTCCTCCAGATCTACCGTATAGACTTCAGAACTGTAACCGGACAGGTAATCCGGAGAATAGGGAGGGATTTCCTTGGTATGAAACGGTTCAATCTCCCTGATCAGACGGTCGTCCAGACGGTCAGAAGCGTGCACCTGAACATCGTCAAAAAACCGGCCGACTCTTCCTCTGGTAGGCTGCCAGCGGATCTCCATCCGCGTCTCTTCTTCTCCTTTGGCGTTCCGGACTCTTATGGGATGATCCTTCCCGCCTTCCGCCGCATAATCGGCCGTCGCGTCCGCATCAAAGGTCCAGTACGGAATATAGATCCCCTGCAGCTTGTCTTTCTGGTACAGATGTTTTAATTCTCCCGGCGCCAGCCAGCGGCCTTTCATCCATCTTTGGAAGATCTCTCCCACCCGGTTTTTGTCAATCTTAAACGGGAGCACGCCGTCCGGCACGATGTTTGAAAGCTGTTTTTCCGCCAGTACAAATGCCGTCCCGCAGTAAGGGCATTCCTTTGCCGTACTGGTAGCCTCCACTTCCACTGTAGCCCCGCAGGACGGGCACTGCATGGTTGTGGACTGTTTTTCTTCTGCGCGGATCTCTCTCTTCGCGTAACCGGTCAGACGGTGTTCCTCCACTTTCTGTCCATCAGTCCGGATCTCCCTGATGGTGCCGCAATGCGGGCATTTAAGCGCCTGACTCGCCACATCAAACTCCATGACCCCGCCGCAGTTTTCACAATAATATACTTCACTCACTGAAACTGACTCCTCTTTCGTTATTATTCAAGGTCATTCTTGAAACAAGAAAAGCTGGTACAAAACTGTCAAACCCGGCGGGTTCTTCCATTTTGCGCCAGCTTTTGATCTGCTGTTTCCTATTTGCCCAATTTTGCCTTGAGAGCAGCCAGTTCGTCATCCACTGCAGGGCCGGAAGACGGATCGTCATATTTTGCAGCGAGATCGTCAATATCGTCCGATGCAGAGGACGCATTCAGTTCCGCCATGGCATTAGCTTCATCCAGCATACGGTTTGCTTTCTCTTCCATACGGTCGAAAGCTGACAGATTGCCTGCGGCCCCCTCCACGGAAGAACCGATCTTATTCAGTCGTTCCTGAGTCTTCGCTACCGCCATTTTTGCCTTGATAGAATCTCTTCTGGCATTCAGCTCACCGATATCTTTGATCAGTTTGTCATGCATCTCTTTCATCTTCACCGCGTTCTGATGCGCCTGATCGTATGCCTGCTGAAGTCCTGCCTGCTTTCCCGCGAGCTGCTGTTTCTTCTCCAGAAACTGGCGGGCGTCCCCGTCATTTCCTGCCATCACCGCTTTTTCCGCATAGCGCTGCATCTTATCAATATCAGCCTCGCATTCGTCCAGCTGTCTCTTGCAGCGGCTCTCTTCAGCCATCACAGAGGCAGTCTCCGCCTTAACCTTCCCCAGATCGCTTTCCAGCTTGCGAAGATACTGGTCAATCATCTTTTCCGGGTCTTCCGCCTTGTCCAGAAGCGCGTTGATGTTTGCCGACATGATATCCCCAAACCGTTTGATAATTCCTGCCACTACGTGCCCTCCTTTTCTGCCGACCGGCTTATTTGCTACTCATTATAATACATTCCTCATCTTATGTCACGAAAAATCCGTTACGCTTCCCAGGGAAGTTCCGGGTGCTCGATCTTCTTGTCACGCAGCATCAGATCCGTCATAGCTTCCTTCGCACTCTTGCCTTCGAACAGTACCTGATTGACTTCTTCCACGATCGGCATGTCAATGTGATATTTCTCCGCAAGAATCTTTGCCGCTTTCGCGGAATAGACTCCTTCCACCACCATTTTCACCTCATCCATGGCTTCCTGCATCGTTTTTCCCTGTCCGATCAGATATCCTGCCTTCCGGTTCCGGCTGTGGCGGGAAGCGCAGGTCACAATCAGGTCTCCGATCCCGGTCAGGCCGTTAAATGTCTCAATATGACCGCCCATTGCCACGCCCAGACGGCTCATCTCCGCAATGCCCCTGGTGATCAGCGCCGCCTTTGTATTATCTCCGCAGCCCAGGCCGTCCGCGATGCCTGCGGCCAGCGCGATGACATTCTTCAGCGCTCCGCCCAGTTCCATGCCCATCATATCCGGACTGGTATAGACGCGGAACACCTTATTCATAAATACATTCTGGATGTACTCCGCAGTCTTTCTGGTCTTTGCACCGGCAACCACAGTTGTGGGAATGCCTCTTCCGACTTCCTCCGCATGGCTGGGGCCGCAGAGCACGGCCACATCTGCCTGCGGGATCTCTTCCTTGATCACGTCCGCCAGCACTTTTAATGTGCTTTCCTCAATTCCCTTCGCCACGCTGACAATAATCTGCCCTTCACTCACATAAGGCGCCATGGTCCGGGAAGTGCTTCTGGTATACGGAGACGGCACCGCGAGAACCAGTATATCCTTTCCTTTCACCGCGCACTCCATATCTGTCGTAAAAACGATGTCATCCGGAAGCTTTACTCCCGGAAGCTTTGTCAGATGCTCATGATTTTCCTGGAGCATCCGGATCTCATCCTCCACAATCGACCACATAACCACATCATGTCCGTTGACGGCAAGCAGTCTTGCCAGGGCCGTTCCCCAGCTTCCCGCTCCAATAATACTGATCTTTGCCATAGTTACCTTCTCCTTTTATCTATTTTATTTCTTCTGGAAAACTTTACTTTCCGTTCCGTTCAGCAGACGGCGGATATTCGCCCTGTGCCGGTAGATCGCCATTGCAGCCAGCAAAGCCGCCACCATATAGAATTCGATCAGATGTCCCTGGTTCATACCATAATAGCCGTTCTGTCCCAGAACGATCAGACACACTACCAGTTCAATAACCACCAGGATCGATCCCAGGGAAACATATCTGGTAACAGCAACTGTCACCAGGAACGTCAGCGCTTCCAGCACGATCACGATCGGCCCCAGTGTAGCGATCAGTCCCGCTGTGCATGCAATCCCTTTTCCGCCTTTGAACCCGAGCTGTACCGGGAAATTGTGCCCCAGGATCGCGCCAGCGGCGGCATAGATACCCAGAAGCGGAAGCATGTCCGTGTGAGTCGCCCCAAACAAAAGTCTGACAACTACCACAGCCAGCACCGTCTTCGCCACATCTCCCAGAAACACGATCAACCCTGCCTTTTTCCCCAGAACCCGCAGCGCATTGGTAGTTCCCGCGTTGCCGCTCCCATATTCACGGATATCGATCCCGTTTATTCGTCCATAAATATATGCGGTCTGGAAAATCCCGAACAGATATCCGATCGCCAGACAAGCCAAGCGTACCATGTTATTCTTTTTCCTTTCTTTCCCGTATGATGAATTTTAAGGATGTGCCCTTAAAGCCGAATGCTTCCCTGATCTTGTTTTCCAGATATCTGGTATAGGAAAAGTGCATCAGCTCTTTGTCATTGACGAACACCACAAACGTAGGCGGCTTCACGGACACCTGGGTGACATAGTAGATTTTAAGCCTGCGTCCCCGGTCTGAAGGCGGCTGCTGCATGGCGACTGCTTCCGTGATAATCTCATTGAGCACGCCGGTCTGGATCCTCATGGCGCGGTTCTCAATGATCACATCAATCAGTTCAAACAACTTTGCCAGGCGCTGTCCTGTCACCGCAGAGATAAACAGGAGCTCTGCATAGGGCATAAAAGACAGAGTCTCACGGACTTTCCGGGAAAACTCATAGATCGTTTTGTCTGTCTTCTCGATGGCGTCCCATTTATTGACCGCCACGATGATACCCTTGCCCCTTTCATGGGCGATACCCGCGATCTTCGCGTCCTGTTCGGTCACTCCTTCCGACGCGTCGATCACCACTACCACCACGTCCGCGCGTTCCACTGCGGTCACAGTACGGATAATGCTGTAACGTTCCAGCTCCTCTTTGATCTTATTCTTCCTGCGAAGTCCCGCCGTGTCAATGAACACATATTCTTTGCCCCCATGGGAGATCTCCGTGTCAATGGCATCTCTGGTGGTTCCCGCGATATCGGACACGATCACCCGGTTCTCGCCCACCAGACGGTTAATGATGGAAGATTTTCCCACGTTAGGCTTGCCCACGATGGCCACTCTGGGACGTTCGTCTTCCTCGTCCTCTCCGGAATCTTCGGGGAAATGTTTCACCACCTCGTCCAGCATATCGCCGATCCCCAAGCGTGAAGCCGCGGATACCGGCACCGGATCGCCAATCCCCAGATTGTAAAATTCGTAGACATCCGCCATATATTTCTGGAAACTGTCCACTTTGTTGACTACCAGCACCACCGGCTTGCGGGAACGGCGAAGCATATCCGCCACTTTGGAATCCGCGTCCTGCAGCCCCTGGCGCACATCCACCAGAAAAATGATCACATCTGCCGTATCGATGGCGATCTGCGCCTGCTCCCTCATCTGGGAGAGGATGATATCGCTGCTGTCCGGTTCGATTCCTCCGGTATCGATCATGGTAAAATTATGGTTCAGCCATGAGACATCCGCATAGATCCTGTCCCTGGTCACGCCGGGCGTATCTTTGACAATGGAAATATTCTCCCCCGCCAGCGCGTTGAACAGCGTGGATTTTCCCACGTTCGGACGGCCCACAATGGCAACAATTGGTCTGCTCATATACTACCTCTTTCTGTCTGTTACTCTATAATACTGCTAATCAGGTCATTTCCGCCTGATTTTACTATGGATACTTTGATTTGTAAAGTTTTTTCCAGTTCTTCCACGGTCACGTCGTCAAGGAAAACAGACTCTCCGCTTTTTAACATGTGTTCTGTTATCAGGAGCCGGCTGCCCAGATTTCTTCCCTGCAGCTGTCCGATCAGATCTTTCCCGGTCAGAAGCCCCGCTACAGTGATTCTTTCTCCAAAGAAGCGGTTCTCGACAGCCGCCACCTGAACGTTCACTTGCGGGAATTTCTCCCGGATCTTTTTCATGTGTTCTTCCAGGATCGGAGCCGCCAGTTTTCCTGTTGCAATGGTCACATGACGCTCTCTGTCGTCCCCCGCAATATGTGAAAGAGTTTCGCGAATTTCTTCGTCCAGCAGACGCACCATACCCACGCCGTTTTCCAGCTGCAGATAACCGTCATAAGTCTCTTCTGCCGGCATCGGTCTTTCTGCAAGAAGGTACCACTCGTCTCCCCCATGGATAAAGTGAGTTCCAAATTCCCTGAAAAATTTTTCCTGCCACCGGTGGATACAGTCCAGTACTCTGCGGGCATCTTCCCGTTCAAACGGTTCCAGCGGATATAATCCTTCCCTGTATCTGGTGAGTCCTACCGGCACCACGGACACGCTCTGAAGTTCCGGCATGTATCCGGACAGATCCCGGATCGACCGCTCCAGCTCCTCCCCGTCGTTGACGCCCTTACAGAGTACGATCTGCCCGTTCATCTCGATTCCGGCTTCTTTCAGCCTGCGTACCTTGCCGAACACTTCGCCCGCAAAGCGATTGTGGAGCATCCGGCACCGCAGCTCCGGATTCGTAGTATGGAAAGAAATATTGATAGGGGACAACTTATATCTGATAATCCGGTCAATGTCATGATCGCTCATATTGGTCAGCGTCAGATAATTTCCTTGAAGAAAAGACAGCCGTGAATCATCGTCTTTAAAATAGAGTGTCTCCCGCATCCCCTTTGGCAGCTGGTCAATGAAACAGAAAATACACTTGTTTCTGCAGGAACGGTATTCGTCCATCAATCCATTCTCAAATTCAATCCCCAGATCGTCCTCGTATTCTTTCTCGATCTCCAGTTCCCATTCTTCTCCGTCCGGTTTGCGGATCAGCACCAGCAGCTGTTCTTCATTGATCAGATAACGGTAATCAAATACGTCTTCCGGCATCTGCCCGTTTACAGAGACCAGAACGTCTCCGGCCTCAATCTCCATTTCCTCTGCAATGCTCCCGGGCACTACAGACACAATTCTCTGCTCCATTCTCTTCTCCCTTTTACCTTTGTTCTGTACTTACTATACTAAATTTATGCTGAAAATGCAATCTTCCGTATATGGGTTGACTGCCTTTCCCTTCTGATGTTATAAATATAATATACGTTCACCAATGACAGGAGGATTATATGTCCAATCAGTTTTCTTATGAAAATATTCTGCCCATCGCGCCGCTGAAAGTGGCTGCTCTGGAAGGGTGCCGCGATCTGGCTGAAAACGTAGACCGGTTTCTGGTAGAATTTCGCGAAAAATCCAATCCGGATTTTCCGGACACCCCTACTTTCCAGGGATACCACGAAGACTCTTATCTCGTTCGCAGTGCCTGCCCCCGTTTCGGCACAGGGGAAGCCAAAGGTATTCTGTACGATTCCGTACGCGGCGTCGATCTGTTTATTATGGCAGATATCACCAATTACAGCCTGACTTACACCGTCTGCGGCCATGAGAACCACATGTCCCCGGACGATCATTATCAGGATCTGAAAAGGGTCATTTCCGCTACTAATGGAAAAGCTCGCAGAATCAATGTAATCATGCCTTTCCTGTATGAAAGCCGCCAGCACAAAAGAAGCCAGCGGGAATCTCTGGACTGCGCATTCGCGCTTCAGGAACTGGTAGATATGGGAGTTTCCAATATCATCACCTTCGATGCCCATGATCCCCGGGTCTGCAACGCCATCCCGCTTTATGGATTTGACAGTTTCAATCCTCCATATCAGTTCATCCGCGGGCTGATCCGCGCGGTGCCAGATCTGAAAATCGACAAGGACCACCTGATGGTTATAAGTCCCGACGAAGGCGCCATGGGACGGGCCGTCTATTTCGCAGGTGTGCTGGGTGTGGAGATGGGTATGTTCTACAAACGGAGAGATTACTCCAGAGTTGTAAACGGCAAGAATCCCATCGTCGCCCACGAATTTCTGGGAGACGATCTGCACGGTAAGGACGCCATCATTATAGACGACATGATCTCTTCCGGAGAGAGCATGCTTGATGTTGCCCGTCAAATCAAAAACCGCGGTGCGAAACGTGTATTTGTCTGCACCACTTTCGGTCTCTTTACCGATGGTCTGGAAAAATTCGACGATTATTATAAGAAGGGATATATTGACCGTGTGGTAACGACAAATCTGACCTACCGTCCGCCCGAACTGCTTTCCCGTCCATATTATGTGGAAGCCAATATGACCAAATTCCTGGCCGCTATCATAGACTGTATCAACCACGACACTTCCACAGAACATGTAAACGATCCTACCGAACGGATTCATGCTCTTCTGGAAAAAAGAGAAACAGCCATCCGGCTGCAGAATATTGACTAGATCGCAGAACAGGAAAAACCGCCTCTGCCGGACAGCAGAAGCGGTTTTTCCTGTTCTTGCCTGTTTTTCGATATATCAGTAGTTCTCGCAGTGAATCTCAAAATAACTCTGCGGATGAGCGCAGGTAGGGCAGATCTCCGGCGCGGACGTGCCTACTACGATATGTCCGCAGTTGCGGCATTCCCATACTTTGACTTCGCTCTTGGCAAATACTTCTGCCATCTCCACATTGTGAAGCAGAGCACGGTAACGCTCTTCATGATGCTTCTCAATCGCCGCTACCAGGCGGAACTTCGCTGCCAACTCCGGGAAACCTTCTTCTTCAGCGGTCTTTGCAAAACCGTCGTACATGTCGGTCCATTCATAGTTCTCTCCCTCGGCTGCATGAAGCAGGTTCTCTGCGGTGTCGCCGATGCCGTTCATCTCCTTGAACCACATTTTTGCATGCTCTTTCTCATTGTCAGCAGTTTTCAGGAACAGAGCCGCAATCTGCTCATATCCTTCTTTTTTTGCCACAGACGCGAAATAGGTATATTTGTTGCGTGCCTGAGACTCTCCCGCGAAAGCTGCCTCCAGGTTCTTTTCTGTCTGAGTTCCTGCATATTTACTCATAATTTTTTCCTCTCTTTCTTTTTGTTTTTCATTGCATGGTATCATTCTCAACAATTTCTTTGCCGCATCTGCCGGAAAATCCTCAGAAGGAGGATTCGCCGCCAGTTTTTCCAAAAATTCGTGCGTATTCGCACTCTGGGGCAGCATATAGCCGGATTCACGCAGCAAATCCTCGTTTACCAGCCGCACGGATTTGGCCACCGCAGTCATCAGACGGTACATTCCGTCTTTTTCTGTCTTTTCCGCCAGCTGCCGGGCAATCTTTTCCTGTTTCGCCTTATTTTTTGCCAGCGCGCCAGAAACCTCCAGCACCATACCGTCTTTTCTCTGCTGAGGCGGATACTCCACGGGAACCATAGATATGGCCGCGCTGGGACAGGCATCGGCACACGCGCCGCATCCGATACATTTGTTCACATCGATCACGCTGTCCTCGGTATCCGTCGCGCCCACCGGACAGACATAGAGACAGAGACAGTCTTTCGTACACAAACGAAGATTTCTCACCGCAATCTTTTTCATGCAGAATCCCTCCCTTCAATCTTTTCAAACTTCCAGTCAGGGACTTTGCAGACAGGACAGTTTTTCGGCGGTTCATCACCTGTGTAGACAAATCCGCACACTGAACAAACCCATACCTGTGTGTCCGCAAGAAACGCTTCCCCTTCCTGCCGGTATTGGGCGATCAGGGAATCAAGCATGTTCGTCACTTTTTCACCCCAGACACAGATCCTGCCGGTACCGCGGTCTCCCGTGGCATCCGCCGCTGTTCTCACAGACGGATATCCGTTCCGCAGATCATCCCGGAACAACGCGGCAAGTTGTTCTATGTCAGCATCTGGTACTACCGGATTGACCGAAGTAAAATAATCCGCGATCTGACGAAACAGCTCAGCTTCTTCCGCTCTGTACTGCTTCTCGCATCCTCTCGCCAGATTGGAGCACAGGGCTGCAAGTTCCCCCGCAGACATTTTCATAAAGTCCTCTTCCAAAGCCGGCGGCGCTGCCGGGGCACGGGAAAGCTTCGCTTCTTCTTTCGGCTTCTGAGGTGCAAAAGCAGACTTCGCTGCTTTGCATACGGGACATTTCCATGATTCCGGCAAGTCGGCAAAAAGCGTTTTTTCCCGTTCCTCATCATAAATATATCCGCATACCGAACAGATATACTTCATTATATGTTTCTCCTTTCTTCTGTATTTTATCTATCCTGTCGCCGTGCTGCTGTTGACAGCATATAGATCCTATGTTTTTTCTTTTTCTCTGCACTCCGGACATATGTAATACACTTTCAAATCATAAAAGAGAAAGTTCCCGCCCATCTGGCTTTCCAACATGTCCGTCAGATCGCGGAACTGCACATCCAGCAGTTTCCCGCACCTTCTGCATACGATATGGTCATGTTTCACCGCACGGTCATACCGGTCCGGACTTCCTTCCACCGTAATCTTACGGATCATCCCCGCCTCGTTCAGCTTGTTCAGATTATTATATATAGTTGCAAGAGATACGGACGGATATATTTTTTTCACTTCGCTGAATACTTGTTCTGCTGTCATGTGTTCCGCAGATTTTGTAATCAGCCGGTATATTTCTTTTTCATATTTCGTCATATACATCTCTCATTTTTAGAATTATTATAAAAATATTATAATAATTCTTACTGATTTTGTCAATAGAAAAAGAGCCGAAAAGCAAAACTTTTCAAGCTCTCTGTCTTCCGGCGGCTCAGTCGATTCTGGCCACCCTGTATGCTCCACACCGCTCCACAATCTCTGCCAGCCGGGCATCGTCCATATCTTTCTCCAGAAATACTTCGGCGAATTCCTCCCGGAACGTCACGCCCGAAACTCCGTCCAGGGTTTCAAGCGCGCTTCTGATTTTTTCACGGCATCCGTCACAGGATATACCGTCAATATACAACACTTTATAATCCAGTCTCTCGATTTTAAATATTACGGGTCTCGTGCCGTCAGAACAGCAGGTAATCATAACCTTTTCATCCTTCATCCATCCGCCGATCCGTATCGCTCGAAAATAAATTCATCACCCACCTGGTAGCAGGGACATGCCCCCGAGTCCGGATCCATACAGTACTTTTTCTGCAGTTCCGGATACAGTTTTTTGTCAATTACGGTTACTTTTACTTTGTGCTGCATATTCGCGTTCCTCCGTTCCAGTCTTGAAAAATATTAAATATGGCGGTACAATTTCATTACCATATATCTGCCCGTGAGGTGGTACCATGTTGAAGCCGCGCTACTTTTTCGCTGACGATTTCAGACAGTTCCACGATTATTTTTTATCCATGCCCCATATAGAACGGTCTTTTCACAAAGGAGATTCAAATCTTATGAAATTTCAAACCGCAGAGCATACCGGAGGGACGATACGTCCTGCTCAAAAAGAAGATCTTTCCGTCATTGCCCGGATCTGGCTGGAAGCCAACATCCAGGCTCATTCTTTCATTCCCTCCTCTTATTGGCAGGACAATCTCCCCATGGTCGAGGAACTGCTCCCTCAGGCAGAGGTCTTTGTCTATGAAACCCTGGAGGGAATACAGGGATTTCTGGGAATGAACGGAGATTATATTGAAGGGATTTTCATCCGGCAGGAAGCCCGGTCCCGGGGAATAGGAAAAACTCTGATCAACTGCGCGAAAAGCCAGAAGCATAAACTCAGATTATCCGTATACTGCAACAACACAGGAGCTGTAAAATTTTATCAACGGGAAGGATTTCAGATTGAAAAGGAAGGCATCGACCCGGATACGGGCCAGGCAGAATATTCTATGATCTGGAGATTCTAAAAACCAGGCAAAATACACAGGGCGGAAAACTTCCGCCCTGTCTTCACGGCTCTCTGTCAAAAATTCTCTGCCAAATCAGATATCACACTTTGAAAGCGCAGCCTCATCAGCCACCAGCGTCACATCCGGATGCATCTGAAGAATCGATGCCGGAACCTGCGGTGTTACAGGACCGAAAAACGCTGCCTTTACAATCTCCGCTTTATCCTCTCCGCTGACTACAATCAGGATTTTCTTCGCCATCATAATAGTCTTGATCCCCATGGTATATGCCTGTTTCGGCACGTCATCAATGGAATCGAAGAAACGTTTGTTGGCTTCGATCGTGCGCTGCTGCAGATCCACACAGTGCGTTACCGTCTCGAATGCCTCCTCCGGCTCATTAAATCCGATATGGCCATTATGGCCCAGTCCGAGAAGCTGCAGGTCCACGCCGCCCAGAGACTGGATCAACGCCTCATATCTGGAACATTCTTTCTCCGAATCCGGCTCCATACCATTGGGCAGATGTGTCCGTTCCGGATTAATATTAACGTAATCAAACAGATTATTGTGCATAAAATAATAGTAGCTTTGATCGTTTTCTCTGGGAAGCCCCTTGTACTCATCCAGATTCACGGTAGTTACGTCGCCGAAGTCCAGATCCCCTTTATCATACCATTCGATCAGCTGTTTGTAAGTACCGATGGGCGTAGAACCTGTCGCCAGTCCCAATACACAATCTGGCTTCATAATAATCTGCGCCGAGATGATGTTGGCCGCTTTGCGGCTCATGTCCTGATAGTCTTTCGCTTTGATAATCTTCATTTCCCTATCCTCTTGGTTTCTAAAAATTTTTCTGTCTATATTATAAATTGTACAATGACTTTTGTCCAGTCATTTCCAAAGTACAGTCCATCTCATGCCATTCCACGCCTCCCCAGGAAGAAGCGGATACTCCCAAGTCGCGAAATCCCATTTTTTCATACATCTTCACCTTTGATTCCAGACAGGTAAGCAGCAGTCTTTCTCTGCCCTTTTCCCGCTCCCTGGCAACATAACGGCGCACCAGTTCTCCCGCCAGTCCCTGTCCCCGGTATTCCGGAAGCACATCCAGCCCCAGAAGCATAACCCTCTTTCCTTCCGGATCGTACAGATCTGCATCTGTAAAAAACTCGTCCCTGAAAACAGCCTCATCCGTAGAAAGACCATTCAGGAATCCTGCCAGTTTTCCGGTTCTGCGGTCCACTGCCACCAAGAATAATTCCGGAGCTTTCGCCGCGCGCTGCACCATCATTTTCTCCGAACACGCTTCATTTGGCGGAAAACAGATTCTTTCGATCTCTGCCGCCTGCTTTGCTTCCCCCGGTAAAATCTCCCGGAATTCAAACTGACGGCAAAGCTCTTTCCGCGAATCCGGCCCCTTTCCGGTAAGCATCAAGAAAGCAGCCAGATTTCCCCTTTTCCCATGGGTGGCACGATGGGAAAACAAAAGATCCGGATTGCAGCAGGTACACACATTCGTCACTTCCAGATGTTCCGGAAGAATACCGGCTTCCAGCAGCACCTGTTCATTGGCTCTCCATAAATCCAGCTGGTATTTTCCGTTTTCTTTCCGGTAGAGCATCCTTTCATCCGCCGCACCGCCAAATTCCTCCATGAACGCCTGCGCCACATCTTCACTGACCTCATAACAGTCCTGGCAGATAGAAGGTCCGATGGCCGCTCGCACATCCTCAGGCCTGGTTCCGAAGGCAGCGCTCATCTTTTCCAGAGTAACCGCCCCAATCCGCTTTACCGTTCCTTTCCATCCCGAATGAGACAAGCCGATGGCGCGATGCACCGGATCCACAAAATAGAGCGGTACGCAATCCGCGTAAAAGGTAGTCAACACCAGTCCCGGCACATCTGTGACCATGCCGTCCACATCCTGATAGTCCAGCGGTTTCGTATACCCTTTCCCCCTGTCTGCCTCTGTCATCAGACGCACATGATCTGTATGCGTCTGATCAGAAAGCACCAGATTTTCCGGAATAAAGCCGATCGCGCGTCCCATCCTGCGAAAATTTTCACGTACATTCTCTTCTCGGTCCCCTCTGGTAAAACTCAGGTTCATAGACGCCAGATATCCTTCGCTGACTCCTCCCAGACGAGTAGAAAAACCATGGCGTACCAGACCAGTTTCCTCCAGATTTTTAAATATAAAATACGGGACGCCGCCGTCCTCTCTCAGTTCCATGCGGCTGTCCCTTTCCTTTTTCTTCATATTCCAAACGCGTCCTTTATATGTTCTGTGCTATTTCCCAACACGCTGACCACATCGAAGCGGCACGGCTGATCCTGGGAAATCTTTCGTTCCATACAATAGTACATCGCCGTCCGGACAATCTTCCTCTGTTTTCTCGCATCCACGGCTTCCGCCGGATGCCCTGCATGCTGGTCTCTCCGGTACTTAACTTCCACAAAGACCAGATAACTGCCGTCCATAGCGACCAGGTCGATCTCTCCCTCTCTGCACCGGTAATTTTTCTCAAGGATCCGCATTCCCTGCTTTTCCAGCCAGGATGCTGCTTTCTCCTCATATTCCGCTCCGGTCTTCCGCTTATTCTGCATCCTCCGGAGCCTCCTTCACAAAATTGCGGATGAAGGTCCTGCGGTGAATCTCGCAGGGCCCCAGTTTTTTTATGGCGGCAATATGCGCTGCCGAACCATAGCCTTTGTTGGAAGCAAATCCATAACCCGGATACTTTGCGTCCATCGCTTCCATCATCCGGTCCCTGGTCACCTTCGCGATCACGCTTGCTGCCGCTATGGACAGGCTTTTGGCGTCTCCCTTGATAATCGGTACCTGTCTCTGGGAAAGCCCCGGGATCGTGACTGCGTCATTCAGGAGCACGTCCGGTTTCACAGTCAGCTGTCCCACCGCCTGTCGCATGGCCTCATAGGTGGCCTGCAGAATATTGATCTCGTCAATCCGCTCATGACTTGCCACCCCGACGCCTACCGACACTGCTTTTTCCATGATCTCATCATAGAGCAGTTCTCTGCGCCTGGCTGTCAGCTTCTTGGAATCGTTCAGATACAGGATCTTGCAATCCGAAGGCAGGATCACCGCGCCTGCCACTACCGGGCCTGCCAGCGGGCCTCTGCCAGCCTCATCGATCCCACAGATAACGCCGCAGTTTCCATATTCTCGTTCATATTCCAGCAACCCCTCCAGACGCAGAAACTCCAGACGAAGCTTCTCCTGTCTTTTCAGGGCTTGTTCTTCTTTCTTTGTCATCACTGATGTTTCAACACTCCAAATTTATCCAGCGGCCAGATCCGAAGCCATGCGCGTCCGATGATCTCATCCCGGTGGATAACGCCCACACTGGGATCCCGGCTGTCTGTACTGTCATTCCGATTATCGCCCAGGACAAAATATTCGTCTTCCCCCAATACGATCGGCTCCGCCGCCAGCCCGGAATCCTTGATCACTTCTCTTCCATATGACTCCTGAAGTATTTCTCCGTCTATATAAATATCTCCGTCTGTAATCTGCACTGTCTCGCCGGGGAGCCCGATAATCCTTTTTATATAGTAAACATGATCCTCATACCGGAAAGGGAAGACAATGATGTCAAAGCGCTGCGGATCCGAGAAACGATAGGTGATTTTATCCACGATCAGATTATCCCCGTCGCTCAGCGTATTTTCCATAGAACTGCCGCTCACGTAGGTTCTCTGCCCTACAAAATGGATAATCAGGAAGGTGGCGCCGACCACCACCGCCACATAGATCAGGAAACTGAGTATTTCATGAAGTACTCCCCTCTCCTTTTCTTCAAAATCCTCCACGTAGCTTTTTCTTTTGCTCATGTCATCATCTCTCCTCTGTTCCTTTTCCGTCAGGCGGGAATTCCAGCGTAATGCGGCCAAGACGTCCGGCCCGGAAATCGTCCAACAGGAAAGAAGCTGCTTTATTAAGATCCGGTTCTCCGCCCTTTGACAGACAACCTCTGGCCTCCGCAATCTTTCCCAGAATCATCCAGGAAGGTACGTCGGCCGGAAAATCTGATTTATAACGCTCATTTAACGCACCCGGGAAATGCTGCTGCACAAAAACAGCCAGCTCCGACGCCAGTTCTTCCAGATTCAGGATCTCGTCGTTGACAGATCCAAGCATGGCAAGGCGTACTCCTACCTGAGGGTCGTCAAATTTGGGCCAGAGGATACCCGGTGTATCCAGAAGCTCTACCTGCTTATTCAAACGAATCCACTGAGCACCTTTCGTCACTCCCGGTTTGTTTCCCGTTTTGGCGCAGGCTCTTCCTGCGAAACTATTGATGAATGTGGATTTCCCCACATTTGGAATCCCTACCACCATGGCCCGGACCGGCCGGTTCAGGATGCCTCTCTTCCGGTCTCTCTCTATCTTCTCCCGGCAGGCTTCCTGAACAGCTGCCTGTACGCTTTTCATCCCGGATTTACTCCTGGAATCCAGTTTCACCACGAAATATCCCTGTTCCCGAAACCATCCCATCCATGCCTCATTGCTTTTTTCGTCCGCCAGATCCGACTTGTTCAGCAGAATCAGGCGTGACTTTCCCTTGCCAAGCTCGTCGATGTCGGGATTCCGGCTGGACAGAGGCGCACGTGCATCCACCAGTTCGATGATCAGATCAATCAGCTTGATATTCTCCTGCATCATCCTTCTGGCTTTCGTCATATGCCCCGGATACCACTGTATCTCCATATTACTCTCCTTATCTCAGGGAATCAACCCGAATCTTTCCCACGGGGACCAGATAAACCATGCCTTTCCGTAGATATCCTGTCTTTTTACATTGCCGATATCCGCATTCCGGCTGTCTTCGCTGGCATTCCGGTTGTCTCCCAGCACAAAATATTCATCCGATCCCAATGTAATCTCTTCCTCAGCCAGGCCGGCATAATCCATCTGCTCGCTTCCGATGCCGGTTTCATACAGTTCTCCGTTTACATATACAAATCCTTCGATAATCTGAACCGTATCTCCGGGAACCGCGACCACCCTTCGCATATAATAATGAGAATTCACATTGCCATTGGGACGGAAAACCACCACGTCCCCCTGTCTGGGACCTGTGAGGGTATAACTGAAACGATTGACAAACACCTGATCGCCGCTGCCGATGGTAGGCTCCATGGCCTGTCCTACACAACTTAACGTAGTCATAAAGTAGAACACCAGTACACAACCGATCACAAACGCCAGAATGCACTCTCCCACCCAGAAAAGGATACTCCGTATGGTAGAGGTCTGAATGACTCGTCTCTTTCTGTGAAAATTTAAACCTTTTCTCCTAGACATGCAAAATCCGCCCTAAATTAAAACAAGGGACATGATACTTTCGTATATGTCCCTCTCAGTAACTATTTTACCAGCTCTTTTACCTTTGCTGCTTTACCTACGCGGTCTCTTAAGTAGTTCAGTTTCGCGCGTCTTACTTTACCGCGGCGAACCACTTCTACTTTCTCCACATTCGGAGAATGCAGCGGCCAGGTCTTCTCCACACCGATTCCGTTGGAATTCTTTCTTACCGTGAAGGTCTCTCTGCTGCTTCCGCCCTGTTTCTTCAGAACAGTTCCTTCAAATACCTGGATTCTCTCACGGTTCCCCTCTTTGATCTTTGCGTAGACCTTAACCGTATCTCCTACGTTAAAGCTCGGCACTTCCGCTTTCAGCTGAGCTGCCTCAATATTCTTGATAATATCGTTCATTGTGCTCCTCCTTCAATATTGGATGTTCTTAATACGGCCAGCGTAACAGAGGACCATCTCTTTTTCTCACAACGCGTTATATTTTATCATACCTCTTCCAGCTTTGCAAGGAATTTTTTATCTTCCTTTGTCAGACTGGCATGTTCCAGAAGATCCGGCCTTCGCTCTTTCGTGCGGATCAGGGACTGCTCCCTTCTCCATTTTTCCACGTTCGCATGATGGCCGGACAGCAGGATTGCCGGAACTTTCTTCCCTCTCCATTCCTCAGGACGGCTGTACTGGGGATACTCCAGCAGATTGTCATGAAAAGAGTCAAACTCCGCCGACTCCCCATTATGCAGCACTCCGTCCAGAAGACGGGATATGGCGTCCATAATCACCAGTGCGGGAAGTTCGCCTCCGGTCAGCACATAGTCTCCGATGGAAACTTCATCCGTCACGATCTCTTCCAGCACCCGCTCATCGATGCCCTCATAATGTCCGCAAAGAAAAACCAGCTCTTCTTCTCTGGAAAACTCTTCCGCCATACGCTGATTGAAGACCTTTCCCTGGGGCGTCATATAGAGCACCCTCGGTTTTTTCTCTGAAGAGAGACCGGATACTACAGACTCGTATGCACGGCAGACCGGTTCCGCCTGCATAACCATGCCGGCTCCTCCCCCATAGGGATAGTCGTCCACCCGGTTATGCTTATTCACAGAAAAATCCCGGATATTTACCGCATTTACGGACAGCAGTCCTTTCTCTACAGCTCTGCCGGTGATGCTTGTCTGAAATCCGTCCCGGATCATATCCGGAAACAGCGTCAACACATGAAACCTCATAGATCCAGCAGTCCCTCCAGCACGTGCACACGCATACGCTTTTCTTCCACATCCACTTCCAGGATGCAGTCCCGGATCGCAGGAAGCAGTATTTCCTTCTCCTGAGAAGTTTTCACCACATAGACGTCATTGGCGCCGGTCTGAATCACGTCAGTCAGAATTCCCAGCCTTTCTCCGGCATCCGTCACTACCTCCATATCGATCAGATCAGCGATGAAATTTTCATTTTCTTCCAACGGAACGGCATCTTCCCTGGGAATCAGAAGATCCGTACCTTTATATTTCTCTACATCGTTGATATTATCCAGGCCTCTGAATTTCAGGATTACCTGGTTCTTGAAAAACTTGACCCCCTGGATTTCAAGCGTCCGCTGTCCGCCTTTCGCATCCAGAATCACCTTTTTCAATTCCCTGAAACGCTCCGGATCATCCGTTGTGGGATACACCTTTACCTCCCCGCGGATTCCATGGGTCGAAGAGATTACGCCTACTCTCAAATACTGTTCCATGTGTATTCTCCCAGTCTGCCGTATCTTACTGCAGAATCTCTACTACTACTTTTTTCTCGTCTCCGGACGCTGCCGCTTTCACCAGAGAACGGATGGCCTTTGCGATCCGCCCCTGTTTGCCGATCACTTTGCCCATATCGCTGGAAGCCACTCTGAGTTCGATCACAGTGGCTTTCTCTGTCTCTTTTTCGGTTACGACGACTTCCTCCGGATGATCTACCAGCGCTTTCGCAAGCACTTCTACCAGTTCTCTCATCCTTTCACCTCCAAAGGCTTTTCCGGAAGCTGCTTATTTGGTGATACCTGCAAGTTTGAACAGTTTTCCTACAGTCTCCGTCGGCTGCGCTCCGTTTGCAAGCCATTTCTTTGCTGCCTCTTCATCGATATTAAATACGCTCGGATCCTGATTCGGATCGTAGGTTCCGATCTCCTCGATAAATCTTCCGTCACGCGGAGATCTGGAATCTGCCACGATTACTCTGTAAAAAGGAGCCTTCTTCTGACCCATTCTTCTCAATCTGATTTTTACTGCCATTGTTCTTTACCTCCGTAAATGAAATAATAATTTGATTTTATTTATATTGTAAAAGAAACGCTTAAAACGGCAATTTGCCGAACATTCCTCTTTTACCTCTTCTTCCGCCCATCATGCCGGGCAGCTGCTTCATCATCTTGCGGCTCTGTTCGAACTGCTTCACCAGACGGTTGACCTCGCTGATATCTACGCCCGCGCCTTTTGCGATCCGTCGCTTTCTGGACGGATTCAAAATGTCAGGATTCTGACGTTCTTTTTTCGTCATAGAAAGGATGATCGCCTCGATCCTCGCCATCTTCTTCTCATCCATGGCGTCTTCGATCTGTTTCATCTGGGCTCCGCCCATACCCGGCATCATAGAAAGCAGGCTGCTGATACCGCCCATCTTCTTCATCTGGTTCATGCTTTCCAGATAATCTTCAAAATCAAACTGGTTCTTTTTCAGCTTCTGAACCATCTGTTTGGATTTTTCTTCGTCGATATTTTCCTGTGCTTTCTCGATCATGGTGAGAATATCGCCCATGCCCAGGATACGGGACGCCATACGGTCCGGATGAAACTGCTCCAGATCCGACAGCTTCTCGCCCATACCCACGTACAAGATCGGCTTGCCCGTCACCGCACGGATGGAAAGCGCCGCGCCGCCTCTGGTATCGCCGTCCAGCTTGGTCAGGATCACTCCGTCTATACCGACTTTTTCAGAGAAGGCAGAAGCCACATTGACCGCATCCTGACCGGTCATGGAATCTACTACCAGGACCGTCTCCGTCACGTCTACGTTTTCCTTGATTTCGATCAGCTCGTTCATCATATCTTCATCGATATGAAGCCGTCCTGCTGTATCCAGAATCACCACGCTCATGCCGTTGGATCTCGCATGCTCCACGGCAGCTTTCGCGATATTGACCGGCTTGTGCTGATCTCCCATGGAAAAGACTTCCACGCCCTGCTTCTCGCCGTTGACCTGAAGCTGCTTGATCGCTGCCGGACGGTACACATCGCAGGCTGCCAGCAGGACCTTGCGTCCTTTGATCTTAAACTTCCCGGCCAGCTTCGCCGCAGTCGTCGTCTTACCTGCGCCCTGAAGCCCGGTCATCATGATAACGGTAATCTCATTGGAGGGTTTCAGGCGGATCTCCTCCGCAGTCCCCATCAGCCGGATCATCTCTTCATGAACGATCTTGATCACCGTCTGTCCCGGAGTCAGGCTTTCCAGCACATCCGTGCCCACCGCGCGCTCCTCCACGGCCTTGATGAACTGTTTCACCACCTTGAAGCTGACGTCAGCCTCAAGAAGAGCCAGCTTGACCTCTTTCAGGGCGGCTTTCACATCCGCCTCCGTCAACCTGCCTTTGCCCCTCAGGTTCTTAAATACGTTCTGTAATTTTTCCGATAAACTGTCAAATGCCATCTAAAGCTCCTCCAGTATTCTGGCAGATATCTTCTCGATCTCCTCCATATCGGGATCTGATTCCCGCGTCTTCGCGATCTTCCTGATCTCTCCGACTTTTTCTTTGAGACTCACGAATTTCTCCACCAGATGCAGCTTTTCTTCGTATCCGTTCAGCAGCCGGCTGCACCGTTTGACCATGTCGTGCACGCCCTGACGGCTGATACCCAGTTCGTCCGCGATCTCGCTCAGCGAATAGTCGTTCAGCACCACATCTTCATAGACTCTTTTCTGATGCTCGGTCAGCAGTTCGCCATAGAAATCATACAAAAGCGTCTGCTCCAGTATCTTCTCCATCGCTATCACCCTGGTTATATTACACGAAAGGGGGAACGGTGTCAAGTATTTTTTCTTTACAAACATGTGTTCGTTCTGTAAATTGTTCCGTCGACGCCTAAAAATCAAGGATTCCGCTTGCACCCCGCCGCCAGATGTGCTATATTAATAATAGAAAAAGGGAAAGCCAGAGACACACGGCCTACCCCAAATAGTAAATTTACAACCCTAACGGGCCGCCGTCACTATTGCGAGTAGTGGCGGCTATTTCTTTCCCCGGAAGATTGTATAACACAATCCCACGAGGGCTACAATGAACGTACAAAACTGAATTAAATCAGGATATGTAATCATTGGCATCGCCCTCCTTTCTTTCGTCTGGAGGGTTAGCCCCTCCGATAGCAGGAGGGCAGGCCGCCTTTATGTGCTCTGACTTTCCGTATTGCCAGTATATCATATATTATCTGGCTTCTCAATACATTCAGTTTTATTTTTATATGCGTTTTGTATTCTGTTTTGCGATCATACCCAGCAGATACCTTTTATGATATTTGATCTGTACATACTTCATGATTCTTCGATAATATACCGGATTTCCCGCGCCGCCCAGGAGTCCTACCACCGGCAGTCCCTGAATAAATTTAAGCAGAAGCATATCTGCTGCAAAAGCCTTCGCAGTCCGGTCTGTCTGCTCTTGCAGCAAGTTCTTTGCCTCTTCTGCCGAAGGAATCGCGGCACACATGGCATCCACCTCCCTGTCGGCACGAATCCTCTCTTCTCCCCGGCTAAGAGACGCTTCCATCATCTTCAGGATAAAAAGACGCTCCTGCGGACTGTCATAATCAAATCCATAGTGCAGCGCCGCTTCATAGGCTCCTTTCATCAGCATCCCGATAAAAATCACGATATCAGGAAGCCCGATCCCCAGAAGTCCCAGACCGGCTCCTTCCACCGTAGTAAGCGCCATATTGCGCAGATCCGCCGCTCCTGCGGCTTTCCTCATTCTTCTCAGTTCCCTGCGGTTTCCTTTCAACTCTACCGCATATGCCTGTATCTCATGGTCTTTCTGAAGTTCTTCTTTATCATAGGTCTTTTCGATCAGCGTATTCCCATGCTGAAATACCACAGAAAAAGCTTTGCAGAACGCCTTTCCCAGACTTACGCGCACTTTTTCAGGCACTTTGGTCTCCAGTGCCTTCTTCCACTCCGGCGGTTCCTGTTTCTCTGCGTATCTTTCCAGCCGCCTTTCCCGCTTCTCCAGTTGTTCCAGTTCTTTCTGCAAAGCGGCCAGAAGCCGCCGGTCAGGATGTGCTCCCATCTTTGACTGTTCCTTTCTTTCCGGAAATCTTTATATTTTTCTCAGCAGCTGCAAGGTCCGTTCGTCCCGCTTCCCGCCAAAATATTTGTCAAGCACCTTCCGGAACACCTCCTGCTCCGGCGCGGCGGCTTCAAACAGTGTCATAGAAGACCGCAGCTTCATGTCATCCGGATATCCGAACACTTCGTGGGCGTCGTCCGTCTCCAGATCCAGTAGCGCTCCGGATATTTCCAGCAGACGGCCGCCCAGCACCTGGTCCGTCATATAGTCCTTCGCCTCCTGCAAATCGGCGATGGCGTAATACTGCGCCGTACTGCTCATTCCCAGTCCCGCGATCTGCGGAAATATATACCACATCCAGTGGCTGCGTTTCCGGCCGGTTTTTATCTCCTTCAAAGCCTGCCCGTAAGAATCTCCCTGCGCCGCGTAAAATCGTTCCAGGCTCATGCGATCATCCTTCCTTTCCCTTTCCTTCCAGGAACTCCACTCCCCATCCGCCGCTCTGGCAAAAAGCATCGTCGTGGAGATCCACTTTTTCTATCCAATCATCCTGGTTTCCCCGGTATACCATGTGCGGTATGGAACATCCTCTAAATGCCAGTTCCTCAATATAGCGGATGCTCTTCGGCAATACTATTGATGTCAGGCTGCAGCCGGAAAACGCGCTGCTGTAGATACACGCCAGTCCTTCCGGCAGATCGATCCCGGTCAGGCTTTTACAGTCTGCGAAACCATATTTGCTGATCCTCTTCAGACTCTTAGGAAGCACTACTTTTTTCAGGCTCTCACAGCCCAGAAAAGCCGCTTTCCCAAACTCCCTGATTCCTTCCGGCAGCTGCAGTTCCCGCAGCGAACTGCAGCCCTGAAACGCTTCTTCTTCGATATCCTTCACGCTTTCCGGAAAATGAATTTCCTGCAGGGATCTGCACTCTTTAAAAGCTCTCTTTCCGATCTCTTCCAGCTGCTCAGGCAGAATAATCTCCCGCAGATCTTCGCATCCGGCAAACGCATAATCCCCGATACGCTTCACGCCTGCCGGCACCCTGTAGGACGCCCTTCCCTTTCTTGGAAAGAATACCAGTTCCACTCCTTCTTTGTCAAACAGAACGCCATCCTGTTCCGTATAATATCTGTTTTTTATATTTTGCAGCCCGCATCCTGTGAACGCCTCCAGACATAAATTTTCCATGTTAACAGGGAAAGTGACAGATTTCAGGGACACACAGCCTTCGAAAGACCGCTCGCCCAATCTTGTCAGGCTGTCCGGAAAACGGACCTCTTCCAGGCTGCTGCATTTCCAAAAGGCGAATTTGCAGATTCCGGTAACTCCTTCCGGGATTATCACCCGTTTCAGAAAGGCATTGCCGCAGAATGCATCTTCATCGATCCATACCGTCCCTCCGGGAACCGTGTACTCTTCGTCCTTTTTCCCTGCGGGATACTGCTGCAGTTCTTTGCCGTCCGGCGAGAACTGCACTCCGTTTACGATACGGCATACGCTGCAGCCCGGCGCGGCTTCGACCGCTTCCAGAGAAGTACATCCCGTAAAAACTCCATTCCCATATTCTTTCAGATTCCCGGGCAGCCGGAGCTTCTTCAGATTCCGGCACTCGTTGAATGCACGTGAGCCGATCTTCCGGACGCTTTCGGGAACAGTCACTTTTTCCAGTATATAACATTCTGTAAAAGCACTTGAACCGATGGACTGCAGGCCGTTTTCCAGCACTGCTTCTCTCAGTCCGCTGCATCCACAGAATGCGCTGTCTCCGATGGACCGGACCGATTTTGGTATGACTGCCCGTCTAAGCCCCTTACAGCCAAGAAAGGCCCTTTCACCAATACCGGTTACCGGAAGTCCGTCCACTGTCTCCGGGACAACCAGGTCTCCTGCGAATTCCCGGGAATCCACCAGCACCACGCCTCTTCTGGAAGCATCTGTCTCAAACCAGAGCTTCTGTCCGTTCCCGGGTAGAATAACGCAGAATCTTTCTCCAGGCTTATGACTCTTTTTCTTATTCTCTCTTCCCGGAATTACCCCGTGCTCTTTCAGAAGATCCGTAAGCCCCGCCGGCGCGGCCTGAAGATTCCGGCACCAAACCGCGTACGCCAGGGCGTACCCTCCTGTACAGTATGCTCCCTCCACGCTTCCGGGAACATCTCCCTGAGTCAGATAGAGCGCGTGCCAGCTGTCATACTGCCTGTCCCCGCTGTCGAAAGTGGGAATATCCAGGAAAAGCCCTACGGCCTTTTTCCCGTTTCTCATCTGATACAGGACGGCATCCGCATTTCCGAAGGCTTTGGGGAATTCCGCTATCCGTTCTCCAAAGGAAAGGCGGGGGTCCGTCCCTTCTTCCGCGCGTGTGTATCCCGCGAAACAGATTCTCGCGCCAAAATCATTTTTCAGGCGCAGCTCCACATCCTTCGCTTCCGCAGGCTTCACGTTTCCGGCCGGAGACGGAGACTCCTCTCCAAATAATATTTTTCTCAGCCATTTATCCAAATATCCCATCATTCTCCTCCTCGTCCTCTCCGCGTTCCATCGCTTTGCATGCCTTTTCGATCACCGGCTTCCCCTTCAACGCATCCAGCCAGTCCCGAGGGATCCCGCCGTACCCATAAACCAGCCCTGCCAGTCCTCCGGCTACGGCGCCCGTGGTATCCGTATCTTCCCCCAGATTCACCGCTTTCAAGAGGCACTCACGATAACTGTCCGTAGTCAGGAGACACCAGAGCGACGCGATCAGCGTATCTACTACATACCCGCTGCTCCCGATCTCTCTCTCCGGCTTCTCTGCCAGGGAAACGGTATCCAGGAGCGGCTCCCAGACCGGCAACGCTTCCTCAAATTTTTCGTGGCGTCTGTACCAGCCGACCGATGCCGAGACGCCCTCCTGAACGGCTGCTGTCTTGTCCGTTCCTGCCAGCAGTCTCGCCGCAATATTTACATAGATCCCGCAGGCGGACTGAGCGATGGGATGGCGGTGCGTCAGGCCGGATACCTTATGGGTCATGTCCATCGCCTTTGCAGATCCTGTCAGATCCGTACCGTATCTGGCAGAAAGATAATACGCCATGGGAAGTATTCTCATAAGAGAGCCATTGCCGTTGGAGGTTCTCTGATTGCCTCCGCACAAAACGGGAACCGCTCCTTCCTTATAGCGGAACAGCGCCTGCGCCACTGTATGCCCGCAGTCGAACCGCTCTCCCCATGGGGAATATTTTCCATCTTCAAACCATTCCAGAAACCGATCCATAATATCGTGCGTATGGATGCCTCCGGTTTCCCCTATGCTCTGTGCCAGACACAGAGTCATGCTGCCGTCGTCCGACCAGGTCCCTTCCGGCTGTCTATGTGTTCCCCAACCCGTCATCCCGGTCACCGGACATTCCCTCAGCTCTTTTCGGCTTCGGAATTCTGCCGGCACGCCCAGTGCGTCTCCCACGCATACTCCATAGATCCCGCTGCGGAGCTGATACCCTCTGTCCGTCATAGCCTATCACCCCTCATCTTTTCTGTCAGTCTGTTCCCTAAGTTCTCTGCGTACCTGCATCAGAATCCTTCCCAGATGATTGTCGCCCTTGCCCGTCCTTAAATCGACTCCCCAGTAAGTATCGCCCCAGGTATTGCCCTCAATAAGGGGGATCTCTCCGGTGGCGAGAAGCTTTTCTTTCAGCTCCGGGTTCTGGGAGAATTTTGCGCGGACGATTTCTTCCATCAGCGCTGTCTTCACTTCCTCCCAGTCCGGCCTCAGCTGTACCTGACGGCCCAGGCGCTTGGCCTTGTTGGACGGAAGACAGGTAAACTGCTGCTTTTCTTCCTCTGTCAGGTATTTCTGCGCCTGAAACGCAGCCTCGGAATTCAGATAACGAAGTCCTCCATACTCGATTTCCGCCGGATAGAAATTACTCAGAAAATCATACTCTTCCCGGAAACGGTCAATGACCTCCGGGATTTTTCCGTTCTCTTTCAACAGTTCCCATACCTCCTTTGTGACCATCTCTCTTGCCGACGTATCATGACGGCGAACCTTCTCGCGAAATCCCGAGGAGCTGACGGTATCCAGCCAGTCCGGGACCTTAAATACCGCGAAAGACTCCTTATGCTCCGCCAGGAACGGATGATTCATGATCACCGTTTCCGGCGACTCCCCTCTGCGCTTTGCCACCAGGATACCAAACTTCTCTACAAATTCTCTGATCCGGTGCCAGCGCGGAATAATATGCAGTTTATCGCTGCCCGCCACAAAGAGTATCCGGCTCTCCGGATAGTGTTCCTGGATCTTTTCCAGCGTTTCAAAAGTAAAGCTTTTCTCTCCTTTGGGACGGCGCAACTCAGACTCATCCACTGCCAGGCATCTGTCGCCGGCACACATGCTTTGCAGCATCTTAAGACGCAGTTCATCCGGCAGAGCCTCCTCCTGATGTCCGGTCTTTTTCAGCTTTCTCTCCACATACCAGAACGGGGTAGGCACAAACAGTCCCAGCTGTGCATCCGCCGCGTCCACGGCAGCTTTCAAAAGCGCCAGATGCGCTGCCGTGGGCGGATTGAACGAGCCTCCCAGTACCACGATGCGCGGGCGGTCCTCCTCTGTTTTAACTCTGGTAAAATCCCGGGACAGCGCCATTTCTGAATCCGGCCCACCGTTTTCTCCGAATTCTTCTGTCTGTCTGCTCTTCCTTCCCGCTTCCGCCATTCTTTTCGCATCTTCCCGGCTCATTTCCGGATTTGCGAACCGCAGAAGCTCCCAGAACAGTTCTGCACGGGTCTGCACATGATTCGCCCTGCAGCTGCTTCCTTTCTTCAGATACAGCTTTGCTCCTTTCAGCAGATTCACATCCAGACGGAACTGCGGATCCTGATCGTACACTGCCTGATACAGGCGGTCCATCAGACAGTCGTACTCCGCGCTTTCCCTCGCATACGCCTCTCCCCGCCAGTACAGTGTCTGTGTCTCTTTCCATCCTGGATCCATTCCCGCCTCATAAGCCTCCCGGCCGCTAAGACCGCAGATTTCTTCCTGCACGGCCGAATCGGGAAATTTCAGGCTTTGAAGCACTCCCTCCAGTGATCCGCACACTACATCGTCGAATACAAAGTGTCTTTCCTGCCGGTTGTGCAGCCGCAGGGCAAATCCGCTGCCGCTGCTGTTGATCCAAAGTTCCAGCGGTCTGCGGAAATGTTCCGGAATCCGTCGCATGCTCTCTTCTTCCAGGCCCGTGCATCCCTCAAAAGAGTTGTCCCAGACTGCCGTGTCCGCGCTCTCAAAGATAACCGAACGCAGCGCCGTACAGCCGGAAAATACTTCCTTTTCCACCGTCCGCACACCTGCAGGAATTACAGCCTCTTTCAGACGGCAGCAGCCGGCGAACACCCGGTTGCTGAGGGACATAAGCTGCCCTGGCAGCCTGACCCGTGACAGCCCCGAACAATCCTGGAACGCAGCATCCTGCACAGACCTGACGCTGTCCGGGAGAATCAATTCTTTCAGATTACTGCACTTTTCAAACGCATGCTCACCAATACGTTTTATATTTTCTCCCATTTCAACCGACTCAAGCGCTTCGCACTCTGCAAATGCAAAACTGCTGATCTTCATCACAGTGTCCGGAATCCGGACGCTTCGCAGCCGTTTGTTGCCAAAAAACGCCCGGTTTGCAATCTGAACGGTCCCTTCCGGAATCACCAGATCTGTCTCATCCCCAGAATAGCTTATCAAATTGCCGTCTTCTATCTGCCACATTTCTGTTTCCACCTTTCACATGATGATCCACTCTACTCTCTGCGCCGAAGCACGCTCGGGCGGCGTCAGCCGCTCCAGCATACGGGCTATTTCCTGCTCCGGTAGCATCCCTGTGCCGAATTGGGAGAAAGATGCGTATGCCCGCTCAGATAGATCGTATGTTTCCGGCCATCCAGAATCTTCTGAAGCTGATGGTCCACATTCAGATACGGTGCCTCCTGCCTTCCTCCCTGCGGGTTATGAGCCAGGAGCGGCGCATGACAGAGCACAATCCTCCACTTTGCGTCCGACACCCTCAGCCTGTGATCCAGGAAGCGAAGCTGCCCCTCTCCTTTCATTCTGAGCCTCCGGCCATGGGTCGCTCCGTTCAGTCCGATAATCTCAGCATCGCCGATCCGGACCGCATATGCCCCGCTCTCGTCCTGATCCCATATTCCTTCTGCTGCCGGGCGGTTCCGGAGATACTCCTGGAATCCCGGGTAATCTTCCGGCCCGTCTGCCACCCGCGGCAGCGGATTCTGCGGGTAGTCGTGGTTGCCCGCAGCCGCCAGAACCGGCAATCTCTCCGGCAGCCCGTCGATACAGCATTTCAGCCGCCGGAACTGTTCCGGCGTACCGTCATTCACCAGATCGCCGGTCAGAAACAGCGCGTCGAAATCATCCGCCCTTCGGAGAACTTTGTCCAGCATCCTTGCCTTCGCTTCACCGGTCAGATGCAGGTCGCTCATGACGCAGAACCGGCGCCTTTTTTCGGGCCCGGCGGCGGATAAAATCCCGTTTTTTTCTTCTCTCATGGCCGCCGGAAGCGGAAAAAGCTGTTCCTGCACTTTCCCGAAATCCGCCGTCACCGCCCGTGCCAGAATATGGCTGGCGCCGGGCGGGATGCTTCTCCCACCTTTATAATGGAAGCTCCCGTTTCCATAAGCGTCCACCGGCAGACAGGCAAACGAGCTCCATCCCTCCAGCGCTCCGTCATCATCCGCCCAGTACAGAACAGCGGCTATGCAGCCCTTCACTTTCAGGCGGTAAATCCCGTCCGCTTTTCCCGGACATCTATATGAAACTGTAAGTTTCACAGCAGATCACTCCTCCACACAGACCGCTTCCATATCCTGAATGTTCAGGGGAATTCCATGCCTCTCCAATGTATCCGTAAGCATACGGACAATATTCTCTTTATAATAATTCAGGCACAGTACCACCAGCTCGTCTTTCGTCTTTTGAGGCAATGTTTTCAGCATCGCCTTTATTGTCACCATTGGAAGCCCCTTCATCTTAGACAGGAGACCTGCAAGCAGCGGGTTTTCAATCTTATTGTACAGCCGTTCCTCCAGCAGAGGATATAAGGTCTCCAGTATTTCTTCGTAATCCACATCATCAACCGTCATTTTAATTTCGATCATCTTGTCTTCCTTCTTTCTGATATAAAATAACTTTATCCTCTGATCGGGTCGTCTGTAATAATCGCGAAAGACTCTTTTACATTCGTATAACATTCATCCAGCTGATCCAGTGTAATAAAAATCTTTCCTCCGTCCGGTCTCTGGGAAGAGCTGTCACAGAGATAAAATCCTGCCAGTTCTCCGGTATCCGGATCCCTCACCGTACCGGTCAGGCAGACCGCGTGGTTGGATACGACTTCTCCTTCCGCATTTTCCACCTTCCACTCCCTGTCCTGGAGAATCCCCGAATTTACACCCAGGATCACTCCGTGCCCGCCTTCAATGGCTTCCGCCAGGCGTTCGCCGTCCGCCGTGTCCGAAAACTCGCAGTGTGCTTCGATTCCATAGTGGGAAAGCACGGCCAGATCGTTGCCGATCGTTGTCCCTCCTCCGTGATATTTAGGATCATCCTTGATGCATTGATCGTTTTCCATGGCATATTCCACGACTTCCGGTTCCGTGACATCCATTCCCGCCATCTTACAGATATTGGATACCGAGGTCAGGCCGCATGTCCCGCTCGCTCCATAGGGATTGTCAAAGCCCTGCTGATAATCCAGGATCTCTCCGAGACGGAACGGATCTCCGCAGACCATCGCCCGGTCCATCCCCGGCACTTCCGCAGACAGTTCCATCGGAAGAATCGGCTTGATCTCCTCGATCTCGCCAATGCCCCACACATCGCTTTCCCTGAGCCCTTCGGCTTCCATCAAATCATCCATTTTCAGCCCTTCCATCAACATCTGTCCCGCCTCCTTTACTTGCTGCAAGTTTACCATAATATATAATTTTTACGTTATTTCTGCATTTTTCCCAATCAGAACAGCAGAATTAACCCGGGATTTCATTCCGTTTTTGAGACATAAGCAGGGAATTCAATCTGTCAAGCTCCCTGATCAGCCTTTTATTGTTTTCTATCTGCCGGTCCGCCTGGGTCCTGTATGCTTCCAGATCCTTCTTCTTTTCCTCGAAAAAGGTTTTATATTCTTCCTGATATTCTTTCAGCAGCGTTTCCCCTGCCTGTCTGTAGCCGCGCCAGACCTGATTCAGATTCTGACGGCATTGTTTTATGATGGGATCGGCGCAGTCTGCCACTCTCTTTTCCACTTCCACCGCAGTTTCTTCTCTCTTTTTCCAGAACCAGATCCTTCCTGCCGCCCCGATCAAAAGTCCGACCACATTAAAAGAAGCTACAAGAAACGCCCACATAGCATAACTGTCCGATCCGGTTATAACATCGTTATAAATACCCGTCGAACTGACAGCCGGAACCTCTTTTTTCTTTGCCAGAAAAACACTTTTGCTGGTATCTATCACTTTTCCCGTAAGAGAATGGAAGTCTCCCGTATTATACCGGTAACGGTCCAGCATCTCGCCGGTTTCTGTTACAAGTTTTGTATATTCTTTCTCATAAAGCTGATCCAGGCTGTTTCCGGCCTGCTGGCACAGCTTTTCAATCTCGCGGGTCATTTCTTGCATCCGGCTGTTGAATCTGTCCTTCAGATAGGAATTGATTCCATCCGAATTCCCCATGCTTCGAATACTCTGTCCCGCTTCTGATCTGGCCGCGTTCACCTTATCCCTTATGATTTTCTCCAGACTGTCTTTCGATTTTCTTACGGGACCTGCCAGGGTATCGTGATATTTTTTCATGATCTTTTCATATTCCGCCGTCAGATTGTCGTAAGAATATGTCTCCACGGCTTTTTTCGCCCGCAGTATGTTTTCCTGCTCGGAGGAGATCCCGGCTTTCAGTTCCGACAACAGATTTTCCATCATCTCCGCGGTCTTGGCCGCCACCAGCTGCTCCCTCCTTCCGCTCAGAGAGGCGAATATCTCCAGAAGCATCTGCTCAAATTCTGCGGTCCACCGGCTCTCTGCGGCAGAATTTTCAGAATAGTCCCTCAGGGCTTCGGCAGCCGCGCAGCCGTATACCTTCGGGTGTTCCAGGCCGAAATCGTTCTCCAGACGGCCTTCTACGAAACGGATCAGCTTTTCCCTCTCTTTTTCCGGGGCAAGGTCCATTTTCGTAACCACAAATATAGAATCCGCCAGCAGATGCTTCGCATTTTGTTCCAGAAAAACAGTAAAATCATGCGTGTAGACGCAGTAGCACGGAAACAGGATAATCGCGGCGTCCGCCTCTTCCCGAAGGACATTCTGAGTCTGCAGGATATGTCCTTTCGCCGACTCCTCGCCGGGATTCACGCCGGGCGTATCCACGATGCAGAATCCGGGATATCCGCCCTGGCCGGGAAACGATATCCGCACCTTCTGAATCACAGCTTCCAGTTCGCTGGTAGTCGTCAGGTAATCGATCAGCTCCCCTTCTTTCTCCGGAAGTTCTCTTTTTGCAATATTCCGAAACCATTCTCTGCCTTCCCGGTTCAGCGCATGCGCCTTCCCGTCCGTTCCGGTCAGGGTAATCTGCGCCCCCGCGCCGCTGCCGTTCCAGTCAATGAAAGTAGGGACCGCGGTCGTGGGCAATACATCCATCGTCAGAAGCGGGCGTTTCAGCACCGCATTCAGAAATGTGCTCTTTCCGCAGCTGAAATCTCCGATGATTGCCAGTTTCATATCCGGATACCGGATTCTCTGCCTGACGGACGCAATGCGCTCCAGATACTGATTTCTTTTTTCCTCATCCAGCTCTAAGATCAGTTGTTCCAGATCCCGTAAGATTTCTTCGATGATTTCATTCACGGTCGATTCCTCCCCTCCAGACAGTATGCCAGATACCTCACATACAGTTTCCGATATTCCCGGTTTTTATGGATCCTTGACTGGATCCCGATCAGAACCAGTGTCTGCACCTCCGGTTCCGACACCTCTGCCTGGTTTTGTATTTCTTTTTCCATTTTTCCGGCCCATTCGCCGATCGCCGCGCTGCTGCTGCACCGTTCAAAAATTCCGCCAAATCCCAGCAGTATCTCTATATCTCCCGCTATCTTCTTCACTTCCACCGGAACCGGCATACCTTTCAGATACTCGGAGCAGACTTTTCTGGCCGTTCTGGCTCTTTTTTCATCCAGCAGAGGCATCTTCCCGTCCAGGCTGCGGATCAGCTCCTCGTCCAGCGTACTTGCCGACTGATCCGCCAGACGGTTCTTCAGAAGGACCGCCAGGCACTGTCCTATGTACTTTCGGTTGTCACTGCGAAGATCTGTCCTCTGATATATAAACGGACGGGCTTTTTCTTTTCCATAATAATCCACCCTGCAGAGAACCGGTTCCGTCCACTGGCTCTGGTAAACCACTGCCGTCCCGGCCGGGAGCTTCGCCAGTTCCTGCTGCTGCCCTTCTGTCAGCGCGACGGAATCTCCGGCAATCCGCCGGTCATCCCGGTCCGGAAGCATGAAGAACACCTTTGTCCGTGTATTGCGGATCGCGGACTGATCCATCACAGACGGCGACTGGTCCGCGATCACGAAACCTTCCCCGTAAGTACGCATCTCCGCGATCGCGTTCGTGATCATTTCCGCCGACGCGGCTTTCATATTGCCCGTATCGGCCGATACCGGCCCTGTCTGTCTGCGCAGCAGATGATGAGCCTCCTCCAGCAGCGTAAGATGTCTCAGGGGGCTGTTCATCTCTCCGGAACACATGCGGTGTTCGGTCAGGCGCATGACAAGCACGCCCATGATCAGAGCTCTCGTTTCCTCTGAACCTACCCGGCTGATATCCACGATGACATTTTCATCAAACAGGTCTCTGTCTCCGATCTCTTCCCGTCCGAACACCGTGCCGTAGATGCCGTTTGTCAGCGACTTCACACGCGTTACCAGGGCTCCGGTATAGTTTCCCTTCACCTCGCCGGAATAGGCGGAGCGGCCGATCACCTCCGGAAGCTTTTCCAGCAGGTCCGCAAAGCCGGGAAACTCTCCTCCTTCCGGGCAGTCGCCCACCATCATGTCAAATCCTTTGTCTCTGTAGATTTCCTCCACCGCGTCTTTCAGTATGGCGGGCATGGCAGAATACAGCGGCCATGCCGCCTGGAAGATCGCCATGAGGCGGTCGATATGCTCCAGCACATGGATACCGTCCGGATAGGCGAACGGATTGACGCGCAGCGGCGGCGCATAGCGGACGTTGGTCCCGTATACGCAGAATCCGTCCCGGCCTCCGAACACCCTGGCATATTCGCCTTTCGCAGGTTCAATGACCAGCGCTTTCACTCCCTGGCCCACCGCCTGATCCAGAAGCTGGTAGCAGAAATTAGATTTTCCCACGCCGGTGGCTCCGGATACGAAAAGATGGCTGGTCAGGCCGTTCAGGCCGAATGACACCTCCGTATACGGATCTTCTTTCCCCATATGGGTGACACAGCCGATCCTGGCGCGTCTGTCTTCCGTATCTCCCGCTCCCGGGCCGCCGCACAGGATATCTCTGGCAAAGGCCGCGTGAGAAGACACATGAAAGCCGGGAAGCGATTTTTCCGGCAGACAGAAATAAGCAGGCATATCGGACAGGCCCACCGGCTGTCCCGCCTTTATCCTGGGAAATCCGGACTCTTCTCCAAACGAAAAGACCGGATGCGCGCCTCTGAGCAGATAACGTCGGATCTGTTCCACCTGCTCTCTCTCCGACCACTGGTAGATCCCCGAGGATTCCTTCATCCCGCCGGAAGAAAATACAATGGACCGGTACAGATTTGCCGCGGACACGGCAGTCTCCGTATCTCCCGCGATAAAATATCCCGCCACCCGGAAAGCCCCTTCGTGCTCCAGCCTGTCCAGACGGCGGATTTCACGTTCGATCTGGTCCAGCAGTCCGGAGACGGACCGGTTGACACAGCTTCTCTGTGTGCTGCGGCTTAATGTCGTGCCTCTTCCCAGATTATACCCCTCTGCCTTCGCCTTGCTGTCCGCCGCGGATTCTGTCCGTGTCTCGGTCTTGCTGTCTGACGTGGATTCCTGTTCTGTCTCCGTGACAGACTTCGGACGCCGGGCAGCGTCTGCTCCCATCCATGCGTCTGCTTTTTTCAGCGCGTTGGTGACAGCGGGCGCGTAAAAAAGGCCTCCCATCCCGGCCTGCATCCAGCCTCCCATCCCGGCCGCGATCAATGTGCCCGCAGTCTGCAGTGCCGCTTCATGTTTTTCCGCCTGTTCATCTTCTTCAACAGACTGCTCGCTTCTGCTCGTACCCAGAGTCTTTGTCTGGCCCGTACTTATCCCGGTGCTCAGGGTGATGGACCTGGAAATCGTTTCCGATACGCTTACCCCGTAACTCTCTGTCTCTCCTTCCGACATGGACACTTCCTGTTTTTGGAACGGAGATATCTGGGTGTACAGAGACTCCAGGCTTTTCCGTGCCCGGACTATCTCACCGGCGTCCATGCAGTCCGCCAGCAGGATCATGGAAAACGGCCTGCCCCGCATACCGTCGATCAATACATCCAGCCGCTCTCCCGACATGTTTCTCTGATCCGTCTTTTCTTCCGGGAATCCGGATATGGCGGCTACGGTGATTTTTTCATCCTCCGGAAGTATTCTCTTAAGCATCCCTCTGGATTCTTCAAACTTCATATTCTCATACCGGCAGCCCGGAAAAATACCCTGAAATGAATTCAGAAATGTACGGTATCCGGAGGATAACCTGTCGTACCGGTCCGCGCTGACCCCCAGATACAGATTGACCCGGTCGGTCTTCCCCTCCAGAAAGAGGACGGCGCTGATCCCCCGGCCCCGCAGCGCGCCGTAGACGGTCTTCAGTTTCTCCGCCACTGACTGTTCTTTTTCATAGACAAAACTATCCAGACGGATCAGGCGCAGATTATTTCCCGGAACGATTCCGGCAAGTTCCTTCTCCATCGGCAGGATCCCGGCATCGTCCAGCCCGGACAGATAACCCTTCCTTACATAAATCTCCGCTTTCGCCACTGCCTCATTGATCACTGCGGATACTTCGTTTTTTTCCTGATATGTTGCTAATTCCGCTTTCATTGCCGCCCCCTGTTTCATGAAAATATCTGCTCCGCTTCCCTGCGGGCATTCTCCCATGTCTGTCTGTAATGACTGTATTCCTTCTTTTCACATGCAAGGACTATTTCTTCCGTGATATCCAGAAGCTGCTTTCTGACCCCTCGCAGCCGCTCCGCCGTCATGCCGTCTTTCCCGGCGTCTTTCAGCTGATTGCTCAGATACTGCAGTTCCATCATCTCTTTCTGCACCGGGACAAACGGTATCCGGTTGTCGATAAACTGCAGGACGAGCCGGGAGATCTTTTCCGGCTGCCACTGTTCGCGGAAAGACAGCCGGTACAGTCCGGCGTCAAACCCGTTTTCCTTTACCGTACGTTCCTGTTTCTTCAGTTCTTTTTCCACGCGCCGGTAATCCGGCTCTGTTCCGCAGAAACGGATCAGCAGTTCGTCGTCGTTCAGGTACTCCATCAGTTCCGGCAGGATCCCGTCCCACCGCTGATAGGACACGGTCCTGCGGGGCAGCCATTTCTCTATGGATTTCCCCACAAAAAAATCTTTCAGCCTTCCGTCCCCGCCGTAGTGCCAGCTGCCGTCTATGGTCAGACCGGCCTTTTCTGTATAAGGATTATAGATCATGTCTATTTTTTTCATGTCGTCACGCTCCGTTTTTAAGGCCGCTGCGCTCCACACGGCGCAGCGGCCTTTTCCAGACAGATTATATTGCTACATCATATTTCCGGCTGATCTGTTCCGCTTCGGCTGCGATCTTCTGCAGTTCTTCCGCCGCCTCGTTCCGCCTCCGGATTTCCAGATCCTTTTCGTCCTTTTCCTTGGATATCCCTCCGATCGTCGCGTTGATCAGCGCTTCTTTCTGCTCGATGTCCGCTTTCAGCGCCGCGGACATATCGCTGCAGACCTTGCCCAGATGCGCGTTTACATTTTTCATGATGCTGTCCACATTTTTCCGCTGGTCTTCTGTGGCCTTGGCAAATTCTTTCCGGCTGTTTTCCGTCACGGATTTCATAATCTTTGCTTTCTGTTTTTCCGTATTGGAGCTGAGTATGCTGATCAGATCTCCCAGAATGATCGCCCCTATGAAAGCAGGGAGGCTGACGGCCACGCCCATGGCAAGCAATGTTCCCGTAACTACTCCGATCCCTGCCTGAATCGCGACGCTCTTCGCGAGAACGCCCTTTCCATAGGCAACGCTCATGGCCCCTGTGTACCAGTCTCCCGTGAGCACTCCGAAACATACGCCCAGAGCCGCGCTGGAGACCGTCCCTGATTTTCCTCCCTTCACAGTTCCGTCCGTCAGTATCACATCCACGTCGTTCAGCTGTTCCGCGACCGTTACCAGGTCTTTCTGAATCCCCTCCATACACTGCTGTTCCAGGCTGATCAGGTAAGGAGACAGCTCGCGGCTGAGCCAGTGGTTCATCTCTTTTCTCATCCTTCTGGAATATTCTTCCATACATTCCTGCTGGAGCGCTTTGGCCTTCTTTCTGGCTCCCACCGGGTTCAGTTTTCCAAAGCTTTTTGCCAGCTCCCCTTCCGGTTCGTAGTCTTCCAGATCTACCCGGTCAGCCAGTCCGGAGATGTATTCTTCTACTTTTGACTTCACCTGCGGGTAACACCCGTTCATGGCAAGACGGAACGATTTTTCCGTGGATTCGGCGTTCATCTTCGCGATCTCCAGCTGCTTTCTGGCGTTCGCGATGCGTCTTTCCAGTTCTCCGGAATCCACTTCAGCGGCTTTATTGCGAGTCCCGGCCTCTTTCTGCATTACGGCGGCATAGCCGGCGATGGCGCCTGACATCACGCGGATCTGGTCACGGCCTTTATTTTCCACAAGGTATTTGGTCAGGTATTTTTCCAGCCCGTCATAGCCGGACTGTACCAGCAGCTTCTGGTCATGCTGCATCTTCGCCCTCAGGCCGTCCAGAGACGACAGGAAATGTACGGATTCCTCTCCCAGATCGCCGTGCTTCAAGGCATGCCCGATCAGCACCTTTCTGATCTGTTCTACCTTTGCCGGAGGCTGGCTGCTGACGATATCATAGAAGGAATATCCGAAAATAATATTCCTGAGCCCCAGTCCGTTGATCTCGTTCAGCTGTTTCATATCCTCTTTCTGGTATGCCTGCTGGGAATTCATCAGATAAATGATCGCGTCCGCCGTCGGCAGATACCCTCTGGTGATGTAATCGTTGCTGTACGGGTCATTGATACCGGGAGAATCCACCAGTACGACGCCGTCCTTCAGGATCTCCAGCGGCCAGTGGATCACCATCTTTTCAAATTTGGAGCGGATCTTGTCGGAATCATCCGCTTTGCAGTTCATGCCCGCTTCGTTGTCGATGGAGGCGTACTTCGCGATCTCCTCGCTGGACGGATTGACAAGGGTGAAGGGAGTATCCCCTCCTTCCCACTCTCCTTTTTTCGGATACAGCGTCACCTTTTTTTCCGTGCTGTAGTGCATCTCCCCCAGCACTGCCGTTTCCGGCAGGAAACCGGTGGGCAGCAGTTCCTCTCCGATCAACGCGTTGATCATACTGCTTTTGCCGGAAGAAAAGATCCCCATGACCAGCACCACGAACTTCTCTCCGGTCTTTTCCTTCGTCTTGGCCAGATCCTCTTTCCAGACTGTATTTTCCGGCGCGATAACCGCCGCGCACTGCTCCTCCCTCGAGATCAGCGCCGCCAGTTCTTCCAGGACTTTTTTGTGTTCTTCCATTCTTGCCATAACAGGTTCCTCTCTTCTTTCATTCTTATTTTGTATCGTCCAGCAGCTCCCGGCACCGGGCAAGCAGCGAATTCAGTTCCTCTGTCCTGCGCTGCGCCGCGCTTTCGTCCGTCTGAGGCGGCTGCAGCGCTTCTGCCCTTTTCCGGATCGTGTCTGCCAGTTTTCCATAGTAATCTCTCACGGAAGCGGACAGGGCGTCTCCCAGATTTCTCAGATTCATCCGGCTGTATTCCCGGATCTGCTGTTCCCAGAGTTTTTCCGACTTTTCTTTTTTGTCTTTCAGATACGCCGAGCCGCCGATCCCCGCCGCCGCTACGGTCCCGACCACTCCCAGCGTCGTAGGGATCGGCAGCAGCAGGAACAGTCCCGCCGCGATCCCAGTTCCTAGCAGGATCCGGGAATCCCCGGAGTACTTCGCCTTTTCGATCTGGAGTCTGTACCCCGGTTTTGTCACACTGGTCATCAGCACAAAATCCGCGTCCGTCAGGTCGAATCCGGTGGTCAGCCCCAGATTGACCGCGCGTTTCATCATATCTCTGCAGTCCTCCCGCATCCTGGTTTCGATCTGCTCTTTCTGACTCTCCGCCAGAGACTGTATCTTTTCCTCCATCAGCCTCGGAATCTGCTTTCTGATCCAGTCCTCGTCAAACTGCGCTTCTCTCGCTGATGCATACAGTTCTTCGCTGACAGCGGCCTGCGCCCTTTCCGTATTTTCTCTCACCTTTGTCAGGAGTTCGTCGCACCGTTCCAGCATCTGCGCCCGCAGCCTTCTCCATAAAGCCTGCTGTTCCTGTGTTTCCAGAGTCTTTCGGGCATGTTCTTCCATATCCTGTCTGCTTTTCACGGCCGCGCCGCGGATCTGTTCCCGGATGGCCTCTTCCAGTTCCCCGGCCGCCTCTCTCCGGACGGCCTCCATATGTTCCCTGCGCAGCAGCTCCCGCTCCTTCCAGGACGGAAGGGCGCGGCGGAAAGTTTTTGCCGCCTGATCCCATCGGACGTCTTTCAGCACCAGCGGGGCAGGCACGCCCAGCCCGGCACATATTTTCTCCGCGTAGTCCTCTACCTGGTCCGACGAATCCTCGTCCAGCAGATCCATCTTGTTCAAAACCACCTGTACCTTCAAAAAAGACAGGGCGCGCACCGCTTCCATATCTGCCGCTGTAAAAGGAGCCACAGCGGAAATCACATAAAACACCACGTCCGCCAGGTCCAGTATGCGCTTCGGCTTTCCGTCTTCTTCCAGAATGTCGTCCAGCTTCATCTCATACAGCACCGCGTCTTCATTGTTCCACTCCCGGTTCGCGACTGTCCGGTTCTCAAAACCGTTTTCCTCCTCTGCTTTTTCAAAGACGACTCTCAGCGGCTTTTCCTTTTCGCTGAGAAGCCCCGGCTCCCGAAGCACCGTTCCTGTGATGCCGTTCAGGACCGTTGTTTTCCCGCAGTTCATGCCTCCGGTCACAAACACTCCCGTCTTTGTCCGCTCATTAATCTGCCGTATCCTTTCCGAAGCAGTCCCGGTCAGGTCTTTCCGGCCCGCCTTGTCGGCAATCGCCTGCAGTTCTTCAAAATTGACCATTTTATTACCTCCCTGAATTATTTATTGGAGTCCGGACAGTCTTTTTGCCACATGTGCGTACCAGGCGTCAGAGACAGGAAGCTGCTCTCCACCGGAAAGTTTTACCATGCGGCCCGCCTTGTCCAGCGCTTCAATATATATGATATTTACGATATAGCTTTTATGGATGCGGAGAAAACATTCCTCAAGCCCGCTGTCTTTAAGTCTTCTTTCTATCTCGGAAAGCTTCGCGAAAACACTGCATTCTTCCCGGCTCCTGGTGTGGATCTCCACGTATTTCAGACTGCTCTGAAAATACAGAATATCCCGCACGCCGAACACATAGCTGGTCTTCCTGGTCTCATAGAAAAATACTTTTCCGGATCCCGTAATCTCTCTCAGCAGTCCTTCCAGTTTCCGCCCGAAGACGTCCGGTTCCTGTTCCCACAGATAAAAAGAGATGGGCCTGGACGGAAGCAAAGGCTCCAGATCGCATTTTTTTGACTTATAGTAGCAGATCCTGCAGTCCGGATTAAAAGAATAGATCTGTTCGCCCATATGCCGGCTTTCCGGACTGTCCAGAGATATCAGCGCCAGCTGCATCTTCAGGGCATAAGTCTCCATCTTTTCCGCTGCCGACGCGTCTGTCATCCAGAGGATCTCAAAGTCACGGTCCGTCCGCACGGAACAGCCCACCAGCCTTTCCCTCATCTCCATGATTATCTCTTTTCTGGTGTCATACACGCCTATGCAAAACAACATTTAACCTCCGTACAGAATATCCGGTCTCAGTATCTTTTCTGTCTCTCTGTATTGATCCTGGTATTGACTCACCAGTATTTCCAGTTCTTTTTCCGGTCCTGTAAATCCCAGTATCCGGTCCGCGCGGGCATACAGGTTTACAAGAGCCGTCTTCCCCGCTTCCAGCACATAATCCGGATCCATGACGCACACAGGCCGGTCCGGCTCCTCTGCCGGCCTTTTACGCAGATCACGGAAACAGACAATCTTCCTGTCCGGAAGCAGCAGTTCCAGTTCATACCGGTCCGGGAATATCAGGACCCGGCCCGGGCGGAAAATCCGGCGGTGCAGCAGATACCTCAGATACAGCGCACCGTTTTCCAAATAAAGATAAGGTATCCCCGTCTGCATCTGTATGGGGATTTCTCTCTCCCAGAGAGGATGCCTGCGCAGTTCTTTTTCAATCATTTCCAGAGTCATGGATCATCTCCCTTTTGAAGAATCAGTACGCGTCTTTCGCCCGAGTCCCACGCTCGCAGGAAACGTGTCAGAGGATATGTCTCAAGATCCGTGCCCTCCCGGCTCTCCCGCATCCGTGCGACCGTCACTGTTTCTCTGCCCGGCTCGGACAGATCTATCTTTTCCACGCTGGCTATCATATTTGCCGATATCCCGGGCAGCCGGTCCGCGTCCGGACGCTGCAGCACACAGTCGCTCAGCGTACACAGGACCTTCTCATCCGCGTCCAAAGCCTCTGTCAGATCTTCCAGAGACGCCTCTGTCCCCTCTTCCATAACGAGCTCCCTGTCACGAAAAAACATTCTCAGTCTGTGCCAGGAAATATTTCCTTCCGGATCCATAGCTCCGCTTTCCCGGATTTCCCGCATGCTCCCGGCCAGCCACGCTCCGTCCGGATCCTCGTCTCCGCAGATCATCCGGTCTTCCTCGCCGTATTCTTCTGAAGTCTCCGCCGCTCCGACGCGTTCCAGATAGATCCCTTCTTCCAGACGATCTACACCTTCCAGGCCATCGAACAGGTCCTGTATGTCAAACCTCTCTATCATCCCGACTGTCCTTTTCCGTCACCGGATGCCTTCCTTCAGCGCCTTTTTCGCAGCTTCCGGTTCACGGATCAGCCAGTCCAGGGTTAAGACCGCGCCGGTGAACATCATGTCATAGTCTCTCATAAGGCTGTTCAGCGAATAACCGCTGTATTCCGTATCGTCTGATTCTTTCCCCGTATCCAGCCATTCCTGAAGCAGCGGCTTTAATTCCGCGCTGATCCCCTGCAGCTGTTTTTCTATCACCTCCGCCCGCTTTTCCGGGCTTCCCTGGCGTTCCATAACCATATCTTTGATTCTTCCCATCGTTTTACCTCCTACAGGCCAATCTCATTGATCACCGTCTCGGCAAATACCCTTGCGTCCACTTCTATCGGCTGAGAGTAATACTCCCAGTATCCCATATCTTTAAAAATAAGGCGGTCTCCATTGTCATAACCGACGATATCAATATTTACAGCCCAGGAGTCCACCAGTTCTTTATTGGGTTCCACACATTTTACGCCAAGGTTGTAGTACTGATACGCATGCCTGCCTTCGTGCAGCAGTGTGTCTAACGTCTCCTTATACCCCTCATAGGTATTGTCCATTATTGAATGATCCGCGACATTCAGCTCTTTTCCGTTGTACTGCCCCTCCAGATTCGGGTTGTCAAACGTGACCATCTGCACATCCATAGGATCCCTCATGGCGATCTCGGCCACCTGCTGTTCCAGTTCATTCAGCGCCGCCACACGCTGTTCCCCGTTCAGTTCGACCCAATTTTCATACCGCAGTTCCGGAATGTCCAGAAACGCTTCCCGTATCTCCGCCGCCTGCACTTCAGAAGATGGGGCGAATTCCTGCGTCTCATCCGTCCGCATAAACATGGGCCATTCTGCATCATTGACCTCGACAGCCGCTTCGTCAATCTCCATACCCTCCAGATTGTTTAAAATTTCCTGCATAGCCGTGCTCCTCTCTCGTTTATTTGCCTTTATCTTATCTATTTCTCTTCGTATTTTATCAATTGTTCTTTTTCAGCCATCAAAACTGCATAATTATTTTATTACAGCATAGATTAATTATATCAATTTCCACAAAACCCTCCCACTAAAAAACTCCCATAAATTATGGGAATTCCATAACTTATGGGAATTCCATAACTTATGGGAATTCCATAACTTATGGGAGTGTCTCATTTATTTTCCTTCAGCGCGCGGAACACATGCTGCAGTTCTTTTTTGTTGTCCAGCTTCAGCTTTTTCAGCACCTGGGTTTTCTGATTGGCAATCGTCTTGGAGGAAGAATGGGAACGGTCCTCTTCTCCCATCAGGATGTCAAACACGGCGCGTTCCGCCGGCGTCAGGCAGGACAGCGCCGACTGCAGCAGAATCCTTTCCTGCCCTGTCGTCCCTTCTGCCAGCGCGTAGATATTCTCCACCAGCAGGGAAATCTGCTCCTTCATGATGTATCCGGAAGCGAACGACTGCGCCACCACATTTTCGATAATCTCCCGGGAATACAGCGCCGTAAGGATCAGTACTTTTGCGTCTGTCTTAATCCGGATCTGCTTGGACGCCTGGATACCTTCTTCATAGGTATTTCCCAGATGAAGGTCCATCAGCACGATGTCCGGCTGCAGACGGCACGCCATTTTCACCGCTTCTTCCCTGCTGCCGCAGACACCGACCACCGTCAGCCGTTCATGCAGCTCCAGCTCATTTTGAAGCAGCCAGGCAAAATCTTTATCGTTTTCCACAATCAGTATTTTAATGATCTGTTCCATTTTCATCGGTCTCCGTCTCTGCGGAAATAGTTCTCCCCACAGGGATGCACAAGATAAAAGTTGTCCCGTGGTTCTCCGGGGCAATACTGCTCTTTACCTGAATATACCCTCCGTGGGCGCGCACTACATTCTGGCAGTAATACAACCCCATACCCATATGTCTGCCGTCGGAATAACCGCTGTGATACAGCTCAAAGATATGGTTCATCTGACTCTCCGGGATCCCCCGCCCGGTATCCCGCACGCTGATCAACGCTATGTTTTTCCGCGGTTTCCGGTATCCCAGCTCAAGAGTTCCATCCTCTCCCATGGCGTCCAGCGCGTTTCCCACCAGATTGTTCAGCACCTCTTTCATGTGGGAATAGTCGCATCTTAAGACTGCCCCCGGGGGATCCACGCAGATCTCCACATTCCCTTTCCAGCCATGGGCCGTCTCTTCCGCTGCCGCCTGAAGCAGTTCTTCCGCTTTTACATCCGTCAGGGACAGCATAATCTTCTGTGTATAAGAATTACTCCTTCTGACAAATTCCTGAATATGTCCGACGCTGTGCTCCATGATCTCCAGTTCTCTGTCCGCCCCGGGGATCTCCATCCTCCGCAGGGAATTGGTGCACATCTCCAGTTTTATCAGTTCATTCTTCAGCATATGGATCACGTAACGGATATTTTCCGGCACCTGTTCAGTCTCGCCGGTCCAGTCAAAGTGGACCCGGTTCAGCCGCATTCCCCAGATCCCGTCGCGGAAAAGATGCCTTACATAGTACAGGAAGAGACCCAGGATAATCAGCGCGTTGCCCTGCCACAGCTTGTAAAGGCTCTCCAGCTCCAGAAGATGTACCAGGAAAAGCGTAAGCAGCCAATACCATAACGGCAGAAGCGCGATCAGCGACACAAGTCTCCGCTGGCGGAAACGAATATCCTTACGTTCCTTTATCAAAGTAAACAGAATCGGAACCGTCGCCAGAATTCCGTATAACAGGTTATAAACCGCCACTACCGTATAGGCCATAGGATCGCTCAAAGGGATTTCCCGCGTCTGGCTCCACGGATAAAGCATGCCGAAACAGACCACCGGTACGAAAAGCAGTACGCAGAGCATACGGAACAAAGAGGGGCGCCTGCGGTCCATACGGCAGAAATACAGACTGAAAACCACCACGCAGGGCATAGCCAGATAATACAGCACCGCCGTCAGGATCGAGTTGAGCAGTTCGTCCAGCGCATAATCCACCTGAAAAAAAGTGACCTGAATCCCCTCAAAGATTCCTCTGTAATATATATACTCTTTGAAAACTCCTATACTCAGCAAAAATCCGCAGATACACGCCCACTGATTCACTTTGTTCTCCGGGCTGGAAAGATAGATCAGAAAATATAGCGCCCAGATCAGGACCGTGAAAAGGAGCAGGATTTCTGCCGGCAATCCTGAAAAATTATGCATAACATATTAAGTATATCGTGCTGATTTCCGGCATGTCAATTCATTCGCCGAAAACGCCAGCCTTTTCCTATAAAATTTGGGATATTTCGGCAGCCGCCGGAACTGCTGCCGGGCCTACAGGCCCAGCAGCATGGTTGCGAATTGGAAATAGATAAGAAGGGACAGAGCGTCCACAATCGTCGTGATAAACGGGCTGGCCATCACCGCCGGGTCAAAGCCGATCTTCTTTGCTACCATAGGCAGGATGCAACCGGTAATCTTTGCCACAAACACTGTGACCACCAGTGTACAGCAGACAGTCAGCGCCACCATAACCGCCAGACGGTCAAAAAGCATCAGCTTCGCAAAGTTCACAACCGCCAGCGTAAATCCGCACAGAACCGCCACCCGTACTTCTTTCCAGATCACTTTGAAGATATCCTTGAACTCCAGTTCATTCAGCGACAGCGCTCGGATCACCGTTACCGACGCCTGGCTCCCTGAATTGCCGCCCGTATCCATGAGCATGGGGATATAGGCGGTCAGAACCACATAAGCCGCCAGCGCGTCCTCAAATTTTGTGATGATAAAACCGGTTACCGTAGCAGAAATCATCAGGATCAAAAGCCAGGGAATCCGGTTTTTGTAAAGCTCTGCAACCGGAGTTTTGATATACGGTTTCTCCGACGGCATCATAGCCGCCATGATCTCCATATCCTCGGTGGTTTCTTTTTTCATGACGTCCAGAACGTCGTCCACCGTAATAATCCCCACCAGATGATTTTCACCGTCCACCACCGGCAGCGCGATCAGATCGTATTTGTCAAATACTCTTGCCACTTCTTCCTGGTCCTCTTTGGCGGTAACAGAGATCACATTTTCTTCCATGATATTCTGGATCAGAGCGTCTTCCCTGGATATGATCAGGGTTCTGATCGACACGGTTCCGATCAGGCGGCTTTCCTGGTCTGTCACATAACAGTCGTTGATCGTCTCTTTCTCCAGTCCTGTCCTGCGGATGCTCTTGATCGCCTGATCCGCCGTCATCGTGGGACGCAGTTTCACGAACTCCGGAGTCATGATGCTTCCGGCCGTGTCCTCCGGATATTTTAAAAGTTCATTGATCATCCGGCGCATATCCGGATCTGCCTGTCTGAGGATCCTTTTCACCACATTGGCAGGCATGTCATCCACCAGGTCCGCCGCGTCATCGGCGCACAGTTCGTTCACCACTTCTTTTAATTCCCGGTCGGAAAATGCTTCGATCAGCATCTGCTGCAGCTCCGGCTCCATCTCCGCGAACGTATCCGCCGCCTGATCCTGGGGGAGAAGACGAAACAGGATCGGCAGCGTCTGTTCAGGGACAGAACCAAATAATTCTGCGATGTCAACCGGGTTCATGGTCAGCAGAATGTCTTTGATGGAACTGTATTTTCTGTTTTCTACCAGCGTGGTCAGCGCGCTGTTCATAACTGACTTGTCTTGCATTCGTCCTTCCTCCATTTCTTTCGCTATTTCCGGCAAAGTCGCTGCGGTACGATCCTCGCGGAGCGTTTTTGTGCAAAACGATTGCTCCGTGCTGACGCACTCCCGCAATCGCCATGCGGCATTCGCAATCCGGGCTCCCGCCCTCCTTGCTCATTTCGCCTGGTCCGTCCAATGTCGGGAAAACCTTATGTGCAAGCACAACGTTTTTCCCGCCGCTGTCCGGATTTTACACAAAAAATCCCGTGCGAAGCTTGAACTTCACACGGGGGAAATCTCTCTGGTGCAACCGTCCAAGCTTTAGCATCGCAGGGCGGTGAAATTGCATTAGATGATACCTTCGTTTCGATATCGCCTGTTCAAACCAACGCATGATGTCTCCATCATTTTGCGGCAGCAACCCATATCCCTGCGGTAGCCTTACCTACCGGATCTATCAACTTGTCACTATGTCCAGTGTACTTCTATTGCACAAACTTGTCAACCCTGAAATCAGGGCTTTCCAGTATATTTTCCAGCCTCTGCAATGCGGGAAATACCTCTGCCCAGAAGCCGACAGTACGCAGTCCCTGACGCAGCACCAGCAGCAAAGCCGCAAACGCCGCCAGCTTCCACAGGATGGGAAGTCCCGCGGCGATCCCCGCCGCGGCCAGGATCACACACATCACCGCAGCAGGGCCATACAGGATCCATTCCACAGCATGGGACATCTTGGACACATGAAACTCTATCTGCACGGTTCCGTCCTTCCAGATCCCCTGCCCCTCCGGTACAGCGATCAGAAAAGAGAAGGGAAACTTACGTTTCAGAAAAATCCGGAACGTATCTCCGTTCTCATAATAGTTCTCAAAATATCCCTCTTCTCCCGTGTCTTCCCCGATCGCTTTGCGGGCCGTCTCCCTGCTTCCTGTATAGGACAGCTCCGCCGCATATCTGGCCCTTAAAAAATGTATCATCTTCCCAACAACCCTTTCAGGACACGGTCCAGCCGGAACAGATCCTCATCTGTCACCATTGCTTCCAATGCCTCGATATTCGGATCGGAATGTTCGATCTCTCTGGCATAACGGTAAGCGATCCGCACCTGATCGTCCAGTGTAAAGGTCTTCCCGTTCTCCAGCCAGACGGCCATACCCATCTCCCGGATCAGCATGGTGCTGACCACCGCCAGCTTGATCTTGCCGTACGCGTTTTCATCATAGACCGCGCCGCAGAAATACACAAAAACAAAATACATCAGAAGCTGTTCATACTCTGTCTCCCGGTCTTTCATATACCCGGCAAATTCCCGGCATGCTTTCTGGTAGTCTTCAAGACTCATATCATGATACAGCCGAAGCTCCTGATATTTTAAGAAGGTTATCCATTCCGGCTTTAACACTTCCAGCCGGTACAGTCTCCTCCACATCCGGCGCATCTGAATACGCGCTTCCAGCGGATGATTCTGATAAGCGGAAAACTTTTTATCCGCCTGACGCTGAAATGCTTTCGTGCGGCACCACTTCAGGAAATCATCTACCTCGTAGAGCTGCTTTCGGCCGATCCTGGACTGCAGGTCATGGCCCGCGGCAAGGATCCCGGCCATACGAAGCTCAATTCCCTGATCCCGGTCCTGGATCCTTTCATAGAGAAAATCCCGGATTTCCTGGAGTTTTGTAAACAGGAAGAAATCAAACCTTTCATATTCTTCCTCCGGAGTTTTTCTGAAGGAAGTCTCAAATGTGAGCTTTTCCTTGTCGCCCAGTATCATCCTGGCCGCCGCCGGACAGGACAATGACAGCGATATCTCTCTCAGATTCTCAAATTCCTCATAATGCCTGGGATAACGGGTACAGGTTTTGCAGAGCATACCGGGGCCTGCCTCAATATAAATATCGCACAGGTTCTCATCATTCAGGAGCGCGCAGCGCCGGTGGTACTGATCAAACGACTTTGTCTCCCAATCCACAGAATTGCGCAGGCGATTGCCGAAAAATCCCGGATACTTCCGGTATTTTTTCAAAGACACCGGGTCGATCGCAATCTTCCAGCCCGCGCAGCAGGTATCTTCGCACTCTCCTGCTTTACATTGAAAATCATAAAAATATTTTGGATACAAATATTCCATCCGGCACACTCCTTTCTGCCTGACCGCTATCTGGTCAGGATCTCATAGCCGTCCTGCGTCACCGCCACCGTCACTTCCCACTGGGCAGACGGCATTCCGTCCTCTGTATAGACTGTCCATCCGTTGCTGTCATCCACATATACCTCCGGGCCTCCCATATTGATCATGGGTTCTATGGTAAACACCAACCCGGGTACCATGATCTCTCCAGTACCCTTTGCGGCTACATAACTGACCCATGGTTCTTCATGAAACTGAAGACCCACGCCATGCCCGCCGATTTCTTCCACTACAGAATATCCCCTGCTCATGGCATACATGTGTACCGCATGTCCCATATCTCCCAGAGGTTTCCAGGGCTTTACTTCCAGAAGTCCTGCCTGTACCGCTTCTTTTGCCGCCTGTACCAGACGTTTCTTGTCTTCACTCACATCCCCGATACAGAACATTCTGGAAGCGTCAGAAAAATATCCGTTATAGATTGTGGAAACATCCACATTAATAATATCCCCTTCTTTCAGGATCTCTTTCTCATTCGGTATTCCATGGCATACCACCTGGTTCCGGGATGTACACACGCTTTTGGGAAATCCTTCATAGTTCAGCGGAGCAGGAACTCCTCCGGCGCGGGTAGTCTGTTCATAAACCCATCGGTCAATCTCTTCCGTAGAGATGCCGGCACATATGTGTTCCTGCACATAATCCAGAACTGCCGTGTTGATTCTGCCGCTCTCTCGGATTCCTTCCAGCTGAGCCGTACTTTTTACCAGGACATTTCCCGTTTTCAATATTCTCTTTCTTCTGGTCATCCGATGCACCTCACTTTACATCTTTTCCGATGAGAACGACCTTTCGGGCAAATACCGGATTCACCGCATATTTATAGATGTCATGATATTCCTCAAAACTTACATCTTTTCCGTCAGACATAAGCTCCATGGGTACGCCGCACAGGCTGATCCGGATCCCGGTTTCCTGCATGCCTCCGCGCAGATAGAAATTCTTCCTGCGGACTCTCTGGATCTGATTGGAAGCTTTTTCATCCGGTGTCTCTATTTCCAGAAGGAAACGTTTGTCTTCATACCGTTTTTTCAGCATCTCCAGCGCCCTGGATCCATAATTCTGTCCCCGGAACACTTCTGACACCGCGAAATAATCCAGCAGTACCAGATCTTTATACCTTGCGGTAATGGCAAGTCCCACCAGATAACCCTGATCTGCGATGACAAGCATCTCCATCATCCCTTTCGCCGCCATCCTGCACATGGCGCTGAAGGGTTTACGTTCTGCTTTGGGAAACGCTCTCAGATACAATTTTTTCATCAATTTTCTCTCTCTTCGATTTGCCTGTCTGATTTCCATCTCTATTCATCCTCTCTTGCTATTCCATTTTTATCAAACCAGATACCGGAAGGCTCCATCTCCTCCATATGTGTCTGCCAGGCGTCCGCTTCCTGCGGATCTGTCAAAAGTCTTGTATAATATCCCTCCTGCCGGGCAGGTACCGGAGTCACTTCCAGATACTGTTCCTCATCATTTCCATAAAAATGCAGTTCCAGCAGGGTAGTATCCAGTGTTTTTTCATTAAACCAGTAGTTTCCCAGGCTGTAAAACACCGGTGTTCCATTGAAATATTCTGCGCCCTGCAGACAATGCGGGTGAGCACCCAGCACCACGTCCGCGCCGGCTTCCGCCAGCGCTCTGGCTCCTTCCGTCTGCGCTTCTTCCAGTTTTTCACTGTACTCAGTACCCCAATGGATATAGGCGATGACAAAATCCGCATTCCTGTCCGCTTCTTCCACCGTATTCAGAAGATTTTCCATCTCATAGCACCGGAACACGCCGGGCGTATTTTCTCCTGCCTCCGGAGTCAGAATATATTTTTCCGCGCGTGTGGCAGATACCACAGCTACAGTTTTACCGTCAAACGTTCCATACCAGGGAGCCTGCGCCTCCTGTGCGTCCGCGCCCGCTCCCACTTTGGGCAGGCCCGCCTCTTCCAAAACGGAGAGCATATCCAGAAACGCTTCTTCTCCATAGTCAAACACATGGTTGTTGGCCAGATTAACCAGATCCACACCCAGTTCTTTCAGTATCCCCACATGATCCGGCGATCCCCGGAACGTATATGCCTTGCCTTCCATGGGTGCCCCCGCATCCGACAGGCAGCATTCCAGATTCAGGCACATCAGGTCTGCGGTCTGCATCCGTTCAATCAACTGCGGATCGATACATCCGCGGATCCCGTTCTCCTGTTCCCGGTAGTAGTCCATCGTACCCCAGTCATCTCCCAGGTTGATATCCCCGGCAAAAGCCAGTGTAAAATCATATTCGTGAAGATCCGGCTCTTCCTCCTGCACTGCCGGATCGTCGTTTCCGGCATCCGGATCTTCTGTACCGCTTTCCGGGGACAATGCTTCCTCCGGCGCCGTCTCCGCCGGGCTTTCTTCCGGCGTGCCGGCCGGCTGTCCGCATCCGCCGGTCAGAAATACGCAGGCCAGCATGCATGCAAATATCCTTCTTTTCATCCGGCGCCTCCTGTCTTCTTCAGCCGGGCAAACATCATGTCTGTCAGTTCCGGGATGCCTGCCCCGCTCCTGGCTGACATGTAAATCCGGTCTCCCCGGACTCTGGGCAGTTCTTCTTCCCCCAGTCGGAGATCTGCTTTATTATAGACATAAATCACGGGGATGTCGCCCGCCCCCAGCTCTTTCAGCGTCTCCTCCGTCACCTGTTTCTGACGGATATGATCTTCATCGGAATCGTCCAGCACCAGCAGCAGCAGATCTGCTTCTCTGGCCTCATCCAGCGTAGACCGGAAAGCTTTTACCAGTCCTGCCGGAAGCTGATGAATGAATCCTACCGTATCCGACAGCAGAAATACCCGCTCCGGCCCTGCCTGGATCCTGCGTACCGTCGTATCCAGCGTGGCGAACAACATATCTTTTTCCAGAACTTTTCCGGCGTCATTCCTCATATAAGTCTCCAGCATCCGGTTCATCAATGTGGATTTCCCCGCGTTGGTATAACCTACCAGCGCAACTCTGGGAATCCCGCTCTGCCCCCGTTTCCGGCGCTGCGTTTCCCTCTCTGTGGATATCTTATCCAGCTCCCGGCGCAGTTCCGCCATCCTTTTTTCTATCCGGCGGCGGTCCAGCTCCAGCTTCTTCTCCCCGGCTCCCCGATTGGCAAGTCCGCTGCCGCCGCCCTGACGGCTGAGTGCCTTGTGCATCCCGGTAAGTCTGGGCAAAATATATTGAAGTCTTGCCGATTCCACCTGCAGACGCGCTTCTCTGGTCTGCGCCCTCCTGGAAAAAATCTCCAGGATCAGCGTCGTACGGTCCAGAATCGGCAGGTCCAGAATATTCTGCAGATTCCGCAGCTGAGACGGCGTCAGGGAACGGTCAAAGATCAGAACATCCGCCGGTTCCTGTTCCAGCAGATCCTGCAGTTCGCCAATTTTTCCCCTCCCCATATATAAGGCATTATGCGGTTTGGCAAGATTCTGAGTCATCTGTCCCGTCACTTCCATCTGACACGCCTCGGCCAGACTTTTCAGTTCCTGCATGGAACGTTCAAAATTTTCTCCATCGTTCAGATTCACCCCGAGCAAAAAAGCACGTTCCTTATTATCTGTCAATCCTGTGGTGACTCCTTTCTCTGTTCTCCCACGCACATCCGGAGCACATCTCCGGTGATTTTAAATCCCTGGCGGATACTGTCCGATTCTATATATTCTTCCAGGGTATGAAGGCCTGCCCCTGCAACAGTACCTATGCAGACCGCGGGAATCCCCATGGAAAGCGGAATGTTCGCGTCTGTAGAAGCTGCCTTATCCGGGATTTCTCTTTCCGTATATTTCCTGAGAATCCTGCGGCAGGAATCTGCCAGCTCTTTCTGCCTCTGTCCGTCCACACCTCTGGCACAAGGTCTGATACCGATACATGTCGCCTCTGCCGACACGTCTCCGTCCTGTGTTTCGTCCAATGCCTTCCGGAATCTCTGTTCCATCTCGTCCATGCACCCGGAATCTTCCGACCGGTATTCGTATGTAAAAACAGCTTCCGAAGCGATGGCGTTGATCACAGTGCCTCCGCGGATCGTTCCTACATTCCACGTAGCTTTTCCCGATCCCCGTCCCTCATTTTCATATAGTCTGGTTATCAGCCGTGCAGCTTCCGCAATCGCATTCTTACGTCCGAAATCCTCATAAGAGTGGCCGCCCGGTGTGCGGACGCGGACCTCATAGCGGGCTGAACCGACGGCCCGGCAATACACCGCTTCCCGGTACAGGTCAAAGCAGACTGCCTGGTCTGCCGCATATCCATAATCCTTAAAGATCTGGCGGCTTCCTTTCAGATTCCCCAGCCCTTCTTCTCCTACTGTAGCGGCAAACAGAATCCCATGCTCCGGGATCCAGCCTGATCTGGCCGCTTCTGCCGCCGCCATCAGCATACATGCCAGATTGGCGGTGTCATCCCCGATACCTGGACAATACAGACGCCCGTCCTCTTCCCGGATCTGCAGCCGGGTATCTTCCGAAAAGACCGTATCCATGTGCGCCGTAAATACAGTCAGATGTTCCTTTTTCCGGCTCCAGAGCCAGCAGATGTTTCCGGCCTGGTCTTCATACACATTTTCGGCTCCCTGCCTCTGAAGCCACGCTTTGATGTAATCCGCACGTTTCTGTTCCTGTCCTGCGGCTGCCGGGATACAGGCAAGATCACAGATTAACCGGCGTGTCTCCGTCTCCATAATATAGTCTTTCAAAAACTCATACATCTCCTGTTCCGTAGGAGGACAGCCGTCCAGATGATGCGTGAACCCTGCCGTACATCTGCCCACTCCGAGTACACCGTTCTTTCCCCGGAATCCCTGGCCAATGCAGACCTTTTCTTTAAAATTCTTTAAAAAACCTTCTTTTTCCAGCATATCCAGCGCCGGGATCAAATATCCGTAACAGGCGCTGCATGATTCCACTTCCTCCGCCATCTCTGCCAGCTTCAAGACTCTCCCAAGTTCCGGAAGCTCCGCCGCATGCTCCGGCTTATTCAATTCCCGGATCACCGCGCGGTCCAGATCACTGCTGCCGGCGCCCAGCGTCTCCGCCATGCCGATATACGGCACGTCCCTTGTCTGATAATGCAGGAAACGGCAAACATACGCGTCGCAGAGAACCGGATCCGCGGCAGCCAGAAGTCGGTTCATCTCCGTGGGATTTCCTCCGTCTTCAAAACTCAGATCGCCGCAGATATTGTCCACCAGGATAAAGTCCTGCCGGATACCCAGCGCCAGATGGGCGATCGGACGGTGCAGCCCCATGGCATGAAATCTGCGCTTCTCCCCGTTGGGCAGGAGTCCTTTCATATTTTTGAGAGCGCAGGTAATCCGTGTCTGGCAGTGCCCTTTCAGTACCGGTACATTAATCATAAAATCCACGTGCTCTGCACAGCGGCAGATATGAAGTTCCATGCCTCCGCAGTCTTTCGTCACGCTTTTTTCTTTCTGCGCGTCGATCAGCTCCACATGAAAACGCTCTGCCAGTTCCCGGTAACCGCAGACCTCAAAAGCTTCCTCTGTCCGTCCGCCCACCCAGGAGCCTTCCATGATGGCCAGATTGTAAAACCCGTGCCGCTGCAGATACCGGATCAGTCCCTCCACCACTTCCGGATGAGTCGTTCCTCCTTCAGAAGCCGGTGACGCAGATACCAGATTGGGCTTGATACCGATTCTTTTCTCTCTGTCCCCGATCATGCCTGCCAGATCCGCCTCCTGCAGCAAGCGTTCTGTCATGTCTATATATTGTTTTCCATGGATAATATATATTTCATTTCTTTTCATACCGCATTCATTGTAGCACAGGCGGCCGGGTATTTACAATGGCTCTTTCTCTTTCTTAAGAATACAGTTTGCCCGTTCAGGACGGCAAAAAACGACCCTGTCCCCTGCCGGGATCAGAGCCGCCTCTTTGATTTTCTTCACTATTTCGCCAGCAATGCATCCGCCAGCGCTTTCATCTCTTCCTCGTTCTCTTTCGTCATCGTAGAACGGATCGTAACCATCGGATCCGCAATCCGGATATTTTTCATACCTTCAAAATAGGAGCGCATCTGCTTTCCTGCCATGGGTGCCCAGGAACCGTTTTCCACAATACCCACTTTACGGTTCTGAAAATTCTTGATTTTCAGATGATACAGAAAATCCTCCATGCACGGGAACAGATTTGCGTCGTATGTACAGCATGCCGTTACCAGCGTATCATAACGGTAAGCGCTTGCCACTGCTTCCGCCATGTCGTCTCTGGCCAGATCAAAGAAAACTACATTTTTCGCTCCCTTTTCTCTCAGAATCTCCACGAAACGCTGCATGGCCTTCCGGGTATTTCCATGGATGGACGCGCACGCCACTACAACTCCTTCTTCTTCCGGCTCGTAAGAAGACCACTTCAGATATTTGTCAATGTAGAATCCAAGGTTCTCTTTCAGGACCGGTCCGTGCAGCGGGCAGATCATGGCGATATCCAGCGTGGCTGCCTTTTTCAGAAGAGCCTGTACCTGTGGCCCGTATTTTCCTACGATATTGATAAAATATCTCCGGGCTTCATCCGTCCACTCTTCCTCAGCGTCCATGGCTCCGAACTTTCCAAAGCCGTCTGCAGCAAACAGGATCTTCTCAGAAGATTCATATTCCACCATCACTTCCGGCCAGTGTACCATAGGAGCCATCACAAAATGCAGGGTATGGCTGCCCAATTCCAGGCTGTCTCCTTCGCCCACAGTCACGGTACGGCCGGTCAGGTCAAAGTTGAAAAACTGCGGCAGCATGGCGAACACTTTCGCATTGCTGACCAGCTTCATAGCGGGATATCTCTCCGCGATCCTCTGTATACTCCCCGCATGGTCCGGCTCCAGATGGCTGATCACCAGATAATCCGGTTCCTTCCCATCCAGCACACGTTCCACATTCTGCATCCACTCTTCCATCGCGCGCGGGTCCACCGTATCCATGACCGCGATCTTTTCATCCATGATCACATATGAATTGTAAGTCACGCCGTTCGGTACATGGTACTGACTCTCGAACAGGTCGATGTCCCGGTCATCGCATCCCACATACAAAACAGAATCTGTTACTGTCACTTCTTTCATCTTTCATCCTCCATAATCTTTCCAAGCTCTTCCGCGTTCAGGATCCAGACCGTTTTCCCTTCGATCCGAATCAGTCCCTGTTTCTGCATCTCCATCATGGTACGGGACAGGGACGGACGGGTCACGCCCAGATAATCTGCCAGTTCCTCGCGGTTCATGTCCATCACCGCTTTTTTCCCGTCCTCGCTCACCTCCAGAATCCAGAGAGCAATCTTCTGCTTCAGGGTCGTGTTGGTGACGATGTGCAGTTTTTTTGTCATCTGCAGATTGTTCCTGGCCTGAATATCCAGCAGATTCCGGATAATCATCTTGTGGTGTTCGCAGACATTCGAGCAGAATCCATAGATAAACTGAAAAGGAAGTATCAATACCCTGGACGGTTTTACCGCCACTGCCTCGTACCAATAGCAGCCGCTGGATTCGGACGGACAGCTGGCCCCGAACACTTCCAGCTCATTCACCTGAAAAAGCAGATTTCTCTTTCCGGAAGGCAGATTCTTGACCACCTGCACTTTTCCCTCCAGCAGCAGATATAAATTCTTTGGTTTATCGTCCTCTCCGAAAATAATGCTTCCCGCGTTATAATCCCGGTACCTTGCCTTTGCGCAGTTCAGCATCCGCTTTGCCTCTTCCCCGGTGATCCGGGCAAACAGCGGACTTTCCAGATATTTCTCCATGGTTCATCCTCTAACTTCAATACGGAAAAATGGCTGCCGCATCGTCACTGACCATTCTGCGACAGCCTCCCGTCTTGTTATTCTTCCGGTGCGAACTCCTCTTTGCCTACTCCGCAGACCGGACATACCCAGTCATCCGGAAGATCCTCGAAAGCAGTTCCCGGAGCAATTCCTCCCTCCGGATCGCCAACTTCCGGATCATATACATAACCGCACGGTTCGCATACATATTTCTTCATTGTCTCATTACCTCCAGTTATTCATTTTATTCTTGTTATAGCATATCCCTTTTTGGCAGATTATACCGTAACATTTGTTACATTTTTAAAAATTCTCTCAAAATCTTTGAGACACTTTCGCAAGTATGGGATGCGCACGCCCTGACCTCCGGTTTTGCGGATTCCACCGCATAACTGTTCGACACCAGTTTCAGCATGGATATATCATTCTGGTTGTCTCCAAATACCATAACCTCTTCCGGAGAGATTCCCTGTCTCTTCATAACGAACTCAAGCGCTTTTCCCTTTCCGGACCCTTCCATGATCATATCGAGCCATCCGTTGCCTGCCGTGACAAAATCCGCCTGTGCCCCATATTTTTCCCGCAAAAACGACTGAATAAAAGATACGTTTTTATCAAAATCATGAATATAAACAGAGGCCTTGACGATCTGATCGTCAATCGAAGCCGGATCTTCAAAACGTTCGGTGGCATTTTTCAGCACATTTTCGATCTGATCCGCAAACCAGTCTGTTCTTGGCCGGATATAACAGGCTCTCACTCCTGACAGACAGATCTCCGTCTCCGGAAAACGAATCATGTCCTCCGCCACGCTCACCATCAGTTTCCGCGGAAGTTCATCAACAAAAATTACCTGCTCCTTTTCGGTGACAATCGCTCCATTTTCACTAATAAATCCCATACGATCCGCATAACCGTCAAAAAGCCTGCGCATATTGGCATACTGCCGTCCGCTGGCCGCATAAAACAGATATCCCTGCTCCAGGAGTTTCTCCAGCTCGCCCCAGAAATCCGGGTCGATCGTCTGCGTCCCTTCCGGAATCAAAGTCCCGTCCAGATCACTGGCTATCAATTTTATCATCTGCTATCTCCTCTGCCTCTATCATATTGCGGATTTCCTGCATCCGCTGGTCTACTCCGCTGATCACGTCCGCACATTTTCTCAGTTCTTCCGCGATCATCTCCGGATTCGCCACATTTTTCTTATATTTCAGCTTATGGTCCACACTCGCCCAGAAGTCCATGGCGATAGTGCGGAATTGTACTTCCACCCGCATATTTTTTTTCTGATCCGATAAAAAAATCGGGATCTGGATAATCAGATGCAGACTCCGGTATCCGTTGGGTTTGGGATTTTTAATGTAGTCCTTGACTTCCAGCACCTTCAGGTCATCCTGGGCAGACAGCATATCTGCCAGATAATAAATATCTTCTACAAAAGAACAGATCACCCGGATCCCAGCAACATCCGATAACTTCTCTTCGATATTTTCCACCGTCAGTTCAAAGCCTTTCCGGCGCATCTTCTCAATGATGCTCAAAGGTTCTTTTACACGGCTTTCAATAGACTCAAACGGATTTCTCTCATGCCGGAGGGAGAATTCGTCATTCAGCACATTAAGCTTGGTCTCTATCTCCCGGATCGCGCAGCGGTATTCCATCATCAGATACATAAATGACTGGAGTTCCCCAAGTATCGTGGCCTGCTGCCTGTCCTCCAAATAGTTCTTCAGGGCTTCTGCATCCATTCTGCTTCCTCTGATCCATATATCTTTCTCGTTCATGTCTTTTGTGTTTCAATTTCCTCCTGCATAGTATTTCCGGTACAGATTTTCTCTACGGTCTTCCTTTGTCGGAAAACTGCTCCGATACCGTTCCACATCGCAATCCATTTCATAACATAACAAAACTTCTTCCGGACATCCGTCAGGAATACTGATCTTCTTTCCTGCCGGCAGAAATGAGCCATCCGGTCTGTAGATTCCGGAATCCCCTGAATAATACTGCTTTTCCATCCGTCCCGCACAGTTAACCCCTGCCACATACACCTGATTTTCTATCGCCCTGGCACGCAGCAGACAGTCCCAATGCTCCCTCCGGGACGCGGGCCAGTTTGCCGGCACCAGGATCAGATCCGCCTGCCGGGACAGTATCTGAAACGGTTCCGGAAAACGCAGATCATAACAGATCTGTACTCCGATCCGAAAATCCCCAAACCTGCAGACAGGAATCTCTGTTCCCCCCTGAAACATCTGTGTTTCTCCGCCATACCGAAAAGGATGCAGTTTAGCATAATCCAACAGCGTTCCTTCCTGCGACACAAGAGAATAATGATTTTCGCACCGTTCTCCGGCATCTTTTACCCAGCCGATTCCCACTGCCATCCCATATTTATCCGCCAGCTCCCGGGCAAGCCCTATCGTCTCTCCCTGTTCTTTCGTATACTCTGTACGCATGGAAAAACCGGTCAGGCTCATCTCCGGAAGCAGAAAAAGATCTGTCCTTTCATTCTGCAAAAGGTTCATACACTGTTCCACTTTCCGGAGGCTTCCCTCTCTGTCCTCCCAGCATATCTGTATCTGCCCCAGCCCTATCTTCATCCGCCGATCCCCACCTTATACACAGCTGTTTTCTATTTTACATGATAATGCACGGTTTGTCGATGAAGATTCTTTCCCTTTTGCAAATTTTATGATATACTTGCAATATTGGCGCAGCAGCGCCAGATCAGAATTGTTAAACTGGAGGAATATGAATGGAAAATTTATACATACCTGAAAATTACCATTCCGATCTGTCCCTTTATGACACGCAGATCGCGATCAAGACTGTCAAAGATTTCTTTCAGCAGACACTGTCGGAACGTCTCTATCTGCTCCGCGTATCCGCTCCCCTTTTCGTGACGCCGGAATCCGGCCTGAACGACAATCTGAACGGAGTGGAGCGTCCGGTCACTTTCGGAGTAAAAGAGCAGAATGACCGTCCGGTCGAAATCGTACACTCTCTTGCCAAATGGAAACGCTACGCGCTGAAACAGTACGGGTTCCATATCGGCGAGGGACTCTATACAGATATGAACGCGATCCGCAGAGATGAAACCACAGACAATATTCATTCTATATATGTGGATCAGTGGGACTGGGAAAAAATCATTCTGAAAAAAGACCGGAATATTACATTTCTGAAAGATACTGTCCGGGAAATCTATAAGGTCCTGAAAAAAACAGAGAAATATATGGCTATCCGGTACGATTACATTGAAGAGATCCTTCCTAAAGAGATTTTCTTCATCACAACTCAGGAGCTTCTGGATCTCTATCCCAATCTCCCTCCCAAGGAAAGAGAAGACCGGATCGCACGGGAAAAAGGCGCCGTCTTCCTGATGGAGATCGGCGACAAGCTCACAAACGGCGAACCCCACGACGGACGCGCTCCGGATTACGACGACTGGCACCTGAACGGTGACATCATCGTATGGTACCCTGTATTAAACCGTTCCCTGGAGCTGTCTTCTATGGGAATCCGCGTAGATGAAGAAGCTCTGCAGCGCCAGCTTACCCTGGCAGGCTGTGAAGAGCGCTCCGAACTGCCGTTCCAGAAAGCGATCCTGGAAAAACAGCTGCCATATACCATAGGCGGCGGTATCGGGCAGTCCCGTATCTGCATGTTTTTCCTGCGGAAAGCTCATATCGGAGAAGTACAGTCGTCCATCTGGCCGGATCAGATCCGCGAGACGGCTCTTCAGAATCAAATCGTACTGCTGTAAAGAAGGTGTGATCATGAGAGAAAGGCTGACCAAAAAGGACGTAGAAAAGATCCAGCAGGAAATCGACCACCGAAAACTGGTCGTCCGCCCGGAAGCCATCGAAGCAGTAAAAGAAGCCCGCGCCCAGGGTGACCTGAGCGAAAATTTTGAATACTACGCGGCAAAAAGAGACAAAAACCAGAACGAAAGCCGTATCCGTTACCTGGAGCGGATGCTGAAAACCGCAGTGATCGTAGAGGACCACACCGCCTCTGACGAGGTGGGCCTCAATAAGACCGTCACCGTCTATATTGAAGAAGACGACGAATGCGAAACTTACAAGATTGTTACCAGCATCCGGGGCAACTCCATGAAGAACCTGATCAGCATAGAGTCCCCTCTGGGCAAAGCCCTGCTGCACCACAGAACAGGCGACCGCGTCACCATACCTGTCAGCGACGATTACAGTTATGATGTGGTGATCCGGGAAATCAAAGACACTGCGGATGATGAAAATGATGATATCCGCGGTTTTTAAAGGTGGGAACGCATCAGCCGAAAGAAAATGCCCGAGACCGTCCTGCATCTGCAGGACGGTTCTCTTTCTTTTTCCTTTCAAAATCTCATTTCCCCTGTCTCCTTTTCTTCAACCATAGTTCCGCTGACGGCCGCGCCGCAGGCCGCTTCCTCTTTAAAATCCGCCAGAATAAGCTCCGCCCCGAACATGCTGCTGCAGATCTCCTGAAGTACCGGATTCATCCGCAGTCCGTTGCCGGATGCCACAAGACGCTCCGCCTTCAGATCTGTCCCTTCCCGCATCAGACAATACATATCATACAATTCCCGGGCCATTCCTTCCAGTACGCCATAAGTCAGACTTTCCGGAGTAAAATTATCCTCGCCGATATTTGTAATGCTTCCGCGAAGTCCGGGTTCTACCCTCGTTCCGTTAAAAGCAGTGCAGACTTTCAGACGATCCGCATCTTTCTTTCCTCTTTCCGCCAGTTCTGCCATCACAGCATATTGGGAGGCCTCTTCCATCCCTGCCGCTTTTGCATAACTTCTGAAGAAATGCTCCAGCACCGCATAGGCCCGGCCGCCGCACAGAGAAGCTCCTACAAGCAGATACTTCCCTTTCACAAAAGGGCGCGCCTCTATCCCCGGCGCTTCAAAATACTGGTCCGAAAGCGCCGAGATCTGGCCGCCTGTCCCCATGTTCAGCAAAAGTATATTCTTATGGATTCCTACGGACCCCAGAAAACTTGCCTGATTATCGCCCAGTGCCGCCGTAACAGGGATCCCCTGATATCTGCCCAGCTCTGTGAAGTCTTCCGTTATCTCCGGGAGAATGGACGGATCTATCCCCATCTCTTTCATGGCATCTTCGCGGAAACCGCCTCTTTGGACATCAAAGAACCCAAGACTCGCCGCGTTGCTTATATGTACCAGGGGATACTTTCTTCCTGTCAGAATCATTCCCAGATAATCCCCTATCGTACACAAAGACACTGCTTCCTGCGGAACCAGACCGTTTCTCAGATTATAGAGATGGCTGATCAGTCCATAACCGGAGGCAATGAACACTCCTGTTTTGTCCATCACTTGTTCCGTCAATGGTTTGTGCCCATCCGATGAGAGATTACCTCTCCCGTCCTGCCAGGTATAGAGAGGACTTATATGTCTTCCCTTCCGGTCCAGATATACGATTCCATGCATCTGTCCGGTCAGGCCGATCGCGCCTGCTTCCGGACAGCATGCCAGGAGCTCCTTTACAAGGTCCGCTGCTTTGTCAAGAATCACATCCACGTCCTGGATCCGTTCCCATTCATGCTCCGTTTTTATAAAGCTTCCATTCTGCACTGTCCTGGCTTCAAGCACCTGCCTTTTCGCCACATCCAAGACCACACCGCTGATGGTGGTCGTTCCGATATCGATTCCTATTGCTTTCATAGTGATCCAAACCTCTTTTTTAATTCTTCCAGAAATATCTTCAATCTTCATCTTATCGAAAATCACTCTGAAATCATCTTTGCGGCGGACGCAGTTTTCCTGTCCTCCGGGCACTGCTGTTGACTGCTAAAACTTTCATTGTGTGCTTCTCTTTTTTAATACCAGCCGAACAGTGAACGGTTTTGATTGAGCTGGCCGATTGCATCCATGTCATCCAAAGTCAGAGAAAAATCAAAGATATCCAGATTTTGTGCCATCCGATCTTTATGCACTGACTTTGGTATGACAGCGATCCCGTTTTGCACCAGATAGCATAGCGCCACTTGTGCGGCGGATTTTCCATGTTCGGCGCCAATCTGGTTTAACAGCGGCTCGGCAAAAATATCCGTCTGTAAATCATTTAAAGATTTCTCAATACCAGCTTTTGCCTTTTGGTAGCTGGCGCTGGACCGGTACAGTTTCGTGGTGAGAAAAATATCCTGCCGTGGCAGACCGCTTTCCCGAACCGCTTTGCCCACCATCTCCTCATTATCATACATCTGTGCTGTATCAATCAGCTGGTATCCCAGCTCCAACGCATCCTGAATACACCGCTTGCCTTTCTCCCCCCGCACATCCCATGTGCCGAAGCCAACCATTGGCATTTGTACGCCGTTATTCAATGTTAAATTATTCATTGCAGTTTTCCTCCCGCTTATGCACAGCGGCTGCATGTTTCTCAACCTACACTTTCACGACAGATTAAGGAATTAGAGGATGAGTTGGGTAAAAAGCTGTTTACCCGAAGCAACTACAGCATTAAGCTGACGGAAGAAGGGATGCTTCTACGAAAAAGATATGTTCTCGGATTCGACGGCCTTGTCAATACAGGCCCGGACAGCGATATCTGCTTCCGGCCTTTGGAACCGGCGCTTGAATCACCCATGTATATCATCTGGAAAAAATATCAAATGTTTACTCCTGTGGCCTCGCTGCTTCTGGAAGAACTGAAAAGGAATTTTGGATCTCTTTAAATATGGGCCTCGATACGCTGTACATATAGTACGGCGTCCCAGGCCCATTATAATCAATATTTCCTACGCCCGCTTCCACCTGAGCGTCACTTTGAAAAGATCTCCGTCCGTCTCCACCTTGCATTCTCCATTCTGCAGTTCCGTGAAACTCTGCACGATGGCAAGGCCCAGGCCGCTGCCTTCGGTATTCCGGGACAGATCTCCGCGCACGAACCGTTCCGTGATCTCGTCCGGAGAGAAATTCATCTCTACCGCGGACATGTTTTTAAATGTTACAGTCACTTCTCCATCCTGGTCTTTCAGGTCAATGTAGACTCTGGAATGGGGCATAGAGTATTTCAGGCAGTTCTGAAGCAGGTTGTCGATGATCCGGTAAGTTCTCTGGGGATCCAGGGAAAGGATGCACTTCTCATCCGGCAGGTTCCACCGGATATCCAGCGTGCTCTCCGCGATCTTGTCTTCATTCTCCAGATGCACCTGTTTGATCAGATTCACCAGATCCACATCCGTGAAATTCATCGTGATATTATTGGTAGTCGCCTTGCTCACTTCGAAAAGATCCTCTATCAGGACTTTAAGTCTCTGGGATTTCCGATCCAGCGTATCCACATATTCTCTGCGCTCTTCCTCTGTCAGATCTTCCTTTTTCAGCAGATCCACGTATGTGATAATCGCGGTAAGCGGCGTCTTCAGGTCATGGGATACATTGGTGATCAGCTCTGTCTTCATATTGCGGCTTCTGACCTCTTCATCCACTGCCTTGCGGAATCCTGCCTGAATAGCCGAAAGCTGATCCCGGATGGGATTCAAAAGACCCATATCCTCGTCCGTCGGGGTATTCAGGTCGCCGTCAGCAATGGCGCTGGTCGCGTGCAGCAGCTTCCGGTAATCGTCCTGGATCTCCCCGCATTTTTTCTTGATCAGTACATAAAGCACAGCGGAATAAATGATCGCCCCGGCGACTCCTCCGATCCATATACAGCAGAGGGCGATCACGATCACTCCGTTTAACCCCACCAGCTTCCAGATATTTTTGGTCAGATTCTCATCCAGTTTAATATCCGTCGCCCAGTGATACAGGCGCATCCACTGCTTTTTCAGCCAGCGCCAGAGCGCCACACAGAGCATCCGCTCTTTCAGCGTGCGGATAGGGTGCGTCAGATAAGGCAGGAGGGACGCCGCCAGCCAGTACCAGCAGAAGGCGTAGCAGAACCAGGACAGCCAGATCAGCCCGGTCGCCGTGTTCGCCACCGCCGATTCTCCGATCCCGGCGCTGAGCAGATTATCTGTCAGACTGCTGGATAATGTATAATATCCAAATTCTGTGAGCATCACCGACATGGACACTGCAAATCCCGATACGCCTATACACGCCACCACTTCGGTCGGCAGGCAGAACAGGCGGTTTCTCCGAAGTCCCAGCACCGGTATATTCTGCAGCACCAGCGCCGCCGCAATCATGACCACCGTCAGCACCAATACGCCTACTATGTAGCCGCTGTGCTCATACGCCTGATGTTCGATCCAGTAATCATTATAACCGGTGCCATAGTTTGAAATCGTATGGACGCCGAATGCAAAAGTAGCGTTCTGGATCTGAGGCCGGGGAATTTGCATCAGCAGTTCGTCTCCCTGATAAGGATCCACGTCCACAGCCACTGTTGCTTCCTCTGACGAGGTAGCGACGGTCTCCTCCGTATATTCCTCTGTATAGACGGTCTCCGTATATTCGTCCTCCGTATAGTAATCCCCGTCGTAGAGACCGTTGTCTTCCATCAGATCCGCCATGGTCCCTTCCTGCAGATAATAAAGGAGCTCTGCCTCATCCATTTCCAGATTCCAGGAATCCCGCACGCTGGGCACGCCCCTGCTGTCGTAGGAGATGACCAGGCCGGCTTCGTAATACTGTTTTACAAACTCCCCTTCATCATAGATCACGTCCGACAGATTCCCGTCCGTTCCATACTCACGGTCCACAGACACGCCATAGCTGTAATAATCGTTCATACTCTGAACCATCGTGTACTGATTGCGCATGTTCCGCATCAGCCTGCTGGCCGCATCCTGGAGACTGACAATCTCATCTTCCGTCAATTCGTTTGTATTGCTTCTCTGGGTAAAATACTGGTATGCGTCCATATCCGGCGTCGTCTCATAATTCATATAGTAGACCGCGGAACGAACATAACGCATAAACTCATCGTCCGCCGAAAACACCGGAGCATGCTCATCCGATTCCTGCAGAGACTCCTGTGCCTCCGTTATATTTTTCTGCGCCTTTTCTCTAAAATACGGATACACGGCGCACATGGCCGCAGCCGCCAGCGCGGCGCACAAAATCACGGCCAGAATACCTTTTCCACTACTGTTTTTCCATTTTATAGCCAACACCCCACACCACCTTTAAATATTTTGGATTCTTGGGATTGATCTCGATCTTTTCACGGATATTTCTCACGTGAACCATGATCGTGTCGGAATTTACCGCTTTTTCATTCCAGACCCGTTCATAGATCTCATCCGCGGAAAATACCCTGCCCGGATGTTTCATGAGCAGCAGAAGAATCCGGTACTCCATGGGCGTCACCTTCACCGGGACGCCGTCCACGCGAAGCTCCACCTTCTCTTCATCCAGTTCCAGACCGCCAATCCTGTATATGTGTCCTTCATCGTTGTTTCCGTTTTTCAGTTTCTCCAGATACCGGCTGTAGCGCCGGAGCTGGGAGTTTACCCTCGCCAGCAGTTCCAGCGGGGTAAAGGGTTTCGTCACATAGTCGTCCGCCCCCATATTCAGCCCCAGGATCTTATCCACTTCTTCTGACTTGGCAGAGAGCATGATGACCGGAAAATCATAGTCCTTCCTCATCTCCATTACCATCTGGATCCCGTCCTTGCGGGGCATCATCACGTCCACGATCGCCAGATGGATTTCTTCCCGGTAGATAATCTCCAGTCCTTCGATCCCGTCCGCGGCTTTGTACACTTCATAACCCTGGCTCTTCAGATAGATCTCGATCCCGTCCCGGATCTCTTTGTCATCTTCCACAACCAGCACATGATATTTCTCCATAATCCTCTCTCCTCCTGCCTTTCATAAGGCGCCGCTCCTCCCTTCCGTCTTTCATCTGACGAAGTCATTGTAGCGCCCGAATCTTAAAAACAAATGCAGGTATTTCTAAAGAAAAACTAAAGAAAACCTGCATATCATTCTATACGTCTGTCCGGTGAACTTCAAATACATCTTCTTCCAGCCTGTCCACCCGCAGGACAAAATCAAATCTATCCACTTCCGTGCACATCCAGTAATCCGCTTCCGGAAACACCTGGTTTTCCGGGTCGAAAAAGCGCTGCACCGTGGGATCCTTCCGAAGCGTCTCCAGCTCTTTCCTCATGTCAGGCTCCTGCCCTTCCAGGATTCCTTTGATATACCGTCCGCAGAGTACATCCTCCGGAGCGTCTTCCAGGCCTTCCAGGCCCATGCAGACCAGCGACACTTTCTCATATTCCTTTTTCCGGATGTAACGCGCCACTGCCCTCGCGTTTACCAGGCTTCCGGTCAGAATCTCATCCGCATGAAGCGCGTTCGCCACCCCCTGGGTTCCCGCGCTGGTGGTATGTACGATCGTCTTCCCCCGCAGATCCGCATGCTCTGTCTGGGACGGAGAATTGCCGTAGTCAAATCCCGGCAGAATCACCCCATGGCGCTCCCCTGCCAGAAGGTACTCCGGATGTTCCCCTCTCAGAGCATATGCGCGTTCCTTGGATCCCACCGGAAGGATTCGTCCTGCTCCCCTCGCCATCAGATAGCATTCCAGGGAAAAAGCACGGAACACATCGATGACGACCGTCAGCCCTTCTGCTTTTTTCGCTCCTTCGATCATATGTAAAATCTGTACATCCATAGACATCTCCTCCGTAAAGCATCCTCTTCCGCCGCGCATAATCCCGCTTCTTCCGGCGCATACTGGCAGGGAAAGGAGGCGTTTCCATGTCTGAACACCATACCGCGCCCAGACAAAAAAAGTCCGTCCGAAAGGCAGCGGACAACATCTCCGGACTGAACTCCTGCTCTGCGCAGGACTGTACCGGACTGATCCCCGCCGGTCTGGACAATGAGGCGGAACTGGAAGCCTATCAGGAACTTTATTCTTTCCTTCCGGAACCGCCCGAAGATTAGTTTCCGATCCCTGCGGGACTCCCGTATGCCCGCAGGGACCGTCTTATCTCATCTGCTCTTCAATCTCTGTCTCGGTGGCCTTCATGGCGCTCAGCGTCATATCGAGGAGACGGTCCAGCTCCCAGCCGAGCTGTTCCGCTCCGGTACGTATGATATCCCTGGAGCATCCCACAGCAAACCTCTTGTCTTTGAATTTCTTTTTCAGGCTGGACAATTCCATATCGGTGCAGCTCCTGGAGGGACGCATCCTGGCCGCCGCGCCGATCAGCCCCGTCAGCTCATCCGCGGCGAACAATACTTTTTCCATCTCATGCTCCGGCTTCATGTCGCTGCAGATCCCATATCCATGGCTGCAGACTGCATGTACCAGAGCGTCCTCCGCATCAATCTCCGCCAGCAGTTCCGGCGCTTTCCGGCAGTGCTCTTCCGGATATTTTTCATAGTCCACATCATGGAGAAGCCCGCAGAGTCCCCAGAAATCTTCATCTCCGTATCCCAGTTCTTTCGCATACCAGCGCATCACCGCTTCCACCGTCAGCGCATGCTGGATGTGAAACGGCTCCTGATTATATTTTTTCAGCAGAGCAAGCGCCTGCTCCCTCGTCACTTTCGTCTCCATATGCATTCTCCTTCTTTCTTCTGTCAGCCGATCCCCAGTACCGCCGGAAGTATCCAGGCGCCGATCACATAATACAGCAGCAGATGCGCCGGGTAAAACCAGTAAAACAGCCATCTGGGCTGACGGCCTCTTTCTCCATTATATCTCCAGATCAGCAGAAATGCCAGCGGGGCCGTAAGCTCCCACAGACAGCACGCGGCTCCCACGATACACTGCCATTTCCGATTGTCCCGCAGCAGATACAGAATTCCGATAAACAGCACGCCGAACGCTCCGTAATCTGTGTGAAGGAATTCCGCCAGCACGGCTCCCGCCGCCAGGATCAGCACCTTCAAAGCGGTGTTCGTCCCATACCTGCGGACCGCCAGCATCGCCAGAAGTCCGATCAGCAGCGTGAAAAATACGTTCTGGTACTGCCAGTCGGGCACCTGATTCCACAGCGCCAGATCAAACGGGATTTCGCTGACCAGGGCAAAAATTCCCAGGCGTACCGCATATTTCTTCACATCATGGGTGTGGCAGAATCCTTCCACAAGCAGAAAACAGAAGATCGGAAACGCCGGCCGGCCGATCATCCGGAGTACGCCGTCCACTGCGAAAATCGTTTCCCACTGTTCCGCAAAATGGTATCCCATCGGAGATCTTCCCCAGATATTCAGCACAAAATTCTCCAGAATACCCGCCCCGATATGATCGATGGCCATCAGGATGATCGCCGCCCATTTCAGCGCGCTTCCTGTGATTCCAGTCCTAGTTTTCATATTTTTCCGCAATTTCTCCCTGTCTCTTGTAGATGGATCTTTCCGGCACTACGCCGCGTACAGAAGACAGCGGATAAATATTGCTCTCCCGGCCTACCACCGTGCCCGGGTTCAGAATAGAGCCGCAGCCCACTTCCACATTGTCGCCCACCATAGCGCCGAACTTTTTGATTCCGGTCTCAATATCTCCTTCCGGCGTGTGTACCTTCACCAGTTTTTTATCAGATTTTACATTAGAGGTGATGGAACCGGCTCCCATATGCGCTTTATAACCCAGGATAGAATCTCCCACATAATTGTAATGAGGCACCTGCACCTTATTGAACAGGACCACATTTTTCAGCTCCGTGGAATTGCCCACCACAGCGCCTTCCCCCACCAGGGCGTTGCCGCGGATGAAAGCGCAGTGGCGTACTTCCGCATCCTTTCCGATGATGGCCGGTCCATGGATATAGGCCGTCGGCGCTACTTTCGCGGATCGGGCAACCCACACGTCTTCGCCTCTTTTTTCATATTCCTCCGGATCAAGAGTTTCCCCAAGCTTCAGGATAAACGCTCCGATCTTCGGCAGCGCTTCCCAGGGATAGGTCAGCCCTTCAAAAAGATCCGCCGCAATCGTCTCATTCAGGTCATACAGGTCATGAATCGTTATCTTGCTCATGTGTCAGTCTCCTTTTTGGTTGTTTTCTTATAATAAACGGCGGCCGCCTCAAAATACGGCCTCATGGCAAAATGCTGCCTGCTGTGCAGCACCTGCTCCGTTTTGCTTCTCACAAAATGCTCCAGTTTCCCCATGTACTCATCCGAAGTAATCTCCCCGTTCGCCACATAAGTCAACCCTTTTTCCCAGCTGGCTGTGAGTTCCGGATTCAGAAGCGACCGGATGGATACGTTTACCACGTCAAAGATATTTTCCCCCAGAAGGGTAGGCGTAATGATCTGTGTCTTTTTGTTCAAAGCTATGTATTTATTATTGACCAGTTTTTTCAGGATCTCCGCCCGCGTGGCGCTGGTGCCGATCCCGCTTCCCTTGATCTGGGCCCGAAGATCCTCGTCCTCGATCAGCTGTCCTGCGTTCTCCATGGCCAGAATCATGGAACCGGAGTTGTAGCGCTTCGGCGGAGAAGTCTCTCCTTCCTTGATCTTCGCTCCTTTCACCGGGAGCGCCGTACCTTTCCTAAGCTTCATAAGCGCTTCCAGCATCGTGGCATCGCAGCCGGTCTCTTCTTCCTTATCATCGCCGTCTTTTTTCTTCTTTTCATTCATATTCAGCGTAACCTTCAGATATCCTTCCTCCTGCAGCGCCCGGAAACTGGAGAAAAATTTCTCTGTTCCCATCTGCGTAGTCAACGCCACCTTCTGGTAGACTGCCGGAGGATAAAAAACGGCGAGAAAGCGCCGGACAATCGTTTCGTACACCTGTCCTGCCGTACCGCTGAGACTTTTCAGCGCCCCGAGCCCCTGTCCCGTGGGAATAATCGCATAATGGTCGGTGATCTGTTTATCGTTGGTGTAACGGCTCTTTCCGATGGACTTGTAACTTTCTTTCTCCAGAATCTCCCGGACATATTCCGCCGCCGGACCGTACTGGGCAAGGCCGCTTATGTTTTTCCGGATCTCCTTGGCCACAGCGCTGGAAAGCACCCTGGCATCCGTCCTGGGATAAGTCACCAGCTTCTTCTCATACAGTTCCTGCACAATCCTCAGGGTCTCATCCGGACTGATCTTGAATCTCCGTGAGCACTCGTTCTGAAGTTCTGCAAGATTGAAAAGCAGAGGCGCATATCTCGTCTCCTTCTTTTTCTCCGCAGAAACCACACTCGCCTCCCTGGGGCGGATCTCTTTCAGCCTGCGGATCAGCTCCTCCGCATCTTCCTTCTTTTTAAATCCGTTTTCTTTGTACAGGAGCGGAGACTGATAATACGCGCTTCCCTCCACCGCGCGCCATTCACCATCAAAAGTTTTTCCCGCCAGTTCCTGGGACAGAAGCACCCGGTAAAACGGCGTCTTCACAAAGTTTCGGATCTCCCGCTCCCTGCGCACCACCATACCCAGGACGCAGGTCATAACCCGGCCCACGGAAATCACCGTGTATTTGGTATTTTGAAAGCTGGATATCGCACGCCCGTACTGCAGCGTCAAAAGCCTGGAAAAGTTGATCCCCATCAGATAATCTTCTTTGGCGCGCAGATACGCGGAAGCCGACAGGTTGTCATATTCCGACAGATCCTTCGCTTCCCGGATGCCCCTCAGAATCTCTTCTTCCGTCTGGGAATCGATCCATACCCGGCGGCGCTGTTTTCCTTTTACACCCGCCATCTGCTCCACCAGACGGTAAATGTACTCTCCCTCCCGCCCGGAGTCGGTGCACACAAAGATACAGTCCACGTCCTGACGGTTCAGAAGCCCGCTGACGATCTGATACTGCTTTTTCACGCCGTCAATCACTTCATATTTCCATTCTTTGGGCAGAAACGGCAGCGTATCCAGCGACCATTTCTTATATTTTTCGTCGTACGCTTCCGGATAACTCATGGTTACCAGATGTCCCACGCACCAGGTTACAATCGCTTCCTCCGATTCCAGATAACCGTCCTGCCTTCTCACCCCCAGCTTCAGCGCCTTCGCAAATTCCTGCGCCACGCTGGGTTTTTCCGCAATATATAAAGATTTACCCATGTTGCTCTCTTTCTTCTCCGTTCACCCTGACAATTCTAGCACATTTGTGGTATAATGTCCACGTTCCAATTCGCCATGCGGAAACAGGAGCGGGTGTAGTTCCCCCGTCCGCTTTTCCCGGAACGCAGAGTGCGTTCCGGGAAAAGCGCGTGCGCAGCCAAAATACTTAAAAACTCCCGTTTCCATACGGCGAATGCCCCTGAGCGAGATGAAGCGCAGCGGAATCGCGCTTCCCGCCTCATCTCCTCCCCAGTCTATTTTTAGGAAAGGAAACTTCCATGACCATCACCGGCATCATCGCAGAATACAATCCGTTCCACCGCGGCCATGCATATCATCTGTCCCGCGCACGGGAAATCACCGGAGCAGACTTTGTTATCGTCGCCATGAGCGGAAACTATGTTCAGAGGGGCGTCCCCGCCATGTTCGACAAATATACACGGGCGGAGGCAGCTCTGCGAGGCGGCGCCGATCTGGTACTGGAGCTTCCTCTCTGCGCCGCCTGCGGAAGCGCGGAATATTTCTCCGACGGAGCCGTAGACCTGTTCATGCAGACCGGCATCGTCACTGATCTCTGTTTCGGCAGCGAGTGCGGAGACCTGGAGCCTCTTGCCGAGGCGGCAGCTCTGCTGTCCGATGAACCGGAAGAATACCGTTCTCTTCTGCGGCAGCACCTGCGAACGGGCGTCTCCTTTCCCCTGGCAAGAGCCACGTCGCTGCAGGAAGCTCTTCCTTCTGTGTCTTCCGATATGCTGTCCTCTCCAAATAATCTGCTGGGCATCGAATACCTGAAAGCGCTGAAGAGAAGAAAAAGCAGCATCCGCCCTCACACGATAGCCAGAGAAGGAGGCGGATACCATGAACTGACCATGGAAAAAGGATATTATGCCTCCGCCGGAGCTATCCGCAGGGAATTGATTCACAGCAAAGGAACTTTCACTGAGATGATACAGGCGCAGCTTCCTTCCCCCGGCATTTATCACTCTTACGAAGGGAAAACGCCCCTCACGGAGGACGCCTTCTCGCTTCTGCTTCTGCAAAGACTGCGAAGCATCCAGGGAACATCTCTGAATTCTTTTTTTGATGTGCCGGAAGAACTGTCCAACCGGATCTGGAACCGCCTGGATGAATTTACTTCCTTCAGTGATTTTGCGGAGCTTCTGAAATCCCGGAACCTGACCCGTACCGCAGTCAACCGGGCGCTCCTGCATATCCTTCTGGATATTCGGCAGTACCGACGTGCGGATCATCTGCGGGTACTTGGTCTGCAGAAAGAAGCGAAAGTTCTTCTGAATCTGTTGAGCACCCATGGCCGGCTTCCGCTGCTTACCGGCCTTTCAGGAAGCGGTCTTCCGGAGCATACTTTCTACCCCGACCGGCTTTACGAGTCTGTCCGCTCTCTTGTTCACGGTATACCGTATCAGAACGAGCATCGGCGCAAAATGCTGATCGTTTAGTATAGGAGGAGGAGTAACTTGATACACTTTATCTGGAACCGGTTTACCCGTTTCGTAGACATTATTTCTCAGACCCACACATACAACACTCATGTAAGCAGACTGATCACCGTCAGCGCCATGGCAGCCGCCACTGTCCTGTCTCTTATCTATCATCGGATCAATCCCGCCGGGACAGCCAATATCGCGCTGATCTATATCTTGACAGTGATTCTGATCTCCTATCATACGGACAAATACCGTTACGGGATCCTGGCGGCCATCTGCAGCGTTTTTTTTATCAACCTGTTTACTTATCCTTTTTTTGTATTTAATTTTGCCGTATCCGGATATCCGCTTACTTTTCTCTTCATGTACTTTATTTCCATTCTGACCAGCGCCACCACCTTCCGTCTGAAAGAACAGGCAAGACGGATCAAAGATGATGAAGACCTGATCATGGAAGCCGAAAAAGAAAAACTGCGGGCCAACCTGCTCCGGGCGGTATCCCACGATCTGCGCACGCCGCTGACCAGCATCATTGGCGCCAGCTCCTCTTATCTGGATAACGAAGAGACTCTTTCCGCAGAAGAAAAACGCAGACTTGTCTCTCAGATCTCCGAAGACGCGGACTGGCTGCTTCATATGGTGGAAAATCTGCTGTCTGTTACGCGTATCACCGACAGCGGTGCCAATACCTTGAAAAAGAATCCGGAGGTCATGGAAGAAGTTCTTTTAGACGCCATCTCTACGATACGAAAACGTTATCCTTCCATGCAGATACACATGTCTCTTCCGGATGAGCTGCTGATCGTTCCCATGGATCCGCTGCTGATCAAACAGGTGATCATGAATCTGCTGGAAAACGCTTATTTCCATGCCCACAGCCAGAAACCGGTGGAATGTTTTCTGCGTTCCTCGGATGAATCTGCCAGTGTACACATCCGGGACTACGGAATCGGCATTCCAAAAGAACATACAGACGATATCTTTGACGCCGCTCCGTCTTCTCCTTCCTCTGCTTCCGACACACGCAAAGGAATGGGAATCGGACTGTCCATCTGCAAAGCAATCATAAACGCCCACGGCGGAAGCATCCATGCGGTCAGCCATCCGGACGGAGCCGAATTTTATTTTACACTGCCAAAGGAGGAACTCCATCATGAATCAGACGGTCAAAATCCTCGTCATTGAAGATGAAAAAAATATTCTCAGCTTTATCACTTCAGTCCTCTCTTCCCAGCACTATCAGGTGATCCCTGCCGCCACAGGCACGGAAGGCCTGTCCCTGGCTTCATCCCAGTGCCCGGATCTGATCCTGCTGGATCTGGGACTTCCTGACATCGACGGTATGGAGGTCATCTCAAAAATCAGAGAATGGTCCAGCGTTCCGATCCTGGTAATTTCCGCACGCGCGCTGGAAGACGACAAGGTACTGGCATTGGATGCCGGAGCGGACGATTATATCACCAAGCCGTTCGGTAATTCCGAACTTCTCGCCAGAATCCGTACGGCACTGCGCCACAGCAGCCGGATGCAGACGGACGGCGAACTGGCCGACCGTCCTTACCGTTCCAAAGGACTTATGATCGATTTTGAAAAAAGGATCGTTTCCAGAGATGGAAAAGAGATTCATCTGACTCAGAATGAATACAAAATTGTGGCGCTTCTCGCCAGAAACTGCGGCAGGGTTCTCACCTACGACCGCCTGATCGAACACATCTGGGGACCGTACTCAGAAAATGACAATACGATCCTTCGCGTCAATATGGCAAATATCCGGCGGAAGCTGGAGCCGAACCCGGCGGAGCCCGTCTATATCTTCACAGAAGTGGGCGTGGGATACCGGATGGCGGATGAAGATTGATCTTCGTCCGCTGTTCCGCTTTTCTATTTTTCTAAATCTCTCTTGAAAATCTTCTTGTTCAACGATATGATCAATATGCACCGTTCAGTGCAGTTTTCGGTATCTCACCAGAAGTTCCCCTAAATTATATTCTATTTGCTTTCTATATAATATTTGCAGTCGATTGACATACGTATTATTACGTATTATTATATAGTTACAGCAGGAAAGGAGCCTGTATATGCCAATGACGCCGCAGGAGATGATTCGTCTTCTGAAAAAACACGGTTTCGAAATAATCAACTAAAACAAGCAGGGCTAAAATAGGAGGTGTTATTTTATGGATAAAATCTTTTATCCGGCAATTTTCCATGAAGCGGAAGAAGGCGGATTCTGGATTTCTTTTCCAGATTTTCCGGAGTGTTTTTCTGAAGGCGATGATATGTCTCACGCTTACCGTATGGCAGTTGAAGCTCTTGGCCTGGCCATAACTTCCCGTGAACAGGAAAAAGAAAAGATTCCTGTTCCTACTGACTTCCATCAATTGTCAGTCTCTGAAAAAGAAAAAATTGTAATTGTTGAATTTGACATGCTGGCTTATTTGAAACGGACAAAATCCAGAGCGGTAAAGAAAACTCTGAGCATTCCAGAATGGCTGAATGAAGCCGCCTGTAATGCCGGGCTGAATTTCTCTCAGGTTCTTCAAGAAGCACTGATTGTAAAACTCAACGCAAAATAATCACTATGAAAATGTGCGGAAATCCCGCCGGAACAGTTTCAACATCCCGGCGGGCAACACAACAACCGACGATTCGTTAATTATATATTTGCCGTCTCCCTGATCTTTCTCAGCGCCTCCATCAGATTTTCCGCTTCTTCCACTCCATCCGGAACTGCTTTTCCCTCTCTGTTCAGCCAAATGCTTTTTATTCCCGCCTGTCCGGGACATTTTACATCGCTTTCCAGGGAATCGCCTATATGAATCACCTCTTCCGGCTTCAAACCGATTTTATCAAGCGCGTACTGGAAGATCTCTTTTCTCGGTTTTGAATATTTTGCCTGTTCACTGGTGAACACTCCGGCCGGGTGGATGCCGTTTTTTTCCATAGATTCATAAATATACCGGTCATCACTGTTGGTCACGAAATAGACCGGCAGCGTAATCTGCTCTAAAAATTCAGCCGCATCTTCATACCTTCGTGCTGTGTATGAAAATTTTCCCCATTCACCTCTCCCAGCCTCTCTTTGAAGATTTTCCACCAGCAGCGGAATACCTCCTCCGGCGACTGCGCATTGCCGCTTTTATAAACCCTTTTTACCACTTCTGCCGAAATAGGCCCATTTTCATACACTGCCGTTCCATAATAATCCATAAAAATTGCTTTTAACATACTTCCACCTCTTATCTTTGAATACATGCGCCGCCAGACGCGCCACATAAAAAACTCCCCCGGGAGGCAGGAGGTTCAGGAACCTGCGCCCGGAGGAGTTTTTTATTGCCCTGGAGTGCCATTCCCATACGGATGTCTTTTTTATGGAGGATCTGCCGTATGGACACCAGGGTTTATCTTGTGCATATCTCCTGAGATTTCCAATAGAAAAAGCCGCCTTCACCCACCAGCCGACAATTCAAGAAAGGATGCGCCATTCATCCCCTCTGTTGGATGGAAAGCTCTCCTCGGGAGCTCATCTCATATGCCAAGCAGGTTTCCTGGCTTACGGATCTGACGCTCGCTCTCCCCTTCTCACATGTATCAGGGTTATGCAATGGGATATCGAGAGCGGGCTCTCCGAATACAGTGACCGGATCGTTCAGGATTCTCACCTGATTCCCTCTTCACGCCTGACGGCGCGCACTTGACACAGCATCTTCTGCACGATTCCATTATAGGCTTCCCATAGAAGAAAGTCAAGCGGTTCTGTATAACTTCCCGTCTTCCAGACGGTAAATCTGATCACAGTTCTCCAGCGTACTCGTCCGGTGCGCGATCATCAGCAGCGTGCACCGCCCCCGGAAGCGCTCCACCGCCTCCATGACCGCCTGCTCCGTTTCTGTATCCAGGGCGGAAGTCGCCTCATCCAGCACCAGGATCTCCGGCTGCTGGTACAGCGCTCTGGCGATCCCGATCCTCTGGCGCTGTCCTCCGGAGAGACGCACTCCGGACTCGCCCACCATTGTATCCAGTCCGTCGTCCAGACCGTCCACAAACTCCAAAAGCTGTGCTTCCTCCAGTGCGCGCCGCACTTTCGCTTCCGAGATCTCCGAATCCGGGATACCAAACGCCACATTCCGCCGGATCGTATCGTCTGCCAGATAAATGCTCTGGGGAATGTATCCCAGTTTATGCCCCCAGGCGTCCGGATAGTCGCGAATGTCACTGTCTCCGTAACAGATCCTGCCCTGATCCGGGCTCAGCAACCCCAGAAGCAGGTCCATAAACGTGGTCTTGCCCGCCCCGGAACTTCCCACGAGCCCTATGGATTTTTTCAGCGGCAGCTCCACCGACAGATCCGACAATATTTCTTTCTCCGTCCCGGGATACCGGAATGTCACATGCTCAAACCGGACCGCATCCGCAGCCGGGAGCCGTCTATAGTCTCTCTCCGGCGGACGTTCGTTTTTCTTCGCGCCCGCCTCCTGCAGATCTTCATAGATGCGGTCAATAGAAGGTTTCAGAAACAGGATCCCGTTCAGCAGATTATTCACCTGGTTCACAGACGGCAGCAGCCGGAACGCGGCCATGGCGAACACCGAGAGCTGGGGAACCAGTTCCTGCACGTCGGCTCCCATCTGTAGTTTTACCAGGATCGTCGCCAGCACGCCGCAGACGCAGACCGTTTCGATCAAATATTTGGGCGCGTTGCGGTAAAACTGGCTCTTTTTCAGGCTGGACGCATAATATCTTCCATTTTCCTCATAAGCGCGGACAAAATAATTCTCCCGCGCCAGAACCTTGATCTCTTTGATTCCGCCCAACGCCTGGTTGACCGCCTGAATCATCTTTCCATTGTAAATCTGATTCTGTTTTCCATAATCGACAGTACGCTTCCGCATGATCGCAAAATAGAAATAAGAACACAGTCCCAGCAGCGCCGCCACCACCAAAGTGATCACCACGTCCGTATACAGCAGATACACTGCCAGCATGGCGATGATCAGAAGGTTGGAAACCAGATCGATCACATCCATCACCAGTTCATACAGGTTGTTTACATCGGAAGTCACACTGCGCAGGATCTCTGAAGAATTCTTTTCCAGATGAAACGGATACGGTTTCTTCATATAATTTCTCATCAGCCGTCCCGACAGCTCCAGCCGGTTGTTAAATACGAACCGGAGCTGTACATATTTCGCAAACAGCAAATAGGTGTTCTTTATTAAATAAACCGCGATCAGCAGCAGTCCCAGCCAGATCAGAAGTTCTCTCTGGGATTCTGCCCCCACCAGTCTTCCAAACCACTGAAACAGCGCGTTATCTGTCCCGTCTGTGTCCATGACCAGCTGTACAAAGGGCAGAATCAGAGAGACGCCCATCAGTTCCAGCACGGATCCTGCAAATAACATACAGAACAGAACCACAAATTTGATCTTCTGTGTTCGGTTAAAAATCATACGGATTTTTTGGATCATATTTTCTTCCTCTTTTTATATTGTTCCAGAAGTGTGTTGTACATATGCATCCGGTACCGGTTAAAGAGTTCCAGACCGCCGCAGCAGAGAATGCCGGCAGCCAGGATCGGAATGACCGCGTACCTTCCCGACACGGGCAGGCGGTCTGCCATCAGCACAAACAGACATCCATAGGCAAGCGCTGCCGCAAGGCAGAGATAAACGGCGAACCTTGCCGGATACCAGAACCGCTCCGACATACGGGAGTTCAGGAGCAGTTTCTGCAGCGCAGAACTTCCGAAGGAAAACAAAAGCAGCATCCAGACCGCTTCCACCGGCAGATACGCTTCTTTTCCGCACAGCGTATACAGCAGCAGAAGCAGAATGGTCATAGAAGTAAACAGATACGATGTGCCGATGCATACCGGCTTCAGTACCCGGTATAATCTCCATATACGTTTCAAATCTTCTCCTCCTCTCCTACAGACATCCCAGTTTTTCTTTCACTGACTTTGCATACTGGCGGGATACCGTAAGGCGTTCCCCATTGCTCATCGTCACCTGCATGGTTCCGCCAAACTCCGGTTTCAGAGACTGAATCTGGTTGAAATTGATGATCAGCGATTTGGAAGCCCGGAAAAAGTCGCTGCTCTCCAGACGTTCCTCCAGTTCATAGAGCCGCAGCGGAGTCTCGTACACCTCAGTCTCCGTATACAGGAACGTCTTCTTTTCTACCGTATCAATATAAAGGACCTGGCTCACATCCAGAAGATAGGTCTGCTGGTCCTTATGTCCGGTCAGCTTGCGGTCCGCCATCCGCAGCATTTCCAGGATCCGGATCACCTGTTCGTTGGTCTGCCTGCACCGGATCGTAATCTCCAGATCCTCCGCGGACGGATCCTCTTCCATTCTGATCTTCAACCCTCTTCCTCCTCTTCTGCCGTCTTTCGCATAGTATAAACCGCTTTTTCATCCTGTGCAATCCCTTCCGCCCTGACCTGCAGTTTTCGGGGCCTGACCTGCACATTTCAGAACCTGTAGCATTTTTCCCTGCGGTACTTTTCTTTCGTCCATTTTTATGTCATGATAAATACTGAGAACAACATATCAAAATGAAATGGGAAGGAAAATGAATCGCATTTTAATTGTAGATGACGACAAAGAACTCTGTGCCCTGATTAAGCGCAGCGTTCTGTCAGAAGATATAGAAACAGATTTTTGCAATAATGGGAAAGCAGGTTTGGCGAAACTAAAAGAAACGGACTATCAGCTTGTAATACTTGATATTATGATGCCCGGAATGGACGGCTTTGAAACGCTGGAACAGATCCGAAAAGAAAGCAGCATTCCCATCCTGATGTTTACATCCAAAAATGACAGTGCATCCAAAGTACGCGGCCTGCGGGCTGGAGCTGATGATTATTTAACAAAGCCTTTCGACATGGATGAGCTGATTGCCCGCATCCTTTCCCTCATTCGCCGGTATACCCGGTTTAACCAACCGGAAGGGGCTTTGCAGCAGCTTGATTTTGACGGCTTGAAAATTGACATTGATAACCGCACGGTTGTCACAGTCAACGGAATCTTTGAACTCCCTCCGAAAGAGTTTGATTTGCTTTTCTTTCTTGCCAAATATCAGGGGAAGATTTTGACAAAGCAAAGGATTTACGAAGAAGTCTGGGGAGAAGAATACTGTTACGATGACAGCAGCATTATGCCAATTATCAGCCGCTTGCGGAAGAAATTAGAAGAAAATCCCAGAGCTCCAAAATATATTCAGACTATCAAAGGGATCGGTTACCGTTTTAATAAGGAGGTATGACCTTTGTTTACGGAATTGGTTATGTATATATCAATCATCATCGCCGCTGTTTCTATTCTGATTTCTGGTCTTGTAATCAGACGTGCAAAGAAACAGATAGCGGAAATGGCTGACGCGTTGGCAGACATCAAGAGCGGCAACGGAAACAGGCGTATTTTATCGGAAGAACATGAAATGATTGCTCCGCTTGCCTATAAAATCAATGAAATTGTTGTGTCTTATGAAAACCGGCTTACTGCGTTCCGTCAAACAGAAGAAACCAGCAGGCAGCTTATGACAAGCCTTTCCCACGATGTAAGAACACCTCTTACTACCTTAATCGGGTATCTTGACGCAGTACACAAGGGAATCGTTTCCGGAAAAGAAAAAGAGGATTACCTGGAAACCGCGCGCCGGAAAGCCTATAACCTAAAAGAGTATATTGATGTCCTCTTTGACTGGTTCAAACTGAACTCAAATGAATTTGTTATGGCAATCGATGCGGTTGAAGCCGCCGAGCTGACAAGAAACATCCTGATTGACTGGATACCGGTATTGGAAGATGCGCAGATCGATTACTGTATTGATATTCCCGAACAGCCTTTCCGGGTAAAACTTGACCCAGACGCATACACGCGGATATTGAATAACCTCATACAAAACGTGATTGCCCATAGCCATGCAGATAAAATAAACATATCTTTATCAGGGCAGGACACAGATATGAGAATCCTTGTATCCGATAATGGAATAGGAATTGGAAAAGAAGAATTGAAACATATTTTTGAACGGCTTTACAAATGCGATGCCGGACCGTCTGAAAAAGGAAGCGGTCTTGGACTGTCCATCACACATCAACTTGTCAAAAAAATGAACGGTACAATCAACGCAGAAAGTATACCGGGGAAAGGAACTGCTTTTACTTTGCTCTTTCCTCTGACGAAATAAAGCGCTCCCGCCATGGCGGCCTTTCATTGTTTTTTACACTTTTTCTAAAATATCCAGAATAAAATTCAAATTGCAAGGTTAATGCAAGACTGGGGTGGTAAAATAGCCTTCAGAACAGGAGGTCAGACCATGGGTGAGTACATCATTGAAACAATACATCTTACAAAACAGTATGGTACGCAAAAAAGTGTTTCCGATCTGAATATCCATGTCAAAAAGGGGAGAATCTACGGACTACTCGGAAGGAATGGAGCGGGAAAAACAACGACTATGAAAATGCTGCTCGGACTGACGCCGCCTACATCCGGAGAAATCAAGATATGGGAAACGCCCTTGCAGGGAAACGAAAAGAAACTGCTTCCACGTATCGGCAGCCTGATCGAATCTCCCGGCTTTTATCCGAATCTGACTGCAGCCGAAAATCTGCATATTTTCGCAACTTTGCGCGGAGTGCCCAACCGGCACGCAATAAAAGACGCTCTGGATTTCGTCGGCTTGCCCTATAAGGACAAAAAACTCTTTTCACAATATTCGCTGGGCATGAAGCAGCGGTTAGCGATTGCTCTCGCAATCATGCATGACCCGGAGCTTTTAATTCTTGACGAACCGATTAACGGGCTGGACCCTATCGGGATTGCAGAAGTGCGTTCCTTTCTTCGACGGCTTTGCAGCGAAAAAGGAAAGACCATCCTCATTTCCAGCCATATTCTTTCGGAGATTTCCTTATTGGCCGATGATATTGGAATTATCGACCACGGCGTACTGCTCGAAGAAGAAAGCCTGTCTGTACTGGAAAACAAAAACAGACGCTGCATCCATCTGGGAATATCTGATGCCGCACAGGCAGCGCGTTTGTTGGAAACAGTGGTCCATACAAAACAGTTCAAAATCGACGACGATCAGAACATACGTATTTTTGACACATCCTTATCACCGGCGCTGGTATCCGATACGATGTTAAAAGGCGGAATCTCCCTATATGATCTACACCTGTGTGAAGATACGCTGGAAGATTATTTTAAACGGGTGACCGGAGGTGAGGGAATTGGTTAAATTAGTTTTCTGCGAATTTAAAAAACTGAAGCGCAAACATTTCCTGCTTCTTGTTGCTTTCACGGCCTGTTTATTTCCATTTCCTGTAACCTTTCTCGTAATGAGAAGCGGAACAACCGATGAAGTCTTTGGAACGATCCTTTTCATGCTCATGGCCTGGATTGGAGTTCCGCTCATGGTTCCTGCGACGGCAGGAATTATCGCCTCCATGCTGTTTAACATGGAAAGGGACAATGGGACATTAAAAAATCTATATGCAGTTCCAATAACCTGGCGGCAACTGGCAGGCGCCAAAATTGTTGTTATTTTTTTCTTATCTGCTATTTTTACCGTAGTGACATTTTGGGCCGCTCTTATTGCTGCAATTCTAACCGGAAGTACGGTAACAGGTATCGCGATAAAACTATGTGCGTCTTTTTGGGTGGGAATCTTCTATGCGTCGATAACCCTGCCCGCTGTTTTCCTGGTGATCTGGTGTAACCGCAATACTGTTTTTTCCACTTTATTGTCCATCGTATATGCCGTTATACAGGAAGTCCTGATTTGGAGCGGAATTTATACAATTTCTGCCGGCAGCTCCAGTTTTGATACGCCGTCGTTTCAACTGTGGAATTTACCGATGATGATTTTCCGCTGGTTTCCCTATTTTATAGATACCGGGCATACACACTCAGATCAGCCGGCAGGCTTTTTCGTTCCGCTTTGGCAGATTATTGCCGTATCTGCCACGATTGCAGTTACAAGTATATTTCTGATCTTTCAGAACGGAAAACAGCGGGAGGTCTGATATGAAACAGTTTCTGTCCATGGTACCGTTGGAATTTTTAAAACTTCGGGGTACCTCTTTGCTTTTAGCAGGCATCATTACAGGAATCGGCTCCATTGCTTTGAGCTTATACCTGGCTGTAGCCGACAGAACAACAGAATATACTTTCCTTATATTTACCGAAAATGTGATCAGCAATAATATGAGCCTGTTTTTCCCGTTTACGGCCGCATTGATTGTCGGACAAATGATGGAACGTGAACGCGTCAGTTCTGCTTTAAACAATATTTTTGTCATACCGGTAAGCTTTCGTAAACTGCTGTCGGTCAAAATTGCAGCAGGCGTATATGTGGCGGTTTCTTACTCTGTAATACAGTGGATTTTATCTGTATTTACTTGTTTGTTATTGAGGCTACCCGGTATAACAGCTTCTTCAGCATTCCTCCGGCTCGGGATTATGATGGGAATGAATTTATGTATTTATATCGCAATACTGCCTGTTATCGTGCTCGCAGCCCAATACGCCAACGGATATATGGCCGGTGTCGGTTTTTCCGTTTTTTACGGTTTTTGCTCTATTTTTGCTGCGGGCCTCGGCTTGACCGCCCTTTATCCCATATCCGCAGGAACCGTACTATTAAGGTTTAATGGATCATACACTTCAAATGAAGTCGTGAACGCCGTATTAAGTTTATCTCTTATGCTTATACTGGCAATTGCTCTTTTAATCACTTCTTATAATCGAACCGAGGGTTTATCCCGGCGGCTTTGATATCCAAAGCCGCCGTTCCATTCCCTGCTCTGCAAATGGCTCCCATATTCTGCCATCACATCGTCCATTCATTCAATTTGTTCTTCATACTCTCATCCAGCATATATTCAATATCGCTGTACTGACTGTATGTCAGACGGTTTCCAACCGCATAGTAGTGTTCCAGGCACTGTTCCCCCGCCTCGCTGTCCAGATAGAGCAGCAGATCTTCCAGCAGATTAAAAGAATATTCTTCCTTTGTCAGTTCTTCCACCAGCGCTGCCGTTGTATCTTCATCCGTCCATACCATCAGATTGTCGATCGTCTCCTGCAGAGGATGTGGATAGCCGTCTTCACGGATCGCCTGAAGCAGGGCGTCTCCTGCCTTTTTCCCGTCAATATAGACAAAGATTTCCTGTAATTCACTGTCTGAAAACTCTGTTTTTTGCTCCAGGAATCTCCGGAATCCTTCCAGTGCTTCCTCCTCGTCCAACGTTGGAAGCGCTTCAAAATATTCCTGCTTTGTGGCGTCTCCGCTGGCAATCCGGGCCGCCAAATGTACAGAGTCCTCTTCCTCCTCGGAACTATAGACGGCAGCGATTCCATCGGCATTCAGCCCTTTGAACTGGATATTAAGTTTCTCCAACCTCGCCTCTCTTCCGACCATTTTGATCACATTGCGTCCGGTCTCCATCTCAATGGGAGTAGAAGTCTCCTGTCCTTCTTCTTTCACCGTCGTAACTGTCCCGTCCGGAGACACATGCACTAATTTAAAATCTCCGTCCACGGCCTCCCAGGACGCATCCACCGAGATCTCCACCGGTTTCTCAGCCTCCAGGATCAGCACAGAATCCGAACCGCAGAAAGCAAATACCTCTGCCTTCACAGCCCCGTCTCCCCCGCTGTAAAAATAAGCTCTCCATACGGTGTCTTCCACGTCTTTTCCTGCCATCAGCGTGTCGTCATTGTAGACTTTATACGCATCATCCGAGGCATCCACCCCAAACGATTCATTCATCACGCTGTCTCTCCAGCTGTTCCGGGAAACAGTCCCGAACAGACGCGACCAGAAACCTCCTGTCTCTCCCTCTTCCTGCGCGGCCGCGTCGTGCGTTTCCACAGCCGACACATCCGGGGAATCGTCTCCTGTCCGCCCCGCCGTATCCGTACAGGCAGCCAGCGCAGTCACACACCCGAACACCAGCACCGACAGACACACCGCCGCGAAACCGCGCTTCCGGTATCCGGCGATCCCCGAGAGCCTCCGTTTTAAATCCTTCTTGCCTTCCAGAAGCGTCGTGGAAAGCACGCTTCCGCGGAATCTCATATGCCGCTCCGCCGTATCCAGAAGAATATTTCCATAACTGCGCCGCTCCTCTTCTGTCAAGGTTCTCACTACGCTCTCATCGCAGGAAAGCTCACAGTCTTTGTCGAATGTTTTCCCAAACCAGTATACGAACGGGTTATACCAGTGAATACAGAGCACGATCTGGAACAGCCATTTATACCAGATATCCTTCCTTTTCAGATGCGTCAGCTCATGCCGCAGAATCAGCGCCGATTCTTCCGGAGTCATTTTCTCTTTCGGCAGTACAACAAACGGCCGGAAGACCCCGATCAGTACCGGGCTGGCTACCAGCGGGCTCCCACAGATCCAGGCCCATTTCCGGATGTGCATTTCCCGGCGGATCTCTTCTGCCTGCCGCAGGATTCCTTCATCCTCCACACAGGTACAGTCAGCCTTCACATAGCGGACAAAATTCCGATAATCGTTGATTTTCAGAAGCAGCATCAGCAGCGCGCCAAATCCCCAGATCAGGAACATCCAGTGAAACAGGGGGAAGCCTGCCGCCCCTGCGGAAGCGCCCGCAGCAGATGTCTGTGCAGAAATCCCGGCAGACGTTCCTGCAGAAATACTGTCCGGAGATCCTGAACCGTTCAGATCCGTACTTCCGTCCGACGCCCCGGACGCCATATTGACTGTATCCTCAGTATCTGCCGCCTTTTCCACCGCCGTATCCGCAGCAGCTTCCTCCTGTCCGGTCTGTACGCTCTCTTCCAGAAACTGTACCGGATTCCAGATCACAGGAGCAGGAACTGCACCCGGATCCGGATGTACCGGAAGCAGCAGCCGCAGAAAGACCACCGCCCAGATATAATAGTGCCATTTCCAGGAAAACAGTCTTCTGGTCAGAGGCCGCAGAGCCAACAGCACAAGCCCCAGAAGCGTCCCCATCCAGGACAGCTTAAGTATTTCCAAAACGATCTCTCTTCCCATACCATCACCTCCCTCCTTGTCAGAACCGGCTGTTGAAGAAGTCTCTGAGTTCTTTGATGTCCTCTTTTGTCAGGTCATCATCCGCCATCAGCGCCGCCGCCATGTTTCCGCTTCTGCCATGAAAAAACTTGTTGACAAAATTTTTCGTCTCTTCTTTCACATACGCTTCACGGCTGACTGCCGGACTGTAATAATAGACTTCTCTCTTCTCCTGATGCAGCATCCCCTTTTTCACCAGTCTCTGGATCAACGTCAGCACGGTCGTGCGCTCCCAGCTCTTGTTTTCTTCCAGCATACTCCGGATCTGAGCCGTATTCAAAGGCTCTCCGGCCGTCCACAGCACTTCCAGAATCTCCAGTTCCGCGTCGGAGACATTCTTCTTTTTCTCCATATCGATACCTCCATGTTGTGTCTACTTCTGTAGTCAATTATAGTCTACAATAGTAGTCACTATATGTCAAGTATAATTTCAGTTTATATATGAATTCGTATGAAAGACTGACTGTCACTTGTGCAAACTTAAATTCCACTTAAAACCACGTGGCACATTGTTAAAATACGAAAATAATGATATAATATGACTATCTTGAAACAGGAGGAATATCATGAAAACAACCATCAGACCATCAGCGGATTTAAGAAACCACTACAATGAGATAGCTAAAGAATGCCGGGAAAACCGAACCCATTGTATCCTTACAAAAAACGGGAGAGGGGACACAGTTATCATGGGAATTCAGGATTATAATCAAATGACTGCTGAGCTAGAGCTTTTACGAAATCTCGCAGACGCTGAAGAAGATGTAATGTCTGGAAGAGTGTCTCCAATAAAAGAAACCTTTGATTCTATTCGGGAAAATTTAACATCGCGGAGCGGGAAATGAGTTACAAAGTTTTACGAACTGATAAAGCAGATGAACAATTACATGATATTATTTTTTATATAGCTGAAGATTCCGGCAGCGTTGATATAGCGCTTAATTATCTTGAAAAGATAGAAAATTCAATTAATAATTTGGAAAACTTCCCATATATGGGTGCTAAACCGCGCTATGCGACGTTACGTCGTCAAGGTTACAGAGTATTGGTTGTTGAGCGTCATCTGGCATTCTATAAAATAGATGAAGAAGCAAAAACCGTAATAATCTATGCAGTGATGGATGGACGACGTGAATATAAGGATTTAATATAATTTTGAGGGAAGCAATTTATCCTCCGATGCAGGTTCCATTAAGACGATGAAGTACTTTCGTACATCATAAATGGGAACTATAAGGGGATCGGCTTCGATGTAATCGGTCTTGACCCGATCGCGGACAGCAATTGTGACGGATCTCCGATTCGCGCGGTTGCGTGATTCAAATAAACAAAGAATTTTTACATATGGAGGACCTGACATGACAAAGGAAGAATTTTTAATCCGTCTCAACGAAGATGAGGAGTATTCCCCCGGCTGGCAGGCTATCGACGACGCTTTTGAAAAGCTTTATCCCGGACAGAATCCCGATCATTTCGGCACCATCATGACGTCAAGGGCCATATTCGGCGGCGATGAATATTTAGACGGTTTTTCGGTGTACAGTTCACCGAAAGGGTATAAGCATCTGGTCAGCTACGGGATGACGGTGCTTTACGGAGACGAGGAGGCTTTCGGCGGCGAATGGAACGGCTGGGGTTATGAAATGACCATGAAGCTGAAGGAAAAAGACACAGAAAGCTGCATGTGGGCGATAGATATGATGTCAAATCTCGCAAGATACACCTACAAGACCGGACGTTTCTTTGAGCCGAATCAGTATGTGAAAGGCAGCGGTACCTCCCTTCATATCGGTACGGATTCCCTTATCACGGCGCTTTTGCTGGTAAACGATACTGAAGCAGAACCGCAGACCTCTGTGTACGGAAAAACAGAATTTATCCAGCTTGTCGGCATCACCGAATCAGAAATCCAGGCAATTATCGACGACCGGAACAATATTCCCAGATTGATCGAACTTATGAAAGCAGACGGAAATGAGGATCTGGTTACGGACATGAACAGGAACAAGTCTTATCTGTAATTTACCGCGGCAGTCCAGGGCGGCAAAGAAGCGGGGATAAAACCAGACGTCATGCTTGCTTATAAGCCTGAGCCTGTTTCTATCCCCGTTTTCACACCTTATCCCGTCTTATGCAGATGCTTTTTCCCTGATCTGGCTGATCGCATACAGCACCACTTCCATGGTGGTTCCTGTATTCTTGTCCAAAAGAAGGGTAACGTAATCTCCGTTCACTTCCGTGACTGTTCCGGCGATTCCTCCCATAGTAATCACCACGTCGCCCGGCGTCAGAGAACCGTGCAGTTCTTTCATCTGCCTCTGTTTCTTCTTGTTCGGGATGTACACAAAGATATACAGCGCCACCACCAGAACCACCGCATAAGCGGCAAACAGCATAATCGGAGTCATGATCCGTTCTTCCTTTCCCTGTTACTCGGCCATTCCCAGATATTTTTCCACGATTCTGACAAACAGAGCGGATCCGATCCAGAATACGTCTTCATCCACATTGAATCTGGGATTGTGATGAGGAATATCCGTGTGTTTTTCGGGATTCGCGGAACTCAGGAACATAAATGCCCCGGGTACGCGGTTCAGGTAATAAGCGAAGTCCTCGCCTCCCATATTCGGAGCCTCCACATGATCGATAACCATGCTGTCTCCGACGATCTCTCTCGCAGCGTCCGCCGCCAGCCTCGCCATCTCAGGATCATTGATCACAGGCGGCGCGCCCCAGTCCATCTCCACTTCCGCTTCTCCGCGGAAAGTAGCCGCCGTACCTTTTGCGATCTCTTCAATCCTTTTTGCCAGATGTTCACGCACGTCTTCTTCCAGTGCGCGGATCGTACCTTCGATCAGAACCTCGGAAGGAATCACATTGTAGGTGAATCCCCCTTCGATATGGCCGATAGTCAGAACTGCCGGTTTCACCGCGGCGATCTCCCTTGCCAGGACCTCCTGAAGGCTGATTACAATATGTGCCGCGATATTGACCGGATCCACTCCTTTTTCCGGTGTGGAGCCGTGGCAGCCAAAACCTTTTACTTTGATTACAAACCGGTCGAAGGAAGCCATGCAGCATCCCGGAGTACAGATCACCGTGCCGGCCGGAATATCTTTGGAGATAATGGTACCTATATGTGTTCCAAATATGGCGTCCACGCTATCCAGATGCCCTTCCTCACAGATCCTCTGCGCTCCCTTGGATCCTTCTTCGTCTGTCTGGAACAACAGCTTCACAGTCCCCGGAATCTGGTCTTTGTGAGCGTTCAGTACCTTCGCCGCGCCAAGAAGCATGGTCATATGGGTGTCATGCCCGCAGGCGTGCATGCATCCTTCATGAGTGGATTTATAAGGCACTTCATTCTCCTCCGTAATCGGAAGCGCGTCCATATCCGCGCGCAGAGCGATGGTTCTGCCGGGCTTTCCACCCTGGATCAGGGCTACCAGACCGCTGTCCGTTTTATTCTCCACAAAGGGAATTCCCATCTCCGTTAATTTTCCTGCCACATATGCCTTTGTCTGCGGCAGTTCGCCGCCGAGCTCCGGTATCCGATGAAGCTCCCGGCGCATGGCCACCAGTTCATCCTGCAGGTCTCTGCACTGTTCCCACATTTTCTTATCCTCCACATTTTAATAATAGTTTTTATATATTACGCGAGCATCCCTTTTTTATAAAATATCCTCGCGATAAAGAGCGTTCCGAATACGGTGATCACGATCACCCATGCGGCAGCCAGCGGAGTAAACAGCTTTAACGCCACAGGGATCGCCAGAGCAAATACGGCCACCTTTGGGTATTTAATGGCAAAATTGCCGAAGGTCGCTCCGAATATGGCCGAACTTGCATACTGCGTAAGTCCGGTCACGATGAAGTCCGGCAGGACTGACAAGACCGCGCTTCCGACAATCACCGCGGAAGTGGTACCGATCAGATTCGTGATAATCGATCCGCAGATCGCCATAGTGGAGACCACTTCTGCCTGAATGGTGCCCGGCGTGGAATCCGTTACATCCAGAGCGAGCGCCGCGCAGGGTACGCGCATGTTTCCGATATTTCCGGAGAGAAAACTCAGATAAGTTCCAGAGAGACCCAGCGCCGCGTAATAGGATATAGGCTCCACAAAATAAAACGCCCCGAAAGAAGCCGCCACCATTCCCCATGCTGTCAGAACAGTACCAAGGGGCGGCCAGCAGTCATAAGTCGTGCACAGCCAGATTACAGGAATAAATGCGGTCAGCGCGGCCAGAATATTGGTCGGGGTTCCGATAATGATGCTGTCCCGCTTCCACTGTTTTAAAATATCTTTTTCATTCATGGTTCTCTTCCTCCCTTAATGGAACAGCTGGTCGTAGCCCAGTGAACATATCATGCCGATGATCATGGCAATACCCAGTGAGTATTCCATCAGCCGGGGAATTTTCCTGCATACTGTCTTTACGAGAATCACCATGGAAACAGCTCCCGCGAGAACTGCTATGGTATTTCCCATTCCTTTCAGAATCTCTCCAGAATTCAGGTATCCGAATATTCCAAGAGAGCAGGCGCCGCTCAGCACTACCAGCCATTTCATGTCTCCGCCGGAAACCTTGTTGCGCAAAGTCTCCAGAGACGGAGTCGCGACACCGGTAAACAGAAGCCATCCGGCTCCGTTCAATGCCATGGCAAACCAGGACACTGCCAGACAGACCAGCGTATACTGCTCTGACCCGAGAGCCACGCCGCACGCCTCCGCGCCTATATTCGCGGCAGAAAGCTCTGTCGCAGCCGCGCCGATGATAGACAGACGCAGCCATGCCATAGGTCCTCCAATAGAAGCCATCAGCCCCACCATGACAATGAATACGCCCAGGGCCGGCCCTATAGCGGAGATGAATCCCACCCGGAATGCCTCTTTGGGAATATGGGGATCAATCCCTGCCTCTTTCGTGATTTTGCCGCACTGGCGCATGTACAGTACCGCCTGTACCGCGGAAAGGACCACCGTAATTCCGCAGAGGAGCCACAGGATCGGTGAATTCGATACCTGTTGAACCTGTTCAACAACACTCATTCTACATTCCTCCTTCGTATCTGACTGTTTTCAGTCACTTATATCAAACGCCTTCTTCCGGCGTATATTTTTGGAAACATCTTTGAAACAGCCGGCTGTTCACCCATGCCAAAAGCCCCGGGCCCAGAAGAATCCAGAGAATCAGGATGCGCAGAAATACAGCCGGAAGCAGCAGCAGGTTCCATATGGGCAGCCCGCTGATCAGAACACTCAAAAGAAAATACGGGAAATTTGCCGCCGCCATCAGCCAGGCGTTCTTCATCGTCCGGCAGATCCCTCCGCAGAAACGCGCCTGTACAGGAAACACAAATACTGCTTCCATCAGCCAGACGATCAGAAAAATCCCCGTCAGCACGCCGAATACGGTCTGAAGGTTTCCCGGAAGGATACTTACCGCCAGTGCATAGAATACCAGCAGCAAGAGAACCGCCGTCAGAATCAGATGGATCAGTGTAGCCTGACGGAAGTTCTCACGGAATGCATTCCAGAAACCTCTCGCTGTTTTCTTCTCTTCATGCCTCGCCATGCGCAGCGTTACTGTATATAATGCCGTCGCGGAAGCTCCGGCTGTCACTATCGGAATTGAAAACAAAAGGTAGAGCACGCTCAATATCAGGAAATCGGCAATTTTCTCCATAATGATTCCCAGGGCGCCATCCGCCGCAAAATACTTGCTCATGCACGTTCCCCTTAATTCTTAAAGCTGTGGATCGGTGCGGGAATCCTTCCTCCCCGGTTGACAAACGCTTCACAGGAGTACTGGTTTACCGGCATAATGGGAGCATATCCCAAAAGGCCGCCAAACTCCACGATTTCGCCTACGCCTTTTCCTACCACCGGGATCAGACGCACGGCAGTCGTCTTCTGATTCACCATGCCGATAGCCATCTCATCCGCAATGATACCGGAGATCGTCGACGCGGGAGTATTTCCGGGAATCGCGATCATATCCAGTCCCACAGAGCAGACACAGGTCATGGCTTCCAGCTTCTCCAGTGTCAGCGCGCCGGCTTTCACCGCGTCGATCATTCCCTGATCCTCGCTGACCGGGATGAACGCTCCGCTTAAACCGCCCACATAGGAGGACGCCATAACACCGCCCTTCTTCACCTGATCATTCAGCAGAGCCAGCGCAGCCGTCGTGCCGGGCGCACCGGCGTACTCCACGCCGATTTCCTGCAGAATATCCGCCACGCTGTCCCCGATGGCCGGTGTAGGCGCCAGGGAAAGATCCACGATACCAAACGGAATCCCCATCCTTCTGGATGCCTCTTTCGCCACCAGCTGTCCCACTCTGGTCACTTTGAAGGCAGTCTTTTTGATCGTCTCGCACAACACTTCAAAATTCTCTCCGCGCACTTTGGAAAGCGCCGTCTTCACCACTCCGGGACCGCTGACGCCCACATTGATCACCGCGTCCGCCTCCGTCACTCCGTGAAAAGCGCCCGCCATAAAAGGATTGTCATCCGGCGCGTTGCAGAAGATTACCAGTTTCGCACATCCCAGAGAATCTTTTTCTTTCGTCAGTTCCGCAGTTTTTTTGATGACTTCTCCCATCATCTTCACCGCGTCCATGTCGATCCCCGTCTTCGTGGAACCCACATTGACCGAACTGCATACTCTCTCCGTCCGGGCCAGCGCCTGAGGGATCGCCTGCATCAGCAGCCGGTCGCTGGCTGTCATTCCCTTGGAAACCAGCGCGGAAAAACCGCCCAGAAAATTTACTCCTACAGTCTCGGCAGCCTGGTCCAGCACCCTGGCAATCTCCACATAATCTTCCGGCGTACGGCATGCCGCGCTGCCCACAAGCGAGACGGGCGTCACCGAGATTCTTTTATTCACGATGGGAATTCCATACTGTTCTTCAATAGCTTTCCCCACCGCCACCAGATCCTTTGCTGTTCCGGTGATCTTGTCATAAATGTTGACTTTCAGTTTTTCCAGGTCCGAATCAATGCAATCCAGCAGACTGATTCCCAGCGTGATCGTACGCACGTCCAGGTTTTCCTGCTCGATCATTTTATTTGTCTCCAGCACCTCGTTAATATTGATCATGAATATACGCTCCTGTCCTGTATTTTTCCAGACTGCTGCCATACGCGAAAACGCGGCGCTCAGATTCTGTGCATCATATTGAAAATATCCTCATGCTGGCAGTGGATTACCACTCCGATCTCTTCTCCCAGTTTTGCCAGTTCACCGGACATCTGCGTCACGTCCGTCACCTTGACCGCGTCCACGATCATCATCATGTTGAAGTACCCGTTTACAATTGTCTGCGAAATGTCCAGGATGTTCACCTGATGTTCCGCCAGGTAGGTGCAGACTTTGGCAATAATCCCCACCGCGTCATGTCCGACTACTGTAATAATAAATCTTTTCACTCTCTTGTCCTCCTCGACTTCTTTACATTAAAATTCACATACGCCGGAGACACAGTCTCTCTTCGCCACCTGAATGTCAAAATCCCCCGGCATATACTTCACCGGATCCAGCTGGATCTCCAGCTTTACCGTCTCATATGCCAGTTCGGCATAATTGTTCTCCTTGCTCAAATGTCCCAGATATATTTTTTTCATGTTGTCATGAAGCACCCGGCACAGAAGCTGCCCCGCGCTCTCATTGGACAGATGCCCCCGTTCTCCCAGAATCCTGCGTTTCAGCGGATAAGGATACGGCCCTACCTGAAGCATCTGGATATCGTGATTGGCTTCCACCAACAGTACATCCAGATTCTGGAGATGTTCTACTATGTAATCATTATAAATTCCCATATCCGTAGCAACCGCCGCACTCTTCTCCCCGCAGCGGAAACGATAGGCCACCGGCTCCGCCGCGTCATGAGAAATAGCAAAAGGTTCGATTTCCACATCCCCGATAGTAAAAGGCTCGTCCGCACGAACCACGTGATACAGACTTTCATCGATAGATCCCAGTCCCGACATGGCCTTCATCTGATCGATAGTGCCCGCTGTCCCGTAGATCGGCATCCCGTACCTTCTTGCAAGAATCCCGACTCCTTTCACATGATCCGAATGCTCGTGCGTGATCAGAAGTCCCTGAATATCTTTTCCTTCCAGTTCGATCTCCCTAAGACCCGCCTCGATCTTTTTGGCGCTGATCCCGGCGTCTACCAGAAGATGGGTGCTGTCACTTCCTGTGTAAATACAATTTCCGCTGCTCCCGCTGGCAATACTGCACAATCTCATCTACTGTCTCATCCTTTTGTCGATCCGGTCCTTAAGCTCCCGGGCCGTACCGTTATTCTCTATAACCACCTGGCATCTGGCCAGGTATTCTTCCCTGCCAAGCTGGGCCCGCAGGATCTGATCGATCCGCCCGTCCGTATAGCCCCGGCTTTCCTTCAGCCGCTTCCGGCGGATCTCCTCACTGGTATCAATATACCATGTTTCGTCACAAAACGCACCATAATTTTCTTCCAGAAAAAGGGCGGCCTCCACAGCCGCATAAACGTATCCTTCTTCTTCATACGTCCGGAGTCTTCTTAAAATCTCCGTTTTTACTTCCGGATGTATGATACTGTTGAGAATCTGAAGCCGAGCCTGATCAGCAAATACGATCCCTCCCAGCTTCTTCCGGTCAATCCTGCCGTCCGCATCCAGAATGCCGTCCCCAAACTCGCTGCGGATCCGGTCATACGCCGGAAATCCCGGCTCCATGACCTCATGTCCCACCAGATCAGCCTGGATCACCGGCACCCCGTACCGTTCATGGAGATACTCCAGTACCATACTTTTTCCGGATCCTACGCCTCCGGTTATTCCGATTATTTTCATTTATTTCGCCTCATACCAGTTATTGCCCCGATGAAGATCGATCTCCAGAGGCACCTTTAATTCTGCCGCCTGCTGCATTTCCCGGCGCAGAAGCTCTTCCACCCGGTCCGCTTCATCCTCTCGCGCCTCGATCAGAAGCTCATCGTGTACCTGCAGGATCAGCCGGGAATGGAAGCCCTCTCTTTGCAGCCGGTCATGCACACGCACCATGGCGATTTTGATAATATCCGCAGCCGTACCCTGAATCGGCGAATTCATCGCCACACGTTCCCCAAAGGAGCGCTGCATAAAATTGGACGATTTCAGCTCCGGTACCGGACGGCGTCTGCCGAACATGGTCGTGGCATAGCCTTTCTCTTTTGCTTCCGCCACCAGTCCGTCCAGAAATCCTTTAATACCCGGATAGGTTTCAAAGTAACGGTCAATATACTCCCTGGCCTCTTTGGGCGATATATCCAGATCCTGGCTCAGTCCGAAAGAACTGATCCCGTATACGATCCCAAAGTTCACCGCCTTTGCATTCCGTCTCTGCTGCGGGGTTACCTCCTCCAGCGGCACATGAAATACCTGGGAAGCAGTAATCCGATGGATATCCTCCGCCTGCCGGTATGCCTCGATCAGCTTCTCGTCTCCGGACATATGCGCCAGCACCCTCAGCTCGATCTGGGAGTAATCCGCGTCCACGAATATATATCCGTCTTCAGGAATAAACACCTTGCGGATCAGGCGCCCCAGCTCCATCCGAACCGGGATATTCTGAAGGTTAGGCTCCGTGCTGCTGATCCGTCCCGTAGCGGTGATGGTCTGATTAAAACTGCTGTGAATCCTCCCGTCCTCCGCGATACAGGAAGCAAGACCATCCGCATAGGTAGATTTGAGCTTTGTAAGCTGCCGGTATTCCAGGATATCTTTCACGATAGGATAATCCGGAGCCAGCTTCTCCAACACCTCTGCCGAAGTTGAATAACCGGTCTTGGTCTTCTTCCCTCCGGGCAGCCCCAGCTTTTCAAAAAGGATCACTCCCATCTGCTTGGGAGAATGAATATTAAACGCTTCCCCCGCGGCCTGATGGATCTGGCTTTCCAGTTCCCCGATCCGCCCTGTCAGAGCCTCCCCATAGGCATGAAGTTCTTCCGCGTTGACACGCATACCCGCTTTCTCCATATCATGCAGAGTAAACACCAGCGGCATCTCTATCTCGTCGAACAGTTTTTTCATGTCTGCCTCCGAAAGTTTTTCCATCAGAGAAAGCATCTTCCGGAAAGTCGTTCCGGCCGCATGGGGTTTCCCCAGATCCTCGTGAGCGTAGTTTCCAATCAGAGGATTGACCAGATATGCCGCGATCTCCACATCGAACAGATGCTCTCTTTTTTCCACATGGATATCGTTCATGAGCTTTTTCACATCGGAAGTCCCGCAAAGAGGCACTTTATCGATCATCTCCGAAAGCTTGTCCAACAGATATTCTTCTGTCATAAAACCTTCCGCGGACAGGTAACAGGCTTCTTTTTCCGAGAATGCCAGCGATACACCCATACCGTTTTCATTCCGGCAGATCTCGAACGCAAGTCTGTCTTTTTCTGAAGCCATCCGGAAGATCTCTTCCGCTCTGCCAAGATCCGATACCATTTCCGTTTCCGGAATATCCAGGTCTGTCGTTTCAAAACGCTGCAGCAATTTTTTGAAGTTAAGTTTTTTGCACCACTCGTATGCTTCCGGCGTATACAGATCCCCAAGCCGCGCCTGCTCCCAGTCCATCTCCACCGGCGCGTCCACGCAGATCGCGGCGAGCTTTCTGCTCATTACCGCCATATCATAATGCGCCTTCAGCGCTTCCTTCGCGCGATTTGGTCTGACTTCTTCCACATGGGCATACGCGTTTTCCACACTGCCGTAGGTCACGATCAGATTCGTGGCCGTCTTCTCTCCGATGCCCGGCACTCCGGGAATATTATCCGAAGAATCTCCCATCAGCGCTTTCAGTTCTATGATCTGCAAAGGAGACACTTTGTAGGCATCAAGTACATCCTGTGTATGATAATTCTCGATCTCCGTGGTTCCCCGCTTCGTCTTCGGGATACGGATCAGTATCCGGTCTGTGGCGATCTGAAGCAAATCCCGGTCTCCCGAAACAATGACCGCGTCCATGCCTTTGGCCTCGCTCTTTCTGGCTACCGTCCCCAGAAGATCGTCCGCCTCATATCCTTCCTGCATCAGCAGAGGGATCCCCATGGCCCGCAGCAGCTCCTTCAGCACCGGAACCTGCTCCCGCAGCTCTTCCGGCATGGGCTTTCTGGTTCCCTTGTACGCCTCATACATCTGATGACGGAACGTGGGCGCTTTCAAGTCGAACGCCACCGCCAGATAATCCGGATGTTCCTCGTCCAGAATCCGGAACATAATATTCAGGAACCCATAAATTCCGTTGGTATGCAGTCCCTCCTCATTCGTAAGATCCGGGATCCCGTAAAACGCCCGGTTGATAATACTGTGTCCATCTATCAGCACAATCTTTTCACTCATCAGAAAAACAACCTCACAATCATATAGAAAAGGCTCGCCGTAGCCGCCGTCTTCAAAAGGAAGGAATACAGAGCAAAAAACCGCTCATCCTTCGCATCTTCCTCGGAATTCTCCAGCGTATCCTCCACCAGCGTCCTGTAATCGATCTTTTCCTCCGCTCCGTCCAGCTGACGGATGCCGGCGAAGACGGTGGCATATACCTCCAGTTCTTCATAACAGTCCGGACAGTGACGGACATGCCGGACGAATTCTTCTTCTGCCTTTTCCTGCAATTCTCCGTTAATATACGGCACAAGCTGCCGCTGCACCTCTTTGCAGTTCATATCGTCACTCCTGTTCATTTCCCCATTCCGTTCCCCGGAAAGTCAGCCAGAGCCCTGCCGCCGTGCACAAAATCATCGCAAGTATCAGAAGTATGCCAACCCACCACATACTGTCCGGCAGGCCGTCCAGCGCCCCTGCCAGATAGGTTCCGCAAAAATTAAAAAGCATATGCAAAATAATCGGAGCGGCCAGAGTTCCGGATTTCCGGTATATATATCCAAGCAGGATCCCCAGAAGAAATGCATATCCGCCCTGTACCCAGTTCATATGTACCAGACCGAAAGCAGCCGCCTGCAGAATATTTGCCGCCCAGAAAGGCATGCCTGTCTGTCTCAGATACCCCAGCGTAAGTCCCCGATAGACGATCTCCTCCCCTAACGGCGCCAGCACCAGCGTAGCAATGGTGGACATCAGAGTCAATCCGGCTATCCCGCTTTCTTCTATCAAAGCTTCATAATCCGCCATCACTCCGGGCAGCGCCCACCCGAACACGGCCATATAACAATTGACTACCAGATAAAATCCAATACTCAGAATCACCATGCCCGCCAGTCTGTCCGGACGAAACGCCCGGAATATCCTGATCTTGTTTTTTTTATAAACAAATGCAAAAAAGAACCACGGAGCCGTGACGAGCAGAGTCAAAAGCTGTGCGATGACCTGAATATCCATCACGGAGCCGAGCAGAAGCTCTGAAGCGCTCTGTCCCAGCGCGCCTGCGTCCATACCCGGGCTGCCAATGGCGATGAAAGCCGTCACCAGAACCATCACAAAGATAATAAATGCATACTGTACAGTCAGAAACACTCCCGTCGGAAGCAGCGCCATGACGCCCTTTGCAATTCTCTTTCGTATACTCATCTTTTCACCCCTTTTCTTTTTTGGTGCAAAAAAGCCTTCCTGTTATCCAGGAAGGCTTTTTGCACAAGTGCAGGAGATGGGACTTGAACCCACACATAGTCACCTACGTCAGATTTTGAGTCTGATGCGTCTGCCATTCCGCCACTCCTGCGTATCAACTATGATAGTGTATCATAGGTTTTCTTAAAATGCAAGAAAATTTTAACTGCCGGACAGGATGCGATGTCCGGCAGTATTCCCCTGTCATTTTCATCGATGAATCAGCTTTTTCCCGATCTCAAAACAATCCAGCGTGGCAAAATAATCGTTTATTGTCTCCGCTCTGCGGATCATCTGCACAGATCCGTCTTCTTTCAGCAGCAGTTCCGCCGACCGAAGTTTTCCGTTGTAGTTATACCCCATAGAATGTCCGTGCGCTCCCGCGTCATGGATGAAAAGATAATCTCCCATGTCGATCTTCGGAAGTTTCCGGTCCACGGCAAACTTATCACAGTTCTCGCAGAGAGAACCGGTCACATCGTATACATGGTCGCAGAGAGCATCTTCTTTACCCAGAACTGTAATATGATGATAAGCGCCATAGATGGCGGGACGCATCAGATTCGCCGCACAGGCGTCCACACCAATGTATTCTTTATAGGTGTGCTTCTCATTGATCGCCCGGGTCACCAGCCCGCCGTAAGGTCCGAGCATGAACCGGCCCAGCTCTGTATAGAGCGCCACATCCCCCATGCCTGCCGGAACCAGCACTTCTTCATATACTTTGCGGACTCCCTCTCCGATCACCCGGATATCATTGGCTTCCTGATCCGGTCTGTAAGGAATCCCGATTCCTCCGGACAGGTTGATGAAGGCCACGTGTACGCCGGTCTCTTTTGCCAGCCGCACTGCCAGTTCAAACAGCACTTTCGCCAGCATGGGATAATATTCGTTGGTCACAGTGTTGCTTGCCAGAAATGCATGGATGCCGAAATGCTCCACACCCTTTTCTTTCATAATACGGAATGCTTCGAAGATCTGCGCCTCGGTCATCCCGTATTTGGAATCTCCGGGGTTGTCCATGATTCCGTTGCTCAGGACGAAGACCCCTCCCGGATTATAACGGCAGCTCATGGTCTTCGGCAGATAACCCACCGCCCTTTCCACTGCTTCAATATGCGTGATATCATCCAGGTTGATGATTCCTCCCAGCTTTTCACAGTAGGCAAACTCCTCCGGCGGAGTATCATTGGAAGAGAACATAATATCCCGGCCCGTGATGCCTGCCGCCTCCGACAGCACCAGTTCCGCCATGGAAGAACAGTCACTGCCACAGCCGTACTCATGCAGGATCTGCATCAGAAACGGATTCGGAGTGGCCTTCACTGCAAAATATTCCTTAAATCCCGGATTCCATGAAAACGCCTCATACAGGGCCCTGGCATTCTCCCGGATCCCTTTTTCATCATAGATATGGAACGGCGTCGGATAAGTCTTTGCGATCTCTTCAATCTGTTCTTTGGTTACAAAAGGTCTCTTCATCGTACGTCTACAGCTCCTTACCTTGTATTTCTTATATCGCTTTTCTCTGCAATTCCCTTATAGTACGTTTATTTATAATATCATGTTCAAAATCAGATTTCAACCAAACAATTCCGTTAATAAAATGTGGTAAAAACAAAAAAACTAGAGCGGTAACTCTAGTTAATGCCAGATATGCTGTTTGCAAAAACTTGATTTTCAAAGAAAGAATCGGGGTAACAGGATTCGAACCTGCGACCTCACGGCCCCCAGCCGTGCGCTCTAGCCAAACTGAGCCATACCCCGATAACGTGCATTATTATACCTGATATTTTTTGAAAATGCAACACATTTTTTCAGAATTTTCCTTCCCCCGTTGTCCCGCGGCCGTCCATATGTTATAGTCAGGGCATATCTAAACTTTTGATGAGGGAATCCCATATGAAAAAAAGGATCTGTATCCCGCTGTCTCTCCTCAGCCTGGGATATTATCTGTGGCTCGGCGTCCATAATCATTTCCGCCTGTCGGTGCTCCCCTTCTGGCTGCTCCTGTCCCTTTTGCTGCTCTTCATAGCCTTCTGGGACAGGCTGCCGCTGATCAGGAACACGCCCCGCATACTGGTTGCCGCCGTAAAAGGCTGTCTGGCCGCCGGCCTGGCTTTCTTCCTCGTGGTAGAGGGAATGGTGCTGTGGGGTATGGCGCAGACTGCCCCGGAGAATCTGGACTATGTAGTCGTGCTCGGCGCCGGCCTGAACGGCAGACGCCCCTCCCATACTCTGGAGCTGCGCCTGGAACGTGCTCTGGTCTGTCTGGAAGACAATCCGGACGCCAAAGTGCTGGTCACGGGCGGGCTGAATGCTTCCGCATCCGTCACCGAGGCCTTCGCCATGGAAAACTGGCTGCTGGAAAAAGGAGTAACCTCCGAACGCATCCTCACCGAAGACGCTTCCACGACTACCGCGGAGAATATGCAGTTCAGTCTGCCTATTCTCCTGAAAGACACAGACGCCGGGGAATTGTCCGTGGGCATCGTCACCAGCGATTTTCATGTATTCCGTTCTCTCTGTCTGGCCTCCCGGGCCGCCAAAGAAGACGCCGGTCCGGACACGGAGATCCATTTATATGGAATTGCCGCTGATTTTCCCGCGGCATCCCTGCCCCATTATATGGTGAGGGAATTTTTCACCATCTGCGTGGACACCCTGAGGGGAAATATGGCGCTGTATACGGGGCCGTAAGTGTGATACAATGGACAACAAACAATATTTTAAAAGAAAAGAGGTATTTTATTATGAATAAATCTGCCTGTGAGCTTCTCTCTTTTATCCGTCAGAGCCCCAGCCCTTTCCATGCCGTCTGCCGCATGGGGCAGGAACTGGCTGCCGGCGGATATGAAAAACTTTATGAAGAAGACAAATGGGAATTAAGAGAAGGCGGAAAATACATGGTCTCCCGGAACGGATCCGCTCTGATCGCATTTGCGCTCCCTGAGCATTTTCCGTCCCACGGCGAGAGGGGATTCCTGGTCACGGCGAGCCACAGCGACTCTCCCACTTTCAAGATCAAAGAACATCCGGAGATAGACGCGGAGAAAAAATACATAAAACTGAATGTAGAAAAATACGGAGGCATGCTTATATCTCCGTGGTTTGACCGCCCCCTGTCCGCGGCGGGACGTCTGCTGGTGAAAAACGGTTCCAAGATCGAGACGCGCCTGGTGGATATTGACCGTGATCTCCTGATGATCCCCAGCCTGGCGATCCATATGGACCGCAGCGCCAATGAGGGGCACAAATACAATCCCCAGGAAGAGCTGCTGCCCTTGTTCGGCGGACCGGATTCCGCCGGAAAATTTGAAAAACTGGCAGCCGACGCCGCAGGCGTCAGGGAAGAAGATATCTGCGGCATGGATCTCTTCCTCTACAACCGGATGGAAGGCACGGTCTGGGGCGCTTCCGAAGAATTTCTGTCCGCTCCCAGACTGGACGACCTGCAGTGCGCTTTCGCATCCATGAAAGGGCTGCTTCTGAGTGAAAATACCAGACAGATCCGCATCCACTGCGTCTTTGACAACGAAGAAGTAGGAAGCCTCACCCGTCAGGGAGCCTCTTCCACCTTCTTAAAAGATACCCTTACGCGCATTTTCGACAGCATGGGCGCTGACCGGGAAGCGCTGCCGCGCGCCCTTGCCTCCAGCTTCATGATCTCCGCCGATAATGCCCACGCGGTTCATCCCAACTATCCCGGCAAAGCCGATCCGGTGAACCGCCCCTGCATTAACGGAGGCATCGTGCTCAAGCACAGCGCCAACCAGAAATATACCACCGACGGCGTCACCGCCGCTGTCTTCCGGAGCATATGCCGGAAGGCCGGCGTTCCCTGCCAGGATTTCGTGAACCGCTCCGACATCCCCGGAGGTTCCACGCTGGGCAATCTGTCCATCGCGCAGGCAGCCATGCGGACTGTGGATATCGGCCTTCCCCAGCTGGCCATGCATTCTTCCTACGAGACGGCCGGCGTCAAAGATACCGAATATCTCATCCAGGCGCTCCGGACCTTTTACTCCAGCGATATCCGGGTGGACAAAGACCAGATCATTTTAAACGGGGAAGACTGATTTTCAGCCTTCCCCCCGCACAGGTCTCACGCCTGCTGCCAGAGCAGCAGATTGCCGTCGAATCCGGCATTCAGCTTTCCCGTATCCTTCAGCCACGACAGATATGACCGGACCGTACTGCCCACCAGCACATACTGCTCAAAGTTCATGGTCAGACCATACTCTGTAAATAATTTCTGCAAGATCGTCTCAAAGCACAGCGGCTCCGCACAGACCTCCAGGATGCGCCCGGCGATCTCCCGGACCTTGTCTATATTGTACTGGGCCAGATCTGAAATATCCTCTTCCGGAGCAGCATGAGAAGGGATAAAAAGCTTCGCTTTCATCGTCTTTACTTTTTCCAGTGTCTCCAGGTAAGAGGCCACATCATAGATAAATCCGATCTGATATTTATCCAGCGTCTCCCTGGCGGACAGACAGTCCGCCAGATAGACCACGTCGTCGGGCGTCCGGAATCCCGCCATATCGAAGAAATGTCCCGGCAGCGGAATCAGCTCGAATCCCTCCGGCAGCACTTCCCCGGTCAGAGGCTCTGCCTTACTTTCCTGAGCCAGCAGAAACTTATGCCGGAGATCTTTGCACGGATATCCGCCATACAGAAAAGCCGGCTCCAGGATCGGATGATTGGTAAAATCACATTCGATCCCGGGCGCATAGATCCTGCATCCCGTCTGTCCCTGCAGATACTTGTTCCCGCCGATATGGTCCGCATTGGAATGCGTATTGTAGATCGCACGCAGTTTCCATCCGTTCGCGTCCAGGATCTGGCGCACCTTTCTTCCCACATCCTTGTCGCTTCCGCTGTCAATGAGGCATACCTCAGTATCATTCAATTTTACCAGTCCGATCTTCGCCGGACACTGAATATAATAATTGTGTTCTGAAACCTGTATCAGTTCGTACATGATTCTTTCTCCTTTTCCAATGAAAATTCCAGCGTAAACCCGGCGTCCGTCCCATGATCCGGAACGAGGAAATTGGTCCCGGACCAGTCCGACAGATATTCGTAGGCATAAGAATACCCTTCATAATCCATCTCGCAGTCCACTTCGGCGCTCGATGAAGCGATAGAAAAATTTTCAAAGAATTTCGCGCTGTCCATGACCTTTTCCCTGATTTTATACGGCGGCATGGAGAATACAGAGTAATCTTCCTGCGCGCAGATCCAGGAAAGAGAGCACAGAGACAGCAGATCTCCATAAGAAGGAATCCACTGACTTCCATCCGGACAGGAAATGGTAAAATGAAGCCCCGTCATCACGCCCCCTTCTTCTGTAAACCGGATAAGCGGAAGCTCCGGATATTCTTCTCCGGACGGCAGAATAATCGTACTCTCGCCCTTTTCCCAGGTTCCATCCTCTTTTAGCCGCATGGCAGCGGAATGTCCGCCTGCCTCCACGATTACCAGCAGAACGCCTTCCTGCGGATAATTCAGCGGAGCCTTAATACCATAATAATTCTGAAGCCGGTTAAAGTTCTCACAATATTCCGCCACTGTGATGTCTCCTCGATGAACCGGAACCGCACCGAACTGGTTGATCCAGAAATTCGCTCCTGCAAAGACGGCAAAAGACGCCAGATAAACTGCGGCCCGCGCCGGCAGGAACCTCCTGTCTAGGCAAAGAACAGAATCTGTTTCCCAGTAAAGCATCTCTCCATTCTTGCATTCTTTATATGATCTGTACTGCCGGAACAGCTGATAACCGGGGATAAAATATCCCATCCCTTTTCCGAAAACACCCCACGTCCGCGCAAAAGCCATCCCGTAGGGAAGCCGGCCGCCGTCCGTCCCGCTGACATGTATTCCAAACAGGAATTTCCCCGGAGTCGTTCCGGTCAGAGTAAGAAGGGCAGGTTCCATGAGAAACATCAGACACGCAGATGCGATCAGTTCCGCCAGAGTCCATGAAAGACCGGTCCTGCTCTCTAAATGAAGGTTGACAGCAAGTGTGAGAAATGTATTCCAGATCACACTGTAGACGGAAAGATCAAAAGAACGGGCAAAAAAACGTCTCCAGGGAGCGGTCACTTTCTCTGTTTCTTTTATCTGCATAATCCGGCCTCCTCCTGCCTTATTCTGTCTATATTATAAAGGGTATTCCCGGTCGAGTCCAGAGAGATATCATTGCGAAAACAGTTCTTCTATGTTAGATTATTTCTAAGATACTGTAAGGAGATGAAGACATGTTGGAAATAAACACAAAAGCACCTGATTTTACCCTTCCCGATAAAGACGGCAATCCCGTCAGCCTGTCGGATTTTCGCGGCAGGAAAGTCGTTCTCTATTTTTATCCCAGGGACAACACTCCGGGCTGTACCAGACAGGCATGCGCCTTTGCGGCGGCTTATGACCGGTTCCGGTCCATGGACGTGACCGTCATCGGCATCAGCAAGGACAGTGTGTCCTCCCATCTGAAATTCGCCCAGAAATATGACCTGCCGTTCATCCTGCTGTCCGACCCTGAGCTTCAGGCCATCCAGGCGTATGACGTATGGAAGGAGAAAAAACTGTACGGCAAGGTAAGCATGGGCGTCGTCCGGACTACCTATATCATCGATGAACAGGGAAACATTGAGAAAGTCATGCCCAAAGTCAAGCCGGATACGAATGCCGCCGAGATTCTGGAATACCTGACCGGAGAAGAGAAAGCATGATCGTCATTATCTCTCCCGCCAAGAAAATGAATGTGGACACGGACAATCTGGCCTGGAAAGATCTGCCCATGTTTCTGGAAAGTACGGAAGAACTCTGCAGCAGAATGCAGAACATGTCCTATGACGAATTAAAGAAGCTCTGGAAATGCAATGATCAGATCGCGTCGCTGAATATGGACCGGCTGCAGCACATGGATCTGCGCAACCGCCTGACTCCTGCGATCCTGTCCTATGAAGGGATCCAGTATCAGTATATGGCTCCCCGTGTCTTCACCGACCGGGAGTTTGCTTACGTGCAGGAGCATCTGCGTATCCTGTCCGGATTCTACGGCGTCCTGAAGCCTTTCGACGGCGTGACCCCGTACCGGCTGGAGATGCAGGCAAAGCTCAAAACAGATCACTGCAAAGACCTTTACGCCTACTGGAACAGCCGGCTTGCTGAAGCGCTCTTTGCGGAAACGGACTGCATCGTCAATCTGGCTTCCAAAGAATACAGCATCTGCGTGTCCAGATATCTGCCGGACTCTGTCCGTTTCATCACCTGCATATTTGGAGAAGAAAAGGACGGCAAGGTGGTGGAAAAAGGGACTATATGCAAGATGGCCCGCGGAGAGATGGTACGCTATATGGCAGAAAACCAGATCACAGATCCGGAAGCCATCAAATCTTTTGACCGGCTGAACTATCATTTTGACGCGGACCGGTCTGATGACCGCACCTTTACCTTTCTTCTGAATACCAATGGAGGATGATATGATCGATTGTATATCTGTTGAAAATATGCGACAAAGCGACGCTTACACCATCGCTTGCCTGGTTCCGGGCCTGGAACTGATGCGCCGGGCTGCCCTGGGCGTCTTTCAGGCCGCAAAATGGCAGAATCATACGGCCATCCTGGCCGGTTCCGGCAATAACGGAGGCGACGGTTTCGCGCTGGCATGTATTCTCAAAGAGCATGGATATGACTGTACTGTATTTACCGTCGGCTCCCATCTCTCAGAGGACAGCTCCTACTATGCCGGCAAATGCAAAGAAGCGGAAATTCCGATCTGCCCCTTTGTCCCCGGCTGCCTGAAAGGCTATGACAGGGTAGTGGACTGTCTGCTGGGTACCGGTTTTCACGGCGCTCTCCGTGAGCATTACCGCAGCGCCATCGAAGAGATCAATACTTCCGGTTCTTATATCATCAGCGTGGACATCAACAGCGGCATGAACGGCGACACCGGTGAAGCAGAACTGGCAGTCCGCTCCGATCTCACGGTAACCATCGGCTTCGTCAAAACCGGCCTGGTATCGGAAAATGCAGGGAAATACATAAAACGCCTGATCTGCGCGGACATCGGAATCGTCCTTGTCAAAGAAGAAAAAAAGATCTGCGGCAGCGGCGAACCCCTGGCTCCCGGCTGCCTTCCCTGTCCTGCATGGCTGGATATGAATATTCTGAAGGTTTACTAAAAACGCTGCTCCTCTCCCGTACCCGGCAGATGGAGCAGCGTTTTGTCTTTTATGATTTTGTGGTGCCCGTATCGAACACCGGGGTCTTTCAGTTCTTCCATACTCGTCCCCCGTGTCAGCTGATGGACAATGGTACAGACCATTTATTAAAGAGCAAATCTTTAATAGCAAAATTAAACTTAAAATTGAACTCTTTATATGTCTTGCCTGTTTTCTTTGATATTTTAACTATTTCAGAAAATTCCGCTATTTGATCATCCAAATCGGCAATTCGCTCTTTGATTTCCGAACGTTCCAGCTGGCCACCTGCTTCCTGCAGCACTTTTAGTATCGGCTTTATCAAATATGCCACTTTTCCGTCAGAAGTCATTTCTGTTAAATTCACAACAATTTCTCCGTCTTAAACGTCGTATAACCTTCGTAATAATAGCTGTGGTCGATGCCTTTCATATAAACCTCGCGGCTGTTAATATCATCCGTCAGGGCATTCTTTAACAGATATTTTATTTCGATGTCTTTAATCGGGCTGCGTTCCATGGCGAGCAGGTAATCTTCTTTATCAACCTTGCTCCAGTCAACGACCTTATAAAGCTCAGCTTTAAACATCAGATCCAGCCAGATACGCATGCTTCGCCCGTTTCCCTCCCGAAATGGATGGGCAATATTCATTTCTACATATTTCTCAACAATTTCATCAAATGTGGACTGCGGCATCTTATCAATATTTCCAAGTGCTGTTTCAAGATACATTAAAGGCGCAAAACGGAAATTACCCTTCGCGAGATTTACCGTTCTGATTTTTCCGGCAAAGTCGTAAATCTCCTCAAAAAGGTATTTGTGTATGGCTTGAAGCGAGGAAAATTTCCCGGGTTCCAGCTTATCAAGCACACCGTTTTCAAAGAGTTCCGCAGCCTTTTTCTTGCTGATACGCTCTTCCTCACGGGCAAGATCCGCTGAACTTGTGAGTCCTAATTTATTCTCAAGCGCCATACCACACCTCCGAAATCATTTTATTCCCGCAGGCAGCGAGCCTGGAAGACACGCCTGCACGTTCATATGGCGGCTTTCTCCCAATATCTAAAGATTATCATATCATCCGCAGGAATTCAATGTTCCACAGGGATTTGTATGGACTCCATTTTCCAGTAAAGATAAAAACGCTGCTCCTCTCCCGTACCCGGCAGATGGAGCAGCGTTTTTCTTTTATGATTTTGTGGTACCCGTATCGAACGCCGGGTTCATGATATAGAAATTTCTGGAATCCAGTTTATCCTGCACCAGTCTCAGGGCTTCACCGAATCTCTGGAAATGCACGATCTCCCGCGCCCGCAGGAACCGCAGCGGATCCAGGACCTCCGGATCTTTCACCAGACGGATCAGGTTGTCGTATGTCGTCCGGGCTTTCTGTTCCGCAGCGAGGTCTTCCGTGAGGTCGGTGATCGGATCTCCTGTAGACTGGAACGTAGACGAGGAGAACGGCTCCCCCGATGCCGCCTGGGGCCAGATACCGGCGGTATGATCCACATAGTAGGCGTCAATACCGGATTCTTTCAGTTCTTCCATGCTCATCCCCCGTGTCAGCTGATGGACGATGGTACAGACCATTTCCAGATGTGCCAGTTCCTCAGTACCTATATCGGTCAGCACCGCCATACACTCCTTATACGGCATGGCGAACCGCTGGGACAAATAACGCATGCTGGCGCCCAGCTCCCCATCGGGACCTCCCGACTGCGAAAAGATAGGATTTACGGCGCCTGATCCAGCCCCAGATCCTCCCGGAGAAAATCCGGGAGTTCCGAAAGGGCAAGATCATAGTTTTGATAATCGTACTCATTCTGCGCCCCCGCAAGTGTCACCCTTGCCCTGACCCCGTAGACATAGAGCGAGTCCGTATCATAATACCAGTCTGCCCGCCTGCTTCTCAGGCAGGGAAAGATCTGGCGGATCTCTTCCGGATCTGTATAGGTGTATGTCGTTACCTGTCCGCTGTACTCGTCGTCATAATCGTCCACGTCCACTGTTATCACTGTCGACGGATCACACACCGTCTGTATTCCCAAGTCATCGAGAGCTGCCAGCGTACGTTCATAGTCCGCATACACAGGATAAGACCCCAGCGTGCTGTCATAGTCGCCATACCAGGAATCTCTCTCGATCCGGAAACTTAAGGTCCCGATCTCCTGCGTAAAACTGTCGGCCAGAGACGCGTCCCTGAGGTCTGCAGTGAACGCTTCATAGACTCTTTCCATATCCTGGGCGGACAGTGTCTGTTCGTATTCCTGCCCCAGGAAATCCCGGTAATGGATTCCTTTGTAGTATTCCAGATGTTCTTCGTCCGTCAATATGGAGAAACTGCCCTCCTTGTATTCTTCCGAATCATACACCTGGGCCAAAAGGCGTACCTGTTCTTCATTGCATTGCGGATACTGCCGATAGATTTTTTGCCCGCTTTTAGTGGAAAAGCAAATCGTTATCCAACTACCATCCATCTGCTGCTCATTGTCGTCCGCCTCCAGAATCTGAATGCTCTCTGCCGCCAGATCGTATGCCGCGTCCAGATCCGTCAGACGCATATGGCTCATCCGGTAAGAATTCATAGATTCATAGTACGGAAACCCGTCCTCTCCCCAGCTGTAGGCATCCTGCTCTGCGTCCAGCATGCTTACATTTACCGCCATATATGCCAGAGAATCTTTACGGGGCAGGTAAGCATCGTATCCCGTCAGATCCTGCACGAATACCAGCAGTATAAATCCGGAAACTGCCAGACACAGGGCAGAACTCTTCCAGTGGGCAAACCCCTGCCGGAAGGAAAGCGCCGTCACCATCTCCATGAAAACGCTGGAGATCAGCCAGAGCACCACGATTCCAAAGAGGTACCATCCCATGCTCATCCTCATGGAATAAAAGAACCAGCCTCCCATCAGGCCCGCCGGAACGCACACCAGGAACTTGAGCGGCAGCCGCATCCAGGGAAACGCCAGCGCCCGGTCCGAAGCCTCCGACGGACGCGCCCGGTACAAAAGCAGCGCAAGCGCGCTGAACCCGGCAGCGATCAGGAGACCGGTCAGTACATGCACAGGCCATCCTTCCCCATACACCGTCAGACCTGTATAAAAACTCAGCGGAGACAGAATCGTCCCGGTATCTTCCAGCCAGGAACTATGCACATAGGTGCACAGGAAGGAATCCATCAGGCACACCCTCAGAAACCGCACAAAAATACCATATAAATACAGAAAACCGATCATCAGGATATTGACCGGCAGATTTCCCGTCAGGAACGTGGCCGCAAGCGCGATGGAATACAGCATCAGATACGCCGTCATATGACCGGCAAACATGCACGCGGCGCTCCGCAGCACCTCTCCTGTCACGCCGCCCCCGGCAGCGGCCAGTAAAAGCGTAAACAGCAGATTGATCCCAAAAGACAGCAGATAGATCAGGATCCCGTTCACATATTTGGCAGCGAACAAGGCCTCTCTCCGGACCGGCAGGCTGTGATAATAATCCGTACCGGATCTCTTATGCAGATAGGTAAATCCTCCCGGCGCGCAGATACATGCCGCCGCCACCGTAACGAAAGGCAGCATCAACGACCCGCTTGAGCGGAACAGCTCCTCCGCCGTTCTCATGGCGCGGATCGGGTCTGTTCCTATCTGGCTTCCCAGCATCAGCAGGTATGCGGCAGGCAGACACAGGAAAAATACAATAAATCCCAGCAGAAGACTCCACGCCCGCTGTTTAAAGTCTGTCTTCAGAATCCTAGCAAATAATTTTCCGGACATCATATCCCGCCACCTCCGTTTCACTGATAAAGATCTCCTCCAAAGACAGGGGCAGAAGTTCATAAAACACCGGCTCCGCGGCGCGGATCTTCGCCTCCGCCGTCTCACGGTCTCCCCTCAGCGTCACTGTATGAAGCATCCCCCTGCGGTCGTCGGTGAGGATTTCCAGCGGCGCAAAAAGTTCCTGTGCCGGGACCTCTTCTTTCAGCACAAACTGCACCTTGTGTATATTCAGTTTCATGTTTTCCAGTTCGCCGGACAGCAGGATGCCGCCCGCATGCAGGAGACCCACATCCTCACAGATATCTTCCAGTTCCCGAAGGTTATGGGACGCGATGACCGGGGTAAAACTCCGCTCTTCCATCTCGCCCGCGAAAAGGCTTTTTGTCGCCTGGCGCATCACCGGGTCCAGACCGTCGAACGCCTCGTCGCACAGAAGGTAGGAAGCTCCTGAGCAGATCCCGCAGATGATGGACACCTGTTTCTTCATTCCTTTGGAAAAGGTGGCGATCTTTCTCCTTTCATCCAGTCCGAAGCTCTCAAAAAGTTTCCGGCAGCGTTCCATCTGAAAATCCGGATAGAACAGCCGGTAGTGGGACGCCGTCTCCAGCGGCGTGGCGCCCGGGAGAAAATACTGTTCATCCGATATATAGAACATGCGGCTCTTCGTCCGCGGCCTCTCGTATACCGGCTCTCCGTCCACGAAAACCGTTCCTTCATCCGGGCGCAGCACCCCCGACAAAAGCCGAAGAAACGTACTTTTTCCGGCTCCATTCGTTCCCACCAGGCCGAAGACTGCCCCGTCCCGGATCTTTGTGGTGATGTGGTTGACTGCCAGAATCTCTCCGAAAGATTTGGCCAGCCCTGTTGTCTCAATCATGGCTTCTCCCCTCCTTCACACCGATCGATCACGTTTTTCAGAAGCCGCGGATCCATCCCCAGGCGCATGGCCCTTTCTGCAAGCCCCCGCTGTTCTTCCAGGATATTCTCCCTCTGCTCTTCCAGATATTCTGTCCTCTGCGAGACAAAGCTCCCCTTTCCCGGGACCGAATAGGTGTAGCCTTTCCGTTCCAGTTCCTGATACGCCCGTTGAATCGTGTTGGGATTGATAGACAGATCCATAGCCAGGCTGCGCACGGAAGGCAGCTGGCTCTCCGGCGGCAGTACGCCCCGGATGATCAGCTCTGCGATCTTTTCCGCCACCTGCTCGTAGATCGGCCTCCGTTCCGAATAATCTATGAGGATCATATCCATTCCTCCGTTCATCTGTATTAATCATCTTAGTACAGTTAGTATACTATACGCGGCAGCTTCTGTCAATTTAAGAATCCCCGGCATCTGACATCAGTTCCCGGACAGACTCCTGCATCCATGATCCCGCCGTCCCGCAAAAAACTGCGGCGCCGCAGACGGTACCCGCCTGCGCGCCGCAGTCTTTTACAGAAAGGACGTTATCCCTCGTAATATGCTTTCAGATAGATCTCTTTGATCTCGGACATCAGCGGATATCTTGGGTTCGCGCCGGTACACTGGTCATTGAAGGCGTTCTCCACCATCTCATCCAGCGTTGCCAGGAAATCTTCTTCCTTGATGCCGTAATCTTTGATCGTTCTCTTGATGCCGACCTTCTCTTTCAGTTCCGCTATCGCCTTGATAAAGTTTTCAAATACTTCATCATCGTCTTTGCCCGGAATACCGACGAATCTCGCCACTTCGCAGTATCTCTCCTTCGCGTGCGGATACGGATACTGGGAGAACGTACCCATCTTTACCGGAGCCGGATCCGCGTTGTAGCGCATCACCAGTTCGATCAGCAGCGCGTTGGCCACGCCGTGGGGCAGATGATGGTAAGCGCCCAGTTTGTGCGCCATAGAATGGCAGACGCCCAGGAACGCGTTGGCAAACGCCATACCTGCCATCGTGGACGCATTGGCCATCTTCTCTCTGGCGGTCGGATCGCCCGCGCCCTTCTCGTATGCGCGCGGCAGATAGGTAAAGATATTTTTTGTCGCCATCAATGCCAGTCCGTCGGTGAAGTCCGTCGCCATGATCGACACATACGCCTCCAGCGCATGGGTCAGCGCGTCGATACCGGAAGCGCTGGTCAGGCCCTTCGGCTGCGTCATCATGAAATCTGTATCAATAATCGCCATATTCGGAAGCAGCTCATAATCCGCGATAGGCCACTTGGTTCCAGTCTCCGCATCGGTGATGATCGCGAACGGCGTCACCTCGGAACCGGTACCGGAGGAAGTGGGCACCGCCACAAACATGGCCTTCTCGCCCATCTTCGGGAATACATAGACTCTCTTGCGGATATCCATGAAATCCATGGCCAGATCTTCGAACCTGCATTCCGGATGCTCATACATGAGCCACATGATCTTGCCAGCGTCCATGGCGGAACCGCCGCCCAGGGCGATGATCACATCCGGCTCGAAGGCTCGGAGCTGCTCCACGCCCTTCTGTGCCGTCTGCAGGGTCGGGTCCGGAGCGACCTCATGGAAACACGCATATGTAATGCCCATCTCGTCCGTGATCGGCTTCGTCATACCGCTGCCGAACAGGAAACCGTCCGTCACGATAAACGCTTTCTTTTTGTTGTAGTATGTTTTCAGCTCGTCCAGCGCCACCGGAAGGCAGCCCTTTTTGAAATAAACCTTCGGCGGGGTCTTGAACCAGAGCATATTTTCTCTCCTTTCGGCAACGGTCTTGATATTGATCAGATGCTTCACATTTACGTTCTCGGAGATCGAATTGCCGCCATAGGAACCGCAGCCCAGAGTCAGCGACGGGGGCAGCTTGAAATTGTACAGATCTCCGATTCCGCCGTGGGACGAAGGTGTATTTACCAGAATACGGCAGGTCTTCATGCGCGCCGCATGCATTGCCATCTTCCCTGTCTGGGACGGATGAATATAGAGCGACGAAGTATGTCCGTATCCTCCGTCCGCAATCAGCTGCTCGGACATATCCAGCGCCGTCTCAAAATCAGGAGCTTTATAAAGTGCCAGTACCGGAGAAAGTTTCTCGTGAGCAAACGGCTCGGAGATATCCACCGACGTCACCTCGCCGATCAGAATCTTTGTCTCCGGCGGCACCTGGAAGCCTGCCAGCTCCGCGATCGTGGCCGCTTTCTGTCCTACGATCTTCGCGTTTACCGTGCCTGCTTCCGTCAGAAGTATTTTTCGCATCTTGTCCAGTTCCTCCGGACTGAGCACATGACAGCCGCGCTTCACAAACTCCGCTTTGACCTCATCGTAAATGTCCGCCAGGGCGGTCACAGACTGCTCAGACGCACAGATCATGCCATTGTCAAATGTCTTGGAATGAATCACGGAATACACAGCCGTCTGGATATCGCAGCTGCTGTCCATGATAACCGGCGTATTGCCCGGACCCACGCCGATGGCGGGTTTTCCCGAAGAATATGCCGCCTTGACCATGCCGGGACCTCCTGTGGCGAGGATCACATCCGCCGACTTCATCAGCATATTGGAAAGCTCCAGCGTAGGCTCCTCAATCCATCCGATAACGCCTTCCGGTGCTCCGGCTTTCACCGCGGCGTCCAGTACAACCTTTGCCGCTTCGATCGTACATTTCTTTGCGCGAGGATGGGGGCTGATCAGGATCGCGTTCCTGGTCTTCAGGCAGATCAGGCATTTGAAGATCGCCGTGGAAGTAGGATTCGTGGTCGGGATCACCGCTCCAACCAGTCCCATGGGTTCTGCAATCTTTTTGATGCCGTAGGAAGTGTCTTCCTCGATCACGCCGCAGGTCTTCACATTTTTATAGGAGTTGTACATATACTCTGCCGCGTAATGATTCTTGATCACCTTGTCTTCGACTACGCCCATACCGGTCTCCTCGCACGCCATCTTTGCCAGCGGAATACGCTGTTTGTTGGCTGCCATCGCCGCCTCGAAAAAGATCCTGTCTACCTGCTCCTGAGTGAAGGTGGCAAACACCTTCTGTGCTTCTTTCATGGCCTCGATCTTCTGCTGAAGCAGTTCCACCGCGCTCATGGGCTCCTCTGCCCTGCTCTCTTCCTTTCTTGCCATAAATTACCTCCTTTATAATGGTTTAAAGACATATGCGATGCATATGATTTCTATACGAGAATACGGAGGCGAATGTCCTTCTCCTCCGTATTCTTTGCTTCATTCTACCATGTCTTTATGTTGTTGAAAAGAGATTTTCCGATAATTAAATTATTAACAAAAAAGTTTTCAGAAAATCAATATCTGAGCATGCCCACACAGAAATTCCTCCCGGATCAGTTCCATCTCTTCCTTCCGCGGATCTTCAGAAGCAGAATCAGCATGGGAAAGATTTCCAGTCTTCCTGCCAGCATATCAAACGTGAGCACCAGCTTGGACAGATTGGAATAGATGGAAAAATTTCGGACGGGTCCCACCTGATTCAGTCCCGGTCCCACATTATTGAATGCGGAAGCCACTGACGAGAAATTCGTTATGCCGTCGAAATTGTCCAGCGATACCAACAGGACAGAAGTCACAAAAATGATCAGATAAGCTACCATAAACACATTAACGGATCTCATCGTCTCATGTTCCACTATTTTGCCCTCGAAACGGACTTTTCGCACATTCCGGGGATGAAGGATATAAGCCAGTTCTTTCAGCACAGACTTTGCCATAATCACAATCCTTGATACCTTGATGCCGCCTCCCGTGCTGCCCGCGCACGCGCCGATAAACATCAGAAGCAGCAGGATCTCCCTGGAAAATTCCGGCCAAAGGTCAAAGTCCACGCTGGCGAAACCGGTAGTCGTGATGATGGACGCCACCTGAAAGGCCGCGTGAAGCACCGTCTCGCCTATATTTCCAAATATATGGCAGATATTAAACGAGATCATGATCACCGCCGCCGCTATAATGCCCAGGTAAGCGCGGACTTCCTCGCAATGCACCGCTTCTTTCCATTTTTTACAATAAATCAGGAAATACACGTTGAAATTCACACCAAAAAGAATCATGAAAACCGTCAGAATAATCTGAACTGCCGTATTATAATCCGCGCATCCGCTGTTGAGCACGGAAAAACCTCCGGTGCCGGCGGTGGCAAACGTAAGATTAATCGAGTCGAATACCGGGCATCCGAACAGAATCATAAGAATCATCTGGAGCACAGTCAGAAAAAGATAGATTACATACAAAATCTTCGCCGTACTCCTTACCCTCGGAACCAGTTTGCCCACGGACGGCCCCGGGCTTTCAGCCTTCATCAGATACATACCGGACGCTCCCATAGGAAGAATCGCCAGCATAAAAACCAGCACCCCCATACCGCCGATCCAGTGGGAGAAACTTCTCCACATCAGAATAGAACGGGGCAGCGCTTCCACATCCGTGGCCACCGTCGCGCCTGTGGTCGTGAAGCCGGACACGATCTCAAAGAGCGCATCAAAGGGATTCGGATAAGCGCCGCTCACACACAGAGGAATCGCTCCGACAATACTCATGACGATCCAGCACAAAGCTACTGTCGTATAACCTTCCGAAGAGAAGATCGTGGCGTCCTCCGGCCGTTTTCCTCTCACCAGCCGGCCTGCCGCCAGACAAAACAGCGCCGTTGCCCCAAATACCTGCAGACATCCCCATTCCTGATAGACAACCGCCGTCAATATGGGGATCAAAAATAAAGCCGCCTCTATCTGCACCAGGGCGCCGACAATATAACGCATCATTTTCAAATTCATAACTGTTTTCCCGTCCTTATCTGCTGTACAAAGAAGCAGTCTCCTGCTTTTTCAATACGTCCTTGATATCTTTCAGCTCTCCGCATCTGGTCGTGATCACGACTACGGAATCCCCTGCCATCAAAGTGTCCTGTCCTCTGGGGAGGATCGTCTTTCCCTTCCGGTTGATGGCACAGATCAGCAGATGCGACTTCAGTTCCAGTTCCTGCAAAGGTATGCCTGTGACATCTCCGCTTTCCTTAATAATGAATTCCAGCGCTTCTGCCCTGCCGTCCGCCAGACGGTACAGTGTCTCCACATTGCTTCCGATGGAATTCTGCATGGCGCGCACATACTGGAGAATACTCTCTGCTGTAATACGCTTAGGGTGGATCAGGCTGCCGATATCCAGCGTGTCTATGATCGTGTCATAAGTATCATGATTCACTTTTGTGATCTTCTTTGCATGACTCATACTCTTGGCATACAGAGAAAGCATAATATTCTCCTCGTCCATATCTGTCAGCGCTACAAACCCTTCCGCGTCGCGCAGTCCCTCTTCCTCCAGAAGCCCCTGATCCGTACCGTCGCCCTGGATGATCATGGCCTGCGGAAGCAGTTCGCAGAGTTCTTCACAATGCCTCATATCCTTTTCAATAATCTTCACTTTGATCTTCATGGCGAGAAGCCTGCGCGCCAGATAATATGCCGTCTTGCTGCCTCCGATGATCATGGTGTTTTTCACCTGATTGGTCTGTACACCCATCAATTTGAAAAAACGGCTTGCGTTCAAAGGAGAAGCCACAATAGAAATCGTGTCATTCGCCTGGAGTTCCATTTCTCCATCCGGGATTATAACCTTTCCTCCCCTCTCTACGATGCAGACCAGCGCCTCGCATTGGGTCAGCTCCGAAATATCTTTCAGTTTTCTGCCGGCAAGCGGGCTGGATTTCTCCACCCGGAAGCGCAGCAGCTCGATCCTTCCTCTGGCAAACGTATTGATCTCGATGGCCGAAGGAAAACGCAGCAGCCGGGCAATCTCCGAAGCTGCCGCGAACTCCGGATTAATCACCATCGACAATCCCAGTTCTCCCTTTATATGACCGATTTCCTGATGATATACAGGATTCCGCACTCTGGCTATCGTCTTGCATCCTCCTGCTTTTTTCGCGATCAGACAGCAGAGCAGATTGACTTCATCCGCATTGGTCACCGCGATCAGCAGATCCGCTTCATCAATTCCTGCTTCTTTCTGAATATTATAACTGGCTCCGTTGCCGACGACCCCGCGTACATCCGCTTCATCCGCCATGTGCCGGACTACGTCTGTCTTCTGGTCGATCACCGTAATGTCATGCCCTTCCCTGCTAAGCTGTTCCGCCAATGTGGAACCTACTTTCCCGCATCCGGCTATGATAATGTTCATGCTTTCTCTATCCTCCCGAGTTCTTGACAAAATCTTAATTGTTTTTTTTCTGTCTTTACGAAATCTTAATCCAATATAGCACCACCTGTCGAAAACCGCAACAAAATGAACAGGATCTTAACATCCTCTTTGCAAATAGCCGTCCCTTACCCCATATATTAGACATAAAACCGGAACAGCCGCTCCGGCGGCAGTTAAAGGATTATGCAGACAGGCGCAGCTTATATCCGTGTATCTACAGAGGAACAGACAGAATATTCACCCGACAGCCAGCTTGGCAGGATTCGGGATTACGCAGACGCTCATCAGATTCTTCTCCCGGAAAAATACATCTATCTGGACGAAGGAATCAGCGGCCGGCATGCGCGGACGCGTCCCGCCTTCATGCGCATGATTTCTGACGCAAAAGAAAAACCCCGTCCTTTCGATGTGATCTTGTTATGGAAATTCTCCCGTTTCGCCAGGAACCGCCAGGACAGCATCCTGTACAAGTCCATGCTGCGCAAAGAATGCGGCATTGAAGTGATCTCCATCACCGAACAGCTCTCCAAAGATCCCACCTCTATACTCATTGAAGCTCTGCTGGAAGCTATGGACGAATACTACAGCCTCAATCTGGCGGAAGAAGTCCGAAGAGGTATGAATGAAAAGTTCTCCCGTGGAGGCGTCGTCTCTGTCCCTCCTTTCGGCTATCGCATGGGAGACGGCCGCTTTGTCCCGGATCCTGAAAAAGCCTCTCTGATCCCCAAAATTTTCCAGGATTATCTGGCCGGCAGATCCTCCCGACAGATTGCCGCTGCGCTCAACGCCGCGGGCATACGCACTAACCGGGGCAAGCCATTTCAAAGCCGCACTGTCGACTATATTCTCTCCAATCCGACCTATACCGGCAAACTGCGCAGACGGATGCATCCCGGACAGCAGGAGATGACCCTGACAGCCGGAGAACATATTCCTCTGATAAGTGAAGAGGTTTTTCTGTCTGTCCAGCAGACACTTGCTTCCAGACGGCGCTGTCTTCCGCCTCACGCGCGCCAATCCCCTGCCGATTTCATGCTCCGCGGCCTGGTACGGTGCGGAAATTGCGGCGCCACACTGACCCAGTCTGTCAGAGGCAAATATCTGCAATGCTGCCGCTATGCCAGGGGGCAGTGCTCTGTCAGCCACTCGGTGTCCCTTGCCTGGCTTAACGACAAAGTCCTGGAACAGCTGGAAACAGACCCCGCATGTCCTGCCCGGTTAAAGCGCTCTCTTCCTATTCTGCGCTCCGACAAAACCTCTGAAAATGAAAAAAACGAGCTTCTCCGCTCATTTTTGTCTCAGATCGTTTTCCGGCGTCCGGACAATACCATCACTCTATCTTTTTGCAGTCGGGACCTCCGAACTGGGAGATGATCAGCCGTGCCATCTTAGGATTTGCCTTGGTAATATTAATCGGATACTCCAGTCTTTTTTCATAATTCCACATCTAGCACGCGCCTCCTTCCCAGGGCCAGGGCTGGTTAATCCATTCCCACTGCTCCTGCCCTGCGGGAGCGGTGTCCAAGGTCAACGGTCCGTAGATCGCCGCATAGTCGTCCAGCGCCTGTCTCCGAAGCTGGCTGTATTCGCGGAAATAAGCGAGCGCTGTTGGATCTGCGGGATGGGTGTCCAGGTACAGATTGGCTTCCACCACCGCGAAGCTGACCATATTGATCCAGGACAGCATCTGTTTCCTGGTAGGCTGTCTCTGTGCCATTACCTGCACCCTCCCCTCACACCCAGAAACGGTTTATCCAGTTCCGGGAAGATCGTACCGCAGGCGAGCGCTTTATCCAGATCGTATACTCTGTGCCAGTGCTGCCAGGGCACATATGCCATTGCCGGCGGAAAATTATTTTCCCTGTTCATTCCTCTGGTACAGGAACATCTCTGATATTCTTCCAACTTTCAAAATCCTTTCTGTTTTTTCCTCATTTTATCCTATGTCATGCAAAAAAAAGCGTGAAAAAATGGTGCGGCCAAAAAGCCGCACCGCCGTTATCATTATTTTCAAAATTTACTTTCGATGTTCATGCGTAAACAGGTGATCCTGACAATACTCATAATTTCCAACACATTTGGAGCAGAAGCGGAATTCCAGGTCATCCCCGTCCGCCTCCGTCCTGCCGCACACTGCGCAGCGATGATGGGCGCTCTTCTGGGAAGCCGTGCGGACTTTCTTCGCATAAGTCCTCTTTCTCTGTACCTGTTTCGGAGAAAACTTGTTCCGGTTCGCAGACAGGTAAAAAATCAGGAAATTCAAAAGCGATACCAGCGCCGCCACGCTGGTGCCCACAGACGGAAAAATTCCGACCTGCATCAGGGCCATTCCGGAAGGGCTGAACGGGCTGACAATGAATCCGGATACGATCGCCACTGCAAAATAGAGTCCGTAAAAGATGCCGATCCATTTACACTTGATCGGAAGAATAAAGAACAGCAGGAATTCCACATCCGGATACAAAAATGCAAATGCCAGCAGCAGAGAAGAATTCAGGTAATAAGTCCCCAGTGAAAGATTCCATCCAAAAACCAGGTAAACAACCAGGCATGCGATCACATGCAGAAGTACTCCCGAAAAGAAATACAGATTAAACCGGAATGCTCCCCACTGATATTCCAGCATCCTTCCCATAAAATAATACATATATAATGAGAACAGGATAAAAATAAAACTTCCTGTAGGCGGCATCAGCAAGAAAGTGAATATCCTCCAGATCTGCCCATGCAGAATAGCCGCCGCATCCAGACACAGCCACTGCTCATAGAAACCATACGCCACGATATTCAGTACGAATCCCACCGCATATAGTATAATGATATAATACATCAAATTGTGGATCGCGTATTTTCCGAACCTGCGTTCCAGCTTATCAATCCAGGTCATATGATAGAAACATTCCTTTCCCGCCGGCCTGCGGCCTGCCATAGTATAACTGTGCATCCAGCCGATCTTCCGGCCGGATGCACGTTCAAGTCACATTATAGATTTTCCCAGGCTGTTTGTCAATGAACTGGGATTGATTTATACATCCGCAAATCTTTACAAAATTTTTATGGACTCATCCGCATACTTTTCATATAATATACCGTGGTTCAAAATGAAATCAAATTACAGAAGAAAAGATGTGAGGTGAAAGCAGAAAAGCTGCCAATTATGAACAAATGTTACCGTTTGGGAATCGATATCGGTTCCACTACCGTTAAGATTGCAGTTCTGAATCCGGAAAACCGCATTCTGTTTTCCGATTATGAAAGACATTTTGCAAATATCCAGGAAACGCTCGCCATGCTCCTGGAGCGCGCCGTGGAGGCCCTGGGTCCCATAGACGTATATCCGGTCATCACCGGATCCGGCGGGCTGACCCTGGCGCAATATCTGGATATTCCGTTTGCACAGGAAGTCGTTGCCGTTTCCGAGGCACTGCAGACCTTCGCCCCGAAAACCGACGTGGCCATCGAGCTGGGCGGGGAAGACGCCAAGATCATTTATTTTGAAGGAGGAAACGTGGAGCAGCGTATGAACGGCATCTGCGCCGGCGGCACCGGTTCCTTCATCGACCAGATGGCGTCCCTTCTGCAGACCGACGCTTCCGGCCTGAACGAATATGCCAAAAGCTACAAATCCATGTATTCCATCGCGGCACGGTGCGGCGTCTTCGCAAAGACCGACATCCAGCCTCTGATCAATGAAGGAGCGACCAAGGAAGATCTGGCTGCATCTATTTTTCAGGCTGTTGTCAACCAGACCATCAGCGGTCTGGCCTGCGGAAAGCCCATCCGGGGACATGTGGCGTTCCTGGGAGGACCGCTTCATTTCCTCTCCGAACTTCGGTCCGCGTTTATCCGGACTTTGAATCTGGATGAGGAACACACGATCATCCCGAAATTTTCCCACCTGTTCGCAGCGTCCGGCTCCGCGCTCCTGTCCAAGCAGGAAAAAGCAATTCCGGCACAGGATATCATCGCAAAGCTGCACAGCAAGATACAGATTGCCTTCGAGGTAGAACGTCTGGATCCGCTGTTCCGCAACCAGGAAGAATTTGATGCCTTTGAGGCCCGCCATTCCAGGGCGAAGGTACAGAAACGCAGCCTGGAAGATTATGAAGGGAACTGTTTCCTGGGCATCGACGCCGGGTCCACCACCACCAAGATCGCGCTGGTGGGCGAAGATGGATCCCTGCTCTACTCTTTCTACAACAACAACAACGGAAGCACTTTACATATCACACTGGAAGCATTGAAGGACCTGTTTTCCAAACTTCCGGAAAAAGCGCATATTGTCCGTTCCTGCTCCACCGGCTACGGGGAAGCGCTTGTAAAAGCCGCCCTGATGCTGGACGAAGGCGAAGTGGAGACAATCTCCCACTACTATGCGGCACAGTTCTTCGATCCGGATGTGGACTGCATCCTGGACATCGGCGGTCAGGATATGAAGTGCATCCACATTAAAAATCATACCGTAGACAACGTACAGCTCAACGAGGCATGTTCCTCCGGCTGCGGTTCCTTTATCGAGACCTTTGCAAAATCCCTGAATCTTTCCATTCAGGATTTCGCGCAGGCGGCTCTGTTCGCCGAGAATCCCATTGACCTGGGAACCCGCTGTACTGTATTTATGAATTCCCGTGTGAAACAGGCGCAGAAAGAGGGCGCGGGCGTGGACGACATCTCCGCCGGCCTTGCCTACTCCGTCATCAAGAACGCGCTGTTCAAGGTTATCAAAATATCGGATGCATCATCCCTCGGGAAACACATCGTCGTCCAGGGCGGCACGTTCTACAATAACGCGGTTCTGCGCAGCCTGGAAAAGATCGCCGGATGTGAAGTCATCCGTCCGGACATTTCCGGAATCATGGGGGCATTCGGCGCGGCGCTGATCGCCCGTGAACGTTATGAAGGCCAGCAGACGACCATGCTGTCCAAAGAAGAGATGGAGAAACTGGAATACTCCACTTCCATGACCAAGTGCCGCGGCTGCACCAACAACTGCCGCCTGACCATCAATAAATTCTCCGGCGGACGGCGCTACATCTCCGGCAACCGCTGCGAACGGGGACTTGGAAAAGAGAAGAACGAGCATCACGCACCGAACTTGTTTGAATATAAAAACCAGCGTCTGTTCTCCTACGAACCGCTGACAGACGAGGAAGCCTCCCGCGGACTGGTGGGAATTCCGAGAGTCCTGAACATGTACGAAAACTATCCGTTCTGGTTCACGTTTTTCACCAGGCTGGGATACCGGGTAGTACTATCGCCCATCTCCACGCACGAGATTTACGAGCAGGGCATCGAATCGATCCCCAGCGAGTCCGAGTGTTATCCGGCAAAGCTGGCGCACGGCCATGTAAAATGGCTCCTGCAGCACAACATCCCGTTCATTTTTTATCCGTGCATTCCGTATGAGCGCAACGAGTTCAAGGATGCCAACAACCATTACAACTGCCCGATCGTCACTTCATACGCGGAAAACATCAAGAACAATATGGAAGAACTGCGGTCCGACCGCTTCGACTTCCGCAACCCGTTCCTGAGTTTTGAAAGTCTGGAAATCCTGACAAAGCGGTTAATTGAAGAATTTGAAGGGGAGAAAGGCATGACGGCGGAGGAAATCACCAAAGCCGCGGAGGCAGCATGGGAAGAACTGCGCCAGACACGCCTGGATATCTGCAAAAAAGGGGAAGAAACACTGAAATGGATGGAGGAGAACCATGCCCACGGCATCGTGCTGGCAGGACGCCCCTACCATATTGACAATGAAATCAACCACGGCATCTCAGAGATGATCAACAGCTACGGGCTGGCAGTCCTGACCGAGGACAGCGTCTCCCATCTTCACGAAGAGGAACGCCCCCTGCGTGTCATGGACCAGTGGATGTATCACTCCCGCCTGTATGCGGCGGCAAATTTTGTGAAGACCAGGGACGATCTGGATCTGGTGCAGCTCAATTCCTTTGGCTGTGGACTGGATGCAGTCACCACCGATCAGGTAAATGAGATCCTGACAGGTTCCGGCAAGATTTACACCTGCCTGAAAATCGACGAGGTAAGCAACCTGGGCGCGGCGCGTATCCGTATCCGCTCCCTGCTGGCGGCGATCCGGGTACGGGAAAAGAACCAGGAAAAGCGGACCGTCGTATCTTCCGCTTACCAGCGGGTCATCTTCACGGAAGAGATGCGCAAAGATTACACGATTCTCTGCCCGGATATGTCGCCGATCCACTTCAATCTGCTGGAAACGGCGTTCCGCTCCTGCGGCTATCACATCGACGTGCTTCCCCGCGCAGGAAGAACCGCAGTGGATCTGGGACTGAAATATGTGAACAACGACGCCTGCTACCCGTCCCTGATCGTCATCGGTCAGATTATGGAAGCAGTGCTGTCCGGTAAATACGACCTGAACAAGACCGCCATCCTGATCTCCCAGACCGGAGGCGGATGCCGGGCCTCCAACTACATCGGCTTTATCCGCCGGGCGCTGGAAAACGCGGGACATCCCAATATCCCGGTCATCTCCATCAACCTGAGCGGCCTGGAGAAAAACCCCGGTTTCAAGTTCACGCCGGAGATGCTGTTTAAAGGCATCTACGCTCTTGTATTCGGAGATCTTTTTATGCGGGTACTCTATCACACCCGGCCTTATGAATCTGTTCCTGGCGAGGCCGACCGGGTGCATGAACAGTTAAACGAGCGCTGCAAGTCGTTCCTTATGAAAAAGCATCCGAGCTGGAAAGGATTCAAGCGGCTCTGCAGCGAGATTGTAGAAACATTTGACAATATACCGGTGACCAATGAAGTCAAACCGCGCGTGGGCATTGTGGGCGAGATCCTGGTAAAATTCTCGCCATCCGCCAATAACGGACTGGTTGACCTTCTGGAAGCCGAGGGGGCTGAAGCAGTTGTTCCGGATCTGATGGACTTCCTGCTTTACTGTTTCAAAAACACGGAGTTTAAAGCGCACTATCTGGGGAAGAAAAAATCAGGAGCCATGATGGGGCACCTGGGCATCCGGGCTCTGGAATTTTTCCGCGCTCCGGCCAATAAAGCCCTGAAGAAAAGTATCCACTTTACTCCTTCTTCCAATATCGACCACATGGCAGATATGGCGAAAGACATCGTTTCTTTAGGAAATCAGACCGGCGAAGGTTGGTTCCTGACAGCCGAAATGCTGGAGCTGATCGAAGGCGGCACGCCGAATATCGTCTGCACACAGCCGTTTGCCTGCCTGCCGAACCATATCGTCGGAAAAGGTGTGATCAAGGAACTGCGCCGCCGCCACCCATCCTCCAATATTGTGGCCATCGACTATGATCCCGGCGCCAGCGAAGTGAACCAGCTCAACCGGATAAAACTCATGCTGAGCAGCGCGTTCAAGAATCTTCACAAAGAAGAAAAGGAAGAACAGAGAAAAGAAGCATAACAGGCATTGCCTGAAACCCCAAAAACGGAACTGTGTCAAAACAGTTCCGTTTTTTCAAATGAATAAAAAATCTGTTGTAAACTCAGAGCAGCCTCTTGATCGTCCTCACCAGCTCATCGATGTCCAGCGGCTTCGCCACATGCGCATTCATACCGTATTCCAGACAGCGGCTGACGTCCTCTGCAAACGCGTCTGCCGTCATGGCAATAACCGGAATCTCTTTTCCGTCCGGACGTTCTTCCAGATTCCTGATGGCTTTCGCCGCCTCATATCCATCCATCACAGGCATACGAAGGTCCATAAGGATGGCCTTATAATATCCCGGTTCATTTTCCATGAACATATCTACGCACTGGCGGCCGTTTTCCGCCCACTCCAGCTCAAATCCTCTTGCGGACAATAATTCATTTGCAATCTCCCAGTTAATATCATTATCCTCCGCCACCAGAAGGCGTACTCCGCCAAAGTTCTCTTCCGCCTCCACAGGTTCCTCTCTTTGACATTCAGAACCCGTATACGGCTCCAATCCGTAATACAATGCGGATTTGAACAGAGGTTTGGATATAAAACCGCTGATGCCCGCCGCTTTCGCCTCTTCCTCAAAATCAGACCAGTCGTAAGCCGAGATCAGCAGAATCGGAATATGATTCCCGATCTTCCCCCGCATTTCCTTTGCTGTCTCCAAGCCGCCGATTCCCGGCATCTTCCAGTCCAGAAGAACAATGTGATAACCCCGGCCTTCTCTGTCCCGCTCTTCCGCCATCCGCACCGCGGTCTCTCCGTTCAGTGCGTATTCGGCGTGAACGCCAAGTTCATCCAGGGAATGCACCACATCCCGGCAAAGCTGTTTATCATCGTCCACCACCAGCATATCCCATGCCGGCAGAGACATTTCTTCTTCCGGTACTTCCGCCTTTTCAAAGTCCAGCGTCACATGGAATTCCGAACCCTTTTCCAGCTTACTCTGAACTTCTATGGTTCCTTCCATCTTATCCACAATATATTTTGTAATTGCCATTCCCAGGCCGCTGCCCTCGATCTTCCGTACCCTTCTGGTATCCTCGCGCGCAAACGACTCAAAGATCTTCTTCTGAAACTCAGGCGTCATTCCCATTCCATTGTCTTTCACCCGAAAATGCGTACGTACCCATTTTTCTCCTCTTGGCGAGAGTTCCTGGGTGACCGCGACACTGATGCTTCCGCCTTCCGGAGTAAATTTTACAGCATTTGACAAAAGATTGATCAGTATCTGATTCAGGCGCACTCCATCGCACAACACCTGTTCCGACGAAATATGCTGCACCGAAATATTAAAAGACTGTCCCTTTGCTTTTACCTGAGGCTGGACAATACTGACCAGACTTTCCATAGTTTTCCTCAGGCTGACCAGCTCTGTATTCAGATTCAGTTTACCGCTTTCAATCTTCGACATATCCAGCACATCGTTGATCAGGCCCAGAAGATGCCTGCTGGATAAAGTAATCTTCTGCAGACAGGTTTTCACCTGTTCCGGCTTGTCGATATTGGCGGAAGCAATCGCCGTCATTCCCACAATGGCATTCATGGGGGTGCGGATATCGTGGCTCATATTGGAAAGAAACTCGCTTTTTGCCAGATTGGCCCGTTCTGCTTCTCTCTGGGCCTTTTCTGTCGCTTCTATCTGGCGCCTTGACATTCCCATATAGATAAAAAAGATCACAAGTGTGGCCGCCAGAAGAAGTCCGCATCCGGCGAGTGTCACAGAGATCCGACTTCCTCCCAGGCCCGCCACCGCGTCGTCCAGTCCTCCATGAGGCATGACCGTCACCAGCGTCCATTCTGAGTTCTCCAAATGAGTGCAATACACATGCCTTCTTTCTCCATCTATGGAAAACACCATGGAATACGGTTCTTCTCTGTTTACCGCATTTTTAAGCTCGTCTATGACCTGCTCCGTCTCTCTCTCCCCAAAATCCGCATTGTTCTGAAGCCATTCATAATAATTATTATTCAGTATATCTGAATTCTGTACAACAAAGCTGCCATCCCTGCGGATGATATGGGAAAATACCAGACTTCCGTCTCCGTTTAAAGCAAGCGCCGCATTCAGTTTCTCGATAGGAAGCCCTACTGTCAGCGCCGTGCACCGGCTCCCGTCCGGAAGGGTATATCCCTTTGAATAAGGGAAGCCGACAGAAATCCCATACAGCAGCAAAACGTCCCCATTTGCTGTTTCTCCCGTGGCTGCTGTCTGTCTGCCCCCATTCATCTCCTCAATATAAAAATCTTTATTAATAACAGAAACCGGATCGCCGTATATTAAAAATTCTTCTCCTTCCGTATTGTAAAGGGCCATATAAACAAAATCCCTTTTTCTTCCTGCGGACTCCAGCCGCTCCGCCAGCTCGGCGTCAAACGTATCCGCGCCATCAGGCGGTACGATCTCCGTAATCCCCTCTACCTGAAACAGCCGCATTCCTATCAGCGAACTAAAATGACGCTGAAGCTGACTGTTCATTTCTTCCATATAAAGATTGACCACCTGCGTGATTGTGTTTTCGCTTTCCCTGAGCATAAAAGTCGTAATCCATACAAATACGCCGATGCAGAGAAGTATCAGGCCAATCAGGCTTCCCCACAGAAAACGGCTTGTTTTTTTCTTTAACGCTTCCATAATCTCCCCCAGAATGTCGAAGCTCTATTGATTTTCAATCTGCCAGTCGATGGGCGTCAGACCGTGCTCTTTCAGAAATTCATTCGCCTTGCTGAAATGTTTGCATCCGAAAAATCCTCTGTACGCAGAAAGCGGGCTCGGATGCGGAGCTTCCAGGATCAGATGCCGCGGATTATGAAGCATGGCTTTCTTCGCCTGCGCAGGTCTCCCCCACAGCATGAACACAATCGGCCGGTCCTGCTGATCCAAAATACGGATCGCCGCATCTGTGAATTCCTCCCATCCGATTCCCCTGTGAGAATTCGCCTGATGCGCGCGAACAGTCAGCACCGTATTTAAAAGCAGCACACCTTCTCTGGCCCATTTTTCCAGATAACCGTTATTCGGTATATAACAGCCGCAGTCGTCATGCAGTTCCTGATAGATATTTACCAGAGACGGAGGAATCTCCACATCCGGTTTTACGGAAAAACACAGTCCATGGGCCTGCCCGTCCCCATGATACGGATCCTGTCCCAGAATCACCACCTTCACTTCTGAAAGCGGCGTCAGTTCAAACGCGTTAAAAATGTCGTCAGCGGGCGGAAAAATCAGGCGTGTCTGATATTCATGCATCACGGTCTTATATAATTTCGCGTAATATGGCTTCCCAAACTCCGGTTTCAGCGGCTCCAGCCAGTCATTGCTTATCGCTCCCATCTTCTCTCCTCCTATAAACGTACCGGGATATCATAGCCCCGCAGATACTCTTTTACCTGGCTGATCTCCAGTTCCTTGTAATGGAACAGGGAAGCGGCCAGCGCCGCGTCTGCACCCCCGTCTGTCAGCGCCTCTTTGAAATGTTCCAGAGTACCGGCTCCACCGGAAGCGATAACCGGAACCGGCACATGGTCCGCCACCGCACGGGTCAGTTCGATATCATATCCCGCTTTGGTCCCGTCGCAGTCCATGCTGGTCAGCAGAATCTCTCCCGCTCCCAGCTCGCTGACTCTCTCGGCCCATTCCACCGCGTCGATTCCCATATCCACACGGCCGCCGTTTTTATAAATATTCCATCCGCTTCCATCGGCGCGCCTTCTGGCGTCGATGGCCACCACCACGCACTGACTTCCGAATTTGTCCGCGGCTTCCCGGATCAGTTCAGGCCTCACGATCGCCGCCGAATTGACGGATATCTTGTCTGCTCCTGCACGCAGGATCGTCCGGAAATCATCTACGGTACGGATACCTCCTCCTACCGTGAATGGAATGAACACCGTCTCGGCCACCCGACTCACCATATCGACCACTGTGTTCCTGTCGTCAGAAGAAGCGGTAATGTCCAGAAATACCAGTTCATCCGCTCCCGCCCGGTCATAGGCCGCCGCAATCTCCACAGGATCTCCCGCGTCCCGAAGATTTACAAAATTCACACCTTTTACCACCCGTCCGTTGTTTACATCCAGACAGGGAATAATTCTTTTAGTCAGCATATCTTCCGTCCTCCTGATTATAACCCGGCAAAATTGTTCAGGATATGAAGTCCCACATCGCTGCTCTTTTCCGGATGGAACTGACAGGCAAACACATTTTCCTGTTCCACAGACGCATGGATCTGCACGCCATACTCCGTTCTGGCTTTCACAATGCTTTCATCCTGCGCCTTCAGGTAATACGAATGCACAAAATACACATAAGGATTCTTCCCCAGGCCCCGGAACAGCCTCCCATCCCCGGACAGCTCCAGACAGTTCCATCCCATGTGCGGGATCTTCCTGCCCTCTCCTTCCGGAATACGCAGAATCTTCCCTTTCAGGATTCCCAGTCCGGATACCCCCGGCGCCTCTTCGCTGGACTCAAATAAAAGCTGCAGTCCCAGGCAGATACCAAGAAACGGCGTTTTACGTTTTACTGCTTCGCGGATCACATCTGTCAGCCCGTACGCTTCCAGATGCTCCATGGCATCTCCAAAAGCACCCACTCCCGGCAGAATTACTTTATCTGCTTTCAGGATCTCTTCCCTGCTGCGGGTGACACGTACCTCCTGACCAATATGCAGAAGCGCTTTTTCCACACTCCGGATATTTCCCGCATCGTAATCGATAACCGCAATCATTGCGCCGCCTCCTCTCTGCCTTCTGTAAAAAATACCGCCGGCGGCTGTCCGACGGATACTCCCCGGTCCGCGATCTCGGCAGAAAGCTGCCAGAACCGGTCATGAACCCGGATATACCTGGACTTCTGGTTAAAATAGCAGGTCTTCTCAAAAGGAAACCGGATCACCTCCGGTCTCAGAAATCCTACGCCAAGCTCCAGAATACACAGGTTCTGATTCAATGTAAATCCCAGCCAGTTCAGATACCGGTCCCAGCTTACTGCGTCCTCTCCCTTCTGAAGGGGAGCAGTGATCTGTTCTGAAGACAAACCTGCTTTTTCCAGACTGTCACGGTCTTTTAATGTCACGATAAAATAATCTTTTTTCTGAAGAAGCTTCGAAAGGCTCCGGTAGAATCCGTCCAGATCTCCCTCCAAATCCTCGCCGATTCCCACCAACACCAGATTGGTGCCCCGAACTTCCCTGCATAATTCTGTATATGTCATTTTTTTCATCCTTCCGCAGCGGCGCAGAGCGAATTCCCGCCGCATCTTCCTGTTGAAATCCAGTATAACATGCCCTCATCGATTTTTCCACCGAAACAGACAGAAAAGGGGGATCCTGCCAAACGGCAGAATCCCCGCAGAAGGAAGAAACAATGATTATGCAACGATCTCTTTTGCTCTCTGAGCACAGGATGCAGCATCCTCTGTATACGCATCCGCGCCAATCTCGTCCGCAAATGCCTGAGTAATAGGAGCGCCGCCTACCATAACCTTAATATTGGAACGGAACGGTGCCTCGTTCAGAGCAGTTACCGTATCTTTCAGAGCCGGCATCGTCGTTGTCAGAAGAGCGGAGCAGCATACGATCTTGGTATCCGGATTTGCTTCAACAGTTTCAATAAATTTCTCCTTCGGAACATCTACGCCAAGGTCGATGACTTCGAATCCAGAAGACTCCAGCATCATAGCAACCAGGTTCTTTCCGATATCATGCAGGTCTCCTGCAACGGTTCCGATTACCACTTTGCCGGCAGCTCCTGCCACACCGCTTGCCAGATGGGGTTTCAGTACCTCTACACCTTTTTTCATGGCTCTTGCTGCAACCAGCATCTCCGGAACGAAGATCTCGCCGTTTTTGAATTTCGCGCCAACCTCGTCCATAGCCGCGATCATGCCTTTGTTCAGCACTTCGGTGGGATCACATCCTGCATCCAGCGCTTCCTGAACCGCGCCTGCGATTACTTTTGCTTTTCCCTTTACTACCAGATCATAAACTTCCTGAATTCCTGCCATTTTTTTATCCTCCATTTTTTTATTTTATCTTCAGATCAGCCCTGACTGATCCGTTTTACATATTTATTTTTTCGGTCCAAAGATACCTTCACGATACGCGCTGATATATTCCATACAATAATCATCCTGACCAAGCAGCGCTTCCGTCGCATAGATCACACCCATCATATCCCGGTTGGTCGGATCCAGAATGGCGCTGTCCAGACCCGCGTTCATAGCCAGTACCGTAAATCCAAGGTTGATCATCTTTCTCACCGGAAGGTTAAAAGAAATATTGCTGACCGCCGCCGTAATATGCATATCCGGGCATCTCTTGCGGACCGTATTAATCACTTCCACATTCAGTGCGATACCGTCTTCGGAAGTGCACAGCATTTCTACCAATGGGTCAATATGCATACGGTTATGGGCAACTCCGTATTTTTCCGCCTTCTCAAGAATCTTGTCAAATACTCTCAGACGGTCCGCCGCACTTTTGGGAATTCCCGTGTCGTCGGACAGAAGACAGATCACTTCCCATTTGGTATCTGCGATCAGCGGAAAGATCTTATCAATCTTGTCGCCTTCTCCGGATACGGAATTGATCAGTCCCGGTCTCTTGCAGTATGGAAATACCTGCGCCAGCACGTCCGCGCTGGGACTGTCTACGGAGATCGGAAGATCCGTCACCTCCTGGATGCAGTCGATCATCCATTTCAGCGTCTCAACTTCTTCTGCTTCCGGCACAGACGCACAGCAGTCAATAAAAGTAGCCCCCGCTTCCGCCTGCATCTTTGCTCTGTTTTTAATGAATTCCGCATCCCTTTTCGCGATAGCGTCAGCCACTACCGGGATGGATCCATTAATCTTCTCACCGATGATTATCATGTATTTTCCTCCTTCTGATGAATATTTATGTAAGATCATCGTTTTTATTGTATAATTTAACCACATCTTGAGTTTATCACAGAGCCTTTTTCTATGCCATATGCACAATCGCTGATTTTTGCCTCCGCTTTCCTACGTTTTGTAGGAAGACCATCTTGCCTGCCGGCCGATTCCCAGGTATAATAGGCTATATAAAATCTACCGATACATTTAATATAATGAGGTTCCATCCATGAAGCTAAGCGCTCTTTTGATTACTTATCATCTGAAAAAACACTGCACGGTCTCTGTTTCCTCCTGGATTTCCAGTGAACCGCACTTAAAATACCCCCTCCATTATCAGGGAGAAAAAAACCTGGATGAGGGTACTGTCTACGTGGTGGATGATCCTGATTTTCACCTGCCTTCACACCAGTTGTCGAAAATCCTGCTGGTTCTGACCGGAGCCCGGTTCTCCATTTCAGAGCGGGACTACCCTAATCTGTGTATCCTTCCCGAAAAAGTCACAGCCGATGAAGCACTGGCTTTCTTACAGCATATTTTCTCAATTTATGAAGAATGGAACCAGTCTCTTTTTGAATCACGGCTGTCCAATTCTACGATTCAGGATCTGTTGGATCGCACTGCGCGTGTTATATCCAATCCCATGATGGTCATCGGCATGGATTTTACTGTCGTCGCATCCAGAGGCTACCGACTGAACGGTCTTCGAAATTCCGTGCTGGGTTCTACCGAAGAAACCCGTGCTCTGGTCAATGCTTTAAAACAGGATCCTAACTATGAAGAGGCATTCTACAAAATCGGCTATTTTTATTATCCGGGCAATGATATTGCAGTCCCCTCTCTCTGCGTCAATATCATGCGCTTTGGGAAAACGGTCTACCGACTTATGATTTCCGAAGGAGAAGTTCCTCTGGACGATACTTTTGGTTTCCTTATGGAATATCTGGCCCGTATGGTGTCCCACGCACTGACTACAAACGTGGTCAATAGCCACGACACCTCTCACTCCCTCCATCAGATATTCCAGACTTTGCTGACAGATCCCAGCGCCGATTACGTGGAAATCAGCCAGCAGTTTTCTGCTGCCGGATGGCTGTCTTCCCATTATTATCAGTGTATCCTGATCAAAACAGGTATCCTTGATTTCAAAAATCTTACTCTGCGCGCCATATGCGGATATGTGGAAAACTCCATTCCCGCTTCCTGCGCCGTAGAGCATCATGGCAATGTGGTCGTCTACATCAATCTGGATCTCTGCTCTCTGTCCATAGACGAGATCTCCCAGAAGCTGGCCAGCTTTATCCGGGACAGTCTTCTGAATGCCGGATACAGCCGAAAAATGCTGGGACACTTTAATTTTCAGCGACAGTATGTACAGGCATCTATTGCGCTCCAGTTCGGCAAACGCAAAAACCCGTCCAGATGGATCCACCATTTTAACCAGATCGCCCTGCCGTATCTGCTGGAACAGACAACAAAAAAGCTTCCCGCGTACATGGTCAGTCACGAAAAGCTTTTAAATCTAAAATATACGGATGAAGCGAATCACTCCCAGCTCTACCAGACGGTGCGCTGTTATCTGGAAAACCACCAGAGTGTAACAAAGACATCAGAAGCTTTATTTATTCACCGCAGCACGCTGCTCTACCGTCTTGATAAAATAAAAGATATCTTGAAAACCGATTTTTCAGATCCGGATGAACTGCTCTATCTGCTCCTTTCCTTTCATCTGCTTGACATGGAAGACCAACAGCAGACTCCGGAAACCTAAACGAACAGGTAACAGGATGTATATGCCATCTTTTCAGAGCCGTAATAATAGCTCATGCCGTTTTTTTTGCAGAGATCGTTGACCAGGATCCCGTAGGATTCCATGGACGACACTCTTTTCTGCGGAAAACGGCAGGGCTGTGACGGATACGTACATTCTTTACAGAGCGTACAGCATCCTGCTCCCAGCGCCAGCATATCCGGAAACTGCTCCTTCAGTTTTTCCGTGGCCTCATAGAATGATTTTTTATGACTCTTTTCTACTTCTATGATCCCCTCAAAATCCATACTGTCCTCTACGTCCCCCACAGTCTGAACCAGGATCCCCCACTGATAACGGGCGATCTGCTTTCTCAGCTCTTCCAGTTCCCCACATCCAGGAGGACAGGCCCAGTTGGCTCCGTATTTCCCACAGGTATTTGCCGCGCACATATCTCTTACTTCATCCAGCAGTTCCAGTGTGCCTATATCCAAAAGTGCCACACAGGTAAACCCTGCTTCCTTGACGATCTTTTCCGCCAGTTCAAATGCTTCCATCTCTTATCCCTCCGTCTTTATTCCGGAAACTCCAGTTCATCCACATAAACATCCTGGAACTCCGGATCCATGGCCAGCTCCAGGAATTCTGTCTTTGCGGCCAGTTCCTTGCTGCGTTCAAATTCGTCTGTATTCAGCGCCGCGATCCTGGCGCCTTCACCGGCTGCGTTCCCTACAGAAATGATCCTGTTTTCCAGTTCCTTCGGCAGCATTCCTATGGCGCACGCACTGGCAGGATCCAGATAATTTCCGAAAGCTCCGGCAATCAGAAGTTCCTCGATATCTTCTGTTCCGATTCCTTTTCTCTTGCACAGAAGGCGGATCCCCGCTGCGATAGCGGCTTTGGCGAGCTGCAGTTCCCGGATATCCTTCTGTTCTATAAATACGTTTCTGGTAAAATAACAGCTTTCTTTCATGCGGCCGCTTTCATCCACTGCGCCTGTCCGGCGCAGACACGCTACGGCGTCCAGAAGCCCGGAGCCGCAGATTCCCTGAGGCTCTCCATCGCCGATCACATGAAATTCCAGCTTCCCATCCTTCAGGTATACATGATCGATGGCTCCCTCGCTTCCTCTCATGCCGCAGGTAATCTTTGCCCCTTCAAATGCCGGGCCTGCAGCTGTCGAACAGGCCGTCAGGCCGGTTTCACGATTTCCGAGCACCATCTCTCCATTGGTGCCGATATCCACCATCAGCGTCATGCGCTCTCGCTGATCCATATCCGTCGCAAGCAGGCAGCCCGCCGTATCAGCCCCTACAAAACCGCCGATATTGGGCAGCCACAGAAGCTGTGCTTCCGGATGAACCAGGAATCCATAATCAGATGCCCTGAGCGCCAAAGCCTCTTTCACTCTCGGCTCGTAAGGAGCCAGCACCAATGTATCAACCGGAATCTCCAGAAACAGATGATGCATACAGGAATTGCCTACCATAACGATCTTCACGATCTCTTCCTGGCTTCTGCCGCATGATTTCGCAGCTTCCCGGAGGAGTTCATTCACTGCCCTTCGGATGCAGCTGCTCAGGATGTCCGCCCCCTTTTCCATGGCATAACTGCTCCGCATGACCACATCCGCTCCATACTGCCGCTGCGGGTTCAGGACACTTTTCACCGAAAGCTGCTCCCCTGTACACCCATCCAACAGATATGCCACGACCGACGTGGATCCCAGATCTACTGCCGCCAAAAGCGGAGTTCTGATATCCGCAGGAATTTTTCCAGGATGAAACGCTACTTTTCTGCCGTATCCGGCGGTCAGAATCTGATTCTTTGCATCTCCCTGCAAAGTCTCCACTTCCAGATCGCTGTGGATCACTGTCTGGCAGGCAAGCACTTCATCTCCTCCAATATGTACCCTGCATTTTTTACACTTTCCGCTTCCTCCGCAAGGAGCATCAGGTTTCAGCCCGGCCGCTATCTCGGCCTCCAGCACCGTCATTCCCTCTTCTGCCTCGTATGTCTTTCCCTCTTTTACAAATGTAATCCGATACTTCATCTGTCTTCGCCCCTGTTTCCTCCAATTCCATGTTTCCTAGATGTCCAGCGCCGCGTGATAGCCCTGGTAGACTGCCATACAAATATTAGCCGGACGGATGCAGTCCCCGATCTGCTTCACTACCGGCGTGCCGCTGTCCAGGCCGCTTCCAAACCTGCCACTCCGCCGCCTGCCACGAGCACTTTCTTCTTCTTTCTGGCCTCCGGTATCTCGTTGCCTTCCCATTCCCGTCCGATCAACGGATTGACCGAACATCTCCGGGTCTGCGTCGTTCCCCTTTCCGCCATACAGACAAAACATCGCAGGCACCTGACGATCTCATCATCCCGGTTTTCCGCCACTTTAGAAGGCAGGAACGGATCCGCCTTCAAAAAATTCAGATCCGCTCATTCGAAATTCAATCGGGAAACCCGGCCCCACCGCTTCGCGGACCGCGGACAGGACCTCGCGGGCAAACCGTATCCGATTTTCGAAACATCCTCCATACTCATCCGTGCGATGATTAAAGTATGGCGACAGAAACTGATTGATCAGCCATCCATGTCCGCCGTGAACCATAATCATTTCATAACCGCAGAGTTTCGCCAGCTTCGCCGTGTCATAGTATGCTTTAACAATATCTCCAATCTGCGCTTTTGTCAATGGAGTCACCGGAAGTCCGTCCGGTCTTGTCCCCCCCGTGTCTCTTGATCGCGGCCGCTCCGCCTTTTGCCCGCAGTTCATAAAACGCGGTGGATTTGGGACCGATCGTACACTCCGGCGTGATCTCCGCCCCGCTCATAGGCGCGGAAAACATACGGTTGCGGAATGTTACGTTCCCGATCGTAATCGGCTTACACAGATTCGGATACTTTCTTATCATATTCATTCTCCCTTCCTGATACTGTCAGCCAGCGATACACGCAGGCCAAATTCAACTTCCAGCCCTTTTTCCAGCTCTTCCAGATCTTTATATATCGTCCGGCGGATCTCCCCGTTTTCATGTACAGTCAGCTCCAGGTCTGTAAGCGCCTTGCTTCCTTCCGGCGTGCACAGGTTTATGACTCTTTTTTGTGTGAACATGATAATCGGATTCCGGGCGCAGTAGAAGTTCAGTACTTGAAAATCCAGCCTTCTCACCGGGCGATTGGCAAACTGTAAAATCGCTTTCCATTCTCCATGGTGCAGACGGTCCAACCTGTAATCTCCATCCGCCATCCGCAGAAAACGGAATCTGCAGCCATCCACTTCCTGTTCTCCCGGTTTTATCGCAATCAGTCCTTTGGGACCGGGCCCTCCGTATCCCACATCGCAATAGAACAGTTCTTCCTCCACTTCTGTTATCAGCCCCACATGAGTCAGCGGCGGCATTTCTGTTTTGTTCCAGAGAATTCTTGCCGCCACCGGATATACCTGATAGTTCAGGCATTCCAACAGAGAAAGGAATAACAGATTGAGTTCAAAACAGACTCCTCCTCTCTTTTGTACAACGACTTTGTCAAACAGAACTTTTTCATTCAGATCAGGAACTTTTCCAAAATCAAAAACATCCAGGTTTTCAAACGGTATCTGCTCCAGGTGTGCCCGTATCAGTTTTTCAAGAGCATCCGTTCCCGGCTGTACTGTATCCTCATAATGCAGCCGTTTCAGATACAGGGCCGCTTCTTTTTGATTCATATTTTCTTCCGCCTTCCTACTTTTTGTACTTGTCAATACTTCTGCCATTTATACTATAATACGACAACTTTATTTCGTAAATCCGTCATAAAGTCCCATTCTTTTTCCCATACTTTCAACTTTTTGTAGTATCATATTTGGACAATATTCACAACCCATTCTGTTCATGTTATAATAATAAACAATATTATTTTGATTTTAGGAGGCCCAAGCATGCTTACATTTCATTTGACTATGCAGATCCTGTATGATGAATTTCAAAACTATTATCAGCACATGCGTCTTCATGGTCAGGCAGATACGCCATGTCTGGAAGGAGTTCGTCTCTATCGGGAAAAAACTGCTCCGTTGCCTCAGTATGTATATCTGGCCACAGAGGAAGACCTGTCGGCCGGACTCCCGTCCATGCATGGACTGCATCTGATTCTGTTGAGCAAGTCATCCGACAACGAACCTGCGGCAGGAAATGAGATTCTCATCATAGAGGATGCTTCTGATCCGGCAGATGTCCTTACACAGGCTCAGGATATCTTTGAGAAATATTTCCAGTGGGACCGATCGCTGCACCAGGCGCTTAACGATCCCAATCCGCTGGATAATATGCTGAACGCGTGCCTGAATATTTTCCAAAATCCAATCTTCATACATGATTCTAATTTTTTCATCCTTTCCTGTCCCCATACAGTTCCAGGAATGATTTCCTGGGATAAGGATCCCCGAACAGGCATGGACATTGCGCCTTTAAGTCTGATCCACGACTTCCGGGCAGATCTGGAATATCTCCATACATTGAGCACAGTAGGCCCTGCGCTCTATTCCGCAGAGCTGCGCGGATATCCTATTCTATATATTAATCTTTGGAATGAGGGGAGATATGAAGGAAGAATCTGCGTTGATGAGCTGGAGACACCTTTGCTGCCCGGACATTATCAGATTATCCAATATCTGAGCGAGGTAATTTTGAACGCCATCCGGAAAAAAAGTCTGTACCGTCTGGGCATGGGCGGCGACCTGATACAATTTTTCCGTGAATTTCTGGACCAGGGCGTTCTGGATGAGTCACGCGTTATAAATTGTCTGTCCTTTCTGGGATGGAAACGGCACGATCACTATCTGTGTCTTTGCCTGGAAACCGATCAGCCGGATGTCCGGATGCATTCTTCCGCCGCAACTCTCAGCTACATAGAAACCCAGATCCAGAACAGCTTCGCTTTTCTGTATGATAACAGAATTACCGTGATCGCGAACCTGTCCCCTTCCGGAGCGCGGAGTTCGGACGTCCTGCGAAGTCTGGCCATGCTTCTCCGTGAAGAATTGCTGAAAATGGGCGCGAGTTCGGAACTCGTCGATTTCTTCCAGCTTCCTCAGGGTTATCTGCAGGCCAAGACAGTCCTGCAGTTGGGACGGCGCAGTCACAGCATGCACTGGTATTATCGTTTTGAAGATTATCTGTTAGAGTATCTTCTCCAGAAAGGAGGAGAAGTGTTTTCACCGGAACTGCTCTGCTCTGCCAAATTACTGGCATTAAAACAGTATGATCAGGAAAATCACACAGATTTGTTTCATACACTGAAAGTTTTCCTGGAAAGGGAGAGAAATGTATTGCAGACTTCCAAGCTTCTGTATATTCACAGAAGCACTCTTTTTTACCGTCTGGAACGGATTCAGAAAATAGCGGATGTCAATCTGGATGATGCCAAAGAACGGCTGGTTCTGCGCATCTCTTACTACATTATGGAACAAAATGAAGACAACGCTCAGTGACGCGGTGTTAATTAGCCGTTTCCATAATCGGCAGGGAGGACCTTTCTGTATGCCGGGATTTCAGACAGATCCAAAAAAGGCTTAACGAATACACATTCGTTAAGCCTTTTTTCTATACCCTGAAAATCGCATACAGTCTATACCTTTTTTATCTTCCACTACATCCTATCCAGAACCTCTTGGTTAAGCCCTCGACCTATTAGTGACAGTCAGCTCCACACATTGCTGTGCTTCCACCTCTGCCCTATCTACCTCGTCGTCTTCAAGGGGTCTTACTACTTGCGTATGGGATATCTCATCTTGAGGGGGGCTTCACGCTTAGATGCCTTCAGCGTTTATCCCTTCCCGGCTTGGCTACTCTGCTATGCTCTTGGTAAAACAACAGATACACCAGCGGCCAGTCCATCCCGGTCCTCTCGTACTAAGGACAGCTCCTCTCAAATATCCTACGCCCACGCCGGATAGGGACCGAACTGTCTCACGACGTTCTGAACCCAGCTCGCGTACCGCTTTAATGGGCGAACAGCCCAACCCTTGGGACCGACTACAGCCCCAGGATGCGATGAGCCGACATCGAGGTGCCAAACCACTCCGTCGATGTGAACTCTTGGGAGTGATAAGCCTGTTATCCCCAGGGTAGCTTTTATCCGTTGAGCGATGGCATTCCCACTTAATACCACCGGATCACTAAGTCCTACTTTCGTACCTGCTCCACCCGTCGGTGTCGCAGTCAAGCTCCCTTCTGCCTTTGCACTCTTCGAATGGTTTCCGACCATTCTGAGGGAACCTTTGAGCGCCTCCGATACCCTTTCGGAGGCGACCGCCCCAGTCAAACTCCCCGCCTGGCATTGTCCATTGCCCGGATCACGGGCACCTGTTAGAAGCCCAATACTGCAAGGGTGGTATCCCAACAGCGGCTCCATGAAGACTGGCGTCTCCACTTCCTAGCCTCCCACCTATCCTGTACATGCAATACCGGACCCCAGTACCAAGCTGGAGTAAAGCTCCATGGGGTCTTTCCGTCCTGGCGCGGGTAACCAGCATCTTCACTGGTACTTCAATTTCACCGGATGCATTGTCGAGACAGTGCCCAAATCATTACGCCTTTCGTGCGGGTCGGAACTTACCCGACAAG
>ERZ1643251.34-NODE-34-length-277250-cov-27.840910_pt1 | contig 277250 bp, 234 predicted proteins | sample MGYA00579261_ERZ1643251 | MGnify/ENA primary metagenome ERZ1643251 (study PRJEB29033, sample SAMEA4952267) | chicken gut metagenome | biome: Broiler Chicken; feature: Gastrointestinal Tract; material: Caecum | place: Ireland | collected 2018 | study: Broiler... | reverse complement strand
GATGAACCGGAACCATCGTTCTTACGATCAGGCGAACATCTGGAATTGTATCCAGCATGACGATTACATCCAATCGATGCTGCGACAGAACTCCTGGATTGGAGAAATCGATCATCCCTCTGCCAAGGTCAAGGGAGAAGAGCTTACGATCTCTCGTATTTCCAATCCCGATATGGAACGGAGCTCCCATTACATCCGGAAACCCCGTATGGAAGGGAATCTGTTGTTGGGAACCATCCAAACAGACTCCAGCACTGATGCTGGTATGAATATGGCGATCAAGATTGTGGATGGGAAAATCATTCCCTGTTTCTCTGCTCGTGTCCTCGGTGCGTTGCAGAATGTGAATGGGAAACCAGTTGTCAATGTGCGCAAACTCGTGACATACGACTGGGTGCTGTATCCCTCTCATGCAGAAGCACAGGCTCGGATCAAACAACCAATCCTGGAATCTGTATCCAACGATGTGGAAGAGATGACTGGCTCCACCGTGATCTTTTTGCCGCAACTGGCCAAGATGGCAGCTGCCTCTTCCAAAGAGACCAACTGGCTCTGTGAATCCTTTGGCCTGACCGAGGATGATATTCTCGGTGTGACTGCCACGGGGAATTCCGTTGTGTTGACGGAAGGGGCGAACACGATCGTTCAGCCTCTTACCGATCAGACGCTCCGGAACAAGACGAAGCACATGTTACACGACTGGCTCAATTCTTAAGCAAAAAACGATGGGAGGGATCATCCCTCCTGTCGTTTCTTTTTTGCTGTAAAACCATCGTTATCGTATCTTCTCCGAATTTGATCATATATTATCCATGTAGAGATAAGAGAAAGAATATCTCTCATACAATAAAAAAATTATATTTATCAAAGGAGCACTGAGTTATGAACCTGTATGAACTGCATCAAAGAGCCGAAGCCATCCATCGTGGAGAAGACCGTTTCGATGAGAAAGCCGAAATGGAAAAGCGCGAACGTCGTGTCGACGCTACCATGGAGGAGAAGAGAAACTGGGTTGAATCCGAATTACGCAAGTATGGATTCGGAGACGCCATCGTGAATTCCATTCTGAACAGCTGTGAAGTTCTCAACAAATAAGGAGGAAACACCATGACCTTTACGGAACTGGATAAACTTAATGCCAAACTCACCGAGGAGTATGAAGCACTGCAAGCTACCAAACAAAAAGTGTTCGCGTCGATCCATGCACGCCATGAGGAACTCCATGAAGCCTTGGAATCCCTTAGCAAAACAAACGAGGAACTTCATGATGATATGGAGCCCCTTAGTGAAACAAACGTAGTTGAGCGCAATGACATCGACGATGAAATCGATTCCGTCAGTAGAGAGCTCGATGCGTTATTAGAATCCATGGACAATTAAAAGGAGGAAATTACAATGAAAAAACAATACACATTATTCCAGGTTATTTGTGCGATGGTCGGTGCCGTGATCTATACCATCTCCATTCTCGACATGTTGGGTGTAACCAACGTCTACGAACAGATTACCAAGTTCGTCACCAAGAAGACGAAGATGAACCGGAACCATCGTTCTTACGATCAGGCGAACATCTGGAATTGTATCCAGCATGACGATTACATCCAATCGATGCTGCGACAGAACTCCTGGATTGGAGAAATCGATCATCCCTCTGCCAAGGTCAAGGGAGAAGAGCTTACGATCTCTCGTATTTCCAATCCCGATATGGAACGGAGCTCCCATTACATCCGGAAACCCCGTATGGAAGGGAAGCGGTATCTTGGAAATGAAGTTGGCACCACGTACATCGAAAAGTAAAAGAAGGAAAGTATATAGGAGGATAAAGTTATGTATAACTATTTTGACGTATTTGACAGCATTAACGATTTGCCTGACGAGCTAGGGACATCATGGGAAGCAGAACGTTTACCTGATAGACTTGGCCTTGATGAAAATGGAAATGTTGTGGGAATCTGGAATACTCCCAAGTATCCGGCTGGGTATGAAAAGCTTGATAAATCTCGTGTCTGGTAATTAACAAATAATTTATAAATTCTAGGAGGAATCAATTATGTTTACTGAAAAGAAGTATACCGCTTTCAATGTCATCTGTGCTTTCATCGCTGCTGTTCTGTACACCATCAGTATTTTGGAGATGATCGGTACATCCACGCTGATTCAAGATACCGTTATCAGACTCGCAAGATTCATCTCTCGCACTGGCACCAAGATGAAGAAGTTTGGTGATCGTGTCAGTGGAGATGACTATCTGCTTGAGGAAATCGATGAATAAAACATTAGAAAGGGTGGTTGATTCCACCCTTTCTTTTTTATTCAAAATTGTAGGGTACGCCGGTTAGTTGTTCGAACTCGTCATCCGTTAATTTCCCGCTGATGCGATAGGGAGTCAAATACTCCACACGCTCCATCGGGCGGTACGTCTCTTGGATCTTCTGCAGGTCTTCTTTTTCACTCTTGCTCAGATTGGTATGACTGGAAAAATCCACATGAAATTTTTCAGGGTTGTATACAATTGCCATGATCAGGTATCTCCTTTTGCAATAATTTCGTCAAATTTTGTATAGTCCTTTGCTTCGATCTTGATGTAGTTGTATAGATTGGAACAGGATTTCATAAGCTCGTCTTTCAATCGTTCCTTTTCCCGTGTCTCTGCACCGATGTTTTTTGCAGCACCACCATCCTTGATTTCCACCTGCATGTTGCGGCTCGGAATGAAAGCATCCGGGATATAGAAGTGTTCCTTATCGTTATATGTATAGGTGAAAAGATGGGGAGAGGGCATGACAAGATCTCCCACCGGCCAGTGTAACTCAAGATCCAAATGCTTTAAGAAGTCGAGCTCGTAGCTACCCGTGTATTGAAACTTTGTCTTCCCATCGCTCCACGTATAGACACCAGAAATCCGTCGTGCAGCCAACATCTTCTTTTGGATCTCCGGAGAATCCAATAAGGTGACCTTTCCGTATTTGTGGATCATCCGTTCATCCACTTGCTTTTTGTATGTTTCTTTGCATTTCGGATCTTTGCAGAACCGACTGTACTTCATGGTGACCCGATTGAACTCTGTGGGCTTGTGACAGATGACACAGGAGCCACGCTCTTTCCCGGTTACCGTGTAATAGAAGAATCGGAATCCATCCATTTGCTCCGGTAACAACTCTTTATGTTTCGTCTCGTAATGGAGACCCATCTTGTATTTGGGAGAATGCTCTCCTTTCTTACTCCGATCTACGGGGAGTTTAAAACCACAAAATCGACATCTGTAGAATCGCATGCGACAACCACCTCTTTAATACAGTTGAGAATTTTCAAAAATTTTTATACTAACTGTATATAGGGTGAGCAATTAAATAATATTTTTTATTATATACGAAGGAGCTGTTGTGCTATGTTTGAACGATACAGCAACACGCGCGCCATTGATCCCTATCAATTCTCCAATATGGCAAGGGAGTTATCAACGGCGGCCAACGTGTTCAAAATCGAGATCTTTAAGAGCAAGATAAAAATGGACGATGTGTCTACCACTGCGACACGTGACTTCATCACAGCTTGCACCGGCTACATTCGGTTCTGGTCCGACTATGCCCAGAATATCGAAAACGCTTCCGCCAAGGCAAGCATTTCCCCGTCCAGAGGCATCCCCTATCAGCGCATTTCCAAGTTTGTTATCGATGGGAATGATTACACCGGGATTCTGAAATTTGTTGATTCCATCATCGGCAATCCGGAGATCCAAACAACCGATGCGATCGATGATGCCTATCGTTATTCCGTCCACAAGGCATTCCAAATTGGAAGTGACAGTGTTGCCGATCTGGTGGACAGTATTACGGGGAATGAAGGACGGATTGCCCAACTGTTACAGCCGGTAGAACTCGAGGCCACGGAAAAGCGTTACTTTGACAATTTCCGTTCGAACGTCGACATCTATGACTATACGGATCGCGTCGATCTGTATAAGGCAGTCAACCTTGCGGTGGACTACATCAGCAAGGATGCAGATCGAAAGAATGTTGGACCGAACAACATCGGTCTTTACATTGCCAAACTCCATGCGATTGTCAATTACACCGTACACAGCCTGGTGGCCTATGCCAGCCGGATCTACATCCTCGGGCGATACGTTGCTCCCTATACGGGGTATACCTTCAACCCGCAGACGAACTATGAAGAGTCCGTCCAGTCCATGCATGATTACTACATGGATACCATGAAGACCACCGATGAGATCATGGTTCGAGATATGAATCGATTTGAGGAGTTTCGAACGATTCTTGGGAAGTGGGAAGACGAGTTGTGCTGTTCTGTCTCACTGCAAAAACAGAATCCGGTGCGGGATGCCTTGACTGGGAATTCTCTGTATGAGTTCCTCACTCGGTATAACTCTTTGGGTGATGACGATTTGATCAAGAGTGATACAACCTACCGGACACGACTGAAGGTACGGGATATGTTGCTGAACCCAGACCAGGCACTGTCTACTGCCGTATCTCCGCGGCAGGATATGATCACCGACATCAAAGAGGTGAAACCCAAAGAAGATACCATAGAAGGCTGGAAGTACCTCGGCTGTTGTGTCAGTGAGTGTGCTAGAAAGCTCTTGGAAAGTATCAAGACAAATGCCGAATACTTCATTGGGTGGCGGAATTGTCATATGAGTGGAAATGCACACTATCCTACCAATCCCACTTCCTACGTGACAGCAGCCGAATGTGCCCGTCTGTTGGCGGAGTTCTACCGGGACTTCTCCATTGCGATTCTGTACAAGGTACGGGAGATTGAAGATCGCATCAACTTCCTGAACGAGGCCAAGGAGAAAGAGATCGGGATCCAACTCAAGATCGATGTTCCGGGCTTGGAAGAGGACATTAAGAAGAACAACAACATCGACACGGTCGTTCCCGATACGACACGCGATCTCGATCCGATCACCGAGAATGTTCTGTCCATTGATGTGGACAACATCATGACTTTGTTTGAAACGTACGATCTGTATGCCTCCACTTTCCCGGGCATGGAGAACGATCCCTACTTCACCGAGGCAATCGATATCAATGCCGCCATCAACAACTTCTTGGCCAAGATCATTGCCTGGGGCAATCGATTTGTCCGATTTGTTGGGAATGCATCGGTACGAAGCGCGTTTAACTGGGTCAAAGAACATCAGAATGAGTTGAAGAATATCAATATCTCCCAAGATGCCCGAATGGCCGTCAAGAAGTATAAGACGTCTCTCCAGAATGTCGGGAATACCGAGAAGATCATCACCGCGCTCAATGCGGCAACTGTGGACACTTTCCGGACCACGGAGAACAAAGAGAAGTTCATTCGGTCTCTGTATCCGAGTGATACTGTGGCCAACTGGTTCATGTCCAAGGACAAGCAGGTACAACAGAACGCCAAGGTATTGTATCGAAAACTCATTCTGTTCTACGACGCGAACACGATTGGCAATGTGAAAGCAACCGATGACGATCCGACCGAGGAACTCAATGCACAGGCCATCAAGGACAATCTCACCCGGTTCTGGGTTCCTGTGATCTTGGGCAATGAGTCGGTCACCAAAGCACAGAAGGACGACGGGAAACGTCTTCAGGATGCGATCAACGCATTGAAGCGACGTCTCATCAGCAACACCGGTACAACCGCTGGGAACAATACAACCGGAGGAAACCAGAAGTCGGATGCTGCTCCCACCATCGCGACGCCGGAGGACAAGACAGCACAGAACCAGAATGCCTCTACTGCCCAACAGGCACAGGAGAAGGAGAAGCAGGAGACGGTGAATCTGCAAGGTGCAATTGCTGACATTGCAGTTGCTGTGGAGAACGTCTACGGCTCCACCGTTGATTTTGTCATCGAATACTATCGGACTCTGTACCAGTACATCCAAACCGCAAACTCTATGGCCATCAAATAATATACGAAAGAGTCGGGGACTCGTTCCCCGACTCTCTTTTTCTCATTTTTGAAATGATATATTCTATCTATGAGAAGGAATAACGATATAGATACAGGAGGTTGATGTACATTGGCAAAGGACTATGATGATCTTTTCAATGCGTTCAACGATTTGTTGGCGGACCAGGATTTACTGACGAGTGCGTATAAGGTACCCTCGGGTGGGCTGAACCAATACGATGCGAACGACGCATTCAGTGAAACGTTTATGACATCGGAAGAGATGGAACAGGCAGAACAACAGGCGCAGGGAACGGATGGGACATCGTCCATTCCGTTGGCTCCTGTCACCCCGGATGTGGAAGAAGAATTGCATTTCAAACGATACAACAAACGCCGAGTACACAAGTACACGGAAAAGGAAATGGAAGAGATCCGGGAGAGTTGTAAGAAAGTACTCGTCTATGATTATGCTGAGAAAGATACGTATCATCTCAGCGACGAGGAGCTCTATCAGATCGATTCCTTACGAGAGATCCGAGTACAACTCTCGACATTGCATAAACTGTATAACCGGGTGGATGAATGGGTGAAGGCCATGCGTATCGTGATGAAGGCATGGAAAATCCTGGAGGAGAAGGATAATTATCTCTATACCACGAAGGAGTTTTATCAACTGATTGGAGAGGATCGCATCTATCACAACGCGATCATTATGCCCCGGTTAAAGGGAATGAACAAGTACAATCTCGACATGCTCATTCAGTACATCTCCAATCCCGAGATGGATCCGACCGATCTACTGAGTGAGGAACAGAAACGGCGACAGAGGATGTATAGCAGTTCCTTCTATGACGACGAGGACGAGGAGGAAGAGGAGACGGAAGAGGAGAAGATGGAACGGCTGCTCGATCCGGAAGACGTGGAACTCCTATTGAAGGAAGATGTGAACGAAGGGGAACCGCCCATGTATCTCAATGTGGCATCGGCAAAGGACGTGCAGGGATATGACCAACGGACTCTGTCTTCGAAGAAACTGAAGAAGTTACCAAAGCGGAAACGGGCCAAGGCGTATGCCCGACACAATTTGCACGTCATGCTAAACAAGATCCAGAACGATCCCTCGACCCGGGAGAATCGGTTTGGGTTTGGGTATGGCTATTCCAGCCTGTTGACAAAGAGCATGTTTGAACCGCAGAAGGAAGAGAACATCTGGGATGATCTCAAGATGCAGGGCTCTTGGGCCAGTGAGAGCGATACGTATGCGTATGAACTCCAGATGCGCGATGCGTTGTTAAATCAACATATTCCCGGGATCAGTTATCGGACGTATGGTGATGATGAGTTGGATCGGTTCTTCAATACGATGGAGGCCGCAGGACTCAACGTGTTGGATCTCCGTCGCCGCATGAACATGACCGTCGAAGAACAGAACTCCCGCTTTGTCGAATCCACGAAGAAGCAGTCGAAGAAATTGGAAGCTGCGATCTTGCAACGCATCACCAAACTCAATGGGGATCCGAAGTTCAAGAAGACCATCGAGCGTGCCGAGAAGGCTCTGGCGGAAGATGCCTATTAATAGGTATCTCCGTCTATACTTCTAAAGTAATTTTACTTTCCGATAGGAGGAACAAGTCATGTTATTTCCAGTTGAACTATACACGGACGGCAGCAGTCTCCGGAACCCCGGTGCATCCGGATTGGCGTACATCATCCGGTATTGGGTCGACCCCAACAACACCGGTACACCCGAGAGTCAACAAATTGAATTCTCCCAGGCGTATCGTCTCTCCACCAACAATCGCATGGAGATCTTGGCTGTCATCACCGGGCTGAAGGATGTGCTCAGCAAGGTCCGTGCATCCACCATCCAGACCAACCAGATCAACATCTTCACCGACTCCGAATACGTCTCCAATGCGATCAACCAGAACTGGTTGTCGAAATGGCAATCCAACAATTGGATGACCTCCGGCTATCGTGATCGTTCTCCGAGTGCAGTGAAGAACAAGGATCTCTGGGAACAGGTGTTGGAGGTCCAAGGGGAACTCAAGAACGAGGGGATCAACTTCACCATCTCCCATGTCCAAGGACACGCGGATAACCAATTCAACAACAGAGCCGACGAACTGGCACAAGCTGCCTCGAACTCTGGGGAAAATTCCCTCATTGATGAGACATACGAAGAGATCTATGTAAGCAATCACGCTCGGTAAACAAACAGCCATTGGGAACATTCATCATAATAGCAAGGAGAGGTGGTTATGTTCCCATGTCATACGAGTCGTTGCGATTTCTTCCCATGTTGAACGGGGTTACCATCATTGGCGATAAACGATTTGAGGACTATGGGTTGATTCCCGTGTCCGCAGAAGAAATCACGTCGTTGATGTTGGAAGTCAATGGGTTTGTCTTGTAACCCATGCTGCAAATCAATAATGTGGGAGACTGATTCTCCCACATTATTTTTGCTCAGTTTTGAAAACGATATAGCTAACAAGATGCAAAAAAGGAGGATTTTCCATGAAGCTATCGGAATTTGATTTTCACAATGCAAAGATTATGATCTCCTTCCCCATGGGCGGTAAGACGGATGAGGAGTGTCGTCACGATTACCGTCGGTTTGTTTCCAAGATTAAGAATCTGGCAGGAGAGGAAAACGTAAAGATTATCAACACCTACTTTGGAGATGACCCCAACCCCGGTAACCTTCGTGGGGCATCGATCGGTGTTGCGTATTTGGCCCGTTCCATCAAGGCCATGAGTCATGCCACGGCTGTCTACTTTGCTCCTGGTTGGGAGAATGCACGGGGATGTGAAATTGAACACCTGGTGGCGGAGAAGTATGGCATCACCATCTTAGAGGATTGACAAAAGAGAAGGGGAGGATGATTCCTCCCCTGTATTTTTTATGTCTTTTGCACGTAATCCAGAGAGATCCATCCGATGCCGGATTTCAATTTTCCCCATTTGGTGGCACCTTGTCCCTCGGATTCCTTCACGATGGTAAAGGCACCAACGGGACAAAAACCAGCATCGGGATAGTTGGTACCGGGACCGGTTCGGACATACAGATCATCGATGGTCACCCGAACGACGTATGGTTCGAAGATGGGTTCCACGTCTTCCGCATCCACCCAACCAAAGACGGTGGAGTCACCTGGTTTCACAGCGATCAAATGGTATGGATGTGGTTTTCCCTGTGCGAGAGAAGATACCTTTGCTTTTCCGGGAGTGCACACTTTCCCCGTGACCGAAGAGGCACTCGGATAGTGTTTTGTCCCGGTGAAGTTTACAATCTCACCAACTTCAATTGCATCATCGGAACCTGGTATGGTTGGTGTGACAGGGACACTCGAAGAGGAGAGACCAACACTCGCCAACGTCTGTTGGTACTTCGATCCATTGTCGATGGCACAGACAGCATGTCCGGATGTAATGATAATCGCTCCACGAACACAGTATTCTGCATTGTTGAGATACATGGTATTGGTGATCGTCTTATATCCCAATCCCGGTACGGTATTCCGTAGGGTGGTGACAGTCCATCCATTGGCTCCATACGTTACACCGGGAGCACCCGAAGCAACGGCACAGGCATTCTGAAAGGAACTGCAATCACAGTTGCATGGCGTTGTAATCTTGGAGAAATCCATGTTGACCTTCAATGCCTCTTGGTACAGGGAATTGCGGTCCGACTGTCCATAACCGATGTTCGGATTCTTTGCAGCCGCTTCTGCCGCCTTGGCATGTTTCTCTCGAACCGATGGATCGGGATGAATAAACATGTGCGTCCATGCATCGCGATACCAATTGTTGATCTTCACCTCTGCACCATTCTGGTCGCCCTTGACTCCGTTGATGCCACCGGTCTCAGAGAGACTCGCATATGCTAAACGTACCGCCATAGTACATCACACCTTCTGTGCATAATCCAGGGAAATCCAACCGGCACCTGATTTCAATTTTCCCCACTTGGAGGCACCGGTTCCATTGGACTCCCCAACGATGGTGTAGACACCGTGATCGGTGATGGATCCCGTGGTGAGGGCAGACGTAGAAGGAGCAGAACGGATGTTCAACTCGTCTGCGGTGATGCGTACCTTGTATGGAGTAAACGAACTGGAGGTACTGCCAGAGCTTGTGTTTCCGATAGAAATATCCTTCTCATTCACCCAGCCATAGACCGTGGAACCACCGCCCTTCACGGCAATCAGATGATACGGATGGGTTTTGCCTTTGGCAATGGAGGTAATAGTGGCCTGTCCCCCTTTGCAAGCGGAACCAGAACTGGCAGAGGCACTCTTGTAATGGGTGGTACCATGGAAGGTCACGATGTCTCCCACTTTGAATCCAGATGTGGAGTTGGAGGTGGAAGAACCAGAACTCGTCGAACCGGATACACCAAGTTTCGCATTGACCTTGTCACAGATATCGCCCAACCGATTGTAGATGTAATCGCCAGGGCAGGCCTTGGAAGAAAAGTCGCGATGGACGGTCACGTTGCAACCATTGCGGTGATTGATCCGATCGTTTTTGTTGGTAGACCACGCCAGCTTTTTGATCCCATTTCGTTTGCAGATGTCCGCCATGAGTTCAATGAGGGACTTCATGGCTGCATCGGTGATGGCATACGGATCATAGGATTTGGAGGCAACCTCGATCGTCACAGCACGGTTGTCATTCGTAGAGGAGGAAGTGCACCAGGAACGATTTTTCTCATCCACATAGAGAGCGATACGACCATCGGTTCCAATGCCGTAGTTAGAGGAGGCTTCTCTCCCCGATTGGGCAAACAGACTGCCGCAGCTCTCCACACTCAGTTCCCCGGCCATGCAGTGCGGGCTGATGGTGTCAATGGTGTGGTTCCGTGTACCGGAATGGTTGGGACTCTTGCAGGTATAACTCACCAGACTGCTGTTGGTATACGCCATGCTCAATCATCTCCTTTGTTGTTGCTGAATTCACTCTCGAACTCTTCGGTCTTCGGAAGTTCGTCTTCGTTGACAGGGATGGGCTTCGGATTGATAAACATACGGGTTCAACTCCTTTATAAGGATATTTTTTCGATATGAGAATGAGGGGTATTCATAACATATCGATTAATTTCTGGTATATCTTCTTATGATAGTATAAAATGCGACAGATTGGACCGACTTATACTTAAAGAGTGCGTATCCTTGCAGGAATTCTGTCGTAAATACACGAGTAAAGGAGAATGAAACGATGCTTAAGAATATTAAGGCCATGATTCTTGAAAAAGAATCGGAACTTGAAAATGCTGAACTCATCGCAGAAGAAGTCACCTTCCATCACGTGGAAGACGAAGTCCTTCTCCAGGAAAACCACACCGTCACACCGGTCTTTCTGGAGAGTGACGACGATGACGATGAGGACGAAGAGGAATCCAAAGAGCTGGATGATTCTGACATCCTCGATAAGAAGATCAATGATGATGAGCCGGATGATGAAGAAGATGAGGAGGACGAGGAACCTCCCATCGAAGATGCTCCGATCAGCGATGAAGAGGATCCCGAGACACCGAGTCTCGATACTGAGGAAGAACCGGCTCCTCCGGAAGAGGATGAGGATCTGGGCAATGCTGAGCTTCCTGATCCTATTGGTGCTCAGACCGGAGAACCTATCCAGAATGACAATGATCTTCTGAGCACCGAGATTGACCTCGGTTCCAACACCATGAAGGACACCTTGCCGGTTCCTCCCGACAACGCCAGCGATGTGGTGGACAGTGATGAACATCACGTGGATGCGGGGTTTGGCAACGAGCCGATTGAAGACGATACCGATGAGATAGAACTCTCCGACAAGTTACGGGAGCTCGTCGACCGCGCCAACGGAACCTCCGTTCGCATCGACGAACTGAAGGATCTGTTGCGTGGTTCCTCCATGATGGAGGCAATTAGTATCGGTGATGATAACATTGATTCCGACACTAACAATGATAATAAAGAAGATGAAAAGAATGCAGAAGAGAAGCCTGACGAGGAAACTCCTCCCGATGATAATCTTGTGACCCAGGCTGTGAAAGACAAGGTTGCCGAATTGGAAGTTCCTACCGATGAACCCATGAGCGATGGAAATACTGACGCGCCGACCAGCTCTGCTGCGACGAAAGATGCTATCTTTAAGAAACTTTCCAAACTCACCAAAGACATCGAGGATGCAAAAAGTCAACTGATTGATCAGATGTAATTGTACAAACAACTTCTCATGTTTGGCATTCGGCGACAATTACAAATAGGAGCAGGAGGGTATCCCTCCTGCTCCTCATACTTACTCTTTTTTCTGTGTACTGGAGTTTAAGCTACTAATCCCACAGTAGAAAGGTGTTGATAGAACAGTCATGCCGAGAGAAGACCAACGACAAGAGATTATCGATCAGCTGCAACAGAGCATCTCTGCGGATGTGGGCAACAGCCAAGAAGATGAAATCGATTCGATCACCACGCAGTTCAACAAGACGTTGAACGATGCATTGCGGTCGTTTAACTCCGATGCCTTCGACAGCGATGGATTCATCAAGAAGATGCGCGATCTGGAGCTGGACAATAAGAAGGACAAGGCCGTTGTCAAGAATGTGTTGAACAATCTGCGAACGGACTACGTGAACGTCGAGGCCATTAACCAGAATGAACTGTTGTTGCGACGGGATATCTACAATATTTGCACCCAGATGCCGGAGATGCACGATGTCATTCAGACCATCCGAGATGCCATCATCGAGTGCAATGTGGCCACCGGAGAAGTGTCTCGCACGGTGACATTTGAAAACCATGAATCCGATGACGATGCCTTGCTCAACCAGGTGCACGATCTGGAGAAACGCCATGAACTGTTGATGGCGATTAAAAACACGATCGTTCCGAAGGCCCTCATGAATGGGGAGATCTATGTACAGATCGTCCCGTACTCGAAACTCTTTGCGGAACTCGAAGCGATCAGTATGAAGCAGGCCAGTCATGTCAACCGTACAAAGCCAAGATCCGAAGAGGATCTGGGAATCGGTTGGCACGAACACAAAGAATTCCAAGAGAGCTGTCCTCCTGGGTTACTGGAATCCTTTGACAGCCAACCGAAGAACCTGTACAATGAGAAGAACATCAAGGTGTTGTTGGAGGCAGTCTCCCCGATTGAAGGAGTCAACACAAAGGATGACGTCGTTGTGGAATCCAATGGGAAGGCGGACAGTGTCTCCAGCGATCACATCACACGAGAAGCCATCGGTTCGATTCTGAAAAACATCGACGTGTACAACGGTTCTTCCGTATTAATGTCGGAGTACGGTCCCAGTGGTCTCAAGGATCTATTACTGAAAGACATCCAGGAGTCCGGGTTACATAAGTCAAAGAAAGATCCAACCCTCTCCCACTTCTCGGAATCCGTACAACAGTATGCCCATGGTACGCTGGCACGCAACGTCTTCAGCACCGTGGACGAGGATGGGATTGAGCCGGGTGCCTATTCCGAGATCAAAGGGTGTTACATCAAGTATCTCGACAGTCTACGGATGTTACCCATTCGGATGGACCGTCGTGTGATCGGGTATTATTACGCAACGACCACCATGGACCTTCAAACGAACTCCGCCAACCCCAACGGCATCATCGATCTGTCGTATCAGAATTACGTCAAGGATCGACGAATGGTGGATGAGTTGGCCAATCTCATCATCCGTTCCTTCGACAAGAAGATGTTGGAGAAAAACGTCAAGTTGAAGAATGAGATTGCAGAGATCGTCATGGCACACAAGTTTGCAGAGGGGCGACTCTCGTTCATCTACATTCCGGAGGATGAGATCATTCGGTTTGTTATCAACGAGGATGAGAATGGACGCGGCCATTCTGTGTTGGAGCCTTCCCTCTTCCCGGCCCGTATGTATCTGATGCTGTCCATGTACAACATGTTGTACACATTGAACAACAACACGACACGGGTGCATTATCTGAAATCCTCTGGGCTGGATACCGACTATGCCTCCCAAGTCCAACGGACGATGCGAAAGTTCCAATCCCGCCGCATTACCATCGATGACATCTATTCCTATTCGGGTGTCTTGAATAAGGTTGGCGGTATCGGGGAGATGGTCTTACCGGCCGGTCGGAACGATTACAAAGCACTCGAGACGGACACGATTGAGGCGGCACGAAATCCATTCGACATGGAGTTTCTGGAACAGCAACGCCGGGAGGCAATCTCCGGTACGGGTGTGCCATCCTTACTCGTATTGAATGGGTTGGATGAGGTTGACTTTGCCAAGACGTTGGAGCTTGCCAATACGCGCTTCTTATCTACCGCTCTCTCCTACAAGATCGATCTCAACCGGGGTCTGACGAAGATGTATCAACGGATCTTGAAGTATGAGACGGATCTGGAGGATGATGTCATTGCCTCATTCCGGTTCCAGTTCAACCAAGGCAAGCAACCAGAACTTGTCATCACATCCGACATGATTCAGAATTTCAACACGTTGGTAGAGTTGGTAGGTTCCATCTTCTTCAAGCAGGGTGACCTGGAGGATGACAATCGGAATCCCACAGCCACGATGATTGCGCTGAAGAAGGAACTTGCCAAGCTATATTTACCCCAGTTGGATTTCGATCAGTTGAACGAACTCGTGGACCGCGTCAAGGTCGCTGCCGGCGAGGATGTCATGCAGACACGCGGTGCAGACATCAAGATTACCCAGCAGGATATTTCCAACATGAAGTAACACTTTCATAAGCATTTATTTCTAAGACAAAATAAATGAATCTACGAAAAGGAGGTAACACTACAGATGGGATTTACAGAATCCGACATCCGTGGGGGTCTGGATGACTTCAAACTCAACAGCCAGTATCTGGCACAGTTGAATCACAATAAGAAGTCAGCTCTCTGCGACGATGCACAGATTCATTCCAGTGCGAAGAACCTGTCTCCCAACAGCACCAAAGGGGAAGATATGATGGACTTCACCACCATGCTGGAGGCGATGGACGAGATCCTTGATCAGACGAAGGCAGAAGAAATTCCGTCCAGTGGACTGATGAAGCAGTCCATTGAACCGGGATCCGATGACATGTCGGATCTGCTCGCAAAGCTGGATCAGCTCTTCACACCGGTCCTAGTGATGCAGAAGATGGAGCAGTCGATCGCGGATGAATCCAATAACGAGCTTGCAGAGTCTGGTACCCTGACTGAAAAGACCATGATTAACTTCGACGATGCGGATCGGATGGCGCAGCTGCAATCCGTCTGTGCTCTGTTGTTGGCACAGAAGAAGAACACGGAGAACTGGCAGATGTTCAAGAAGGCAGCCGCCATCAAGAACCAGTCTAAGATCAATATTCAGAAAGAGGAATACGAAGAGGCGAAACAGTTGGCACAGCAGTACCTGATCAAGGTATCCACGACGAACAACAGTGCGGTTGCTCGTGATGCTGCCAAGGAGCTTCTTCCCCAGACACAACATTGATTGGGATAACCAATGCAATAATACTATACTATATCTTTTCATGAGGTGATTTACAATGATTAAGACCTATAATGATCTGATCCTTGCTTGCGATAACTTCGGTTATTCCAAGGAGTATTATGAGATGATGAAAGAGGCCGCCGAGATCGATCTGATGAACATCTACGTGACCAACCAGGAGTACATGGCAGAGAATGCCGACCTGATCCAGGAGTCCGCCGATGTACTGGATGACTACTTCCAGGAGGCTACCGGCTTTGATCGCGTGAAGAGCGTGGCGGCGAACGCTGCTGGTAAGACTGCTGCTCTGGGCAAGAAGATTTGGGCCAAGATCAAGCAGGTGCTCCGTGCGATCGTCAACTTCTTCAGAAAGCTCACTGGCCGCACCGAGCAGCACATGGCTCGCCTTCAGGATTACAATGAGCTGGTTGGCCTCAAGAAGAGCGACATCCCTGGCGCCGCTGCCGTGGTCGATAAGTATGAAGCCAAGCTCAAGGAGCTGGATATTATCGTTCTGGATTCCAACGGCCGTCCCATTCGGTTCAGCCAGAAGGCCGGCAAGAACGACAACCGCATCAAGGTGATGCAGAAGATGATTGCCAGCATCCTGAGCGCCAAGGCTGTCAACATCAAGTCCATGAAAGGCAACATCGCCGATGCCGATAAGCTGGCCAATCTCATGAAGGCTGTCATGCACAATTCTTCTGAGGCCAACACCATGCTCAAGAATCTGGCAACCAGCCCCAAGACCACTGTGCCTCTGCATGAAGATAAGATCAAGAAGCAGATGGAAGTCATCGAGAGCATCATCAAAGAGATGGAGAAGGTGTACAATCAGGATATCGAGGGCATTGGTGGCCAGATTGACGCTTCTGCTAAGGACAGAAATGTGGATCGCATTGCTATTCTGCAGAAGGCTATGGAGTATGCTGGCAATACCCTGCATGCATATTCTGAGGTCGACAAGCTGCTCGCCACTCTTGCTCAGTTCGTGACTGAGTACAAGAAGTTTGTCGCCGATAACCAGCCTAAGGACGAGATTGCTTGATTGAGCTTTTTATGATAGAGAATCCAAGAAGAGAGGACGTAGAGTCCTCTCTTCCTTCTTTATTGAAAGATGCTCCAGGATGACTTTTTTCATTTGTTTCATAAGTGACAACACGATCGTAACTGTTCCGTCTACTGTTATATATTCTCCCATAGATACAATAGTAGAAAGGATGGACAGTTATGATCTATGCATTGAGTGACATTCATGGGAACAAAGATGCTTTTACGAGCGTTCTGGAACAAATTCAATTTACCGATAACGATGAACTCTATATCCTGGGAGATGTGGTCGATCGCAACCCATATGGCATTGAACTTCTGGTGGACATCATGCACAGACTGAACGTGCACATGTTGCTGGGCAATCATGAGTACATGATGCTGCAAGCACTTGGTCTCGATTTGCATGGACCAAAACTAAGGGAAGCAATTCGACTCTGGTTTCATAACGGTGGAAAAGTGACATTTGACGCGTTCATGGCACTTGATCGAGCAACCCAGCAAGAAGTCATCTCGTATCTGAAATCTCTTCCTCTGGAGTTCACGCTCACTGTGAACAATCGTAATTTTGTACTGGTTCATGCAACATCTAAAAAGATGACACAGTTCCACGAACTGCACAACGACAAACTCAAAGAGTTTCTTGTTTGGGATCGTGAGTCGGTTCAATGGATTCCGGCAATGGGTGTGCATGAGAACGAGATTGTGATCTTTGGCCATACACCGACGTGCAACCTTCAGAACAAGAGGCCGTTGGAGATCTTTGTTAAGGACAATATTATCGGAATTGACTGTGGAGCTGCGTATCCAGAGATTGGGCGACTCGCCTGTGTCCGTTTGGATGACTTGAGGGTCTTCTATTCGGAATAAGAAATAAAAAAGAATAGAGACGCTCTCTATTCTTTTTTGATGTAGCTTTGTAAAACTGAACAATTTAGTAAAAATTTAGACTTCTACAAATACGATGTAAAGGAGAGACGTTATACCATGAAAAACATGTTTGATTTAAGTGGCATTCTGGGTGAAGAGATCCTGGAGTCCGAGAATCTCGGCGATCTTGAGATCGACGACCTGTTCGATGAATCTGGGAACAACGAGATTCCGGAACAGCCTACTGCCAAGCTCGAAGGCGATACTACCAGTCAGCTCCACGGCGGTGAGCAGCCTGCTACTCGTCCCAAGGATGAGACCAAGATCATGACTGGTAACGGCACCGAGATCAAGGCGGATGTCTATAACTCTGCCATGGGTGCACTGAAGAAGTCCTTCAAGGAGGCCAGCGAGCTCATCGATATGCTGAGCAACTGCACCGTCGTGGAATCCACTCTGGAAGATCAGCAGCAGGAGTTCACCGACAATGCAGTGCTGGAATCCTATCTCAATGGCCCCCTTTTTGAGAAGGTGGAACGAGAGGATAAGGACGAGGTCAAGGAGATCGTCTCTAAGATCAAGTCAGGGCTGTACTCCACCTGTAAGGAGGAGGGTGTCACGTTCTATCAGCCTTCTGTGGTTGGTCGTTGGATTGGTCAGGGTTATTTCTGGCTCATGCGTCTGTGGCAGATCGCCGGTGCCGTTGTCACCGAGCGTTCCAATATCGATGACTTCTGCAAGCATCTGACCGAGAAATTCAAGGATGATCTCGGCGAATACAAGATCGTCCCCGTTGCAGTTCTACCCAGTTGGTTCGATGCCTTCCGTGTGATGAACAACTGGAAGAATCTGCAGCAGCCCTTCTTCCTGCTGATCGATCGGAAGCTGGACCATGAACTGTCCCAGAAGGATAAGCAGGCCCGTCGGGATTATCAGAAGGAAGTCAAAGCCCTGCAGGATAAGTCCGACAAGAAGGGCAAGAAGTAATTCAGAGTACAAGAAAATCTTTTCAGTCGAAGCACCTCCGCTTCTATAGCACAAGTGGAGGGCCCAGATGGGTCCTCTACTTTCTTTTTATTTTTGAGAGGAGGCTATTTAACATGATATACGGAACATCGTCTGTTCCTCGCGTAGTAGAGGAGAGTAAGTGTCGTTCTTGTGCCGCGTACAGTTACGATTCTATTGGAGAACGGGCTGTGCATGCCACTGCACTGATGCCGGAAATCCCATTCGGTGCCATGGCGGTCACCCCGAAGGAAATCGATTCTACGATCTTCGTCAACGACAATGAGACAAAACCAGTCTTTCCTACCCGGACGTCTTGTCAAAATTATCTCACGACAAATTACATCGGCATTGCACCCAATGGATCCCATCCCATGGGGACGGAGTTCATGTTGAAGTGCTGGTACGGAAATACCACCAAACCATTCCGGGCATTTGGTACAGAGTCTGGGATTCGAGGATACAACATCGATTACAATGCCACCTGTCCCTATCATTCCGGTGGCGGTTCCACATGTTCCCTCTCCCTGGATCCTACAAAACCAGAACCCCTGCCCCGTTCGAAATACGACATCGATCCCTATGGGGTCTGTCTCCCGATGGGTGCATAAGGAGGAAACCGAATTATGCCAACTCCAAATTCCACGTACATCAACCGATACATCCAAGAGGGAGAAAATGCCTCTCTGAGCATTGGGAACTTCACGGAATCGGTGTTGCTTTCCAATGCCGACAAAACACACATCATCCGTGTCCCATTTGATGACTTTTTCATCAAACACATGGATGAGTTCAATGTGGCCATTCAACTGTACCAGATCCCCGATACGATGTTCTACAAACCAAAACTCTTATCCTTGGAACTCTATGGAACGACGGAACTATGGTCTGGGATTCTGCGGTTGAACAAGATGAAGAACATCACAGAATTCCACAAACCGGTGATCATGGTATGGGAACCGGCGACACTAAAGGAACTCATCGACGTGTTTTTTAAACGAGAGGGAAAACGGTAATATGTCTTTTTATACTTCGAATATAAGGAGGTGACGTACCTTTGTTAAATCGATATCCCAGTCAGAAACCCTCCGATCTCAACCCAGATGTGAAACGGATCGGGATGCAATACGAAGAGAACTCGGGAGCCGCGTATGGGGAACACATCATCAACACGTGTGCCATGTGTAATTCTTCCGCTGCCCATACCTATGGAAATGTGTTAGCCGTGATAGAACATGCACTCGTACAAAAGTTCCCAGAGGGATTGTTCAAGACGGTGACAGCCAGTACGACACTTGCCAGTCGTCAGATCACCCATCTACCCTCCCAGTTGCAAAAGAAAGAACGACCGATCATGGTCTTACATCCCCGTATTGTGTTTGGCCAGGGAGACAATCGTTTCCTCGGACATACCTTGCTCAACGATCGCATCACCAACACCCATTCCTTCTGGGGCTATGGATCTCTATTAGAATTGGCAACCGACAAGAAGAAGCGCTTGTATGTGCATGGTCATTACAACCGCGCTGTGATGTATGTCGATGTGGTGATGAGCTTCGACACCTATACGGAACAGATGAACTGGATGTCATACTTGTATAATACGATGCCAATTCAACACAACCAATTCATTCGAGCACCGCTGGAACTTATGATTCCGCGGAACTTCTGTCACTTGTTAGGAGAGGTTGCTCACGTTCCCATGATATCCAAAGATGGAACAGTGACAGAGTATCTACGGTATCTCAACACGATTTTCCAATATCCGATCACATACAAACTCAAGGGAAGTTCGAACAACGATCAATTCTTCCTCTATTACGTGACGGACATCGATACAGTCCTCCAAGAGCCCACGGCCGGAGATGGTGTGAAGATGGGACAGACACGGGGAGCATACGATATCAGTTTTACCATCCGATGCGAATTCAACACCATCGGCTATTTTACCTTGAATGCTCCGGAGATCCAATCCACCGTACAACTCCCCGACGATGGGGATGAAGCGATCGTCTCCATGTTCTCGGATGTCATCAATCTGGACAACTTCGATCTCCCGGAAGGATGGTCGATTCTCGGATGGCCTATTTTCAAATTGGACCACGATGAAAATTTCATATCATTGGATCCGATCTTAAACGAATCGCTTCTTTCTACCATCGACTACCATCTCAAGTTCCACATCCCCATGGAACGATTTATTCGAATTCAGTTCCGTGAGAACGGGGAAATTCTCAACAGTGAGAGGTTCTATATCAACTGGAGAGAGAGGAAATTGTATGTAGTGCGACCAGATACTCGCAGGACATATCGTTTGATTGTTTCTGTGTGCGGTGAGTACATCAATAACCTTATCAAAGAGATCTACAAACTCGAATAAAACGATAAAAAATAAAGGGGACATAATGTCCCCTTTATTCTGTTTTTATCCAACCGGACCACTGTGCATATCGGTCTGTCCCTGTGCCTCGTTCGTCGATGCATCCTCGGTTGTCGGAATCGATTCGATATTCGTTCGGATTTCCTCCGGGACCGGAGTATTTCCAAACAACGCATCTGCCAGATCCGCATCGATGGTATTCCGTACTAAGTTCGGATCGATCGGTGTAGAGGCAATCACTTTTCCCTCTGCATTGAAGAGGTTTACACACTCATGTGCATAATCGATTTCAATCTTCGTATATGTCCCATCGTTACTGGAAGGAGCTGCATCTGCTGGAACTGTAGCTGTGACAGGTGTATGCGATTCTTTCTCTTCTTCCGTGGGTTCCTCATCATCGTTCCGATTCTCCATTTCCTCCGGGACAAATGGTTCTTCATGCTCCACATAGGGAGGCTCTTCCACCGCATCGTTCTCCTTGTGGGGTAGTTTCGGTACTCGTGCTTGGACTTTTGCTAAGGTCCCTCTCAGGTTGGTTTTCAGGCTACCCAGTCGGTACTCTTTCAGAGTGGAGTATTCATTCCCGGCTTTGTCATAAAATTTCATAATCCATACGCCATCCTTTCTCAATCCTTGAATGTGAATAACACCGATCCGTCTTCGTTCAGAATCGTGATCAGATAGGAGTAGTTAGCCATATCCATAAAGCGACTGAACAATTGAGCGGACAGTGGTTTGTTCCCATTCAAGGATGTCATCAAATTATTGATTGTGTACTCATCGGTGGTATCCGATCGTAGATCCGATTTATTCAAGTTGGTCTTCACCATGGTGATTTTAATCAACTTTTTGAGAAAGTCATCCTTGGAGGATAGAATCTCTTGGCAGGATGCATCGGATACGGAATATCTGTTCTGGGGATAATCATATTGGACTATCAGCGCATCGTCTTTGTACACTCCAAACGTGAACGCTTTGTGTAGAATGGAATTCATCCAGATAAGCCATTTGTCCATCCGCATCAACGTGATCTTGGAAAGACTACTGTACATTGTCTCGATCTGTTCACGGGTTAGCTTCGGGGAGGCGAGGTCAAAGAGGTCCACCATGGTGACATCCATAGCACAGATGCATCCTTTCACGATCTGTGTGAAGAAATTGTCTTCGTTGATAATCTCCGGTTTCAGCAACTCTTGGTATTCCGTACGCCGTTGGTTATAGCGGATGCTATCTGCCATCGCTGGGTCGATGGCATGACAGAGATTGTCCAAGTCCATCTTGACACAGTCGTCAAAATACTTTTCGTTGGAAAACTTGGATAGGTACGTGTGTGTACCATCCCAGATCGGATAGTATCCGGTACTGGGACTGGAACGTGTTTCGTGGGTGGAAAAGTAATAGAGTCGACCCGTCTTTGGATCGTAGTAGAGTTTTCCTTCGATGGGATTTGGGCAATGGAAGTCTCCATCGATCTCATACGTTTTGGTGGTACCGGGAACAATTCCGATCATCGAATCCCTCCTTTCATAATGTAGAAAAGAAAAATCAGGAGAGCCTCTCTGATAGAGGCCCTCTTGATTCTCCTTTGTGTTAGAACGGTAGTTCATCGTCTGAGAAGGATATTGCCTTCGGTGCAATGTCCACGCTGGTATTGTACTTCTTCTGCGTTGGTTGGGTGGTATCCTTCTTGTCGGATTGTTTGACGTACATCTGATAGAGTTTGATCGCAATGCCCTCCGGGTCCATGTGACTCAGATTCCAATAGAGAGAGGTCATTTCATTCAATGTCAACAGGAAAGAGGAATCCTCATTGTTGAACTTCACTTTGATTCCTTCGACACGAGTATTCTCATCGCTCTCGATGACCACCGGGGCAAATTCCACCACGGTGGAACCGATCGTGAAAACACGACGAGCCAGCTCTGCTTCCTTGTCATTGATCTCCAATCGCTTTCCCACGTACGAGTACAAATTGGGCACCTTCATACTCTCACGGATGGCATGCAGATTGTCGATGAAGATTGGCAAATTGAACATTGTCATACCGATGGAATCGTTCGGATTCCACGGGGCTCGGATGGATCGTCCCTCCTCATCTCGTTCTGTGGGACGGATGATGTTGACCCCGATGAAGGGACTGAGACGAACCGAAACGTTGCTGCCGTCATCAAAGTTAGAACGGTACTCTGGGCTCACGGTGTCATTCAACACCAGTCGGATGTCGACACTGATTTTCTTGGGTATCGTCAGGATGCGATACCGAATCGTTTGTTTCAAGGTAAGATCACTCCATTAAGTTTGGCTTTCTGTATGAGTTTTCTCGTCTACCAGATATTTCTCCTCATCGAACTGACGGTAGTTCTCACGGGGATCTTTTTCGACGATAATCTCCATAGGGTTGTTGGATACACCAAAGATGCGAATCCGATCCTTGGTGTAGTGGTATAGTTTGTCGAGAATCTCGTTGTACTCTGTTTCGTTGGCCGCCTTGATTCGTACTTCGGACCAATCGTCCTCCAACGGAAATTCATCCTTCAGTTTGTCTAGTTTGTAATGCATCTCGTTCTCGTACAGCGAATCATCGAAGTACATGGATTTCAGATTGCAATACGGAGAGAGCGAGGTGGTTTGACCCGGATCGGAGTTGGACGTATCCGCCAAATCCAGATAACCACACATGCTCGGATGCAACTGTCTTTGTCGAATTGGAATTCTACGATTGTCATTGGCTCCTAATGCATTTGGCACTGTCTTCACATCCATTCGCAACATGGATGCAGTTCTCTTATGAACTTCTCTGGGATTTCCCCAGACGGTGAGACTATGTCTTCTGTAGAACCCCTGTGACCAGGATTCCACAGTCCCCACACTTCCCGTTACCATAGGCAATTGTAACGGTACTCTACTTGCTACGTTGGTGCGGTCTTTCCTCCAACACCGTAGCGTTTCGATAGTCGTTGAACCTTCTTCTCTCACATGTAACATCACTCTCCTCTACAGGAGAATATATCATCGAAAGATGAGAGAGGATTAGCTGCCGGTTTACCATCTATCCGCACACTTGTTACCGTACCCTATGTCGTTACCATAGGCCATCCATGTATCACTACAGGGATTTGGTATGTGTAGCTTTAGGCTATCAATGGTAATTCATTTACCATCAATAAGAGCGATCTCCACTGCTCTTGTTCCAGCAATTTCGCGGGGTAAAGGGCCATGTGTCCATCGGAATCGGCCCTTCTTTGTTAGCTTCGTTTTGTTGTAGAAATCCATGTCGGAGTTTGTCTCGGCATACCGCAGTACGCCGGATGAGTAAATCTTCGTAATGAATATATCATCCGATTACCTTCATATCAGTTCGCAACACTGATACCGTTGTGAATATACAACTGCTCCATATCTCTATGGAAGTCGTGACTATATCATCATACTGAATTATCTCAGTATGCCTCTCGTTTCGTATCCCATAGGCAATTGGATACTACTCTACTTCTCATCAGAATGATTTTCGATAGTCGATGAACCTGATACTGCATGTCAGCATCTTGGATGCGGATCATCTCTATTCAACTCGATTTTACCACCCGTACTCCGTTACAAGTACTGCTACATAGTATATTACTATACTACTGCGGTTGAGTTGACGTATCAAGATATTCCCGCAATTAAGAGAGGAACCCCAATGTTGTTCAGGGAACTTAAATAAGTTTAGATAATCCCGGATCGTTGCCTTGTCTCCAAGACTCACGATGCGGTTGATTCGTTTGGAGACCTCGGCTGTGAAATAGGATCCGAGGTATTCGTTGCAGCGCAATCGTTTGTTGACCATGGACAGATTATCCTTTGCCCAGAGGCTGTGATAATTCTGGATGATCCACCGGAGTAAGTAGTAGATATTCTGCTTGTCGTTATCGTTAATTTTTAATTCTTTTCGAGTGACCTCATCGAGCAACCGGTTGAAGAAGATGTGCTGGTAGAGACCGCGGCGAATGGTGTGCTTTCCACCGACGAGGATCATCCACTCCTCCCAGTCATCGATCTGGTCGTATTTGATCTTGGACTCTGCAAAGAGGTTGATCAGACACCCTACAATGGAACGGATGTAGATCTCCTTGTCAAAGGCACGTTTCTTGACAGCGACGATGATATCCGATTTCTTTCCACAGTCGAATCGGATGATCTCCTCTTTCGTCTTCGGGTATTCGACTCCTTTTTGTTCGATGGAGATGAATCGTTCCACCTCCATAAAGTTCAAGGTCTTTGTGATCGTCAAGTTGGAATACAGCATCAATACGTTGATGGCTGTCTTGAAAATCTGAATCGTGTAGGTGGGGATGGTATACGTATTTCCCTCTGTGTCAGTGAAGTCATCCTTCGCCGTCTTGACACAGATGGGCATCAATGATTTCAAGGTGACTGCGGAGAAGGAGGGATACAGCATCTTATCCACCAACTGGTAGATCAGATAACACTTCTTTCCCTTGATCGTCATGTAGCCGTTCTCATCGATGATGGGTAACACCAGTGCCTTCTTGATGTAATATACTTTGATCACACCATTCTTGTCAGGGGCTGTGATCTCCACATCGATGTACATGACACCGCAGCGTGTTTCTGAGATGTGCTTAATGGTTTTATTCTTATTGGAGTTCCGTCGAATCACATGGTCATTGACATCGTATTTATCCTCGTCTGGAACCCACTCGTATCCCAAAATCTTGATGTTGGGAAGGATCTCAAATCCTTTGAACGAGTCAAAGATATATTCGTGCAAGGGGCGATCGAACGATTTGTTCAACAGGTCTTGGTTCAGCAATTCCCGGTATTCATTCGGCAGTTGGTTCAGATAGCGTTTCATGCGAGGTCACCTCATTCCTTCGGTACAGGACTATGCCACTCGGCATCCAGATGAATCCGACTCTCGGTCGCAGCGATCTGTCGACTGTACTTCGAGTGTTTGGCAATGCCATAGATCTTTTCAGCATACTGTGCCTTGAAGAAATAGACCTGTGCGATGCGCATGCCTTCGAACAACAGGATCGGATACTCCGAATTGTTGATCACTTCAAAGGTGATGGTGCCTGTGAACCCGGCGTCGATGAGACCTGCCTGTTCCGTCTGGATCCCCATCCGGGCAATCGAGGATCTCCCTTGTACAAACCCAATATAACCATTCGGAATATCCAAAATCTCTCGGGATGCCATGAGGACAAACTTCCCCGGTTCCAGAATGTAATACTTGCGATGGTTGGCGAACCTCCATTTTCCAGGTTGGTATTCCGCCGGTTTAAACTGTTCTACGTCGTATTCCATCTTGATCATGGGGTTCATAACGGGGATCATCTCGGAACCTGAGACGTAGATATAGTTATTCTTCGGAACCTTCACACTGTCTGCCAGTGTGAGATCGATGGAATTGGGTTGGACCTGTTGGGAGGTGAGCTTGCCGTGAATCAGTTTCTGCTGTTGATTCATCTTCAGAATGCTCTTATCGCTCAACAAGGGCCGCAATGTATCTTTGATAGATCGAAAGAATCCCATAAGTAATCCGTCCTCCCTCAGTTATTGGATACAAAATCCCAGATGTCGTCATCGTCCTTGAATCCTTTTAAGATGGAGGGCGGTGTGACTTGTTTAAACCGTGCAATGATTTCCTCTCGGAATAACCCCGGCCGTGCCTTTGTCGCATGGGTTCGGAAGGGGAACTCATCCCGTTGCCGGTTCTTCAGATCGATGAAGTCACAGTAGTACTGAATGTTCTTCTTCGTGTATTCGACCGTGACCTCACAGCTCGTATACATCCGACCACCGTGATCGTGGTACCGGAAGGTCAGCATCGGACGGTAGGTGGCTTTCTCCTGTTTCGAGGTGCGCAACAGTTCTCCATAATAGCAGGGAATGGCAAATTGTACCGGTAACATTGGATTCTCTCGCACGATGCGCACGTTGGGAAGTGTCTTAGCTTCCGAGTGTTCCAATAGTTTCACCATGTCAACATGGCACTTCCAGACGTGTAGATAGATGTGTGCCATCGGATGGATCGTACGGAGAGCATTCACAAAGGGGTCCTTGATGAATTGGATCGAATCCACGAAGATGTGAATTCGCCAAGTCCGTACGAGATCCAACCGGTTCGAATAAACGACCTCCGGCGTCAAGCCATCACAACTGGGGATGACAACCGCTCGGTTGAGCTTGAGTAGTATCGGGTCTGATGGGATAAATTCCATACATGATCTCCTCGCTTTCTTAACAAATGAGATTTGTGGGTGAATAAAACATTTATTATTTTATTCCTTCTTCGATAATATATTATTATAAGAGAGAGAAGGGAGAGTGCATTCTCGTGAAGTTACTTTTGTTGGCCGATATCCACATCGGTGCCATCAAAGATCCATCGTATGTATACAACGTCTTACAAGAGATCATCGATCGAGAGATCGGGATGGAACCGTGTGATGCCGTTATCATCTTGGGGGATTACTTTGATCATTTATTCAAAGCCAATGAGGCGAACACCGCCTTGGCGATCAACGTGATGTCGTATCTTGTTCGCAAGTGCAAACAGCAGGGAACGAAGATCCGCATCGTCTATGGAACCGAAGGACATGAGATGGGGCAGTACAAATTGTTCAACTACCATCTGACCTCGTTTGGGACGGATATGAAAGTGATTCAAACGGTAACCGAAGAAGAACTCCTACCAGGGGTTCCCGTCCTCTATCTGCCGGAGGAATACGTCTCATCCAAAGGAGAGTTCTACCACGATGCTTTGTACAGTGGAAAAACGTACCGGTATATCTTTGGACATGGAACGATTGTCGAAGGAGTGCCAGAAGCAATGACGTATGGAAGTACCCAACCCAAGGTGAAACACGTTCCGCAGTTCAGTGTACGTGATTTTGCAGAGACCCATGCATCGGTCTTCTTTGGACATTATCACCAACACGTCGTCATCAATCCGGAGTGCTGCTACGTCGGTTCGTTGTTTCGATATAAATTTGGGGAGGAAACACCGAAAGGGTACGTGGTTCTTCGGGATGATGGATGGGAGTTTGTGGAAAACACCCGGGCGTATGATTATCGAACCATTACGTTTGATGAGACATCTGATGTATATGAATCGGCAGAGAAACTCGTGGCAGCCTTGAACAAAGTGCAACGAGAGAACGAAGATATTTTGTCGGGGACTACCTTGGGAAAACTTCGTCTCGTCTTCCATGTCCCGAAGGAGGCATTTCCGGAATACAAAGAAACAATTCGTACGTTGATGACAAACCAGCGGTCCATGACATACTTGATCAAGGACACGGGGTTTCTCGAGGAGACAGAACAGGAAACCGAAGAGGATGAGAAGACGAAGGAAGTATTATCGTACCTACTGGAACCGAAGCTCGATATCAGCACCAAGATCAACTGGTTCTTGAAAGAGTATGTACAACCGGAACAGGTATTGGACAAGGAGACGATCCAACGATATATCACCGAGCCGTTAGAACTGTAAAAAAGAGAAGAGGACCACGAAGGTCCTCTTTCTTTTTTTGTTTTAGACAGAACGATTTGTGGAGTACAGAGTTCCAATGACATACAGGGCCGTGTTAAACTCCTCTTCTGTTCCCTGGTATCCTTTCTCTTTGGCCGCTTGATATGCCGACTTGCCTGCACTTCCTCGCGGCCCTTGCGGTCCCATGGGTCCGGGTTCTCCTTGGGTCTGTTTGACGGTGATCTTCTCCCCGTGGGTTCGATACGCATCATACGAAAGAAAGAACAGCCCATAGATGAGAATAAAGATCCCGTAGATCACGTAGTGATCCCACCCAGTCCAGAGTCCGAGGCCCAGCAAGACCAGAGCCAAGTTCCGTGTGTTGCGAGGGATCAACAATAATAGGAACAGGGGAATGGTGGGATGTTGTAGAAAGAAATCAATCATCGGTTGCAGTGCTTCCATATGGGTGTGCCCTCCTTTTAGTATTTGGGAAATTGTTTGTAGTAGATGATCTCAATTTCCGCATGGGGTTTAATGGAATAGTAAAGACGCTGGGTGGATTCAATGACGAGACAGTCGTCTTTCAACATCCCATGTTGGATGGCATCGGCAATCCCTTTGGCGTAGTTGTCAAAGTCACCTGTCCGTTTCCAAGGACGAATGAGCCCGAGTTCTGCCAATACCTTTTTCTTGATCGAGAAGGAGGAGGGTGTCTTCTCATAGATGTTCATATTCAAAATACACGGGGTATCAATGAATGGCAAGTGCTTCTCTGCTGCGAACTTCTCAAACCAATCCCCGTTCTCCTTGGCATGGGGAACATACATGTTCACATACCCCATCGTGGTGTTGGCACGGGGTCTGGCAGATGGTTTGACAATCTTCCACATGATAAAGTTTAGTTTGTTCTTCTTGGTCCGTTTGATACGTTTCCCAGCTGCTTCGATCTCTGCAACGAGTTTTTCATTTTCCGCTTTCTCCCCGAGAATGTAGGCGACACGTCCCATCTGATCGTCTGGGATGTCCCCATATAATTTTTCATAGATGATATCTTCATACCGCTGCCGTTTTGCCATTATTGATAACAATCCTCCGATCTGACAGTATAATGTAAATTCTAGCTTGATGCTGAAAGGAGACATAAACCATGGGATTCATGGAGTATGCAAACTACCACCAGTGCAACATCATTCCTCAAGAGGAATTTGAGGAACTGGTTACTGAAGTGTTTGGCGTGATCGCGACAAATATTAGCAGATCACTGGGGCCGCTGGGTTCCTCCGCCACGATTCTGAACGGGATGATGACCGAGGCTACCAAGGATGGTTATTCCATCTTATCCAATTACCGGTTCAATAACAAGTATAAGAGGTTAGTCTTAAATCTCATCAAGGCGCCCTGTACAAAGATGAACAACACTGTGGGTGATGGAACCACCACTGTGATTGCCTTGACCAACGCATTGTTCCAACGGTATCACAACCAGGAGAAATCTCTCTATTCCCTGTACCGGTTGCCTCGTGAGTTGACGAAGTGCCTGGATTCCGTTGTGGAAGAGATCATCGAACAGATTCAGAAGCGGGCACAGCCGCTGGATCCCACCAACTACGACAAGGTGTTTAACCTGGCCTACGTCGTCTCCAATGGGAACAAAGAGGTCTCCTCTCAGATTGCAAAAGTATACGCAGAGAGCAAGAGCCCCGTGATCAAACTGAAGGATTCTCCCACCAACCGCTCGTACATCGAAGCGGTGGAAGGATTCAGTTTCCCAGCGAATGCCATCGATTCCATTTATGTGACGAACGAAGACCTGTCCGCGACGGAACAGGATGTGATGACGATGCTCTTTGGACAAAAGATCACACGGGATCTGTTGGAATCCATCATCGTCCCGGTCTCCAAGGTCGCCCATCTCTCCCAGAAGAAACTGCTTGTGATCGCTCCTTCCTACGACGACTACATGTGTGAGACCGTGTTGGGACAGTTTGCCAATGCAGAAATCCGTCAGTTTGGTTCGGTCAATACGCTGATGCTCCAGTACCGGATGGCTGACATCGAGCAGGGACAACGAGATGATTTGGCCGTCATTCTGCGGTCCAAGACCATCAACCAGTTGGTGCTTAACGACATCAAGGAGGCAATCCAACTCTCTCCGGAGAAGTTTGTGAGCGATGCGTACAAGGATCCCTCCAGTCCCATGTATCGGATGCTCGGTCATGCTGACACTGCGTTCATCTCCTGTACGAACGGTTCGATCTTCACCTCCCAAAACATCGAACAGGATGCGGCGTATCAGCAAGCGTTGAAGAATGCCCAGGCTGAGCTGGATGCCATTGTTCGCTCTTCCTCGATGGAACGACAGTCGTATTCCCATAAGATTTACGATGCTCGGGCCCGCGTGTTGCAGCTGCAGATGAAGAACTACGTCTACTACATCGGTGCTGATTCAGAGCTCCAGAAACAGATCCTGTGGGATTCCATTGAGGACGTTGTTAAGTGTATGCGTTCTGCAATTCGTTGTGGGGTCGTTCCCGGTTGTCAGTTGACCATCATCAACGTCTGTAAGAATCTGCTCAACAAGTGTGATGAAACTACACCCCCTCTGCGGACGGAACTCCTCACAATGATCATGAGTGCCTGTATGGAAGTGTATGAGATGGTGTTGCACGGTCCCGACAAACACGGGCTGGTGAAGATGATCAAAGATTGGAACACCGCCTACCAGGGAGACGAGGGCGCTGCCAAACTTGCTGCGACAGCAGTGGAGCTCGGATACAACATCATCGGGCGGTCCATCACCGAGAACTGTGTCTTTGATCTCGAGACGAGAACGTTTAACACCAACATCATCACCTCTGCTGAGACGGACATCATGGTCCTTCGCGCTGCCACGGAGCTTGTGAAGATTCTCATCAGTGGCAACCAGTGCATCTACGTGGATGAAGAGATCAACTCCACGCACCAGGAGACAAAAGAAGTATATGTGTGAGAAAGGAAGAGAGGGGGACCGATCTTGGTCCCCTTCTCTTTTTACAATCGGATGTAGACAGTCATGCGCATGTTCTCATAGTTATCCGAACCGATCATCACATCGAATCGGAAGATGTTCATCGGATACCCGGTGGACTTTCGCATCCCGGGCGTTGTCATTTCAAAATAATACGTTCTGTCGCGATCATCTACCCGGTGAATGTTAACGGTCACCGGATCGTTGAAGATGCGACCCGTGTTCTCCACATAGACGACACGGCACGATGTGTTCATAGGGGTGGGCATATCTCCGATTGTATTTCTGGAGAATATACGATTCAAATCCAGAAGTCCTGCCAACGTTAAGGACCCATCCATCCGCCGTGTCCCTTTGACGTTCTTGTTCATGTACAGATAGAGATTCGGCAGATGCATTGCACCCATCTTCTCTTCATATACCTCGGTACTTAAGGGAATCTCTTCGGTGTGACGCGGTTGGAATCCTTTTCCGTTCAGGTAATTCTCCACATCCTGTCGAACCGATGGGAGCAATTCCTCCAGAGCCATACGATCCTCCTGTATAAGCTTAGCATAATACTTGATCAATGCACGGTTTGCCATGTCCGATCATCTCTCCTCTTCTTGGAAATCTCTTGTAAGATAGTGTTTCCGTAGACAAAATATAATGGAGGGACCGGACATGGCCCCTCCATAAAATCTTTGAAAGTTAATTTAGTTATTGATGCCGTCGTCGCTGAAGATCAGGTGGCCATTGTCGTTGATATCAAGATCCACGTCAGCACCATGATCGTGCGCCACTTCCAGATTGCCCTCATCGTCCAGGTTGAAGGTGACTTCCAGATCACCGTCGGTGTCAGTCAGCACCAGATGGCCATCGTCGGTGATGTCGAACTTGGTATCGCCCATGCCGAAGCCATCCTTCCAGTGTGCATAGATGGTAGTACTGGTCTGGAAGGTTGTCTTTTCTGTAATCTGTGTACCAGAGACAGGATCGCTCCACCAGCCATCAAAGTCATAACTCTGACGGGTGGGAATGGGAAGTGCACCGATGGGATCACCGGCCACCAAATTGATGGTGTTGGTCGAGGCAGAACCGCCGCGGAGATCCAGGGTAATGACAATGGCATTGCCGCTGATCCAGTACGCATACAGGATGGTATCGTCGCTGAACTGATGTCCTTCCTCCACCTTCATACCTTGGCCATTCGGTTGGGTAAACCAGCCACCGAACACATAACCGTCTCGGGCCACGCGCGGGAATTCTTTTAGATAACCACTCGTATCGGTTTTTAATGTTACCATAAGTATACCACCTTCTCTATTCTAGATTTAAAGTATCCTATTGATTACCACCTTGTTGGCCCTCATGTTTGGACCGGGACATAGGTGAACGTGCCTTCTTGTTCGTCGAACGTGATCATACACTCCCGGGTGGGAATATAGGTGAAGATACCCTCTTGGGGATCGAATGTAATGTTGAACGTCTGGTTGGGGACGTATGTGAAATACCCATCCTGCGGGTCAAACGTCACATTGTAGGTCTGCTTCGGGATGTAGATGAAGTACCCACCCTGTGGATCAAAGGTGATGTTGTACGTCCGATTGGGAATATACGTAAAGTAGCCTCCCTGCGGATCGAACGTCACGTCGTAGATCTGATCGGGAATGTAGGTAAAGTATCCATCTTGCGGATCAAATGTGACATTGTAGATTTGACTCGGGATATAGGTGAAGTCACCGCCTTGCGGATCGAACGTAATATCGTACCGCTGATCCGGGATATACGTAAATTCGCCACCCTGCGGATCAAAGGTGATGTCATACCGATCGTCTTCCCCAGGCCAGATCTCCGGTGTACCAGGACCACGATCCTCCAGATGCTCGGGTTTGACCGCGAACGGAATGGGATTGATCAACCACCAGAACTGGTTCTCAAACACAAACTGGTGCATGCTGTTCTTTCCCAACCACCCATCGTGCATGTAGACACCGGCATACAGTACAGGATAGGCACCGGTGTTGTTGACATTCAAGGTGGTGATCCGTGTATCACCCGGCATATCCTTGTGGCGCCATTTGATATTGACAACCAACCCATCGTACAATTCAAAATTCGGTACGTCGGTGTTGGTAATGGTCGCAATTTTATTGGCATCGGTGGATGCTGTCCGACACTCGCCTTGGAGGTAGTCCACCTTCACACGACAATTCTCCCGTACCCATTCGGTGGTTGCAATGCGATCGTCGTTGGAGTCACTCGGAGGTGTCTCTGCTTTGGGTTCCCCGGTGAGTTTGTAAATGTTATTCTTTGTATCCGGGAAATGCACCGGTGCACGAGAGCTATCGGTCGGGTGACGGTGATCGGCACGTGCATAATAGCCATCGTCGGTACCCAGCTCCGCCTCGCCGTCCATCTTGGGATCGGTGCTACTGGCACGGGCGTGTCCGAAGTAATCGATCGACGCACGACCAAAGGTAGAACCGCTGGGAGAGGTATGGACTCGGGGTGCCTTGGTCAGATTCAAGAGACGACCCATGTTGGCCGACAAGGCTGCAAAGGAGTTTGCCGAATTCAGATCGTCGATGACTTCCAGACCCTCGATGTTTTGAATGATTTCAATGACGTCCTCAATGTCAGCCTTCGTATTGTTGAGAATACGACCCATGTTCGCTGAGAGAGGTCGATCGGTCTCAAAGGAGATCAGATTGTCGATCACTGTGGACTTCACGAATTCCGTAGTGGCAATTCGCGTCGACCGATCTTCCGGTTTCTGTGTCGATGTGGTCGGACTACCCCGTAGCACAATGGACTCGATCAAGTGATAGCCATTGACCGAGTTCTGGAGAAGGTCCGCCTTGATGATGTTCTCATCCGTCGTCACCTTGATCGTATCACTGGTGTACCCAAGATACAACTTGATCAGTGTTGAGATGTCGATCCGGTTGACAGACCCATCCGGCAAGACGATGACCAGCTCTTTCTCCTCTTGATCATAGTAAATCTTCTGGAAGATCTCTACGATGGGAAGCACCACATCGAGTTCCGTATCGTCGCGGAAGAAGAACTTCAACGTCGTAGTGCTGGGATCCCATGTCACATCGGTGACGAGATTCTCATCGGTCAGACTCTTGTCGATCGCATTGATTCGATCGAGCAGATCTTGCAAGGCCAACTGTGTCAAGGTGGAGATCGGTTTGTCCATATCGGACGTGTTATCGACGTTCGACAGACCAATCTGTTCCTTGGTGACCTTGTGGGGATTCGTCTTGGCATTGACGTGTGCCTCAAACTCCTCCATGGAGGGTGCACCAATGAGAGACGGTGTGATCTTATGGGGATTGGCAAAGTTCGTAATATGATCTTGCAGCATCTGGCTGAGTTCACTCAGCGGCACATCCCCGTCGACCACTTCCAAGAGCTTTGTGATCTGATCGGTCAGCTTCTGAATCGCAGATGAGGCAGCTGCCTGTGTGATCAGATCAGTATGGGAATCTCCCAGTTCATCGTAGACCTGCGGTCTCCCTTTCAAAGTATCCCAGGTGACAAGACCGCTCGGGAGACCATCTTCGATCGCGCTTCGGATCATGTCGTCGATGTTGACCCATTCCGTATCGTAATCGTAGATGGAACTCTTCCGGAGGACATCTCCCAGTTCACCGCCTGTGGGAATGCCAATGCCATCGGCACCGTCATGGTAGTCGATTCCCTTGATGGGTGTATAGCCAGGAGGACCCATGATGTTGACCGGATCGGGAGCTACGAAGGATTCGGAGCGTGTCCACCCCAGGGTACCATCCTTGTCCACGGTCGGTCTCCACATCAAGGTACTCTTCCATACACCGGGTTCTTGTCCCGTGCCAGGATCGTCGTCGGCATTGGCTGTCAAAAGCGTACGGAACCTACCATCCATCCACACATACATCGCCGTGTCGGGATTGCGGATGACCAGGATTCCGTTCGATACCTCCGAACGGCCCACGACCTGCCAGGCGGCCCCAGGAAGCTTGATGTAGATCAAACATTCATCCGTTGGATTGGTGGAGTACTCTGTTGCGGGGGCAAGTGCGAAGTACGTTAGCGTATCATCTGTGATGGTGGGAAGCTCCTCCTGATACCCCAGCACATAGTTGGGATTCCAGTTCTCTTTGGAGAAACTCACCAGTGTCGCCGTTCCAGATCTCTCATCGTATTGGATATTCACGTATCCAAAGAACGACTCATGAATGTTGGCAAAGCGATCATCAATTTCCTCATTTGTGTACGTTCCCACTTGATGGGCCGTCACGTTATGAGGATTGCGCATATTGGTAATGTGATCTTCAAAGTCGCTTGCGTCAGCCTTATCGTTCCAACTCTCTCGTTCGCTCTGTGTGATATGGACCTCTGTGTTTTCGATGTGCTCACGCAACTGGTCCACCGTAGCACCATGATCCCAGCGAAGTCGATCCTCTTCCGTGACGTGTGCAACGCTGTCACTGGTATGGACCTTTAATTCGTCTTTTGTCGCAAGCTTGTCTGTGACATTGCCAACGGCTCGTTCACTGGGAACTTTACTATGGGAGCGTTGTACAGGATCTTGGTTGACCGCTGTGACGATCTCGGTCTCATCGATCTCCCCTGGTTTTCCGGACCACGTCATCAAATACCCAGCTCTGCCTCCAGGGATCAACTGCTGTTTCTCATTTATCTGCCGATAAATGCTTTCGAGTTCATCTGCTAAGGTGACAGTATTATCATCCATCGAACGTTGGACGGCATCGTATACAGTGATCGGATATGAAAAATCATAGTCCCAAGGAGGGATGGAACCATCGACGTTAGGGTCATGCCAAATACGAGACTGCACAATTTTCTTATCTAGCAATTGTCCCATAACAACAAATTCCTCCTTTACATCAGATTAACTTTAAAGATTTAATAGGGGGTTCTATTCAGTACCTACCAACATATTATATTAGAAAAAATGAAATCCAAGAGGTGAAAAGTATGGCTTCCGTCAGTGTACAGAGCTCCGGCGGGATCAACGTCGGAGATAGAGTTCAGATCAAAGCCGGAGGCATGGATGTTACCAATGGATTGACGGCACGGGCTGGCTCCATGTATGGAGAAGGTGGTCCGTTGTGGGCAACGGTAGTTGGAATCTACGAGGAGTGGCCCACAGGAGGTCTCTTTGGGCAGGCAGCGACTGTCACAAAAGTTCGATGTGCCGGAAATGACGGCAGCACCATTGTGTGGCAAGTCCAGCCGCAGGATATTGCAGGAAACCGGGTGACGGAAGAGCCACCGGCCGAAGTCGAACCGGAGGAACCGGCACCGGAATACATCCCGTATCGCAACGAGAGTGGAAACGGAACCGAGAACACGTTGGGACGAACAACCATCGGAGGAACGTCCTCCCCATATGCCATTCTCAAGGACTCCGAACAATGGTGGACGGGTGCAGGATCCGTCCCCAATCCCAATCCCGATCCGTTGTCCGAACCGGAACCGGTGCAGACACAATACATTGGCAACAGCGATCGTGTCTTCTCCAATGAGAACGATAAGAGTCCGCGGTATGTGAATGGCAGTCCGGAACTCGATTCCTATACGAATGGATTGGTACAAGGAGATACCTCTGTCCGAAAGGCGGAGTTTCCGACCGCCTGGGAGGATCCCGATCGACGGGCCACGATGTTGAACCAGAACAAGTCGATCATCCAAAACATCTACGGGTTTCCGTATCAGACGTACACGGGAAATTCCACATCGTTGGCTCGGTACGATTATCAAATTATCCCCGGCGATAGCCGGTATCCATATGGGCCGGTCACCCGGAATTTGGAAAACGATCTGATGAACTTCCGTGCCTCCGTGGGTCTTCCTGTCCATGGGAACAATGACATCGCCAAGTCCATGAAGTATTACATGTATAACCGGTTTAAGGTCCCCGATACCAATGCGGCGTTCAATAAGACCTTCACGCACGTCTTCTTTACGCGGCCAGATCTCAACATCCTCAAGACGATCGGTACCAAACATACAATTGCGGATCAGTGTATGAATCATACGGAAACGTCTATCTTATGGAGACGTCAACCAGAACTCTTTAAACTTCTAGTTGACGGCGATCGGTGCGGTGACTATAACAACTTCAACCTGTTACTGTCCAACCAGGTTGCCTCTTTCCAGATGGAGGACGAGGAGTTGGCGACGATTGAATCGAATCAGTCGTGGGATGAACACACGGTGATGTACGGTGATATTTACAAGGGGCGAGGAGCCGGTACGTTTACCTGTTCCTTCAGCGAGACACAGGATCTCGCCATCATTCAGCTGATGCGCTTGTGGGTCATCTACATCGACAATGTGCGGCGCGGGGCATGGTTGCCGTCTTACAATTTAACGGGGGAGGGGAATTCCCTGTATACCTCCAGCCACGTCTATTCCAAGACACTGGATTATGGTGCCTCTGTCTACGTGTTCAAGTGTGGTCCCGACGGGGAAGATGTCCTATATTGGACGAAGTACTACGGTGTCTTCCCGACGAACACAGGTGCCTCTGCTCTGAGTTGGACCAACAACGGAGAGGGTGGACCGGATGCACCACCGCAGATCGATATTCGGTTTGCCTACTCCATGAAACGCGATATGTCCCCCATCTCCCTATTGGAGTTCAACCACAACGCACGGATCTCCGAAAGCACCCAGTACTTGCCCTCGTACAGTGCCAACTGGGCTGGTACCGGAAGACCCTTTGTGGGAACTCCGTACATCGAGATGGATCTCGCCGATCCCATCTTGATTGAGAACGACATCGATCGCTCGATCAAACGCACCCAGATTCGTCTGAAGTTCAAGTCTGATGCTGCGTCGATGACAAGAGGCGCATCCAGTAGGCAAGACAAGATTCTATTCAAAGCCAACCTGGGCTGAGATAGGATGGAAACTAGTGAAAAGGAGGATCCTATATGCTCGAACGGATCGGAAGCAATGACATCCTCGTGCAAGACTATACGAGCAACTTTAAGATCAAAGAGTATATTGAGGAAGAGCTGATTCCCAAAGCGTTCCCCAATGTGCCTGTCAATAAATTGAATGTGGGATTCGTCGGGGTGATCTCCGATCTCATCGCCACCGCCATCGAGGATACAACCACGACAGCAGCCTTGATGATGAACGAATCCTTCATCACACGGGCCGTTTTGCCCAAGTCCATCTATTCGGAGGCTTCCCTGTTCGATCTGGGATACTCCTTTGCCATCCCGAGTCGGTGTAATTTCGTGTTGGAGATCTCTTTGGATGACGTGATCAACAACTCCCAGCCCGTCATCGGAGAGGGCATGTACCGCTATATCCTGGATCGTGATACGAAGATCCTATTGGGATCCAATACGTATCGACTGGATTACGACATCGTGATCGATTGGCAGATGATCGATGGGAAACGCGTGTTCAACGTCTATTACGATATGAGCACCCCAAACTCCATCTCGAAACTTACTTCGCAATACATCAAGCACCAGGTGGCAAGTTCGGGATGGTTGGTGCTCTTCATCAATCCGATGGAGTTTGAACGAAAGGTAGAGACGAGCTCCATCACTGATAATCTAATCACAACGAATTCCGAGATTACGTTAAAATGGACCCGGCAGATCGCCGGGTTGGATCTCGTGTACATCTCCCCTCGTGGACAACGGATGCCGATGAAGGCAAAGCCACTCTACAGCAGTGCTGTGTCGGAACCGTTCGTGTGGTACACATTCAACGACGACAACACGATCGCACTGTCATTCAACAGCAACGCCGCGTATTGGAGTCCGGAATTCAATTCGAAGATTGAGTCCACCATTTACACCTGTACGGGAGCGGCAGCTAACTTCGACACGTACAACAGCACCACAGGTGTACCAGTGCAAAAGGTTTCCACCAATTATTCGTACAACGCCGACACACGGATGGTGGCACTCTGTTACAGTGGTTCTACCGGCGGTGCTGACAAAGGGACCATCGAGGATTTGCGAAACGATGTGATCCTGGCATACAACAGTGCCAACTGCATCAGTACCGACAACGATCTGCGGATCTGGTTTGAGAACTATGCCCAACGGTACGATACGAAGGCACTCTTCTTTAAACGGCGCGATGATCCCGGTGGCCGTCTCTTCTCCCAATTCGTGGCCATCACTCGTGATTCGTACGTGTTCCCGACGAACACACTGACACTCTCGATCAACGAGTCTGACTTCGACTACGTCAATCGCGATGCCAACGGAATTGCCCAAGAGTTTATTCTCAAGCCGGGGCATCTCTGGGAGTATGATGATGGGACTGAGATCTCTCGGGATACTGTTCGGATGGTGAAGGTGGCCGACGGCAATGCAATGATTATGGATGATTCGATTCCTTCCATCACCGAGACACGTCCCTTCATGTTTGTCAATCCCTTTTACGTCAAGATTTCTCGAGACCCCGCGGTGTCAATGCATTACAACTATCTGATCGATCACACCAGTTGGCCCGAGGATATCCCGTACGACAGCAACTCCTTCTATCAATTTCAGTTGGCAACGTTCCACATCGAACGGACCTTGTCGCAGAAGAACAATAACACGTATCACATCGAAGTGATCTGTATTCCGGTTGTGACAACGAACAATGGGTTGAAGTACATCGAAGGGGTTGGCTCGGAGTTCCCTGTATACAATAATAACATGCGGATGGTATTGATTACGAGAACCGCATCGGATGGGGAGACCGGGTACATCGAACTCACTCCTACTGAAGAGCGAGAAGGTGGTTCGTATGTCTTCTCGACGGATCTTGCCGTTCACGACAACATTGGTTCGGATATGAAGTTGGAGATCGACCTGGAACAGACTCCCGGGATGAAATCCTTACTCACCACCGGTCCCAATGCTGGGAAAGTCTTGCTGGATTCCGCGGAGACCAATTTCCACTTTGCTGTGTTGATGAAGGACTCCTCGGCTGCCACTACCATGCTCTTTGAGAATCCAACGTTCCAAGGATATGTGATGGCCAATCGATTCACCAACGATTACCATGTACTGACGTTGTACAAACCGATGAGCATGATGCGTTCTACCATCACCTTCAGTGGGTCCAACGGTTCCTACAACGTGAAGGCGACACTCTCCCCGTTGTTGAAATACGATGTGCCCTTGGTAGAGGAGGACATGACATACTTTATCCGGGCATTCTCCGAACAGTATACGGCCATGGAGCCAGTGATCTCTCTCCTGGATGGAAACTCGTATCTGGACTTTAAACTGTTCAACACGTACGGTCGTTCCTCCAACTACTATATCGGACCGGAAGAGGGCAAGGAGAATCTGTACGATTCCACCATCCTGCTGGACAACGTGTATGTGAAGATCCGGTTCCGCATGTCTGTGTACGATCGTTCCATGTACTCCCAGACGGTGAGTGATGTGGTGAACGATATCTCCCTCTTCTTTGAAGCCATCGATGCGGGCGATGACACCGATGTGCATGTGTCTGATCTGATCCATGCGATCATCGACAACAATGCCAACGTCCGGTACATCCGGTTCTTGGGATTCAACGACTACGATGCGAATAAACAGAGTATCTTTGTGAAGTTCTCCGATATCTCCGAACTACGGCGCGATCAGTTGATGCCGTATGTCCCCGAGATGATTCGTGTCGATGCGAACAGCATCGAGATCACAGAAGAGACATAAAAAGAGGGTGGGGATTTCCATCCCCACTCTTCCTTGTATCATTTTCCAGTAGGAGGAACGGTCTCTCGATCCAATAGATCGTTACAAACAGAACAGACGGTATACGTAAGCCCAGGTTCCGTCTCGGTAGGCTCCTTGATCACTTCTTTGATTGGGGTATGAGGGGCCAACTCCGTATAGACTGTCGACAAGACCTGTCCACACTCCGAACACACGGTGTTGGTCTGTCCTTTGACGTGGCAAGTAGCGGTACGAACTTCCTCTTCTGTGGGCGTATGTTCCAACACAGGGATCTCTTCCACAGACAGGGTAACACCGCAGGCACTGCAGTACTTCCGTTTCCGACCCGGCTTCAGGCAGGTGGCCTCTGCCAAGATCTCTTCCGCAACCGAGCTGTGCTTGCATTCCATCGGAGAAGGTAACTCGGAGGATGCTTCGTATTTGATCACAATGGCATCCACATAGACTTTTGTCTTCGTCTCCTCGTTGACAATCAAATGTTTTCGATACGCACACGATACGATGCTCGTGATCTTGGAACGATTGAATTTGATCCAGTCCACCATGGCGGTGTTGTAGTCCCCGTAGTGGGGAGCTACCTCGATCCCAACCGTATCATCGTAAAATAGTATCTCGTATTCGGCCATGGATATCCGTCGACCTCCTTTAAAAAAGATAAAAGAATGACAATTACAAGATAGTTGAATTCGCAACTGAATTAGTAAGATTGTATCCGAATATCGCAGAAAGAAGGTATTGCACATGGATAGAGAATTCACTCCGGGGTTACTCGGTCAATTTTATGACGATCAGAAACAGGAAATGCGCGGAGAAGGACCGCAGGGCCACGATGGTCCCCATGGCGATCACGGGATGATGGATGTCAGCCATCCCATGGGAAAGGATTTGTTTCTCCACAAACTCATGAAGTGCCGGGACAAACTGAAGGACAAGTGTGCCAAGCACCTAATCATCGACATCTACACCAAGATTCTGCCGTTGGACAAGGAGTACATCGATGGCCATCACGGGAAGTGCTGTGATGATGTCGACAAGATGTTGGCAGCGAAAAAGATGGACGGTCTCCAGTATCTGAAGAGTTGCTCCGATGCCACCAAGGCACCTCTGTTGGAGTACCTGCTTCGCAGCATCGATACGATTGCGAACGAGTACTACCGGGAAGAGAAAGAGGAGATGGAAGAGGCCGAGAAGAATCAGGAGAAGGTACCGGAGCCTGAGACACCCGAACCCGAAGAGGACGATGCGATCGCCAACCAGTTGGTCGATGTCAAGAAGGATACCGAATATGAGGACTTCATCGAGAAGCTGAAGAAGAAAACGATCAACCGCATCGTGTCCGACGTGTCCAAGATCATCATGGACAAGAAAGAGGATGCTCAGATGCAGTTCACCACCAACGATACCCCGGAAGAGGAATCTCCCGTTGGGGAAGCCGTGGATTACATCCAGAAGCAGCTGTGGAAGGAGTCCAAGGATCTCAGTCCGATTCAGGATGATATCGTCGGGTATGCCATCCGGGAAGCCACCCTGCGGCAGATGAATCTGTGCTTTAAGCAGCCTGATTCCCTCTTCCAGGAGTATGCTTCCCGCGTTCGGATGGGGAAGGGTTACGTGATCACCGAACAGGCCGTCCAGGAGCTACAGGAAAAACTCCAGCAGGAATAACGATGGTGTGAGGAGATCGGGGTAATATACCCCGACTCCTCTTTTCAGATGACAGAAAGGAGTGACTTGGGATTGGCGGATCTTTACGCATTGGAAAATATCTTGGGACAAGAGTTGATCGATCTGGAACGGTCCACCGGACAGGACCCGGAGACGGGGCAGGGAATCGATTCAAACCAGACGTACATCTCCAAATACACCAACCGGATCTTTGGAGCCCCGTACCAATTTTTGGATTCTGTGGATCGGCGATTTCCCTCCGTCAACAAGCATGTGGGAAATGAATATCTGCGCAACATGATTCTGAAAGGACCGATCCTTCACATCAAACCGGGGATGCCAAAATACACCGGTGGCACCGATGGGAACTCCATCTTCAACGGAATCAAGGAAATCTATTTTACGACTTCCGTAGACGGTGGGATGGATTTCACGGAATCACTCTTGCAGACGTTAGCAAAGAGTACGGTCTTCGGAAAGGGCAGCAAACTGCAGAAGCGTATGTTCGGGTTTCGCGAACAGTTCAACCAGTACATGAGTTATGCGAACTATATGTGTCGCTCCATGGCGATCTTTTTGCAGTTGACCGCAGCGACCAATACCTTTCCACCTGGTTGTTTCACGAAGACCGACGGGGAATTACAACCGTTTGAAACCATGCGGTGGGAGAACTACCGGATGCTCGATGGGTCCACACCTCTATCGCCCTTCGATCAATTGAAGAAGATGGGCGGTGCCACCATTCTGGGAGCCACCTTGGCATCCGGTGTCAACATTGCACAGAATTTAGCCGGTTCCGCCTATGACACCGTGATGACCATTCTGAACGGTGGGGAAGTGGATGCGGAGACAGCAGCAGAGGCCTATGCCGAAGTACTGAACAGCGGTGCGAATGTCGAGGATATTATGTCTGCTGCCGGCGGAGGAACGTCGACAACAACCTCAACTGCCGATGGTGTCACACAGTTGGAAACGGAAGACCAGACGTTGGGCGATCAGATTGCCGACAATTACAGTGAAGCAATCGACACTTCCCTGACGGATGTCATGGTCGACAAGATTACCTCCGTGATGTTCATGGTGGAACCCATCGCGTTTGAAGACCATCTTCAAAACACAACGGCAAACTCCATGATTGAGGATAACCTCGATGGGATTTCCGATGCGATCGGACAGGAGGTTGCCTTCATCACAGGATCCGATGTCGACGTTGGTCTGGTTGGCGGTGCTGTAGAGATGTTGGGTTCCGGTCTGAGCGAGGCAGCCTCTTTCTTGAGTGGGTTGGTACAACCATTGGCTGGGGGCTTTGCCAACAACTTGATCCATGGTGCGTTGAACTCCATCAAGGGACAAAAGATGATCTACCCGAAGATCTTCCAGAAGTCACAGTCCAGCATGGATTACCGATTCACCATTCATCTGGTATCTCCCTATGGAGACGTGTACAATTATTACATGAATATCATCGTACCGTTGATGCATCTGATTGCCTTGGCAGCCCCTCGGATGGTGACGGCCAATACGGTGAGTTCTCCCTTCCTGGTCCAGGCATTCATTCCGGGTATGTGCACCTGCCAGTTGGGAATCATCTCCAATATGGAAATCACGAAGAACAAATCGTTGCACGCGGTCAACGTCAATGGGTTCCCGTTGGAGGTCGAGGTGGATCTCACGATTGAGGAATTGTATGATTCGCTGAGTGTCTCCCCGGCAAATGACCCGGCCTCGTTCTTGTTCAACGAGACACTGAACGACTACATGGCCAACCTGGCAGGCTTGCAGCCATCGGTAGATACGTATACGAAACAACGAAACGCCATGTTTGCGGGATTGGAGAATTTCTTCACGCAGGGCGAATGGGTCAATGACATGGCTGACAGCATCTTGACGGGATTGGAAAATTTCATCAACCCGATGAACGATCTCTAAATGACACAAAAAAGAAAGGGACCAACATGGTCCCTCTCTTTTCTTTTTAATTTTCTCCGAGGTCCTCCATCCACTCCAGATACGGATAGGGACGAGGTAACATCATCTCACGGCCACACTTGTTGCAGCGATGTTTGACCATGGGCGGTTTCTTCAACGTACCATCGTCCAGCTTCACGATATCGGCATCCAATGCGATCTGCTCCCCCTCGTGGCAAAACTCACAGATGTATTTGACCGCAACGGATTTCATGGGTACACGTTTTTCATTGGGATTCTTTGCCATCTTAGATCTTCCCCTTTCTGTCCAACCAATTCTGAACACCTCGGAACATCATGGGATCCTTTTCGATGAACTCCTGCAGCAGCGGAACAGCCACTTCTCGCATCTGCGGATGGGCATCATTGGCAGCACGCATCTTCAGGAAGTGTTGCCACTCGCCAATGCGAGCCGTCATAAAGAGTTCCGACTTGGTGGAGTTCGTCAACACGGCCCGAGCCTGTTGGGCCGGTTCACAGTGGTTCTGTGTCATTTCAATATAGGAGTTCTCACTGTTGGCACAGGACTCCTCCCAGAGTTGGCGCATCGTGCTGTTCTCCGGATAGAAACACGGATTGATGAATTGAATTTCACTGCCATACTTTTCTTTGGAGTAATTGCAGTACCGTGTGGACTCCTGTGCAAAGGAAGCATCCCGATGGCGAACGATCTCATGGGTGATACCGCGATCCACCACAAAGCGAACGGTGTACCAATCGTGCATCCACCGGACAGCGTAACTGGTATGACGCAAGGTTTCTTTGGACAGGACCTCGAAGATGTACCCACCGGACAACGGTTTGACACCGCTCATTCCCTTCTGTACGAGGTTGGCATAATCCCTCATGTACGTCACATCATCGTAGACCGTGACTCCTTCGTACAACGATACGATGTTGGTGAAGTTCTTTGTGAGGAACTGGCAGATGGTGGCAATGGCGGCTTGGCCATAATACCCACATCTGCACAGTGCTTCCAACGCACGGAAGAATGATGTCAGAGAACCAGAGACCAGGTACTCATTGTGATCTTGATAGTTGATCTGCATACAACGGATGTAGCGGCAGGCATTGGCATATTGGAAGTACGCTTCCTGATTCCACTTCTTATCCATCAGATCTTCATAGATCGTGGTGGATACCTCCAGCGTGAAGATGAAATGTTCCAGCATAGCGAGATGTTTGTTTCGCCACAGGCGAGAGATAAAGGGAATGTACGACGTATCGGTGATCTTGTCCTCGGATTTGTAACAGAGACGACCGATTCGTTCCAGGTACTGTCCCACAGATTTCTCGGTGGGCACATCGGGAATGGATTGGATTTCATAGGATGGGTTGACAAACTGCATGTGGTATCACTCCTTTACTTGTTGAAACAAATTACAACTACAGGACCCTTGGTAGAAATCGTTGCAAGGGCAGCGATTCTCCGGAATTCGTTCGGACCGACTGGGACAATATCCATCGTTCTCCCAGATGGCTCTATAAATCTTTTTGACCACCCAGGGATTTGGATTGAATACCATCTTGTATGGAACGAACGGGGTTTCTCCGACGATTGGTAAAGTGTATTGCAGGATATTTGCTGCAATCGTATCGATGTCTTTTGTTCCGTCTATGTACGCGAGACGTGTCATCCATTCGCGTTTGATGCCGAGATCCAGTGCAGCATTCAGGAATTCATTATGGACGGAACTGTTAAAGTATTCCACCACATATTGGTAGGTATGGTTGATCAAGTTTAATTTACTGGCCGTTTCGTAGATCTCCGTTCCTTCACGAGCACTGCTGTCGATTCGCTCCATAGCCAACTCTGTGGGAAGATCGAGGTACACAAGAAGGTCCGGTACCACCGCCTCGAGGAATTCTTGGTTCTTGTGGATACTCTCAAGGAAGGCGGTTTCCCATTCTTGATCCGGCGTGTTAAGCTCGGGAATGCTCTCGTACGTACTGTAGACAAAGGAGCTGTAATAGAATCGATCACAGATCACAATGTCCCCTTGTGCTAGATGGTGAAGAATTCCATCCTTCCCAAAGATATGTTCATACCGATCGGCCAAGTATAGGATGTTGATGATCCCTTCCGGACACTTCCGTTTTCCAGAGAGATACTCCTCTCGGATCAATCGACCAACTGGTCCATCCGTCGGTTCTCGTGTTTCCCAAATGGTTTTGTCGGGGAACTTCTCTCGCAGGGCCGCTGCCAATCGTTTGCATTGCGTTGTCTTGCCACATCCATCAATCCCTTCCAGGACGATGAGTTTCCCTTTCTTCATGTCGTATCCTTCCTTTCTAGAATATTAGGCGTTCGCCATGTAAATTAGTTATCCAGTTATGCGAAACTTCATTTATAAATGAAGACGACTATCTACGATTCGAGAGGTGATATCACATGGCCAATACAATTCTCCCCAGCGGAGAAGCGATTCAGACAACCCCGTCTGAAGTCTTACAGTATCTGAACCCTGATGGGATCCGACAGATGCTCCGACAGGAACGTCTGCGGTGGAATTTAAAGCCCAATCGAGATGCCGAATACTACGACAACGAATTGCTATACAAGTACCTGGGAGAGCTGATCAACAATGGCTCGTTTGCCCGGATGGAGATTCGTACATTCCCAGACAACGGTGCCCCGGAAGGGTTTGCCGGTGTCAACATTGATTCCGGTTGTTATGGCATTCCCCACAACTACGACAAATGGGATCGTTCGATGAGTGAAGAAGGACAGGAGTACCCGGTCAACCGTGTGATGATCGGTGCACAGGCAAAGATCACCGATAAGGTGGGAACTGGACTCAACGACGATGGAGAGATGGTGGATGGGACATCCAACCGGATGGCTGCTATGGTGTTCGATCCGTACGATGGGCGTGCCTACCTGTTGTCCAACGATCCTTCCAATTACATAAACAACGCCAACCGGAAAGTGGAAGAGCGAATTCCCGATCGGGCGGTTGCTCGGATGGGAGACATTCCTACCCGGATCGCACAACTGATCAACGACAAGGATTACATCTCCGATCCCGGCTACATTCACACCGACAACAACTTCACAAACTCCAATCGGTATCTGGTGGATAACCTGGACGATCGGACGTTCGTGTATCCGGAGATCTCCCGTGATAAAAACGGAGGACAGTTTGTCAACAATGTGCGCATTGGGTTGGATGGAAACCCCGGGTACAATGAGGCCGATGGGACCACAAATCCAAACAGCCAACCGGATTTGGGCGAGAATCCTGATCTGGGCGAATATGGTGACCGATTTGGTGAAGCGATCAACTCCTACAACGCCGGAAAGAATTTCTCCGGTGTCACACACTCAGATGGATATCTGCCTGGGATCTTCCGTTCTTTGGAAGAACTCAATCGCGTGGACTTGGTAGATCAGAAACAGACCCCTCGGATCCACCACGAGACTCCCGGCGCGAAACGAAATTACAACTACTATATCTTCGATGGACGGTGGACGCCCTCCTGGTTTGACAAGACGATGTATCCCGATTCCTACATCGCCCAAAGTCTGAATCCCTCCAACATGGAGATTCGCATCACGGGACAAGAACCGGTTCCGTATGCCGCACTGGATGAATCCACCTTCGACATGTCGCAGTTGTATCAGTGGCGATACAATCGGATTGACACCAAGTACCGTGCCGAGGACATCAAGCTTGTATTGATCGAAGGTGGTACGGGATATAAGAAGGACGATGTGCTGTCGTGGATCTTCGGAGAGATCACCATTGAATTCCAGGTGGATGTCATCGGGTCCGTGGGACAGATCATCCAGGGCCACTACCTCCCGCGAGAAGGGGAGGTATACAACGACGATCCTTCCACGTATGGGATTGGCATTGCATTTCTGAACACCACCAGCTACGGCACCGGTGCAAAAATTGAAATCCAATCCAAAGCAATCACCTCGGTCCATGCCACCCAGATCAAAAACAATCTGTATGCCTATGTGGACATCACCCCGACGGTGCGATCGGATAACCTGACGGAGTGGTCGGATGTGAACCCGGTTGATTCGCAAGAGGGACTCGTCACCTCTCGCTCTACGGCAGCCGGTCCTGCTTACTCCGGCATCAACTCGGGCCGTGGTGGTCCTGCTCCCACAAGTGATTCCTCTGTATCCACATTCTATGAACACGGAGGCAATGCCACCGCCGGTGTCCATGTGCACCTGTTCCGGTATGTGATCAACACAGAGGATCCCCAGTGGGTAATTCGTGATGGTATTCAAGTGTTTACAGGGGAATGGGTGGATCAAGGTCCTATTGGCTTGGAGCGTCCCTGTGACATCAAGGCGCTGTACTTGTCCAATCCCGATACCAACAACTTTAACAACTATTACAAATTCTCCATGGATTCCTTGCTCGACACGTACAATCGTTCCCCGGATGCGGTCATGACAAACAATCCCAACGCCGTGTCCATGGCATACATTCATGTCGACCAAATCGATCCCGAACCAACCCAACGGTTTACTACGTATCGACTCAATCCCTCGAGCTCTCGTGTGGAGGAAGTGGATATCACCAATCGGGTATTGTACATCAATGCGGCAACCGGTGTCATGTTCCTGTACAACGGTGGCTATAAGGCCGATCCGGACTTTGGATACGGCATTGCTCCGATTGGATGGAGAGCGATCGCTGGCGGTGTGACACGATAAAAAATAAGGGACGGTTCATCCGTCCCTCTCTTTTATGCATCGAACGATTCCTCTTCCAGAATCGGTTCCACCTCCTCATATTCCTCGAAGATCACACTGATATTGGAGAGCTCATCCCCAATATCATATCCATCCTGTGGGTGCATACACCAATCGTCCTCCTTTGTTTTATTTCTACAAATAGAATATATCATCGTGCTTTAAAATCATGCGGAGACATACAATATATGTAAGATTATGGAGCCCGGATGATGTGGCGATTCCTGGGGTGGTGGATTTTATATAGATTCTCGATTTTCCCAACCTCCTGCAGTGTCCTGTCTGCCCCAGTTCACATATACAGAAGATGACACTCGAGTAACATCCATATGAAAAACACATCCTTTCTCTTTTTGGCTTTCGTTTTAAAACGCACGCACAGAATCACGGTTTCTCCTTTGTGATAAAGATGATAACATCCCGGGGCTGGGCACCCCCGGGATGTCATCTTTCTTATTTACTCGCCATTCTCGTCAGAATGATCACCGCGATCAGTACCAGAATCAGTACTAGAATCGACGTCTCCATGTAAGATATCACCCTTCCCAATCATATTTTGTAGATAGAGATCAAAGCTATCTGCCAAGGCACGGGTAAATTGAATCCCCGATCCATCCACTTTATCGACAGCTAAATACACCCGTTTGTCCCGTGTACTGAAGGCGCGATAATCATTTTCTGTAGCAGCAAAGATCAACGCATCCTTCATGTCTGGATTGTCCGCATTGAGTTTCCGGAGTTCCGACACTTGGAAGAAAGTGAGCTTCCCAGACAGCACACAGAGAATCGGATTGGCCAATCGATAGAAGTATCGCATCTCATGGGGAACGAATGGATAGGTGACATCGAATACATCCTTATCGAATAGACTTCCGAAGGTGTTTCGTGCATTGTAACTCTTGGCCCATTCGATGAATGCAATGTACAGCTTCTTCCGGTTCACACCATTTTTATCGGTTTCCTGGGCATCGGCTGCTTTGGGTAAGGAAGTGGGTTCGATGATGTTCGGAGCTTCATCGGTAGTATCCTCTTTGGGATCCTCTTCCGGTTCATCCTCAGAAGGAATATCTTCTTCTGTGGATTCAGATTCATCGGTATCGATGGTAGGAGGTTCATCCGATTCAATTTCTTCATCACCAAGATCGATATTGGGAGGAGTATCATCCTCTTCAACTTGATCATTCTCTTCCGATGGATCATCCGCTTCCAGATAAGATGATAGATCCATATTGAATTGATTGGGTGTAAAACCATATTCCTGCATTGTTTCCTCATACTTTTTGATATTAGTTTTAATATCATCTATGATTGTATTGAGATTTCCACTCTCATATGATTCTTTCTTTATGAACTCAGGACTACCCAATCCAGTATAGTTTATCTCGTATTTCTGGGTTTTGGGATTGAATTTGTTGATGGATTTAACTTCAAGATCGAGAATAGGTCCTCTAAATTGAGGAGTATCTCCTAACTTTCGATACAGCAATAAATTATTCCAAAGAACCCTTGTTGATTGATATTTATTCGGACCACAGGTTTTACCAATCTCATATACTTCCGGTTGATAGTGAAATTGTTTGACGAATGAAATGAATAGATTTTGGACCTTGGGATCTGCAAATGCTGCACTCAATGATACTACTCGACCATCATCCTGATTCCTCGGAATATAATTTGATGGATTCGGTATCATAAATTTTTGCATAAGAGCAGGATCATAATTGCGCATTCTTCCCAAGAATTCTCCAACTTGTTCTGATTGTGCTGGGAGTATGCGTACCTTCTTCCCTCTACCATTTTTCATGGTATATGCTTTCCCATCACGATATATGATACCAACTATTTCATTATCACCACTAACAAAATCGATATGTCCAGTTCTAGTGATAACATTCTTTAGAGTGTCTACTAGCGTTGTTACTTTCCCATCTTTATTTAAGAATTTATGATGGTTGGCATTTGCTTCAACTTTATCCGCAAATTCTTTCAATTGGCGTTCAATCTTTTTGGCCGCATCGGTGTTTCCAGCTTGTTTAAATTGTTTCAATTTCTGGTTCAGCTGTTCATATTGTCTTCTTTCTTCTGGATGCTTCGATAAATATGCATCTAGGTGGCCAGCAGCATTTCCAACCTTTGTAATTTTATCTGGCTCAAGTTTAAATTTAATCGCTACTAGTTTACCAGTGTCAACATCAATACCCATTCGATAGGAGTATTTCACATCCGGGATTGTACTGGTGCGTTCATATAATATATAGGATTTCAGTAAATAAGGCAGTGCGATATCTTGATAATGTATGATCGCAGTAGAGAAATGATTCTCAATGAAATTTGATGTCTGTCTCATCAATGCATCTACATTGACAGCCTCATTTATACCATACCGAATGAGATTCATATACTCCCAGTTGATTGCATCTTTATCCAATGTAACAGATGGGTTGAGTTTACACTCAACAAGATATACAATTTCATTCTGATATCGGTCAATCAACTCTGTATCATCGGGATCAGTCAATGCTAGCATTCCTGCTTTGTTCTCCAATAGTTCTTTGATGAATTCCTCATCGGAGATAGGCTTTAGTTGCGATAAACGATGCTCTGCATACAGCATATCATCGAGATCCATTCTGCGCATCCAACTATCATATTCAGGATCTGATCTCATTTCATCAATCTTCTCTTTGTACTGATGAACATTTGCGATTTCATCAGAAGATGCATTATCAATAGACTCAATGTACTCGAGGTATTGATTGTAATAATTGATCATTTGAGACTTCGTTTTATGCAACTCTCCTCTTTCAAACAATGACCAGAACTCATTCCATTCCGATTCAGTTGCATCGATCGCTGAATACTTTTCTTCAAAGTCAAGTTCCTCAATATCGGATGTTGAGGGGAGATCAAACAATGGATCCGTTTCTTCAAAGAGAGAGGAACCGACAAGAGATACATTATATTCCTCATCGGATTGATATAGGATCTGATCCATCCAATCGAATGTCTCTTTGATGTATTGCCCTTTATCAACAATATCATCTACAGATTCCATCATCACATCATCATGAACAAATTTTACACCCAGAGCACTCTCAATATATTTCTGAATGAAATCAAAATTTAAATCGATCTGGTCTTGGATGGGATCGACACTCTCTGTCATGGTGGACATGGTGAGTCCCATCTCTTTGTAATGGCGATCGATGTGCTCCTTTACCTTTCCTTTATAGATCCCTTGCTGTTTTGCCCGTGCATACGCTGCCTGAATCCCAGGGATCGATACCACGAGTTTCCCATTGCGGATCACATGGTGTGGATATTTACACCCGGACTGGGAATATGGTGTGATTCCATACGGACTATTTTTGATCTTCTCCACCGGTGCCACGAGATACGCTTCCTGCAAGACTTTCCGGAAGTCAAAATCGTAACGATCGGGATCCTCCTCCGAGCGCTTCGGGTCTGCAATGGTGAAACTGTTTAAGATCTTATAATAGAAAGAAGAACCCGGGTTCTTCCATTTGCCGCTCTTGACAGCACTCTGTTTGGAGTTGTCAATTCGTATTTCTTTCATCGTGTATAAAAGCTCCTTTCCATCAGGATAGTAGGACGTCTTCCTTTCTTTTATTAACAGGTGGAAAAACATATACCATTTATTAACCTTGAGAGAGGTTTCCCGATGGAACGAAACTGGGGTCGTTGCTTTGGGTCGATGAAGAACGTCTCTTGAGGTTAGCACTCCAAATCTTTTTCATGCGAAGGGCTGGCACAGCATAGAAGTTCCGGGCGAATACAGGTGCTGGATCCAGTTCCCAAATCGCAGACCTCCTTAATGTGTTTTTGGGCAGTCACACATGGGCCTCGATGTGTGAACGGAAGACGAAACGGGTTATGGTTGCTAGTTCATTGATTTGATCCTTTCTTAAACAGAATGATCTATTCCAGCCTGGTGGGGGCTGGAATAGGTCTTCTGTCGTTTTATATAAAGAAACAACGTCCCGCAACGGAGATATAACAGAATTCCTTCACTTTTATCACAGCAAACAGAGGTGATTCCAAACCATGAATATCCGAAAAGAACGCACGCGGTTGTTGTTTACGGAGTACACCGATACGGAGAAGCGACAACTGCAGGACATGGTGGCAACGACGAATACCATCTATCTGTACGAGGACGAGGACAAGAAGGTGTTGGCATTGCCGACCGGCATGGAGGAGCTTGTCAAGAAGAACTTCCCCAAGTCCAAATTTGTGGACGCGTCCGATACGTACTGGCCGTACAAAAAGATCCACGAAGTCCATCACGCAGCAAAACCACGCAACCAACTACAGACGGATTTCATCTCGTATCTGATTAACGAATCCAAGCAAGGACACAAGGTGGGTGGGATTCTCTCCACCGGAACGGGAAAGGGATTGCCCCTCTCCACCATGATTCCGACTCCCTCCGGAGACAAACGCATGGGAGATCTCCAGGTCGGGGATCAGGTGTTCGGATCCAACGGCAAACCCACCTACGTCATCGGTGTGTATCCGCAAGGCCGTCAAGACATCTATCGATTCTTCTTCTCCGATGGAAAGACCTGTTATTGCGATGGATCGCATCTGTGGAATGTCATGGGGAAGAACGACAAGACGTACCATGTGGAAAATACAGAGACCATCGTCCAACGTTTTGCATCAGAACAATACCGGGTTCCAGCACTCATGAAGTCGGTGCAGTTCTCCGAAAAGGAAGTCTCCATCGATCCGTACATCATCGGTGCCTTGGTGGATGCCAACTACAAGTCAGGACATGGAATCCGCATGGAGACAAAGTGTGGTTACACCGTGGAGAAGGTGGCATCGTTATCCCATACGATGATCGACGTGTTGGAGGATCAACCGGACTTCTTCTACTTCTGCGACTGGGCGAAACGAGAACCTCTCCCCGTAAAGAAATTCTTCCAAGACTATCCGGAATTACTCAAGCACACCCATCGCATTCCGGACGTCTATCTGTGGAACTCCTATCCCAATCGAATCAAACTCCTCCAAGGATTATTTGATGCGAATGGTGAAATTGATCCGGTTACCTTCCAGGTCAAGTACCACTCCAACTCCAAGGAAGTCATCCAACAGATCCGGTACGTATTTCAATCGTTGGGATACAATGCCCGGATCGAAGAAGAGTTCTCCACACCCAACGCGTATTCCGGGTATCTGTATCCCGATATCCCCAACACGTTTAAACAAAACCTATTTACCGATCCCATTCGGTATAAAATTGCCATTGCGTCCCTGCAACTCCCGGACAAGTACCGTCCTCCGTACGTCACCTTGCTCGATGTGCGGTTGGTCAAACGTGCCAAAACACAATGCATCCGAGTCGATGCCAAAGACAACCAGTTCCTCACCGAAGAATTCGTGGTAACCCACAACACATTCATGTCGTGTTATTCCGCGATTGAAATGGGATATAAGACACTGATTATCACCCCGACTTCCTCCATCCGAGAACAGTGGGCTGATACCCTCACGGGAATGTTCCATGTGGATCCCTCCCGGGTTCTCCTCATGACAAATCCCCAACAACTGATCAATTGTGACTGTGACTTTGTGGTCACAACGCAAGCGTCTCTCAATGCCCTCAACAAACGATTTGATTTGGAGAAAGTGTTGAAGGATAACGGGTTTGGCATTAAGATCATCGATGAGGTACAGATGTGGTTTAAGAACATCATCCAGGTGGATGCCTGTGCCAACATTTATCTGAACTGGTATTTGACCGGGACGTTTGGACGATCCGCGGACGATGAAAACCAACTGTACCAGACGATGTTTGGAGATCTGAAAATCTTCCGAGAGAAGGATAAGAACCCAACTCTCTTCAATCCGAAGCCCGGTAACATCTACGGGATGAAACCCTATATCAATTGCAACATGGTCTGGGGGCACTCTCATCTCACCAAGGAACAAATCAAATCCGTGACATCCTCCATGCGTTATTCAGAACGAGAGGGAAAGTGGGTTCGATATGGCATCAGTATTCCTGCATATACGAAACTTATTATTCCCCCGGATGGTACGATGACGCCCCACCTCAAGATGATCCTCAATACCATTCGTGTAGCGGATCGAAAAGTTACCTACGGACGAATGCTCATCCTGTGCTCAACCATCTCCTCCGTCAACGTACTCTATGCATATGTGAAACAGATGTTCCCCAAGTACAAGGTAGGTACAATCCATTCCTACAACGATAAATCCGTCAACGAAGAGACAAAGGCCACTGCCGATGTGATGATCTCTACTGTGAAGTCGGCCGGTACTGGATTCGACGTCAAGAACCTCGCCAAATTAATAGTAGTAGATCAGTTTAAAAGTTGGATCCTTGCTAACCAAGTGTCAGGACGTCTGAGGAGAAGACCGGACGAAAAAGACTGCTGGATGTGGGATATTGTCGATGCTGACATCCCACAGCTGCGCGCATGGGCGAACAGTCGAGCCGACGTATTGCGGAAGAAATGCAAACACTTCAAGGTGACCGACCAACCCGAATAAAAAAATAAAAGGAGAGCGGGTGTGTTGCCCGCCCTCCTTTTATTTTTAACTCACTTGCGTTCAATCACACTGTCATCGTTACAACGCTTCCACCTTTGTGGTGCGATAGTTTGTGTCTGGTGTAATCCAATCCACTTCGGTCAAGAATAGCTCATTTGCCTTTTCCTTCGCATCCTCACTGCTATCTGCCTCCAGAACGTAGGTGTACAGGTTGTGTTGAGTGATGTTTACTTTGAACTTAGCCATTTTTAGTACCTCCAATTTCTGTTAACATGTATAATTTCCCTTCTGGGTTACATGATAAGAATATATCAGTTCATAAATTGGAGATACGATTGTCAATCAGTTGTACTGTCATCGTTCATCTCTTCCACCTCTATCCGGTCACACTCCGAGTCTGGCTCGAACCAAGCTAGATCGTCCAAAAATAGGTCGTATGCTTTTTCTTTCGCATCTTTCTTGTTGTTCGCCTCCACAACGTAGCTGTTTTCGTAGTGCTGAATGAACTTCACTTTGAATTTGGCCACCTTTTAACACCTCCAATCTCTTCCACATAGAGAAATTCCTTTCTCTTTTCTATAAGAAGAATATATCATCAATAAATAGAAGAAAGCCCTTGGAACACATTGAGTAAAGATTTATTAATTATAAAAATCTTTCAATCTTTGTCATTATGAAAGGAAGGATCTGCCAATGGTCACGGTTTCTCAAATCCATGACAACCAGTCACATGGTATCAGTCGCAAGTGTTGTAATCACGGGAGGAGTATCTTGGAGTCCAGAGACCGATTTGTCATCGATGAGAAACGGACTCACATTGGGAAAGGAGCGCATCGTGTTTTTGCATGTGCAAAGACGGATGTCGCATGAGGATTGTATTGTATGGACACCTATCCCGATGTCTTGTTTGATACCTGCAAGCGGTATAAAGTAGAAGGATCAACATTTCACACGAAGTATGACCAGTGCAAGTACTGTATCCAATATCCCTTGTGCCAGAAGTGGTATGATTTCGATCTCTTACGAAAGGGAGGTGATCGCAATGAGCCGCTCTCGCTCCCCTATCCATCGCTCCCGCTCCTCACGGTCCTCAACTGACATCCCGGAGAAGTTATTTCCGGATTGCTATTTCTTTCATGAGAAGGCGGGTACACCCCATTCCCCGACAGACTGTGCACATTGTTATGCCTATATGATTTGCCTGTCGGAGTATGAGAAAGAACAAGAATCGAAACGGAGGTGATCTGAGATGGAGGAAGAACACAAGGATTATCGATTACCACTTGGACTGTGCAAACAGGCAGTGATGAAGCTGGATTCGTTTATGACGGATATCCGTGAGATCATGGTGGATCCGGATCTATCAGACGATGAATACCATACATTCAACTACATGTGTGAGTTGGCAGCCGGTATGACGGCAGCGATCGTCAACATCATTCGCGATGAAATCGATGAGGAAGAGTTTACGGATATGCATGTGGAGATGGATCAGATCGATCCCTATCCCGATGGACGAGACATGCCCTTAGATGAGATCGATGAGGATATGGAGGAGCAGATACGGAATACGGATCTCATGCAGATGAAACTGGAAGATATATAATAGAAAAAAGGATAGATGATAAAAAAGAAAGGGACCGCATATGGTCCCTCTCTTTTTATTCTTTTATTCTTGAAATTCACTTGGTTCGATTCGCAGTCGAGGTATCGCATTGGTGATTTCCTTCGCAGCACCGATCATATCGATGTCCGACGACAGACTCTGCAACGATAATACCTTGTCCGATCCCAAATCATCCAATAGTCGTAGACCATTGTTCTTGGCAAACGGATGAGCCAAATACGTGTACTTGGCCATACTGGAATCGGCTGCATCAATACGACGCCGTTTGATCACATTGATGGTCATATAGCGATCATCTGTCTGAGGCTTGTATTCGATATTGACGACGGCTGCCCAGTCGTTTGATTCCACCACCTCAAAAGCGTCACCTACGTTCTCTCTTCCCACTAATTTTCCGATATCTCCCTTGCCTTGTTTTATGGCTGCATCGACGGTGGCTGCTGCAGCTCGGTTCATCTGGTGGGCTGTCACGACCGGAATATCCTGCAGAACTGCCAAGGCTTTGAGCTCATTGATGACTCGATTCAATTCCATTTTGACAATGCCGTCTTTCACTGCAGTAGCCGGTTGGATTCGTTTAATATAATCGAATACTAGAATACAGACTTCCAGATTCTCATCTCGCAGATCATTTATAATAGTATAGAGATCGTCGGTGCTGATAGATCGATACGGATAATACTGTACCACGATCTCCACATTCAGTTCGTTCTCTTCCTTATCGTGTTCCTCCAACATGTCTGCCAGTGAAGCAGATACCACATCGTCATGTCCTTCTCCAACCATCTTCCGAATTCCCAATTCTTTACAGAGCATCTCTACCGCCTGCTCTTCTTCATAATTCACCATGGGCTCATCAAACGTCATATTCCAAATCCGTTCAATGGTCTCGGTGAAACTGTTCTCCATGGTGATGTATAAGACGGCCGGTTTCATTCCGGGGGTCTTCGGTTTGACATTGGGATTGTACTTCCGAATATCCAGAGCAGTTTTCAACAACATTAACGACTTGCCACCGCCCGGCAATCCGAGATACGTATAAAGGCGACCATTCATATAGCCAGGCGACAACAATGTGTTGAGTCGACGAATGCCGGTCTTGTAGATCGAACCAGATTCCTTTAAGGATTTCATGGTAGAGCTAATGGCCGACTTGACCGAACCAAGATCGCCAGAGTTAAATTCGATCTTGTTCGTGACCATGTTGGTGTTATGTTTGATATCCAACAGGGACTGGGATACCAGAAACAACCGTTCTGTCACATCTCGAAATGCACCAGGGCTGTCGAGTGTGACTTCATCCAGCAGGTTGATATATTCATCTTTCAACCCAATGACGAATCCGTACTGCAGTGCCTCTGCCACCAACTGCATCAACTCTTTGACTTCGTTCGGATTCATGATAGAGTCATCTTGCGACAACTCCAACAGAATAGCTTCTCGATCACTGTCGATCTCTTTGGAACGACGGGCCATCTCGATAATCAAATCGACTGTCATCACACCATCGAGCCATTGTTTCGATACATATTGAATACACCAAATAATCGCTTCAGAATCCGGTTTGGTTTTATACTTCTCCATATCAATATACGTGAAGAGCCGGTTGATGTTCTTCACAATCTTAAATGTTCGATAGGTAGATGCGGGCATCACCAGGATTCGTAAAATCTGTTTCAAGATCGGTTTCTTAAAATAGACCGATATTTTATTCAGTACAATTGTGTCGGGGTTACTCAGTCCCGTGTTCTTCCTCTTATTTTTGGCCATCAAATTTGCTTTCTCCCTTCACAATGTAATAATCGTTGGAACTCGTCAAAATTCTCTTAGAAAAGAGGTTTCTGTGCCATGAAAGATATAAGATCTCTATACAGAAACGCCAAGACTACAGGTCGAGAAGTTGCGATCTCTTCGTACAAAGAGGCTGTGGAAGAGCTCGTGCAGAACCATCCTTTTGACTATATCCTACAACTAGAATATATCATTTCATCTGAGGTTGGTTTTTCAACGCTCGATTCGTTTCTTGAGCGATATGGACTGTGCATTCCGGGATGTCAACTCCTGTTGGAGGCGGTGGAAGAATGTGTCGAACGTTGTGAGGAAAAGAAGCTGCCGAAGCTCAAGAAGAAATACGAAGACAAACAGAAAGAACTGGAAAAGTTCCAGGAGACGTATTCCCGTTGTTGTACTATGTACGACTTCTATCAGGATGTCGATCGTACCAAGGAATACCTGGAATCCTATTACGGGGAGGAAGACGGTGTTCCGAACCGGTACAACGTCACCAAGATGATCAACTCTTTTGGAGAGATGGCAGTGCCGGATCTGTTGATCACGGCCAACCGCATGGACGAGTCGGCCATCGTCTCCGTCTTGAATACACTGTACAACAGCGATCTATTGAATCCCTCGTTCTGTGAAACGGTGACACAGTCTCTGAAAGACCTCGACAAACTCCAGGAATATCGAGAGTCCGCCATGCGTTCGTTTGGCAAAGAGAGTCTGTCCACCCAGATTCAGGAAATCCAGGAACGGACCTCTCGGGAATACCGGGAAGCCGTGGTGTTGGGGGAATACGATCGTCAGATTCCGATGTATGAATCGGACATTGCAGCGATCCACGATGCCATTGATCTGTGTGAGATGGCTGTACAGGATGCACCAGATACACAAAAAGCAATCGATGCGTACCATGAGACGATGGAACTCTATGCGTTGTTGGACGGCATCGTGATGGAGAATGGCGATCTGATCGATGAAGATGTTGCCGATTCCGTCATTCCGATGTTGCCGTATTCCCGTGCGGTCAAAACGTATACCACCGAGGTTGGTACCTGGGCTGGTTCCAATCACGATGCGGGACGGGTACCTGGATATTTGGCCAAGCATCACAATTTGGTCATTGGGGAGGAAGACCCTTCCGAAGAAAAGGAGAAGGAGAAACAGTCTCCTTCGGAGTACGAACGTCCGAAACACGATGATGATACTAAGAAGGATGATACAATCGAACCCGTCCATCTCGATGGGAACGATGCCTATGACGACGATGAAGAAGACGAAGAGATGACACCCGCCGAGAAACGACGGGCGATCAACAATTACTATTATTATACGTATACCAACTCTCTCAATCGGAATTCCAATTCCTTCAATCGAGATAACGATTACAGCCGTCATGACGATCATCATCGGACTCATATCAACCGAGACAACCAGTACGACAGTTCCCGCCATCACAATGCATATACCAAAGGAGCCATTGAGACGGAAGAGGAATCGACTCTGGTGGAGGCATCGAATAAGCAGGTGAAGAACGATGGTCGTCCGGAGTCCGATCACCCCATTCGCGATGCCATGATGGATATCGACCGCAAGGCGGTTGGTGTTGGGCAAAAAGTCAAGAAGGCGGGACAGACCGTCACACAGGGTGTCAAGGCTGCCACAAAACCTGTGAAACGTGTCGACCAGTGGTTGAACCAAGCTGTGGAGCATTGGCAGACCAAATCGGAGGATAAGATCAAAGAGGAGATGGCGGATCCGCACCATCGGAAGAATCTGTACACCACGATCAAACAGGCGATCGTCAATGGGTCTCTGTTGAAAGCCGGTCTACTGTTGAATCCGATCTTCCTCATGTTGCGCATTACCAACAAACAGAAGAAAGAGCGTCTTCGCACCGAGATGATCGGTGAATTGAAGACGGAAATGGAGATCATCGATGAGAAGATCAAGGACGCTCCTGATGCACCGGAGGGACGACGTGACAAATACAAACTCATGCGTTTCAAGAACGAGCTAAATAAGAAGCTTTTGCGAGTTGGTGGTCACAAGGGTTGGAGCAAATGGATCTAACCCATTATGTAAGAAAGGAGGGTCGCTATGGGAACTCCGCTTGACCTCTTTCAACAATCTTTGTTTTTGGAAGCGCCGGGGGACGAGGGAGAAGCTTCTACTGATGCACAACCGGCCGATCCCCCTGCAGACGATGCCCCACCGGATATTCCGGATGATGTGGGAACGGAATCCGACAACGATGCACCTCCCGATATGACGGATGAAGATCCTTCGGATGCCGGATTGGGAGATACTGGATTTGATGACGGACAACAGCAGGAAGAGGAAGATCCCAACAAGACGATGAAGTTGGATGCCAAGGTGTCCACGGTGATGAACGTCAACTTGTACCAACGATATCTGACGTTGTTGAACACCATCAACACCCAGCTGTCGATGATCAAAAACAATGGGGATATGATCTATACGTTGTCGGATCAGACCTCTTCCATCATTGCCTCGTTGAAAAAACTCGATGAGAACGTCCGTCTCTATATGAGTAATATTTTCCTGGAGGAGAACTACTCGAGGAACCTGTTATTCTTTAACAAGTGTCTAAACCTGTTGAAGCTGCTGAATGACTCGTTTGACGCTTCGATCCAGAAGGGAATCAAGGACAAACAATAAGATACGCATGTAACAATTATGTAATCTTTACAGATTCTCACTAACTAAGCCAAACTAAATCTATATGTAAAGGAGATATGTTGCCATGGCTAATTCCATTAGTTGGTTTTATGAGTCTGCCGCTGATCGGCAGCGTACCGGGTATAAGGACCAGCGCAGTTCTTTCGGCCGTTATCAGGCCGATGGTACCAAGACCTTCAATGAAAATTTCGAGGAGATTGCTGAGCGCTACAACGACCAGTATGGCGTCGATGTGAAGCGTGACTTCAACCGTCTGATCTCCGATCGGAATTTGATGGAGCAGTACAAGATGGATCTGCTGAGTCCCGTCGTGGAGGGCTTTGAGAGAATGTCCCCCGATGATCCCCATATCCAGTCTGTGATTGAGAACGTCAATACCTTCTGGGATACCAAAGTCAAGTCCTATACCGAATCCGCCTCTATCGCTTCCTTCCTGCCCATCTCCACCCTGGAGTTCCCTGTGCTGGTGAAGCAGTTCTTCAGCTCCATTCTGAAGGACATCATCGAGGTGGAGGTTGTCAAGTCTCCCTCCATCACCAAGCACATCCGCACCACCTACATGGTGAACAACCAGACCGGTGAAGAGCTGGAGTATCCCAAGTGCATGTTCGACGGCACCTGGCAGCAGATGTGGGAAGCCTCCAAGGGCCACAAGATCCGTGACGACGTGGTGCCTCTGACCGATGGCCGTCTGTGGAAGTACGACGTGATCTCCGGTCTGACCGATGGCACTCCCGGCCTGGATCGTCTGTCCTTCGCTTTCAAGATTTCCAAGGTACAGGTTGGCGGCGAAGTGATCCCCCTGATCGGCAACGGCATCACCGTGGAGTTCTCCACCAACGGGACCTTCGTGAACGGCGATCTGGACTTCGAGTACAACGGCACCCACGTGGAGGATACCATCTCTGGTCAGGTGGACTTCAAGAATGGTACCGTGACTCTGTCCTGTGCCAACAACCAGGTCACTGGTGTCGTGTTCGAGGGCTATCTGTCCAACGAGAAGAACCTGCGCTCCATCTCTGTGCGTGAGAAGCGTGACATCCTGCGCTTCACCATCGAGGATGGTCCCCGGTGGAACATGCCCTTCTCCATCGAAGAGATTGAAGATGCGGCGGCCCTGTTGGATATCAACTACTACAACCGCATGGTTGACGAAATCGTCAAGACCCAGGAAATGCACGAGTGCATGACCGTCATCAAGTTCTTCGACGATGAGTTCAAGAAGTACAACGGCGTCACCACCGATACCTTCAAGCTGGAGTCCACCGCGATGACTTACACCGTGGACATTCAGCCTCCTGCCTACTTCTCTGGTGACCCCTTCAAGTATATCTCCCGTGCCATTCAGTTCCGTCTGAAGGCCATCATCCATCAGACCACCGACATGACGAAGCTCGATGGGCTGTCCTTCATCATCGTGGGCAACCCCATGGCCACCCAGGCTATCTCCGAGTTCGTCGAGTGGAAGGCCACCCAGGGTACCAACATCGGTGGCATCGATGTGAATGGCAACTACGGCTTCGGTACGGATATGGGTGCCAACGTGCGTGTGGTGGCTACCAACCTGTACGATGCGTACACTGTGGAGGCCACCGATGAGACTTCCGAGCGTGAGCTGATCCTGCACATCTATGGGTATCCCACCGATGCAGAGCACATCAGCTTCCGTCACTTGAAGTACACCTCTCATCTGCTGACCAGCCAGTCTCAGACTGCATATCAGTCTCCTGCTGCTCCCGGCGGTGCGTACAACATCGTGACCGCTACCAGCCGCTTCAAGGATATCGCCATCCAGGGGATCGAGGCTCGTCTGGTGCTGCTGCACTCCAACCTGATCTATGGTAAGGCGCCTGCCCGTCCTCCGATCATGGGTGCTCCTTGGGACTAATCATCCGTCGATAGTTCATAAAGTTTCCCTCCTTTTCTATATAGTGATACACACAATAGGCCCGGGATCCGTTCCCGGGTCTATTGATTCGTTTTATTCCCGTTCACTATTTTATAAAGTTCATCCAGTCCAATAAATCCCAGAGAATAGGAGATGATATACGATGGCGTCTTCTAAGGAGCGAAAGGGTAAGAAACCCCGACAGAAAAAGATGAAGGGGAATATCCTGGAACAGATCAAAGATGTCTACTTCAAGGATCTCCCGGATTGGTTACAGAGTGACCTGATGGAGATCCATAAGATCATCGTACAGGGTTGCCACGACGAATGGCAGAAACCGTTCTATGACGATTTGCGCAAGAACGATTGGGCAAAGTCCATGTACGATGAATTTATTGAAATGCCCATGGGGAAACGGAACACAGGATCGGCGCGTCTGTACAAGAAAAAGAATCGGTACAGCTGCATGATTCAGATCACCGGACATGTCCCGAACAACCGAGAGGACATTCCCCATGAAGAATTCCATGAGTTCATTCGTGCGGTACACATCAATCTGAAGGCGAAGATTCGGCGGAAGTACGATATGGCACTTGTCTGTGAGAGTGAACACGGAGAACACTTTGAGGGATTCGATGTGTGGCCCAAACAGAAGGTGGCAAAGGAACTGTGGGAGCAATACCCCGATGTCAAGGTAATCGAGGACAAACCTCATACCGAAGAAGAGGTCACAGAGAGCACTCATATATACAGCATGGACCTCGAGTGTTTGCCCTATGGTCTCCAGGAAAGGGTACTCGCGAACAATGAGTATATCCGGGGTAACATCATAGAGAATGCATCTGACAAATTACTAGGTGAGAAAGGATTTGCGGAGTTTATGTCTTCCGCCGATCTCATGGATGATGATGTCGGATATACTGAAATTACAGAAGCTGCGGAATCCAATGGGAGAATCTATCTGACTGGTCCACTGTATCTCAAAGGTGTAAAGGATTACAAAGAGGAAGTCACGGATCTCATTCGATATACCTGTGATCAACTGAATTACTTGATGAAAGATCCCACCAAGAAAGTGCTATTTGAACGTAATCAATTCGTACTTGAGCTACAGCCGGAATATGCAGATAAAATCGTTGAGTATGCTCTGGTGGAGAGTGCAGAACCTAACCTGGAGAAAAAGACGAAGCTCGATGCATTTGTGATTCAGCATAATGTTGACCATAGTAATAGTCGAATTGATGCGTCTATGCTCGAACAGGCAGAAAAAGCTACAGGCACTAAGTTTGGTAAAGAATTGACGGCATATCTGTTGAAGTATGGATACTTGGGCTTTGAGCATGTAGAATTATATGGGATGAACTCTCGTCAGGGTTTAAAGTCTGATTTAGTTCGTCAGACCAAGTATTTGCATCAACATTACCCTGATACTTCTTCCTTGGTGGCCATAGAGAATCAGGGGGAAGGCGACTATTATCTGGTTGATAGTGAAGATAAGGTCTATGAGTATGATACTAACATGAAACAGCTGCGCAAAACCGGCCTTAAACTTTTTAAGTATATCCTAAAGCGGTTTAAAGCAGCTCTGAAAGATTCGGACCCTCGCAAGGACAAGCCCTATAAAAAGGAAGCTGCAGACGATGATTTCTTCTACGATAATTTCTTCTACCAGGAATCAGATGATCACAGTGAACCGAGCAATCCTCGTGCAACACTGGATTCGTTGGCAGATACCATACTGAAGTCGCAGAGTGTTACACCGGCGGTTGCCAATACGATTGCTACGATGATCACAACACACCTTCTGAAGGAGTGGGCTCCCGGCTACACCAAGTTCAACATTGTGTTGTCGAAGGCCAACACTGGGAATACACTGGAGTTGAAGATTCCGACGATGACACGTGACTTCATCGGTCGCTTCGTGGAGAGTCGCGAATCCGTGGAAGGGTTCTTACACCAGAATCCGACGATTACTGTACGGATGTCTTCCGGTATCTTCCGTACGATGAAGAACAAGTCGGATTTGTATACCTTCTTCCGATCCCTGATCAAATACTATGCAGACGGGCTTCCCCGTTGTGCACTTCGTCTCCAGAGTGCGATCGGTACCCTGCATCGGAAGCAGAAATTCCAACTCACCCAAAGCACGTTGCGTGGATTGGTAGTTCTTCCCTTCAAGATGTTGACCGTGTTCGATGACGTCGATATGAGCAAAAAGAATTTCAACGTCACGGGCAAAGAGATTGCGAGCGTATGCAAATACATTACGGACATCGCTCAGAACCATTCGTCGGATGACAAGAATTCGATCTTGGATGGATTGCGTACTGTCATTGATGCGTTCAACAAATGCACGGAGTTCGATGAGAATCTGAAAGCGATTCGAGCCGCTTACACGTATCTGCAGGAAGGATTCATTGATTCCGATGCATGGGAGAAGAGCAATGGGATCTGGCAAGATCAGCAAGTGGATCTCCAGGAGACCTACCACCATCCCGATCCGGAAGTTGCCTATCTCCAAGAGGCAAACCGTGTGAAGAAGCTGAAGAAGCTTCCTCGGGATCTCGTGGCGTACATCACCATCGAGACGGAATCCATTGAGGATGCCAATGACAAGATGATGATTGCTTCCTACTGTTTGGGGAAGTTGGACATCGTGGAGTGGTACATCGAGTTGATCGATACCGCCAATCCCCGGTATATCGTACCGCATCCCCGGCCGTATCTGGTGACACTACGCACAGAGCTCTTGGAGTGCTATAAGAACATCATGGCTACCAAGATTCCGGACAAGAAGAATCGTCCGTATCTCGACATTCAATATCCGGCAGGCTTGGAAGGATAAAAAGAATACCGGGGAGAAATCCCCGGTATCTTTCTTTTTATGTCCCATAGGGAACCCGACCGTGCTCCGACAGATAGTCATATAAGATATCGACGATGTGGTCCACGAGTTCCGGTTTGGCAATAGCACCGGCTGCCTTGGGATGACCACCGCCACCGATCTTTCCTGCAAAGTCACGTCCGAGATCAATGTTGTCCTTCGTACTGCGGAAACTAAACCCAGCCGATCCAGAGAGATCAAATCCCACTAAGAAATCATATTTGGGATGTTTGGTGAGAAACGAATTGGCCAACTCGTTGATGTTGGCACCTCGTGTATTCAATACGAGAGCACCGAGCTTCCCTTGGTAGGAAATGGCGTAAATATCATCTTCGGAAAAATCTTCGATGCTCTTTTCTTCCATCTCGATACGTCGGGAAACGAACTCCATATCCTCTGCAGAGATCATAGGATAGACGACCCCATCCGGCAGATCATTGAGGTGGGAAAAGCGTGCTACGTATTTCTTCGTAAATCGTTCCATCCCCAACAGTTGGAACAATACCTGCAACTGTTTGGCTTCTCTCTTATTGTCCTTCTTCCATTCGTACGTATCGTATAGTCGTACGAGTTCCACAAATTCTCTCAATAATGCACCCGTTGCTCTACTGTCGCTGAAGGGAAACATATTCCCGTGTTCTTTGTCATAGAGGCGATTGTAGTACTGGTACATCACGGAGGTTCCCGATTCCAACGGTTCTCCTTCTTCGCTGGGGACCCACACAATCGAATTGGGATAGACGTCCAGTGCAGAGAGATTCGTTTTATGATGATCCAACACCTGTACCTGTTCGATTCCAGCATCTAATAATTTCTGCAACGTCCGTTTCCTGGCACAGATGTCTCCAAAAATAATTTTTGTATCCGGTACCAATCGTCCCTCCCGGAGGTGGGTAAGTACGAGTGTATCGATCTCACTGTTCTCTACATTGAACAATCGCCATGTGTCATCCCCTTCCGGTACCCCGAGATGAGCCAATCGAAACAGGATTGTACAGCCGGCACCATCCAGGTCCGTGTGTACATAGGCAACCTCGTGAAACGGTTGTACTTTTTGTTCTTCCATGCGATATCCCTGCCTTTCGAAATGTATATAGAATGTAAAATTTTTACTCATATAGTTTTTCTGTCTATGCAAATGTATAGGCGAAGAAACCTCATATATAAATTCCCATATACAAGGAAAGGGATGATCTTCCAATGGCGGACATCAAGAGGATCAATGGGAAGTATTACGACTTCGGGACAAAGAATGAGTCGTTCTTGATCACGGCAAAAGAATTGAAGACGCTCGGGATCCAGAACTACTACTTCATGTTGCGCATCGACAATCCCCGGGTCGCCGATATCGATCCCTTTAATCCCAACATCACCAAACAGGAGATCCAAGCACTGTGGATTGAATACCAACACAACATGTGGATCTTCGCCCGGGACTGTGTTCGATTGCGAACTGGTAAGGGCATTGTACCCTTGGCACTCCACCGCGGACTGGCAGCAGCGTATTGGTGTTTTGAACGAAGCCAAGACTTCTGTCTGACAGAACCACGTCAGACGTATAAGACGTCTGGCTGTCTCGGTGGTCCGATTCTGTGGGCCTTCCAAATTGCACAAAACATGAAGGGGCACTTCTTCGGCAAAGAGACAGATAACACGAAACGAAATTTGTTGACTCTGAAAGAGGACATTGAATTGCTTCCGGAATGGATGCAGTTCACACGATACACCGACGACGATGGAAAGGTGAAGAAGTCTAGACGGGCCACCGAACGACTGGAGAATGGGTTGCGTCACAACAGTATCGAGATCCATCCGAAGGCAACCTCACTAGCCCATGCACAAGGTATGGGACGTGGTGGCTCTGGCTCCATCATTTACTTCGATGAGATTGAACACATGCCATACTTCTCCGAAGTCCTTTCCAACAGTGCTCCTTTGTATTTGACCACGGCGGAAAACGCTGCCGCTGCTGGACAACCTCACTGTCGTGTCATGACAACAACGCCTAAACCATGTCATGTTACATCCCATCTATAATTATAATTGATTCGATATCGAATATATAGATAAGATGGAAAAAAGACTGGGAACTCTTTGCGGATGAATTCAGTCGATAGTTGTATTTCTAAAACCAATAGAACCGAAAGAGGATTAGATCCATGTAGCCGTCATCTGCATGGACCTTGGGGTAAAAAAAGAAGGAAAGATACAGAATGGCGCTCTGTATCTTTTCTAGTATGTATCAAGTGAGATATTCAATGATTGCTAGAACTATGCTGATGGTGGAACTGACAATGCTCAGCACATCTGCAATCATTGACATGGAAACTTTTGTGGATTTTTTCTTTTCACTCCCCTTCGGAACGATATGTACTTTCCGGTGAGCAATGTTGTGATTATCACATCCTCTTTCGGTGATATGGATCAATCGAACTTTAACGTGGCGCATACGCATCCCTCATTTCAAAGTATGATTGCCATATAACCAATTATCTTCAATAATAAAATATACAATTATCGGCTGACCTCATTCGCAAAACCCCAGCAAAATCACTGGGCGGCCATGTAGTAATACATGGTACCAATCGAATGCTATTTGCCGGAAACCCCTGATAGCTCGGAAGTGACCGCGGTCTTCTGGTGACAGAAGATGCAGCAGCATCGGTCATGCGATGCGGAAGGTAATACGGTTCCGAGATTGGGCAACCTGGCAGCGAAGCATCTCTCTAAAAGCAGAGATGTCCGTTCAACGACTATCCTGCAACAGCCTGCAATGGCAATAGGAGTAGGGCCATCAGCAAATGGTGGCGGGTGAGAGTCCCTTAATTCGAAAGGCATTCGTCCATCTGATAAAGATGGAAGAAAACATAGTCTCAACGTCTATCGAGAGATAGAGCAGTCTACTGGAAATACAGCAAGACGGCGGTGTGTTGCGAGCACCGTGAAGGCAATGGGTAACCTCGACACCAAGGAAGGGCGAGAAGCTATGCCCATCATCGAATCGATGATTCCTTGGACAGAGAAGTTATACGACATGACAGAGGAACAGATCCAGGAGTATAAGAATATTTACAAACAACAGTACCATGAGCAAGACAGTGAACGGAAGCACACCCGTGAGGTCATCGATGTGTTCTACATGGAGTACCAATACTTCCAAGTGCGGAAGACGTATGATTGGGTCATGGAACAGTTTGCCCTTTCCGGCGACAAGATGGCAATCCGACGCGAAATCCTGTTGCAACGATTGCACGGTTCCACCTCCTCTCCCATCGATGCCGATGACCTGGAGTATCTGATTGCGAACATGGTAAAGTCCGGACGAGAGATTCTCCTGTGCAACAAATGGATCTTCAAGATCTATCCCCATGGGGCTGGGATGCGCTATGGAAAAGAGAAAGAACTGGATGAGAACATCCCGTATCTCGTGGGCATCGATCCCTCCTCCGGTGGCAGCGGTGACAATTTTGCAATTACGATTGTGAATCCCTACAATTTAAAGATTGCTGCGGAGTTCAAGTCTCCGTACATCTCTGGACCGATGGCGGTCCAGATGATTGTTGAACTTGTCTTACACTACATCCCGCGCTGTGTTCTGATTCCTGAGAAGAACAGCATGGGCATTTATCTGATTCAAATGTTGTGTGATACCGATGTGAAGGGAAACATCTATTGGTCGGAATCCAAACGGCAACTGGAGGAGATGACGGAGGACAATGCAGCTGATGCTGAGTTAAAGGCGATCTCCCGTGCTTGGAAAAAGTATGGCCATTGGACCGGACGAAACCGGAGTGCCATGTTCGAACTGTTGTTCCAACACGTCAACGTCTGTAAGGATATCCTGTGTACCGAGTACTTGGTGAATGACATCTGCCAGTTGATCAAGACATCGACCGGGAAAATCGAAGCCGACAAGGGACAGCACGACGACTCGTTGATGTCGTATCTGATCGCCATCTACACGTTCTACACGGGAGACAATCTCTCCTACTTCGGCGTCTATCGCGATGAGAATCCGATCTATAAACTGGTGGAAGATGGAATCCGTCCGGAGCAGGACGAAACGAAGGTCAACGACGTAGCGGTAGTCAGTGGGATTCGATCCATATCCATTGACCAAGATTATAACACTTTGGCGATGATGTCTATTGCATCCGATGAAATCCGAACGAAAGAACTGGTATCGCGCTTCTCCTTTGTACAGGATCCTGTCTATTCCTCGGTACGGGACCGATATGGAGAGTTGCCCGATCGGATGGTGAGCATCCCATCGACCTTTTTCGATCAGATCAACAATATTTGAATGAGGAGGCGATTCCATGGATCTGTTGTATGCGGACCAGGGAAAAATTTATTGCAACGACTACATGGAGATCTACATCCCCATGAGCTACTTCGAACGGAGTTCCATCACCTTCAACGAAGGTGCCTCCATTCGCACCATCGGGCTTGTATATGCCCGTGCCTTCCCCGGAGGAAATCCCGGACCGATTCAATTGTTCAATCTGCCCGTCATTGTGAGATTCATGGTGTACGAGTCGAAACAGGAAACGATTCGGATTCGGAACAAATCCATCGAAGTGATGACGTTGCAATACATGAAGAATGCGTATGTGTTGCACCAATCTGTGACAAAGGGACGCGAGGTTGCTGGCGCATTTCTCGATATGATCTTGGCCGGGAAGATTCCTCCGACCGTCAACTACAACCAAGTGATCGATCTCTGGTGGCGGAATCTGGAGATCGCCGGCGTATCCTACAAAGTACCTTCTAAGATCTTTGAGATGATCATTGCCTCGATCTATCGGAATCCCCACGATCTCAAGAAACGGTATGGGCAGTACTATGGGTCCCATCCGAATTCCGATGGGTACGACTATGTGACCGGTGACGTTAAAAGTGTGGTCAAACAGCTGTCGACGTTCTCAGGCATGGCCTTTGAGGATATCAACAGCATGATTTCCAACGGTATCAACAATGCGGCACAGGGAAAAGAAGAACCGGAGTCGCCTTTGGAAAAAATCATCTATTACTGATTAGATAAGCAGGATTGACGTAGAAATCCTGGGAAATAAACACTTTAATAAGAGATGCCACAACTTTGTAAATCTTAAAATCTAAAAGAAAAGGAGTGTATCGAATATGGCCGATGTCAATCAAATCGTACCATACTATGCACAGCCTCACGTACATACAGTCATCAACGACTTTACCCAGTACGATGAAACTGTTGCAACTCCTTCCGAAACTCAGGATCTTCCGTTTTCCACGGTTGTCGTCGCCGGTGCTGACCAGGGTATCGACAATACCTTTATCAAACTGAGTGACCTCAATACAAAGATCGCGATCTTCGGGAAGGGTAATTTCCAGAAGTATGGTCAGCCTTCTCTGCAGGCCGATGCATTGTTCAATGGCAGCACCAACGTGTGGTTCTGTCGTGTTCTGCCGGACAATGCCAGCTATGCAAACATGATCGTTCTGGCGCATTTCCGTCGGGGCAAGATTCTGGATGATCAGAATCAAGAGACTGGCATGTACCGCATGGAGATCAAATTCACGACCACCTATGCCGGTAAGCCTGCACTGACCGATGGTCCTCTCGACGATGCTGCCATTCTTGAATATGCCAACATGCAGACCAAGCTCACCCCCGATGATGTGACTGGCTACTACACCATCCCGCTGTTCTACGTTCGTTCCATCGGGCGTGGTAAGTATGGCAATGCGTACTCCATGAGCATCAGTCGTGACACAGATGCCGAGAAGGAATACGAGGTCAAGATGTATCGGTTCGCTCTGGTAAACAACACGAGTACCACCCGTGTCACAAATGTGTACTCTGGCTCTCTGTACCAGACCGTCCGTTACGAGATGAGCACCCTGATCTCCGATGTACTCGACCAGTACGACACTGGCACCTGTCCGGTGTATGTGCATTCTTTCGAGGATAACTTCGAGTACCTGTACAACTTCTACCAGGATATCGTTGCACGCAACGATGAGTACCTGGGTTCTGCTGGTGGCAGCACCGAAGAGCTGTTGGAGCTCCGGACTGCCAAGGAGATCACCGAAGAGACTTTCGACCCGATCTTCGGCTATCTGCTGAACACCCGTACCTCTGAGCACATGCCGTACTATCGGAACTACACCTCTCCGCAGACCAACACCTACGTGGCCCCGGATCTTGTGGTCTCCGGTTCTCAGTTGCGTCCTGCCAATAAGAGCGAGTGGCCGACTGTTGGTATCGGTATGACCTGTCTGATGCTCAACGATCCGCTGAACAACGGTGCCCGTTGGCAGTATACCGTGTTGAGTGTGGATCAGGAGACGGGCAATATCTCCTACAACGAAGGTGTGGAAGTTGAGATCGATGCGGACCAGTACACCGGTGAGAATCTGTCTCAGAGTGCTGGTATCCGGTTCCGTGGTGGCTTCGATGGGGACTTTGAAGAGATTCACTCCGGGGACATCTCCCGGGCTCCTACCCCTGCTGAGATGAAGCTGCTGCTGTCCCGCGAGTACGTCAAGGCGTTCCGCGGTGAGAAGGATCGGAAGATTCTGTCTCCTGCCCGTGTAGACCTGGATTTTATCTTCGACGCCAACTACAACATGACCGCCGAAGGGACTCTGACTGTGGACTCCGGTGCTCTGCCGCTGTATCACAACAGCAGTGTCCTGACCGATGCCGACTATGCGACTCTGACCGCTGTCAGCAACGTCAACGGCGCTACCCTGTATTACGACGATCTGAATGTCAAGCGTGCCATGTACGACTTGAATGAATTCCGGAACCGCAACGGTATGACCGTGTCCACCGACATGGGTGCTGGCTGTCTGCTGCATCTCGACTGCGGTGTGGTCGGTTCCAAGAACCTGAGCGTCAACTATGAACTGATGGATATCATCGGTATGATGAGCGAGTTCACCGGGAAGTCCACTTCCATCGATCTCGGGTATTACGATATCTTTGATCCCTATACCCGTCGCCGGATTTCCGTGACCGCATCGTACTTCCTGGCGAAGAATTTAATTCCGCATCTGCTCACTAACGGATTAAATAAGCCCTTCGTGTATAGCTTCGCTCAGCTGAATGCCATCCAAAGGAATACTGCGTTGACGGTCAGTGGCAATATGATCCGTGACAGCTTCCGTCCTGACATCGATCTGATCGACTGGGACGTGAAGGAACAGCTGTATACCAATCGGATCAACTACTACATTACGAGTGAAGAAGGTCGTGTGGTTCAGAGAGCTTGTCAGAACACCCGGCAGCTGGATGCCTCCGCCCTGTTGGAGGAGAACAATGTCCGTGTGCTGAACAGCTTGAAGAAGAGCTTGGAACGGTCTTGCCGCTCTTACCTCTACAACTGGAATGAGCCTGAAGTTCGCAAGGGCTACACTGACACGCAGATGGAAAACTTCCGTCCTTGGATTGGCACTCTCGTCCAGGATCTCGAGATCAAATTTACGGCCAATGAGTTTGAGGAACAGCGCATGATCATGCACTGCTATGTCGTCGTGAAGTTCCGCAACATCATCAAACGTATCATCGTCGAGATCAATATTCAACGTCCCGACTATAGTGGAGGTGATGAGTAATGGCAATTCCTGGTGTAATCACATCTCAGACTGGCGGTCGTCAGTTCGATGCGCCTGATTTCACGAAATATTCCATGTTCGTGGGCGGTACCAATGCAACCAACCATGCCCTCCGGAACTATTCTCCGTTGCTCAATGGCTTCGGTCGGTTGTTTATGGTCCGTACCCCCATCGCAATTGCTCGAATGTTTGCTGGCTCTGGTGACCTGTACGATTCCAATTCTCTGTTTATGCAATTTAAGCATATGCTTGAGTACATGAATCGTTCTGTCAACGGATTTGGTGAGAAGACTCTGGCCGAGGCCTCGACTCCGATCCGTGGTGGCTTTGCAGGTCGTCAATTCAATACACCGACTGTCACACGTGAATCGACTAATGAAATTACGATCGGTCTCTACGAGATGGTCGGCGCCCCTGTTCTGACCGTCATTGACGGTTGGATGAACGCCATCGGTGATGAGAACTCTGGTCTGGCCACCTATGGCGGTTGGATCTCTGGCGGACGCTCTGGTGGTTCTGACCCGAAGGAAAAACGTCTGTACATGCGTGCTGGAGAAAGTGATGATGGTATTGCCTTTAATGAGGCGAACCATACGGCCGAGTTCATCTATGTGATGCACGACCGCTCCGGGGCACAAGTTGAACGTGCTGTGATGCTTGCAGACTGTTATCCGAAGTCGATCGCACAGGGTGCTCTCTTGAATATGGACGCTGACGGTGAACACAATAACGTCACATATGATGTGACATTTAACTGCGTCGTGTACCGCAGCCCCATCATCACCGCGATCGCAAACGATCTGTTGAAGCAGTACCGCATCGTATCGAACTCACTGAACTTCAATCCCGAGCTCGGCGATGCTGTGTATGCCAGTGGCGATACCACTCGCTTCAGCAGGTCCCTTGGGCCGGTGCCTGTGGATTCCGCTACTGGTACCAACATTGGTAACCTGCCTGTCTTTAACGTCACCAATGAGCCTAGAACGATTACCGTTGAAGATAAGGATATCAACACCGGTAAGCTCTCTGGCCAGCCTGGTTATACGGCCGAACCCTCTTGGGATGGCTTTGCCGACTAAGGCCTACGTCTAACTTGATAGAACAAATGAGATCTAGATCGAATGGGCGATCGGAAGTACTACCAGCCACTTTCATTTATCACGTTTTATTGAATCGCGAGCGTTATAACTAATTATCTTCTTCCCATACCTGATCTTGTATCAACGTATGGGTCGCACAATTGCATAGCGTGGTAGTGAACGATCCCGTTGCCTCCGTGCAACAACCCATTGGAACGAGATCATTGTTATTTCGTTTTCGAATTGGGTGTGATGACGACACCCGTCAAACTGAATAACATTCCTTACAAAGATTCCCCGGGGTACATCCCCGGGGAACTCTTCTTTTATTTTTTCTCATTTTTATAAATATATATTTTCTCCTAAACTCTCAAACAATCATATGTCTCATTTGTGATTCGTAAAGGAGGATGATTCATGAGATGAGAGAGAAGTACAATTTGATCAAGGAACTGGAAGAGGTCAGTAAGAAACTCGTCGGGAAAGAACGACTATCTCTAGCGGGACAGAACGACTTTTCCGGCGGCGACAACACGATGCGTGGAACGATGAACGGCAAGCACAACACGCAACACTTAGCACTGGAGAAACCAGAGTTCCCATTTTTGTATGATGGGAAGGAGAACGTTCGAGGGGAATTCTCCTCGTTCTATGTGAAGACGAAACGACGAGAGACGGTCATCGCCATCTGTAAGAAGTACGATGAACGGTTGAAGGGAAAGGTAAACTTTGCACTGTTGTTTACCCACTGCCCGGATGACGATTCCTACCATGTATACGAACGGAAAGAGGTGGAGAACCTGACAGAGAACTACGGGTTCTCCTACAACAACAGTTTTATCGACCAGTGTGAGGTGGGTGAGGTGATTCCATCCGACACGGTCTTATCGAAACCAACTTCCTACGATGAGACGATGAATGCTTCCGTTGGTGTCAATGGACGGATCATGTACACCGTACACCCTGCCCTACAAGACGATGCCATCATCGTGTCGGAGTCGTTTGCGAAACGAATGGTGGCAAACGAAATCACAACCAAGACCATACCCATCAACGATAACACGATTCTGTTGAACAAGTACGGAGACGATGTCTGTTACCAAGGTCTGCCGGATATTGGAGACATCATCGAAGATGGAATCGTGGCAGTGACGAGAACGGTAAAAGAATCCCGGATGTTCTCCGATCTGCGCGATGCCTCTCTGAAGAATCCCAACCACCAGTCGGATACAGTGTTCTACTGCACCGGTGGATCGGAAGTCATCGACATTAAGATTTATCAAAACAAAGTCGACCCGAAGGTCAACAAAGTCACCAAGCAATATCTGTCGTATTACACGGACGCCAAGTGGTTTTATTCCAAAGTATATCGAACCTGCAAGGAGATTGTCAAATCAGGTTCCAAACACATCGATCAAAACATACACCGTTGGATGCGCCAGGCGATGAACTATCTAGACGATCAAGCCAAGTGGGCCTTCAACGACAACATCTTTTCGAACTGCATTATTGAACTCCTGCTGCGTAAACGCGAACCGCTGAAAGTGGGGCGTAAAATCACCGGTGAACAAACCTGCCGGTGTAAAACTTGGTTAATTGCGGGGATCGCTTGTTAAGGCAATGCTACTAAATTCACGTAGTGATGCGTGGATGGATCTATCTAATCCATAGATGTACAGTAACAAGGTATTGCATAGAGCCAATCCGCAGCTGTGTTGCTATACAATTACACTGACCTTTCTACCATAATAAAAAATAGAAAGGTTGATGTGTTATGCTAGTATCTTATATTTTCATCAATGGAGTAAAATCTCAATATACCATCGATGAACATGCGACAATCACCAATACCGATACAAATCAAAATTTAAACGGATGGATTGAAAAACGTGGGTATCGAGCTGTAACCTTAAAAGATCCTTCTTCTGACACGATATCATATGTTCGCAGGACGGTTCATAGGTTGATGGCAGAAACATTTATTCCCAACCCAGACAACTTGCCTGTAGTAAATCATAAGGATGGCAATAAGCTGAATAATGAATTATCCAATCTGGAGTGGGCATCGTATAAATGGAACTATGATCATGCAAGATCAATAGGCCTTATTAAAACCGGAGACTCATTGTCGTATGCCACCGTTGATAATGAAACCGTTCATAGAATATGTAAAATGTTAGAAGATGGATATCGAAACATCGATATCATCAATGCGATTGGTTTACCGAATGATCGATATGGTAAATCATTGGTAACCCGTATTAGAATTGGTAAGGGTTGGAAAGATATTAGCTCACAATATGATTTTGTGAAGACTGGTTCGTTGAAGAAGATTCCGGATGAATTGATCCATGAAGTATGCAAACGTTTAGAGCAAAAATATTCTCTCAAAGAGATCTATAATGAACTTGGATTGACGTCCGGTTTCGACTATCATCGGTTAAAATCACTAGTCTATGATATTCGTTCAAAAAGGTGTCATAAAACCATATCTTCGCAATATCATATTTCATAGCAATGTAGTTCAACGATCATCCCATTGGATCTATATCATTAGATCTACAGGAGTAGGGCCGTAAGTGAGTGACGGTAGGTGAGAACCCTTTAAATCGAAACGCCAAGTCATGGAGTGGACTCCATGAAAGATATGATCTCAACGTCTACTGGAAGGTAGAGAAGTTCCTAAGAGAACTGTCTGATCTCACGAATCAGATGAAGATACTGAGGCATGGCATGATATTGTTTGGGCCATGTAAAAATAGGTTAATTGCCGGAAGCCACTTAGAGCCTGTACGCACCGCGGCATGATAGTGATATCATGTGCAGCACTGAGTATAACGACTCAGGGATGGTAACAGCCGTCAGGATTGGGTAATCATAGGCAGCCAAGTATCTCATATGGGTAAATGAGATAAAGGTTCAACGACTATCCCATTGGATCCATTTGATATGATGGATCATCAGGAGTAGGGCCATAGCTGGTGGGGGAAGATCCCTTAAATCGAAATGCCTATCATTGCGATGATATAGTCTCAACATCTATCGAAAGGATAGAGCGTGGTTCTTTGCAACCGGGTAGAGAGTAGCGACCTCTACTGAAGATACTGACAAAACTGTCATTTGTAATATTTGGCCAGATGATGAGATGCCGTATCTGACAACAGAATTTACTGTAGATGAATTCGGTGTCAAACATCCAACTGGAGTACGAGAACGTGTGGATTTGTTGACCAACCCCTTGGCGATTATCAACCGAACCATTCCGGTCTCGATGATTGAAGGGTCCATTACATTCATTCTAGACAAAGCACGGAAGCATGCAGCAACGTTAGAGACACGAGAAGAACAAGCCGACTTCCTACTGGATGTGATGGAACTATTGAATCCCAAACAGGGAAAAGAGATCAAGGATCTGTATGCAGGGCTATCGGAACGAGAGAAAGATCACTTTATTGAGGATTGTATCTCATTGAACCGAGATGGAACCTTGCGGACAGACAATGGATTGTACAGCCGTTGGGAAGCGTTCAACCAAGAATGGACCACACGCGATCGTATCAGCATGGTGTATCAAAAGTATGGAGATATCATGCAACCGTATCACATCTTCGTTCCGAAGAAGAAGTGGGGTCGTGATATTTACATTGGGGACGACTATGTCGGTTACCAATACATCATGATGTTGAAACAATCGGGTGAAAAAGGATTCTCGGTACGGTCGGCTGGGGCGATCTCAGACGAGTCGTTGCCGGAGAAGAGTCATGACAATAAGATTGGCAAGTACTGGTGCTCCACCAAGCCGATAGAAAATCGTGTTGGCTATAAATCTGCTTAATTGCCGGAAGTTCCTTAGAGTCTAAACTACTGCACTATCACAGTGATGGGATAGGATAGCAGTATGCATAATGGCATACGGATAGTAACAACGTTTAGAATTGGATAATCGGCAGCTGAATTACTCATGGGATATGAGTAAAGAGTTCAACGACTATCGAACAGCTTTCTGATACGTGATGATACGATCAGACAGTTAGTAGAGTAGAGCCTAAGCGAATGAGGTTGGTTTCAAGAGAGATACTTGATGTAAATCCATTAAATCGAAATAGTAGACATGGAAGATATAGTCTCATCTTCTCACGAAAGGAGAAGCGTGGTCTGATAACGACCGACGTTGGTGTTGCGAACCAACGTGAAGATACATGCCGCTTTGGTGAATACGAAACACCTAGACAAAATTGGGTATACTTCTTTAATTGCGGGAACGTCTCGGTAGGTCAATCGTACCAAATCACAATAGCGATACTGTGGTGGCCTGTGAGTAACGATACAGGGTATGGTAACAAGCGATTGAATAGAGAAAATCCGCATCCAAGCTACTCCAGGAGTAGAAGGATCAACGACTATCCAAAGCTGAAACTTTATCAAGAATTTCAGTGAGTAGAGTACAGCCCAAGCAAACGGGGTTGGTATTTAGATGATACTAGTCTAATATAAATCCATTAAATGGAAATGGGAAGAGCTTGTATGTTGTACATACGGGTTGATATAGTCTCATCTCTATCGAGAGATAGAGCGTGGCCTATGACGGCCGGTACTGTAGTTGCGATGCAGTATGAAGATACATGAATTTCATGATTATTACGAATCCGGAGGACTTTGCACTTGTCAATGCATTGTATCGAACTTCCATTGACGGAAGACGGTTTATGTACGAAGCCATTCTGTCGGAGGATGGAAATTATGAAATCCCCAATACCTTTACATCCCGAGCGGTGGAGGTATTGCAGGCATACTTGAAATCCTTGGGAGTTCGCATGGAAACATCGTACGACAACGATGAGTTTATAGGAGAACCCGAACATCGGACAGAGATTGTCGCGTATGAGGTTGGCGATACAACGATCTTCTGCACGGTGGAGGAAATGTACTATTTGAAGAAACTGCGAAAGGTGTACCATCAGTATCTGAAGGAACATCCGAACACGATCGATGATGTAAATGAAGTATGGGATTATATCATGGAACATCTGCCATTTAAGAAACGATTCTTAACTGACAGGATAGTTGATTTGTTCCGAAACAATGCCGCAGCTTTCTCGAACATGGAGTAATAGAATACTATTGATTGGAGGAAGCGATTATGAATTATATGACATTCCATGATTTCATTCCATGGATTCTAATCTATATCATTGCATTATTAGCTGGAATTATTGGCCTTGGAGCTATCATTTCAGAACTCAATAAACGATATCAACATCATATGGATTCAATCCAAAAGAAACACCATGATGATGTAGAACGGATCAATGATGATATTGATGATTTGAAAGATCGAATCATCAACGTATTGACATGGGATAAAGATGATAATCCCAAAGTAATCCAGTTGAGTGATGAGAATGATATTGACTACCAATTGAAACGGAAGTATGGATATATATTAACCAATGAATCGGAGGCTGGTGCCATCTACAAATTATACGTTAATGATACAAAGATACAGATAATTCAACTTGCATTGCTGAATGGGAAACCATGCGTTAGTTTCATTGATAAGCTGGACAATGGCCATCAGTATGTTCCAATTGGTGCACTGCGATTACTATGGTTGAAGTACACATATCTGAAGGCCAAGTATCACTGGGTTGATGATGCCAAGAAGTGACTGGCATAATGATCAATATATCTGATGACTGGAGGTACTATGTTTAATTTTACGATCACGACAGCAGAACTCATTGGGTGGATCATCATCTACATTGTTGGACTTATCTGTGTGGCACTGGGACTGGGATGTGTGATCCACGGAGAACGGCAGAAACGTTTTCAGCTGCAACAGCACCTCGACTACATGATTGAAGCAATTGGATCGTTGGAGCAACGAGTTATCGATCTGGAATCGCATGCTACGTGGATAGATGAATTTGACCGTTCCGAGGATAAATCGTTTCCGAATGAAAAATCCATACTTCAATTCCGATACGATGGGGGCTACGTTGCGGAGGATGGCACTCTTGTCGTCGATGGGGAACCGATTGCAGATGCAACACCGGGAACTGTGGCTGTTGCAGGAAATCAGACATATGTCTACAATGGGACTTCATGGGGCACAATTGACTCTATCGGATGGGATAAGATAGCGGCAGCCTCTACTAACGACGATGGAAACGTGACGAAAGCCATTACTCCGCAACAGACGAATCATTCGTAAGTAGGAACACGAATATCTCTGATACAGACAGAACAAGCAGTGGGCAGTGGGATTCCAGTACTATAAGATGGGAATCATGAAAGAACCGACTGATAGAAAACAATCAGAAAGAGAGGAAGATTTCCCATGTTTACAATCAACGAAGGATTCATCATCATGATTGCCTTTGAGCTCCTGGTTCTCATTGTCCTACTGATGTTCGTCTCCAGCAAAAACAACAATGTGACACTGCAGAATGCACAACAACTGGAGTACGAGAAGCTGACGTGGCGCATCACGTACACCAAACAGACACTCGATTTCCTCAAAGAACTTTGTCAACAGACAGCCCTTCTGAAGTTCCGGGACTTCATCGATACCCATGAGCTCGATAAGACGACACGGTCTAACTATGCATCGTTGGTGGATGTGAGTGCAACCACCGTGCATCAATCGCTCCAACAGGACAAGATCGATCCGGAACAACTGTTGGTGAGTTCCGAGTACTTGGACAATTACATCATTGAGCTCTGCAGCATCACGATTCGAGATCTGTTGTCCAAGACAGTAGATATGGAAGCCGAAGCGATGAACCAGTAAAGGAGACCAGGAAACGATTATGGAAACAAAAGAGATGGAACGAGAAGAGAGGATCCCTCCTAAGACCAATGATTCTGAAGTATATGCCAAAGGTGAGGTTGATGGCAAGATCGCTGCTGCCGTTGCTGGTGCCAGCCATCTGAAGCGCAGCATCGTGGATGCTCTGCCTGACGCCGGTGAGGCCGATGAGAACACCATTTACATGCTCAAGAAGACCGGCGATACCGATGATCCGGATACCGGTGAGCAGGATGGCTACAACGAGTACGATGAGTACTGTGTGATCGAAGGCCAGTGGGAGAAGATCGGTGACACCGTGGAAGAACCCACAGAAGAAAAGAAGCCAGAAGAGATTGAAAACCACGATGAGATGATGGACTATCTCGAAGAACATTACACCATGGAACAGGTGATGCAGGTTTACAAGCATGCCAAAGAGATCCTGCAGATCATGGAGTCCACGTGGAAGTCCACCGTGTCGACGTACAAAGTCAATCACGAACAAATCGAACGGCTGGTCCAGATCAACCGGGAGAGACGTACCGCAAAACCGGAAACCCCTATCTTGGATAAAGATGGAAAGGAAATCCCGTACGATCCCTGCAATGGGGTACTCACCATGACGGAACAAGAAGTGGTGGATCTCTTTGGAGAAAACCATCCCATCATCGGAGTCACCCATGAACTCACGTTGGATCGGATTCACGAGGTATATGAGGATTTCTATAACTGGGCGCATGCCTTACAGGAGTTCCGGGAAATCGATCGGATGTACATCGAGTACACCGATGCCAAAGAGGCGGAACAGTTACAGATCTTAAAAGAATCTGCAGAGAAAGAAGAGGATCCGGAACGGAAGCACGTAATTGAGCTTGCCATTCGGCAGTACTACAATAAGATCTATCTGGCGTTCTTGGCGGAACCGATTCCTCTGGAGCGCATCCAATCTGTGGTACAGCGTCTCGGCAATGCGGAGAAGGCCCAGTATATTCTGAAACGAGCAGCTGACAAACTGAAACAGATGAAGGTCTCTGCTCAATTCATTCCGGAGATCGTGAAGTTCGAATCCACCTTCCTCCCGGAAGAGTACCACTGCTGCGACGGGGTATTGCTGCTGTACTTCTGTGACATGATTGTTCATTGTGATGTACACGATGCCAAAGACCAAAATCGCAACAACGCCATCTACATGACGATCATGTTGGATAGGTTTATCCGCAACATGTTGAAGGACGATGTGAAGGAACAGATCAAACAGAATCTGTTGGTATTTGAACAGAAGTTTGTCGATCTCGTACCGAAGCCAGAATCCAAAGAAACCATTACTCCTCCGATCGACAATCCGACCGAATTCCAACCTGTATCGGAATAAAAGTAGTATGAGGATAGGAGGGTTCGTCCCTCCTATTCTTTTTTGTCGTCACAGTATCTCCTCACTTCATAATGATATATTCTACTGGTGTAAAGGAGGGATCCAATCTTTATCTCCTCAAACAATATCAAAAAAATCTAAGGAGGCTGTACAAAATCATGTGTAAACTATGGAAAAAAGAACTGGACGTATTTCATGCGGTGATGACGAAAGCAAAGAGAGGTCATCAACTTGTCTCGATCTTCGTAAAGAATGGATATCGGATTTCCGGGTATGTGATTGGGATTGATGAGAATACGGTGTTGATCGAAGGATTGAACGGCGACATCCAGATGGTTCGGATTGATGCCATCAGCACCGTGGCTGGGATTGAACGGAACTGTGTTCCTGTGATGGAAATGAACTACGTGTAACCGTACACGATAACCAGGATAGAGTGGTGTGAATATGGGATGGGGGAATCGCTGGATTCTCCCATTCTTTTTTACCTCCTTATAAGAGTTTTGCATGAGATTACAAGAAAGCGAGGTAATGCTACGATGGGTGAGATGATCTTTGATCAAAAGGCGTTGATCAATGGGAACATATTCAAATTCGAAGATCGACTGCACTCCAAGTTGAATCGATTCACCAGTAACGGGTCGGTCCTGGTCGATTACTATTCCCAAGACGATACCTCCATCACGGTGGATCGGGGAACCCAAAACATCGATCAGTTGTTCGGAAAGAACTCCCCGTTGCGATACAATAAAATCATCGATCTGCCGATCAATGGACTGACAAGTGCCACACCGGAGAACACCGATGAAATTCAAATCGAGGACATCAATGTGGATGGGGACTGTGTGATTCTGCCCTCCACGGTGGTACCGAAGTCTATGGATTTCTTCGTGGTCAAACACCTGAGGATGTGTGCTCTGTTCGAGGTTACGGAAGTAAGTTACGACAGTATGAAGGTGGATGGATTTTATAAGATCCGGTACCATCTCCACAGTACGTCTCCTGCGACCCTGGAGAAATTGGAACGTCAGTTGGTCAAGACGTATCATACGGACATGAATGAAATTGGTGGGACACGCGATGCGGTGATCCTGGAAGACGATTTCATTTACCGGGAGAAAGTGCTCTGCATGGTGAACACGATGATCGATTCGTACCGGGCGATGTTTTACAACCGACGGCACAATTGTTTTTTGTACCACGATCGTTCGACTGGGTTGGTATGGTTTGATATGTGTGGGAATGAATTCATCGCCAAGTACGGGTTACTGAATCCGGAGAATTCCATGGATGTCATTTTACTCCATGAAAAGATCGACGATCCGAAACTTCCGTTGTACTACCAACAATCGATCTATCGGTGGATGGAGATGCAGGCACCTCCGGAACTCGTCCATCGATTCCCCTTCCGGTTGGTGTATGCCGACAAATACTTGTACTCTTCCTTTGTCCAGTGGAACGATGGGGATGTCCAAGTGATCACCCCGGTACCGATCCAAGAGGCCAATGTTGCCAATCGAACGAATGAGGTCTACTATACATTTACCGCAGAACAACTGAATGGGTTGTTGGATGAACGTAATCCGCCCAAGAACCAGTATGAGGCATTGTTATGGAACTACATGTACAACAAACACATCTCCATCCACGATGTCAGTCTGCATCTGGGAGATGTGCTATTTAATGTGATGGATGGCCAGGATATTTACTTGCTCACACCAATCCTAATTTACATCATCCGGGAGATCCTCACGATGAAGTGAGGCGGAACAGTCAAATAAAGGTACGAAAGAATAGCACGCACGAAAGGAGTGACCTTTATGAATCCCCATAGGACCAATGGATTCATCGATCTGAACGGCATCCCGTATTTGATCGGTGAATATATCGATCGGACCCGGTTCCAGATGGTGGACCGTGGCATGATCCAAGATGGAATTTACATCGATACGCATGAGCCCATGCGGGCCATCGTGGATGTTCGCATCGATGACATCGGGAAGAAGAACCCGGAAGGCGATCCGAATGCCCAGTCGAACACGGTGAAGGTGAATGAATTCTTGGAAGCTGTTCGCAATGCGGCACTGCGCGGAAAGATGGAACTTCCTGTGTTGGGCAATGTGTTGATTGCACAGGTCAATTACCAGTTGGAGAAACATGGCAGTGGCCAGGTCATCCGTTCCATGGTGGAGGACATCGTCATCGACCAGCGGAACAACTTCCTCGATATCAGCAATACGGATACTGAGAGCCAGGTGATCTTGAGTAATTTCTGTAATACAGCTGTATCCTCCATCAATAAATTTACCGTGGCGCAAAACACCATGCAACTTCGGATTACCAACATCAAATTTTATTACGTGCTGTTGCAACCGAATGAGCTGGTTCCCCCGACACGGAAACTGTATCCTACCTCGTATGAAGATGCATACTGTGGCCCGTTCGATACTCTGTACCAATACCATGAGGCGGCCCAGTCCCAACATTACCTGGGGACCGATGGTGATCTGAGCAACCAGTGTGTCGTTCCTCCCGATTGGTGTTTCTTCAACTACTTCTACCATTTTGAAGACGATGGGAAACACATCGAATTGCATACCCAACAGATCCATGATCCTCGGATCAACAAGATCAAGATTCCCTGTGGAAGTGTCACGGTAAACCGTTGCTTCCTGGTGAATCCGGGCGAACGGATCATCTTCAAGTTTAGTGTCTGGAAGAACGACATGTGCATCATGTCCGACACGTCTCCGGTCGCGAAACTCCTGCGGGCACCGATCTTCAACGATCCCCATCATCCCGGATGTGGCGATGTCTGTGATCGCTGTTACGACCACTGCATCGATCGTCCTGGTATGATGATGGATTTCAAACAGAATGCCGTCATCAACCAACTGAACAGTACGGTGACCGAGCTATCCAACAAGGTGACCGAGCTGGAGAAGAAGATCGATGGTTCCGGCGATGGTTCTACGGATGAACCCGGTGAAATCATTCCGGAACTCCCGGAGAAACCGCTCGATCCAACCAATCCGATCAAAACACTGTTTGCCATGGTGAAGGAACTGTCGGAGAAAGTCGATCAACTGATGAAAGAGGATTCCACAGAGAGCACACCGGGCAACTATGATATAAGAAGTTGATCGAACAAAAGAGAAGGATAAGGGATGGAAACCTTCTCACAAGCGTTTCCTTTTGCGTACAACAGCCATTTGGTCTGATTTCAACCTCTTATTTTTTCCTTGCAAATATGAGGGGAGGCCATCCACGGCCTCCCCTCATATCGTATTTTTCCTGGGGGATAAAATAGGACAGCCACACGCGGTGACTATAACCTATATCTTAGATATAGGTTATAGACCACGCGCTTTCGCTCGCAAGAGGATGGTGATTGTATGAATGGCAAAACCAATGTGACAGTATCCGGTGGGAATGATTCTTTGGGTGGCATCATCCCATTGAATCCACCCACGGCGTTTGTTGTCACGGCCGACAATGCAAAGTGCTTATTGACGTGGACCGATCCGTTGGATAAGTACGCAGATGATCTCGGACAGATCACGGATGAAGGAGATCAATTGGTCTCCCAGTTTGCCTTCACTCGTATTGTTCGGAAAGAAGGTGGATACCCCGGAACCCCGGATGATGGAGTGACCGTAACGGAATCCTCTGTAAGGAATCAATATCAGAGCAGTGTCTATACCGATGAAGGATTGACCAACAACATCACGTACTATTATGCAGTATTCACCTGCAACACCGATGGGGTGTGGAGTGGATCGGTGACAGGGTCTGCAACGCCGAAGGCATACGATCCGATTCTTGGAAACAATACATGGGAGCAAATCAATGAGGTTGCCAACGAAGGGATTGCCGCATCTGTGTGGTCTGTTGGTGATGAGATCAACACGACGGTGCTCGATGGGGAAACAATCACCTGTGTGATCCTTGGATTCAACCATGATACATTGAGTGATGGATCAGGAACAGCAGCAATCACCTTTGGGATGAAGGAGCTTCTTACAAATAAGATCTATGTGGTACGGAAATCTGATAATATTTTTACAGAGGATGGAGATCTGATTTATCAGGACGGTCCTCTACACAGTTATTTGGTGAACACCATACAACCATCCTTACCATCCGATCTGCAAGAACATCTTCAAACGGTAAATAAGGTCTCCAGTATGATTCGACGGTTCGTCTCAGGAGGACCTCCGTATGAAACGTATTATAGTGTCGATCGGACAAATACCAATGGATTGAAAGTATTTGCATTTTCGATCCCAGAAGTATATTACGCTGAGGAAGGCGCCAGCTATGGAGAAGATGTATGGGATACTGATGGAGTTGTGTATGAATACTATACAACTGCACAAAACCGAATCAAACATCTGACAAATGGTAGTGGTGCTGCTGCTCGATGGATGTTGCGGACATCACTGAAGGGTGAGACCAGCTTTGGGTCATCCACATACTGGTTTGCCCAAGAAGTATACGATAATGGAAATCCATCCGAGACACAAGTACATGAGAATGGTTTACAATCCGGTGTCTGTTTTGGTTTCTGTATTGGTAAAGCTTCTGCATAAAATAAAGGTGGGACATCTCACCTTTATTTCGCAAACCGTCTAGGGTTTTGACAGGGTCGTACATACTATTAGGGAACCATAGTGGTTCTCTGGAGGGACTATTCACATTAGCCAATTCTAGGCACGTCGATTGTGCCTAGAATATAACTAATATCTTTAGATATTAGTTATATTCTAGTATTTTATCGATGTCATAAGGTTGGTGATAGTATGAATGGACGTACCAACTCTCATGGATCTACCATAGATGATTTGCAGGTCCCTCTCGACCCATGCACAAATTTTCGAGCCGAAGCTGGAAATGGATCAGTCACTTTATACTGGGATGACCCAGTCGATAAATATGCGACTCCGGCAGGTGAAACAGCACAGGACCCACAGCAACTTGTATCGGTTTGGGACCATACACTTGTTGTGAGGAAAGTAGGTAGCCAACCTGCTAATCCGAATGATGGAATTGTTGTAACATCCTCCGGGGTCCGAGATCAATATCTGAGTACTGGATATACGGATGCCTCATTGACGAATGATACCACGTACTACTATGGAGTGTTTGCCGTCAACGAGGATGGTGTGGTAAGTAATGGGGCGTTCACCAGCGCCACGCCTGTAGCTGGAACTCCGCTGTCAGACTTGGCAGAAGGTACACTGATTAAGATTCTGGAGAATGGTAGCCCAGTGGAATTATATCTTGCCAAACACAACTACGAGCCTGGCCTGAACGGCCAGGGCCGCGAGCTGGTGGTGAGGAAGGGGTGTTTTAGCCAAGTCCTGTATGATCAAACTACTGGAGATATCGACATAAATGACTACATGAGATCGTCCTTCACCAGCGCATGTAGTTCTTATGTTTCTAACCTGTCAGAATTTGTCCAATCTAAAATTGGAACTACAAAGTTTCCTTATTACATTGTCGAAGCGGCACTTAACATTAGTAATCACAGCTGGTATTACAACTACACAAACACTACCGGAACTGCCGCGGTTTTCAATCCTTCTGCAACAGAACTCGGATGCACAAGTAATCGAAGCGGAGATGGCACAAGATTACCAAACTATCGAGCAATACTTCCAAGTAATGTGACAAGCCGGACTTCTGCACCGTCGAGAGGAAGTTATCAATGGTGTTTCGATGGAAGCTGGTCAATGACGTCTGGCACACTTGCCCCCAACTTTTTGCCTTGTTTTACATTACCCAATGATTTGCTTGTCGACCAAGACCTTAACCTCATCGAATCCTAAGGAGGTTCCTATGTATAAAATTCTCACCGAGCAAAACAAGTTGCTGGGATACACTGCCCAGCCAAGCTATATCAAGGCCACTCATGGTGGGTACGTCCCCTGCGCACCTGTTGAGGCCGTGGGTTTAAATTTTCAAGGAACTCTGTATAACCTGTTAGGGCACAATGATATCGAAGGTGCTTCCACTGCATATGCAAGTATGATAAGTGATGCTGAATTCAATACCATGATCAAAAATAGCCAACAGCAGACTACCGATTTACAATTAGCCATCATTGAGTTATATGAATCGACAATGAAAGAATCATAAATAGGTAAGGGCAGGAAGCCCTTACCTATTATAATTACATTGCTAAGAGATTTTGAAATTCCACTGCAGCAGCCAGTCTTTCCTCAGCGGAAGGAGTGGCAGCTGCTTCTTCTGCAGCCGCTTTGGCATTTGCTGCCTGTTCATCCTCGAACGCCTCGATCGCATCCAACAGATCCTGACCGCTCAGAGAAGAATCGAACGTAGCACCTTGCTGCTCATATCGTTTCTTCATCTGTCCGAGCTCATCGATCAGTGCACCATTGATGAGACCCGCAGCCACTATAGGTACTGCACCCGGTGCTTTGATCCAACCGTAACGAGCAATCCACTGGTCGGCTGTCAATCTTTCACCCACGGGAGTATAAATGTCACTGATTTTATCCCAAATAGCATATCGTTTACTCATAATATTTGCATTCCTTTCAATCAACGAATTGTATATACGTCAACCGTATTGTAGAAATTCCAGTTCTGGCCATAGGAATAATATCCATGACTGCCGCCTGCAACAAGTAAATTGTCACCAGTCACTGCGACTGCACCATGGTGTCTACCTTGACTAAGAGCTGTTTGCGTGGCTCTAGTCAATGAGTGGTTATAGGAGATCACAGGATTTCCACCACCGTCCAGGCCTGCACCCCCAGCACTATTATCATAGTCACTCGTTGCAAAAACAGCATATGTACCGATAGTACCAGAAGCATTAAACGTATATCGGTTATACGTGCTAAGAGAGCGTACAGTCAACCATCGATCGATTGCTTGCCAATCTGTAGTAGTTGACGAATCTGATATATGTCCTACCCCTTGTCCGACGATGTAGTCACCGCATCTACATAGACCAGCACCATGGTAACCCATTTCGATGTTGGGAATAGAAACAACTTCCGTTACTAGATCCGGAGAAATTTTTAATACAGCACCCTCTCGGATAAATACAGCACCGTCGGTATATTCACAGCCATATGTGTTTCCATCACCAGTGAACTTGGCAGTGGTTAGATTGGATATAGTCAATGAACTATTTACTGTTTGAAAATTAGAGCTGGCTCGCATACCCTGGAATATCGCATATTCACCTAAGGATGCCCCGCATTTTTGCATATTTTCAAACGTTGACGTAGTATTCGGAACATCGTCATCGTTTGTATATAAACATGACAATCCTATATTGTGTGAAGTTAACGACGCATCATATGCAGATGCGGAAGAGTATATCTGGGTCATATCTCCATATTTGGTATCTCCTCCCCAACCACCTGCAAAAAACGCATAGGTGGAAGTCGATACTCCAATTGCACCCAAACATTTGGCATACAATGGCGATGCAGATGATCTGGTAAAAGATGCATCAAATACGTCTACAGTATTCGTATAGTATTGTGTGATTCCGTATTTACTAGTTCCTTGATTGATTTGTCCACCTGCAAATAAAGCATATTGTTTGCCAACAGATGCACCTGACAAATATGCAGAACCCTTAGCAGTATAGGTATCGTCAATCCAGTAACTATTAGAGTTATAATATCCACCTTGATATGTAGTTTTCGTCAACCCATCGCTCAAGGTCTGATTGAACTCAAGAATCGCATCGCGCGGTTGCACACTGGACACGACGGGTTCAGACGGTACATCGTATGTATTATATGCATAGACGGCATAATAGTACAACTTTGTATTGTCCAAATTCCCATCGTCTGTATATACATCACTGGAATACTGGTTCCGTGTGGTTGTTTTCAATACGAGCACTCCATCCTCTGGGGAAGTGGGTGCGCTGCTCTCTTTTCGAACGACGATGGAGTAGGCCCATTGTGAAGCCAGTTCACCACCGGGGTCCGCATACTTGTCAACCGGATCTTCCCATCGGATGGTGGCTTTCTTATCCAGTGGAGCAAGTTGTAGATTTGTGGGTGCTTCTAGTGGAATCAGGGCTCCGTAATTGATTTCTTCAATGGTTACATCAGAGGAATTCGTTCTACCATTCATCAACACATTCCTCCTTTCTAACAGTATACAGATATTGTAAAGCATTGCAAAATGCTGTAGTATTATAACTAATATCTTTAGATATTAGTTATAATACTACAGTCATCGTTGATGACTGTAGTATTGACTACTATCGTTACTAACAAAAAGAATAATCTAGGGACCATTATGGTCCCTATGTAATTATGCTGTTGATTTACCAATACAAAAACCGAAACAGAAATTGCAATTGCGTTGGACATAATTATCGGACAAATTGGTTTGACCCAGACAACCTTCAGACCCGCCACTTGCAGTAATTTGTGTCAGATACACATAGTACTTTGCATATGTGCCAGGTGGTGTATTAGCGCCATTGCCCGATCGTAATACCCAAATCACAGGCGTGGTGTTGTTGGATTGTAGAGCTTTTATCCGATTAGATGCCGTTGTAAAATATGCATACTGTGTCCCTTCACCAGCTTGTGCATATTGAGTACCGCCAGTAACCTCAATTGACGAAAATAGAAACGTTAAACTATTAAGCGAGCCATATCCGGAATCTTTACTATTGTTATCCAGGAAATGGGTTTGCCCATCAGGGTGGTTGTAATTGTATCCAGTAATTCGATTTACAGTTGCCTTTGTAACTGACACAATAACCGACTGCAAATCCTCAGTCATCTTGTCATAAGTCAATTGCTGAACTGTGCTTGGCATTGAACTACTATTATACCAGACCTTATTGCGTGATGTTGCGTAGATGACTGGATTTATGGTATCATCTGTCAAGTACTTAAGACCAAATGTAATGGCAGCTTTCCCAGAGCCATCTGCAAGGTTATCATGATTGAAGTCAATAATCTGTACAACATATGGAATATCGTTCAGTCGAATTTCTTTTTCATCACCGATGTCCCATAGTGATTGCGCAACACCAGATGTACCTGCATCGGAAATCTGAACCCATGTATTATTTGTCAATATAGCATCATACGGATATGGGACAATCGTTTGATATGCCCCAGCGGATGCAATATCGTTTTTATTAATTGCGAATGCGCCATAATGATACTCCGTACCATTTTCAACTCCAGTATCGGCAAATGGCGATGTTTTATATTGATCTCTAACACTCGAACTGCAAACAATCACCCCATCGTTCTGATCAACCGGATCAGATCCTTCTTTCCGGACGATGATCGTATGTGACCACACAGATACTAATTGCTGGGGATCTTGTGCAGTTGCTCCTTCTGGGGTCGCATATTTATCAAGCGGATCTGTCCAAGTCATAAAGATTTTACTCTGACTGGATTCAGTTGTAAAATTCGTAATAGGATCTAATGGTACTACTATATCATCGGCATTGGCTCCGGTTGTAACATTCGTTCTCCCATTCATAGTATCTCACCTGCTTTCGAGAAAACTCGATGAAGCGGATGCTATAACCTATATCTAAGATATAGGTTATAGACACACAAAGGTGTCTATAGAATGAAGACCTTGTATCTACTTGTAGTACGGGAGTGCTACAATGTAATAAGACTACAAGCAAAGGAGTGTGAATGAATCATGACTTTTGAGACCATTAAGCGCAATTACGATCGGAAGCTGTGGAACAAGTCCATGGTTGGTTTGGCGGTGAAGAAGAACGTGATCACTGCTGAGCAGTACCAGGAGATCGTTGGCGAAGCTTACGTTGCCTGATCACAGTATCTGAAAAAGAGAGGAGCCTCTTTGTGAGGCTCTTCTCTTTGTTTTCATCGCTGATCATTCAGATATTCCAAATCCAAATAAAAACATGATACCGCAGTCTTCAGCTGTTGTAAATGGTCCACCTGTGGGAGTTTCAACGTTCCCCTCAGTACTAATAAATGTATTAAACAACGTTGGTACATTTCCACCACCAGTCTTAGCAAATTTATAATCACTTAAGATCCATGATATCACAGCTCCACTGCTTGACAAATGACGTTTCATTCGTCGCGATGCTGACGGATAAAAGGAATTTGCACGATAGTCGTCAAATGGAATGAGATATGCTGTTTGTTGTTGTGATGATTCCCATACATTAGGCAAGGATTCACCTTCCGTATAACTTCCAGTCAGGTAACGCAGTGTATAGGTACAGGATTGTATGTATGGCTTTAAATCGGCCGGAACGCCATTATAATACGAATTGAGGATATTATAGTATTCACTACCAATGTATGTAAACGGTGGCTGACCAGGATATCCATCTTTGCCGGCTACGATATTACCGACAGCATACTTTGTACCAAACACAATACCAGGTTTTTTACTAGCATCACTTGCCAGCGTAAGATGTGATTGATTTTCACCGAACGCTATGATTTCAAATGTCATGTTAATTCCGTTGACTGTTGCTGTTTTGGTATCACCCACACTCCATGTGGAACTCGCATCACCCCGAGAACAAGCCATGGCGATTACGTCCCACGGATTATTTTCAAGAACAGCATCGTATCCCTTCAATTCATATACTGCAAATGCACCAGGACTCTCTGTGCCTTCTGTAGTGAATGAGAATGCTCCGTAGTAATATGTATTCGGGCTCAGGTTTGCATCAACAAACGGCGTTGATTGATATTGATTGCGTACTGCACTTTCAACAACAACCTCACCATCATTCGCATTGACGGGTGCTGAACCTAACTTTCGGACAATTCTGGTATATTTGAATTCGCCCACTAGAACGTTGCTGGGTTGGCTATATTCATCGACAGGATCGGTCCAAGTAAGTGCCAAGGAGTCAAGGGTATTTGCAGCGACAGAAAAATCAGTTGGTGCTTTTAGTGCAATGCCAATCGTCCCGTCGGTTCCATTGGAATTTGTCCGTCCATTCATTATACATCACCAACTTTCCTCGTGCGAAGATCTAACTAATATCTTTAGATATTAGTTAGGTTTTCACACAAGAAAAGCTCGGTGCTCGGGGCAATCCCGAGCCTGTTTCTCTCCCCTTTTTACCAACCAATAGATATGGGATCCGTAGATGGATCCCTGGAGAAGTTATGCATTTTTTAAGGAAATAGGATCTCGCACCATCGCGAGAAGCCTATAACCTATATCTTAGATATAGGTTATAGTCACACGCAATTTTCTCACTTCAAGGTGGTGAGATAGAATATGAATGGTAGAACAAACACAACATCCGTCACCGAAGTTGTGGAAGGTGTTCAGGTTGCGTTGGAAGCACCGATGAATCTGGTACTGACACCCCTGAATGCGCGCGTGGATCTGACATGGACCGATCCTGTGGATAAATACGCTGCACCCGATGGACAGACAGCAACGAATCCATGGGACAATGTGGCAACCTGGGATCATACAATTGTGGTCCGGAAAGCTGGATCCGCACCTACATCTCCCGACGATGGCGAGTTGATCTATACGGAGACTACCAGGAACCAGCATCAGTACACAGCCTATAGTGATACCAGCAATGTGATCAATAACACAGTATACTATTATGCTGTGTATGCTGTTACATCAGGTAATGTAATATCAGAACCTGTTGTGAATCACTGTAAGCCGATCGAAGGCACTCCGGTTTATATAAAGGATATTACAATTTCGCAAGATGCTAGTGTGTCAAACCATACTGCGGTTGGTGATTATGCCATATATAAACTGAATACAGGGCGTGAGAATTCTCATTATTCTAACCTATTGACTATTGATAAAAGCCTTACACAAAACATGAATGTGCCGGATTCATTGGCACGATATGATGGTAGTTTTACTGCAAAGAATCAATTATATGGATTCTTTGCAGGCGGTGATGATTACCACGACAAGATGCATCATCCATCAGATGGGGTTTTCGCAATTAATGCCTCTCTAACTACAACGACTGCACCTGTTGGACTTAAACGAGCACGAACGAGTGCAGGTGGTGCAAGCGGGTTTGGTCAATATGTCATATTTGTTGGAGGATATTATGCCGACTATACAGGAGCCGTTGGCGGAGATCCTGTAAACGATACCGATGCATTTGATCAGTCATTAACTAGGCTTGAGATTGTTAATCACAAGCCTGTAGGATATCCCGGAGTTGCAAGCGTCAATGACTATGCAATTGTTGCAGGCGGAGGTAATTATGCCGGTAGCAGGTTTAATGCATCAACCGCAGTTTCTGCATACGATTCGAGTATGACAAAAAATGAATCTGTCGCCCAGCTTGCAAAAGCCAGAGATGATATTGATGCAATTTCATTTGACAACAGGGCTGTATTTTTCGGTGGAAAGCTTTCATTCAGCGGTCCTACTGGAGGCACTTTCAGTGAGAGATCACAAGATGTTGATGTATACGACAATTCGCTCACCAGAACATCAGGACCTCAATTGCCTGTGGCTGAATCAATACCTTATGCATTGATGCATCTCGGAAGTTACATCGTAATGGCTTTAGCATCTGGCATGGGTGAGAGCGATATGTACATGTATGATTATTCATTGACCAATGTGCTCACACTTCAAAACACCGAGCGAAGATATCGAAATGATGGTGAAACTGTCGATAAATATGGATTAATCTGGGGATCATATCCGGATGCATTTGAGGTATATGAAGCTCAATAAAACAGAGGTGAAGTTATTATGTCTAAACGTTATCAAATTTGGGATAAAGTAAGTGACATCTATACTCCTGTGGGAGAACGTCTTACTGCACAGCAGTGGATTCAGCGATATGGTTGGATTAAAGCGCCCGGTTCTGTTCCCGTTGTGGCAGCTGGTCTGATCAACGGTGCTCTCATTGACGAGTTGGGTCAAATGAAGAACCGTTATGAACAGCAGGGTTGTGTCTTCACAGACGGGATGTCCAATCAAGAGATTCTGGATACGATCGAAGCATTTGAAGATCAGAGAGCAGCTGAGGCAAAGGCTGCTGCTGAAGAGGCAGCCAATACACCCAGTGCCGAAGAGCGACTGGCAGCTGCGGTGGAATTCCAAAATCTTATGAATATGGAATAAATCCATACGAGGCCACATAGGCCTCGTATTTTTTTATTGTCCTAAAAGGGTTTCATAACACTCACATCGCGTGAGTGCTATATAACCTATATCTTAGATATAGGTTATATAGACTTGCGTTTCGCGATGTCTATGAGGAGGTGAAACCTATGAATGGCAAAACAAATGTAACAACCGGACCTGAGTCTGGTGAGCTGTTACAAGTACCTCTTGAAGCACCAACCAGTTTTACAGCTGATGCTGGAAACTCTCAAGTCACGCTAAAATGGACAGATCCGATCGATAAATATGCCGTAGTGCTCGGAGACACAGCTGAGACATCCGATCAGCTGGTATCCGAGTTTGATCATACCATTGTTGTCCGTAAAGAGGGTACCAACCCAACCGATCCCAGTGATGGAACTCTTGTCACTACATCTTCATCACGAAATCAATATCAAACAAGTGGATACATTGATACAGGGTTGACAAATGATATCGAATATCATTATGGGATCTATACAGCGAATAAAGCCAATATCTTTTCACCTGGTGCTTTTGCACATGCAACACCAATGGGATATCGACCTGCATCCACTTTCCCAGTAGGTAATGTATTTAAAATTCCTGTAAACGGCACCGTGTACAACTGGACCATTGTCAATCAAGGAAATCCAGATACATCCAAATACAATAGCTCTTGTAATGGTACCTGGCTCCTCATGGAGGACTGCTATACCAGTATGAAATTTTTTACTGGTAATAGTGGCGGAATCAACACAAATAAAACAGGCAATTATAACATCAGCGACGTTAAAAGTTATTTGGATAATGATTTTTTCAATATGTTAAATGATAGCACGAAAAAAGTGGTAAAACAAGTAACTCTCCCAACAGCTAGTAAATTAGGCTTTGATCCTAATTGGGAGAGCACAACGATCACTGCAAAAGCATTTATTCTTTCATTGGCAGAATTAGGATTTTACGAATTACCACAAGATGAAAGCGCCAATTTACCAACAACACGGGGAATCAATGAAGGTGCCATATTAAATTATTTTTTGAACACAAATCGATCGGGTGCTGATCCAAAGCGTAAAAGCAAGCAGGGAACCATATATTGGACAAGAACGCCCCTTGGCAGCAATACAATGGTTTATACAATCATCAATACCGGCGATAGAAATGCTGGAAATGATCGGACTGACAGTTTCGGTGTACGTGTCTGTATGATCATAGACTCAAAGGCGATGTTCAACGATAATGGCGAGCTCCTTATTGAATGACAGAAAAAGAAAAGTGGACCCGTTATGGGCCCACCTCATTTTTTTACTCAGCAGCTGCTTCCTCTGCAGCTTCCTCGGTCTCATCGGTGATCCCCAGGATCTTCTTGACCTCTTCGCGGTCCTTCTCCAGGGGAATATCATCGATGGTCTTCAAACCCTTCCGAATGAGTTCTGCATAAATTTTGGCAATCATAACACTTATACCTCCTTGGAATATCAGAATAAGATAAGAAATGGTTTACACAGCCAGTGTGGATTCATACAGATCCACGATGGTCAACTGCAGATCGGTGATCTGGTTGTTCAGATCGATGTTCTGCTCGTACTCATCCACCAGAGCCAGTTGCAGATCGGTGGTATCAGAAGCCACCTTCTTCACACCCTTGTCAGTCTTCAGCAGACGGACCTCAGGGTCAACACGGTCATTCTCACCCATGGGAATAAACTCACCATTGATGTACTTGTACTCCAGTGCCACCACATTGTCCGGCACAACATCTACCGTCACGATGTGATAGCGGTTGGCAGCCGTACAGGGACGACCGGCAGGGTAGAAGGAATCGGTATCGTTGGAATAGATGGCGTTGGCATCCTTCTCCTCACAGGAGATATCCACCCCGTTCTTCTGATGCTTGATCCAAACAGCCTGTCTGCAGATCTCTGCAATGGTGCCACGATAATCACAAATTAAATACATACAGTAATCACCCCTTACAGTATTTTATTTACTTAATTGGTTTGCTAAGATACCAGTGGATCCATTCCAACTCCTCGATCTTGGCATCGTAGAACCGTTGATTCCACAACCACCGATCCTCGTTTTCCGGACGACGATACACCTGCATCTGTGGGGTTTGCCACAACCGATCGCCCCAGGTATCCCCAGGGGCAGAATGATCTGCACACAGTTTCAGAATCTCTTTCTGGAGTTTGTACCGTACCCACCCTTGATGGTCATCATCCCGTACAAAGTATTTGTGCCCCATATGGGAAGTGATGTAGTGCAACGGCTGTCCTTTGTAGTACAAGATGCGATCTTCCTTCAAGTCCACATGAGCACCTTTCTTGAGGTGGATCTTCTTCAGACTCAACGTGTTTTCAAAGTGGTCCTCTACGACTAAGTATTCCATAACAAAACCCTTTCTTTTTAGAAGTACTTATACATACTTCCTTTCAGCAACAAAATACTAGAGTGGAGGGAATCATCCCTCCACTCTAATCTTTATCTTTATTGATGATGATATTGAATGTTATTCCGTCACCAAAGTACAGATGATGGATTCAATGTTTACCGTGGCACTCGGTTGTTCCGAGGCATAGATATACACACCACCATTGTACGAAGCAGCAACCGGACTCAGAATGCCGCTGGTTGCATCGGCGATGGACAACCGCACATCCGGAGAATGGTTCTCCGTCACACCCGTCAAGGGAATTGAAGCACGGAATCCATAATCGGGTTGGGTAGTATCCGCAGCCCAAGCAGAGGTCGCTACAGTACGAGGACCGAATGCCAGGGTATTGACGGCAGTCGCAGATCCGATCTTCCCGAGGGCGGTGTTGAAATCACTCTCGGTACCGACAAAGCCACCAGTCTGTGCAGCCTGATAGGCTGACGTACCAGCAGCACCCTGCGGACCCTGTTCGCCCTGTTCCCCTTGCGGACCAATGTCCCCCTGTGGGCCTTTGATATTTGCGCCAGACACAGAAGGCATTCCTGCGACCGATCCAGCCCATGTCAGATTTCCAGATGCGTCTACCGTCGGTTTATAATACCCGCCGTCGGTACCAGCATCACCTTGGTCGCCTTTTTCACCCTGGGGACCCTTGATGTTCGCAGAGGGAACGGTGCCCATACTGACATCGGAAGCGGTCCATGTGAGATTCCCAGAACCGTCTACGGCAGGGGTAAAATACCCACCGGGATCGCCTTTGGGACCCTGCGCACCCGTATCACCTTTCTCACCTTTGTCGCCCTTATCACCTTGGGGTCCAGGAGTGAGTTCGATCTGTTCGATCTGATCGTCCACGTATCCTTTGTTGACCAGTTCCCGATCGTCTGTCGGTACAGCTGAACCAGGGACAGAGGGGAAGGTGTTCATAGTGACATCGTGCGTGGAGAGGTATGTCTGTAGATACGTCTCCAGACTCTGGATTTCCGATGCGGTATATGTGGGCTTCGTAGCGGCCTTGGCCCAATCGTAGACGTCTGCAGCTAAGCCGGAGAACCAATTTAACTGACTATAGGGCTTTACTCCATCGCCAACCTTAAGGAGGAAGCAGGGTTCCTGCTCGACCTGAGAGGAATCAGCAGGAACCTCTACGACCATCATCTCGCCGAATTTCGCAATTGGGTCGGCTTCCATCCATTCTTGGTGAGTCCGGCGGTCAAGTATCAGGCGACTGGCAAATGTAGTTTCCGCCATTAAATTGACCTCCTTCTATATAGATAGTCTTAGGACTTTACAGAGTTACCACCATTGAGAATGAGAACATCCCCTGCGGTCTGCTCCAACTTGCTGATGTTGACCTTGCTCACAGAGATGGTGCCATCCCCAGTGACAGCGATAGAATCGTTATCAACCTTCACCAGACCAACCTTGGCGGCAGTGGCCAGAGGCAGAGCAACAACCTTACCGGCAGGAGCAATGGCCTCGCCACCAGCGGTGATGGATTCGATGACGTTGACCTGCGCATTCGCTGCAATGCCACCCAGCTTGGTGCCTTCGGCCTCGGTCATCAGACGGCTACCGGCAACTTTATCAACCTTCTTGTCGATGTTGCCCTGCAGCTCAGTCTTGGCAGCACCAATCGCGCTGGTAACCTCGGTGGTCTTGGCATACTCGGTCAGATCCACCACGGTGTCACCGATCTTCTCCCACTTGCCTTCGATCACGAAGTACTCGTCGTAGGCATCCTGGTCACCGGGGGCGCCGGCCTTCTTGACCATGTAGATGGTGTTCTCATCGGCACTACCGGCATCAGGCAGAGCATCCACGATGCTGCGCTTCAGATGGCTGGCACCAGCAACGGCAGCAGCGATCTTACTGTCAGTCTCACCCTTCTTGTAGACCTCGGAAGCATTGGCCTTGGTAGCGACGGTGCCTTCCAGAGTATCCACTTCACCCTGCAGAGCAGTCAGAGCAGTGGTGTCGGCCTTGGCATTGATCTTGGCAGCCAGAGTGGACTCCAGGTCCGCTTCCGCAACCTGATCCTTAGCGGCCAGATCACCAGCATCGGTAATGTTGGCCAGGGTATGAGTATGGGTAGTATTCGCCTTACCGGCCAGACCAGTATCGGTGTACTCCTTGGCCTGCGCCAGGATACCAGTGGAACTGTTGTTGATCGCAGTGATCTGACCCTCCACGGTGGTCACACGGCCAGCCAGGGTGGTGTCGTCATACGCGTGCTCGGTGATCTGGGTGTCCACGTACTGCTTGACAGTGTTTTCACCAATCTCACCAACCTTCGCAGCGATCTTGGAATCTGCAGCAGTACCGGCAGCGGCAGTCGCACTGGCAACAGCCTCATCCTTGGCAGTGGAGATCGCACCCGTGATAGCGGTAGCGGTCATCGCATCGGTGATGCCATAGCCAGCCAGAGTGGTAGCCTTGTCAGCCTTACCATCGATCTTGCTCTTCAGAGCAGCAGCCAGGTTGGCCTCGCCCACTTCATCCAGAGCAGCCAGATCACCAGCGTCGGTCACCTGGGAGATGGTATGGGTATGGACGGTGTTGGCCTTGGTGCCCAGCTGGGTGTCCACATACTGCTTCAGAGTCTGACCGCCTTCCACAGTACCCATGGCAGCGGCGATCTTCTGATCGGCAGCAGTGCCAGCAGCAGCGATGGCATCTGTCTCAGCCTGGTCCGCATAATCTTTGGCCTGCTTCAGAATACCAGTAGTGGGATTGGTCAGCTTCTCAACCTCGGTATCGGTGTAGCCCTTCGCAGAGGCCAGAGTGGTAGCATCCTGGGTGTCGGCATAGGACTTGGCAGCCTGCACTGCATCCGCCTCGGCCTGATCGGCGTAACCCTGAAGCTCGGTCTTCGCAGCACCAACGGCGGAATCCACGTAGGTCTTCAGCGCATAGTTGCTCAGATCGATGTTGAAGCCCAGCTCGATCCACTTGGTGCCGTCATAGACGTACTCCTTGTCGCCGACCTGGTACACGTCACCAGTCTTCATGCCAGTGACAGGCTCATCGTCGATGATGATATCGGTGCCATCGTAGCTGTCGGCAGCACCCTTGAAGTGGAAGGCACCAGAGATCAGGCCATCCACAGCTTCCTTGTCGTAGTAGTTGGTGCTCAGGTTGGTGGACAGATCGTTGACCTGCTTCACCAGACCGGAAGCAGCATTACCCACAGCGGTCTGCAGGGCATCGATCTCGCCCTCAGCAGCGGTCATCTGGCCCTTCAACTGGTTCACAGACTCGGTCAGACCATCGGTAGTGCTGGTATCGAACGCCTTCCACTCGATAGAACCGTCAGCACCAACAGCAGGATACATGCCGGTCTCGGCATCCTCGATACCCTTCAGAGCGATGGTGCCCTCAGGGCTCACCACGATGGACTTGTTGTCGCCCACAGGAGTGGTGCCAACAGCCTTCAGAGTCTTGTTGGGCTGGATGACGTACATGGTGGCCTCGCCGGACTCAACCACGACCAGATTCATACCATAGAAGTAGGTACCATCGGAGCTACCGACTTCCACAGCAGCAGCCGCAGCTTCCTGAGCAGCAGACAGAGTATCAAAGTAGTAACGGGCATCAATAGGGAAGCCGCTAGTAGGATTGAAACTTACGGAGAAGTTAAGTTTACCAAATTCAGCCATCTATATATACCTCCCTTGAATCCTTAGATAGTGACACTGTAGGTGTTTGCAGTGTCGTTCGCAGCGGCAAAGTCCATGGTATAGACTTTGTACTCAATGGCACTGTAGGCGTTGGCGCCTTCGACCTGCACTCTGCTCAAAGAGAAGCCGCTCTTGATCTCAGCGTTCATGCCGTTCACGTCCTTGATGGAGGTGACGTCACGCAGGGTGGCGGGATAGGCAATCAGCACACGCAGGGCACCCACGGGAATGGGCACGGTAATGGTGGAACCATTCTTCAGAGCACCGCTGGACTTACCAGCCAGACCACGGATGATATCAGAAGTAGTGGCAGCGCCCTTATCGGTGGTGGTGCCATAGAAGCTCTTCCGGTGGCCAGTGATAGTGCCCTTGGTAGCAGACTTGGAACCAGCAGCGATCTTACCAGCGGCGTAGTCGTTGCCCAGGTTGGTCTTGGGCACAGCGCCCTCGGTATGGGTCACGGTGGCAGAGATGCTGTAGTTCTCGCCATCCTCCACAGTGAGCTGGGGGAAGGAACCGCTGGCCTGATCAGACTCATGATCATCGGTATCAGTCACGGCATAAGTAGTGGCAGTAACGCCGGTAGCAGGACCATACTGGTAGGAACCAGCATTCAGAGACACGGAGAACTGAGGAGTGACCTGGGTACCCACTTCGTAGTTGCCCATCTGAGAGCAGGTGACGGACACGGAAGGCTGGGTGATGGAGGGGTTCTTCTCAGAGGCCATGATCATATCGAGGACCTGCTTCACGTTCTTGCCAGTGGTGTCCAGGGTCTTGGAACCGGTGGACCCAACGGTCTGGACACCGATGTTGGCAGTGATGACCAGGTCCTGGTCAAAGTAAACGTTGGTGGCGTTGTAGTTGCCATCGGCAGCTTCCCACTTGGTGCCATCGTATACGTAGGCAGTGTAGCTGTGCTTGTCATCGGCAATCACACGCTTGATGACAGCGATGTCACCCTTCTTGGGGGAACCGACGGTAGCCAGAACGGCAGTGTCTTCCTCTTCCCCAGAGGGAGTCAGCGCATACATGTTGTCCTCGGCAGCTTCGATCAGAGCGCCAACAGCAGCCTTATCGGTGCCGGCATAATCCAGCTGCTTCCAGGTACTGGTGCCATCGCCAACCTTGTGCAGGCCGGTATCGCTTTCAATACCCAGCTCGCCGGCCTTCAGAACAGGGTTGTTAGTGTTCCAGTTCTCGGCAGTGTCGTAGGCATTCTGCACACGAGCATTCACAATTTTTTCAGCCATGTACGTTATCCTCCTTTAACTTTTGACGGATGTACCGCCATTTAGAATGATTGTGTCAGTTGTAGATACAATATTTGCAAGCGCATCGCCAACAACTTTGGCATCCGCAGCTTGACCAGCTTGTGTCAGGGTAGCATCCACCACAGCGTCCTCTCCAGCCTCGCCTGGGTCACCTTTGTCACCCTTCGGACCTTCAGGACCCTGGATGGTACCTACGTTGTTCCATTCGCTTTCCGTCTCGGACCAGACGTACAGATCGCCGTTCACGAGATAGGAATCCCCAGGACTACCAGTGGGATGGGCCTGTTTAAGAGCTTCCTCGCTCTCATAGCTACCGAGAATGGTTACACCAGTACCGTCCGCACCCGGATCGCCTTTGGGACCCTGGGGACCTTGATCACCGGTGTCGCCCTTCTCACCCTTTTCACCTTGAGGGCCACGGATATTGACACTCTCCACGGCCTCCATGGCTTCATCGGATGCTGTCCAAGACAGATTCCCGGATTCATCCACGGCGGGTACATAGTAGCCACCGTCTTCTCCATCGGCACCAGGAGCACCATCAGCGCCAGTGGCACCGGGATCACCTTTGGGACCTTGCGGACCCATGATGCTGATAGCTTCTACACTTTCCATCGCCTCATCGGAAGGAGTCCAAGAGAGCATCCCATCTTCGGAGACAGTGGGAGTATAGTAACCACCAGCAGGACCAGGATCGCCGGCATCACCTTTGGGACCTTCCGGACCCATTTCACCGGGTTCACCCTGGGGACCACGGATGTTGGAGATGTCAACAGGATCGATTGCAGGCATACCCTCCTCGGATGCTTCCCAAGAGATCACACCTTCTGTGGAGACAGTCGGTGTATAGTACCCACCAATCGAGCCGTCCGCACCGGCAGGACCTTGGGGGCCAACGTCACCTTGGGGACCCTTGATGTTGACGGATTCCACGGCGGGCATGGATTCATCGGAAGCAGTCCAGGTCAGATTGCCAGCTTCATCCACAGCAGGCGTGTAGTACCCACCATCGTCACCCTTCGGTCCTTCAGGACCAGTCGGACCATACTCGAAGATACTGTCTTCAATGGCCGGCATGGCTTCATCGGAAGGAGTCCAGGAGATGTGACCGTCGGCCGTTGTGGTCGGGGTGTAATATCCACCCGGGACACCATCGGCACCGGCAGGACCTTTGACATTGACAGAAGGCACACTCTCCATCGCTTCATCGGACGGAGTCCAACTGAGGGTTCCATCCTCCGCAACGGCAGGGGTGTAATACCCACCATCTTTGCCCGTCACACCGGGTGCACCCGTAGCACCTTGCGGTCCACGAATGTTGGTCCCTGCAACGGGAGGCATGTCCTCGTCAGAGGGAGTCCATGTCAGATTGCCGGAGGCATCCACAGAGGGAGTGTAATACCCGCCGTCATCGCCCTTCGGTCCTTGGGTACCGCCTCCAGGAAGCGGAATGGGATCGACAGAAGGCATATCAGCCTTGCTCGGAGTAAAGGTTACGTTACCAGATTCATCAATGGACGGAACATAATATCCGCCAGCTTCACCTTGCGGACCTTGAGGACCGACGTCGCCAGGTTCACCTTTGTCACCTTGGGGACCAGGTTCACCTTGCGGACCAGCAGGACCGGTTTCACCACGAGGGCCGATGTAGCCCTGGGCACCACGGTCACCCTTCAAACCTTTCTCTGCAAGGATCTGATAATATTCGCCAGCCACCGGAGTGACGCCCATGACATCCTTCAGCACCAGGAAGCTGCTGCCGGCATGGGTGACGACGTCAAGTTCCGTGTACTGCGCCGAGGGGTTGTATTCGCCTCTCGGAGTCAGTGAGACCTTACCTAGATCATAGCTCGTAACTGGCATATCATAAATCATCTCCTTTCAAAATGAATGTGCAAAAAAGAATCGTGTGATGTGCGGGCTGTCTCATAGAGGAAAATCGCATCGAATGGTAAAATTGCTTTACCATCCTTTGGATTTTCCCCACAGTCCTAGTTTTACGGAATTTCAATATCATCTGATAATTTGTAACCTTATTTAAAATGTACATGATATTTTTCCCATGGGATTCGTACGATGAAACCCGGTATCCGTGGGAATTTCCTTGTGCTGAAATGTCCTCGGTGGGTTTACATGTCCTTAATATGGATCCCATATAATTCCTATGAAAAGGAGAGTGATTCTGGATGTCCTCGGAGAGTATCCTCTTTTCCAACATTCCCGATGGAGCCTATGAACTGGTCTATGACCAAGGTTCCTCGGAGTACACCGAGAATGTCAAGTACGGTGGAGCGGAGTTCAACCGGCTCTACACCCGACAGCTGCGATTGCCAGAGGGCCAGGGAAACGTCCTCTATGTCTTATCGCCCAATGCCCAGATGGACCTACAGCTCCTCACCGGTTCCAACTTTATCAAACCGGCCACCTGGAGACGCATCTTCTATCCGAAGTGGATGAACGAGACGTATATGGGTCGACGGATTAAGTTCCAGATCAAGGATAGTAAGACTCGTGATACCGAGATCAAGGCGAAGACCAAACTCCTTCCCTTTGCCGGGAAAGTGTTGTTGAAGGGGAGTGAGAACGTCATCTTCTTGACGTCGGATATCTTCCAACAAATTCAGCCGCAGCTCGCACGCTACTCCTTGCAAAAGAACTGCGATAACTTCTTCAGTTCCTTTGGGAGGATCTTGGCCAAGATGACGCCGGAGATCAAGTCTCGTACCACGGGATCGGAACACAACAATCGAATTCTGATGATCGACTGTGCTCACTTCCCCTTCGGTGGAAAGGGAGAGACATTGGCAACGTTGAAGACGAATCCGTTGTACCTGATGTACATGACGTATCTGAAGAACAAGAATTTGCAGGCAATGCAACTGGACATGGATCTGTTGCTCTGCAGTGGCAATCTGTTCATCAAGATCAATCCGGCAAAGGCAGACAAAAAGATGTGGAGCATCTTCCGCCGGTCGCTGTTCCGTATCATCAACAACAACCTCGATGAGGTCAATGACCAACTCCCTCCGGAAGAACAAAAAGAGACAGAACCCAATCCGAAAGAGAATACGGTGTCTGCCATCGTACAGGATGCCACGAGTCCCTATACGCGGAATGTGTCCTCCTCGACCAAGCTGGTGGTCAACGATGTGGTGGATCGTAAGTTGCGCCAACGTGCGGCAGAAGTCGCCGCCATGGATCATGAGATCAAATTGGCACGCGAGGAATTGCAAAAACCGTTGAACTCGTTTGAACGATCGTTACCGAACAAATCGATTCTGCATGCTGATGTAGTCAACCATCCATTGGATCAAAAGACAGCGCGGCTCTTCCAAGCCATCGGCGGTACCGCATACCAATCGTTGATCGTCGATGAAGAAGATATACCGGGAGAAGAACTCCCGGAGGAGGATCCCGATGTGTCCGAATCCGAAGGGATGGAAGACGAGATTCGAAACGATGCCACCGAGATTTTGGCCAATGACAAGGAAGTGGCCGAAGAGATCCTGACGGAGATACAACAGAAGACCACCCCGGCCGACACCCCGGAAAAGAAACCGGTGAATAGCGCCCGGGATGCAAAATTACGGGAGGCCCAAAAGAAGGTGGTAGTGAAGAACTCCACCATCGAACAGATTCTGGACGTCGATGCATCCAACGTCCCGATTGAATCGGATGACAAGTCCAAGGTATTGCATACGACCAACGAGAACATGCAGACGATAACGTTCTCGAACTTCGACAAGACGTATCTCGACCACCTGTTTGTCAAAGACCTGCTGTCCTGTTTTGACATGTTGAAGGACAAGGAATCGCCATTCTTCATCACCGGAATCGATATTGCCGATACGTCTACTGTGGTGGACTACAAAGAGACGTGGAGTGTCCATCTGAAGGATGAGACCGGACGACGTCACACGATCAAGATCGATGTGCCAAAGTTCCAAGACAACAAGTTCATGTATCTCAACGGAACCCGGTTCATCATTCTGAAACAGAATTTCTACAACCCATTGGTCAAGGATACACCGGATACGGTGATTCTAACCACCAACTACAACAAGGTCACGATCGATCGAAAAGCAACCAAATCCCTGGGAGCCATTGAACGTGTCTTTGCCTTGGTGAAACGAACCGGTGACTCCGGCATGTTTATGGGTGGTGACTCCACCAAGTCCAACATGCGGTACGTGTCGACACTCGAATACGATGAGTTGTCACGAAACATCTTCCGGTTTACCTCGTCCACCTGTGATCTGTATTTCTCCCGGGAGTACATCTACAACAATTTGGCAGACCGGATTCCTTCTGATATCAAGGGTAATGAATTTTACATCGGAGACGAGAGTGGGAAACCCATTCTCATCAACGAGGATACCGGAAAAGATCGGACGGGTCGTACCATCGTTGAGATCATCGAACAGAATTTGCCCGATGAGTATCGCGAGGTGTACAACAAATTGAAACCGCCGAAGCAAAAGATGTATGTGGAAGCCAAGTTGGCCGGTTCATTCTTACCGGTGATTGCCATTCTCGTTGTGTGGATCGGTCTCACCAAGACGCTCAATGCCATGGGCATCGATTGGCACTTCGATCCCGAAGCCAAACAGGTTCCCAAAGATACCACCTCCACGAATTACATTCGGTTTGCCGACGGTGTCTTGTCCTACGAAGCACAGACGTTCTCGGAACTCATCATGAACGGAATCCGTGCGATGCTCCCAGAGAATCTGAACTTCTCCGACTTTGATACTGATGCCGGTTACCAGGAATACATCTACTCCGTCTGGGGAAGTTACCGTGGTATCGAAGAGATCAAAGCGTTCCACGAATTCCTGATCGACCCCATCACCAAAGACGTCTGTCGCGATATGAACCTGCCGCAAGACGCTCCTGGGCTGTTGATTCATGCTGTCAAACTGTTGTGTGACAACGCGTACGTGTCAAAAGCTGACGACCGGTCCTATCGTGTTCGTTCTATTGAAATGATCCCTGGGATCCTGTATGGGTTATTGGCCAAACAGTACAAAGCGTATGTCCGCAGCGGTCGACGCATTCCGATGACGTTGAATCAACGGGCCCTGATTTCTGCTCTCCTACAAGAAAAGACTGTGGATTCGTACTCCACGTTGAACCCGGCCATTGAGATGAGTCGTACGTACACCATCTCCACGAAGGGATATAAGGGAGCCAACTCCGTCCATGCATATCGTAATGAACAGAAACGATCCTACGATCCTTCTTCCATGGGAAAGTTGGCCATCAGCACCTCCCCAGACGCCAATGTCGGTATCTCAAAGAACCTCGTGGTAGAGCCTACCTTAACTAATGCGCGTGGGTACCGTCGTCCTGTCGATCCAGATGAATTGAAAGACGTCAACATTTTCTCGCCTCTTGAGATGTTGACTCCCGGCACGGCACGCAATGACGACCCCATCCGCACGGCGATTGACGTAGCTCACCCAGCGGTCGCCGTTAAACTGTACAAATGCGGGAACTTCCTGAGAGCCTGATTAACTCCTCTTACCCAGTGATGGGTAATGAGAACTGATCGTAATGGATCAGCTACAGTAACATCAATCAGGATTGGATGATCCGCAGTTATCAATCTATCGATATAGATTGACATTCATCGACTATCGAACCGCTGTAGTATTGGAGAAATACCATACCAACAGTCAGTAGAGTACGGCCTGTATTCACATACAGGTGGGGATGAGCTCCCTTAAATGGAAACGTACAGCAGTGATATCGCGGTAACAGGGATATCGCTGAAGATATAGTCAGGCCTCTATCGAAAGATAGTTGGGATTTCGCGCCGGCAAACAGTCAGGTCATGTGGTCCCTGTCAAGGACGCCATGCCCGCTCTGATCTCAAATGGCTTCGATGAAGCTGTGCAATTCTACCTCTCGGATGATTTCGTCATCAATGCCGAAGAGGATGGCAAAGTGATTGACATCAATCCCGACGTCGGATTCGTTGTCGTCCAATACAAATCCGGAAAGACACGTGCCATCTCAACCAAACCGGAGATCGTCCGAAACTCTGCCAACGCCTTCTACTTGGCAAACGAACTCCAGATCGTTCCCACCCGAGTGGGACAGACCTTCAAAAAGGATGAGGTACTCGCATACCATCCGAAGTACTTTAAGTACTCCAAGATGAATGGTCTTCGCTATGCCATCGGTCCTCTCACCAAGATGGCCATCATGTCTTCCTATAATACGTATGAGGACAGCGGTATCTGTACCGAGAAGCTGGCCGAACAGATGAAGACCTCTGTTGTATACCAAGAGCAAGGCAGGTTCCGTCGTACCAACAACATTGTCTCCATGGTCAAAGTTGGAGATGAGGTAGGCATCGGGGATCCTCTGATCAAGTATGAGGTCACCAACGAAGACGATGAACTGGCAAAGTTCCTGTCGAAACTATCCGAAGAATCGGCAGCCCTCTTGGAGGAGGAGACAAAAGATGAAGTCCGTGCGAAACACGCTGGGAAAGTCATCGACATCAAGGTGTATACACTCCTTCCCCCGGAGGATCTCTCTCCCTCTCTCGGAAAGATTGTGCAGGATTACTTCAACCAAGGGAATGCCAAACGAGAGTATCTCAATCAATATGATGCATCCTCCTCTACGATGAAAGCTGGATACCTGTTGAAGGATTCCACCGAACCAATCCAGAACAAATACAACGATATCAAAGGTATCAAGGGAATCGATGTACTGATTGAGATTTACATCGAACACGAGGACGTTGCTGGTGTCGGAGACAAGATTGCGTTGTATGGACCGAACAAACAGATCATCTCTCAGGTTATTCCGAAGGGGTATGAGGGGTACTCGGAGTTCCGTCCAGACGAGGAAATCTCTTGTATAACGTCTCCTGGAACTCTGGCAAGGAGAATGACTGCTAGCATTATTCCCATTGCTGCCGCAATGAAAATCATGGTAGAACTCAAACGTAAGATTCGTGATATAATCAAATACAAATAAAAAAGAATGGAGGGAGTCATCTCCCTCCACCTTTTATTGTTCATATGATCAATCTTATCACGACCATTGAGTAAGGAAGTTGATTATTAATACTCCATTTTATAACTATATATTATACTCTAGATAGTGAAAGAATACTCACTAATCTTTAGTATATCTCAAAGGAGGTAGATTTACGATGGCAAAAAATAACCCTGAGATCAAATTTACTCCCGAAGAGGAGGAACGGATCCAGAAGGCGGTCGAGGAGTACCACCGCAAAGAACGCGAATTGATGATCGAGGCAGAAATTCGGAATCGGATCATCCGAGAGAACCGAGGGAAACCTGGGTACAACTATTGAGTAGTTGGCAAAAAATAAAGGGGCCTCATAACGAGGCCCTCTTATTTTTTTATGGTTTTTAGAGACTCAGCTTGAGTTTCCCGCGCTGTGCCAACCGCACCACACGATCGTTTGCCTCTTCGTTGATCGCATTGATGTCCTTGCTCAAGTCGATGATTTCCTTACCGGTAAACTGATTCAAGCGTTCGATGTTGTACCATTTGATGTCAATGTACGAAATCCGTTCCACCCGTTGGAAAGAGAGGATATCCAAGTCAATTGCTTTTTGTAAGACGGGAGAGATAGAAATATCCACCGTATCGGGAGTTACAAGTTCGGGTTTCGGAGAATCGATACGATATCCAATCGTACGCACCCGGTCAAATAGTACCAGGGGTTTATAGAGTGTATCGGAGAGTTTCCATTCGCCTAGATGATCGTCATCGATACTCAAATACCGGATGTCTTGAATTTCACTTCGACGAATGTGCGCCGTCTGCACCGCGTACGCATCCAGCATCCGGACAGCAGTTCCAACACGTTCCAGATCCGTCATGCCATACACAGAACGGATACAGAACTCCCCAGACGAGTTGAGTACATCGATCACAACGCCGTACCCATTCGTTTCCTTCTCGACGAACCCAAACCCACAGGCGAGACGGATCTTCTGATTGTGTTCGCCAAAGGGAACCTGAAGCAGGTGGTTGCGCAGGAACGTCTCCGTGGGTTTGCGGTAGTTGTAATTGGATGCGATCACATGGTTTTGACTGGAGATGGCTGTGATTCGGCAGGGTCCTTCCTGGAGATGGCCCCCAGATACAGATCCACTCGGAAGGGAATCTGAACGGATTTGGTGAAGACCACCATACCATTTCCATTGCGGGAACGCTCCGCCACACAATCCTCGACGACGAACGGTTTGAACTTGCGGAAATACGAGGTGAATTTTCCGAAGTGATACATGCTCCCATCCGGGGCAAAGGGGAAGGTGCTAAAGTCAATGCGACGTCCGAGGGACAGGACACACTCCTTGCGCTCGGGATCGTCCACGGAGTTATAGACTACGTGGATTACTTCCGAGAAACCGTGGGTGATCACCACCACCGTGCCATACAAATCCGATGTGATCTGTTGTTTGATAAATAGCTCATCCGGGGCAATGGACTGAGCAGTCTCTAACAACCGAGTGGCCACCCGGGATTCTTTGGGGACATCCGACCGTGTGAATTGCCCGGTGACAAACCCATAGGTCCCTTTGTCTCTGATGTATGTGATTTTGCAAATTCCTGGATGAAGATCGATCCAGGACCGATGTGGAAAGAACAGTCGACCATCCTGCCCTTCAATGGCATAGCGGCCGTCGTTCTGTTTGTAGAGGATGCCAAGATACGTCTCTCCATAACTCAGTACTCTTTCGTTTCTTTCTTCCATGATACAATGACCTCCTAAACGCTGTGATTTTGATAGAACAATTTACGTATATCCAGTATGGATCTATAGAGAGAATATATCATTCACTGATCCACGGATACGACGATCATTGGGGATCCACGGTGAATTGATTGTCGCCCACCACCACGGGAATGACACGGGATGTGTATTGGATGATGGTGGCATCCTCCGTGTTGGGAACTTTGTTGCGCAAATACAATTCCCCATCGTTCATTTGCACATGGAGAATGTAATTGTTTGTCATGGGGTTGTTGACGATGGAATACATGGTGGATGCATCCAACACCAAGCGCACGTCGTGGTACGTATCTCCATGGATGAATCGGAAGGTAATGTCAGAAGCACCGGCATACCGCAACCGGTTGACCACTTCTTGCAACTTATCCCCATCATACGAGCCGTAACTCTTGAAGATGCGACTCGCTTGTAAGAGAGTAGATTCTTCCGAGACCCACGGAATGATCGCCTGATCCAATTCAATAAAGGCCCCCGGATGCCATACAATCCGACCTTCATGAATCGCTCGTTCGATGCGCATGTCATCGTACCACGCAATCAAGTCGCGTGCATAGAATTCGTAATACTCATCAATCCCAATACCGGTATTCGGTTGCAGATGGTATTCCACATGGTCCAATCGTCCTGCAAACAATCGATACAGACCCGTGTTGTGAATGCCCGACGGCGTCGTCCACAACCGCACATGGTCGCCTTCGTAGTGATTCAGTATCACCAATTTTCCCTGGGGACCAAACACGATATTGTCTTTCCGGAATGTCTGGATCTGTTCGATGGTATCAATAGTCAATGTGCCATTGACCTCCAACCCAACCTCGTCGGGGTTCAAATTGCAAAGTAGATTCGCCTGGTTTTGGATCACCACGGAACCACCTTCCGCAATGGTGAGTTTCGCATACCGATCGATTGTGATCTTCGAATCGACCCCATCGACCACAATCGTACCTTCCACCAGGCATGTTCCCCCGTAGCCGGGCGAGGCATTTCCTCGGATATACCCGAGATAGAGTTCCGGCCGGATGAACCGTTTCTCGTGGTACAAAGCGGAAATATACAACGTACTGTCCGGTTCCACAAAACAGTGTGTGAGTACCAGTAGGTTCTGGACGAGAGTATCCTGATATCCCAGAATCGACAGACGGAAATCCCCCAGAATTGCCTCACCATACAGTACTCCCAATTCAATTTGTGTGGAATCCATCACAGGATCTCCCCCGCGCCACACGTATCCCAGTCGACCGTATTCGGTGTTGTGTTCTCCTTGGGTGTATTGACTGATGCGCTGTGTCCGTAACTCCGCGTCATAGTCGGTAAGACTGTAGACACGGTTCTCCACATCTTCCCCTTCGATGCCAAATGCTTTGATAAAAGCAGCCGTATCCACGGTGATGTTGGGATTCTGCAACAGTTGATCGATGACATGTACGTGGATGTCAACTTCCCCGTATACCTCCAGCGAACAGCCATCTTCTACTAATAGATTGATTCCGTCTTCGATCGTGCAGTGGGAGTCGGCATACCAAATCCCCGTTGCCCCGTTACGCAACCACACGGTAGATCCGGTTCGCATGTGAAAGTCTCCATGAATCACAAACGGGGCATCCAATACCAGTAACCCATGATCCAATACAACTTCCGTATTGGCGATCACGGTGAACGACTCGTAATCGTTTTCGCCAATTTGGAAATCGTGATCCCCGACGTAGATCGTCCCTTCGTCGGAGTATAACCGAAATTTTTTGTCGGCCGTGGTATACACGTTGAGTAACCCGGTTGTCAAATCGTAATAACTGTTGCTTTCCAAGGGCGGATAAAAATCGAGACTGGCTCGGTAGTCCTCATACGCACAGAGTGTCTCGTATTGCATAGTGTCATCTCCCTTACGGTTGTTTTTTGTCCGTTGTTATCAATCGGTGAGGCCCCGGAGGGAATTCCCTCCGGGACCCCAGTATCATTAAGACCGGAAGAAGTTTGCAATGTGTACGATGATTCTACAGAGCCATCTCGGATAACAGTACAAAATATCCTGTAGTGCTAACGCGTTGGCTCGTCCCTTCTGAACCCAACTGAATCGCGTATAGTAGTCGTCTCCCAATAAGCGGTATACGATTTGGGTGAATGCCTTCTGGGCATCGGTCCAATACGGCGGATCTTCTTCCTCATCGGGGTTTATCTCCAACGTCCCATCGCTGGTGATCTGTCTACCGGTCGGATGTTCTACTTCATTGGATGCTTTTTCTTGTGCCCTCCGTGTCTCAATCTCCTCAATACGATCTAACAACTCTTGATCCGACAATCCGTCTTCAAACGTCTCTCCCAGTAATTCGAGGTCATGCTTCCGTCCATACAAATCAAATACAACTTTCCCATTGACCGCGCAACTGGAAACCACCGGTACCGCGTTGGGCAATCGCATCCACGGATATTTTTTCATCCACTCCTCCGGGGTGTACATCTTCCCAATTGGTGTGTGAATCGGTGTCTTCCGATCCCATAGTACATACCGCTCCGCCATATTGACTATATCCTCCTTTTTTGTAACTATAAATTAGTAATATAGTTAGGAAAGTTCCGGAAATGTAGAAAAAAGAGAAGAAATCCAAAACGAATTTCTTCTCTTCTTTCGTCAGCGATCGATCACGACAACCAGTTCTTTCCAGTCGGGATCATGTCGATCGGGTATGGTATCCACCACACAGTCACGGAACTCTTCTGTACTAGGTACCACAAAGACATACCGTTTGCACGAAGTTCCCTTCATGAATTGCCGGATGAATTCATCTGGCGTGTTTTTCATGGGCGATTGTTCGAAGATGCACTGTTGGGATCCCGGAAACCGTGTCAGCATACAAGAGACATCTCCCATTGCTTGTATACGGATTGCTTGCTGCAGTATCGCATTCGTTTCCGGATACCAAGACTGCAACCATCTAATTAGTTGATTGGATTCATTGATCAGTACATCCGAATAGTGTAACCCAATAAACCGTTTCCCCAACGACACGGTACCGAGTAAGGTAGAACTGAATTCACACAGGGGATCATAGATTGTAGAGAATTCGGATAGATACCGCTGTATCAGAATTCGAGCATGGTTCGGACTGAAGACATGGATCTTCGGTACCTCCTCGCAGCAGTCGAATCCCTGCAGGAGTTTGTTGGGATCGTTGTTGTTGCGGAACAACGTATGGTTTTCCACCAACTCACGCAACTGCACATCATCCTGTACTGCCTCGTAGGGAGATGGTTTTCCCACCACATTGGAGCGATAGATGGACGGATGGAAATGATGAACGAGCCACATCCCGACTTGTGCATTCTTGGTGTAGTCACTCAGTGTTCCGTACTTCCCAGGAAAATTACGAAGATCCTCATACGACCGCTGCAACTCCACATTCCGATACTCCGGAAACGGGAAACCGTTGAATCGCATTTGTTTCATCCGTTCCTCTACAAACGCATCGTATGAAAGTTGCAATTCTTTTACCATATCAGAGAAATCGTACAGGAGTCGATTTGCCCGCAGTACCGTAGCCCGCACATGATCCGGGATTGTTTTCTGCCGGGTAAAATCCGAATGCGACCCGAAATTGTTCGCATCGTATTCACGATAATCACCATGGAACAAGGCACCGTCTATGTCAACCAACATCACCAACTGATCATCTGATATGGAATAAATCCCATAATCCCACCGATGCGAATATTCATTCCGTTCCTGTTTGTCTTCATAGACATACCGATACGTATCGTCCAGATGGTACTCATGAAACAGTTCCCGAAATTTCAATTCTTGCTCGGTGGGACCCGATTCGATCTTCGACAGGATTGCATGCCCTCTCTCCGCAAGTTCTTCGGGAGTCAGTCCCTCCCGAGACCGGTCCCGAATTACCTCACGTCCTTCCTCATCCAGAGAAGCATGGTACTGTTTCAGTCCTTTGGAAACTTTCTCTCCGAATGCCGCTATCTTCTCGGGTGACTTGTTGGCCCACTGTTCAACCTGTTCCAATCGACGCTGTTCCCGTTCCTCATCGGTTAGTGAATCCCGAGACTCTTGCAATCCTCGCAACTGGTATTCCCGTTCTTCCTCCGTCAGATTGGCCCAGTGACGTGTCTGTCCTTCCGACAGTGCTTTCCCATACGCAGCCCGATACTCCGGATCGGAAAGTCGTTTCTCCATGCTTTCCTTCCGTTTCTGCATCATCTCATTGTACTGTTCTTCGGTCATGTTGTCCCACATCGCCTGCGTCTGTTGGGACAATCGTTCGGATTCCTTGGCACGTTCTTCGTCCGTCATGTTCTCTCGCCATTTCCGATTGCCCTCTTGCAACTTCTCAACTCGCTGTTGCAATTCCTCATCACTCAACGATGCGTAATATGCATCACTGGCCTTCCGCAAATTATCAATGATCGCCTGCTGTTTTTCCGGATCCCCGTTCTTATCCCAAAGCTCCTGGGCATTCTTCGTGAGTCGATCGATAATAGCCTGCCGCTGTTCATCCGTTCGACTATTCCAATAGACCACACGCTCTGCCTGCATACGTGCTTTCCGAGCAGCCCGTTCCTCCTCGCGCATCTCTTGGTTCCGACGTATCTTCGTCTCGGAGATTTTCTGTCCAATCTCCGCTCTCCGTTCGTCGCTCATGGCTGCAATCCGATTGTGCTGCAACTCCGATTGCTTATCGTGAATCGCCTGCAATTCTTCTTCGGATTTCGCCCTCCACTTCGCCTGGCACTTCTCCCGATGGTTTCGTGCAAATTCCTCCTTCTCCTCGTCTGTCATGGCTGCCCGCTTTTCTGCCCGGGCCTTCTGTCGCTTCTCTTCCCGTAACCGCTTTTCTTCTGGGGACATCTCCTCCTCTTGAATGATACGTCTACAGGTCGGACAAATCGAACCGTACTTTGGATCTTTCAACCGCCGCATGTATGCTGGGGTCAAGACCTCGAAATCGTTCCCGCATCGTGTGCAATGGATTGTGTGGTACTCCTTTTTGTATGGCATCTGAACATCTCCTTCGAATAAAAATTGTATATAGAATTCCTTCTATACCTAATATAGAATATATCATTATAAAAATAAAAAAAAAAGAAAGGGAGCCCATTGCTGGGCCCCTCTCTTTTTGTTTGTAAGTCATCTGTGCGGGGATGTAATCCGTTCGAGATCGAGCGCGCCCGGATTTATCGGGTTGGGATTACCGGTCATCACACGTTATCGATCGCTAAACATCGCGATTGTGACGCTCTCGAGATCCGACACGGTATAACGAATCTTACCATCAACCCGGTCTATGATCATGTTCAAGGGGGAGAACCCAGCGAACATATCGTGGAGCTCCGGCATCGTCTCGATCATCGTATTAATTACATCTCCATCGAAGTCGGCATTTGATGTGTCTTATCGTTCGCAACTTCACTGGCGCCATCATACACCATCCGTTAATGTTGGCATATTAAAAAGTTTCTGGGAGGTGATCATAGTAATAAATATAAAAGGAAGGAGGATTTGAAATCATATATTCTTACTATGAAGCAAGCCTATGGGACTGTTTCAAAATTCATCACAGAAAGGAAATGATCACACATGAACATCCACTTCACACCAACTGAGCCAGCCCGCATTCCACACCGAATCGACGACGGTCCGTTGACGTACCGTTACGCTAGGTGGAAAGGTACGGAACAAAATCAGTTCATCGTATCCTCGGACGGAGAGGTGTACCTCAGCGAGAACGGGAAACACGCATCTGTCAGAATCCTCGCTGGGATACCATACCTGAACTCTGGATTTGACTCTGCTACGGTTACCCGGATCGACTATCTTGTCGCATACACGTTCCTGGGGGAGTTCGATGATATTATTCGGATTCAACATCGGAACATGATCAACAGTGATAATCGTGCGAGTAACTTAGAGTGGGTACGGAAATCCACAATCCTTGCGAAGTACATCCAGTTGGGTATTCTGGAGCCAGATGGATCTGTGAAAGAGAAATGGGCTCCGTGCAGGACAGAACATAATCCCAACCTTGGATACGAGGTTAGCAATTGTGGCAATGTACGGAAAGCAGATGGTACCCCGGTACATGTATTGGAACAGCACGGGTATAAAGTCTTCTTCTACTTAGATGAGAGAACGAAGAACACCCGTGTCAAGATGGTACATGTTGCCGTGGCAGAAGCATTCATTCCAAATGATCATCCGGACGTTTGGACCATCGTCAATCACATCGATGGGAACAAAGCAAATTGTATGGTGTATAATTTGGAATGGACGGACATCGGTGGCAACGGGGACCATGCTTTCTTCAACGGGTTGCGTAAGAGCTATTCCAGTACCAGTGATAAGGTGCACGAAGTGTGCCGGTTGCTCGAGGAAGGAAAATTATCCCATGTGGAAATTGCTGAGAGAACCGGTATTGATCGCAAGTCGATTTCCGATATCTACAATGGTAGACGTCACCGTGACATTTCGCAGAATTATCAATTTGCACAGCGCAAATGGACGGATGAAATGAAACAGGAAATTGAGAACTACGTTCGTGACGGGTACAAGGGTAGACAGATTGCAGATAAGATGCATCTGCAATATGATTCACCGTTCATCTCGTTGTACGAACGCACCAGACGAATTTTGAAAGCGAATGGTGAAAGAATCTAAGGGAAATTGCAAGATAAGATAAGACACATGTGGACTATATCTTGAATGAACGGAGGTGGGGTGTGCAGACCCTGCCTCTGTTTATTCCCTACCGTTTCGATTTAAGGGAGCCCATCCCCACCATATAATTTTTTATATTTTTATATGGCCCTACTCTACTGGATTCAATCAGGATGATTGTCGTTCGATAGTCTCTGAGCCTATATCCACTATCGGGTGATGTTGGGATACTTCGCTACGTCGGTTACACGATACAATCGGGTTGTTACTGTACCTGGGTCGTTAACCTCGCCACCTGTGTATTCCTACACGTGGTTTAGTACCGATTGCCATATGTGACTTCCCGTAATTAGGTAGGCATTTGGTAACCCGGGGCTCAATGCATGGGCTGAATGACTTAAAGTCCCGGGAGAACTGCTGACGGAATTGCGCAATGATCTTCACATCGTGTCGCTACGACGATGCCGTTCTCAGGAATATGGAAATATTCCATGAACTGCACTGTATTACTACAGTGATGAGACTATATCTTCACCGAGATCCCTGTGACCGGGAGACGGTGTCGCTCGTTTCCATTCCGCTCGGAATGTACTCTACTGACTGTTGGTATGGTATTTCTCCAATACTACAGCGGTTCGATAGTCGTTGAGGAGGAATATCGTGATGGATACCCATTCCTGCTGATTGACCTGTGAAGGATACAGGTTGTCCCAGCATATGTGCGATTTTACAACCCCCACTTGTTAAGGGTTACATCATCCGGATCACGTTTGATTTTTCGGACTTTCATCTCGAGGATACTTCCGAAGGTGATCGTCATATATCTTCATACTGACACGCAACATCAGTACCGGTTGTGAAAACCACGCTCTACTTCGCAGTAGAGATGAGACTATATCTCAGTACGTAGAGAAAACGTACTGCCGGCGTTTCCATTTAATAGACTTACTATATAGCTCTCCTATATACGCTAACCCCCGTAGGCGATTTGGGCTGTACTCTACTGACTGTCTGACCGTGTGGTACGCATCAGAAAGCTGTTCGATAGTCGTTGAACTCATAACCTATTTGGTGATTAGGTTACTTCGCTGCGTCGGTTTACTCTATTTCTGACATTGTTACGATACCTTCCCTGTTACGAGTTGCCATACCGCTCTTACGATCGGTATTTCGTAGTCAGAACCTAGCGAGTAGTTCCCGCAATTAGCACGGTAGGATCCCACACATTGTAGGATTTCTGTTGATGATGATCCGGGGATGTTCTTCTTTTACAATCCGTTGCATGATCTGGTAAATTTCCTCGTCGAAGTTGAACTTCGATGCGAGGTAGTTCGATGCCTTTGTGACGGTCCATCCTTTCTCCATGATCAACCGTCGGACGATGTGGCCTTTGAACTGTCCCAAGAATTGTTTGTACGACATGTCCACTTCGTCCATGTGGAGTTCGGGGTTTAATACAATGACGGACCGGTTGGAGAAATTGTATTCACCCCCGAGTACGTTGGCACGAATCCATCCGTGCTTGGCATCGATCAAGGAGAAGTTCAAATCCCACAACGCGTTGACACGAGTTTGTGCCTGGTACAAATAGAGTGGGATTTCAATTTCCGATGCCTTCTTCAGATTGATCGTGATGTTCGTCAAAGGGTTAATTTGTTTATCTAGAGGGGAGAAAAAGTACGATTCTACGTTGATTCCTTCGGGACGGAGTGCGGACGAATAGACTGGGTATTTGGAGGTCCACACAATGGCCTTATCTTGGATCAACTGATCGATCAATGCCACCTTGTCCTTCCGTTTCGTCTTGAAGTATTCCAGGATCTCTTCGTAATTATCGTAAAACTCTTTCAATCCGATGTTGTGATACCGGAGTGTTGTTTTCTTCACTTCGATATCATCATTGTAATGTCGGATCTGTCCATTTGCCGTGATGATGTTGTCGTTGGCGATGATGTTTTCCAAATTCTTGCGACCGATGGCCGACTGCAATCGTTGATACATTAACGTGTTCTTCACATCTGTTCGCAACACAGACGCGGTTCTCAACTATGGGTTTCCATAGCATGAACTCCTCCTACTTTCATAGGAAGTCGAGACTATATCTTCGTATGGTTACACATACGCTCCTCGTTTCCCACTGCCATTGGCAATTGCAGCAGTACTCTACTCGTCAATTCCATTGACTTTCGATAGTCGTTGAACCCGATACTGCATGACAGTATCTTGGATGCGGATTGTCCCATCTCATACGATGTTACCATCCATATCCCGTTACGGATATTGCTGCATTCTGTATTCCTACAGAACCGCGGTTGTATGAGCTCTTGAGGAGGTTCCCGCAATTTAGAGGAGACGCCCTTAATTCAAAGGCGAGATGATATGATACGGCGAGAAATTAAGCCACCCCGTATACAAAATATCGACGTCTTTAAATTGAATCGGTTGACCGCACTTCGGACAAATTTCGCCCTCAAAAGCAGCCCCGACCACGGCACCACACTTACAACGGTACCGATCCATGAACTCATTCGTGTCACCGTATGTCGTTCCATACCGGGGAGACCGGGGACCATCCATATTCCGGATTGTCTTATCGACGTCTGAATACGGAGGTTCTTTGATCAGAAACCCTCGATCATTGATGCAATCCCAATAACAGTCCGTCTCGAGATTGCGACGTTCAAAGGTCACCTTAAGCCCGTGATTCATCGATCACCATCTCCTCTCCCGTGTCTTTATGAACAAAGACATATCGCGTTGTAACGTTCCGATTCCGACTGGGCGATGTATCCCCGTCATCTCCCAAATAGTGCATGGTCTGCAACAGCCAATCCCGGTTGTTCTCCACTCCATGTTTCTGTAAGATGCGGTACTGTGCCACTGTCGGACGTTTGCCTCTGATACGACCCAATGTACATTGACCTCCCTTTCTGTATTCACAACACAGAAATCGGGATATCGGATCTTTCTTATAACGAAATTCCGATATCCACTCTCTCTGTGCTTTGTGCCTCATTCTTACAACATGCTCTCCAACGAGATGTTGGTGTTGGCCATGATCAAGAATGTCTCCAACTCGGAAATCAATTCTCGTTTGTTGATGCTGATCTCCTGTCCCAATATATCGGGTTCCTCATACAACACAAAGGTGTACTTTGCATTGACGAACGTGATGAAGAGTTTCTTGATAATATCTTCGTTGATGTCCACAATGGTCGAATAGAACTTCGTCACCAACTCGTTGTAGAGCGGGTCGTTCTTCAGATATTTTGTATCCTTGATATACATCTTCTCACCAACAGGTGTCTCCTCGATGTTGGCGGTCAAGATCAGTGCCAACGAAGAATCGAGCAACGTATCCTTGGTGATGTTGAACCGTCGCATGATGTCCTTACGCATGATCAGCAACAGTTTGTACCAGTCCACGTTCCGCAACAATGCGAATTCCTGGGAACTACTGGTGTAGTTAAAGAAGTAGATCTCAATCATCAACTGATGGAGCCTACTGGGTTTTAGATTCTTTCGATAGTATTCAATTTCCTCTGGGGTTATTTCGCTCTCGTATTTCTGGAACAGTTTCTTGGTGAGGTCACGCATATCCATGGTACACGTGATCACATGTTCTTCGTTTACTTTCATCTTGGATGCCCGATAGCGATCGTTTTTCGAATTGCCATCGGCATCCGGTACTATGGAGGTCTCTATAAGATTGCGCCTGAACTGCCTTATTTATGTGCGATCGTTGCTCGCACATCAACAACCCAGCTTAGCCGTGGGTTGTTGACTACTATTTTCATAGTAGGCTAGACCATATCTTCGAACCGATGCTGTTACCGCAATCAATTCGCCTCTCGTTTCCAGTTACCATGATCTCCGTCCAAGAGAATCATCCCCACTTGGGGTGTACTCTACTGACCGCACATGGTCGGATTTCCCGATGGGTGCAGTTGGTCGATGGTCGTTGAACCTGTAACTACGTGGATCCGATTGTAGATTGTCATAAGAAAACAACTCATACGATCTCATTTACTTCTTTTTCTTTTCTTCGGATGATACATCGGTTAATCCCGATAAACGATCAAGCATACGAAGGAATTCCTGGTAGCTCATGGTCTCTTCTGTTACGATGTTCGTAACAAGATTGGTCCCATCGAGTACATGTCGTATGCTTGTATCACATACGCATCCAGTCCATCTCGTTGGTAAGGACGTTTTGACTCACTGAACCGGACATCGTCAATTCGTTTGTAGTGTGTACCCGTTGGATTGTGTACAGCGGTAGATACATTCTTGGGTGAGTGCATCGACCCATCTACATCAACAAACATCGGATGTCCAAGAATCTCCAACTTGAAGTCCCATCGATGGTATGGATTCGTATACCGGGCACCGGTGACTGGGTTGCCTGGGAACAACGTAAAGAAGTCAGGGTAAATCGTTAAGTTGTAGAACTCATACTGGTAGGGAATGAGATGATGACGCATATCGTCCATGAAGGTACGTTCCGTGGGGCTGGCATTCTCCAGATTCCGGGGACTGATGTTTGTGGTTTCCGCCACCTTCTTGCAATACGCAAGAAAATCTTCATGGGTCATGTTTGCATTGCGTTCCGTCATCTGTCTTGACGTCATTTCAGATCGACGCTTCTTCTCTTCCTCAGACAGAGAAGCCATATACTCTCTCGTTGCAATCGAGGAGTGATACGATCGCAATGCTTTCTTCTCATCGGACATGTTATGAATACCCTCTTTGGCATTCTTCACACGTTCTGCACGCGCCTCCGGATCATACGCTGCCCAATTCTTCTTGTGCGTCTCAGACGCCTTCTTGTACTTGTTGATGTGGGATTTCTCCAAACAAGCTGGGCAGTTGATCATGGAACCATGTGCTTTCCGATGACGATATAATTCCTCATTCATTTCAAACAGTTCTTTGCATTTGCTACATTTTGCCATTACAGTTGCCATTGGGGTTGATCAGACCTCCTCATGTTCACAACAGTAAATGAGCAGCTGGGTTTGCGCATTACCCAGCGGGTATGAGCTGGGATCTTATGACAATCTAGAATCGGACCTTCGTAGTTACTTGGCTGCGTTTGATTGCCCAATCCCGAATCGATTTTACCATCCGTAGTCCGTTACAACTACTGCTACGTACCTATGTCACCATGGTACTGCGGTTGATTCAGGCTCTAAGGGGTTTCCCGCAATTATGAGAGGGCAGGCATTCAGAAGTTTACCTGTACGATGAAGATTGAAATGTGTGTGTTGATGATTGAGCACAGGAACGACAACACACGCTCGTTCGGTTGTTGTTTGGCCGCATTCCAGGTTTGTGGCATCTGGAACTTGATGAAGTTATCGATGATGACGTTCCGTGTCAAGAGTTGGTTGATGATGATCGATTTGTCTTTTCCTTCGCAGGATCTTCACAGAGTTCGCAACGCTCTGCAGTTCTCTTAGGAACTTCTCTATCTCTCGATAGACGTTGAGACTATATCTTCAAGTCGGATGTTTCCATTTAAGGGGTTCTCACCCACTACCATTAGCTTGTAGCCGTACTCCTGTTGACTACCGTGTAGTCCATGGGATAGTCGTTGAACACTCACCTACGATCTGAATTGGTGAGGTATAGTGTTGGTACATGGGATCTGTGACAAATGAGTCGGTGAGTACTGGGTCACGTGAATCAATCCAAATATAGGTGGTATCGGTAGTACTGATTTGTGTGCGATAGTTCCAAGACAACGCTCTTCCTCTCCTTTCTCGTCGTAGTGTGACTAGCTGCGGATTGTCTCTACCACCCACCTTGTTACCATACCGCACGTCGTTGCTCGTGCGCCATTCTCTCCATCACTGGGAGAATTTGGTAGTGGATGTCTGACGAGAGGTCCCCGCAATTAATTCCGATTACGAGACCGATTTGATCTCCTGTTGTTCAAAGATGGAACGGTTGAAGTTCATTGAGGAACTTAGCTTGTTTTCGATATCACGCTCGGATGAAAACACCGAGTGCAGACTATATCATTACCTGGAACCTGTTACCGGTTACCAAGGTACTCCCCGCTTCCATATTGCACCATGCGTCTTCCAAACCACATGGGCTCATGAGACATGAGCTGTACTCTACTGACTAATTGTACCGGGTTTCTCGAATACATTAGCTGGTCGATAGTCGTTGAACTTTCATCTTCCATACTTACTTGCATATGAAAGACACTTAGCTGCGGATTATCTGTATCGCAACGGAGCTTGTTACTGTACTCATATGGATTAGATATGACCATCTGTGCATCACTACACAGATTTAGTACCCCGTTGCATAAGTCACGTGGGCGGTGGCACGAGTTCCCCGCAATTCAAGGAGTTTTACATGCCCGTATGGTTCAGCTCAGGCATAAATCTTGTTGTATAATAGGAAATCCCAATCGAAGATGTTAAACGAATCGACGTAGAACCGGTAGAAGAGATCCATGTTCTTTTGGTGGTTGATGGATCGCATCACCGTGAAGTGGTTGATGATGAAGGAGAGAATCTTGATACAGAACGACACGCAGAGCATGGCCTTCACGTGGCAGTTTAAAAACTCCAACGATTTCTTCTTTCTCTGCATGATTGACAACATATCCGGGTTCTTCATGTTCTTGACGTTCTCTGCTTCGATGTCATCCACGTAATTCTCATCGACCATGCGGACGATCTTCGATTTGATGGATTCGGTGAACACCGTCTTGTACACGAGGTCTTTAAACGCATCGAAGTTTTTCATGGTGTACGAGACATTGTCCACATCAATCAGATACTTGACACGGAACAGCGCCGTGATCAATTCTCCTTCTCGGTCATACATGGCTTCGAAGAAATTCAGTTCTTCACACATGCGGGGCAGATAGGAGGAATACGATAACTTCGTCACACGCCATTCGTTGAGTGCGGCGATGTTCTCGTTGTTCAGATGATCGAGTTCTTTATCGAATTTGATGATGAGTGTCTTCGGCATCGAGAAGAATCGAGCATCTTCGGGGTGTAACTTGAACCTGATCCAGTATGAGGAGGCTCCGTTCGGAAATTTGTTCTTTTTGTACGGCTTTTGCTCTACTACTTCTTTGGACCGATCGGTGGGCTTTATGGCCGTGAGTTGTAGCATCTTCTTTACTCTCCTCCTTGTGTCAATGCATCAAACAGGTGTGTTACGGAGTCCGGGTCAAAGGCGATCGTGGTACCCACTCTGACAAACGGGTGTGAGGTCGCAAGTTCTTGTAGGTTATAGCGATAGGACCTGAGATCGGAAAGTTTGTTATAGCGGTACTCCGATGTCAATAACACATTGGAGCAGGTACCGGTTAAAATCTCGACTGCTTTTTTCATGGACTCTATGTCTGAGAATATATAGGTGAAATTTTGATCACATCGTGAGATGGCCTTTCGAAGATCTCCTGTGAAGAGTTTGTGTTGAATCCCCGACAGGAGACGATCCACGTCCTCCTTCATCCCGCGATCCACATGTTCTTCGTAGACGTAGATCGGAAACGTCATGTATTGCGACCGGTATACTTGGAACAGTTTTACGGCGGCAAGAGGAGGTGCCATCTTGTAGATGGTTGGGTCCGTCTCCAAGATGTGATCCAATAGGGCATCCAATTTTTCTTTTTCTCCATGGTGGTTGAAATCCAACTGTTGCAATGGGTTTCGGTACCGTCGGTTTAGATACCACTCCGCCGTGGCAAGCTGTGACATCTTCTCGATGGTATACACAGGCAGCCCGTACGTCTGTTTGGTGATCATCATCTGGATGACCGCATACAGGTACGTGGGTTTGATCACATCGTGATACTGTAAGAAGAGACCGGCACCACCGGAGAAAAAGGCATTTGTATCGAAGGGTTGATTGGTCAGGATGGGTGTCATAGTTCTTCCGTGACCTCCGATAAAAAAATAAAGGGAACCGCTTTAGGCACGATTCCCTTGTAGTGGGTTACTGGAGAGAATAGTTGCTCATGTTCTGGGCATTCTGATTCCATCCGTTGTTCGAATTGGTTTGGTAATTGTTGTACCGATTGTTCCGATACCGGTTGTTCCGGTTCCAGTTTCCTCGGTTGTTATTTTGGGAATAGTTGGGATTCTGCTGCGGGGCATTCTGTTGTGCAGGTGCCCCTTCCTGTTGTTTCTGGTTCTGGATCTTGATGAAGTCATCGGTCAACTTATTCAGATGGCGATCGGCATTGATCCCCGTGAGGTATCCCTCGATCGTCTTGACAAAGGCACCGAGACCCGAGTCAAGGTATTTGGTGATCATCGTTCCGTTTTCTTTTACCTGGTAAGGTGTTACAGAAAACTTGAAGGGGACGGTGTTGCCCGCCTTCATGATGGAGAAGATCGTGTCGTACATGTTCGGACCGGTTGCTTTGCGCTCTAGTTTAATCGATGCATCGCCATAGCAAGGGATCACAACGGTTACCTCCTGGAGTTTACCCTCGAGGATGTCTGTCCCTGTCTTCCACAGCGTGAAGGCACCTTCAAAGTTAACGGTGGTCTGTGCCCCGTTCTGCATGTTGTATTGAGATCGCCCATTGTTGTCCTTTCCCATGAACGGATTGAGATGGAAGGAGAGATTCATGTTGTAAAACCGAATGTTCATGTAACTCATTCCATCGGAATAAAAGTTCCGAATCTGGGTGTCTGTCTGTGTGCGATTGCTGGGATATTGTGGCATATGGGACCTCCTCTCATCCTTCCGGTTGCCCATCGGCAAGTTCCGGCATCGATGCCAAACTGATGTTGTTGATCAACTTCACTTCAAACTCCGGGTATTGGTATAGCTTCAGCGCATACTTCTTCAGAAAATTTCCCACGATCGCATCCTCCTCATAGAACCCCTGGATCGCTTCTCCATCCGTGAGTTGGAGAAACTGGGTCGGGGTCAGTGTGGTGATGATGGGGGAGTAGCGCAAGAGCAACGTCTGAATTTCCTGCAACGACGAATCGTTGTCATCCTCTGTGACCGTCAGATGCGGTGCCAGATCCTTGGTGATCGCAGTCATGAAGTTTTCCCGGGCGGACAGGATGAAGTACGTGTAACACTCCCGCAGGATATCCTCAATTTCCTCATAGCGGATATCTTCCTCCTCTACGGAAGTAATCGTGATCCCGAGCCGTTGTTCGAACTCTGTTGCCATGAATGAGATAAATTGATCTTGGAGATCGTTTAAGATCTCTCGTTTCTGGTCGTGGTATTCATCCTCATCTTCCATCTGTCGGTAAGAGGCATGTAGTTGATCATAGAAAATGTCAACGTAATCCGTGCTGTCATCGGTTCCGATATAATCCTCAAATTGGGTTGTGATGGATTCGGTAATCGTGCTGTAGGGAACTTCTCCCACGTACGTCGTATCCTTGAGCAGCTGTTGCAGATCGATCGGTTGATCGGCATCGCTCAGTTCTGCACCGTCCTCCTCGTGGAGGAAAGGAACCCCAACCTCTTTCGTAGGTTGCGGCTCCTCTTGGATCGGTTCCTCTCGAACGAGATGTTCTACATCTTGTAACGCTTGCTGAATCGCATCACTCGTACTCGAATCTACTGCCATACGTATCACCTCTCTGTTAGGCTAGTACATTTATGTTCGTCTGTATGACAGTTTTTATAGGCTAATCATACAGCTCGTCGTAGAAGCCTTCCCAGTCGCTGTCTTATACGTCACCTCTTGCAGATGGAGTGCATCGAGGATGGAGCGGAACGACGATATGATATCCGAGATAATCATATCGTAGTTGATCAGAGGTCGCATCCATTCGGGAATGGTCAGATTGACCGGAATGCAGATCGTTTTGATTCCTTGTCGTTTGATCTCCGGAGACCCATTGATATACACCACATCCAGAATCCGTTGATACATCTCTGGATAGTCCTCCTTGATAACATCCAAATCAGAGGGCTTACTGACGTTGAGCTTCACGATCTTCACCTGATCGAGCACGTTGATCTTTTGCTCGGGATTGAGTTCACTCCAGATAAAGGATCCACGGAAGACCTGGTTGGACCATCCCATGGACACTTTTTCCCCGTTGGCGTTGATCTTCGTCGCATACGAATTCAGTGGCTTGTACTGTGCCTGTTTCAGATACTTGCTATCCCCACTCTTGGTTGTCTCATAGATCTCCCGTTCAAACGACTTGATCTCCGCCATCACCTCATGGAGTTCCAACGTATCCGAGAAGAGGATGTGTTTGCACAGGATATCCTTGAACCTACTCTCGACCTCCGGTGCAATTCCTGCCTTGATAAAGTCCATGCCTTTGATCTCCGCTTTGAAGGGGACGTTGATATTGCCCTCTCGCAATACAATGGAGGCAGCATACCGTTTCTTGACTTCCATCAGGAACAGGCGACGGAACATGAACTCATTCTTCATGGTGAGTTCCGCACGGGAAGCCTCGTCCATGTTGTGGCACCGTCCATAGAAGTCCAACGTGTTTGCAACCGAACGATCGAGCGTAGCTGCAATCACGTTGACGAGAATCATGTCGTTGTACATGGGCTGCCGACCAAACGACTGTCCCGGGAAGATCTTCGTCGTCACAAAGTTCACAAAGAGATCGGCGTTGATGATATTGGAATCGGTATCCACCAAGAGGACGGTGTTCCGTTTGTGATTGTTCAACCGCACAATGGAATCCGGTGTCAGATACTCGACATAGATGTACTTCGTCATCATCTCCACGAACGCGGTCATCTCTTCTTGGATACAAGAAGGTGGTGAATACGGATCCAGAAACATTTCCTTGGACATAAACTTGTTATAGTCAGATACACTCTGGAACTTCTCTCGCCACTCGGGAGGGACCTCTTTCTCTGCGGCTTCCATCTTCGGGAGCTTTGTCAGAATGGCCGAGAGCAAGTTCTGTGGTTTCACATGATCGGCGATGAACTGATTCAGATTGTTGGCATAATACATCCACGCGAGTTCCTCGCTGTTCAGGTGATCGATATACAGATCCACACAACGGAAGTCGTTGGGGTTGGGTTCGATGAAATGATCATGGATCCTATGTTTCACCTCATACGCGGTCGGACGATGCACCCAGTCCTCCAACTTGCTTTTCTGTCGTACAATCCGGGCCCAATCGAAGAACTCCTGCAGGGAATAGAATTTCTGATTATTCCCCAGAAAGCTCTCGAACAGGGCTGCCATCGTGGTGATGATGGACTGTGCCAACAAAGTGGTGGCTGGCGGATTGTATGGCGTATAGAACGCAGCTGTCTTTGTACCGGATCCTCCATAGTCGGCATTCATGATGACCTTCTGATTCATCTGATCGAGATCCAACAACATATACTCATCGGATGTCGGGGGATACGAAAACATCTTCTTCTTGGTCGCCTTCCGATTTCGTTTCAACGACGACAGCATATTGGATGTTGGGGATCGTAGTTCCGACGGCTGTGCATAGAATGTGGCATTCCCTGCTACGACCGGTTGTTCCGTGTCAATATACGAACAGAGCTCCGTCAGGGAAATCGTCCGATTGGCACCCACGACGTTGTTGTCCATGATTACACTCGGATCGGTCAGTTGTCCTTTGACCATCGCCTTGACCACGTTCTCCACTTTCTCTGCATGATCTCGTAGTGATGGGTCCATCGCATATAGACTCTCTAGAATGCGTTGAATTGTTTCTTGTAGTACTCCCACAAAGATCAAACCTCCTTTGTCTCTTTTCTCTACTAGGAGAATATATGATTTCAAGAGTCACCTTTCTCCGAGTGGGTCGATGCGTTGCACCAATGTCTCAACAGATTCCAAGGTTGTAATCGTGACCTGGTTGAATGCATTCGTCTTCACTTGGTACGACTGGTCCTCGTTGGGGAATCGTTCGGTGTTGGTGACAAATTTGATCTTTGCCAGGAGCTTTGGAGAAGATTCCCAGATCGATGGTGTGAAGTGAATGGGACAGATCGCCACATCGGAGTTGATCGAGAGGATCTCTGTGGGCTGTACCAGAAACTCATAGTTGGATTCCGGCACAACAGTTTCCCGTTGCAACGTGGGGCACAGTAACAGGAGTTGCAATACAAACTCCCGTACCAGATACGTAATGTGCTGGTCGTACTCCTCCTCCGATTGGAGTTCCATCACGGGGATATCCACCGATTCCCGGAAGGCTAACTTGGAGGGATCTTCCAATTGGAACTTGTGGGAGATCACATGGGGGATATGGCGAGAGACATTGGGCAGGATATAAAGATCAAAAATCGTCTCCATGATCTCCACGTTGTCCCCGTGGAACATCTCCAACTCCGGCAAGAGTGTGATGTAGGAATCGAACAAGGGATCCTGCATGAGTTTCTCGAAGAATGACTGGGAGACCAGTTTGAGGAATTTGCCGTCCTTCGAGAGGAAGTGTTTGAGGTTGGAAATTGCAGGAACCTGTACATGGGGCGTGGGATGTTGCTTTTGCGCGAAATGGTATATGTAGTCACTGTATACCATGGAGGCAAAGGAGGAGATGACGGCCCACTGCGTCAACTCAATCTTTGCCTTATGCTTTTCCATTGCCTCTTGGATGAGCTTATGAATACTCACGGAAAACCACCTTTCTTTAAATAGCAAGATGCTGAGTTTTACTATCTACTGTAAAGGAGTATGATACAATGTATGACAAGGACCTACTGGGAACCCCTCTGGCAGAAAAGACCGGTTGGGAGCTCTTCGATTTAGATCCTCTTGGGGTACGTACCTTTGTGGAAGATACAGACATGCGCAACCAGTACATCGATGACAATATGTACTACACGGAGGCCGTGTTTGAGAATGGTCGGAAGAGCATTCAACCGATCATCGATGTATTCGCCAAGGTGAAAAAGGGAGCCGAAGAAGTGATCAATCCAAACAATGATGATCGGGATAAGTACAAACGGTTCTGGAAATCCCAAACCATAAAAGAGTTTGAGGATGTCCTCAAGAACACGTTTGGATTCCGGGATGTCATCATCAAACCGGTCGAGTATGTATACGTCACGAAGACCATAGAGCGTGTTATGAATGCCGGTGTCTCTTCGGAGAAACGGTACCCCATCGATGGGTTGGTGACAAAGAATGGCTTCTATGACAGCACCCATTCGATTCGGATGGATATCCTCCTTACGTATGGCATCCTTGAGGCACTCGAGCCTGAGGAATTGACTGCCATTCTCCTGCACGAATTTGGTCACACCATCGATCCGGCATGGTACGATATCAAATATCACGATGCGAATGCCTTGAGCAAATACATGCTGGACCGGAAGAATGCGTTGAACAAGATTGAGGAGAAGGAGACCCAGAAGAAAGGTTTCATTGCGATGCTGGCTCGTCTGGTACATCTGGACTCCTCCGATTCCTTCCAGGAAAGCGTGGATGTCCCCAAGAAGGGATTCATTCAGGCCATCATGGATTTCTTGACGCATGGACAGTACACAGAGAACAAAGTCCAAAAGATGATCGATCACATCCGCAGCATGATCCGTCTCGACAAGAGCGACTTCAGCCGGTTTGGGAACAGTGAGGCATTTGCCGATAACTTCGCACGGATGTATGGTCTCGGCGTGCCGCTGATGCGTGGATTGCGGAAGATGTCGAGCAGCGATGACAAGCGAAACAATTCTTGGTACCAGAAAGAGTTGGCCCGCCAGAAAGCCATCGCACAGATGACCATGCGGTCCATTCGCGATGTCCACAAGACGGAACTCCATCGCATCTATGCCCTGCTGAAGGAATATGAGGCTGATCTCAAGGATCCATCCATTCCGGCACAGACCAAGAAAGCACTGCGAGAGGACATGGTGGGATTGCGGGATGTACTCAACGAGTATCTGAACAACTTCTCCGATATGCAGAAACGGATCAACCGTGCGATGAACGAGGAGCTTCAGAAGAAGTACAAGATCAACCTCGATGAGTTGCTCAAGGATGAGAAAGATACGAAGAAAGATGAAAAGAAAAAATAAGAAGGGAGAGGGAGATCCTCTCCCTCTCTTATGTTTTATTCGGTAGGTTTTGTAGGATCCACAACCTGCACAGTTTGCACTTTCACAACGTCCGCCACTTTGCTTCCTTCTGGAACTACGATTGTAGTCGCGGCATTCGTTGTCGTACCAGCCGTCAACAATTTGTCATTGGTACCCCAAGCTATCTTTGCAGCTTCGAGGACAGACTCGATCATATGTTCGATATCCTTGGCAGTAAATAAGAATTTGAGTACGACGGGAATGCGTTGGTACAACCAGTCGGCAACGGCGGCATACTTCAGCTTTCCAGTCCCATCACCATACATCTGCTCTGCCTTCGTTACGAGATTGAACAGAATCTGTTTCAGGATCACCGTCTCACCGCGTTTGATCAACACCAATACCAGGATGATGAAAGCAATGACGATGAGAATACTGTCCCAATATTGTACAATGAAATCAAGAAGTATCATAGGAAATCGTTTCCTTCCTTTCCAATAAAATGACGAGCTTTTTATTTACTATATTCGTTAATGATATATTCTACTTAGGAAGGAGGAATTTCTTATGTGTTTCAAAAAGCATAAACAACCAAAACCCATCGAGATCCCAACCAAACCCAAGAACAGTACGATCACGTTCACCGAAAACCCACGCGTGAAAATGCCAGTGAGAAAACCGAAAGACAAGAAATAAAGGGGAGGTAATCCCCTTTATTTTTTGCCTATAAAAAAGAAAAAGAAAGGAACGTGTGTCATCATGAACCTTGTACGCAGAAAAGTAAACGTCATTGTGTCACGTTGAGACCTACCGGTTTTACTTCCAGATAGGGCTTCCGATAGAAGGAAGTCAGAGTCCGATTGACAAACATTTGATTGTACGGGAAATGGATCTTGTCATCGATCACCTGCTGGAACTGGGTAGCACCCATGGTCGTTGGGTCACAATTCGGATTCTTACAAATATAGTGCTCCACTGGAGCTGGTATGATTTCGGTATTGTATTCCATGCACTTGGGACATTGCATCTCGGGCATTACAATCACTTCTTTCGTCTATGTCTTTATATAGACGGTATGATACAGCAACTTTTCCAATACAGAAACCAAATGAATAAGTAGGGAAAAAGTATCGATTTTCCAATAAAAAGACCAGGTGCCAAGACGGCACCTGACGTATTTCCGGCCCTCCATGTGCCTAACTAATATCTTTAGATATTAGTTAGAGCCATCGTATCGATTTTTCGAGCGAGAGGGGGGGGAGTACGGCATGAACGGAAGAACGAATTCAAACAACAATAGCAATACATTACAGATTCCTCTAGATGCTTGTACCAACTTTATTGCTGAACCAGGAAATGGAAAGATTATGTTATCCTGGGGAGATCCAATCAACAAGTATGCTACTCCGGACGGGGAACAGGCCGGTGACGATGACCAGCTTGTATCGGTATGGGCATATACAAAAGTTGTGAAAAAAGAAAATTCCGATCCCATCGGTCCAGAAGATGGAAATGAAGTTGTTGTTTCCGCAATTCGAGACCAATACAAAGAAACGCAATACGTTGACACAAACGTTGTGAATGGGGTTGAATACCACTACGGGGTATTTGCAGTAAATGCCGACGGGGTTCCAAGTCAAGGTTCCTATCAGGTACAAGCAGCACAGGCGTACGATCCTACACTAGAAAATAACACATGGGCACAGATCGATGAAATGTGTACTCTTGGAATTGCTGCATCCATTTGGTCAATTGGTGATAAGAAGAATGTGTTGATCGACAGTGAACCGTATCCAGCATCCATTGTAGGATTTGACCACGATGATCTATCGGATGGGTCTGGCAAAGCCAGTATCACATTCGGTATTGATAATAGGATCAGTGGATATGATTGCTATAATACAAACAATTATGCATCCAGCACTATGCCAACCGGTTTTAAGGAAACTGTATTCATGAGTGATTACAATACCATACTGGGCGTCATTGATCCCGATCTACGAGCTATCATCAAAGATGTAAATAAATCCGATGACGTTAGATCGTACGACTATCGATATGGTGCTGATACTGGTAGCATACGTGGACCCTATACACATGCATATACAATTTGGCCATTCTCGGAAATTGAATTTTTGGGAAGCAGTACGGATGGGTTTGTGAACAATGGCGGAACACAGTATCCATATTACACGACATCTGCCAACCGACAGAAGCCGTATAAACAAGGCGCAAGCGGTAGTGCTACAGGTGGATGTACTTCTAGAATAACATGGTATTCAATACGTAGTGATACCTATGGCTCTGCTTATTCTAGCTGCTATAGAAGGTTTCTTGGAGATTCTGCAAGCACAGGATCTCAAACCACTGGGGCCAATTTTGGTTTCTGCATTGGTAAAGCAACAACAGAATGATGGGACCGATGGGGTCCCATCATCCCTTTTTACATAGACAACAGATTCTGATATTCCAGAGAGGCAGCAATTCTCTCTTCTGCAGAGGGTTCTACCTCAACGGGTTCCGGAGGTGTATTCATGATTTCCTGGATCTTCTCCACAGCCTGCTGGGTGTCGAGAGATTTGTCAATCCCATAGGAAGTCCGAAGAGCTGACAGATTATTGATGGCATAGATGATCTCATCGTTCTCATCGGTCTCAATCACATGGGTGAATACTTTCACAGCCGGATAATCGGCATATACCACGTCTTTTGTGGCAACTTTACCTGATGGATACATCCGAGTCTTTTCATCATATGTTTTCAGAATTCTCATGTGCTCACATCCTTTACGTATTTTCGAATGTATAGACTGTTTTGTTACCATTATTTACAATTAAGATATAATTTCCAGCCTTAGTACACTGAATGGGATTGTATAATATAGATGCATTGGATGGTGTTCCGGATATCTTCCCTTGATATGTCAATCGCTTGTCAAAATGATGGAAATCAGCGTATGAAACACCAGTGCGCATTGACATAGTAATGCCAAGTCCAGTTGTCTGGATATCATACGGTGCGAATGTACCGGGACCATCCATTTCATAGATGTCCGAGCTCACAAGATCGGAACTAATTGCATATACGTGATTTGAATCAACTCTACTACCCGCCTGTTCACTGCCACCGTAGATAAGCATATATTCATCACACAAACTAGTGGCTATATCTTTACCAAGACACAAAGGTGTAGATACCCGCTGCCTGGTACCATTCATGTCAAAAAAGTAATTGTAGTCATAATTTGTAGAGCCACCGGCTCCACTACTTTTAGATATACCTCCAATCATAGCATAGTTGGGTGAACTCAGCGATACACCTTTCCAGCTAGTTGATTGAGGCAATTGTGAAATTCCGGAAACCACTAAATTTGAATCGACCTTGTATCCACGATTTACATAATCATCCGGATAGCGGTTATACTGATACGCAAACACATATGCAATAGAATTATCTACAGATGCAGAGGAGATACATCCGTTTGTATTATTAAATAATATACCGGTAAGCCAGCTTTGTATCAAATTTCCATCATAAACAACACTTTCATTATCATTGTCGGAAAAGAAGATGCATTTGTTTCCTAGTCGTACAGATGATCTGGGAAAGATGGTATATCCACTGGTCTGGCTTGTTGGCCACTTTGCTGTGCTCTTTACCAATGAGGAATTGATTACTTCAGCAGTTGTAGATATTCCCATCCCATCAGGATAGTCAGCTTCTACGTAGATCGCAAAAGAGCCATTGTGCCCGCCATAGAATAGGTACTTAGTCAGATTGATTCCTCTTGCATATGCGACAGAATAAAACCTCGTAGGCGTTACACTTCCGATTAGTGCATCTGATTCCAATCCAAATTGGTTGTATGCATAGATCCCGTAATAGTATTCCTGATCGTTTGTCAATCCGGAATCCACATAGGGCTCACTGGCAACCTGGTCCCGTGACGTTGTTTGGAGAACCTGAACACCATCGCTTGGACTGGAAGGAGCGGATCCTTGTTTCCGCACAACAATATCGTGGGACCAATCGGATACCAATTCTCCGCCCGGATTGGCATACTTATTGACAGGATCAGTCCAGGTAATTGTTGCAGTCCCATCCCCAGAAGTTCCACTGAATGATGTGGGAGCTTCCAGAGGAATGGATACGCCTTCTTGCACAATGACTTCGGTGACCGTAACATCCGAACTATTCGTACGTCCGTTCATCTTCTCACCTCCTACAAGAAGAATTTGCTATATAAAACACGCGAAACGCAATGCTATATAACCTATATCTAAGATATAGGTTATATAGACATCACGAGGTGCAAGCCTCGATGTCTATATAGCATCCTCCTGTATTGCGGTGAAAAATGAGATAGGCCCAACTCGGGCCTATCAATCATATTACGATATTGCTTTGCCGATGCAGAAACCAAAACAAATCCCATATGTATTCGCAGTCTTGTCACCTTTAAGAAAATAGGAAGATAATTGTGTCTCATATGATCCAACGTACATAACATCTTCGCCTGAGCGGTCTCCGGTAGTTTCTGTATAATCACGAAGATGCCACGTATTCGCAGCACCGGTACCATTGCTCATTCTTTTTACTTGATTTGCAATTGTCGTATAGTATGGATAATGCGTTCCTCCCTGATCAAGTCCACGCTCATACTGTCCAGGTGATGATTCTATATTTGATTTTATTTCAACGGCGGCAAATGGAAATACATAACAATTTCCAGTTGTTTTTGATCCAAAGTATGCAGAGGATGAAATAGAGGTACCGCCTGGATATTCATTAACAGTGACTCGCCATCTCTGATTCACTGAAGTTTTTGTAACCTGTTTTAATTTGGATCGTAATGAGTCCTCTATTCCAGGATACAGCGTATTGTCGTACCAACCCCGCATCCCAGAAGTCGCTCCATAGAAAGTATCACCAGTGAATTGTTGTGGATTTAAGAAGCTCATCAGGTTTTTCAATCCGAATGTGATACTGGCCGTACCACTACCATCAGTAAGAGTATCATGATTGAAATCCAAAATAATACATGTTAAAATCTCACCCATTGCTGTGATATCGATCTCATCACCAACTGCCCACAGACTCTGTTCCAATCCTTTGGAGCAGGCATCATCAATGACATCCCATGAATTGTTTCCAAGGATCGGATCATATTGCACCGGTGTATATCCTTCCGTAAAAACGCCTTCACTGTAAATCCCAGCGGTGTTGCATGCATAGATTCCATAGTAGTACGTATTCCCAGCAACGATGGTACTGTCTGTGTAAGGAGTCGACTGGTACTGGTTTCGCATCGTGGAAGTTGTAATTACTTCTCCATCGCTTGGACCACTTGGTTGACTTCCGATCTTTCGAACGACGATGGTATATGCCCATTCAGAAACCAGCTGGTCTCCTTCATCTGTGATCTGCCCAAGATCATCTGCGTATTTGTCTAGTGGATCCGTCCACATGAGCTCGATTACATCGGTTTTCAATTGAGAATGTAATTCCGTTACTGGGTTTAGTGGAATTTCCAATATTTCGAGCGAGGTGGAATTGGCCACATTTGTCCTTCCATTCATGTCCATTCCTCCTTTCTCAAAGATCGATCGGAACCGCCATCAATCTAACTAATATCTAAAGATATTAGTTAGGTGGATTACCACCCAACGAGTGTCATTTTTTACGTGAAATATGAGTAGGTGCCATCATGGCACCTACTTCTTTCTCTTTCAAAAAACGATACCGTTCCCTATCTTATCACTATAGTTCGATAAACAGCCCATGCATCATCGACCAAACGCGATGATACACTAACTATTATCTTAGATAATAGTTAGGTGAGCGCGTCGATTGAAGTGAGGTGATTTGTACTATGAACGGTAGAACGAATACCTCTGGGATTACCGTAAATAATGGAATCTCGATTCCACTGGAAGCACCTACCAACCTCCTGTTATCTGCAGGGGACCAGACGGTCTCGATGACATGGACTGATCCGATCGATAAATACACCGAGACGTTCAACGAATTGGTCTCTCAATGGTCCTACGATACAGTTGTCCGAAAAGAAGGATCTGCACCGAGCTCACCTCAGGATGGAACCGTCGTTGCCAAAATCACTTCCAAGAATCAACACCAGAATAGCCCGTTTACAGATACTGGTATGGAGAATGATAAGCGATGGTATTATTCGGTGTATTCTTGGAATCAGTTTGGTACACAGTCTGAACCGGCTTCTGATAGTGGAATTCCAACGGGAACCATCATAAATCAATACAAAACTGTACTTTCCTCCAGAGTGAGCGATATTCCAATGTCAGCTGAATATAGCAAAGCCTTTGTGTTTGGGTCAACCCGCAACCATTTAATCGTGATTGATCCAGATGTAAATTGGTTTGCATACAATTCAAATCTCGTAAAATCAAATATTTCGAATACTGGGGGTGCTTATACCGATGAAACTTCCTCGGCATCATCAACAACGATTGGTTATTATGCTACCTTTTTCAGAAATGCTGTTGGTGACAACTATATTCCTTGGAAAAGCATTGACGACAATCTAGTGGTATCAGAGCATCCTCTTAAGACTCGAATGAACCAGTTCTGCTTAGCAAATGTCAACACTGAGATTGGTATTATTGCAAGAAATAAATCTGGGTTCATGTTTAATGAAAACCTGGTTTTGCAATCAATTACAACCACCCGTGCTAATGTCCCATTAAGCTCATCGAGCTATGCTGGGTTTGATGGGGATCATTTCTATGATGTCGACGGTGTGGCTCACAGTGCTAGCCCTGATCTCGATATAGTCGTGTCATCTACTAACGACGAACATTATATGATTTTTTACGGGGAACAAAAAGCTGCAGCGATTGATGATAGGACTTTAGTAGCTCAGTCCATCGATGGCATATGGAATATATCCGATAATGATCAGGAAAATGAAGCATCAAATCTGAATGTTGGAATGGATTGTCAAACAATTGGATGTGGGCTAATTTTTAAATTTGGCAACGATATGAGTGCCGTGTTTTATGGGGGCACAGATATCATTGATAGAAACCTAGTTCTATCAGACGGGTCTTCTGTATTCCCATTCAAAGGATCATCGTCTTTGAGCCATGATGAATATTTTGACAGCTCATCGAGCAATTTACGGACGCATCGGTTTGCAAATTATGTTGCAATCCCTCTAACTACGAAAAAATGGGATGATATATATAATGTCTATGAAAAACACATGGCTGTATATATTATAGAGAATGGTTATGAAAGTGATTTGGAGGAGGTATAAACCATGCATATTCTGAAAATTTACGATGAGAAAACTAGAATGTATCCGTCTGGGAAGGTTGCTACCAAAGAAACTGTCTATGCCGACTACCCGGCTGTCAAGGTGTTTACGCACGTCATTGAAACAGATGAAAACGATGAAGTGATTTACGCGATCAACAATCTGTCCGCCATGCGAACCTCGTATGGAATCGACAAAGGTTTGTCCGATCAGGAAGCTGTTACTGCCATCCAAGATATTTTGAACACTCCGGCCGAACCAGTGGAAACACCTGTCAGCGCCGACGAACGCATCGCTGCCGCTTTGGAATATCAGAATCTGTTGGCCACCGAATAAAAGAAGATGTCTAGGATGGGGCAATCATGCCTCACCCTAGCATCTTTTTTCTTATAATGACTGAATGCGCTGCAATACATCTTCGGGGGTATGCCCATCGAACTCAGGAGCCCGTTCCAGTTCCGGTACACGAAACAGATCCCAATACTGATTTTCACAGTGATAGGTACATGGACCTGCGGGAGTTCGGATCCCTACGATGAACATGTCATCGAACATCGTACCATCATGATGATGACGACTCTTCCATGCAAGGTCTGTATGGGAATTGCAGATCACCGAGAATAGTACCGTTCGATGTTCATATAATTCGTCGAAGGTATGATATCCATCCGAAGTAGATCCATTGACTCCGGACGGCATGAGAGCAATAGAATTGCGAATGGTCTGTATGATATGTTGGTTATAGTCCGGGATTGTATGGATATAGGAGTCTAGGAGTCCCAACAAATCTCGCTTGGATACCAATACACCATCCGAAGATTCCTCATTGTCGATGGGACTGTCCCCAAGGGAATCATAAAATATGTTCGAGTTGTGCGTATAGAAGGGAAATTCATATTGGATCGTCGGATACGATTCAGTCGTTCGATCGGTTGCAATATAATTCCCTTTGCCTTTTTCGTGTTCAAATTCCATTCTGATCATCCTCTCTTGTGAATGTTCTTTATATAATATGATACGGGGATGGATAAAAATAAGATGGGGCTCGTCGCCCCATACACCTCAATCGATTTTAATAAAAAATAAAGGTGGAATGAATCCACCTCTATTTTTATTTTTTTATCTCGTCACATAGTCCAGGGCATCATCCCAGGTACCAAAGGAAGCGTACCGATATGCCAGCTGCCGCGGAGTAATGTGAGCAATCATGGTAACCTCCAGATCCTTACCATCGGGATCGTCGAGCTCCAGTACCATCTTCAGGGTTGTGGTCTCACCCTCATGGAACATCCGGGCGATGGACTCCGTGAGGAAGTCACTAGTCTTCAGACGTGCAATATAATGTTTCCCATTGACGATAAACAGCATCATATGGTCTACGAGATTCTCGGTGATATCGTTGGTATACCAAACCATCACCGTGCGGTCGTCAAAGTTCGGGAAGGTACCATTGAGGAAATGGAGTTCCGTCAGTGCACTGAACAACCTCCGGTTGTTGTAGTATTCTAACGAGTTTTTATTCATCGGAGAATACTGATTGGGCACAATGAACATATCCCAATACATTTCGAATTCGATGTCGTAGATGTTATTGGTCTCGATGACAACATTGCCGTGTTCAATTGTCATAGTGGTCTTCGTAGTAGTCAACATGATAAAATCCTCCAATTTTAATATTTGAATTTTAGTATTTGATAGATAGTAAATTATTTTGGTTACAGCAGAACCCGTTTCAGAGTCTCTTCGAAGCTTCCGAATTCACGATAGCGGTATGCTTTCTGTTTCGGTGTGATGTGTGCTTCCATGATCGCACTCCGACTTTCCACGATCTTAGTCGCAGCATCATGATATTTCAAGGTGACAGGAATGTTGATGACGGATGTTTCACCCTCATGCAGTTCTCGTACGATTGCCTCCGGCAGGTACCCCCCAAAATCAAAGGAGATATCCCACACTCTTCCATCCTGGTCCACGACGTACGGATCGTGACTAGTACCATTCTCGCACTGCTCATTGCAGTACCACACCTGAACCAGTTGATCTTTTATGCCGATAGTACAATTGTTTGCTTTTTCAATTTTGTAAAGTGCCTGGATTTGTTTCTTGGCGTAGTACAGGGGCATGTAGTCATCGATCAGGGACACGGCAGGGTTGGGAACAATGAACAAATCCCAGTTGGCCTCGAAGGTGATTTCGTCGTTGTTCGTGTTGATGGTGGTGATTGCAGTGTTGGTAGCCATAATAGAATTCCTCCAAATAAATTTCACTTTGATTACTGCAAGACTTTCTTAAGGGTTTCTTCAAAAGTACCGAACATACGATACCGATATGCTTTCTGTTTGGCAGTAATTTCACAGAGCATGATTGCTTTACGTTCTTCGGTCTCATCGGTCTCTTCATCCCAATACTCCAACGTCACAGGAATATTGAATTTCCCAGTCTCGCCTTCATGGAGCCGTTTCGCAAAACTCTCCGGGAAGTACTCGCCGATATCAAACTTGATATCCCATCTCTTTCCGTCCTGATCAGTGACATGAGGATAGTGGCGAACGCCATTTTCACATTTGTCATTGCAATACCACACTTGAACCATCTTTTCTCCAATGGTCAGTCCAGGATTGAAATTGGCTTTATCAAGGTTGGCCATTGCATAAACCATCTTTTCAGCATACGCAGCAGGCATCCAATCATCAAGAAGGGAATGAGCAGGATTGGGGATGATGAACATATCCCACTTTGCACCGAAAGTAATGATGTTGGTGTTGGTAGTATCAATGGTAGCGATAGCTCTGTTGTTTTTCATTTTATAATTCCTCCAAATAAATTTTTGATAGACCTTTTTGTATTTCTATTGATCTATCTATTCACAGAGATAATATATCATCAAAACTACAGAAGATACGATTTCGCGAAGAAACGTAGAATAGAGCCCATGAACGGGCTCTATTCTATGTCTTGTAAGGGCTTTAGGAATTTAATAGATTCTGATATTCCAAATTGTTCCATTACACAATAGTTAGTTTCATCCCACATCCATCGATGTGAGACTAACTATTATCTTAGATAATAGTTAGGATCCTTCAACGCGTTGTGGGAGGTGAATGCAAGATGAATGGTAGAACCAATTCCAACAACAATTCCACGATGACGATACTCGGCGATGGGATCCCGTTGGATCCACCGTCATCTTTTCTGTGTGAAGCTCGAAACTCAAAAGTTGATATCACCTGGGTCGATCCGAAGGATAAATATGCCACTCCCGAGGGAGAACAGATGGAGGATACCGATCAATTGGTATCCGTGTGGTCCTATACGAAGATCGTTCGGAAAGAGGGAAGTCAACCGACCTCTCCATCCGACGGTGTAACTGTCTGTACCAACACGACACGAAACCAATACCAGAGTACCATCTTTGAGGATACCGGTGTAACCAATGGTGTGACGTACTACTATGCTGCCTATGCCTACAACACTGCGGGTACCTATAGCGATGGAGCTTTTAGTGATGGAATCACACCCATTGAATGGGATCCGGTATTGGCAAATAACAGTTGGGAACAGATCGATTCTGCATGCACACAGGGAGTTGCCCAATCCATATGGAATGTTGGAGATGAAAAATCTGTAAATGTAAACAATGTTTCAACGCCGTTCATTATCGTCGCATTCAACATGATAAATCTGTCGGACAATTCAGGAGTCTCAGCTATTGTATTCAGTACAAAAAATGCGATTGTTATTCCTGAGAAAATCTTCCCAAACAATCCTGGAAATGCCCAGGAAATGGAATGGACCGATAGCTCGGCATACTCATACATTATCAATCAGGTACCATCACTGATTGATGGTAATGTGTATCAATATATGAATACCGTCAATATGAAACATGCACACTTTATGTATGACGACGGCGAAAGCATCAGCGATGCATTGGTCAGGATGACACAATACACTTGTAAGATCTTCGGATTTACCTCCAGCGAAATGGTAAACAATTCTCGAGTCGATGGGTATGGCCAATTGGAGTATTACGCAACTGCCTCGAATAGATGTAAAAAACTATACAATCAAGATGGGACATTAAATGCAACGACGATGCAACACTATACAATTGCAGAAACAGCTGCCGAAGAACACCCTGCCGATTGGCCCAGTCGACCGTCTTATAGTTCATCTATAGGCACCATCAATGCAACATCTGGTGCCTACAATATTCCTGGTTATACTGGTTACGATTCATGTGCAACAATTTATGGATTTTGTATTGGTAAATCATCAACATAAAAAACAGGACCGATGACGGTCCTGTTTTACTTATGCCGTCGGATTGGATACAATGGTAGATTCATACAATTCAATCATGCTCAGCTGTAAATCTGTTATCTGTTGATCCGATTCATTCTTCATCTGATTGAGTTCAACTTCTGTTACCATAGACACATATGCAGTTTCAGCATTCTCAATATCATGATGACCCAAGAGATTATACACTACTCCTTTGAAATTCAATCCAATTGCATCCACTGGACTAGCTGGAATCAAATCGTGTTTACTGTTGTATTTAATATAATTGGGTTTCTCTGTATAACCCAATAGAGTATTAGTATCGGATAAAATTTTATACATATTATACTATCTCCTCATATATAGATTCATCAAGAAATAATTCAGCATTTACAAATAATGAGGATGGTAACGTAAATGCCGGTCGATAGCCCTCATCACGATCGCAATATGTCATATCAATATATCCATCGGTGGAACAATATATGCATTGTTTTGCATTACCGGAAACTGGATTTCTAGTCCATTGCGTATCTCTCGCAGTTCGCAATGTACTTGCAATTGGAACAGGCTCACCATATTGCTGATATCCCCACTGTTGAAAATATCCATCGTCGCTTCTGATCGGCAAATCATATTCTTTCGCAGATAGTAATATGAAAGAATTACTATATTGCTGAATATTGGAATCATTATCTCGTGCCCAATAATATTTGGTTGAACCAATTAACTTTTGAACAGTTGTGCTAAATCTGGATTTATATGTACTATTTAACATCTTTGATATATCAGATCCGGGATAATTATTTAAATCATATTGATCAGATGACCACTCAGCAATTCCAGGAATATCTCTTCTTATAAATAATTCTCTACCCGCCCCATTCAGACCTTCTTCATAGTTATGTTTGGTGAGATAGAATTCAACTGGAGCACCATTCTCATTAATCTTAATCAAAGTTCCTTCCGCAAGCTCACTTAATGCATATCCCATTACAGGTACAACAGGATCAGATACAGTTGATTCACTATATACCCCATCCTCATTGTATGCAAAAAGAGCATAGTAGTAGGTAACATCATTTGTCACCGTTCTATCTATATACTTTATACTTTCATATTGATTTCTGGAAGCACTCTCTACTACTGTGATTCCATCATTTGGGCTTACGGGTTCAGAGCCTTCTTTTCTGACAATCTTTGTATATGACCACACCGAGACTAATTGCTGAGGGTCCTGGGCGGTCTCACCCTCGGGAGTAGCGTATTTATCTTTCGGATCCGTCCAAGTCAGAGTTACTTTACCATTGCCGGCAATAGCCACGAGATTTGTACACGGGTCCAGTGGGATTTGTAAATCATTTGCCTTACTGTCCGTAACATTCGTACGTCCATTCATCTCAGTTCGACCTCCTTTCACGGGACGGGGCTGCGCCCCTATAACTATTATCTAAGATAATAGTTATAGTCGCACGTCGATGTGTGGCTATAACAAATCCATTATTTAAATAAAAAAATAATAGTTGGGAGGCATCCACGCCTCCCAACCTTTTTCTTTATACAGTACCCTCTTCGGTAGTTTCTTCTTCAGTTTCTTCCTGTTCGGGAGTAGTTTCCTCTTCGGTCTCTTCCTCAGCTTCCTCTTCCTGCTCCGGTTCCTCTACGGGAGGAGTGTAGTCCTCCACGAAGGTACACACGATGCTCTCGATCTGTACCTCAGCAGCCGGCTGTTCAGAAGCATAGATGTAGATACCACCGTCGTAGGAGGTGGCCACGGGAGACAGAATCCCGCTGGTGGCATCATCCACACTGAAACGGACGTCGGGGGTGTAATACACGGTGATTCCTTCCAGAGGAATCGCAGCACGGAACCCGTAGTCAGTCTGGGTATCATCGGCAGCCCAGGCAGAAGTGGCAACGGTCTGCGGACCAAATGCCAGCACCTTATCGGTGGTGATGGTGATATTGGTAATGGCATCGTTGAAGTCCTCTTCGGTACCTACATAGCCGTTATCCACAGCAATCTCATAGGCCGACTTGCCGGGATCACCCTTATCACCTTTTTCGCCCTGCTGCCCAGGGGTACCAGCAGCACCCTGCGGACCCTGGGGACCTTGTTCACCCGTGTCACCCTTCTGACCTTGGGGACCCTGATCACCTTTCTTGGCAATCAACTGATAGTGTTCATCTCCTTCGGTAGGAGTTACACCGATACAGTCCGCAACAACCAAGAAACTGCTGCCCTGATGGGACACGATGTCGAGCTCATAGTACTGTGTTGCTTCGTTGTATTCACCCCGGGGTGTGACCATTACTTTACCGAGATCAGTTGTCTGAATACTCATACGTGAATTCACTCCTTTAATTTGATTTAAAAACCATACTACTAGTAGTTTTGTATGTTATACATTGCGTTCTTGTTTCTTTTGACAAACGTTGAGCAATCGTATCACGTTGGGATACCGGGATCACCTACGGGACCTGGATCGCCAATCGAAGAACTTACCAAACATGGCTGTTCTTTCGTCATCCAGGTACGTTCCAGTTCCTCCCCGGAAGCTGCTCGTTCCATGTAACAAAAATATCCACGGTATCGGACCCATTCTCCCACCTGATAGAAGGCCGAACGTTCAAACGGACGAATCGGAAACTCCCTGGCTGTCGACAAAATCACGCACCATCCTTTTAATATATTAAATGGTATAGCCACCTTATTATCTGGTTAAAACCAACGACCAGAAGAAAGGGAACTTTTCATTTAATATAAATCTAAAAAGGAGAGTGAATATATATGGGTCTGCTTGGTAATGAAATTATCCAAAGTAGAACTTGGGTCGACCCCAATCAGTCGAGTCCTCCCAGTGAGGACTACAAACACGTTTTCCCGATTACCGTGTTTGATGCCGTGCGGGAATCCATGGCGGACGAGAACAGTCGTACACTAACATATGCTCTGGAAGAAATCCGTGATTCCATTCAGAAGCGGCAGACGATCCTTCCCAACCGCTCCCAGGATTACCTGGTCACCTATGGTGGCGAAGAGGGTGCCGTTGGTGCGATCCAGTATACCACTGCGTTCAACCAGGATCCCACTGCGTTCTCGGATGCAAAGATTCCCACCGAAAAAGCTGTTGCTGCTTACATTCAGCAGCTGATCGATGCTGGCATCGATGTAAAGTCTGTGGACTGGGAAGAGGTCGTGGACCGTCCGGAAGTCTACCAGGAGCTCGGTGAAGACGAGAATGGCTTTATCTCTCAGGCGGCAATGACCGCTCTGATCAATGCCATCAACGAAGAGATCGCCACCCTGCAGGAAGATCCCACCGTGGATACCCTGACCGAGAAGGTGGATGCCCATGTGGCCAACGTGGAAAATCCCCATCAGGTCACAGCGGCTCAGGTAGGCGCTGTGGATACCGATACCTACGATGAGAAGATGGCTGAGGTAGATGCGGCTCTGGCAACGGCTGCCGAGCATGCCGCCAATGTGGAGAACCCGCATGGTGTTACCACCGAACAGATTGGTGCCGTGGCTACTGAGAGCTACGATGCCAAGATGACGGAAGTCGATGCTGCGCTGGCCACTGCGGCGGAACATGCTGCCGATCAGAACAACCCCCACAATGTGACTGTGGAACAGATCGGTGCTGTGGATGCCACTGTATTCAACGGCATGGTGGAGAAGTTGACTCCCACCATCACCGCTGCCGTAAAGCACATGGCCAACAAAGAAAATCCCCATGCGGTTACCGCTGCGCAAGTGGGCGCTGTAGCACAGACTGCCTACGACGAGAAGATGGCTACTGTGGATGCACATCTCACCGATCAGGAGAATCCTCATGGTGTGACGGCTGCCCAGGTGGGTGCTGTGGATACCAAGACCTTCAATGGGATGGTCGAACAGCTCACTCCTACCATCACTGCCGCCACACAGCATATGGCAAACAAAGAAAATCCGCACAGCGTTACTGCGGAACAGGTCGGTGCGGTTCCCAAGAACCAGTACGTGATGAAGGTCAACGAGCTCCAGACTGCCATCGAAGAAAATACCCAGCATGCGACCAGCAAGGATAATCCCCACAAGGTCACCATCGATCAGGTGGGCGGTGTGTCCCTGGAAACATACAATGCCAAGATCGGAGAACTGGAAGAGCAGATCGAAACTGCACAGACTGACATCGATGCTGCCGAAGCAAAGGTTGCTACACTCGAAGGTACTGTGGGTACCAAAGAGAGTGGCCTGGTAAAGGATGTCGCCGATGTCAAGACCCTGGTTGCCACTAAGGCGGATACCACTGCTGTGGATGCTGTCGATGACAAGGTTGTCGCTCTGGAAGCGACTGTGGGCAATGCGGAAGGTGGCCTGGTCAAGCAGGTGACTGACGTGGAGGCTGCGGTTGCTACGAAAGCCGATACTTCTGCTCTGACTGCTCTGCAACAGACTGTCAATGGGAAGGCGGATACTGCCACCGTGACTGCTCTGGATGGCGAAGTCGATGCATTGACTGCTGCCATGGCCAACAAGGCTGATACCTCTGCCCTGGCTGCTAAAGCTGATGCAGACGATCTCACCACGCTGGAAGAGACCGTCACTACCCTGAGTTCCACTGTGGAAGGGAAAGCCGACGCCAGTGCCCTGGAGGCGAAAGCTGACAAGACCGTGGTGGAAGGCATTCAGTCTACTCTGGCTACCAAGGCCGACGCATCCGCTCTTGCTAACAAGGCAGACGCCAGTGCTCTGGCTGCAAAAGCCGATGCTACTACTGTCACGGAACTCAGTGAGACTGTGGGTACTCTGCAGACCACTGTTTCTCAGAAGGCTGACGCGTCCGCTCTGTCCACTCTGAACGACACTGTCACCAATTCCTCTACGGGTCTGGTGAAGAAGGTTACTGATCTGACTGCCACCGTAGCCAATAAGGCGGACACTTCTGCGTTGGCTGGGAAGGCAGATACCACGGCTCTCACTGCTCTGCAGGAGACTGTGAGTGAGAAGGCTGATTCCTCTGCATTGGCTGCCAAGGCCGATCAGACCGCTGTGGATACCCTGACTTCCACCGTTGGCAACGAGGGCGCTGGCCTCGTCAAGCAGGTGGCTGATCTGGTGAGCCAGCTGTCTGCACTGGAAGGCCGAGTAGAGGTTCTGGAAGGTGCCGGTGGCTAATATTCCAATTTACCAACAAGATGAGATAGTGTAAAATCCTTAACTACCCGATCTCATGTTTTGCAATAGGCAAGTGTGTATGGAGGGTTGACCCTCCATACACTCTTTTTTCTTTGTGAAAAAAATGATATATTCTGTTTAAAATACACTATAGAAATCGAAGTATTATTAATCGATTTTACTTCAATGAGATGGGTGGTAATAGAGCCTTGCGAAAATTAATGGTGCTTATCGACTTCAACAACGTCCTCTTCTCATCGTACTACGGACAAAAACTGATCAACTCCAAAGGAACTAACGTGAATGCTGTCAAGGGATTCTTTACAAAAATCAAGAACTATAAGGATATCTTTGAACCGGAATACATCGTTTTTGCACGGGACATCTCACGTTCCAAAACGTTTCGTCGCAAGATATTTAGTGGGTACAAAGCCAATCGGAAACCGACCGATCCAGACATCCTCACCCAGATGAAATTGGCGCAACGCATGGTGCATCTGTTGGGATTTCCCATGTTGTGGAACGATGGATACGAGGCAGACGACATCCTTGGGATGTGTGCCAAATACGGGGACGATCACGACATGGATACAGTCATCGTGTCATCGGATCGAGACATGTATCAACTGATCACCTCCCAGACATCCATCATGCCTCCCAAAGGCGGTGACCTCGTCAACATCGATTCGATGATGTCGGAGTACCAACTCACCCCAGACCAGTGGATTGAACTCAAAATGTTACAGGGAGATCGTTCCGATAACATCCCCGGGATTCCTGGAATTGGAACAAAGACCGCTCTGATTCTGATGCGACGGTATGGGACCATCGGCAACATCTACGGCCATCTGGACGAGATCAAACAAAGTATACGCTCTGCATTGGAATCCCATCGGAAAGACCTTCCACTAATTCGGTCGTTGGTGACGATTGAACGTGACTACCGGAAGATCCATTTGACGTTAGATGATCTGCGACGGGATACGGTGTTCCAAGATGAGATCTGGGACATCCTGATGCAAGAGGAACTGTATTCCCTATTCGATGTAATGAAATACGGGTTGTTCCCACAGCCCCATGATAGATTGGAGGAAAAAGCAAGTGATCCAGGTAAAACTCATTCGGTGTCAGGCGAAGGATTTGGAAGAACGGTTGAATCAGTTTCTCCGAGGGCTAGGGTCTCAAACCGGAATTAGAGTGTCTCTGATCGATATTAAACTGTATCATATCGCATCTGAGGACATCGATACGGCAATGGTGATTTACAACTCCACCGTCACCCCAAACAACCAACCCAAACGACCCTTTAACGCCGTGGAAAGTCGACCAAGAAAATAAGTACTTTATCTCAATCAGAAGGAGGGATGATGATCGATGGCAATTAGAGGATTTCATGAATCCAGCATCGCCACCTCTACCGTGTGGAACAAATTGAACACGATGGACCCCAAACACCCCATGCAACAGAAGGCGGTTCAACTCATCAAAGGTGATGCCAAAGAATTGACCAACGAGGACATCCAAGCGGCCTACGTGGCTGTCAAACAGATCTCGGATACGCTTACAATCGCCTCTATTAAGGCATTTGATAACCAAATCGTACGGCTGCTGTATACGGCGAACCAATCCAAGGCGATGAATCAGGCGATTCCATTTCTGACATTCAAATCCCAAGGAAACTATGTGACATACATCTTCACCAATCGGAACTACGTGTCGGACAAGGGAGGTTCCTACAGCATCCAAGCTCCCACGTTCCGTGACTTGATCGCCGGTGCCACCGTAGCCAATGGGATCCGTCGGAACTACGACAAGATGACCGCGAGCACGTATCTCCAACATACGTTGATGACGATCTACTGTGCGTTCGTCTCTCGGATTCTCAACCGGGAGTACTCCATTATGACGGAGAAGGATGCCTTTGACAAGATCCAGTTTTGGATCAGTAAATTCTTTCTCCTGCAGGTGTTCGGTGTGACAGACTCCCCGGAGAACATCAACAAGATGGCATCCAGCAGGGTGCGGTATCTCGACAACATTGGGTTGCAAGAGGCAATTGATGTGTATGATCATGCGAACGTTGCCACCATCAACGATCTACTGGAACTCATGCGTTCCCAAATTGGACGGATGAAATCCCTTAACCTGGGGACGTTCCTGTCAGACTGGATCGACTACTACCATGTCCAAGCGATGTTGGCGGTGGATACCATCGAGTATCTCGTGTTCATGGTGCTGTGCTTGTTGTCCGGCAACAATATTATCAACATTGCAGCAGCCGACATCGTCAAGGAGACGCGCAACATCAATCAGTTGCGAGGGGAACTACTGAAACTTGTTCCCATCCAATAATACAACTTTTAGAAAGGAAATACGTCATGAAGAACGAAGTACTGCAAACCTTTACCATCCCGGAAGAACTGGCCCAACGACTGTCGAACCTGTTGGTCACACAAACCATCCGCGAACGGCTGTTGACTACCCTGGTAGGGAAGCCGGAGTATGAGCAGGTGGAACAATCCCTGATTGGCCTGATCACCGAAATCGACAAACTGAAGAATCAGATCACCACTGAGTACGTTCCCCCAGAGTATCGATCTGAAGAGTACCAGTGGAACTACGATGGGATTGGGATCAGTGGCAATGTGGTTTCCATTCTCTATGCCGAATAAAAAGAATCCCAGGGGTTGATCCCCTGGGACTTTCTTTTTTTTATCGGTGTAACACGGTCACAAGTGCTGCCACATCGTGCAGGGGAGACATGATCATAGAGGTGGAATCGATGTCAAACCGATCCACACCTTCTTCCACGGAGTCCTGCAAGGCCCGATCAATCAGACGACGCTGTTCCTTCTCGTATGCTTCAAATCCCTCTTGGAACGAGGCATGGGAATCGAGCATATTCTGATGAAAGAAATAGTCGTTCGGATCGAATCCATCGAGTTCGGGTTTTCCGATATGGGTATACCATACTCTACTTATTTTAGCCATTTGTATCCTCCAGTTTGAAACTCCTGTCGTAGAAGAACTGCAACACAACAACGATAGCCTTCTCTTCTACTTTGGTGATCTTCGTTGCATCCATGCGCAACGGGAGAATGTATTTCACTTCCTTCAATCGAATGTTCTCAATGCCTTCTCCCGTGAACACGATTGCAAACACGTTCGGTGTTCCTGTGACATTCGGATGCGTTTCGTACTTCGATGTATCGAAGATCTTGAGCTGTGGATCGTATGCACCGGAGACCTTGTCCATGTAGAACTCCTGGGAGACGTGTACGAGCATGTCCTCATTCACTTCGATTTCGCCCGTCTGTTCGTTGATGTCAAATACACCACTGATCAAGGAGCTGGAATAGACCACATAGTCGATGCTCTCCGGTTTCCGAATGCAGAAGCGCAAATCATCGGTCATGGTGATCAAGATCCTCCACGGTTCTTTCTTGTCATCGATGGCCGGGGTATCGATCGGACGGAAGATCTGATACGACTGTTGCTCTTGGATGCGATCCCCGGTAGCGGACGATGCCACCGTGCCGATGCAGCTGTCGGAACAAGTCGTGATACAGAGCTCGGAACAATTGGAAGAACAGCCCGTACCACAACTGGTGTCACACCACCAGGTACAGAGGTTGGCACAGTTGGTACAGCCCTGTTCGCACTTGACCGAACAGACACCAATGCACAAGCCAATGCAGGAGTAACAGAGATCGGAACAACCGCCACACTGTTCGGTACAGTCGTAGACACAGTTATTGGAACAGCTGTTTTCACACTCTTGCGTACAGTTGATGTTACAGGCAGCCTCACAACCGGAACTACACAGGGAACTACAGGCACCACATTGGAATCCACATGTCTCCACACAAGAGGAGCATTGGTCGGAGCACTGCTGCATACACATGGAAGTACAACTCGTTCCAATACAACTGATGCGGCAGTTGTTGTCACAGGCTCCGTACGATTCGGTCCCACAGATGTTGCGGCAACCACGCCCGATGCAGTTTGTGGAACAGGTATTGGTACAACCACCACAACTTTGTCCAGCTGCCTCCGCAGAGCAGTCCTTATAACAATCCGTCTCACAAGAGTCGGTACAGCCTTTTCCACAGGAAGAACTGCAGGTCCAAGCGCAGTTGTCCGTGCACAATTGTTTGCAGGCATGGAAGCACGTATAGACACACATCCCCTCGCATGTCTGATCACACACGCCGACACAGTTGATGGTACAACCGGCCGAACAACCACGACCCTTTCCATCCTTGTACCCTTCGGACTTCTCAGCATTGTTGTCAATACATCCACCGAAGCAAGAGGTAGAACAGCTCTTGTCACAGCTTGTAAAACAATTTCCCATGCAGCCAGAATCCCAGCAGGTGGTTTTCTTGTTGGGATAGAATTGACAACTGTACGAGCACCCGTTACAGGTATACGTAGTGGACTCAATATGGTTGGCAGCCGGTTCGCCATTGGTTCCACCGGTGGAATAGATCTTCACTGTTTTTGCACCGGCTTTCACACAGGCGTATCCGGTGATGTTCTCACACTTCGTTTTACAACTGGAATAGCACTGGGAAGAACAACCGGTACAACTATTGCCGCAACTGGAAGTACAGGCGTTGCCACAGCGCATGGTGCACGTTGTCGTACAGGATTCGGAGCACTCGGAATCACAGGTGGTGTAACACAACCCAGTACAGGCGACGTTACATGTTCCCTTCTTCCCACCGGTTGCTTTGCGGGGATGGTATTCCTTTCCGGGATTGGGATTCCGTGGGTTGACTCCATAGGAAGAGGCAGGGATACCACCTTCCAATTTGTAGGTAACAACCTCTCGGCGATCGTGATCGAAATTAATCTCTTTCTTTTCGGAGATCGGAGTCAACGCAGGATTGACCGGATGGTAGTTGGAGATCCCAGGAGGTGCCCCGTAGTCGTCGAAGAAATTATTCTCATCCGGGATTCCCTCTTCTCCATCCAGTTCCCCGGACGGCATAGTATATGCATCGGTGCCGGTCTCCTCATCGTACCCGTAGTCGTATTCCACCATGACTTCACTGGGCCAATTGTCAACCCGAAAATCTGGGACTCCCATGTTGGGATCCATGCGATAGTTCGGAAGATCCGAGGCGGCCAGATCCGTATTCAACACATCCGTCTCGGCCTTACTCAACAGATCCTGGATGGGATTGGGATCACGATAGGCTGTTCCCGGTTTCTCATCTCGCCCATAATAGTGTTGGATGTCGTTGATCTTCGATAGTCCCACAATAAAATTTTTGATCTCATCCACCGTCACACGACTGGACGAAGAAGTCGGCGTGGTATCGTACGGCGTACCGGCTAACGTATCGCCTCGGTTTGGATATTGATCGTTCTTGACGGGTTCTATGGATCCCGTGGATGGCGTTTGAATGGTATACGTGTCGTTATCCACCAACACACGTTCTTGGTCTACGGGTAAGGACAACGGCGGAGTCCGATCTTGTCCCACACGTGGCAATACAAGAGGATCCCACCACCGGAAGGTGGCTCTCCGCATCATCTCTTTATTCAATCGCTTTTTCAGCAGTTGAAATTCCGAATTGGAATATAGATTAGGATTCATAGGAACATCACCTCCACAGTACAGATGTAAGTCAAACCTATTATTATGTCGTTGATTTCTACAATAAATTAACGCATGGGCAATAATACCCAATATTTCGCTTAAAGGAGTGATACGAAATGTATCCTGATATTAGCATCAATGAGCTGATCAAGAATGGGGAGAAGGAACAGGCTGCCATCCTCGTGATGGATTGCCTGCGCCAGGTTATCAACAACGGGATGCCCGGTGTTGATCTGACTCGTGACGAGTGGCTGTATGTGCTGCCCGAGCTCGTGACCCAGATGCAGAGCGCTGTTCCCGTGAACGATCCTTCTGCTTCCGAAGAGGAAGAGGAATCTGAAGAGGAAGGCGCCGGCGAGGAAGAATCCGAGGAGTCCACCGAGGAAGAGGGCGTCTGATCTCCCATCCCTACACCACACCATTCTTAGTATCTGATGAATGTGATGACCGGGAGTTATCTCCCGGCCATCCTTTCTTTTTTAACAGTGTAAGTTCTGTCGATATGAAGTGTAGGCCCAGCTCTCCAACGTTTTCAACATGGTGAGTTCCTCCTCGTCAACAACGAGTCGCGCCCACGAATCTGGAACCATGTTGATACGAGGTAGAAGTTGATACTCCGGGTGCTTGATTGCCAGCGTGTTCCAATAATAAACGTTTGCAAGTGCCTCTGCAATCATCTGAATACAGATGAACATCGGACGTTTTCCCGGTGTGCCGTAGACGGTGTGACTGAGAGCCGAACAGTTGTGCACCAGTGCCCCGTTGGCATAGTACGTCGGATCTTCCACGACCGAGAAGTTGTAGACCGTATACTCCTCATGTAACCATTTGATTTCGGTGATCTCCGTCCAACTCCCATCTAGTAATTGAATCTGATCGTGGATACCCAACTTTCCCACATTGACCCAGTCGGCCTCTTTGTAGATGTATCTTCCCTGTTCTGTATTCTGAACCTGCTTTGCCCAGAAGGGATGTTCCGATGTTGTATACAGTGGGAAGATCCCATCCGCCTTCAACAGAATGGTCTCGTTGGGACGGGCAACCCGATTGATCACATGTTTGACTGCATGGAAGCCTGTCTGGGTTCGCACCATATCGCCCGGCTGGATCTTCTCAATCGGAATGTCTCCACTCAACGTTGCGATCATCGTACCGGCACGGAAACACCAGGCACAGGAATTTCCAATCGGACAGTCGTAACAGATGTCGTTGGATTGGGAACGACGTGTGATGTTGTCCATCATCTGGAGGATCTCCGAATCCTCCTCTCGTCCTACCATGCCATCCTGTACCGTACCAATACAGAGGTCCTTCACATTGTCTCCCACGGAGGTTGGCATGTACCGGATACAGGGATAGAACTGTCCATTGGGTCGCATAGCCAACATGGAACCCAGTCCACCGCAGTGGTTCCCATCGGAGTACTTATCCATGGGCCCCTCCGGTGTCTCTCGGAAGATCGCGACGTACAGATGCTCCAGATCGTTGTCGATGAGGTAATCGGCAAGCTTCTTCAACTGCTCGTACTCAACTTTAGCAGTCTCCACGGTCCAACCCTCTTCGAACACACAGTTCAAGTTGATATTGGTCATCCCGTGTTGAATGAAATCCACCACCGAATCAAAGAGATAGGAGATGTTGGCAGGAGCCAACGTCATCTTGGAGTTCCGTTCTTTGCTGTAGGTACGATTGTAGTGATTCAGCGCTGTCATTGCCACGTCGTACGACCCTTCCCCAGTCGGTTGGATTCGGCACGCATCGTGTAGTGCTTTGTTTCCATCGATGGAGACATTGAACGAGATCTGATGGGAATAATCTCGGAAGAACGCCTGCACATTCGGATCAAAGTACTGCAGTCCGTTAGAACAGATGGAGAGACGGTGCATGGTGAACCAAGGATGGTGCAATTCATAACACCGCATCAAAAAATACTCGTAGATCTTCCGGGTGAGGTTGATCTGCAACAGCGGTTCTCCACCGATAAACTCGATGATGATTGCCGGAGAATTATATCGGTTGATATACCCATACTCATCGTTCAGTAGTTTATCGATGAACTCCTTTGCTGTCTCAAATTTCATGTTCATCGGACTCTTGTTAAACTGATAACAGTTGTGAACTACCAATTTTCCAGCGATGTAGGTATGGGTATCTGTTTCAATGTTGTAAACCGTACACGGTTTATTCACGTATATGATGGAATAGTCCTTCAGATAGGTGAAGGGCGATGTCCCTACAAAAGATTCCACTCCTTTGTATACACATGCTGGCTTTATAGATAGTATAATCTTAGCAACATCATAGGATCCGCCAATCGCTCGAATCGTCTTAACTGGTTTATTTACTCCATTTTTTAGAGAATCATATTTCCATTGTATGCCAAGAAATTCAAAAGCTCTCTCAACTCCATTCAGAATTTCATCATTCGTATTTACAATACGAATCGCATCGTTCTCAATGGAGCCTTCCATATCATACACACCCGCAAGAAATCCCATTACATAATCCGGATCATCACAAAATTGATCATGTCTTCTATAGGACGCAATTAAGTCTTGAATTTTATTGTATTCAGAGCGCTTGCAATTGTACATCGAATTGGCCGATAGAAAATAAATACCAAGAAGTTCTGCGTAGCTACGCATACGATTCATGATGTCTATGTCGTTTACTGCGAACCGATTGAAATACCGCGTGTACTCATCGGCCGGCGTAATCGCAATGGAGTAACCGCCGCACATAAATGCGCCAGTAAAATAGCCAGTGATATATGCAGTACCATTCGTATTCGTTGGATAATAATCGGATGGATCCATAGCCAAAATTAGAATCTCATCTTCTTTTCTTAACTCACTGACAGGGACCCACCCAACACGATTTGACCACACCGGATGTTCCGCTGTCAATTTTATTGGTTTCCGAAGCGCCGCATGGGCAATGACATAATAGCCATCCACGTCATGAGAGAATGTATTCACAACGGTGGATACTTTCAATTGACGCTCGGTTGATACTGGAAATTCATCCGTACCAAGTAGCGTATCACCAATCTTAAGTTCCTCGATTGGTTTCAACGACATATCACTCATCACGACATCCGTTCCAGCTGGCATGCAGTACGTACACTGTAAGGAACAGCTCTCCGTTGTTTGGAAGGTGAAGTTGTGTACGAACACATCCCCGTCGGCTCCTTTCCCGATCTCGGTGTGACGATTCTCAAACAACTCCGGGTACGCCTTGGCAATGGCATCGTTATATGAGTCAGTGCTGAACCGGAAGAACTGATTCGGATACATGTCGAAGATCTTCTGGGCATGCACCCTCTGGTCGACATACTCCAAATACTCCATGGAGTCGGACAACAGAGAAAATTGGAACGTCACGGTATCCTGATTTAGATCCATATCCGTGGAGTAAAAATCCAGAATGTCGGTGTAGTCACACTCCTCCGGGAAGCCAATGTATCCGGTGAGGAAATCGTACAGAAACCCACTGAAGATATCCCGCAGCTGTTTGGAGGTCTCGATGAATTGCTGTTTCAGCAACGGAATTTGATCCAGATCCAGGTTATGTTTTGCCATGTATCCCATTCGGAATTTTAACCCATCGAGATCGAGCGATAACCGATCCACGATGTGGTTGTGGTACTTCGCCATCATATATTGATCAAACTGGGCCTTGTATAAGGTCACGTCGGTTTCCAGCATGTTGGTAAGCATAAGCCATGCATCTCCTTTTCTGTCCTAGTTGGGACCTATATCTCTATGTACAAAAAAGCTGGGGGATTTAATCATCCCCCATACTTTTTATACGCGACCTTGTAAGAAGGGAATAAGAGCATCTGCGAGATCGTGAATCGAGATCTCGGAACACGTACCGTTGGTATCCGTTAAGTTTCCCAACACCGTCTGATAGCCCGTGGTCAGTAGATCCGGTGTCACATTCTTCTTTGCAATATGACGTGTGCGAATGGCATTCTCATAGATCTGATCGGAGTTTATAAACTCCATGAATGCCAGTCGCTGCAACCCAGCCACACGGACATCGTCTGACATCGTCATCGGATTGTGGTTGATGTAGAACCGGATCGTACCATGTTGGGTACCAGGGATGATGGTGATATCCCGCAAGTAGGTTTGGTTGTCGATTTCGTCTTTTGTATAGTACTGATCCCCCAGATTTTCCGGAACCAATTCTCGAATCAACCCGTTCACATGATCCAAGAACGACTGCTGTCCCATCATCACATCGATGATGTTATCGATGTTGATCGTCAGCCCTTGGATGGAGTCGTGGAAGTAATCATCGTCGAATTTGGAATATGATGCCAAGATCGAGAAGTTCCAGTCATACTGGTTCTTGATCCGGATGCATCGAGCAATCTCCGAATACGATCCAATCCCATAGCGGATCAAATACAGAATGTTGGCAACGGCCGGAGAGGGATCCGGTAAGAAGTCACGGGAGTCCACCACGTATACATCCTCGATGTATTGTGTCACCGTAGGATTCTCTCGCTTGTATTTGTCTAGGGCATACTTCACGTAGTCCACCACGGCATTGGCACTCGGATAGTACTCAGTGTCCTGTTGCTCGACGATGCTGTGCACCTTGTTGTCTCGGTTCTCTTTTGTCTGCAGAATGTCATAGTGGGCATAGGGATCCTCGATGTGTTTCCCCAAGGTGTTCATCAGTAATTCGGATGTGGTGCTGAGCTTCGTATCAAATGCTTCCATGGATCGCCACAAACCAGCGATCCCTTGTCGAATGTCGGCGTGGGTAGTATGCAGGTTGGAGTAGTTGTGCCGTTTGATCAACATCTCCATGTTTTTCTCCAACTGGTGATTGACATCGATTTGATCAAGTGTCACCCCATGGGGATTGTCGTGATTGTTGATGTGGTTGTACAGATCCGACAGATCCACATCAAATTCAAAATTGTTTAAGATCCCCATGATAGCATCGTGCTGTGGCTCGGACAACGGTTTGTCCACGTCGGCTGTATTGTCGACGTTTCCCAACCCGACGTCTTCTGCCGTGATCTGGACATCGCCTGTCTTTCCGTTGACACTATTGACTGGAAACACAATGGCACCAATACCACCACTGATGATCTCTTCTCGTAAATCCTCGAGAATCTCCCGCAGCGTTTTATAATCTGGCGACAGTTGATCGTACACTTGGTCCAGTGTCGTATTCGGTCGCACAATCGTTTTCTCTGAGGTAGCTGGATTGTTCTCATCGGCCAGGATCAGTAGATCTCTGGCAATGCTATTCTCCGCCATTTCTATAATAACCTCCTTTGTTCGGATGAGAGTTTCAGTATTTATACTCTCGTTCGATTGTATATTCTTACTATAATGATAGGAATATCCATACATCTATCATTAATATTTTCAAGAAAGGAAGTTGAATTGTATGTCTTTCTATCCACGCAGAGTCCCAATCAACCACGTTCTGATCGAGAATGCCACCGATGCAGCACGGTACATTCTCCAAGACATGTATGCCTCCCCCAAGGACGTTGAGGAGATGATCCGCGGAATCCGATCCCGGGAAGTCGATCCGGATTACGAGTGTGACTACCTCAAAGAAGGGGTGGACTTCTACGTGTCTCCCACGGAGTTCGCGAACATCCTGGATGAGGTTTACGGCTACAAAAAGAATGTGGAGCTCGCAACAGGCCTCACCGCTGTGCTATCCGGTATCTCCATCGGCTTGCTGGCGTTCGGCAACCATCAGAAGAAAAAGAAGATCCGGAATCTCAACAATCTGCTCAAGGACAGTACAACCTGACAAAAAAAGAAGGGAGGAGCCAACTCAGGCTCCTCTTTCTTTTTTGATAAATAGTCTTCTAATTGAGAGTTTTCACATGCATCCACAGGATCGGGATACTCGGGAGATCACAGAGAGAAGTAGTATACAGTCACTCCGAGAATGCTGTCGTAGTACGAAGTGTACACGGGACCGAGAGGATATCCAGATTGCCCAATGATGTGTGCGGGCAACGTGGATCCATGTTCTAACACATATTTGCAATTATTAATGACCTTTTGAGTCGGTGTATTATATATCATGCCGTTCGACACACACCCATACTGTCCGGATTGCCACAATACCTCTTTGATGGTATTGGGATAGTTGGGAGAATTGACACGGTTGAGGATGACGGATGCTGTTGCTCGCATCACCCAGTCTGGCATCCAGTTGCAGCCCGTCTCTGCAAAGACAGCACGGGATAACCAATACAGATCTTCTTCCGTGTAAGTAGGTTCCGGTTCCGGTGTGGGAGTTGGTGTCGGAGTAGGCGTAGGTTTCGGAGTTGGTGTAGGCGTTGGAGTAGGTTCGGGTGTCTCTTCCACGTCTTCACTGTTGCTGGGTCTCCATTCGGTCGTTTTGAATAACACAATGTTGGAGGTCATCCCAGTCTCACTATTTTGCATCGAATAAATAAATTTTCCATCTTCTTGACTGACGAGCTCCATCCCTTGGATGGGATCGAAGGGGCTGCTATCGTCTGTAGGGGTAGGCCCGTAGGACACACCGTTTCGAACGGTGTCCTTTGCAAAGACAGACATATTGCACACACTCATCAACAATACGACCACGATACTGATGCAACAAACTCTCAATTGGGTAATAGATTTACGATTCATGATAAATCTACTCTCCTTTCAATTGTTTTGTGGCCTCTGTTTTGTAGCGTCGGCCAGAAGACTAATAATGACCAACCGCGAAGAGACCGTATTGCTCCATGCGCCGCGTGGTGGCGGCAACATTTATAATATTTGTTATCGTGCAGAGAGACAGGAGAAAAGAAAGGGAGAGGGGAAGCCAACCCCTCTCCTTCCTTTTACGATCTTTACAGTCTCTCAAGAAATGTTACAACCGGTTTTCGAAGTTCGTTGCGAAGGTTCGTAAATCGCGCAACTTTACCAAGGTTGTATAACAGGGATACTGACAATGGTATCGATACATCGATATCTCATAGTCATATTCAGTTTGTCCTTTGTAACGATCCAGATTGGCAATGTCGTACACTTTCAGATAGGCATTGTCATATTTGATGAGATATCCATAATCCAGACCGCCACTCTTCACAATTGCATTTGCCTTTCGGAAATATTCTGGAAGCTCGCTTCCATTTCGAAACGGCAGATACATCATCATCACCTCTCTTTATCGAGAGGTTCCAGGAACAGGTTATTCAGGAGAGTCCTGGTTCTCCGGTTCGTTTGGTTGGTTCTGGAGTTCGATGTTGGACTTCAGATAGATGGTATCTCCTACCACAGAGACATCTTCCTCTATCTGTTTCGCGACCTGTTGGAGAGATTCCTCCTCTTTCTCCTGTTGTGCTTTCTCCGCTTTGATCTTCTGGGAACGGGTGAGCAACAGCCCACCGAGTTCCGTCACTGCCTTGAACTGGACCTCGTGGGAGAGTGAGGGATCCGTGGCAATGGCGGCCAACGCATCCATATGCGTTTCACAAGGATGGCATCGGCTGCAGGGACCAGAAGTTGGAGATTCCGGTTTTTCACAGAACCACGTGTAATCGTAAATCCCATACTCGATGAGTTTCGTCAAGACCTTAGCCTTTGTATACCCAACATACGGCATACAGAGATGGACCTCTTTGTTCAACATCTTCGCACACGCTTCGAACATCGTCTGGAACTGTTGGAGATACAGCGTGACGAGGTCATCGCCGCGAATGGTTCCGATGTAGAACCAGGAGTTTGGTTTCAACAACGGGAATGCAATCGACAGCCAGCTGTACGCCTGTAGCAACCCAGAGGAATAGTAGCCACCATTCTTGGAGTTCTTCGGACGATACTGCCAGGTCACATCGATCGTATAATGGGTGAAGGTATCCAACCCCGTGTTGTTTCGTTTTAGCATGTCGATAAACCGCTGGCGAAACACCACTTCGTGGGATGCCTTCTTCTTGTTGAGCCACGGGAACCGACACGAGATCGCAACCACTTTATCGGGTCCGTACTTCTTCAGAAGTTCATACAGCAGCAACGTGGAATCACAACCACTGCTCCACATTACGTAGTGCAAGGCATCCGGATCTGGATGATAGAAAGCGAGCTGTCCCGCCTTCTTATCTTTGTTGACAGGATGTAATCGTTCAATCATAGAACTAACCTCCCGCTACCTTTACTCGATCACCTTTCCATTGGTGTCCTTCCGAACCTTGGTGATCAGAGAGGAAGGAGCGGAGCTCTTGGACTTCACAGCGATGTAGGGCTTATTGGTGGTGGTCACGGTACCCAGATTCTCCTGCGTCTTGGGATCCCGGATGGTAGAGGTCTTGGTCCGAGAGGGAACATCCGCCAGATAGACAGACGCATTCCCGATCAGTTCCTGACGGGGCAAATCCATCTTCTTACCAGAACCCATCTGCTCCATCACGATATAGGGAATGGCCTCCGCCAGACCAGCCGTGGAGATCTCACAGGTATCCAGGATGGCCGCCTCAGATCGCTGGGGATAGTTGGCCTTCTCCAGGGTCTTCTTCAGATCGCGACGCAGGTAGTCAGAGAGGTTGATGTCCGCCAGCTTCTTGCCGTCCTTGTCGTAGGTGGGGATCTTAAAGGAAGTATCGTTGGCCAGAGCGTTCACCAGATCACTGAACCCGGTGCGGCTGAAGCTGCCCTTTCCTGTGACGATCTGATTGACCTTGTCCTCGCCCTTGACCTTAGCCAGAACATCCTTTACGCTTTTCATGATTGTGTCCTCCTTAAAATGATTTTTTGAAGACAATGTCTCCTGCGAATTGTAAGGTTGAAGACATTTTACATCTCAGTAGAAGTGCGAGTATTTTTTAATACCGCAAAATCGCAGAGGAGATGCAATGTTTAACCATACGGATTCCTATAGAGAATATATCATTATAGAAAGCAGAAAGCCTGGGATTTCTCCCAGGCCTTCTGTATCTATTCAAAACATTGTAGCAATTGTTATTTTCATAAGGGAAGACGTTAGGATAGACGGTGGGCGTTTTCCGTCAACTGTTTGATGACCTCATTCTGGGTGTATAGCTCATCTAGCTTCTCACGTGTCTTCTGATACTTGGAATTTAGTTCAGTTGCCGACTTAATGTAAACCTCTTTTTTTTCGGCATTGGCGGGATTTGAACAATTGATTAGAACATTGGTTGTGCAGTTGATCATGAGTCGGATCATCTCATAGGTGATGAGCTGTAGGTTCTTCTCTTCTGTATTGATCTGTTGGCGCAATTTTCGATCTTGCTCGATGATCTTGGACTTCTCATCGATGTCCTTCAACACCTTATCCTGTTTGCGCTGGATGACGATGGCAATGATCGAAAACACGCCTGTGATAACCGCAACAATGATCGCCGATGCATATTCATTCATTCTCCTCACCTCCTAAAGATGATATCCGATTAGAGTGTATCCTCGAGATGATCATGCTCAAACATCATTCGTCGGTAGCGGTACGCGTTTAATCGACTGTTCCGCCGCATAGACTGGATGATGAGGACCATCACTGCGATGAAGATGGCATAATTCAGAACGGTATCGATGGACAACCAGATGATTTTGTATTCGCTAACTGTCATGACAATGAGATAGCGATGACCATCGGAAGCGTGGCTCCAAGCGTATTGTACGGATATATTTCCGCGATCGCTCTTCACTGTGAAACTTCCCTGGTCGTTAGTGGTCATTTCGTGTATATAGTCCCGCATATCGGCATACATCTCATCCGTGGCGTCCTCATACCCATCGAGGATGATGCGGCTGACCGGTTGGAGTTGTTCATTGAACAATTCCAGACTGTTGAATTCATTGGAATGGAAGGGCATGGTGATGTACCCTTGTTCTTCATAGTCTCGGCACGTTCCTTCTTCACGGACTAAGAACATGACACCGCGGTCATTGAAGACAAGGGTACCTCTGTTTTCAATCGTCTGGCGATATACAATGTGAATCATCAACCATGCCACCATGATCAGAAATACCACGATTTCAAACCACGACAGTCGGTTTCGTTTCATAAATCACATCACTCCTACTTAAAAAATGGAGAGGTACTTGTACATGGAGATCTTATCACTGTACCGATGCAGGATGAATTTCAACATCAGAATGAGTACCAGAATCAGAATCACATAACAAATCGTGGAGATCACCCAAACATATTCGACAACAGGCATCATACTATAAATTACAATCAAGCGAGTATCCCCTTGGTTGTTGACCAGCCAATTGAAGGAGATCTCTTCATTTTCCCGTGTGTCACTAATGGTATGTTCTACAATAAATCGTCCGCTGTCATGCTTTTGCAATTCCTCCATGAGTTCTGGATAGTCCTTGATGTTACCAACCGGGAATGCCTCTTCTTGGTTCCCAAACTGGACCGACATCAGGAGATCCATGTCTTGGTTGTACACTTCAATCATGTTGTAACTGTCAGACTGGTAGCGCATGATCTCGGCAACGGCGTTCTCATCGTTGATGATCTGTAAGTCATCTTGGATGAACATCGCATCTTTGATCGCGTGCTCATAGTCCTCCAGTTTCGCGATCGTCACAAAATTCAATAGAATGAGGCCTATTGCAATTAAGATGACGAGTACCAGATTGACAATTGTATCCGTTGCTTCTCTGGCTCGCTTGTTGTTTGTCATAGGATCACCACTTTCAAATTTGCCATAGATTGTTTGAAGGTAACTTAAATACTGGTAGGAAAATGGATTCCGAGGGAGATAACTCCCCCGGAATTTTGCAGGCAATTTAACGAGCGTACAAGCGATAGATAGCTTCAATGTTGTCCCCGTCGGCCAGTGCAATGGAGGGACGGGTAAAGTGCGTGAACATGCGCAAGCATTCGTAGTCATCAACAGGAATTTTATTGCCACTGGCTCCCGTCTGGACACGCGGATTGTACCAGCCAGACACCAAAGCAAACTCGTTGACACGCGGTGTGGTTTGGGAGGTGGTGAAGTAACCGCGGCAATCCCCTTCATCCACAGACAGGTTGATCTCCACGTAAGAGACAATCGGCAAGGAGGAGGTGGAGGCAAAGACAGAATCGTCCACCACATCGATGCCAGAACCGTTGTCGGTTGCCCATGCATGGACAATGCGGGGCTGTGGATCGTCAAACTTCTTCACGTAGTAGGAGGTGGTTGCCTCCACATCGGTGGAAGGACGCAACGAGGTGGACTTCCCATAGTACTTTCCATTGGGGAAGGCAAACCCGTCGTTGCTCATCCGGAAGGGGATCGCATGATACAGGTTCCGATTCTTGTAATCCGGAGCAATGACCGTGGTATTATCTTCACGGGCACCACCGTCGCCCACCATAAAGCCAAAGACGTAGTTCAGTGCCGAGATGTTCACCCCGAGAATCGGTTCGAAGTCACGCGGTACCGATTCACTGACACCGATGGCCGTCTCCGCGTTGTAATAAATGGAATCGTAGTTTCCTCGGTTGATCCCAATCTTCATCTGAGGTGCTTCATCGTTTAAGTCGCCGACCCGCAGGGTGGTCTCCTGGTCCAAGCCGATGTTGAACAGCTTATCGAAAGCAAACTGATACCCACCGATCGGAACGATGTTATGGCCGCGATACAACACCTGATCGAATTCACTCCGGACGCAATCCTTTCCAAAGGGATCGCGGAAGTGCACCGTATGACGACCTTTTCCAAAGAGCACCTCTCCGTAGAGACCGCCCATGTAGCGACCTTCTGAAGCACCTACTTGATCAAATATTTTAATTCTACGAGACATTGTCAACTCATCCTTTCTTTTACTTTAAGAATAACGTATGAAAGTGGATCACATGATACGATACCGATTGGAGGGAACGTTGTATATGGCAAACGAAGATCAATCCATTGTCTATGTCTGTAAATACCAAGTGCCAGGTCTCATGTTTGCAACCAAAGATGAGAAGCTTGTATTTGACAGTTCCAACGTCATCCGTGTAGAGAAGCAGGATGACTTCGATTATAACCTTCGCACTGTCTTAAAGGTTACCTTGCGCATGGAGATGCGGAAAAAATTGTGGATCATGAAACACAAACGGGACATCGTCTGTACGTTCGAGATGGACAAGATCGCCATGGATACCGAGGTAGAAGAGTTTCTGTCGACCCCACAGAAAATGTGGTACGATGAGTTCAGCATCTTCCTCACGGACGACGATGAGTCCATCGACATCGCAGTCATGGAACAGCGGCTGGAACTCGACAACGATCCAGAACTACCGATCGAGGCGGGCGATGAGGATTACCAGGAATCCGAAAATGTGTTGAACATTTATTTGTTTCAGAAGAAGCTCTTAAATGCATCCAACAAGACGGTGAATGCTGTGTTCACTCGGGATAACATCCAAAACATGGCAGCAGCTCTGCTAACAGAGACAGGACACAAACGTGTGTTGCTCAGTCCCATGGAGAACACCACCATTTACGAGGAGCTACTGGTACCAGCATTTCCCTGTTACAAGGCACTGATGTTCCTCGATCAATACTTTGGGTTCTACCGTACGGGTGGAATGATTTATTACGACGTTGACACCTTGTACATTCTGAACACCAATGGGAACTGTAAAGCCAAACAAGAAAACGAATGGGACGAGACGGTGTTCATCGTCACAGAGAGTCCTCGTTCCTTGCCCGGCAACGCCATGGTCATCCGTCCACAGGAGAAAGTGAATTACTGCAACATTGCAGAGAGCTCATTGAACGTCCAAAATTATGCGGGAACGATCAACGAGAAATACGGCAGTACCGCCAAGATTGTCGTCACCGACGACACCACCATCAACACGGCAGAGGCTGACCAGGATTACATCGACCAACGGAACACCGCCTATGCATACATCACAAAAGAGGACAATCAGTTCACGGCCGATATCATGAAGGCGCGCATGGAGGAAAACCAGGCGTATGTCTGTATCAACGCCAACAACCTGGACATTGAGGCCTTCACACCCAACAAATCGTTCAAACTTGTCTTTGATGATGTTTCCAAACAGGAGAAGTATGGAAAGAATCTGTACCGACTTGCCTATGCGTATCACATCATGGCACTGGAGTCAGGGTACTTCTATTCGGCGAAACACCGTATTGTGTTGAAGAAGTGCGGAACCGTCAGTGATTAAAGTACTACGGTGACCGACCGAATTGCCCGGGTGATGGCCGTATACGACATGAGCTTTGCCAATTTCTCATCGAATTCCTGCACCTGTTCCATGATGATGGTGACATCGTCCCAATGGTTCATTCGGGCCAGCTGCGGTGTCAGAGCATACGCGTATTCAAACTTCACCACATCGTCGGGAATCAGTTGTCGTGACTTTGTTTCCCGGTGCAAGAGATAATCGCGATCGAGTACGAGCTCTGTAAATGGTTCGTGGTAGTAATCCGGTTGGAATTCACATGGGACGTAGCGCGTAATCGCTGCATGGCGATTGACCTTGGTCAGGGTACCGGTCATTCCCTTCTGGAGATAGACCTTTACCTTCTTCTCGATGGTATTGACAAGAATCTCTTGGTAATGACTGTCGGCCACATACACCCGCTCGTTTGCATACGTATAGATGGGATTTCGTTTCATGGTGCTGCGATACGCATCGTTGATGATATTCCGCATCTCCTGTGTGTAAACAAGGTTCATCGACGAGGACTTCAGATTGTACATGTGCAAATCCTTGCGACGAATCACGTTTGCCGACTGGAAGGATCCCACGGTCAGTCGTTTGTCGTGCATCACCGAATAAGCCAGCGTATGGACAGGATTTCGAGCCATCCGCTCCGAGGGTTCTTCCAAGAACACATTGGGTTCTCGGGTGTAGATATAGGAGTCTGCATCCGGCAAGAGATATGGATCGCGCAACAACACCACGGGCAATCCATATTTACTCAAATCCCATAACATCCGTCCGTTGAGCAACGAGGCATCTAACACAACGATCAATCGATAGCGTTTGTCAATCTTCTGACGAATCCGTTTGGTCCACGTGTAGGACAAGTGAGTGCTGTGGGGATTGATTACCGGAATGGAATCCAGATCCACATTCCGATCGTACTTGTATAATTTTCCATAGATATAATATCCATGGTACCGGTTGTATGCCAATTCCAATACCGTCCGTTGATCGTACGAAAGATACATCACTTCACGTGGATCCAACCCTACGTATTCCAAAAAGACTTGTAGGGCATCCCACAGGCCTGTGTAGATGGGACCACTCACATCGATGAACTGGTGGGATCCCTTTCGGTACCAGTACTCCAATTCATTGAGCGCATTGTATTGATCGCTGCTTAAGGTCACATTCATAAGCATCCACTCCTTTGCCGCTTGTAAAATTTACTGATGTTGTTTCACCGAAAGAAAGTATCAAAGGGGAGACTACTCCCCTTTGATCTTTATGGATTGTTCTTCTGTTGACGGAGATCCTTCTTGGTAGCTTTCGCGGTCTTCTTGTCAACCACGTTGACACCACGCTTGCGCAAATTACGTGCGTTGACGGAATTCAGATTCTTGTAGATCTCTTGCATGTCCGTCATCACATACTTGATGATATTTCCCACCAGGGAGACCATGCTGGACATGGCATTGATGGTGCTCACAATCAACTGCTGTTCCTGCTTGCTGAGCTCGGCAAAGTTCAACGAGGCTTGGGTGGAGTTGTACTTGGCCGTGAGCATATCGAAAGTCCCCTGGATCTCTTTTTGGCGAGCGATGAGATCACGCACCAGCTTCTCCAGGCACTGGTAATAGTTGCCGGTAAATTTCTGACCACGGGCGTCGACAAAGGAGATCTTCTTCTGTGCCGACAGATACGTCACCACGTTGCCACGGTTGCTCATGTCGATGAGCGTGTGTTCAAAACGTACTTTCCCAATCTCACGGTAATACGCGAGAATCTGTTTGCACACGGCATCGTCGGTCTCCGTGAAGATCTTTTTGATCTTTTTCACAATGGCCGTTCCTTTGACGTAGTTCCATGCGTTCCCTTGGGCCAATCGTTTCCCAGATGCCAAGAAGCCATCGAGCTTCGTAAAGAGACGTTCCCGATACAGAAGCTCAATGTCCGGCACTGTGATGTACAGCTTGATATTGCCCTTGATCTTGTTGTAGATATCCGAAGGAAGGTCTGCCAGCTTGTTGAGCACCTTGGCGATCATATCCGGTATCTTGGCCAAATGCTTCACAATGAAGGAAACCCCTCGTACGATCAGATTGATCAGAGCAGCTGCCATGTTCCATCCGGCCCGAACGGCTTCTCCACCGGCATCCGTAACAGCACCGTGTACCTTCTGCACATCACGAATGGTACCCATCGTATTTTTGGCGATGTTCTTCGCATCCTTGACAGCGTCCACGACTGGTGCTCGTTGGACATGCGTTGCCTCCAGCATCAGATCGAGATTTTCTTCATCGAGCAGAGAATCGATCTCTTCTAAGATCCTCGAGAATTCCTTGTACTCTGCACTTTCCATCCACGCAAACGCCAGATCCCCGTCCACGGTATCCAGCGCAAATATATCGACCACGTATATCACCTCACAGTAGAAATCTTGTCCTTCTGAAAGTTCTTTATCATCGAGTTCTTCTCGATGGGATATCTAGTAGCTAAAATGATATATTCTCTTTTAGATACGAAAGGAGGAATAGATACACATCATGCAATCAACGGAACGTTATAACCAGTACAAAGATACACTCGATATCGATCGGATTTATCTGCTGATCAAACGAGGAGATATCAAAGCTGGAAAGTTTGCCCATCGCATCAAATTAAAAAAGAATTTTAAAATCGGAAAGGAGCTGTTTACAGATGGATCCCAAGACAATACGAGAGAATCCGGACAACGATCGGAAGTACCTGGAGTCGTACAAAAAGAAAAAGAGTGACGATTCCACCATCCTGGAGGAGAGTACCCAAACCGAAGAGTTGGAATATTTTACAGAATAAGAAAATAACAGAGTGGGATCACATGGATCCCACTTCTGTTTGTCATTTGTGGTGAAAGGAAGGAAAGTTGATGAACCAAGTAATTTCGTACAAGTCCGTGACCTCCGGGGTCACACAGTTAGTCGATTGTGTAAATTATGCGTACACTACCATTCAGGGAATGGAGACAACCGATTCGGATTCCATTTATAGTCCGGCACACGTCACCTGTGTGATCGATGACTCCATCCGTCCGCTCTGTGATGCGTTGCTGTTGGAACTCCCCAAGATGGATCTTGCAGAAACCCTTCCCAGAAAAGAGATCTCTGATAGAGCCATCGGAGAGATGCTGTGGATCTATCGTTGGTTGTCCAAGGTGATCTACCCTGCGCTGGTGCACATCCATACGTATCATCCGGATCAGATGAATCTGGATGCGTGGGATCACTTTGTACGGTCATATCAGGAGATCAATGGGTTCATTGAATTTATCGATTCTCCTGCCTATAAGTATCATACCCAGAAAAACGATGTGAGAAATTTCATGGTCTCAACACTCATAGATAATATGGTGTTGAAAGGAGTTATCTCACATGATTTGGCTAGTGCTACTGGTATTGTTGGTACTGATCGTACTGCTGCGAAAGAAGAAACCGATGATGGGTCTTCTGATTCTGACGTTGGTCCTGCTATGCGGTTGCAGCACGCAACCTGACGCGTCTTCTGTGTTGGAGAGTTCAGCTGTTGTAGATGCCACACTTCCTTCGGATGAGGAAGAGGGAACGGCCATCTATGAATCTGGATCGATTCTCGGAGATGGAGCTACCCATATCTATCTCACGGTGACCGATTACGTTTCCCAAGAACTCATTGGAACGTTTGAGATCTACACCGACCAGACGAACCTAAGTGATGCTTTGACAGAACTTCGGTTGATCTCGGTAGACGGATCTGTCATTGAAATGGTGAATGGTATCGCAGCGGCAACAAACACATGGGTTGTCTATGTCAACGGGGATCCTGTGACAACCACGATTCAGGAAATTGCAATAGAGCAAGAAATGTCATACATGCTCCAGTTGGAGTAAAAAAGAAAGAGGGAGGCATGACGCCTCCCTCCTTCTTTTTTTTGTATGAAAAGATTACCCCTGTAAAAACACGGTAGCCTTCACCAAATCCTTGATCGCTTTGTACCGAGCTTTCCACCACCAGGTACATGGCAGGATATCAATCGCCACGATATCGAAGAAATACGTATCCAGTATCTCAGAGTAAGGCCTAAGACGACCCACCAATTGACGTGACCCGAGTCGCGAAGCAAGGCAATCTGCCGAGATCAAGGCACGTAAACCTGGAATGTCTTTACCAGTACCACACGATTTGATTGTGGTTACAATGATATCCTTCTTCAGTTCCTCTTCCTTCTCATCCTTCGGCATCCGGGAGTGATATCGTCCAATCTTCTTGTCGGGATAGTCACGATGGAGTTTGTCCGCGACCAACTCCACGGCATCGATGAGGGGAACAAACACGAGAATCTTGCCTTCTTTGTCTTTCAACAAATCGAGACATTTCTGGATGGCATGGTAGCATGTCTCGTTCTTGTCCTCAAAGAAAGCATACTTACCAAACTTCGCTGCACTGAATCCAGGATACGCCATGAGCTTCGCACGGTGATAGGGACTGACATGGGTGTTGATCTGTACGGTATGGTAGATCACGTGTTTTCGCATCGTTGCCAGAGATTCGTTTTCTCCATACGAGACAAGTGTACTGAATGCCTGCTTGTAACACTTCTGCTCCGTTTTATCACTGCGACCAAACGTAGCTGTCAAGTACCACGTCTGTTCCGTGTTGGAGAAGTCATCAAGGAGGAGAATGTTTGCAAAATCCAAATGGGCCTCATCGTACACCTTGATTCCCACCTGGAGTTTCTTCATGAATTGATGGAACATCCATCCGTTCGTTGCTGTCAGATAGTTTCGTAAGGTAGAGTGGTTGGCAACATAGATGTCGGCAGGTGGGATGGAATCGTTCAAGATGGCATCGATGACAGCCCCACCGGCGATGTTACAGATTTGCTCTTCCCGATATCCCATCATCTTCCGATACGTGTTGATCCACTGTACCTTCAGTCCTTCGGTTGGTGTGATGATCAATGTCTTTCGTTTGAGTTTGTTGGTCGCATAAGCAACGCAAAACGTATTGTGCGTGACAATGTAATCGGTTGTCAAATACAGATGTTCAGGATTGTCTACGACGATGCAACGTGCCTTCTCCGTTCGAACAAACCGAATCGATCGGATCGCCAACTCCTTCTTCTGGCTGACTTTCAACAATGTAGACACATCGACTTGGACACCAAACTCCGTATACTGCTCATGGTGATTCTCCGGAAGGTCATAGACGGAAAAGACCAGATGGTGCAGGTTGCACAATGGATCGTTGTAAAGGGAACCCGTATGTCCTAGGGAATATAAGATCATCAGAAGTTGCCCAATCAACACACTGTTCCCCAACGATAGATCGATGAAATATCGATTTCCGAATCGAACGATCCACGCTTCGGAGTCCAACACACCTTGTAGAACCATCAGGCGGACGTCCGATTCGTTGTACAGGTATTCCTCTGGAATTTGAACTTTGGTAGATGGATCCTCACGAGATGCCCTACCAAGTTCATGCCCTAGCTCCCACGGGTCTTTTGTAAGATCCGTTCGGGTGAACTTCGTATATTCCACCGATTCACACAAGGGAATCGACTCATCGAATTCCCGATGGTACAGATCCCAATAATACTCCTGGTACAGAGTGAATGCCGTCAAGGTTCGATATTCTCCCTGTCGATTCTTGACGGTCCATAAATGTTCTTTCGTGCAATAGGAGATACGTCCGTCCTCAAATTGTATCTCCAGAATACCCTGTTCTCCCTGTTCGTAGATGTCGAGTATCTTGGTGGGTTCTCCCAGACGACTGAACACGTAGTCCCCGACTTTGAGATCACCAAACTTTCTGAAACCATCCGGAGTTGGAATGACATTCGAATATGGCTCAGCCTTGCCCTTACCCGTTGCCAAATTCAACGACTTCTGAGGTTCCGGTCCACACAGAAATTTGATACTTTCCTCTTGGAGTTCGTCGCGAGGACTGTAGAACGGTTCGTGGGGCTGTTGGATCTCCTGGTAGGGATCTGGTTCCGCGATGTACCGCGCTTTTGTGTCGAGCATGTACTCCAGTTTACTGATGGGAGTTCCTCTCGGCACATACAGTTTGGAATTGTCGATCAGATATCCACAGGGGACCTCCATACCACTGTGGTGATCAATGGAGGTGTACATGGCTTCTATGGCAGGAAGGTCTCCCAACGAATACGGATACACTTCGATATGCGTCGGAAAGACATCGATTTTTACGGACTCAGAATTCATACGGATTCCTCCATTTTATAATAGTATATTCTATTCTTGTATACGTATATAAGTAGAATATATCGTTATGAAATTCTACTTATAGAAACTCATCTCATCATATCACTAGAAAGCGAGGATCATCATGCAAAGACAAGTACGCAACGACCAACCCTATCGAAACATTTCCCTCGGAGATCCCAATATGATCGATGTGGCATTCGCAGTCATCGATGATATCCGCATTCCCTACTTGACAAACGAAGAGGACTTGAAGAACTTTGACTACTATGCACGGTCCAAGGAACGGTTACTAGTCATGCGACAGGACCTGGAGAGAATCTACTTCCACCAATGCCCGACCCTTGCCAGCAAATACTTTGCGGATGCGTGTGAAAAATTTCAACTTGGGAAATTCAGTCTCGACATCAGTGATCCACGAAATTACAGAAACGCCAATAAGCTCGACGCAATATCACTCGCCAGGAACACACCAGCCCAAATCAGACGATTGTATCGCGATGGTCTGTTTTCCAATGGCAATAATCTAATTCGGTTGCTCGACACCTATGGAAATACTGCCACCGTATTTATACAATTGCTTCGGAACAATGTCGATTCGGACGATGGCATGTATCCTTTCCAAGGGCGAATTTATTTTGGTACGCCACCAACACAAACACAGCGTGACCTCTTTGCAGTTGCCATGCTGGAGGGCATTGTCACCGACGGTGACAAGGGGGATAACCTGGGCTACAATTTACGCATCCAGCAACACATTGACATGCTTCACAGAAAGGAACAGATGCCCATTTTCATTTCACCTGACACTCCTAGAGTCAAGAGAATCTATAAGGAACTGGCCCAAGATGAGTGTCGAAATTCCACATACCTTGCGATGATTGTGGCCTTGGCCCTGTATCTGCTTCGGCATTACCATAGGTCCACCCAACAGACGTATCCAACCTTATATGCGAGTGAGCGGTACGGACTAAAATCAATCTTCCAAGCGAGTGGAAATCCTAAGCTCACCTCTCGGATTCGAGAATTCCAACCGGAACGTATCCCCGAAGAGGTCTTTCAGGAAGAGGCATACTTTCCCTTCCCAGTACCTACCGCGCGTCGTATCTATCCCAAGTTCGCCTTCTCCGAAGAAGAGGATCGTTTCGTACAATCGTACTGCATGAAACGGAATTATGAACACCATGACACCATCGATCTCAAGGAGTACCTCTCCTTCTTCCGTTATGGAAATAAGATTTGGTTCCGGTGTCGGTCCGTTGCAAGCAAGTATTTCTTTGGGAGCATGGATCGAGTGCAATCCGATCTCCTTCGTATAACGTTGTGGGAACCCATCATGGATACCTGTGTGGCAACAGCGTGTCTATTCTTTCATAACCTCTCTGAATTTTCCTACCGACGTTCCTTCTTGGGATACCATCTATCCATCCATTTTAAAGACGATGATTCATACCTACCTTCCTTCAGCTATGCGGTTACTGCCTCGATTCTTGCAAGGATCCCACAAGAACAGCTTGTGAACCTAGCTATCTGGATGATCTATCTCCAGATCGTAACAAAGGATCGACCGAACCGGACACGTATGATTCGAGAGGTAGAATACGTCCGTACTTCTGCATCGGACACAGCACCAAAAGACATGGACATACTGGATGAGGAACACATCGTATCACGTGTGTTGCGCCCGGTTGCCGATGCCAAGAAATACCTTCAGGAGCATCAAGACGATCTGCAATCCACAACACCCGATGGAAGAAAGATCAACAATCGCCGCTATGTGGTGGCTGTCTGGGAACGAGCCGGTCATTACCGGACACTTAAGAATGGATCTCGCATTTGGATTGGACCGCAGGTCTGTCATCGGAACAAAGAGAGACTCAACCAGGACTATCTGCAGGTGCGGTTATAAAAAAGAAGAGGGGCGTTCCTTGCCCCTCTTTTCTTTTTTACACAATGTGGTAGAACGATGCCACGGTGAATCCAGAGAGTGGCACTTCGATCATCGGAAGAAATCGTTTCTGTACCGCCAACACCAATCCGTTCTTCGTGTGAAACAGTTTGTAGAAGAAGTCCGTAAATTCAGCCTTGCGAAATTTCAACGGGATCGTATCTTTCGATACCGGGGCATTGTATGTGTACCCATCGAGATGAATGGGGATGACCTTCCCATCATACAATTCCATCCCATTGAGAGGAAGCCAATCCTCTCCACCGAGTTTCGACCCGTACTCCAAGATATCCACGGCCAACCGGCCGGACTCCGTTGTCATGTCGGCATCGAGACATCGATTCTTAAATTCGGTTCGACTCATCAATTTTTCCCACAGCATCGGTTGTACGTTGATGACAATGGAAATCCCTTTGACGGTCGTAAGTAGGTTATTATTCAGCTTAATATAGACTTCCACCCCGGAACGATCCATCACCTCTTGGAAGAGTTTCAGTTGCGTGTCGATGGTGGGAGTAACGGATTTTCGTCTCTTTTTGGCCATATCTTATTATCTCCTTTGGAAAAATTCTTACTGAGGAAAGGGTTCTGCTCTTTCGCTCGTTCGTAATAATACAACATCGATTCCCGTCCGTACTTCTCATGGGAAGACCCGTGACCGATCATACGGGCCACGAAGAGCCCTGTGGTGTAATTGAATTCACAACGATCCTTACCGAATACTAACAGATCCAAATCGACCTTGACACGGAATTCCAATTGATGGATCCGAAGCCAGTTGGAGGAAAGTTTGTCGGCAAGTACCGTGATGTCGATCCTTGTCTGTATGTCGGTGGGAAGTGTTTTATATAACGGAAGAATCAGACAGGAATGAAAGGCGATGGGGTATAGGATCTCTGGTCGTTCGACGTGAAGCTCCTTTACCAGAAAGATCACGGCTGCCATCGCATGGTATCCGACGTCGGTGTTGAAGTAATCACCCAATTCGAATCGATCGAGTACATCCAGATTCATCCGGACATATTTCGTGAGATCGTTTGGGATGTGATGTCCATACCAACTGATGGGATTCTCATACGTCAATCCTTTCTCCTTCAACAGATCGTGTCCCTCTGCGATGATTCGAAGCGATTCTGTATCGACGGGATTTCCTAACTTTTGATTGAGCAACTGGGCATACCGCTCTGTAAAATCGATGTGGTTCTGATGGTATGCTGCCGTGGCTGGGTCCCGGTAGATAAATTGGTTCAAGGAATATAAAATATTCCACAAGTCTTTTTCTGTATCCATACAGACCTCCCTATCACTATACATAGTACATCTATTCTATAGAAAGAATATATCATTGAAGATCGTATCTTCTCGAGAAATAATCGTATATTATCTAGGTAGACAAAGAATAAAGAAAGGATGTCTATACTATGTATACCACTGAGTTTCAGCACAACCACGTTCGCAACAATTCCCAGGTCGCCATTTACGAGATCCAGACTATGAACCGTTCTCAATATCGCACCATGATGCGCGATAAGAAGAGAAAGCAATTTATCCGTCGCGTCGAGTATTTCGTCGCAGCTGTGTTGGTTGGATTCATTCTGTCCTTTGCCATCTACACCAATCTGGCATACCATGCACAGGAAGAAAAAATCAACAATACATATCGAGAGATGACCGGTACGATGTACACGGATCTGTCTGAAGAGACAATCTATGTGCATGAGACGGAACCTGTCGCCGCCGCCACGATGTCGGTGCAGTACGAAGATACCACAACCGCTGTACAGGAAACCCCGACGTTCCATGCGTACGATCTCCCCTCTGTCTACTACGGCGACATCGACTTCAGTACCTTTCAGCCGTACATGGACTATCAGATGGTGACCGATACCACCAGCAGTTCCTATCAGGTCTGTAGTTCGGAAAACATCTACATTGATGAAGAAGGTCTTTGCCGGTATGCGTTGGATGAGGATCAGTTCTCCATCAATGGACAGGATGATTATGTGATCGCACTCGGTACCTTCTACAAAGAGAAGGGAAAGTGTGGCCAGCGCTATCTGATTCACACCACCAACGGGTACTACACTGCAACCGCTGGTGATGAGAAAGCCGATGTTCACACCGACGAGCATCACATGTTCGTCCGTCATGGGGAACAGGGTGAGTACGCTGGGATGATCGAGTTCCTGGTGGATTCCGACAAGCTTACTTCTGCGATCCAGAATATGGGTACAGTGACAGCATCCACCAACCCCATCCTCCAGGGAGAGATCCTTGGAATCTACGAAATAGAGGAAGATTGATCTTCCTTTATTTTTTATAAAAAACACATTAAAGGAGATGAAATGCCATGGCTGAATTTTTCCAATCCTTGGGAAATGCCATCATGGACAACTTGATGGTACCTGTCATTGTGATCATTGCAGGTGCTCTCATTGCGATCTTCCAGCCGAAGATTAACAAAATCGTACAAAAACATTTGGCAAAAGAGGACATGAAAGAAATCAATGAAGAGAATACGATCAGAAAAGATTTAATTTCACTGATAGATTCACAAGTTAAGTCAGCAGTAGCAGCCAATATGTCATTGGCCAATTATATCAGACGAGAGAATAATGGTGATATCCCAGATGAAGAAGGAAAGAAACTTGCAGAGAATGCAAAACAATTGGTGATGAATTCATTACCGGTGTCACTTACTGACAAGGATGGGAATTTAAATAAGATTCTGGGTGGTACTGATAGATTGGAAGCAATCATCGAAACGTCGTTGAAGAAGTATGTGTATGAATACAAGTTCAAACAACAAGAAGCCTCAATTGTAAATCAACCGGTGAAGAAAACGAGGTCAGATTTATTTACCGCCATTCAGATGAATAATCAGAATTCGCAATTCAATCCAGATATGTATCATTCTTCACAGTATAAAAATTGATATAAGACGGGAGTATGTACTCCCGTCTTATTGATATATTTTTGCCATCCACCGATTCCACAGAGCTTTTAATATCCCTGATGGTAAAAAGGAGGTATCACATTGAAGATAGAATTGCTCGACATGGATCGACTGATCTCTGTGAACAAACTGAAACCGGTGACCTCGCGGTATCTCTTCTCCAACAAGAAGATGATCTACGACCCGGAAGGAATTTTGTCCTCGGAGATCTTTGGCATCTCCAAAGCCGATCGTCGATCCACGTTTTCGTACATTGATCTGAAACGAAAGTTTCTCCATCCACACATCTATGCCAACGTCCTGATTCCGATGTTCCGTGGGGTTGTCTTTTTGATCTCCGGACAACGACGTTACTCCGTACAGAATGGGCAGCTCAAAGAGGACGAGAACGGATGGACCGGTATCGATGCATTGTATGAGCATTGGGATGAGATCAATTGGTCGAAACACAAATCCAAGAATCTGACCAACAAAGAGATCTTATCCGAACTCACACGAGATCAGGTGTTCATCGACAAAGAACCCGTCTGTCCCCCAGCGTACCGCGATGTGATGTTGGCCGGGACCGTGGATCGATCCGACCACGTGGATCCGTTGAACAACTTGTACGTGCAACTGATTCGCTCGGTGAGTCTGTTGGAAGAAGGTGGTCTCTTTGCCCGTCGCCAGTATGCCACACAAGCTAAGATCCAAGACCTGCTAGTGGAGATCAACGACCACTTCAAAGGAATTATCTCCGGCAAGATGGGTATCATCCGTCGGTATCTGATGGGGAAATCTGTGGACTACGGCGTACGTGCTGTCATCTCCTCTCCGAGTTTCAACTTTGAAAAGTTCGGTGATTCCATGGTGGATCTGGAACACACGGCTGTTCCGTTGGCACAGTGCTGTTCCCTGTTTTACCCGTTCATTGAATCGTGGTTGATCAACTTCTTCACCCGGGAGATTGTAAACAATCCGTCTCGTGTCACGTACATCGATCCGAAGACCGGTAAAGAAGTCACGGCCACGATTGTCAACGCAGAGACACAGTTCTCTGAGAAGAATATCAAGAAGATGATCAACGATTTCATCTTCAACCCGGACAACCGATTCAAAGTGATTTCCTTGGATGTGGAACTTCCCTCCAGCAATAAGAACCCCAAGATCATCCAAGGCGTGATGTTGCTCAAGGGAAAGAAGATCACACCGAATAACGTTGAGTCGGTGTTACAACGACCCATGACAGTCACGGATCTATTATACTTGGCATGTGTGGAGACGTGTGAGGACAAACGACACATCATGACCTCTCGATACCCCGTCGGTACCGATAAGGGTATCTTCTTCAGTAAGGTCCGTGTGCAGTCTACGGTCAACCACATTCGCCTCCTCTACAACGGAAAAGAATATCGCTTCTATCCCGATATTGATTTGAAGATCGACCATTCGAAAGTTGGGGTCCAATTCATCGATACGTTAGTGATGTCCAACTCCCATCTCGATGGCATGGGTGAATATGTCGGCGCTCATGTAAAATTCCTCTAATTGCGGGAAGGTTCTGTACACCGGAAACTACCGTCTCCTCTCAGCAATGGGATGTGTGACACATGCGGTAACGCGCATGGTATGGTAACAACGTTTCCGGTTGGAATAATCCGCAGCGAAGCTACCTGCATTGTATCAGTAGGTAGAATGTTCAGAGACTATCGAACCGCTCTGGTATGCGAGAAATACGGTACCGAGAGTCAGTAGAGTAGCTCCAGTCCTCCCTGCCAGGAGGACCAGAGCCAAATGGGGAATGCATGCAACTGGTGACAGGTTGTCTGCAAAGATATAGTCCAACTTATGTGGATGCTGTATCCTGCTGATTCTTCAATCGTTCCTCACGTTTAATACGTTCGTAGTAGCTAATGAATGACTGGTTGTATTCCAGTTTTAGAATAGCTGCAATTTCTTTTGGTTTGTATCCGCTGTTCAACAATGCCAAAATTGCATCTCGATTGTATAACTCTTCCAGTGGAACTCGTTTATGGAACACATATTCTGCTGAGATCGATCGATGCTTTCTGCCCCGATAGATCTCTGAGATATACTTGCGATTAACACCTGTCTCATCTTCAATTACGACTGGTGCAATTCCGTCTTGTAACATCTCACAGATCCTACGAATGGTCTTCTCAGAATACTTGCCGATGTTCCCCAACACGAACGAGTGTTCCGTGTTCATACTGATATCACACCACTCGAGATTGTACTCCATATTGTGATCCTTGACCCCATCTAGATGGTTGATGTACTTGAACAGTTTTGGGTTGGGATTTTCAATGAAGAGCTTGGCAACCATCTGATGCACGAAGTAGTGCGTATTGTTGCGGAAGATCCACCGATAGCCAAAGTTATTGTACGTAGGCACTGGTTCTTTCGTTTGAACATCGCGGAGATTACCGAGGTTACTTACTTCGATTGAAGGAATATCAGGATACACTTTCCATATCTCTGGAATAGCATCTAGACTTTCAACATTGTATTTTTTCTTGTATTTTTCGGTGATGTAACTTTTGGAGATCGGCTCAAGGTTCTCAGGTCGGCAATTCATCTTGTCACCATCCAGGTGGGTGACTCGCAGAGTATCCTCCGGATACACTTTCCAGGTGGACAATACGAGGGCATCCAATCTGAAATTGACAAAATAACGATTGTAGTACAATCGCACAATCGCTTGTCCATTTCGATTTTGACCGACAGATGAAATGTCACCATCCCGTACCGATGTGATCGTAGTATTTCGCTCCATCACATATCCGGGGATGATTTCACCTTTAAACTTGACCGGACGTACTTCCATTAACATTTCTTGACTCATATACAATGTTCCTCCTTTTAGTGGAATATTACTTATATTGTATATGAGTTTTAGTTTTTAATATGAGAAAAATACAATAGCTAGATAGTAACCAGAGGCCGATTATGATGGCGACCAAGTGAGCGAACGAGGCATTTGGTCGGATGAAGCGAATGCGGAAGCTGAAAAGCTAATGAATGAAAAAATGACTGCACTGGATATCCGGGGCAACAATGTGAAGTCTGTTGCAAAGGAGTTATATAACTCCATGTACGAACTCACAAAGGTTGTTGAAGGATCTGGAAAGAAAGTCAGTGCGAGTATTTCCGAACTTGTGTTGGGAATGGAACCGGACGATATCACACGTTCCTTCTTGGCGAAGTACTTTGCGGATACAGTAAATGCCAAAGAAGGAAATGTGGGCGGAAAACGGAAATCCATTCTGAAAACGTGGGATATGTTGGATGTACCGGCCAATCATTTCTTTGAAGGACAGCCTGCAAAGACGATGACCATCGGACGGTATATCTTGAATAAATTTGTATTGCAGCCCGTGGGCGTATTGGATGAGTTGGGTGTTGTAAATGATACCCTAAATAAGAAAAATATTGGTAAATTGGACAATGCAGTCGGTGCACTGTATCAGGCGGACAAGATCACACGGAAGCAATTCAATGCGTATACCGATCGTCGTGATACATTGGGATATTGGCTGAACGGAATGTTGGCACATACGATCTCCGAACGGATGATGAAACCGTTGCCGGAGATTGAGAAGATGAAGGCTGAACTCATCAAGAAATACGAGAAGGAATTGAAGGAACACAATCTGGATGTCATGACGAAGATCTCCGATGAGCTTGTAGCACGTGCAAAGGAATTGTTGAAGGATGATCCGGGGATGGATTTGTATCTGTCGGGAGATCTGGACTTCGGAAACAACTACAAAAACAATTCGATCATCAAAGGAGCTGTCAAGAACGAACTGACAGGGGAGTTTGATTTCATTGCCACGTCGTTCATGGATGGCATTGATGTACACGATATCCCGGCTCATGCCAATTCGATCTTGGCCTCCCAGTATCCGGCTTCCATCAGTACCGCCGATGCGGGTTACATGGGAAAGAAACTGCTGGCGTTGCTGCAAATGATGGAGATCGATGAACCTGGAACCGATTGTGGGACCCAGCGGTTGATCCCGATCACTGTGACGAACTCCAACAAGAATGAACTGCTCCACACCTTCTTCCAGGTGGGAGATCAGTTACAAGAATTAACAGAGGAGAATGTCGGAAATTATGTGGGGAAGGTCATCTGGTGTCGTTCTCCCATGACGTGTTTAAACGACCGGATCTGTTCGAAGTGTGCCGGGAATCTGTTCTACCAACTGGGTGTGAAATATGCCGGTTTGTTTGCCGTACAAATTTCCCATGCAGCACTGAACCTGGGATTGAAGGCCAAACACAATTCCGTCGTAGAACTCTTCCTGCTGGATCCGAAAACACTCCTCCAGGACATCTAAGAATTTCAATTATATATTCTCTTCGTAGTGGGTACTAAGTTACTAAAGTATTCTACACACCAAGGAGGAATATGTAAAAATGACCAAAAAAATTCAACTCTCCACAAGTTGTCCTCAGTGCGGCCATCGGTTCTTCTTGTATCCGACCATCGACGCCACCAAGATTGCACCCACTGTCAAATCTGGACTGGTACCCGACTATGCAATCTTGAAGTACACCATCACCACGGATATGATGACAGCGTATCTGACGGAACAAGTTCGAATGCTGTGCAAAGACGTCTGTGACGATGTCCATGTGCAGGTGGCTCCCTTCTATTGCGAGAAGAAACAGTATAAAGGAGATCGTCATTGTTCCTATGCATCTCTGAAGATCGCATTGAACGGCGACCGGATCCTGAAGGGATTTGAGACCGGCGGTTGGTACAGCAAGATTGGAGAGAGCGGAGAATCCGTGGAACTCATCGATGGGCTGCTGCGGCATTTCTATCGGAAGTATCGGTACGACAAGAACAACATCAGCAAATGGATGAACTACAAGACGCTGGATCAGTTGGAGGCTGCTTTTGGGATCACCGAGGAGTATTTGTATGATCTCAAGAAGTTTGCGGACCCCGTTGCCGTGAAGACCAACGACAACAAGACCTGGGTGATCTTCGCAGCCGACCCGGCTTTGGTGATTCAGGATATGCTGAAAGATACCGAGACCCGGGAACTGACTGGTGCGATGCAGATCGTCGACATCCGTCAGATCAACAAAGATCTGTTGGAATACACCGTCAATCTGTTCCCGAAGAAGGCAGAGGTCTATGAGGATCCGAACGTACGAACCATTCTGACAGGTGCAAAGGACTGAGATAGGACTTCCACAATAAAGGAAGGGATGTATTTCCCTTCCTTTATTTTTTATCGAAAGGAGGAATTTCCAATGGCATCAAACAAGAAACAACATCGCCGGAATCTCGACATGCGATCTCCGTATGGGACACCGGTGATGATTCCGATGAACCAAATCTTCGATTTGCTCTTCAACGATCTGCAGGAGTCGTATGCAGAGGGACCGACGAAACACATGCCTCCCACGGGAAAACGGCAGCATTTCAAATACATCGTCCAGTGTGATGACATGTGCTATTCCGGCGTGGTGACGGCTGCCGACAAACATACGGCGATGTATCTGTTGTCCATGCAATACAAGAATCCGGTTGCCATGGTGGAACCGTTGGACACCGATCTAAACTCCATCGATGAGATCGACCGGTATGAGCTCATCGCCGAGTAAAACATATAAATATGGCTAAAATATCTGAGATATTTTTCGCAAGTATAAACAAACCAAGGAGTGACATGTAACATGAACGGTACCGTAAAGTGGTTCAATCTGGCAAAGGGCTTTGGCGTGATCACACTGGATGAGGATCCGGAAAAGGAGATTTTCTGCCACGTGACCAACATTGAGGAAGGTCGGACCTACACCGGCTTTAACATCGGTGACTCTGTGGAGTTCGAAGCACATGAAGGCCGTAAGGGTCTCTATGCAACCGATGTGAAGCTGGTCGAAGAGCCGGAGAACCAAGAGGCTGTAGCAGAGCAGTAACCCAAACCCGAATTCCAACAAAAAAGAAATGGGTGGGATTCGTCCCACCCATTCTCTATTTTTTTGTCTCAATACATCAACGATCTTGGATCGAAAGTCCGTTCCGACGGATCGATGAAGCTCAAATGCTTCTCCAGTGTCGGTACCACATACTTGAAGACGTTCTCATAGATCGGATGGTTCTGTACCTCTGTGTACAAGTTCTTCCAGTTGAACGTGAAAGAATCGTCATCCTTAAACTTCATCTTGGGTTTGTTCCCCAGGATCAACCCTTCATCTCGCCCATATAGGATTAGGGAACGCAAGGAATCAAATCCGGTCTTCTGGGAAAAGACGAGTTCAAAGGAAATGCCCTTGCTGTTATTGCCGGACTGGTTGGATGACGACTTGACCGGTTCAATCATGACGACGTATCCATTGAACCCATCCGTGTCCTCACTGAAACTATCGGATGTACGAGCGACCAACTTGATGATGTTCTGTGCCGAATAAATCAATGAACGTCCACCCGGGATACTCTCATCCTGTTTCAAGAAGTTCTGTTGTTTTGCCACCGGTAGGAAGGAGTTCATCCCCATGTTCTGGTTGATGTGATTGATTCCATAAATGATAATATTTGCCTCTTTGCAGAGCGGGAGAATGTCCTTCAAGAAGCCACGGAGTGTCTTGGCATCCCGGGCACCATCCGTATTGGAACGCATCTTCTCCGCATCGCTCGCATCTTTGGTACTCTCTGGGTTGAACGTCTCACTGAGAACCGTTGCCAACGAGTCGATGATGATCACCGTGGGTTGAAACACGCGGATGGGCTGTTTAAACTCATCGTAGTAGTCGGCATTGAACAACAGCTTGTCCTTCTGTCGCATCTTCTCAAAGTAAATCTTGGCAATCATCTCCTGGATGACATCCAATCCGACCCTACCACCTCGTATCATATATTGCTCGGGTAACCCGTCGGTTGACCGAAAGTACCGGGAAGGGAGTTTGGTGATGATCTCACAACGCGACATATCGAATCGGTTTTCACAGTCAAAGTGAATCACATTACCACCATACCGCATGATGATGTTGGCTGCGATCTGGGATGCCAACGTAGTATTGTGTGTGAGGATGAAATCTTCCGTCACATACAGCTCATCCTCTGCACTCACTTTGATACACTGGCACTCCTCATCGTGATGGTAATACACATCCCGCAACGTGAGGTATTCCGAGGATTCATCGATGTCACTCGCACCGATGACACTCGTCACAATCCGAACGTTCTTTCCATTACGGAACATGCTGTACACCTGGGAGACCGTGGGGCGCAAAATCAGAATGGCCGCATACCCGTCATCTTTGTCCACGGGGAACAATTCATATCCTTTGATCGTAAGGATCCCCAAGGACCGAAGGAGAGTCATCAATTGTTCGCACAACAAAGCATGATTGATCGGAAGGCGAATCTCAAATCGTCCTTCTTTGACTTTATAAATGACAGAGCCACATGTATCCATGATTCCCTGCAGGAAGCACATCCGCTCCGTCGGTCCATTGAGCAGGTAGTCGGTTGATATGTATTGCTCCCGGATGTTGCGCGTCAGGACCAACAAGGGTACATTGGGCCATGTATCGATCATGATCGACGGATCTTGTATGGCTCGCAGAAGACCTTGGAAGGCATCATCCTTAATATCCAAACTCTGACGAATGTTCCAAACAACCTCTTGCTCCGGTTGGTACGATTCGACCTGCTGTAGCTTCATGCTAATGCCAAACAAGGCACCTGCCACATACGGATCAATCTCCGTGTTACGAGATGGATACTGGATCGGTTGCCGCAACATGGGAAACCGATACGGGCACTTTCCATCCGGAGTTGTTTCCATCGATGCGATGATATCGTTCAAGGTGAGAGTTACTTGTCTTCCATTTGGATCGATGATGGTCCACAGATGTTCATCCGTGCAATAGGCACACCGCCCATCGCTGAAAATCATCTTGTAAACAGATTGCATCCCTTGCGGATATACCCCTGTGACTTCAATGACCGATCCATCCGATCCAAAGATTTTATCGCCCTCCACGATATCCTTCATCTGAATAGAACCTGCAAGACTGGGGATCCACGTGCTCAATGGTTGTGCTTTGCCACTGCCGGTATTGCCAATGATCAAATTAAAGGTACCTGCTGCCTGTCCGGCCCGTGGCTCTTGGTTGGTAATGATCCCATTCTCATCGTGAATGTTCATGGTAGAGCCGAAGTAATAATCGAACTGGGGAAAGCCTGTTTTCAGAAACGCGGTGCTGATGTTTGCTTTGAAGAGATGATTCTTGTCGTTCTCGGCCAAGGCAGCCAACAATGGGTTGACCGAAGCCGCCGCAATCTCACGATCCATCTCTGCTTGGACAAAATCCTTTTTTGCCATATACGAAAACCTCCTGTATTTGTATGATCGTTCTGTAGGGAGAATATATCATTATCGAGAAAGGCGAGGTATGAAATCCTCTCCATAATACAGCATGGGCTGGTCGGCGAAATAAAGATCATACCATATGACGGGTCCTTCATCCGGTACGATGCGGGTGATCTTCCATCCTCTCCGATGACGATTGTCGATTCCCATCACCGATAGCATCTGGGCAAAGTTGGTATTGCGAATCATCGTCTCGATCGTAGGTTCGTGATACGTATACTGCAGAGGATAGAAGGATGTCAGAATGTCAGGATACGCCTCCGACAATTTGAAATTGTTCAAGATGTATTGGGGCCAGGTCGGCACCTCCTCGTTGTAATGGATCTCTGAATAGACGGCCATGGAGCGCAAGAGGTTTTGTACCCGTTTTAACACAATATATTCGTCATGTCCTAAGACCACTTCCCCGATGCGATCGTTGTTGACACGCAGTGCATCCATCACACCTCCCAAGAAGGAACGGCGTTCATCGTCCCCGTTGATGATATAGGGAATGGGATAGTTTTCCTCATTGGCATAATCATACGCGTAGTATCCTTCAAATAAATCTGTGTAGATGACGTCCGGTCGATCGGGACGATTCACCCATTGTAAGGATACATCATTTCCATTTGGAATGCCTTTCATAGCAATTCCCATGTTCTGAAGTTCCGTGTAGATATTCTGATACGCTTGTACTGTGATCGTGATACGTGGATCCGTCCCATGGGCAGAAGACAGAATCGCTCCTGGCATGTACTCGCTCAACAACATATCCCGTCTCGTATGGTGGTCGTCGTGTATAGCACGTATGGCAGCATCCTGGTACAATGCAGGATACAATGAAATGGAGTGGAATTCCTTGCTCTTTGCCAATTCATCAATCGGGACAAACTCTGACCCGTTCAAAATCCAATCCCCGTTGGCATACACAGCCCGATGTCCATCGCTATATTCCACTAGATACAGCCGTTTTGCTATTCGTTTTCGGATGTCCATGGGAAATCGAGTCGTTATCATGGGTTCTTGCAGCGACGGACTCCCGAGTACGATATCTCCAAGCTTCAATTGATGCATGAATACGAAACCGCGATCGGTTAGAATTTTTGGAATGTTCATCTACGAAAACCTCCTGTATTTGTAATCGTTCTATCGGGAGAATATATCATTATTTAGATATGACACGTTTGATACTTTAGATAGGGTGTTCCAACAAGCCTAATAAAGTACTAACCCTGCCGGTATTACGGCAAATGTAATGCTATATCTGTACCAAAGGAGGAAACGAAACCATGGATGAGAAAGTTACCAACCAGACAGAGGAAAATGTCAAAACCTCTGTGGCCTCTCTATATGCCCAACTCCTGAAACGACGGGAGGAACAAAAGGCGGAGAAGGAAGCCAAAAAGAAAGAGGAGAAGGAACGAGAGAAAGAGGAAGAGGATGCCAAGTACACCAAGGAAGACGGTTCGAAGATGTCGAAGAAAGAAAAACGTCAGAAAGAATTGGAGAATTGGCAAGAGGTGATCATGGGCATCACCGGGGAGGATCTCGAGTACACGTTCGAGAGCAAGAAGTCCAAAAAGAAGAAATATCGCAAGTGGATCTCCGATGATACCAACAGCGACAATCTGGAGAAGAAACCCAAGAAGCAAAAGAAGCGCAACTACAAGAAGGAATTCGATCCGGAGCTCAACATGTTGAAGTCCCTGGTTGCCGAACAGAATCGATTCACCAACGATCTGCAGCGGCGGTTCAACTATGCTGTGGGACCTGCTGCCAAAGATGCAGCTCCCATGAATAAGACCATGGTGGAACTTGCCTCTGCCATCAACGTGAGCCGAAGCAACTCATTGACAACACTACGCACCATCGGCGATCTCAAGAAGACGATTGCCCAGCTCTACCACAAGCAGGCAGAGATCGATATGAAGAAAGCCGGTTCTTCCGGTTCCGATGACAACGGGGACCTGTCCCTGATGGGTTCTTCCATCATCAAGTCCCTGGATGGATTGTCCAATCCCTACCTGGCACCCATGCCCTCTCAGCAGCCACCACAGCAAACATATTCCATGCCGGAAGTTCCTCAAGCACCCGTACAACCGAGTGTCCCTGCTCCAATCACACCGCCTACACCTGTTACAACAACACCAACTGTCCAGCAACAACCGCAGCAACAGCTGCCCAACATTGAGCTGAGCATTTCTGACTTTGACGCATCCAGTTGGGAAGGTCCGGAACTCCCGGACAAACAGGTCTTGACCGAAAACACCCCGCATGAGATTGTGGTGATGCGGGATAAGCAGAACGGATCCAGACGGTTCGCTGCCATGGAACCCGGTACCAATCGAGAAATTCCCAACTTCCCGGTTCCCACATACGATCCCAACGATCGTCCGATCAACGAAGAAGATCATCGGTTGAAGGGCTACTTTGATGATTCCTATCGTGTCATCGATGTGGGATAACACAAACCAATACTTTGTACGGAGGTGATTTGATTGACATCGGATCCTCTTCAAAATTTATTTCCGGACATCCAAAAGATTCTGGAATTTACAGAGTTCAAAGACATGGTCCAAGCGGAAGCGGCAGAGACCACAGAATCCAAGAATCAGGCAGAGTTATGGATGAATGCCAACGTAGAGGCCGACTCGTTCTTGACGTATCGATTTCTCTGGAACATTGCCATGTTCCAAGAGCTATTCCCCTCTACTCCCTTGACCACCATCCAGACGTATATGGACAATCCACGCACGATTCCCATGATTTATTACGATGCACTGCGGGAACGTGGACGGCAGATGTTTCTCAGTTCCTATGAGGAACAAAATGCCTACTATCGCATGCTGAATGGGTTGCCTCCCATCAATACGGATCCCAAGGATTTCATCTATCCCAGTGAACCCATCCGGAATCAATTGCACATCGATGGTACGATTCCGGTGCATGAGCTGTCGGTTTTGGTGCAGAACAACTTTATGGCGACCGATGAATATCGCCGTACCTTGGAACGTAATCCGGACAAAACCTATCTGGCCTACCTGGGGTCTTTTAAGATCGATCCATATCGTGCCAGGCAGGCAAAGGACTTTGACATCATCCGGTATCCCATCGGACGGTCGGATATCAATCCGAACCTGTTGACATCCTTCTCCAATCTGTATGACGACTATCGAGAATACGTCATGGTGACACTATACAACAAAGCCATGGAAGATGTGTATGTGGGATATCGTGACTTCATGGGATTCCTGATCTTGGCATGTACCTTGTTGCAGATCAGCAATCGCGCTTTGGAGTCGCTGCACGATCGACGGTATTTGGACGACTCAGCACTGTATATGATCCTATCAATGTACGGTATCCCGGACAAACTGATGTTGCCCACCGATGTACGACGGAAGCTGGCCATCAACATCGTCAAGTTGGTGAAGAAGAAGGCCACCGATGAAGTCTATTACGACCTCATCGATATTTTAGGATACCAAGATGTCACCATCAGCAAATTGATGTTGATGAAAGGGCAACAGTACGAGGGAACGGAACTCACGGCTACCGAGGAGAGCAATCCATACTTCATCCAGATCGATCTCAAAGACCCGAATCCGTACGATACGATCACCGCAGGAAATGCACCATGGTATTCATACGAAGAGATCACGGGGAACGATCCGATGTGGTGGAATACCCAAGACGTCCAGGACATTTTACACAATCGGATCTACAGTGAATCCGATACGAAATACATCTGTGTCTCTGCAGCTGTCAACCAGATGGAGTATCTGATGGAGAGCGTGTACTTTCCTCGGATGGTGTTGGATAACCCAGCGGCCTCCTCTTCGATCATGATCTCCATCCCGGAGATCTTTGGTACCCAATCCCATTCCTTGTATGATCTCATCATCTTCATCCTTTGTGCAAATTGTATGGTGCACGGGATGAACGGAAAGATCCCCTCGGATGAATTTCTGTATCCGATGGATGAGTGGTCTCAATCGGAGATCGGTTCCCAAACGATCATGGGGGAGTTCCGGGAAAAGCTGTTTGCCTCTTCGGGATTTAACTTCGATATGGACATGGATTCGTTCGTGGAGTTTTTGGAGTCGACCGAATACGTCGACAAGGACCGTGTGATGAACTTCATGGAAAATCTCACCATCGAATCGGAGTCCGACATCAGTTACATCTATAACAACGTGATCACTCCGATGCGGGAGTGGTTGGAGGATCAGATTGCCACCTCGGATACCCGTAAGCAATACGTGGAATACGAGGCAATCTACCGGGCGCTATTTAGCTACGATGCCACGCGAAATAAGTTCCTGGATGACTTTAAAACACCCATCGTCCTGATTGAGGAACAACTCGGCATTGCGGAAGATGACATGATCGCATTTCAGCATTTCTATCCACGGAACCAAGATGGGACGAAAGTAACCGTGGACGAATTCAATGCCGGTCACAACACGACTCGCTATCGATATCCGTTCTTGTCGTTGGCGAATCCGATCGATTGGAACATCCACATCATTGTCGACGATCCTCCGTATGGAGAAGATGACCGTGGGATTCTGTATTTCCATGACATCTTAAATTGTGAGGATGTGCGGTTGCTCACCAACGAAGATGGCACACGGATCTTCATGGATTACAACGATGCGGAGCTTGGGTGGACGTTAAACCAAGCGGCTGTGGACGAAGCGATTCGAATGTTGGAAGCAATGGACAGCGACATGTTGGCAGAGGCGTATTTCCAGATTCCCACAGCCAATACCGCCTATCCCGGCGCATTTGATGCCGGAGAACGGTTGCCGGCCGATATCCGAAACGGCCTCTACAAACAAATCTTGATCGAGAAAGTACGGATGGATTGTCAGGGGTTGGCAGAACCACCCAAGACGTATTTCGAACTTCTCTCCCGAAACAATGCCACTTTGTATGATCTCCTGACGGCGAATAACCTCTTTGAGCGAGATCGGCAAACGTGGATCAACAACGTGATGACAATCATCACGGTGATTGAATCGGAATTAAGTATGCATCTGAAGTACTTCGAACAATCGGTCTTGGGAGAAGAGCTGTTCTTCAAACCATTGATCACCTTGATCAAACACTTCAAATCCACCCTGGTGGACTTTGCCAAGACAGGTCTGAAGTATCAGTTTGCCGATAAGATTGACTCCGGTGGGAATTCCAACATGTTTAAGCTCTTCGATGAAGTGGCCTTCATCATCAACTTCATCACCATGTCCAACAATGCGTACGATACCGTGTTTGGGTTGTATGATGCCATACGGAGTACACGGTACAATATCCATCTCTCGGACTACTACGAGACATTCACCACGTTGTTGGGATATGGCTTTGCGGCGGAACAACAGACAACCTCCATGGGTTCTATCCGGTTGTCAGATGAGATGAAATTCTTCCGAAACAAAACCGAGTTTGATCCCGATGGACAGCCGTCGTACTGGATTCCTGGCGAAGGGAATTCGGGACGGTGGTCCGATGATATGGAATGGTTGATCGCTGCTCGAAAGGAACATGCCACGATCACAGGGGTACAGTATGACATGGATGGTTGGAAGGACTTCGTGGAATCCTACAATCCCGGTGCCTGGTAACAAAGAAGGATGGGGCCATCTTCGGCCCCGTCCTTTTATTTTCGTTTTGTATAGAAGATCCGATGCAGGAGATCGGAGATTCCACCCCACACAAAGTATTGCAGGTATTCCGTTAATGTGATCTTGGCCTCTTCCGAATCCGGATCGAGTGGATGAGGTGAGATCTTGTATCGACGAAGGTACTTCAACGGAACTCTATTTCCCAGATTGTCCTGTTCCGCATAGAGCCATTTTGGTTTCTTTCTCGAGATGTACACATCCGGGAGCTTCTCTGCATACAACCACTGACACGCTTGGATGTTGGGATCGACATAATACACAGTCTCATTGCACTGTATACGAAGCCAACTGTGTTGACAGCTCCAGTAGCCGCTGCGCAATCTGGGAACATGGCGTTGTTCCCCGTGGATGACCCGAAACTGATAGGAGATTCCGTTCTGTTGGAGGACCTCCCCATATTCCTCTGTGAAGGCATGATAGAGCTCCAGGAGATCGATCGAGATCGGATCTTCGGTACCCAACCGCGGATCTCGTGATAAACGTACCTTCTCACGCAACGAATGAATACAGAGGGCCAGCATCATCTGTAGGACACTGTCCAGATTTTCTATGTTCATTAATCATCATCTCCATACTACAAAAAATTTGGAAAAAAGAAAGGGTAGTATCGAACCTACCCCTTCTATATTGGTTTACGCCTTGGGAGAGACAGAGATTTTCTCTGTGGAAATCTCTTCCTTGGATTCCTCCTGCGTGTCGTTCACACGGAACGTGCGCTTTACCTTCTTAGGAGTTGCCGTTTCTTCTTCCTTCTTGGCGGAGAGGAACGCACGGAGCTTACTCTGCTCGTTCTTCAACCGGGTGATATCTCTCTTTGCCTGGGTGAGATCCGAACGCATAGACTTGATCAGTTTCTCCTGCTCAGTCTCTTTCTTTGCATCCTCTTTGCTCTGCAGCAAATTCTCACTGATGGCACAGACCATTCCATACAGATTCAGGAACCGCTCCTGCAGTGTCTTCATGACGACAGTGATCTCCGCGCGGTTCTTATACCGACGTGCCCGTTTATTGTCTTTCTTGGAAGCCCAACGGGAATCCAACATAGCGAACGGGGCATCCTCTTGGGTTTTCTCCACATAGCGGTCAATCGCCTCAAAGTCATTGAAGTACTCGGCATGGTTGCACAACATGTCGTGGATGTTCTCCATGGTGAGAGGGGTGGAATAGGTAATCGAAGTGGATTCACGATGCACCTGATCCTCCGGAACATACTCCTGAATGGCAGGCTGCAACAGTTCGTCGTTGGTGGCATCCCCGTCACCCATGATCACAAAGGCGAAGGAATACCGCGCTTTCCGTCCGTACCCGGCGTTGAAGAGAAACTCGATGATCTTATTGGCGATCCTGGCTTGCATGAGCTCAAAGTTACAAGAGGAGTCCAACGGAACACAGTCGGTCCAAGTTTCCACATCCGTCGTCGGTCCGATCACGCTGAGCGTGTCTCCCAGTGTGACATGAGAACTGACCAAGGTGGCCATCTCATAAATTTTTGCTTCCGATGCGGTGGTGCAGTTGAAGGAATAGATGTGTTTTACGATCATTTGAAATGCCTCCTAAAATAGTTTTGTTTTTTATCGACTTCTTGACCAACCACGGTCAAGGTCTCTCTCGATTTCCCGATCTCTTTCGAGATCTTCTTTTAGCTTCCGGGATTGTTCTTGTGCTTGCTGAATCCGGAGCAACTCCCATTCCAGATCCTGCAACTCATTGTGACGATCCCGGCTCATGTGCCGCTCCTTCTCCTCTGTACGCTCTGGAGAGGAAACAGGATCGGGATATCTTCTCTGCAAACTCAGTTCTTGAGTCCAGTCTTCGTCCTCATCGTCTTCCTCTTCTTCGTACGCATAACTATCATCGTCGGGCTCATCGCTCGGATCGTCATCCGGATCCTCTTGTTCTTCATCCGGTTCATCCATGGGATCGTGATAGTCAGGTTCCTCCGGATGAGTTTCTTCTTCCGATTCAGGTTCACTTTCAGTCGAGGCAGTATCCTCAACCTCAATCGTTTCTTCTTCGATCTCGTCAGTCATCGGAAACTCATCGCTGAACGGATCCGGCTCATCCCGGTCGAGTCGTTCTTTGAGTTCGTACACAACATCCGAGAAAGTGTCCATCCGATCATCCATATCCATCAAGGAATCATCAAAGTCCAAGAATTTTTTGATGAGGAGATGGCGCAGGTTCTGGAACAGTTCCACCGTCGTATCCATATCCGATGCCACTGCCTGCAGGAAAAGGGTGCTTCTCATGGCAAACTGACACATGGAAGAGAGAATCGGGGAGATGTCGGCTGTTGCCGGATCCTCCGCCTTGGCAGCACTATATGTACTGAGCGATGTAATCAATTGCTGCAAGGCACCATTGAGCTGATCATTCTGTTCATGGTAATCACCAACCAACTCATTCAGTCCACTGGAGAAGATTTCCTCCAGGCTCTTCGTGGTGAGATTCCCTCGTGACTCAGAAAGCAGAGGTTGCTCCATATCCCGCTTGACCCACATGCCAGGTTGATTTAATTTCTCCCGGTTCTCTTCGATTTTCTTTTGGAAGGCGGCATCGTCCAGTTCGCGCTGATACGCTTCTCGAATATCACGGATGTCTTCGACATACCCAATCTCATAGGCGTTCACATCCGCGGCTGTCCCCTTCTGGAATGCCAACACAAAGGCATCTTCCCACAGTTGGGTATCCCCGTTCGGCTGCAGCAATCCCTGTAACATGTGGAGCAGATCTCGCTCGTTATATCCCAAATCGCACCGGATGGTGAGACTGGAGGATTGCCCAGTCACAGTTCTGCCGTACACACCGATCATATGGGAGTCGGAAGTCTTGCTGTAGACCCCAGCGGCAAACGCTTCCAGTTCTTTCAACGTCATGGCACTGGGGCTACAATGGAATAGTCTGGTAAGTTTCATCATGATACTCCTTTCGTATTACTTTGGATTTTCAAGCTGATCCAATCGATCCCGGATGGATTCTAGCAGCTGGTATTCAATATCCGTATAGTCGACTAAGAGACGCATGATCTCTCGTTTGATACTACCGTCTTTTGGTACGGTGGAATAATGCTTGATGTTGATCATGCTTGTACGGAGTTGCTCCAGGAAGACCAGGGTTCGATCGACTAGTTCCGTGTTTACTTTCTTGGGCTCTGGTTTCCTTGCATCGGCAGAGTAGAACACGGAATCGAGTTCATCGTGGAAACCGGTACGATCCACGAGGGTGGCAAGCATCGAGATACAAATGTCATCCAATTGATCCAATTCATGCCTGACTGTTGTGCTGATATAGTCCCATAGGCAACTTGTCAACGTAGAAACGGTGTACGGAGCATCCACGTTGTAGACGAGCGGGATGCTATGCAAGGGGGATTGCCGCCCTTTGCCTTGGAAGGTCAAGGTGAAAATAATGCTATCTCCCAGTTCCCGTTCAATGGCATCCTGTGCAATGCCTTCAAGAAAGTCGGTCACGAACTCGCGGAAGACGATATGGCTCTCGTCCGCATCAAGTTCATCGACTGGTGAATCAACACAAGTATCGAGCGCACAATAGAGTTCCTCAAGGCCCAGATGGTAAATTTTTTGAATTCGCAATTTGATCATCCTTTCTTTTATAAATGAATATGATTCGATTTGACAATTCCCTACAATTTCACAATCAATGCAATTCCTCCCTTCCTAAAACACGGAATGCAGATACATCAAGTATCATGTTTCCACAGAATAGCATCGACCCGTTGTAGATACTCGAGGAATAGCCTTCGGTCTTGATCCATGAGCTGTAAGGTTGTATGTACAATTTGCACATAGGCACGGGTACGAGGATTCTTATTGTTCTTCAATAACTCGGAAGCGGCCTTCTGCTCCTCCCGCATGAGCCGTTCTCTCACTTTGTTTTGGTGCTCTAAGTTTGATAACAGTAGTTGTGTCACCAATTCTAGATTGGCTTGTTTTGAATCTTCATCCATAACACAGTCCCTCCATTCTTTCTATTTCTATAGAGAGAATATATCATCGAAAAAAGAAGAAGATACACTGAGTCCCGGAAAACCCGGGGCCCAGTGCATTTCTTATGTCAGATCATATTCGATGTTACGTCGGATGATACGGTTTGCTTTGCTGTCGGCATTGATGCGGAGGAGATTGGTATCGACGACCTTGTAGACGGAGTCGTTGAGATTGTGCACTTGCACACCGTATTCGTCGTATAAGCGTGTCGTCAACCCATACCACTCATCATCGCTAATGGCGTTGTGGGAGGGAACCTGCCCATTGGCAATTTCATCGGCCCACTCATCGTTCATCATATCGGAGAGTTTCTCATTGGAGATCGGAACGAATCCAAAATGTTCAAAGCGCATATTCCGATCAGACAACGGAACTCCCTCCAAGGTCGGAACGTCGATGATCATATACTGATAGCTCGGCATCTCCAGATCCTCCAACGGATAGTCCTCTTCCTCCACCCGGCTGAGAATATCGTCTTCCGTATCCATGTTGGGCGGATAATTTTTGAACTCCGGATGATCTTTTGCCACCTGGGTCCAGACAGGAGTCAATAGAGCTTCCTGTTCGTCCGTGGTGTAATTGTCCCCGGGTAACGTACCGGTCAAAGCACCGTCGAGATACGTCTCGTAATTCCACGTGGGAGAGGGACGCAGATCCGTTTCGGAAGTGGATAGGAAGTCATCGCTAAAGTATTCATTTGCATCCCGGTTTACCTCGATGATCTCAAAGTTTCGCAGGGACTTCAATCCATGTAGGATTAACTTCGTCGGACTGATGATCGTGACCTCATCGTGGAGCAACCGTCCGTTCATCCAGAACTCAAAATACTTCTTCGACAGGGGCTTGTTCAACTTCCCAGTCAAATCAATATACCCGTGTTCCGGAACACGACGTTTCACATAGACAGATCGCATCGGATAGGGAGTCGAATGAATTTGCATCGCTTCATACCGACGGTACAAATTCAAGAAGGTCACATCCGTACCATCCACCGTCTCGGTGATGCGCATGGAAGGCTTTCCGGTACTTGGATTCACCAAGGGGAATCTTCCCTTATCCGTCATAATGTAGAGACGATCGTTGGGAACTTGTTGGTCCAGATGGAACGTCGGGGACATGATCCAACTGGGCTCAATGAACGTCCAAGTCCGAGGCGTCTTCGCGATGATGATCTCCATCTCCATGGGTTCTGCAATGTCGTATTTGCAGACGATTTTAAACTTCCCAGGAACAGGAGCCAATCGATTTTCCACATTGTGAATCCATCCATCACTTGCAACTTCGGATCGGATCGTCTGGAATTCGATCATGACCTTTGCCGCGTCGGTGGTAGACCGAGTTCCGTTCTGGTAGAGTGAAAATTCCAAAGCGATGTCCTGTTGCGGTGCATGGACCACATGAAGCGGTGTGAAGGTCAGAATGTGACCCGTGTTAACTTCTGTGGTGATATACCCGAAAATATGGGTGTCGAACTCGGGATTGTAACACCAGCATTCTCCCGGCATAAAACCAGTGCCGGTCGTTCCAATGTAGGAATGGGCGATGATGGTGTTCGTCTCATAGCCACGTTCGATTCCCTTCGGATTGAAGTATTGAATCTCGTATTTGTTGGAATCGTACAGGTCTTCGAATCGACCTGCCGACTTGTTATAAAGCTTGATGTCCTCACGGTGTACCTCGTTCATGAAGTGGCGGTAGTTCTTGGTGAGTTCGAACTCCATCTCCTTCTGATCCTGCGTGACTGTGTACGTCTCCTTTTGGTCATAGGGAAACAGTTTCCGGATTCGCAGATGACGTCCGGTATTCACCGAGGAATCCACCTTCGGATTGTTGACTTCCGCTACAATTGAAGCTTGGATGTCAAACACGGCATTGCGTTTCAACACCATGTTCCGTGTCTGGGAAGACGGTGTCTTATTGAGGTACAACAGCATGTCACAGGAGTAATCACCGGGCTCCAAGAATTCCAGGGTAAATCCCCAGTCTTTCTGCAGATCGTCATTCCGGACCGTGAGTCTCCAACGAGTGGTATCGGATAGACTTTCCCAATGTCGTTCGGTTCGGTTGTACACGGAGAGATCCCGCACGGTGAGTCCTGCGATGTACGTTTGGGTTCGTTTTTCAATCTCGTACTGGTTGATCAGGTTTGTATCGTTGATCTCGGTCTCGATGTCATCGAATCGTTTGGCATCCCAGTTGGCTGTCGGATACTGTGCCTTGAGGGATGGGAAATCCTGATAGCAGTCGATGTTCATGAAATCGATGTCGAAGGAATTACAGCTTCGATCGGCCAAGATGGGACTAGACCATACAAAATAGCCCTTGAGTAAGAACGACTTCAGGGTGTATTTCATCCGATGTCCCCCATGCGTTTCATCAGATTCCACCATGACTGATTTTCCAATCTCTGCCTCGGGCCAGGTCGCCGTGGACTTTGGCATCCGTTCGTAGGTTGGTACGTACAGATCGGCACTGCGAATGATATCCGTCATGTGTTTTTCGGTGTGGAACCATTTCCGGTCAATCAACTGATACTCCCCTTTGAGAGGTTGATCCGGCGGAATTCGGTCTTCGTCTTTCACAATGCCATCGGTGACGATCTGGGCTCGTTCCATCCCATTCCAACGATGGGGATCGACGTCTCCAGTCAACGAGTTGTCGAGACGATCGCCCAGGTAGAAATGCTCATCCGGGTCACCGTTGCTGATATCGTCGTCAGACGGTGGTAACTCCACGTCGGGATACATCCAGGAGAGATTCCGATTTTGGTCATCGTTGCCATCGATTCGCTTCCGGAAGAAGTTGTACTTCGTCAACGGGAACGACCGCGTCGATGCCACTCGAATTCCTTCGCTATCCAACTGGTCATAGTACGAATTGTTGTATTCATCGTCGATGTTGTTGAGTTGCTGCGGGACGGCTTCTGCATAGGCGGAATTGGGATTGGCCTGCGAATACGACAGGATGGATTGGTCCATATCGATCTCCGCAATGCCGTTGTACGGGGTTCCGTCGAGTTTGGCAATCTTGAGTTGCAACGCCATCTCTCCCGCATCCACATAGATATCCTGTCCCACGGCATATCCTGCACCGGGATCGAGTAGCTCAAAGTTATCGATTTTGTAAATGAAGTAGTGCTCTGCATCTTTGTGGACCACCGAGTCCTGCAGTGCCATGACTTCGTTGGCATTCACATACACCAGGTCCATATACCCAGGCTTATTGGGATCCTCACTCTTCACATGACGCACGATGACGTCCTTGCTCTGTTTGCCTGCCAAGAAGACTTCGTACGTGATCGGAAGATCGTACTCATTCTGGAACCGGAAGACAAACATGTCGGTGGAGTTAAAGGGATCAGGATCGGGCACATACGAATCGGGATCGGTTGCCCACGTGAGATCGGATGCAGTGATCTCATAGGAATAACAATCCAAGAGCAGACCCGTACCGGTACCAACCTTGGTGATGGTCTTCCGCGGTCCCCAGATCAGGTACTCGGTTGCATATTCCATGATGGGACGTGCATTCAGAACACCACCATGGGAATCAACGTTTGTAATTTGGAAGAAGATGTGGTCGTTCAACACGATCTCTTCGTGGTCGTGAATCGGTTGTCCGAACTCATCGGTCGGTAACTCCGGTACGATCTCCACGATATCCCCAATGCGATAGCCAGTTCCAGCATCCGCAATGTTGGGATCGATCATCCGATGCCACACATCCTTCTGCAGTAATAACGGCAACGAAGTGGTTCGTGTCACCAGGTCCTCGATAATCGGATCTAACACCGGCGGATACACTTTAAGATCTTCCACAGCGACACGGATATCGGCAATCATCTGGTTCATATCGAGGTACCGTTGTTCCTCTTCCTCCAAACCCGGGATGGCCATCTCCACCATCACTTTGCGGTGGAACAACTCCAACTCATATTCTACATACCCCAGGATTTCCAGAAGTTCTGCTTCATTTTCCCAGGCAGTACCGGTTCCATAGAACATGGCAGCCCGTTGGTACACTTCCCGCAGTCGATCTCGGAAGAGGTTGTAGTTGGGCGTGTCTTGTCCAGCGGCTTCGTACTGTTGATTTACGTTATTGCGGAACAGGCTGAAGGACTGCAAGAGCTGTTCGAAGATTACCTTGTCCCGGGCCGCCATAAATTCCTGCAACGGGGGAATCAGTGCTTTCATCGAATCGATGATCATATTCCCAGCGTTGATACCCGTCCGATACATGTAGTCCGAATAGACCTCCAACAATTTGTGCCAGCTGACATCCGCCTCTTCGATCTGTGTGATAAGGTTCTCCACTTCGTGATTCTTAAAGGGGTTGATACTCTTGGTATTGCGTTGTAACACGTTGCACACATTTGCGGCGATGGTTCCGTAGATCGTCACCACGTCATCGTTCTTGATCAATGTCTTTTCAGAACGAATGGCCCGGACGGTGATTCCCATACCGGAACCATTGGTGATACTGTCGTACACGTTCTGATTTTCAACCGGATCGTTGAATTGCGTCTTCCGATATCCAGCATCTTCCAGTAAGGTGGCAGTTGCCACATTGCCCTCAATCCCTGTAATCTTGTACACACCGAGACCGATGATGTAGACTTCCTCTCCCACCGTATGCAAGAAACCACCGGAGAGCATTTCAATCTCTGTGATCTGGTAGTATTCCGAATACGTGGGATTTCGGACCAACGGAATGTATTTCAGATTCACCGTATCGAGATACTCCAGTACGGCATTCATCATCTCTTGGTCTTGGAGGATGGCGTCCAAGAAGGGATTGGGTGTACCGCTCACTTCAAAGATGGCATCGAAGACAGATTTCTCGACATCGTTGTACTCCAGCCAATTGTTGATTTCTGAGATGGTGTAATTGGAATGGATCTTCGCGTTGTCGATGTTGGATCCGCCCGTGAGATAAGAGATAGACGAAATAATCTCATTGAGATACAGCGTCAAGTTCAGTTTGTACTGGTTTTCCGTCGGAGTAATCACACCGATCTCCAAGTTGTTGAGATGGGATTTGATTTCGTTCACATGGGCAATCAACCGGTCCCGTGCCTCAATGTACTCCACGAGCATCGTATGCAACTCACCCAACGAATCGTGGGTGAAGTCCATCCGATCGATGATGTCTTGCGGCAACGGATAATCCTTCTCGTTGCAGAACGATTGAATGGCTCCACGGAGATCCCAGACTTCCGTGTTGACCTTCTCGATCAACCGAACAAATTCTCGGAGCTCCGAAGAGGTATATGGCTTGGCCGGATTGAACGATTGGATCAGCGTAATGGTATCCGCATACACTTGGTTTCGAATCGACTTCACCGTGACACCCCAGGGGTTCTCAAAGTCATTGATCAGACCGAGCATACTGATATCATCCGGGTTCTCTTTGTCATACCGGAGATACGAGCGAAGATCATTGGCACCGAGTAAGAATTGTTCCACATTGAAACGATACAGTGTGAGTTCGATGATCCGGATGTCCTCCGGGATGGTGTGCTTCAACAGATCTTCACACGGCGTGAGTTCCTCCCGTTTTTCCTCGTGGTGGTTGTGTATCGTCGCATCGAGATAGACCTTCTCAAAGAGGGTTCTCATCTCTTCGATCACCACTTGGTGCTGTCGGATAGTATTGATGATCTCGTTGATGTCCTCCACGGTATCCACTTGCAGATCCAACTCGTCGATGAGTTTCAGAGCGTCCTTCATGTTACTGTGGAGATCGGCTGCCATGTCACGAAGCTTTTGGATCAAATCGACGTTGAGATAGTAATCCTCTTTCTTTAGCATGGACAGGATCCAATCGAGCTTTTCCAATAGCTTCTGCACATGCTCTTCTAGGTTCAATTGGAACTTCCGCAGAACGGGAACGATCCGAGACATGTCCATGGTATCCCGGGGTCGGTAGACGATGTGTGACTCCCAATCCCAGTTGTCCAGGATCTTGGTGACATAATCGAAATAGGAAGGGACCCAGTCCTTGTCCAAGTACATCTCGAAGTTGGTGACACGTTGATATCCCAGGAATAATTCGTTCATCCCTTCCTTCATTTTATCGATGGCGTAATCGAAGGGGAACTGGAAATCGTTGTGTTTCAGATACGTCGCCAGCCCCATCTTGAAGTACGGGTCCATCGTCTGCAGGAAGAGCTTGTTAAACCTATCATACGACGGGTTGTTGATGACGTACTCAATGGCCTCCCAGCGACACGTGGTATAGAGAATTCCACCGTAGATTGTCTGGATACTCATCCAATAGAATTTCTCCATAAAGATATCGCGGTACACAGCCCCTCGATCGTACATGTATTCTTCCATGTCCTTATCGTAGGATGGCGTAGGACGGACAATGGGACCACTCGGTTCCCGCACATTCATCGTGTCGGAATAGAAGAAGAACGCCTTGAAAATCTGATCCGTATTCGGAACCGATCCATCGAGATTCGTCAGGATGTACACATCCGGGAAGTGATGTTCGATCTTCATGTTGGCCGGTCTCCACACATTCTTCGTGATGTCGTATTCCAAGATGAAGAAGTCCAACGTATCGATGGGACGACGGTACCGGTGCTGTTGCAAATAGACATCTGGGGTCTCCCAGAGATACCGGGAATAGGAAGGCATGTTCCGGATGTATTCCGATCCTACGTAGCGATCGGCCAATTGCCGTGGGATATACACAATGGGAGAGGCGATGGTCCAGAAATCCTTGTTGGCACCATACTGGATCTCCAACAGAGGAGACAGTTTTCCATCTTGCAGAATGGATTGGTACGCTGCCTCAAATTCGTCGATCGTCTGATGGAAGGTCTCGTTTTCTCCCATGCGATGTTTCTCCAAGAAGCCATCGTGTTCATCCCGGATCGCCAGTGCCTGTTGATGAATTTTCTCCAGGTAGTCGTAGAACTCTGGCATGGTGGCACTCGGTACGATGGAGAATCGGAAGAACTCCAACATGTCCGCTAGTTCAATCGTCATTTCCCGGAGCTTCTGCAAGTCCTCCAAGTACTTCAGATACGGATCGAGCTCCGGATTGTCAAACGAATCACTTAACACGATGGGACGAACCATCTGGGTCCATCCAGGACCCCGTTCCTCTTCGTTGACATTCATCACCACGTAATCCTGTTGCTCCGTGACCACACGATCTTGGATATTGGCAATCTCCTGTTGGCGTCCCTGCTCATCGAGGAGGTATCCATGCACCGGTGTATCCGACCGGAGCTTCCCGTCTTCCAATGTCAAGTTCTCCTCGCTGTTCATATTCAGGTCTACGTACACGGCCTTCAGGTTGTTCTGCGCATCTGTGGTGAAGACCTGTTTGGCCGTCTGATTTTCCATGACATACAACGGGACCAACTTCCGGGCGTACGATTGGTATGTCATATCGACCGGGAGCATGATCGGATATTCATGGAAGAACTTCGGCACAAACAAACTCATGTGGAGATAGTCGTAGAGCTCCGAGACGATCATATCGTGGTTGAAATCACTCAGATGCGATAGATCCACATACCCATCGTGGATTTCACAGAATTCCAGGTTATCTCCCAGCCCGTCCACATGCAATTTTCCATCAATCCGTTCGTCGATGTTGCTGATGCGATTGATGGATACGATGGCCCGGGGATGATTTAAGATGCGCTCGTCCGTCAGGTTTTCGATCGGGAGTTTCCAATCGTTGTCCTCTAGTAAACGTGCCCCGATCTTGATTCGGCACTGTGCATTCGTATCGAACTTGTAGAGGTCAACCGTGTAATTTTCCTTGTCCCAGATGTCGTAGTACGGGAATCGGATGATCGTCTCCCGGTCGTCGATGTGGAACTCATAATTTGTGTAGATCCGTCGGTTGATAAACAACAGACAGTGCCACTGGAAGGTGGACCAATCGTTGAGAATGTCATCCAAGGTAATCCACTTTTTCAGGTACTGTCCATATTTGTAAATCGTCCGTCCGGTTGCACGAATGAACGTCTCGGTCGGAATCGAGAGTTCACACGTATCCGTGTTGGCATTCTTCTTCATGTCAGACATCGTTCCATGCCATTGGAAGTAGTGCACGTTGTCGTGGTTGGATGCTTTCAACCGGTGCGTAGAATTCAAATAAATATCTTTCAGGGTTTGGCGCAAGGCACCTTCGTTGAAGGAGTTATTCAGGATTGCATCCCGGTGGAAGACGGAGGAATGACTGCCGTCTCGGTCGGGCAATACGAATCCTGACCGGATGATCTCGTCTTGATAGAACAGCTCATCGGCGGTGCTGATGAACTTGTCAAACGCCTGTTGATACCACGCTGGGTCAAACGGAGACCATCTGGTTCCCATAGATTCGGCCATTGTAATCAAACTCCTTTCTGGTTAGATTCGATCTTATTACAGCGTTTATAAAATGGGTCCACCGGGTAATAACCTTATACAACCACATCAGAAAAGGAGCGATGCACAGATGGATACCTCCGTACAACGGATCGAAAAAGCGATCGAGGAATTGACCGCGAAGGTCAACTCCATCGAACAAAAAATGACAGGGGTGATGATCGACGTACAGTCGTGCATCCCGAAGAAACTCGAGCTGCAACCCGGCACGGGTGTCAAACTTTCCTACGATAAGGATGGACTGGTACGCGGTTCTTCTCCATTGGAATCGTCCGACATTCCCACCTTACCGATGACGAAAATTGAGGGTCTAGAGGAGTGTTGGCACAACATACCAACCTCCTCGGAAGTACAGCAAATCCAAGCGGATTTGCTAAAGAAAACGACAAAAGGAGACGTTACATCGACGGCAACCAAGGTCAACATCGATGCGAATGGACACGTTGTCGGTACTGGGAAGTTGATGCAAGAGGACATTCCAAATATTCCCATCGCAAAGATTACCAACCTCTCCATGGTGCTCTCTGACATCAACGGAAAGATCGCGGTGTTGCGCAACACGGTCAAAGAGTTGTCGGATGCTGTCAAACAACTTCAATCCACCCCATTGACACCCGTTGCAACATTCTCTGAAAATGGTGAGTCGCAACTGCAGTCGCAAATCAACGAGCTATCGCAAGCAGTTTTCCTGATCAATCAACGGTTGAATCGACGAGATTCACATTACACATCCCCGATTCGAGTATCCCCTGGGAGGTACTCTTCTTTCACCGTAGATCGCAGTGGATCCATCGTGGATGCAGATGAGATGACCGACGTTGACGTCGAGACCATCCATGCGGAAATCAACGAGATCAAAGCGATGGTATCCCAGTTGGCACAACAAATGCAAGCGAAGGCGGATGCAACCGACGTCGCGAAGTTACAGAATACCCTCAACCAGAAGATCGCGGACATCCCGAACATGCAGAAAGTCGTGACATCCGCACAGGAAATCACCACTCGGGACGATCGGTTAAAACGACTCGATGACTCGGTAAACTCCTTGAACAACCGCATGAAATCCATCAACCTCGGCACGGCGGACGGCGGGGCGTATTATCACTTCACTTCCGAGATTGACAGCATCAATCGCAGTATCGATTACCTCATGACAACCGTCCGTGAGTTGACGGATTCATCCGATCGATGAACCACCCAGTTCAACGATCACATCTACTCGGTTGATCACCTTGTTCAGCGGCGGCCGGCCCGTCTCATATTCGCCCTTCCATAATGCATCAATCAGTCCTATTGATCACCTCCTTGAGGGGGTGATCAACCAATTTTATCATCCATCAAACCCGTCGGAATCGTCACCTGATGCAATCGTACCGAGGGTTCTGATCCACTGAATCAGGTGGTATCAAATCGATCGTACCGGGGGATGTGATGGTACCTAATTGTAGTGCCGATACCGGTGGTAAATCCGACGATTTCGATGGACGAAAATTTTAAAATTTGACAAATTTTTACCATTTTGTCAAATTTTGAAATTTGTCATCGATTGACGATTTTCGATCGGATGGACCATCGATATCGTCGGGGTGGGTTGATCATCTCGCCCGGAGAATTGCTGGTGGGTTGATGGTTGATCCATCGATTGTACCACCGGATTGAGTACCAATCATCTACCCTTGATATTTGCCATTATAATATGATCTATTAAAGTATAAATATATATAAAATAATTAAAAAATATACGTAATGTAAGAAATTATAAAATAATTGTCAAGATTGGTACTAGAGTATCTGTAGTGAAATGATATTGGGTAATAGACGGTACGTAACGTAGTGGAGTACTGTCGTTATTACCCGATATTATTTCACAATACTCTGGTACCAAGATTGACATAGAATATTATTTTATAATTTCTAGAAATATATACCCAGTATATTTATTTTTTAATTATTTTATTATTTATTATATATATTATATTAATTATATTTATTATATATAATATATATTTAAGTAAAAAAGATTCAAATTGAAATGGCAAATTTTTCGAAAAGTTGGTGAAGGGGTAGAATTGCGGAAAACGATGCTCGAACGATGCCCGGTGGAAAGGTCAAAATTTTGGCGATATATTCTCTCCGCAAGTGCGTGAAAGAATTTCTCAAAATCCCACCGGAGGCACAATCGGGTAAAAAACAAAGGGCCCTCAAGCAAAGACCCTTTGCGGTGTGCGAGACACACAAGCGTGCATCTCGGCGAATGAGACAGGCTCAGTCCTGGGAATCGAGTTCCGTGGTGAGCTTGTCGAGAAAGGCACGCAGCTCGTGATACGGCGGCGAGTTCAAGAACACGTGCAAAATCCCACGGTGTTGCTCTGCCAGCCAATCCCGAGGTGACAAGTCCTCCTCCGAGCCAACCACGTCGAACGTCGGGAGCTTCTCGAAGACGTTCTCCTGGATGAAGCGAATGCCGTCGAAGAAAGACCGGCAATTGTCGAAGATCGTCCAGACGTACTCCTCAGCTCCCGGGCAGTGAGCGAGAAGATCCTGCAAGGCGTTGACCGCGAAGAAGACACTCTGCATCGAGGTGGCCAAGTCCATGACGCTCGTGAATGCGTCTGCTTGCGAGATCTCCAGCTCTGGATTCTCGAGTTTCGCAATGGCGTCCTTCTGGCAAGCAAGAAACTCGTGAATCGACTTCACCAGGCCTTCGATCGCGAGATCTGCGGGAATTGCCTGGAAGCCAGTCTGGTGCCACACAAGATCGACCGCCCGAAAATCTTCCAGGAACATCCCAAACGTCGGATCGCTCAGCGGCAGAACGGGCGAGAAGAAAACCATGAACGGCGCGGTAGCGAGTTGCACGATCGCCATGGTGACGTCGAGTGCGACAATTTGCTTCTCCGTCTTGCCCCAAGACGCGAACGGCGACGATGCATCTCCGTCCTGCTTGTGCGAGTCGGCATGAAGCGCGTCGATGATGGCGTGGATGTTTCGCTGGCAGCGATGCAAGGACTGACGAGCCATGGCGATGTCCGCACAGGAAAGCGAGAGGACATCTGCACAAGGCATCGGGAGCTCGTCGGACAAGTGGGAGTCCAAACCCGAGATAGCCCACGAGAAGTTCAACACCTGGTCGTGCAAGAGACGTGCCATCTGGGAAGACGAGTGAGTCGTCTCCGAAGTGAGAATCTCCTCGAAGATCGTCGAGACGATGTCGAGGTGGTGAAAGATGCTCACGAAATTCGCCTGAAACTCCGAGCGACCCTCCTCGGTCAACGGATGCGAACTGGTCTCAGCGAGGTTGAGCGCATCGGGTGAGACGAGAAAACGGAACTCGGGCATCTGGAAGAACGTCAATCGTAGTGCGGTTCGAACCGTGTCGGCATCCGAGTCCGAGTTTGCTTCTGCGTCGAATCCACGGAGTAAGTCGAACACAGGTTCCCGCAAGGGATCGAGCGAGGAGCGAAATACATCCCGTGTCAAGTCTGAGTCCGACAGGTGAAACAGCATCTGGATGAGCCTGATGCGTTCCTCGATATCGTCGATTCGAGATGGGATCTCCGACACAAAGCGTTCCGGCGCTGGATCATGAGCAATCTCCATGAGCTGGTTGAATTTCTCTGCAAGTTTCTTCACTGTGATCTCGAGGTTGATGCGAATGTCATCCTGGAATTTCTCCCGGAGCGAATCGATGGCATCTTCCTCCCGGGGAATTGGTGAAAGCTTCTCGACCGGTGAAAGCTTCTTGAGCAGCAGACGATATTCCGGACTCTGGGAAAAGGACATGGCAAGGTCACGTGCTGTACTGCGTCCTTCCCGCTTCGCGATCACACGGACGTATGTTTGGAATGTCTGAACCACCTCTTGGATGGTCTCCTGTTTCACAGGGTCCAATTCCTGCATGGCCTCTGGTGAGTACGTGTTGATGAACTCCTGAAAATACTTCATGAGAAACAACTCCACTATCTCGGCAATGCGCAACACGATCGTGTGGCGAGCAACCGTTGGTTGTGCATCGTTGTCGAGAGAGTCATACTTCTCCAACTCGTGCAACAAATCCAGCAGGGTTGTGAGACTCGTCGTCACATGCTGTAATGCAATGGTGAGGGTTGTGTTTTGTTCTGTCATTTTTTGGATGCTCCTTTCCTGGAATAAAATCAATACAGTCTGTCGGGGTCAGGGATTCGTTCCCTGACCCCTACAGACCTTTGTTGTTATTTCGTGTACTTGGCGATGAATTCCTCTGCACTCAATTCCATGAACACCACGTCTCGTTGTAACTCAGCCACGGTCAACGTGTTACTCCGCAGCTTGATGTCCTTCGGTAAGATCCGTCCATAGAAATCGTAGACATACCGACGGAACACATCCGGGGTGAGATAGTCGACGTGCATCTTCAGATCGATTCTCCCAGGTCGCAAGAACGTATCGGAGAATTTCTCGATGTGGTTTGTCGTCATGACGATGATGCGATCTTCCCCGGACATCACACCGTCCAATGCGTTGATCATGTTTCCGAAAGTCCGTTTGTACTGCATCTGGTCGTTCTTGGAAGTCTCTGTCTGGAGGTTGACATCGGGCTCGTTGATCAAGAATGGGTACTTGTCGATATCGGAGATCAGGAAGAGAGGAGAGTTGATTTCATCAGACGAATCGGTGATGGCGTCGGGAATGCTGATCCCATTTTTTCCACCGGTCACATAGTACAAATTCCGATTCCACTCCGATGCGATCATCCGTGCGATGGAATCCTTTCCGGTGTTGTGTGTCACGATGAAATCCGTAGTCAAGTACAGATGCTCTGGATCATCAACGCGAATGCACATCATCTCTTCCTCTTGATCCAATTTCCGGATCTCTTGGATACGAACATACCGATCGTACGAAGGGTTGATGCCCGAGGTGTTTGTTATCGTCTCGACTTCATACATCGTTGTAGTCGAATCCTTTTGTTTCTCTGCGAGAATGGGATTTGTTGCACTATCTCCCAACGACCGGATGATCCAAACGAGTTGCTCCAACAGATCCTTGTTTGTGCCCTGGAGTACGTCAAACTGTTTGTCGTTCCAATCGATGCGCTGTTTTTCGCGGTGCATTACGTCCACCATGGCTTCTTGGACACCCTGTCGATAGTTCGAGGTGGCATACAACACATCCTCTGGCAACGTCCGTTCCGACAAGGATTGTTCTGCAAAAACCGGATACGATGCAAATACTTCCAACGGAGTCAGGATTTCGTGATCTTTTCCATAAACCTCCAGATTACAGGTACACTGTGAGGGATTACTCGCAGGTAGCATTTCGAGAATGAGATTTGGATTTTGGAATGCCTCATATACCGCAGAAACGCTGGAGTATTTGACGTTCTGAAACGAAATCGTCCCAGATTTTGCAACAGCACCCGCACACGCATAGAAGCCAAAGAGTGCCGGGGAGATCGTTGGATCCTCTTGGTTGCGTTGTCCAAAGCTTACAATTTTTTCGTTGATCGGAAGATAAATCTTGACCTCTGGATGCTCCTGTAACAATGTATACAGAAACTGCGTCGGTACGACAGACGACGCCATGGGGCATATCGAGTTAATTTTCACCTTCCAGAGATGACTCCCGGAGCATTTCACCGTACGGCCGTCTTTCAAGACCAGCTCGTAAAGGGGTTGCTTTCCTTTGTGATAGATCTCCTGAACCTGAACGGGTCGTCCGTACCGATTGAACACGTAGTCGCCCACCTTTAAATCACCGAACCTGCGTAACCCAAGAGGAGTTGGCATGATTGTGTCATACGGTTGCGGACCGGGAGGACCGTACAACAGAATCTTGAGATTGTGGGCAATGCCATGTTTTCGATAATACTCCCGGTTGGAGAAGAATTTGTTGATCGTCTTCACCAACAGTTGCTTGCTCTCCTTCGGGAGATAGATCGTGTTCATCTTCCGTTTGGCGATGCTCGGCATCTTTCCCCAATACGTATATTCCCCTTCCGGATAGTCGCGGTACACGTTGATCGTCGGGGAGTCCGCATTGATCTTCAGAATGGAATTCCGATGCGCGATCATATCCTGTTCGAATAGCTTGGGGAATTCCGGATCAAGATCGAAACAGATGATGGTGTACTGGCGTGTTTTGGAAGTGGTGCCCCGGATGTTGATGTTGCCTGCACGTAGGTATTCGATGTTGAGGATGATATTCCACTTCCGGTACTTCAAATAGTGGATCCCTTCATCGAGTTCAAAATAGACAGAGGAACCATCCTTGTCAGTGTTATGACTGGCCAACGACAACCGGCTGGCTTTCTTCAGATCGTTGTATTGATAGAGAACGCCATACAGTGCCTCTTCCATCCAGTAGGAGAAGAGGGAACCGTACCCGGCTGTGAACGTGATGCTCCGTTGTACCTTACCTTGTAACTTTCGAACGACAAACGTTCCGATCGTGGTAGTGATGTCTGTAAGGGTATCTGTGAGTATCTGGTCGAGGGGACTGAGTCCAACGAGAAGTTTGTTTTTCATGTACCCCTTAACCATGGCATTTGCTAGGGATAAACCCTTCTTAATTTTCGAATCTTCTTGATTTTCGATGTTTGTGTCGATGGGTTGAAACATAGGAAACCTCTTTTCTAAGATAGATTGTAAAGACGATACGAAAGACCGGTGGGACGATTCCCACCGATCCATCGTTCGTTTTTCTTGGTTAATTTTTGCGAAATCGATTGAAGATGTCCGAGGTGGAAACCGTCTTCTGGGCTCGGTTCCGACGATCCTCTTTGCGCCGTTCCTCCATCACGTTGTAGGAAGCGCCTTCGCCAGACATCACGAATTTGTCGGCATCCTCTTTGGCCAACGCATGCTCCAACTCTTCGATCCGTTCGGTGATCTTCTTGACACGATCGTTGATCGGAGACATCCCAGCCGCAATCAGATACAGGAAGTTCAGCGATTCATTCCCATCGTTGATGGCGTTGTGGTTAAACCGTTCGATCGGGGTGCCGATGAACTCCTGGAGTTTCTCATGCCGAGAATCGTACAGACGATTGACTTCATCGGTCATGTAGGTGATGATGCCCCACCGAATCACACGCTTATTGCGATCGGTCTCTGCCTGTGCTCCGTTCTTGATTGTCTTGATGATCAGATCGTCCAGTGCGGCATCCTCCATGTACTTCTCCGTGAGACCCTTCTGGATCCGGGTGATGAGCAGTCGACCCGGGGTGGTCAGAATGGATTCCATGTCTGCATCGTCGATGGATTCATACGGGGTCGCATAGTTGTCGATACCTGTCAGAATCCGAAGGTCTTCCACGATCTCTTCGTTGACGGCTTCCAGACAACGGGTCGGGGAGTAGTTGGCCATCTTTTCGTTGTCGTACACCATGTACACGGTGTCCTCACCGATGGCATCGGAGAAGAGCTCCTGGGCAAACTCCAGGGCATTCCCCTGCTCCATGATGGAGGCGGACACCTGTGGCATCACGACAACGAGAATGAAGTTGGTGTCGGGGAAGCACTGCTTCAGAATGGCCATCAACACAGGACCAGCACCGGATCCGGTACCACCGGCAGCGGAACAGACGACGTAGCAGTACTTCTTGTCCAGGATCACATCGGTGAAAGACTGGTTGCGCAGGAGATCGCTGATGTCCTCTTCCAGGTAATCCTTCATCTTGGACCGGTTCTTGCCGGATCCTTCGGCCATGTTCTTGGTACCGATCTTGATCTTGATACTGTCCTTGGAACGCACCATGCTCAAGTCGGAACTACTGGTGTTGATGTACACGCAGTCGAAGAGCTCCGGATACCGCTGTTCGGCCAACCATGCAATCTGGGAACCGCAATTCCCAACGCCGATGATCACCGAATTCTTTTTGATGTTTTCCATACTAAGATTCCTCCTTTGGAAATACGAATGGATTTAGAATGTGAATTTGATCGGGTATCAAATCTCATTCTCTACTAGTATAATATATAAATTAAAATTGTATATTTTCTATATAGCAAGCAAAAATGCAAGGGAGGGCAGTTTTCATGAACGATAGCAAGCAACAAATTTTGCATGAGATCGAACAACACGTGGACGTGTTTATGAAGGTCAGTCCGATCCAGTATCGCATTCGGTGTCCCATCTGTGGAGACAGTCAGAAAAATTTGCGAGATGCCCACTGTTACATCAAGTGCAGCAACGATCCGACGGAGCCAATGCTCTATATCTGTTTCAAGTGTAACGCATCGGGGATCGTTGGCAAATATTTCCTGTCTAAGCTAGGGTTGCCGGAGAAGGTCATCCAATCGGTCGGGACCCAGCGGTACAATCGGATCGGTTCCAACAAAGGAAAGGATATCAACATTCTCACCGGTACCCCAGTCCTGGATTCTCCACAGTCCCATTATATCGAAAGTCGATTAGGTAAAGGTTTTACCTACGAGGATCTGGATAAATTCAAGATTGTGTGGGATATACATGCACTGGATCCGTATGTCACCCAACGGGTCCGCAATACTCTGCCGAATAATTTCAACTCGATCTCCTTTCTCAGCGATGACAAAGCGATGTTGTTGACACGGACGTTTACAGAGGGACCGGAAAGCCAGTGGCGAAAGATCAAACTCTTTCCGTCGGTGAAGTCCTTCTATACGGTGAAGGTGACATTGGATCTGTTTACGACCGAGCGCATCACGGTACACATCGCCGAAGGGATTTTCGATATCCTATCTGCATATAAGAATTTCTCGCAAGGGAACGACGTGTACATCGCCACATTGGGATCGGACTACATGAGTGCGGTAGAGTATGCGATCACCAAAGGGTTTGTGGGATCGAACATCGATTTGCGAATCTACATCGACCAGGGAATCGATGAGCGGTTGTTGAAGAAACAACTGAGACAGTACAAGTGGATGTTCGGGGGGATCCGGATCTTTCTCAATCGAGCATCGAAAGACATTGGGGTTCCGATCGATCAAATTCAATTGGTCGAAACTCGAATTGCATAAGGAAGGAAACGTCATGATGGAGAAATATACACCGGGGCTGGGAATTGCCGCCGGGGCTTGGATGTTAAAATGGGACCAGCTCTCACAGCACCTTCGTCCCTTCGAAGGAGTCCGTGACTGTGTCCATGTGTATTTGAATTTTGAGTGCATTCTGAAAAATCTCACGACGTACAAACGGTTGGGAGAGCTGATCACCTATTATCGACAGGACGTGGTCTTGGAGCTGGAGTCGAGTATGATCAATCTACTTGCCCATTACCGCGGGTATTTTCTGCGACAATACAAAGAGGTGAACGTGTACTTTTATTACACCGACCTCGAGTCTGACCTGGAACAGGAGATGACCTCGTTCAATAAGTATTATCGTTCCTATTATAAGAATCGCTATCTCTCCAATCCCCAGTTCCGGGATATGAGCGATCTGTTGTTGCACGTGATTCTGCCGGAGATTGCCTTGATTTTGAGTTATCTCCCAGGGTGCTATTTTGTACGATCTAAAGGGTTTGATTCCAGTGTTGTCCCGGCGCTGCTAGCCGATATGGCAAATACAGAAAAGGGAAAGAGCATTGATCATGTTGTGATTTCCGGGGATGTGTTCGATTCCCAGTACCTCTTCCGACCGGAGTTTCAGATGGTCTATATCAAGCGGCGGTTCCAGCACTTCGGTGTGTCCTCCACGGTCTCCGATACGGTCACCAGCATTGTCAAGAACGAATCCCCGTTTGATTTGGCTATCTTCAACAGTGAGTTGTATTTCAAATTGTTACTGTCGATCAAAGGGAGTAAGATTCGAAATATCAAGTCGGCCAAGGGGTTTGGGTACGGGAAATTCATGAACCTGTTGAAAGAGGGATTGGAACGAGGGATCGTCTTGCACGATTTCTCCTCCATTGGTTCCATCACAGAACTTTTCCCGACGAAGTACCGGGAGGATATCGTACAGGCGTTCCGGTGTATCAATTTAGATACCCAGATTGCCATGACCAACGAGGCCGATCGAGAATCGATCCGAGGTCAGTTGATCGATAAATCGGACATCGAATCGGTACAGAAGCTAAATGACAAGCGGTTCGTGGAGTACCCATTGAAGCTCATCTATTTGATTTGAATCGTATCTGAGGTACGATTGTTTGTATATTCTAATTGCGTAGGAGGAAAAGTTCATATGGAAGAAATCGAATTTGCATTTCAACCCAATCGCCAATACAGCACGTCCAAAGTCAAGTACGGTGACATCATGACGGCGATTACGGAGTTTTCCAAAGACAGGAACGTCTATAATGTGTTTCGTGTCTCTGGGAAAAAATATTTTCGCACCACACGAGATGTGTCCATTCAGATCGGAATTGGATCGGCTGGCATCTTTGACATCGAGTGTACGTATCCACGCAAAATGCATGTCCATCTAGCATTTGATGGGCCCAACGATCTGTGCAATCCGTGTGCATCGATTACAATCGATACCTTTGATTCCAAGGGAAATAAGATTACCAATTATATCATGCGACGTCGGGACGATCGCGTCTATGACACGTTTGGCGTGATCAAACGTCCGATCTTGAAGATCTTCATCGACTTTGTTTACTCGGTCATTCCGTCTTATATGTTCGGTCGGTATCTCCAATGGAAAAAACTAAACGGTCTGTTGTACTACATGCGTTTGGAGTCCATCTTTTATGCGGCGATGCACCAATTGGGTGATTCCAAGTCCGTTGTGTACAACGGGGTTCGCATCGAACGACAATTCTCCAGTGAGAGTTCGGCCATTCTCCTTCTACGCAAGTCCGATAGTCCGTACAAGGTCACACTCAGTGCCAAGTACGGACGGTCGTGGTGTGTGATCTTAGACATCAGCCGCGTCTATCACAACGGTGATCGCACCACGACTACCCTTCATCAATTCGTGGTCTCGTCCCATAGGGTGGGATTGGTACAAAAGTTACCCATGTCCGGTACATGTGAATCCACTGTGCGCAATCTATACGATGCCTTTAGTTCGGTGATTGCAGAGCTCACCAAACAGGGGTTCGACATCGCACCGGGCGGTTCCCACCATCCCATGGCGGTTCCACGCTTTACATAAATATTTTCCTGTGAGGAGGTTCAACCATGTGGTCCAAAGTTAAGAAACTCTTCCAGCGCAAGTTGCGACTCGTGGATTTGCTGAATCTGGCAACCCAAGAGTGCCTGCGGTGGGGAGAGGCAAAGGTGATCATCAAGAAACCCACAGCCAATGTGACATTGGAGATGCATCATATCACCGTGGAGATGATCGATCATGAGAGCAAGGAATCAACCGGGGTCACGGTAAGCATTGAATCCATGCCGAATGCGGTTGATGTTACCAGAAGCGGGATGGTGTTTCCCTCTCGTACGTACAATGACATCATCTCTCTCATCTTGATTACACGTACCGGAGAAAAGTCTGGGTCTCCACGAACCATTGTCACCGTGAATTCGTATCTCACCCAGACGTTTCATTATGACATTCCGAAAGAGGTACTCCGCATTCTCTTCGAACTGTATCAGTCCGCTTACCCTTCCAAGTCATTCAGTAGGGAGTGAGGATAGATGGACCGTCATAAAGAAACGATAACCTTTCAGACATTGGTGCAATGCCTAACAGGGCTGGCACGAACGTACCCAATGTATCATCCCGTCGGTTATCACAATCAAACGTATCTTGTGCTCTGTGCGTCCCACACAGAACAACGCGCATCCTATCTCTTCTATCGTCACGAGAAACAAACCTATCTCTTTTGTGGGAGAGTAATCGTGAGTCATGGTCGCATCTATCTTGGTTCTGAGGAGAACGGAGGACCGTGTCATCGACGGATCCCACCCGATCGGCCCCTGCGAACATTGCGGCAACAGCACAAGTGGAAAGAGCTGTACAAGGCAGCACACACGTTGTGTATTTTAAATCCACTCTGGGTTAGTCCCAGACTTACTGAAGAGGAGTTGGAACGGTATTACGACTGATCCACAAAAGGAACCAGACCTTTATGCATATATAAAGGAGGATCAAACGTGATGACTTTCAAAACGATTGTGGATGCCATTTCCCATTCTTTCAACCAGAACAAGCGCCATACAACGATCGGTCGGTTTACGGTGATACGCAATCGATTCAAATCCGTGCGCCGTTCCGTATTCACCATAGTGGATACTGAGACCGGTCGTAAATTCTTGGAATTTCGCATCGGTTCCACGCACGTTCGGGTTATGCTCTTTACATGGATCGGAAACGTCGAAACGATCCGCTCTCGCACGGTTCAGCTGTCAGACTGTGTCGAGAAGTTACAAAACGACGAGATCGTATATAGAGAGATACAAGTATTTCTGGAGGCAATTCAACACGACACCCAAACATGAATGTTGTAAAGAAAAAAGGAGGATACTCATGCAAGAAGTCAAAACCATGTTAGCGTTACGAAGGGCGATCGATATCATTTACAGAGCGAACGCCGACCAACTTGTCAACGGAGTCCTGACACTCTATTTTCCAAACGTCACCGTATACATCAAGCGCGATAAACTGATCGTTGCACCGTATTCCAAAAATGAGATCGATGCCATGGTGCCGATCGAATGGTACATGGGTTTCACCGATTCGTATATGAAGATCATATTTGACGCACTCCACCTCATCGAGCGGGTGGAGGACTATCAGGACAATCCCGTGGATAAACTTGGCGATCTCTATGTGCCGTCGTTTGTCACAGAAGGGATTGATGCCCTGTTTGATTTGGTAGAGTCGTATGAAACAGAAATACAGCGTGAGGAGAAACCCATGAAGATCCAAACCAAAGCACCGGAGAACAAAGAACGTGAATACGTGAAGTTTAACATCGACCCCGAATGGAAGGATTTCAAACGACGGATCGATCAGTGGCTTGCAAAACATGCAGAGGATCCCACGGAGTACCTGGGCTTTGCACACAATCTGTTCTGTATCCGGAATCCCCATCTAAAGGATCCCGAACATTCCATTTACATCATCGACATCTATCTGAATATGGCAGCACAAAATGCCTACAACGATCCCAAGAATTCCTTCATGGCAGGAAGGCTCTTCTTCGGACCGGATCAAATCAAGATGGTGATCAACTTCCCGAAAGAGGAAGATGCGTCGGTCATCACGATCGACTATACCAAGAGCGTGAACGAGTTTACAAATACCCACCGGTACAATCTCGTATTGGGAGAACTCCTATATGAGTTTGCCGTGTCGCACTTGACCAACGTGGTCGGGTAACCATATCGGAAAATGATTTCGCTGCAGGGAGGTTTCTCCCTGTGGCGATTTCATTTTTTTATGAAAAAAGCGTCTTTTCCACACAGTATTAAAGCATCTGAATCCCTAGGATAGGAAGTTATTTTTTAGCAAAGGTGGTGAGATTTGGATGGCTGCAAATGTAACGATCAAGAAACGAACGATCGGTGCGCAGTTCTTCAAACGGACAGGATCTCTCATCTCAGGGGCTGCTCGTGATTACATTACGAGTGCCATGCCCACGATCACCAGCAATGCATCGGAGATCCGCAGTGCCGCAAACGGGTTGCGGAATAACATAAGTTCTGTCAATCAAAATTTCAAACGGTTGCGGAGCTCTGCAACCATGAAAAATATTTTTGATTGGTATATGGGAGCCGCCGATGAGTTCAGCAGTGGTACGGACGTCGTGATGAACTACGACATCGAGGAAGATATTTCCAAGGATGATACGAGTACCGCTTCGTTCTCTTCTGCCTTCGTGGAGCAATCCAATGCGAACACCAACAAACTGGCCAGCGCCATTGTCAACAGTTCGATGCGGTTGGCGGAGTCGCAACAGTTTGCCATGGCGGATGTCACAACGTCGATCCAAAACCTCAATGCATCCGTAACCAGTGGATTCCAAACCACGAATACGCTGTTATCCAATATCTTAGAAGTGTTGACAAAGAACACCGCTACGCTCATCGAAACAAACTTGGCAAATTCCGGAGAAACAAGTGCTACGGAACAGATGGTGAGGAGCGGTCGTTTCTCCTTGGAAAGCTATAAGAAAATCATCGGGGAGAATATCAAGAGCGATCCGATTCTCGGATTGGCTTCTGCCGTCTTACCGATGATGAAGACGATCACCTCCACTGGCCCAGACGGTTTTATGAACATGGCGTTCGAGGCCGTCGTAAAGCGAGTGGCACCGGATCTCGATAAGACACTGAAGGGCATCGATGAAGCTGTCAGCGATGGCATCATGCGCGCCTTGATTAATCTGGGTAGTTCCGACAATCGGTTTGCCCGTCTCTTCGGAATCAACGCAAGACGAAAGTCAGTGGATACCTCCAGCGACACATTGGAGTTGAAGCAGGTTCCCTTTGATAGCCTGACCAAAGAGGCGATCACCGGTGCGATCCCGGGTTACCTCCGTAAAATCTTGGTGGCACTCGGTGGAGAGGACACTGTCTACGATTATCGGTCTCGCCAGTTTATCACACGGCGGGCGGTGCGTGCCAACTTCCAGAAAGCGTCGGCTCCGATCGGTGGACTGAACAATGCAAGTGCCGCTGCCAAGCGTACCTTCGGAAACGATGCGTTTGGCCAGATGGTGTACGACCTCATGTTGGCCGACATGGGAGGAAATACCGGCAACAAGTCGATGATCAGATTCAACCGAAGCCGGTTGAGTTCCCCGGACTCAGCTGTAGAGTACATGATGCAACTCCTCGGTGGTGGAAAATTCTCCAAAGAGGACACCAGACGACTACAGCAGATCGCGTCCAATCTAAGCCATACGGATAAAACTGGTGTCGTGGGGGACATGGAGTACCAGGCCGCACGACGCAATTTGGACCGGAGTTCCTCTCTTGAGGCATACATCCAGGAGGCTCGGCAGTATCAGACGGATCTCTCTGGCTTTACCGATACAATCCGAAATGAGTTGTCCGCTATCCGGAAACAGTACGGTCGGACACCCGACTACGGACAGACCCAGGCGGATATTTCCGCTCGGACACGGATTCACCCCGGGAAGGGACTCAACTACACGAACTACGCCCTCTACAGCATCTACAAACGACTCGATACCGGGTTGAATGTATATGTCTCCGGGATGGGAGATGACATGGATTCTCCCTATCCGACGATGGGTGATTACCTGGAGAAACCGGAAGGGATGCGGACCAAAGCCATCAAACGTCCGATCCAAGCAGGTGTGGCGTCCGGAAAAGCACCTTCCATCAGCACCGATCCCAATGAGTTGGTCAGCGAGGTAGACGAATATGGCAATCCTCTGAGCACCGGTGAGAAGTTTAAGAACTGGGGCAAGCGACGTGGCAAACAGCTGTGGGATTCCTTCCGCAAAGGTGATTCCAAGGGCATCTACCAGGCGATCAGTGAATCGATGAACGATCTGACGATGTTTGCCGCCAATAAGGGGAAGGAAGGGTTACAGAAGCTCAACGACTCCTTTGGCAACGTCACTGGTTACCTCCGCCATAAGTTCACGGGTAAGGGATACTCCTACATGGATGGTGACAAGGAAGTCGTTGTCAAGGACAATGAGGGCGGCGGTATCTTCGGGGCTCTGAAGGATGAGTTTACCCAGTCCTTCGATACCATCAAAAACAAATCCTCCACCTGGTTCTCCCGCGTTGCCTCCTACTTTGACTACGGAGATGACAAGGATAAGGATGGCAAAGGAAATGTCGTCAACAAACGGAAACGCTTCATCGCTGCCTCCGTCGGTGCATTCGCCGGTATGGGACTTCTTGGAGGACCGATCGGTCTGATCATGGGTGCTGTGGCGGGCAATGCCCTCTCGGGACTCGACATCAAGGGCAAGATCAACAAACTCCTGTTCGGTTACGATGAGGACGAGGAAGGGAATGCAAAGCCCACAGGTATCATCTCGAAATTTGCCGACACGTTCATCACCCCGTTGAAGTTCCAACTCGACAAGACGTTGAGCAAGGGTGCCAAGGTCATCGAGAAGAAAGTGATCGGACCCCTGTCAGACATCGGATATGCGATCAAAGAACGAGCTGCACGGGCTGCCGATGCGACCTTTGGAAGAGCATTTCGGTTTATCGGAAAGATGATCACGGCTCCCTTCCGTGGTATTGGAAAGGGCCTCTCCAAGATGTTCACCGGACTCTTCCAAGGTGCCGTGAATCTCTTTGGTGGAGCAGCGCGTGGTGCGATCAATACAGCAGGTGGAATCTCCGGTGGTGTGCTGGGTACTCTTGCTTCCATGATCGCGCCGAAAGAAGCTCGGCAAGGATTGAAAGATCGTCGAGAAGCGCGCAACCGCAGCATTGATGAGGCGTACGACAGTCCGGACAACGTCCTCAATATGAAATACAAGGACTACCGGCAACGGGAGCGAAACAAGAACAAACGACGCATCACCCGGATGACCGATAAGGAGATCACCGCGGAACAGTACATGACCGAAGAAGAGATCAAAGAGCACTCCGAGGACATCAGTGAGAACACGGCACAGATGAAGGAGTCGCAGGAACAGATCCAGACGGATATCGCCGATCTCACGAAGCATGCACTGACCACGGATGGGGAACACTCCATCTTTACCCATGACGAAGGAGTCCATCGGTATCTCGAACGAATCATCGACATCATGAACGGAGATGGGGACCCGGGGACCAAACCGATCAACACTCCCATCAAGGCCGACTCTCCGGAGGCGGACATCGTACCGAAGGCGCCTCGGAAGATGACGAAGAAAGAACGAGAATCGCTCGACATCACCGATGCGGATGACTTTGCAAACTCCATCGTATCGGGCATCTCTGCTATCGGTTCGGCCAATGGGACCTTTACAACCGAAGAGGCTGAACTCGTCAAGAAGGCTACCATGGAATCCTCCAAGAACGATTCTGATCGTGATACCATGGAGGAGTACATGATCAAGATGGTGGACGAGCAGGTGGAAAAGGGCACGCAGATCGAAGAGGGCAAAGAGAAAGAGGAGGAGTCGTGGCTGTCGAAGCTCTTCGGTGGCTTAGGTGACTTCCTGATGGGTGGTCTTGGGAAACTGCTTCCCTGGATCCTCGGTGCTCTCGGTCTCGGTGCTCTGTTGAAAGTGGACTGGGGATCTCTGCTCTCTGGCATTGGGGATACATTGTCCAACATCGGAAGGGGCTTCTCAGACCTGTTGGCTTTCTTCGGGATTGGCAATGGAAAACCCAAGGGCCAGGATGCCACTGATGCCGGTGTCAATGCTGTCCTTAGTCCATTCGATACCAACGTCGACAGTGCGTGGGACTTTGTCATTCCGGGTGCCGATCTCTACCATGTCCAAACCGACGGCGCTGGCAACAATGTGCGCAATAGTGCCGCCACCCATGCAAAAGACGAAGTACTATATCTCCATAATCTCCGGAAGGAAGTTGTGTCTGGGCCAGCTGCCAATCGGTTCATGGCCAACTGGAAGATGAATCAGGCCACTCGATATGCTGACAAAGCAGATCAATACCAGGCCAAAGCGGATTCCTACGGTACCGGTGGTTCCAGCCGTGGTGGCGGTGCAAGACGAAACCAACGCTTGGCGGATAAATACCGCAATAAGTCCAACCAGGCTTTGGATGAGGCAGCGGAGTACGAACTCAAGGATGAAGATCTCCGTGGTTCTACAGCAGCTGGCATTGTAAAACAGGCCGGTCGTGTCGGTGTGATGAAAGCTGCTGGTGCTGGTGCTAACTTCCTCGGGTCCAATATTGCATCTGCACTCGGTGCAAATGAAGAACAGTCGGCAGCCATTGGCAATGCCAGTGAAGTTGCTGTATCTGGTGGTCTGATGATAAACTCCATGAAGTCGGCAGCTAAGGGGAAGGAATCCCTGATCGATAAGATTATCAACCTCTTCCAGTCGGCAATGGAGTTTGTAGGTGACAAGCTGAAGAGCAATAAACAGATCGCGAAGGTTGCTGACAAAGTCGATGATATCATCGGTAAGATCATTGATGCTGTAGATATCAGATCCTTTACAGATGATATCGTAGGAAAGATTCTGCAGAAGCTCGGATTTAGTGCGACGAAACAAGCAATTGGTGCAGCAACGTTTGGCATTGGTATTGCAGTCGGTGGCGTTGTCGGTATGATCTCTGGTTACTGTAGCACGGAGTACTTGTTTGGTGTACTGCCAGGGGAAGCCGATGCTCTGATGACTACAATCTCCACCGTGTTGACTGGTGTATTTGGCGCACTGGAGATGGTTCCTGCATTCGGTACTATCTGTCTGATCATCGATATTCTGGATGCTGTTGCATCTGGTGTACTGGGCACTGGCATCAAACAGTTCTTGGCACAAAGCCTATATCGTGTGCTCGGTGGCGATGCCAATCTGACCGAGAAGCAAGCCGAGTTCAGCAACGAGCTCAATTACTACAATGAAACATATGGAGCGAATCTAGGTTCTTCTGCATTCAATGACATGATCAACAACACCGGCTTCTGGGATCAACTCTGGCACGGTAAGACGCAGTATACAGAGGATGGTCATCTGAAATTTGATGATGCCGGTGGTGAGATCTCCAATGGTATGCAACAGCTATTCGTCGGTGGCGAACGAAAGTATGTCAAAGACGAGAATGGCGATGTCGTACGAAAAGCCGACGGTACGGCAGTGCAGGCTGTTGATAAGTATGGCAACAAGCTGATGGAGGATGAGAAATGGGGTAACCAGGTCGGTAAATTCTTCAGCGGTATCGGTCGCTTCTTCGGTGGTGGCAATATCTATAAGACAGACGAGGAAGGTGTTGCCATCACGGATGAGAACGGTGAATTCATTGTAGAAGGCAAAGAGAAAAATATTTTCGGAAAGATTGCCGACTGGTTCACCGGTGCCAAAGAACAGGTTGCCAATTTTGGAGAACAGGTAAAAGCTGGACTCACAGAGGATCCAGAAGAGGCTGAGAAAAAAGGCGGTGTTGCTGGATTCCTGGCATCTGGTCTATCCGCCGTAAAGAATATCTTCACTGCTCCTGCAAGAGCGGTATCTGAATTACTTGGCTCTGATGAAGCAAACACCGAGTACGATATTGGTGACAATGGTGAAATCAAAGAAAAGAAATCGGAGTCCGGTGGTTCGACCAGCGGCGGTGGAGCCGGACGGAAAAAGAAAACAGGTGGCATTGGAAATCTGGTTTCCAACGCGTTTAACAAATTGAAGAGTCTCTTCATGGGTCCCTCGGAGGCAGTTTCCGAGACCATGGAAGAGCGAAAGGGTACACAGTACGAAACAGATGAAGATGGAAAGACCATTGAAATGGTTTCCGCCGATGGGAAGACCAAAACAAAACTCAAGACGGGCAAATACGGGGAGTTCATGAAAGCTTCCCTGACGACCGTGACGACCTCCTTTACCAGTCCCATGGTTGCTATGGCCAAAGCTGCTACAGAGTGGGAGAAGAAAGATGCTCCGTGGTTGAAGGGCAATAACAAAGGCAAAACGATTGGTGACTGGATCGGAAATGCCTTAAGTTCCTTCTGGAAGAAAGTGACTGGTGACGTGGAGGAATTTACCGATGGTGGAAAGACCTCTGGAACTGGTGCTGGTAGAAAGAGTGGATATGGTGGTCCTGATCTGAAGATTCATGGATCCTCTCATAAGAAAGGCAAATTCGGTATCGGTCCTATCAGCAACCGGGTGAGCATCACCAACGATGGTGGCTATAGTAGTGGTCTTGCATCGAATGAGAACAGTGCCATGTCTACCCTATCATTGACGAGTAGACAAGGCGGTAACCCGTTGTCGAAAGAGTATACAGTGACCTCTGGATTCCAAACGCCAGACCGTCCCGATCACAACGGCATTGATATTGCCCCTGTGGACGGATCGGGTGAGGCGGAAGTCACAGCTACCTACAAAGGCAAGGTTCGCAGCTTCAAACGTACAATCCCGGACAACACCGATGCCGATGGTTCTACCATGGGTAACTATTTGATTCTGGATGTTACGAATCCGGGTCAGTATGGACCGGATGTCATCCGATATTATCACATGCGCTACAACTCGTTGCCCAGTGGTATCTCGGAAGGTGCCACGGTAAATGTGGGTGACAAGATCGGTGATATGGGTAACACCGGTGCATCGACAGGCCCTCACCTACACTATCAGTTCGAACGGATGGATGCAAACGGTAACTCGGTTCCGTTCAATCCCTTGAGTGATATCCAAGGACATCCTGAAGCCAATCCGCCCTCGGGCAGTTCCACCGCTATGGAAGACGGTGAGTTCAGCGGTGAGGAAAACAAGACGTATTCTGGTCCGTTGGCGGAACTCCTTGCGAAGCTCTCTGAGATCGGTACCAACTTCTTGAATACGATCACGTTGGGCCTCTTTGGAAACTCCTCTTCCAGCAGCTCCAGTTCTTCGAGTTCCAGTACTACCTTCGACTTTAATTCCGACGTCATGACATTGGATAAATTCCTCCAGATCTGTGAAGGGGAAGTGGGACAGTCGGACAATCCAGCGGGCAGCAATAACGTCAAATACAACACATGGTATTACGGTACTGGCGTGGAAACCTTTGACGGTGGCAACTACAACTGGGATACGACCTTCGTCCAGTGGTGTTTCAACGAAGCCGGCTATCCGTTGGAGTTCAAGACAGGCAAAGCAAAAAATCTGTTGACGCAGTACAAACGCAATATGCCCGACAAGATCGTGAATAAACCCGACCGTGGTGATATTGCGATCATCAACGATAAGAACACCCGTCGTGTGGTTGCCGGTATCATCTACAATGCCAGCAGTGGTTCCATCGGCGTATACCAGGGCGACAGTCACAACAAGGTGGAGAAGGTTACCTATGACACCACTCGTGTGGCCGGTTATATCCGTCCTGTGGACTGGAGCGCAATCGCTGCCTATCCGGAAGAGGGAGACATCGGGTCGCTGTTCAATTATCTACGATCTATGGGGTTTGACGCAGAGTCGGCAGCCGGTATTCTCGGAAACTGGTCCCATGAATCCGGTAACACTCCCATGTCTGTGGAGAGCAACTATCTGCAAGACTTCCGAGATACGTACGGCGACAAAAACGATCCCGCCTCCTATGCCAAGGTAGCTGCGGACATCCCGAAGTACAGCCAGTACTCCAAACGGGTGATCAACCAGCTCCTCAGCGAAGGTATCTCCTTGAACGTTCCCTATTATACGGCATCCGATGGGTATACGTATGCGGGTCTGGGTTATGCCGGTTGGACGGGCGAACGTGCCAAACGACTGTTGGAATTCTCCAAAGCACAGGGCATGCCGTGGTATACCTCTGCTGCGCAGCTGGCGTTTGCAAACTGGGAGATGACGAGCAGTGACAGTGACCTGGGTCCCAACGGCACCAACGTCAAGGCCAAGGTACAGGCAGAGTCTACCCCGTACAATGCTGCTTATACATTCAACAAGTGGTATGAAGGTATCCCGTGGCAAGAGAAGCGTGGTACGAGTGCAACCCAGATTTACAACCAGTATGCCAAGGCTGGCATCGGTGGTCCCGGATTCAATGCCAAGGAGTACATGGCCAAGCACGGTGGTGCGAATATGGGCATCGGTGGACCGGGTGAATCGAAGGCGGAACTCAGTGCCATCACAGCACGGAATACCAAGGAGATGGATCCGAAGCTACGGCGCGTCATCGACAAGTCCAAGACAGCCAAGAAAGAAAAGACCAATGCGCAACTTGGTCATGGTACCAAGATTCAGAAGAATGGAAAACCGTTTGGGTTGGGTGGTCCCGATCTCATCACATCGACCGGGACGTCGAAGATTGAGTCACCGAATTACACGGCGCGTCACAATCCGAAACGCATCACCTACAATCCGACAGGAAGTTTAATTCAGTACGACAATACCATCCCGACTCGGGAAACGACGACTATCCAGAGTGGAACCGATCTCACAGCGGTGACAACCATGTTGGGCTCGATCGTGCAGTATCTGCAGGCGATCACAACGAACACCGGTTCCTCGGTCACCTATCTGGATTCGTTGAACAACAAAGAGTTTATCGACAAAGGACTTCGGGATACCATCTCGGCAGTTGGAAAGGCAAAGACAGTTCCGCGCAACAACCTGTCGAATGGGACCTCGAAGATGGTAAAACAATTGGCACATCCGTAAAAAAAGAATCGAAGTAGAGAGGGATGATCCCTCTCTACCCCTTTTATTTTTTTGCTTGTTTTTTCGATGATATATTCTTTCTTTAGATAGGAGAACTGCGGTATTCCGCATTCCCGTTATCTTTCAAAAAATTATCAAAGGAGATGCTAGTATGTTTCAGATGTTCAGCGAGGACTATTTCTTCACCCACGGGCTCAAAAATTATCCGAAGGTCTATCAGGATCAGATCTTGGATAACGTTGCCGAACGGCAGCAGAAACAGGCCAAGCTTCACAAGAATGAAATTCGGGAACCGGTGGAGGTTCCGATGCCCTTTGTGGCGGCCGATCCCGATACCCAGGGCCCGTTGTATGTGACACGGGATTGGTTCGTCAAGGAGAAGAAGAAACAGATCACCCGGTATGCAAAACGTAACAAAGAGATGCAAATTGAGATGATGGAGCTGATCGCCCGTCGCGATTTGCTTCGTGGTAAACTAGCGAAACTCGATCCGTTCCGCCCGAAGGACTCCGAGAAGATCGTCAAACTCAACGTGGAGTTGAAGGACATCCAGTTGCAGTTGGAGGCACTCAGCCGCCAGACCGGTGTGGATCTAAAACAGCTGGACCACGGGACGAAGCTCAAGCGGTGGTTCTATTCTGTGAAGCGGACCTTCGCAAATGGGTGGAAGAAATTCACGGACTTCTTCAAACGGCATGCCGAACCCATCACGAAGATTGCTGTTGGGCTCATTCCGATCCTCTTTGCCATTGCCACCAAGGGCTCTGGTTCCGCTCCTGTCCCTGCTGCGAATTAAGAACGAACCTCACGACTTGCTACTGTTGGCGATATTGGTCAATACCTGATTTCCCATAACGACCATGTCATGTAACATGCTGGCGACCACAGGATCATCCGAGTATGCTAAATATTCCTTCTCATATTTGAGGTCAATGGTGACCAGGGCATTTGCCCGGTAGAGACCCGGCAACAACGAGAAGATGCTGTTGGAATCGGCATCTGTGTCAGAACTGATCAGTGCTTGGATCGTATTGAGGGCAATCCCAATGCATTCGGTAATACGCGTCTTATACGCACTGAGCCGTGTCACCTTTTCTTTGACCTTCTCCTCTTCCTCGGGCGTGGTTGGTACAGCATCGGTGTCATACGTGAGAAATTCTAACTTTCCAATCCCGTTGCTGATGATATTGCTCATCGTCGACTCGTATTGGACCCTGATCTTCTCTGTAGAGAAATCATTTAACAATGACTGCATGTGTTGCAGAGGAAGTTGCACCATGAAGTCGAGCTTTAACCAATCATAGGTCCAACTCAACTGCTTTAACGTGTTGCTAACATCGGCCTTATTGGCATGGAACAACGAGCTTCGGACAATGGCTCGTGTGACTGGATTGATTGCGTAGAACCCATCGAGACGCATGGTGTAGATCTTGTTGGTCTTCACCGACTCGATCTTTCGATATTTGATTGCATTCAGATACTTCTCGTACTGCTTGTTGTATTGGATGATGGAAGTTGCCTTGGGGAAGCCGAGCATCAACATGCGAACCACACTGCTCTCCGGATTCTCCAGGGTCTGTTGGGATAGGTTTTTCGGATACAGGTCATTGAAGAGTGATTTGACTTCAGCCGCGGTGGGAATGGAGTTGATCACATCGACAAAGGAAACTGGAATCTGAACCGTGTATCTCCGAGAGATCATCGGCAACAGCAATTGTGGTACGGAACTCGGAATGATATCATCGTCCGCCTGCATTTGGAGTGCGATGTTGATCATGGGTTGGATCGCATCGGATGCCGCTTTGGCATAGGGGATGTGGTGTTTCTCCTCTTTGGGATCGACATATTCTCCCGGGAACCGATACCGCAGATCCTCCTCCGAGGGTACTTCGGCTGGTTTCGTGGCAATGATGGCCAGATTGTCACGGTACATCTGAGTGAGGCGAAAGAGTTCAAAGAATGTGATGTCATCGAAGGTCACCATGTAGGACGTCTCGTCATTGATTAAACTGATGAGGGCGGTGTCACGCTTGAGATCGGCACCGTTTTGAATGGCCCAACGCAACAAGTTGTTGCATCCAACCTCTTTGATATCTGTGATTTTCATTGGATAACCTCCTTGGTTTTCGGATGTATATTATATTTATATACGGAAACCATTTGGATTTAATACCACGATGGTCTAGGAGGCGATTACTATGATAGGGTCCATCATGGAAGTGGATCCGGATAACATCCGGCAATCGGATATGGATCGATTGGCGGACGCGATTGAAACGTACTTGCAGGAATTTGAATCGGTGATCATTCTCCCACAGGACTTGTTGGAGGATCACGGTGATGCGATGAAACGAGCGATTGAAACGACGAAGAAACTGATTAAGAAACTGCGAAAAGGAGACCGGAGTGTCTTTAAAGATAGCGAGGATTGGAACAACGTAATTTAAAATTTCACGAAGGAGGCTACGATTCATGACGGTTGATGTGTATTTGCACGTGGTACCAGAGGATGCGTTGGTACACAGCTTCCCCATCCGGGGATACAGTCCAAGTCGCGACGGAAAACAAATCTCCACGGCAAAACAAGTGAACTTCAACGGTCTTCTCACACGGGATCAGACCCCAGCATATTCTCTGATCTTTGGTGATACGACCTTCCGGCAGCTCGACGCGGTAAAACTGTTGAGTGCCATCATTGCGACCTTTGCAAAGAATCGTCCCGGGGATAACATGCGGCTCCACCTCAAGTATTCCTATGTGGGTGCGTATGGAGAAGATCTGTTTGATCGGGATACCATGCACAAACTGTATGCCTGGAACGATCTGTGTATCTCGATCGATCATGCCAAGAAGATTCCTCTGTTCCAATATGACGAGGAGTCGATGGAAGAACTTGCCGATGCAGTTGCCGACCACGAGGAAGACGTCGACGACTTATTTGATCTATCGAACTATGACGATGATGATGACGAAGACGACGATGATGAGGATGACGACGAGGATGATGAAGAAGAAGCAGATCCCTATGATTTCGTAGAGGACGATGACGAAGAGGATGAGGAGGATCCACTCCATCCGTTGGATCCCTATGAGGCATTTGTCACACGTCCCTCCCGTTCTCGGGAACGCGATCGGTTCCGCATGCAAGAGGATCCACCCATTCGAAGATCCAAAGTATTTCGAAATGCCAAGAATCCGAAACGAGATGTAGAACGCCATGGTGTGATTGTCTATCGGAAGAAAGAGGATCTGGACCGAGATCGTGCCATGCTGAAGGAGTTCTTGCAGTATTTCATTCCGGGAGATAAACCGTGGATCAAAAGGTTCCGGAAGGATGTGTTGAAACGGTGGATCTCCATGTATGCCATCAGCAAGAAGACGTTGAATGCCATGCAGCGAGCCCATCGGGAGAGAACTCGTGCCCAGGCAGCATCCCATGGATATGGTTGGATCGATGCGGGTCTTGCTGTAGCAAACAAGATGATTACTAGTTCCCGTGCAAACGACAAGTGGAATAACCCCAATCTGTAAAGACAAGGAGAGACAAGAGTATGAGTGCAAAGAACACTTTGGCAACACTTGCCAACTCGTTTGGTGATTTGGCCACACCCGACGGGATGCAAAAGTATATCCTCGGGACCAAGAAGAATGGACAGCCCCGTGCCCTGTATGACATCGTGAAGGATTTCACGAAGGGCAGCAAGGGTGGCAAGAAGAAAAAGAAGGAATCGGCAGATAACATGTATGCCTTCTATCTGTCCACCAAAGAGGCCAAGAAGAAAAAGAAGAAGAAAAAGAAGAACAAGGATTATTGGCACATCTAACAAAACAAAAAACAGAAAGTTCCACAAGGGCTTTCTGTTTTTTCAAGGAGGGATTCTATGGTTAAAGCGAAGAATCCGAAATTGATCTCCGTGCACTATCTGCGCAGACGCCATGAACAGAAGGAGTGTTTCGAGGTTGTCTATCTGGATGACAACGATGTTCCCCAATTGACGTATGAGGAACCGATGGCTACCATCTATATCGTGAAACCGGAGTTTCGGGATTTTACCTATAACAAACCGGAAGAGCGAATGGAACGGATGGATGCCGTGCGGGTGAAGATCTCAGACATTCCCAAGACGATTGCAAAGGCAGCCGGTCCATGGGGTGAATCGATTCTGCGGCAAGCGCGCGAACAGAACAACCCACGTATTCTAACGCAGCTGTATCGATGGCCCTATTGCTTCAAGTGTGATTTCCAACCGGAATATTATTTCCTGCATGACTGGTATCAGAAGCATGAATATACCATGCCAAAGTTAACGGTGGCCTTCCTTGATATCGAGACCGATATCTTGGATTATATGCCGGACAACGATAACCTCGATAACACATCCTATGCGCCCGTTCATGCAGCCACGGTGATCTTAGCAGCGACCAAAGAGGCGTATACGTTCGTATTAGAACCACGTGTTCCGGAACGCGGTGTGATGACAGATGAACAGTATCGAGAACGATATGCATTGTATGAACGGCAGCGCAAGGACCATGAGAAGTTGAAGGCAAATCCCGATGCATTTCTGAAAGATCTCCACAATCGGTTTGATGCAACGTATGGTGCGATCTCGTATCATATCCGGTTCTATCAGAAAGAAATCGATCTCATTGCCGACATCTTTCGGTTGATCAACACACGGAAGCCAAACTTCTGTATGTCGTGGAATATGCGGTTTGATATCCAGTATCTGTATTATCGGATCTTGCAACTCGGGTATGATCCGGAGTCCATCATGTGTCATCCGGATTTTAAATATCCGCGGTGTCGATTTCTACTGGACCGTCGGAATATGGAGTTCACGAAGCAACTGGATGTGTTTGATTGCAGTTCCTATACGATGTATCTCTGTCAGATGCGGTTGTATGCCACGGTTCGGAAATCGCAACACAAGGCGAAGTCCTATAAGCTAAATGCCATTGCGGACAAGGAACTGCGAGATCATAAGGTGGAGTATCCCGAGAATACGAACATCCGGACCTTCCCGTATGTTGACTGGATTCTCTATTTGACATATAACACCAAGGATAGAAGAAATGTCCTTGTAAAACGATACTAACTGCCGGGAAGTCCTGAAGTCCTATCCAACCGCAGTCACACAGCAATGCGTGATGTAGCAGTATCTGTAATGGGATACGGATGGTAAAATCGGATAGATCATGGGAGTATCGGCAACCAAGTCTCTCATTAGTACGAGAGAACATGAGAGAAAGGCTCAACGACTATCGAAAGGCTACGGTGACGGAGGAAATACCACACCAAAGTAGTGAGTAGAGTACAAACCCAAGCCAATGGGGTTTGGAAATGTATCGCAGATGTACTTCGGTCACAGAAGTACATTGGAAGACATAGTCTCAACTTCCTATGAGAGTAGGAGCGTGGTCCACAGCGACCGGGTGAAGAGTTGCGATCTTCACTGAAGACATTTGGTACTTCTTCAGTATGGAATCGAAAGCAAAGTGCGGGATATCATCACCTATTATGCACGGTCACATCGCAATGAAACACCGTATAACAAGATTTTCAAAGAGACCCATCTGTTGCGTAACGTACGAGAGGCCTATTTCGAGAAGGATGGATGGGTCCAGTCGAACAATCTCAACATCATCTATGACCCAAGCAAGGATCCAGACACCCGACTCTTCAAAGGGTTACCGGATGAGGACGACGAGGAAGACGAAGAGGATTCCAGCTCCTTCAAGGGAGCGATCAATGCCGAACCCACAATGAACGACAACGTGGGTGTGGAGATCCTTGGGCGCAAATCCAACAACTTGTTTATGAACGCGATGGACTACGATATGGGTGCCTTTTATCCATCGCTCAAGATCGCATGCAATATGGATCCCATCACACTCCAGTGGAAGGCATCCTTTATCAACGATGAGTTCACGTCAGGACAGATGGTGAATCGGTCGTTGAACCAGACGTATATGGAGAAGGACAAGAATGGCAAGTGGAGGCGATTGGATATCACCGGGGAAGCAGTGAACACGTATCTCACCGGGAACCTGTTGACCTTCGCCTTCAGTTATTTGAACATGCCACCTCTCTCCCATATTCTGGAACGGGTACAGACGGTGATCCGAAACGATACGTAATGATGTTATATAGGAGGGGCTACTCAGCCTCTCCTATATTTTTCTTCTTCTACAGAATCAGTAATCGGATTTCCGTGCAATATTAATTATATTTTAGATGATATATTCTACTTATAAGAGATATAAAAAGGAGTGTGATTCTTGCGTGGCTGCTAAATTTACAGATGACAAGTTCGACCATCTAAAATCGGACATCGATAAGATTCGGATTCGTCATCGGCAGTATATCAGTTATTCCAATGAAGCGGGTGCTAAGTCCGTTGTCGACGAGATCATCAACAATGCGCTGGATGAGTGTCGCAGTACGAGATCGCCCGGCAATCATATTTCGATTACGTTCGATGAGAAGAGTGGATTCATCGAGGTAAAGGATAATGGACGAGGTATCCCGACCGATATCCTGGAAGAGGTGTTCACCAGCCTCAACATGGGTTCCAATATCTATACCGCCAATAAAGCCAATCTGAAGATTGAAACCTTAGGACAGAATGGCACCGGTACGTTGGCCATCTGTGGGTTGGCGGAACATGTGGAGATTACCTCGAACCGAGGCGGTACGGAAAACATCTCTCGTACATTAATCTTTGAAGAGGGAAAGAAGATCCACGAGAGCACAACAAAAGTGGCAGAATCGAATCATGGTATGGTAATTCGATACAAACCGTCCAAAGTCATGGGGAAGAATACACGGATTGTCTGGAAAGACATCCAAGAGGAATTGCACAATTTGCAATTTCTGCTCAAAGATAAGATCAAGATCGAATCCGATTATATCGACAAAACAGGAAAGATCACCCACGAGGTGTATAAACTGCATCCCTTCCCGGAGATCTTACATGCGCGGAACGATCCCGAAAACCTGTTGAGTCCGATTGTCTCCCTGGTGGTACAGGATGACAATATCACAGAGGAACTGGAAGACTCTTCGGTACAACGATTCATCGAACTCGATGTGGCATTCGTGTATACGAATTCCATGACACCGTACATCGATAGTTTCTCCAATTCCAATAACACGGTGGAGAATGGAGATCATCTTGACGGTGTGATGGAGGCACTGTGTCGGTATTTCCAGAATGTCACCAAACAGAGTTTGGGAGAGAAGGAGAAGGATAAGATCGACATCAAATGGGATGATGTGCGCATGGGATTGTCCCTGGCCGTCTCCCTGCGAACGAACTTTGAACGACTCTACACCAACCAGTCGAAACACCGTGTGGTGAATGAGGACATTCGAAGGATCATCGTGAATTTGGTAATGGATTCTCTCGGGACATATTTCACTGGGAAGAATGCCAACCTACTGAAGACGATCATCAACATTGTCAAGATGAATGCGCGGGCTAGACGAGAGTCGGATAAGGTCCGCAATGCTGTTGTAAAGGATCGACTGACCAACTGGTCATCCTATAAGATGAAGAATTATGACCCGTGCACCGCAAAGGGAAACGAGTATAAAGAACTCTTCATCGTTGAGGGAGATTGACCTTTGTGTTGAGTCTCGTAACCAGATTAATTGCGGGAAAGCGTGTCTCCTCAGCACGATCTGTTATGGATGCCTAAAGCCCCGGGTACCGGTACTGGTAACAACCCCTGGGATACATGGTCAACCCGCAGCCATCGAGAGGTGGTTCAACGACTATCGAAAGCTAGAGAACCATTGAGTTGGTTTGAAAATAAGGTATATCACATCCGATATACACGAAGTGAGTAGAGTACAGCCAAGTGGTTAGCAGTCAGATGAGAATAGTCTGACGTCAGTCTATTAAATGGAAACATCTGGGGTTGCAACTGCAACTAAGAAATAGTCTCAACATCTGGGGAAAGCCCAGAGCAGTCCATCATTGGACGGTAGTGGAGTAGCGACCCACTGCGAAGATTCTGTCAGCAAAAGGTTCTATGAAACTAGCGCGTGATCCAAAATTCCAGGCACTCTTTGCAATTCGCGGGGTTTGACTTTGTTGAGACCCCGTCTGATTGAATTGCGGGAACCTCTCGTCAGGCATCAATTACCAACACATCCCAGCGATGGAGATGTGGGCAACTGGTAATGTGGTTGGTTCGGTAAAAAGATTGATGATAGAGACAATCCGCAGCTAAATTACTTCCATACTACATGCATGGAAGTAACCAGTTCAACGACTATCGAAGTAGCTACAGCATTGGAGAAATACCATGCTCATGTAGTGAGTAGAGTAGGGGTTCAAGCCAATGGAATCCCGAAGCGGTCAGAGTGAAATTCTGATATGGTAATAGTGTCAGCACGAAGATATAGTCTCAACTTCCATGGAGACATGGAGAAGTTCATGAGTGCTTACGGTACTCTGAGAACTGCATGATCTTGCGAATCATGTGAAGGCAATTGTCAGCAAATGTCATTCGGTTGAGTTTGGATCAGATCGTTGGACCTAAGGGAAACAAAGAATTCACTGATCTCATCACTGTGATGGGATGTAACGTCGGACCGAAATTCGATAAGAGTAAATTGCAATTCAATAAGATTATTATTGCATCCGATGCGGATGAGGACATCTCTATGTCCGCATAAAACTTCCTTAATTGCGGGAAAGTCCTTAGAGATCAAATTGACCGCGGCTGAACAGTAATGTTCAGTGCAGCAGCAATCGTAATGGATTGCGGGTGGTAATATAATTTGATATTGGATAATCCGCAGCGAAGCATCCAACATGTGTCATGTATAGGATGAACGTTCAACGACTACCGAAAGACAACAGACATCAGTTGAATCGAGTAGGGTAGGAATTCAAGCTAATGGAATTTCGAAATGGGAAGCTAAGTAATGACTTGCTCATTATCTTAGAAGATATAGTCTCGACTTCCGTGGGAAAGCCCGGAGAAGTTCATGAGTGGTTTCACTCTGAGAACTGCACATGAGTTGCGATCATGTGTGAAGGAATAAGGTAGATGGTTTCTTCATTAGAAGTTTGCTACTAGCATTCTTCTTTAAGCTGTATCCCGATCTGATTCGAGATGGGAGGATCTATATTGCAGAACCGCCTCTGTATCGAATCGACGACAAGAAGGATCCGTTTGTCATCAACAAGGTGGACTACGTCGACCGGTATGTGAAGATGGTGATGAAGGATTATCGATTGGGATATCAGTATGGAGACGACGAACTGAAGATCGATTGGTTCAGCAAAGCAGAACTACACGATTTTCTCAATGAGACGAGTTCCTATGCAGACGATATGATGACCATCGTGAACCACTACAAGATCAACGATCGTCTGTTGGAAATTCTCTTTGAGGAAATTGCCTCTCTTGGGATTGAGGCAAACGATAAGAACATTCCAGAGATGCTCAAACGAATCAACATCCAGTCCCTGATGAATCGGATTGGTCGGGAGTTCAAAGAATTGGAGTACGATGACAACCGAGGGTTGATCATTGGAGCCATCGACGCCAAACAGCAGGTGGTGGAACTAAGCGCACAGCTATTGAAACGAGGGATGGAACTCATCGGATGGATCCAGAAGTGGGCACCTGATGGAAAACAGATTGTGTTAAAAGCACAGAAGACCAGCACGGAATACCGGTTATCCATTCTTGGAATCATGAAGATGTTGAAACGGTACCAACCCAATATCCTGCACCGGTTTAAGGGTCTTGGTGAGAACGACGACGATGATCTCCGTACGACGATCATGGATCCCAATACCCGTACCTTGATTAAGGTGAACATTGGGGACATTGAGAACGATATGAAGATCATCCAGATGTTGCGAGGAGGTTCCCCCGTGGATGCACTGAGTCGGAAACAGATGATGCGCGGCTATAGGATCCCCAGGGACCTCATCGATACGTGATGCTACAATGATATATTCCCATAGTAGAATCCAGTAGGCATAGAAAATAGGAGGTAATTGCATCATGCCAAAGAAAGCAAAAGAAGTGGAAGAGAACATCGAGGTCACAACACCGGTCAAACAGGAGACGTTTGCCACGCTCTGGTTTAAGGACAATGCCGTGGAGAACCCGGACGTGATCAAGACCATCTGTGATCTCACCGCCCGTTCGGCACTGGAACAGTTCCGTTTGGATTTGCCGAGTGGAAACAGTGAGATCTATGCGATGATCTTCTATGCGACCTTCATGACCGTATTGGACTTCATCCGTTCCAAGGAGAAGACTTACAATAACTTCACCATTGAGATCGCGAAGTCCATCAATATCGGATTCACCAACAACACCGATGAGGATAATGAGAAGGTTGGCAACTTCATGCCGATCATGGAATACATCGGTGTCAATCGTTCGATTGTGAATGATGCTTCTAAGAAAGGGGATCCGATCGATAAGGCATTCATGGATTGGAAGGAGCTCAACATCAAGAAAACGGTCGACTATTATAAGGAGCTGCAAGACAAGACGTTCAACGTGTTGATGAAGGAGTACAAGACTAACATCCGGACCCCGGAGTGTGTCTTCCCGTTGTTCTGTATCTTCCTGGATATGATTGTCTCGGTATTGAAGATGAAGTATCGAGAGGCTGAAGGAACGGATGTATCCGAAGTACAGATCAATGTACTGGGTCTGTTCGATGCGTATTACAGCTATGACGTCGAAGAGGATCAGGAGATCATCGAGTTCCAGCCGAACATTACGATGAAGCTGGCACTGAAGAACGACGACACAGCAGCACGGTAAAAACAGAAGAAGGGACCACATCGGTCCCTTCTTTTTTACATCCATTCCCAGATTTCCATGTCCGCATGGAACCGATCGCGCCAATCGTTCAACAGAGTTGTGAGTTCTTGGGAGGCTCCTTGCCAGTCAGAGATGGGAAGTTCCAAATTCCCAAATGCCGTGGGGATGTTGTTGTAGAACTTCAGATGGTTGTACAAAAACATGCGACAGTGGATGTCCGCCAACTCCATGAAGGAAGAACGACAACTGTCTTTGATTGTCTCTCCATTGGGCATATGTTGGCAGGCCAAAATGAAGGTCAGCATCGTGCGCGGAAATCCGAACAGTCGAATCTTGTTATACCCCAAGTATTCGAAGGTAGGTTCGGACCGCATCTGTCCAGCCAGCATCATATACGCTTGGGAGGTGGCGACGCCTTGTACAGAACGGTTGATACCGTAGGCAGGTGCAATGTCTCCATAGGTACCACGGTTGTTGTGATAGGGAAGTTGTACGTCGATCACGTACATGACCGGTGTCAGTGTCAAGAAATCCGGCAGCATGTAGATACCTGCTTTCTGATCGACACATTTGAGATCGGTGGTCGCCATACTGCCCTCTCGTTTCCAGGGAACAAACTCAGAAAAGGTCGGAATAGTGGATGTCTTCAACACATTGAAAATCACCGTCTCGATGGGGATTGGCTTCTGTGTCTCCTTATCCACGAACGGCAACACAATGTTGGTCAGTCCCAGTTGCATGATCAACTGGGACACACAGTTTGACATGTTCATCTTCGGATCCCTTCCTTACAAGAACACCGGAACGGATGATACGGGTTCACGGTTCTTCCCTTGCAACAGCTTCTGTCGGGATGTGTATCCAGATGCCTGTACCAGATGTTCCATCACCGGATCAAACCGTTTGTGGAATGCTTCACTGAACCGATCTGCAATGGTCTGGACATCCCCAATGGAGGTCTGATCGATGCCCTCCTCCAGCATCCGTTCCTGGATACTTGTGATATCCTTCGACAGTTTCTCCATCCCTTCCAGATACGATTTGATGGTGTTACTTGCCTCTTTATACGGGAGGAATTGTTCCTGGAAGAGTTTTGTATCGAGGAACGTCTGAACCGATTCCAGAATGGTCGGTTGATCGGTGGCCTCTGCATTGTCCCGGTTGTTGAGTTTGTACTCCATGTATCCGTGCAAGTATTGGTTGAACAGATCGATGGATTCGACAATGTTGAACCCCTGTGTTCCCAATTTCTGAATGCCAACGCCAAAGTCAGAACTCAATGCATCGATGCACTCCATGACTTCACGATCGTACTGTTCGAAAAACGTACGAGTTTCTCGATCGAGCTTCATATTCGGTCACTCCTTTCATCGGACTTTCAAAAAAGCTATCGGTTAGCCCTATTAAAATTATATTCCGGTTCAATACATATAACTAATGGGCAGAGACCTCGACTAGAGAAACGTATTGTGAGAGATAATTTTGGTTTGCTGCGATGTTATACAAAAGAGAGATTCTGCTTCATGGGTGAAACATACTCCTCATCGCATGCACCTTCTTGTCTCCACGCACCTGTGTAAAAGGCAATCCCCTCCGGTGATGTTGTCTTGCGCGGCACCTCCTTTCGCCCTATGCAATTTTGTCACATCACCGAAACCCACTCCAACCTTTATCCCGCCCTTTTTGACATTGGCCCGTATACCCTACAGAGAAGTGCCCGTGTTAAAAATTGGAATCCCCGTACTCCTCGTCCGTCGAACAGTCTCCTCTACGAGCTGCCCATTTGATGATGCACGAGGTTGTTCTACGGAGGATATGATGCTCCCTTTCTACACAGGTTTAAAAGAATGGATTCCCGGGGGGCGGTTTCCCCCGGGAATCCTATTCTTTCTTTTTTGTATTAAAATCTTTTTTGGATGGTACTAGTATGGATAAAGAGTAGAAGACCATTCCGGTTGTTGCAATACATGTAGTTTGCATGTTTGGAATGCCTCCTAAATTTTGACAGCAGAACCGTTACACCTTTCGTGGACTTGCAATAGCCGCACCGATTCTCGAGGGCTCAATTCATTTTTTCTTGCCGATCCATTGAGTGACTTCTTGCATTGGTCATTATATCCTCCATTTTTTCGTGTTTGTCCGGTCTTCTACTCTTTCCTTTTTGATAATGATATATTCTCTCTATAGAGGGGATCGGATGGTTTGCGTATATCCCAAAAATCGTGGGTGTCTATTTACGTTTTCTTAACTTGGAACAGGTTGTCTGTCGGGGTCGTCGAGACCCTGACGGACAATCTGTCTATCTTTTACAGGAGGTATTTTACAATGGAAGAATTGCGTATGTTACACACACTCTATGAAATGGTGGTACAACGATTGGATGGTGTTGCATTGGCAGAGATTCCCATCGGGACCATGGACGAAGATGGAACTTTAAATTCGGAATTACAGTCCATGTACTGGCGACTCTTCTCGGAACTTGTCAAGGATATCCCCAACCAGGAGTACATCTGTTGCAGTGAGGATCTGGGAGATCCGGCGTATACAGGCGACTTTGATTTTCTGACGAGTTGGCTCACGCCCGCCATCCCATTTCTGTACATGCGGGGATCTCATCCATTTGTCTATCCGAGTCGGGTGATTGTCTATGGACCATTGATTCAAATGACCGTTGACAGTGACAAGCCGTACATTGAGACGTGTCAGGTCAACATGGGGATTCGAAAGAGTTTCTTTGCGACAGGCCCATCGAAGCGAACCCAATTGATCGCCATGTTACGACAATCCGATCGCCCTGACATCACCCGCACCATTGACAACGGGATGCAGATGATTCAAGATGCCAAGGATCGAGCCATAAAGATTCTGCATCAACATGGGATCTATTGAGAAATCGCATCTTCAGAACCTGTAATGGTATATTCTCTCGATAGTAGGATAGGGACGATATGGATACAAAAAGTTTCCATATCACAAAAAATACGATTACAAAAATGGAGGTCTCGTTATGTTTAACACAATCAAAAATGTTCATCGACTCATCAACCGCGAACTGCCCAAGGAACAACTCTATGATGCAAAAGCCATTCTGTTCCATGCAAAGGACGATCCAGCCAAGAAACCTTCCTTCCAGTTGGATGTGCTGGAACCCATGTTCCGGGAGCTTCGCCAGTATGCAGGTGGCAACCGTGTGTATCTGGGAAAGCAGAAATCCGTCGGAGGGAAACACTCTCTCAGCTGCAGCTTTTATCACCTCAACAATACGATCAACGCACTGCTTGTCACACACGATAAGAATCACTACGACAAATTCAACTTCCTCGTCGTGTATGACAACCGGTATACCTTCGTCTTCCGGCCGTTGAGCAAGATCGTCATCATTCGTCCTCTGCGGGAATCCGATCGTGAGTTCGTGACGCAGTGTGCCAATCTGTGCCGCGATCAGAATGCCGAGTGGGGAACCGTGACCCAGTACCTGCGGAAGAATGTCACAGATTCCTCCAATGGGATCCTGTACGAAGATGACTACGACCTCAACGAGGCGTTGAAACTTGCACACATGATTGCAAAAGAATGCAATCCGGCTAAAGTTCTCAAACTGGAAAACTACATGCACTAAAAGGAGAATCCATCATGCTAAAACGATTGCAGCTGAGCTACTACGACAAGATATGCAAGCTCCGTGCAAAGTACCAGGCAAAAGTAGGAGAACCGCTGCACTTTACCTTGGAGGAGAAGGTTGCCCTGCGAGAATTGCCGGTACAAAAATGCACCGGGGACGAACTGGAACACAATGGAAAGAGTGTATATGAAAACCGACTAACCCTGTGTCGGATGAATCAGATTCAAAACATCTCTGCCAAGATCCTTCGGGCCGGAGTGGATTTGTATCTGGATGGGCACAGCTGGTGCGAGAGCTTACCCGTGGTGGAGATCAACCACAACCCGTACATGGTACAACCATACGATGATCTCTGGTGGCCTGTAGAACTTGTAGCTGGATTTCGAGAAGGAGTTCCGCGCCTCGTGCAGCTTCCGATGTTACTCGTTCCCATTGCACCAGATGGCATTCCCGATCCCTTGCCGCCGATCATCGACACCTTCCACCGCTCACCCACCTATACGTTTGACGCCACCATTGAAATGACATTGGTTCCAGCTCAGAAGGATCTCACCCCTCCCTTCGAGTTGATGTTCCATTGTCTGATGAAGTAAAAATAAAAGGGACCACTTTCGGTCCCCTTTATTTTTTATTATTTTTATTTTTGATTTTAGTATCATAGTAAATATGCACAAAATCAGGAATAGATGACATGTTGCAAACTGTCCTCTTCCATCGGGAGATCGCTGGACAACTGGATGACATCCATGGGGATGGTGGACATCTCCTCGATGTGCTGGGAGATCACAAAGACTTGCTCGGAGTGGATGATATCCATCTGTGCATCCAGCATCTTGAGGAAGAAGACGCGATTGATTTCATCCAGTCCACCATCCACTTCATCCAACAGCATGATGTTGTATCGATTGGAGGCGCGATTGGACAACGCAAACGACAATGCCATGGTAGCTAAGGCTACTTCGGATTGACTGGCATACCGAATGTCAGCTAACTTCGCATGGTTCTTGATGTATGGAACCTCAAAGGAATCGGGTGTCACATGGAAATCCGACAGTCGGAAGGAGCCGTGATAGATGATGTCCAATAGTTCATTGGCAACCGATTTGATCTGGTTGAGATACAGCTTCATGTAGATCACAGGGATGCCAGTCTTAGTACTGACCGCTTTCGAGATCAATTCGAGATCGGAGGAGATCTTCTCCAGTTTCTCTCGTCGTTCCGTCAACGAATGATACAGTTGCAGGCGACTTTCGTTCGACTTAATCTCTCCTTCCAGAGAGGATAGAACAAGTTCCAATTGCCGAAGTTGGAATGAGAGTTCCTGTTTCTCGGACTCCGCATGTTCCAGTGGTTCCAACCGTTTCACAATCGATTGATACTCCACGGTGTTTGCCCGTTTCCGATCATTCGCCCGATCTCGTTCGGAGATCAATCTCGAATTGTGACTGATGGTATCCATTTCATCTTTGAGTCGTTCGGATTGTTTCACGATCTCCTGGAGTTTGGAACGGTGTTCCGCAATCGATTGCTCCAGCTCCTTCTTGTTCTGTATCTGGATGGCAACATCGGAATTTCGATAGGCATCCACTTGGTTCTCATACGATTGCAGCTGTTGCGACCACAGATTGTACAGCTCATAGTTTTTGCACAGGACTGCAAACTCATGGAACGGGGTCAGATCGAAGAACAATTGTCCATTCTCCAAGCGATGAAAGGCTTCCTTCCCATCGAGGTTCTTCAACAGTACCTCCGGTAGGTGGAGATCGTTGTATTCATACAACGCATTCTCCATGGAGATGGTGTTTCGATGGATCATCTGGATCGATCGCAACGTCTCCTCATCGATTGTATCTTGTTCAAGATCTACATAGACCTGTTGGATAACTTGATTCAATCGATAATACGGACAGTCATTGAACGCATCGGCACAGGGTGGAGAGATAATGGTCTCTTCTTGAAAGACCGAGTCCAAGAGAGATTTCAGATCGACACGGTTGAGTTTGGACAGGTTTTTCTTCGCCTGTTCGCTCAACCATTTCTCGAGGTTGATGTTCTCACGGCGCAACTTCCCATAGAGGGAAATCGCTTTCTTCCCTAAGACCAAGAGCGACTTGGCAGTCGTGTTGAATCCGGTCAGCATCCCGATGAGACTAGATAGTTGTAACGATGTGATCTCCGGATAGGCGAAGTGTTTTGTCGTTGGAGGTAAGGATGCCAAATTTGCCTGGGTGGTCTTGATGTTCTCCATCAACACGGATAAATTCTGCGTGGTGGAACTCCGTCGAATCAACACATCGATCTGGTCCAACTGTTTCATCATGGTATCGATTCGCATCTTATACGAGTCGATTTGAATCTCCACTTCATGGTGTTGTTTTAAGATATGATCCCGTTGTCGTTCCAGTTCCTCTACGGTTACATTCCCCAGAGAGGCAGCCTCCTCCAGGATCTGGTTCTGGTTACTGAGTGCAATCGTTAATTCCTGCAGTCGTTGTTTCAACAGTTGCATGTCGTTGGATTCCATCAACGTATCGAGTTTGACGATCTTCCGTTTGATCCCTTCTCGTTCCCGTTCTCGCTCTTTCTGTTCCTTCTTGAGTTTGTGCAGTTTCTCCTCTTCTACCACGACATCCGTCACATGACACTCGTACAGGTTCTTCGCATTACTCTGTAAGAATGCTTTCGTCACCCGGAGGTCTTCGTTGATCTTCTTGTAGATCACCAGATACCCATTGATCTCATCGATCAATTTCCCGATGTACTCTTTTCGTTTGGCCGGCTGTAAACTGATGAAGGAGTTGACATTCGAGCCAATTCGGATCAACCGCATCATCTCTGGAGTGAGCCCAAAGGTCTCCTCGACCAAACTCAGAAACGAGGTGACGTTTCCGTTCTCATTGAGCTCGGTCCCATTCTTGAGGAAATAACTCTTGACCGAGTGGCTCTCCTTGGTTGCTTTGAAATAATGCTTGATGATGTACGTATCCTCGCCATCTTGGTAGTGGATCTCTTTGTGCCCATTCTTTCCCTTGAGAATGTACGAGAGATTGCTCCGGTCGTCAATGGATCCCACATACGAGAAGGGATGGATGGAAGAGATCAGGACGGTCTTCCCAACGCCATTTCTTCCCTGGATGGAAATGATCTTATTCGTGGACTGGGAGAAATCAATTTCGATGCTGGGCTTGGAGGATCCGACCATCAATCCCGCGACATTCTCCAACTTGATGTATGTTACTCTCATATAAGCTCGCAAACCTCCTATTATAAAGGTATCCTATAAATAGAATATATCATTTAAGTTCAGTCTAGAAAAGAGGTATTCCTTATGCTTTCTTATCGTGATTTTATCCAGGCGTACGTGGAGGAGATGGATGCAGCACAGTGGTCTCCCGTAGAACAGGACTATGAGGAGGCCACGGATAAATCGAAGATCTACAAGGAGAATTATATCTTTCGGGATTCCCTGCAACGGAAGCATGTCTCTCCTGTGTTGGCAAAAGCAGCCAACCGGGAGAAGTTAATTGAATTCACTGCTTCGTTTATCGACGAGAATGCGACAGCACTCTCCAAACCGGGACCAGTCTTGATGATCCGTTTTACGGATGCGCACATCAATACCATCTACGACATGTTCCATACATCCAAAGAAGAGGTCATGGAACTCTTCCAGAAGGTGGTCCAAGAGACGTATTATGGGAAGCTCAGCAAACCTTTATTGGGATTGATTGAACGAGCTCCCCACAAGTTGGTGTTGGTGGCTGTTCTGATCGATGCCTACCAGAACAACTATACCGATATCCTGGAATGCATGGCGTACCTGTTTCCGTTTATCGAATATCCGATGCTCTTTTCGCACTATTGGCCAACCGGTGTGAAGGAAGATGTGATGGAGTACACGGTGGAACACATGTCGAGTAAGTTTAAGCTGAAGAAAGTCTCGAATCTGCAGGGACTTCTGCGGTGGGATGGACAGTCCACCATCGATTATTTTGTCAAACGGTTTGGAGATGGGCAGGACCATTGGTACGTCGATGTGATCTACGGATTGCGCAATCGACTGAACAATACCTTCCGAAATATCTCCTCGAAGTACTACAAGAATTCCAAAGCGGGCAACACCCAACATCAGAGTACCTCTCAATTCGATGATGGTTCTGTTGCGGACAATGTGGGAATTACCAACAATATCTCCCAGATCATCGAGACGACTGTGAACAAGTTTGCCTCTGGGACCATGAACCTCAACATCGTGAAGATCTGTGCCGAAGGGATGCAGGTGGATCGTTCCAATCTGGAGTCTTTCTTGAACCAAATTTATACCGATCGAACAGCACAGATTCCTCGGTTTGTGGAGTGTGTGATCCAGGCATACTTCCACCAGTATCCCACGGCTACACGCATCAATGCATCGGAGTTTGTCTCGTATGGATTGTCACTGTACCGATCCATTGCCACCTCCCAAGATCCCATCTTGAAAGAGATCCGGGACATCCTCAACCACTGGATGCAAGACATCATCAAGATCCAGAGCTTGTACACACGAGAGGGAACCAAGAGTGTGTATTCACGAGCGGTCTTCAATTACTTCATTCTGATGATCAATTATTATAATTAATGGGATCTAGACCGAAATATTATTAATCCACTTACTATAGGAGAAGGAGTGAGCTATTTCATGCCGGATACAAATAATTTTAACGTTCTGGATATGGTCGACGAAGTGGCTGCCGAGTCCAACATCGACGCAGCCGACCTCTTTGCACAGCCGGAACCGGTCCAAGAACCGGTCCAGGAGGCAGTAGAACCTCCCAAGCCGGTGGAGGAGCCAAAGCCAGAAGAAAAGAAAAAGAGAGAGTGGGTCCCGGATGCTTCTCTGACACGCGACATGCCGGAACTCTATCAGAGCACGGGCGTTGTGTACAATGCCGATGAAGTCCGTCTGGAAGAAGATACAGAGCTCCGGAATCTGTCGGATGATGATGCCGTGGAGGTCTCCAATGAGGCCATGGATATGCGGGATCGCCAGATTGCCAACATTCGGGATGCTATGAAGCGAAACCACATCAAGTATTTCCGGATCCCCGATGACCATCTCGATGGGGCCACGTATCATGCACGCATTATGACATCGGCCGGCGATCGGAATTACCAGAAGGGCCAGGCGGAACTCGACGCCATCTATGCCGAGATCATCAAGCTGCATCCGGAGTGGGTCCATATGAAGGATGCCAACGATGCTGGGTTCTCTGGAGAGGAGTCCCCGGATTCCTTTGAGGTGAACAATCCCGACTTCCCCACTGTCAAAGAAAAGGCGAATGGGGAGACAGCCGTGTTTGCTGGGGAAGAGGACGATGAGGAAGAATCGGAAGCTACCGAGGCTCCTGCTACCACGATCAAGATCGATAAGTCCCAGGTTTCTCAGATCACCTGGTCTCCAGAGGAGTTGGAAAAGATCCGGAAGTCTCGGACCATTGAGCTGAATATTGTCGAGAGCCAGCCAATTGAATTCTCCTCCATCCGAGAAGCCGATGCGAATTCCATCGACTCCATCATCGACACGTATGTGCGGAAGACCAATGATAACATTGGCACCTTGCCCGCTTCGCAGTACCGGGCCACCTTCACCGGACTGTCCTATGCGGAGGTATTGGACCTCTCTACCTCCAGCGAGATGAACACGTTGGATGCTGAGCGTGCCAAGTGGACGATTTGTTTCAACCATCTGAAGAATCCGTCCATCGGTGCCTGGGAATCGTATGTACTGTATACTGATCCCAAGACAGGCTTGGAGAAGCGTGTCAGCAACGCCATCGACATGCCGGACGATGTGGATCAGGACACCGTCCATCGCGTCTCGAAGTTCGAGGATTTCCTGCGGAAGACCTCCTACCTCGATCTGGAATTTATGCTGTGGAAGATCCTGTGTGCCACGGCGATGTCTCGCGAGATCATCACGGTGCATTGCCGTGCCAACGTGGGCGATCACATCTGTGACAACCACTACGACTGGATCTACAATCCTGCTGAGTTACTGCAGGTGAATTCCATCGATCCCGGTGTTCTGGAGGAGATGCGGAAGACCGGAGAGGCGAGTACCTTTGAGGCGATCCAGAAACAGTATGATGCATCTCCTGTGGCTGCCAGCAACACGGTACGGCTTCCCAATTCCGGGCTCATCGTTGCCTACGGCCATGTCTCTGCATATACCTACCTCAATTCCATCTTCGATCTCGTCTCGGAGATTGCCAACAAGAAAGAACCCAGTGCAACCGATGTCAGTACCATGCTGGCGTATCGTGCCATGACAGTCGTCAAGATGTTCCTGATCCCGAATGGCGATGGAACGTATTCCAAGGTCTCCGGTGTCGATGGTATCGTGAAGCTACTCAACAGCCTCGATGAGGTGGATTGGCAGGTAGTGGAGCAGTTGACGGATATGATGACTACTCCGTACGCCTTCCAGTACGCGATACGGGATGCGAAGTGTCCCAAGTGCGGGAACGTGATCTCCATCCCGATCACCAGCATGCGCCGGTTGCTTTTTATTCTAACCCAGAGCCTCAGCTTCGTGAACGTATCCTTGAAGAAAATCTGATGATGCTTGAGAGCCTGGGTATCTTATTTAAGAACGATCCAACCTTTGAATACATTTTCAGGGAGCTCCCTCGAGGAATGTTTATGAAAATTTATGAGATTCGAAGAAAACGGGTGGAGACAGAACCACAAATACCAGGTCTGACATGAGTCCATCCGTGAGAAAGAGGGTAATCTTCAGATGAACAAGTATAAGCCCGAGTACCTGGGCAAAGTTCTCCCGGTGAATGATTCTACAAAATTGACGGACTTCGTGCAGAACAAATACGAAGCGTTTTCTCATATCTACGACGTCTGCAAAGAGGAGTCCGATTCCATTCATGGTATAGAAGCTGTTGACAGCGCCGATGGTTCCCTGTCCATCAAGGTGGATGCTGAACCAGAAACAACCAGAAAGATTCTGGACGCTGTCGCTGAAAATCAATATCTTTCCATGTCAGGGAATACCATCACTGCTACGGGAAATTGACATAAAAAATAGAGGAGGGACAATCCCTCCTCTATCTTCTGTTTTTTATAACGCGGGATCTCCATCCATGTGATCGATGGGTGGGGAAGTGATCACATTTCCATCTTCATCCTTCCACCCAACACCGTTTTCGAAATAGTCCTTATAGCGAGCCATCTGGATATCCATGATCATATCGTACAAGTAGTTATCCGGATCAATCACTTCTCGTTCCCCATTGACGATCCCAACAAAGACTAGAGCACACGGTTTCTCAACCAAGCTCCGTACATCGAGTCTGGACTTATACGATTGCACAAAGGGGTTTACATACTTCTCCTTGGTGATGTGATAAGTGGGAATCCGATCGATATCGCATCCGTCATACTGCAACACGGCATACAGCCCCTGGAAGATGATGGGGTTGACGTGATCGATGTAGTGGTAGTAGGCGGAATTCACCTTCTGTACCACATCCGTCATCTCATTGAACTCAAAGAGTCGCATGTTAATTTGATTGCAACAGATGGACATCAGATACAATCGTCGCGGCATCTCCCAGTAGAGATCTTTTTCAGTGTGTATACTAGGATCATAGCGATATTGCTTTTGCTGATAGAAGTCATGATAAAACTCATCCCAGGTGGGAAGTTCTTCTTTGACGTACTTGGATACCTCATAGTAGAGGTAGCCCTCTCTGTTCAATGTCCACGGCATGACAGTTCCTCCTTGTTATTTAAAAAAGAAAGGTCGGGATCCATGGACCCCGACACATTCTTTTCTTTTTGGTACAGTCTGTCTTTTTTATTGGTTCTCGTCTTTGGAACCACTCTGGAACATTTCTTCGTTCTGTACGATTTCTTTCCGGAAGACAGGAAGGTCGTTGTTGCTATGACGTGCTTCAAACGCCTCCATCTCTTCTTCCGTCACCGGTGCCAGGTACGGATTGTCTTCCACTGCATCTACAGAGTCCTTTTCGATCCATGCGAGCTTATCGCTCTTGGTATCGATAACTTCCACTGTATCTGTTGCAGCATCCGTATCTATTGCAGCATCCGTCACATCGAAGTTGGGATAATACACATTCACCAGCTCCTCCACTTCTTTCTCTTCACAGAGAATCTCATCGTTCTGCACAGTGGTCGCATGATGAGAGAAAGGTGCGCAAGCCGGACTGGACAACAGATGGCTGAGCTTCCCCATGATTGTATTCAGTTCCTCCGGGTCCGTAACTTCTACGGCGGGCTGATCGTACTGGACACGATAAATGCCAGCAAAGAGGTACATCCCCATCAGATACTCATTGTGATCCTCGACAATGTCGATGAAGCGCAGGTTGTTGTACGGGATGGAAGTCTTGTTATACTGCATCCACTTTTCCGGGTTGGAGGAGATGAATGCTTTGTCGGGGCAGAGGAATCGCAACCAAGCCCAGTTGCTGATAGGCTCTTTATCCGAATCCACTGGCTCCATGCTGTCCAGATCGAGATAGAGTGGAACGGTGATATCACCGGATTCATCGGAACCCAGAATCTTGACACACGCATAGTCAGTATCCTTGATGAGATACACCTGGACGGGGCTCAACTCACTGTCCTCCTCATCCTCTTCCTCTTCTTCCTCACCTTCCGCATGCTCCTTGAGATAGTCCAAGACCTCTTGTACTTCCACGGTGGGAACATTCTGGATGATGTCGATCAGTTCTTCCGTGGTCGGAATGGATTCCGGTCCATAGGGAGTCTCCGGCAGTTCTTCCGTGGTCACCTGTTCCACAGGTTCTTCCTTCGGTGCTTCCTGTACCGGTTCGGTTACAGGTTCTTCTTTGATCTCTTCCTTGGGTTCCTCAACAATTGTAGCTCCTTCCGGAAGCACGGTCCCTGTGGGTTCTGCACACCAAACCTGTCCCACCAGATCGATGATCATCTTCCGGCCGGTCTGATCCAACGTGAAGATCTCTTTCTTCAACGAGGTATCCAGATTGTGCAACCAGTTGGGATTGATGCCACGCACATGGGATCTGGTATAATAGTTTGCATACATCTTCATGGTATCCTCAGGAACCTTCCCCTCATACCGACGAATGGAAGAGAGTCTCCAATACTGATCGAAGAAGACCATGGTGTCGAAGTACTCCGGATTGGTCAGATCGGTGGGCGGATTGAAATGCGTCCGCCACTTCTCATTCTCCTCATCGTAGATCTTCTCCCGGGTGAAATGGAGATAGTCGGTGAAGGACTTGAAGATGCAGCTCCGCAGCAACCGGGTGAACTTGTCGGCACTCATGTTGTCTGCACAGTGAGAACCGAGTTTCTCCCGGATCGAATGGTTCAACAGATAGTCGGCAATCCGTCTGGCAAGATCCGAGACATTCTTATACAGAGAGCTCTCGAACCGATCACTGAGCCGATACGTGCCACCTGGATCTTTCTTTCCAAAGGAAACCTGAGGCACCGGTACAGGATTCTTGATCTCGGGAAGAGGTTCCTCCTTCTGCACTTCCACTGGTATGGGAAGGGGTTCTTCTACACCCGGGACATACTCAATTGCTTCTTCCTTTCCTGCTTCCTTACTCGGTGTTTCCACAGGAGCCACATTCACTGCATCACTAGCCAACAGCATGCTGGGGTCCGAGTGGAAGTTGGCAGGTGCCGAGATCTGACTGCTCATGGGAGTATCCTCTTCGTTGCTATCGATGAGCCCGGAGAAACCACGGAGGAATTCCTCGTCGATGGTATCGGTTCCGGGAACGTGTTCCACTTTCTTTTTGGGCTGCTCTCCTTCTTCGAGTTCAACGGGCTCTACATACTGGGGTTCCTCGGGTGTCTGTTGGAACATTTTCTTGGCCCAATCGCTGACATTCATGTGTTTTGTAGATTCATAGACATTCATTGCTGGCATATCCTCCATTTCTTTATCACTGTCTTCTGAATTACTTTCGTTTGTTTCTTCGAATTCAGATTTCAAATACGTGCTCTTTGTCGGATCTAATTCTACCTCCTCACTTGCCTCTTGTAATTCATACCCAACCTCTCGCAGGTCGCCGATCTCTTGCCGGTGCATGTCGTTGCCGATCTTGCGACGGATCTCCGAGAAGCTGAACTGTTTCTTGCAGGCTGGACAGCTGAGTGTCGTATAGTCCTTGTTGGGAACTAGTACAGCACCGTGACAGTTGCTACAAGTAAACAGACTGGAACTCACTTCGTACACATAGGCAAAATCGAGACAGACGGGTTCATCGCTTCCAACCCGGAGTCCCCAGTTTGCATAGTTTACCCCTGTGATACCGACGTCTCCGATCAGGTATTGGGAGGACAGCTCTCCCAAGATCTTTCGGATCTTGTCGGCATACTGTGTCATCTCCCCGAACGAGGAAAACGGCTGGATGTATTCCGCCACCAGGAAAGTCCCGTTCTCACTGACTTCATAGATCTTGGTGACATAGGGATACAGTACCTTCGCCATTTTAAACTCTTTGAGATTGTCGATCTTGCCATCTTTGTCAGTGGCAATCTTGATCACGTATCCCTGTAGCTTAATGGCATAACGATTGGTACCGGATCCCAAGGGAATCGCATCACTCACGTGATACTTCTCCAACAGTTTCCGCAGCTCGTCTTGTTTCTCTCCATTGCTGATACTGCGTTGCTTGGACAGAAGCTCGATGTCGACACGGAGATCATAGGGTAGGAGTTCCAGAATTCTGGATCGCAATACTTTTTTCATCGGGAATATCGTTACCTCCTTTCTTACAAAGAGAATATATCATCATAAACCAAATTGTTCCGAAAAGGCTTCTGTCAGGATCCCCAACTGATCCACCTGGAGAGAGGATACGATGGGAGAATTCTTCTCATGCATGACTTTCTCCAGAATGGGGATCAAGAGGCAGTCGTGCAACGCCCTCGTATACTTTCCTTTCAATAAAGGCAGACACGCTTCAATGAACCGATAGTCGATCCTAGTCGATAAGAACGAATTGATCTCATCGTTCACATACATGATCTCTGTATCGGTAGCCGGGATGGCAATCTGTTTGACGGGGTGCTTTTTCCGTTTGCTCACATCTGGATTCTTGATGAGGATGTTGTACATGTGGATCTCATCGTGTAGGTTCTCATTCAAGATGTTTACGATGTCTCCATAATACCCCTGCATCTTTTTCACGGACATGGCCTTGCAGGTGTGGAACTTCATATAGAACTCCACATATGCCTTATCCTCACTCCATGCCTTGATCTGTTTCCTTCCGTTGGCCTCAATGAGAACGAAATAAAAGGTAACTTCTTCGTCGGGTGTTCTTGCCAAAGGAATGCCTCCTGTTCCTTGTTCTATAGATCTCGTTTCATGGCGTGCACAAAACTCTCCAGGGAGTAGATCACCTTGCTGTAGTCATCCAGCAACATGCGAACTCCCTTGGGACGATGGAGATACCGATTTTCCCGATCAGAATAACTCTGGTCAATCTGATCGACCATCGTGAACGAATCGTCGGCATCGTCAAACACGGCATCGATCTCGCTGGGACGAAACCCGATGTAGTCCAGTGCAGCGCCATACTTCTCCTCGATGTTCAGAAAGAGATTCATCAGTCGAATGGTGTCCGTTCCATCCAGTTGCTCATTTGGATCAATGGAGGAGAGATGCCGGAAATACGATTGGATATTCTTCTCCGTCTCTTGCATCTCATACGAGGTCATGAACAGTGTCACGGTCTCTTTGGTGACAGACGACTGAAGTTGAATAAAATCGATACGCCGTTCCTCCTCATCGATCTTTTCGAGATTCCCGTGCATGGCAATCTCTTCTGCCTCATCGATCGGTATCTTTCGTGTGACGTATTTCGAACGATCCCGTTGTGCCAAGAATGCTTTGAGGACAGCCTTGTGATCGGTCCACCCATAGAACACGGTGCGTTCTTGGTACGTGCGGTTTGGTGCCTCTGCTTGGGAATAGTAGCGAAATACTAAGAATCGATCCTGTTTGGACAAGCTCAATTCACCTCGCGTAGGATTATTTTGAGCAGCGGCAATAAGATGTTCTGGTAGTTGAAGAGCTTGTTGGGTTCTCGCGACAGATTGTTGAACTCGATGTAATACTCCTCTTCGAGTTCCCCTGCCTTATACTGGTTCAGGAATCGCATAAACTTCCGTCGCACGGAGGTATCCTGGTCCTCGATCAATCGAAACAGCATCCGTATAAACTCCAATAGATACAACCGATGCCGGTTGACCGCAAGCTCGCCCATCCCTTTCACATCGATGCCATTGGGACCATAATACAGTTCCAGATTGTTCACGTCTGGGAAACGAATATACGACGTATACGTATTCTTCTCAGCAAAACGAACCTTCCCAAAGGTGGTCCGTTTGCATTTCCCCAACGTATAGATAGCATCTTTTTTGACCGACAGGATCCGATCGTCGTCCAGCTGGTTCATCATGAGAAAGAGCTGTCGCACCTCTGCAAATTTGTCGGCCAGTCGCTTCGAGAACTCCTTGTCATCGCGCTGCAGCATCCCAACAGCGATGTGCCGCTTGACACCGCGTTGGATTCCCTCCAATTCGCGAATCTTCTCCGGTGGGAGGAGATGGTACTGTTGAATGATGCTGAACCCAGCATCGTGAATATCGTATTCGATGATCTCCTCATTGAACAGATACTCGATGTTGGGATTCAGCCACGTCGTCTTACTGGGATGATAACTTGTCATGCGTTCTCCCCTTCCTTTACATATTCCCCGTCTTCTCGCATCTTCCACGCATTGCGATCTCGGTTAGTGATGTATCGATTCAGATACGAACACAATTTGATGCTGATCTCTGGGTCTTTGATCTTCACCAACGTCTCGATGCGTTGTTCGATCTTCTTTGTGACGAGGTCAAGCGATCCCATGTACACCACAGGATTGTTCTTACCAAAAGAATATACACGGGAATGCTCCAACTTATCCCAAATGAACGATCGGATGGTGACGTTCCGATTCAACTCTTTAGGGGTCCATGTACAGACACCTCGCACAATCAAATCGATCTTACAACCACTTGCTGCTGCAAAGTCCAACTTTTCTTGGATCCGTTTGTCATCCAACGCGTTGCACTTGAAACAGATGTATCCCTGTTCCCCTTTCTTCCCTTCTTCGAGGATGAGGGATTCCAAGACATCACGACAGTTGAACTGCGTCACCAGGAACTCCTCGTTGAACGGGTATGCCTCTCCTCCATCGAACAGTTTGAAGAGACCTTCCACTTGCTGGCAGATGACGGGATCGGATGTTGTCAAAGAGAGATCGGTGTACTGGGATGTGGTTTCCGTGTGGTAGTTTCCCGTCCCAACCTGAGCCAAGAAGAGGCCACTATGGAACTTCACCAAGGTTAGCTTCGAGTGGACTTTCCAAATGCCTCTCTGGTAGGTGGTGACGTGAATCCCCGCCTGTCGCATCTCTTGCTTCCAGGATTCATTGATGCTCTCTCCGGAGGCGAGTAGTTCGAGGTTGACATGCACCCGGATTCCCCGTTTCACCGCATTCCGTAGAATGTAAAAGATGGCCGGATTCTCTCCGATCCGATACAGTGTCAGATCGATTTCACAGACATCCTCGGAACAGGCGGCACTTGCCAGGAACTGCAAGTACGATTCGAAGGAGTCCTGTGGATACTCCAACAAGGAATCCCGCTTGGTCAATAGTTTTAGATCGATCAGACTGAGGCGCTGCGATGCATGGGCTGACTTACACTCCTCCGTGGTCTTGATCCGTTTGAGCATCTGCTCGATGTCCTTCTCGTACAACAATGGGTTCCGGATGAAGATCGTCTCATAGCCGAAGATGTGCTTGATCTCCTGCATGAAATCGGGATCTCCAAAGTACTCCACCTTCCGGATGTGGTGCGGTGCCTCTTTGGATCGGATGACCGACAACACCAGAATTTGATCGTCGTGAAACATGTGTTTGATCGCATTGCCGATACTGCTGTCCGTTTTCCAGAACGCCAACTGATTGCTGTAGTTGCATGTGATGGGGGATTCGTACACAGACGTCTTCATATCCACTGTGGAGATCGCGAGCTGGTCGTGGTAATCACAGCGGCAGACGTAATACAATTGATTTTCGACAAACGGGAACGACATGCGATTGCGCACATTGTGGAATTCCGTTGTGAGGTACGGTCGAATCCGTAACAGAGCCGACCAACGTTGTTCAAAGGTATCCTCCTCCAATAGATGGATCCCGTGACGCTGGAGTTCTTCCAGTACCAGATGGACGTTCCGTACGTAGCTCTTCATGCACTCGATGTAGAGCCGCATGACCTCCGGCGGAAGATCGTACTTTTGAAACAACTCATCGCAGTTACTGTGGAAGATCTTGTTGAAGAAGAGAATTTGTTCAAGATTTTCAGGGCGGTAGTTGCGTCCCGCATGTAAGGTTCCCTGTTCCAAGACGCGTCGGTTGAATTGCATCTGCGCCCACAAAAACTTTTGGTCCATAAACATTCATCCTTTCGTATGGGAAATGATTGCTGCTCCTTCATAAGTAGAATATATCATTTCAAGTTGGGAAAAAATAAATCCCGGGCCCATGTGATAGGGCCCTGGGATTTATCTATTTACCGGGACTTCAGTTTCTCTTCTATGGTATCCAATCGTTTCTTGAAGACTTCCAGTGCTCCCTGGTGTCCATTGACGGTTCCGGCGAGTTCACTGAGAGTGCTGTTGAAGTTCTCCACCGTTTTGTTCAGTTGTTGTGTCATCAGGGTATCATAGAGTTGGATGGCGTTGTATGCCGAGTGTGTCATGGCCAAACTCATCATGGTGGTGAGAGCGCGGGTCTCCTCTTTCCCAAGCCTATCTGCGATCTTTTGGAATGATTCCACAAAGACAGGAGATCGCAAAATCTCTTTCGATGTCTCCAGGATCGATGTGTATAAGATGTACCCAGGCTCCTCTTTGTCTGTCGCCTGTTCGTCCATGTGCTGTTGGGTATGATCGATTTCATCAATGCTCTTCTGCATGGGATTCTGTTCCATTCTGTTCTTCCTCCCGTTTCTTCCGGTATTTTTCTGCCAGTTCCTTCAGGTGATCAGTTCGAATCTGTTGGGCATACATCGGGTCGAGATACGATTGTCCCTTCTTTTCGGTGTAGAGCGCATCTCCTAATAGCTGTCGTTTCAGCTCCTGGTACGAAGTTCCCAAGGTCGCCCCTTTGTAGTTCATAATGGCTTGGTTGAGGTTGATGATCTTGTACTCCGGCATCTCCAGTTTGGTGAAGTCCGGACGACTGTACAGATCGTGCGCATCTCGAATCAACCGGTTCAAGATGACCTCGGCTTGGACATGACGACAACTGATGCCTGCATGAATCAGAATTTCAAAGAAGTCCTGTGCCAGCTTACTGATATCATCGTACTTGGCCACATTCTTGTTCAACAGATTCATGATCGTATACAGGTTGTCGGTCAGACCGTTGTTCTTGATGTCCACCGAGAGCAATCGTCCTTCGAGATCCGAAGAGAGGGTGCTGAAACTAATCTCGTAGTACTGCTTCCCCTCCCGTTTATCTTCAATCAGTTTGAAGGACTTCATGGATTCCGCATCGATGAACATGCTCTCGTAGTTCAGGATTTCAATCTTTTCGTATTCCTTTGTCTTGGAGTTATAGATAAAGAACGGGGATTCAACGTTGTTGCCAAACGTGTTGTACTCGGCCATATCGTTTGCATTGACCGGAATCACATTTCCCTCTTCGATCCGAATGGACAGATGTCCATCGAATGCGTTCTCCGCCACTTCATCCTTTTCCTTCAGATAGATGTCGCCTGCGTTATACTTAAAATACTTATCGAAGGATTTACTGAACCCAATGCGATTGGCAGCCGTGTACAACAGATGTTTGGTGGACAGAATGTTCTGAGAGACCGGCTTGGAGTAGACCTCGGTGTTGAAGATGGCCATGCCCGGCATGTTCATCACCAAGTGAGCATCGGCGCCATAACATACGTGACACACTTCATCCCCGCCGGCACATGTCAACAACGAACGAATGAGGATCCGTTTCCCAATCAGATGTTTGCAGTCCTCATAGTGAATCAGTTGCAACGGCTCTCCCTCGTGCTCGCAATACCACTTGTTCTCCAGGCGATGGAGGAAGGTCGAGTCAGTCACGGTCAACGGCAACAGGTGTTTCGTCCCACAGTCAAAGGTGGTCTTGGAGAGTGTCATCGTACGAGAGGCCAAGATCAGATTGCGGGATAGGTAACCGGCTTCGCCCATGTGCGTCTTATTCATGATGGCAGACAGACGAGCTCCGGACGCAGCAATGTAATACGAAGCAGCATCCACGTATCCCGTCGAGAATCCGTTGCCCTGCATGGTGTAGGGAATCACGTTGCCAGAGACATCGGGGATCTGTCCATAGGAGATGAACAGTTCCTGTACCTGTTTCGGTTTGATGTGATTGCCTGCCTTGGACACATACCAAATGGGATTCTTCGTCTCGCCGAACGCTGTCAGGAGTTCAGTTGTCTTCTTCTGCAACAGTTCCTCCACGTCGGCCGTCTGTAACGACTGCGGAATCTTCAGATTGTTCAATTCGCGAATCTTCTCGTTCGTCAAATAGTCCTTCAGGAACACCGACTCGTACGTCATGATGGCATGGCGATCGGACATGGCAAACTCAATCGATGCCTCTTGGTACCGTTCGATGACGTCCTTCAACAACTCTGAGATCCGTTCAAACTGAATGCCGTAGTCATTCAGGATCTTCATGACTTTGGATTCCAGTGCGGTACGAGATTGGTTATTCATCATTGTGCCAATGATGAACGACTCATCCAATACCTCAATCTTATGGTGGTAATACTTTTGCAACTGATTCAGTTCAATCAACGGTCTCCATGCGTTTAAGTTCAATAGGAACTTCGGCATGGAGAGTTCAAACGTCTTCTCATCCTCTGGGTAGAATTTAAACTTGATGGGGAAGCTGGCACACTCTGGAATCTCAATACAGGCACAAATGGCAAAGTACACCTTGTAGTACAAATCGTCAAATCGGTCATATGTGTTGTAGTGGGAGATCGTGATGATGCCAGGGAATTCCCGTTCACAATCTTGGATGGTGCGAATGTTCGGCAATGTGTAGTGCTCTACATCTCTCATGTCCATACTTGACAGATCCTCCTTCATCGTGTGGAAAACTTGGGTGAGTTTCTCAACTTGTGTTTTAGTTTGTGTTTCGTTCACGAGAAGAATATAGTATTATAAAAAACAGACGAGATGGGGAACGACGTCCCCATCCCATCTGTTTGCAAAAATAAAGTATTGTGAAAGGTTAGTCCTTGTTGTTGGGGTTTTGCATCGGCTTGAAGTTGTTATTGTTGTGCTTGTTCTTCTTATTGTTGTCGTAGTTCGTATTCGTCATGGGTTTGAAGCCATCTTGCTTCTCCTCCGTTTTGGTCTCCTGTTTGTCCTCCTCTTTGGACTCTACCGGTTTGGTCTCCTCTTTGACCTCTTCCGTCACAGGAGTTTCCACCTGGGGTTTCAGGACGTCTGTAGGAGCTACAACCGGCTCTTCTTTCTGTTCCACCTTGGGTGCAACGGGTTTCACCGGAGCGACGTTGGTACTGACCTTCCCATGCATCCCATCCTTGGGATCCTTGGTGTACTTATCGCTGTAAGCATCCCACAGACGTTTCACGTTCTTCGTGGTTACGTCGACGAAATGACCGTCATCGGGATGCATCATACGCACCTTGAGACCGGGGTTCTTCAGGATGGTCTCGATGAGAATCAGATCGGCAGGGAACGGATTTTTCTTGGGAGCCAGACCATATCCACGGGGAATCAGGCCTTTGCCAAGCACTTGAATTTTCAGCATACGATTTCTCTCCTTTGTAAAAAGTTAAATTAGCCGAATAGTTCTTCCGATGTCTTTGGAAGAATATAACTATCGGTTACAATATCGGACTTCAATCCCATCGACAGCAGGAACGTGTTGATGGTATTGAGAGTGACCTTGTTGGTGGGACTGTTAGTGAGATCTTCGAGCGATACGTACCCTTTCGTCGCAATGCTCTGATTCATCTCTCGCTTCATCACGGGATCGTCTGCACGAGGTCCATGGAGTTCTTTGAGAATCTCGTCCGCACCGAGTGCGACAAGCATCGATGCTTCGATATCCGAATCACGGGCATTCTTATCGTGGTCCACCACCTGGTTGGTGAGTGCGGATATTTTCGTGTTGGAGATGGAGATCCCGTTCTTCTTATGGACCATCTGCTGGGGTCGTTTCACATTGATGTAGCCGACCAAACACTTTTCCTTGCTCACCACCACATTCTCTTTGTCCATGGTTAGCCAGGGCATGTATACATATTCCATCAGTGGGATCCCGAGTACCTTCGCCGCCTTCTCACACTTGCCCATGCTCAGATCGTGTTCGAATTCGACGATATCCAGGATAAACTGTTCCTCGTCGTTCTTTAGGAAGGACTTCATGAATTTCTCAAACTCAGTATCCGACATTCCTTCAAAATGAGAACGATACTTTTGTGTGTTGGTTCCGGAGGGGTCGATTGCATCGAACACGTCGTAGATCAACTGTTCGATTTCTTTTCGATTCGCAACCATACTTGGATCACTTCCCTATCAGGTTATTCGTGTATTCACATTGAAAATCATCTTATTGAACTCATCGAGTGTGATGCCAATCAGATACGTTCGATTGGAACCCGTTGTGCTCTTTTTGTACCCAGGTGGATAGAGTTCCGATCCGCCAATTTGAATGATCAAGGAGGGTTTGTTTCGCCATGTCACCTTCTTGATCATGATGGAGCCATTCTGAAAATACACACCGAGCGCCTTACATTGCTCCACGATGTTGGCTTGTAACTTCGACTCATCGATTTCATCGTAGAAGGAATACAACAGATCTTGGATATTCATTCCGAGTTGGGGGAGAGATGGATACTGTCCCGGTTTGGACATCAGGATGAAGAGTACTGCATTCTTCAGCGTTTCTACTTCGGTTGCAATGCGAGGTTCCCCAAATTCATTTATTTCAAATGTAAAATCGTACCCGATGGAATTGTTTGCATAATTTGCAGGCATAGCAACTACACCTCTTTCCACATTTGAGCTTATATCCTAGTTTCATGGAGGAAGAGGATTCAAAATTTGATAAAAAAGAAAAGGTGCCATGGTGGCACCTCTTCTTCTTTTGTTGTTACGGATTCTCCATGCCGTTGTCCAGCTCCGGGAGATCCTGGTCCATCATATCGAGATCGTCCTCATCGAGTTCCACATCGTTCAGATCGTCCTCGTTGAGTTCGCTGTCGTCGACATCGGTTCCATCGGTATCGGTTGCATCCTTCTTCTTGTTGCTCATCAGGAAGAAGACAGCGCCGGAAGTAATCAACAAGGTCACGGCGCCAATCACAACCGTGGTCTTGACGATTTCTCCTTTGCGGATCTTGTGACCGATTGCCAGGAGCTTGGTGACATCCGTGGGGGTGAGAACTTCATGGCAGATTCCCTCCTTGTCCCGCATGGTCTCGTTGATCTCTTTCTTCGAGAACTTGGGACCCTTCATGATCTTGCCCATGGCAGGAATCATGATCGGGGTTCCAATGTCATCGCTGGACACCGACTGGAACATACAAGTTGCGATGTCTTCCACCAGCTCCACGATCTGAGCAGTCTGGTCATGATCCGGCAGATTGCCATGATAGCGCATCTTGTTCTTCTTGAACTCACCGCCCAGGCACAGTTCCACAATCAGGCGATTTGCCTTCATCTGGGCATCTTCCCAACGCTGACCCAACGCCTTGGGATCGGCAACGCCCTTGGAATGGACGATGTCCAGCATTTCGTTATGGACGATCACGGCCAGTTCTTCAATCTTCTTGTTGATCTTCTTCTTGGAATTAATGGGGTTAAACATAAATGGTTCCTCCTTAAGGATAGATTAGTGGGTGTGCTGTAATAGGATTAGAACAGTTCGAGGATCCGGAAGAGATCCCCGACGTCCCGGATGGGCTTACGGATGGTGCTGTTGTCGGTCTTCAGTTGCAGGTCCAAGGTCCCTTTGGTGATCTCATAGACCAGAGTCAAATCGAAGCTAACATTGGAACGACGTTCGACTCCGCTCACACTGATGTGTACCTGGGTGAACTTCGCGAGTCGCATATTTAAATTATACGCGACGATGTCCAACGGCTTCGTTTGATTCCGTCCATCCATCACATCACACATGATACGGGATGCATTCTTCTGGACATTCATTTGGAAGTTCTGGATGACGGGTTGATCATCCATCAGAATGGAGCTGTCCGCCAGCTTGATAATCATAGAAAATTGGCCTCCTTTGCTTATAGTTCTCTTGCTTCATTCTACCAAGATAATATATAAGCAAAAATCGAGAAGATACGATTTAGTGGGGTTTCCGCATGGCAGCCTGATAGATGGATAAGATCTCTTTTGTCTCCTCCTGGAACGAGGGAAACTCCTTCTGTTGTAATTCCTTCTTTTGCTTCTCGAACCAGTTGTATTTGACGAGTAGATTTAATATGTCTTTATAGGCACAGAAGAGCGGTTTTGTCTGGAACCGATGATCGTACTCGATGGCATCCAACAAGAGCCGTGTGATCTCCTTGTTGTCGTAGCGCATGTTCTGGGGTTTGAATGCGACGATGTTGTTTACCAGAATCTGGACAGCATCGATGGCATCTTGGAAGCTGGGATCATAGATATTGCCCAGGGATCCGAGAATCCCAAGGACAAGTTCATTTACTGTACAGCTTCCTTCAATGAAGCCCAACAAGTTGTAGTAGATATCAATCTCTTGGCGCTCGGAGCTATTCGCGATGTTGTACACCTGCAATGCATTGAGTGCGATGTTGACATCCTTGTACTCGGCAATCTCAATCGCCCGATTGTCAATGACACGATAGAGAATGTACGATTGACTCTCCGGATGAAATCCCAAGGTGTACGTGCACGCTTTATCGATGACATTAACCATGGGAACATCTCCACAATAGAGTTCGACATTTCCATACTTTTGCAATACAACATAGACCGTCATGGGATCGTGTTCCATCATGGTGTCGTATTCGATTGCCGTGATAAAGACTTGTCGCATCGGACGATTGTTTTCGGATTGTAACAGATCCAATTGGAACCGAGAGAAATCTGGGTTGATGTGATGATTGGATGAACGCATAAAAATCCCCCTTCCGGAATGATGACAATTTTTGATCTCTTTGTTATATACTATTGGTCATACTGCAATGGAATCTTATAATTTCTTATTTTTGAAATGGTATATTCTTCTTATAGAGAAAGGATGTCATTTATGGTAAGAAACACCTGTGAGTAGATACTCGCAGGAAGAATTGTATGACATCTTTTCTTCCTACATACAATATAGTAGCGATAGAATGCAGACGCTGCTGCATGAAAAAATGAAAAGAAAGGATGGAGCAAGTGCATGAAGTTTAACGAAAAATTCATCGACCGGGAGATCGGTGAATTGTGTATGGAGTACGATAAGATCAAAGGGGCCAACACCAACATCCAACGAATCAGTCCCAGTTTAATCGATGGGTTGAAACCGGTACAACGAAGAGCCCTCTTTGTGATGTTTGATAAAGATGGCGGCCGGACGTTCCATAAGCTGGCAACTATCTCCGGTGATGTATTCGGCAAAGTGCATCCACATTGTCTGCATGGCGATACGGAATTCTTATTGACTGATGGGACGCGGAAATCTATCAAAGAGTTGTATGAATCCGATCAGAAAGTATTTAAGATCTTCTCCTGTTGTGAGGATGGCACCGTAGTCACAAGTGTCATGCACGATGTTCGCATCACAAAGTATGTATCGTCTTTGACCAAGGTCACGTTCAGCAACGGTGGTAGTATCAAGTGTACCCACGATCATCGGTTGCTCGTTATCCGAGACAACAAACCGACGATGGTGGAAGCAGAGAAGTTGGAAGTTGGGGATGTGATGTATCCGGAGAGCAATCACATCACCGTGGAATCCATTCATGGCGTGATTTTCCATTTGGATATCCCTGTGTATGATTTTACAGCGGATCCCTGTCACAACGGAGTGGTACATTGTGGGAATGATGGGTATATCGTTGTCAGTAATTCTCCGGTCGCCATAGAAGATGCCATTGTCAACATTGCACAGACCTGGCATAACAATATTCCTCTGATTGAAGGCCAAGGTAACTTTGGTTGTCATGATTCTAATACTGAAGTACTTACCAAAGATGGATGGAAGTATTTTAAAGATTTGACGACGGATGATGAATTGGCAACAATTGCTCCTAATGGTGATTACAATAATGAGATTACATATGAAAAGCCAATCCAACTCTTTGAATATGATCATATGAGTAGTCTTGTCACGAGTGAGGATTCTGAATTGACATTCAATGTTACTCCGAATCATCGGATGTTGATTAGTGATGATGGAAATGAATTTTATTTTGCAGAGATGTTGTCAATCAGGAATCTCGATAAGACCTATATGATGAGCATTGTTGATAATAAACCTAAGATTGTTGAAGTTCATCCGAAGAAAGATTTCGTTAATGATTATTATCATGGAAAGATTTATTGTGCAGAGGTTCCCACCTATCACACTCTAATCACTAGATATAATGGAACTATCATGGTGTCCGGTAATTCCATCTCTGGGGATCCGGCAGGTGCCTCTCGTTATATCAAAGCACGTTTGTCAGAGTATGCCTATGCATGCTTCTTCGAGGACTGGAAGGATAGTGTTGTCGATACGACGCTGGCATACGATGAGGAGACCAAGATGCCAGATTATCTCCCGGCAAAATACCCAAATGTTCTGTTGAATGGCTGTCTCGGGATTGGCTATGGAATGAGCTCCAACGTGCCAAGTTATAATTTCCGAGAAGTCGTGGAATCTTGTATTCGACTGATGCGTGATCCGCGAGCCAAGATCGTTCTCATCCCGGATTCTCCAACGGGGGCTGACATCATTCAAACCGATTTCGCATCGTTGTGTGAACGTGGGTATGGTTCGTATATGCAACGGGCTACGTATGAGATTGATGCATCGGCCAACACCATCACCATTACATCCGTTCCGGATCAAGTCACGGTGAATTCCATCCGGGAAAAGATTGCCGATCTCAAGGAGAAGAATGGATTGGCAGAACTCATCACGATGAATGATCTCAGTGGCAAATCGGTGGATCTCCAGTTGGTGATCCGAGACGATGTGAATCCATATAAGTTTATGCGGAAGCTAGTAAAAGTAATTCCGGGATTGGAGCGGTCGTATCCGGTAAACATCACCGTGAATACCGATATGGAGACGATCGATTATTCGGTCAAGAAATTGTTGCTGGAGTGGATCAATTGGAGACGGGATCAGAAACGAGTTGTCGTGAGCAACAAACAGATCCGACTGATTGCCGAATACCGGACGAATGAGGTGAAGATCTTTGTTTTGCAACCGAAGAACCTCGATGAGACGGTGAAGATCTTCCGGAACTCCCACAACCGCAAGGAGATTGAAGAGAAACTCATCGAACGGTATCACCACACCGAGATCAAGATGGACTCTCTGCAGGCCCGTGCCTTGTCCGACATGCGCATGTTGGAATTGTCCATCGATAGCTACAACGCCTGTCTGAAGAAACGGGAAGAACTGGAAGCACAGTTGAAAGAGATTGAGGAGATTCTCGATGAGAAGGGCGGCATCGACAAACTGATCATTGCCGAACTCCAAGATGGGTTGAAGCGATTCGGGAAGCCGCGAAATTCCAACGTGGTCCCGTACAAGATCGATGTCTCCTCCGAGGTCGAAGGATCTTGTATTTTGCAACTCTCTTCCGAAGGGACGATCAAACGGAACTTGGCGGCGAATGCGGAACAGGAACCGATTCCCACCGATTCGAATGGATTTGCCGTGAAGGTTGATAACGATTCCTCCTTCATTCTGATTGACCATTTTGGCAATCACTCGTTTGTCCGTGTCAACGAGATCCCTGTGGATACCGAGGTACCGGTCAATCGGTACATGAAGAAACCGCTGCCGGGACACGTCATTGCGATGTTGCCGTGTAACTTCGATGAGGATAAATGCGTGGTACTGATCTCCAAGTCGGGTGTATGCAAACGGATGCGTATCTCGGAGATCGGTCCGTCCAAACGACCTGTGATCTCCATTGACAAGAGTGATTCCTTGGTGCGTGGCATTGTGTTGAACACAAAATCCACCAAGGACCTGTTGGTCTTCACCCGTCATGGGATGGGACAGCGGCTGGATCCGAACTCCATCAAGATTACATCTCCGAACGCGAAGGGTGGCAATGCATTTAAACTGATTCCCGACGATGAGATTGTCGGTTGTTATGCCATCTCCCCGGAGGAAAATCAATATCTGTTGTATGTCACCCTCAAGGCGAAGATGCGTCTGAACAACATCGAGTATTTGCCAACCCGGGATTCCAAACATGACAAGATGATCAATCTGATCTCCCTGAATGAACGGGATCGGTTGTTGGCAGTTGTGGGATGCAACAAGTTTGACAAACTCCAGGTATTCTATGGAGACGGTACGAAGGAGACCATTGCGATCAGTTCGCTGAAAGAGGGAACCATGGCAACGAAACCCACGAAGGTCGTCAAGAAAGCGATTGAAAACAATACGATGAATGTTGTGAAAGTAAAGTTGGTGTGAGTAGAAGAGATGGAGGATTCGTTCCTCCATCTTCTTTTCTCAGGAGGGAAATCATATATTCTAACAAAGAGAGGAGGAACGTCGATGACATTTGAAAAGATGCTGCAGGATTTAACTCTGCATGCGTTGGATCCACAGGCAGCACGACAAGCACTCATGGAACCGGAGAAACGAAGGAAGATTCAGTATTATGCCAACATCCAAGACATTGCCAAACATCCATTGTCGGATGCACAACTGTCAGAACTCACCGCCATCGTGGGCATTCTTCAGATCTTGGAGAATAGCTCGGTTGGATCCCCCATTACCGATCATGCTTATGACAACATGCAGGAGATGTTGGTGTCCATGGGCATTCCACGACTCACAGGTGCGGTGGAGATCAACGATGACATCAAGGTGGCACACACGTATACGACGTTGCGAGGGACCTTGACAAAGGTGTATTATCTGTCCAAGGAAGACCAGCGGGTCAACAAGAATCGGAAGTATCTCGATGAATGGGTGGAGAAGATGGAAGCGTTGTACAAAGCGAAGACAGGGCTCACCATCCATCTCGATGAACAGGAGGTTCTGGTACAGCCCAAGTTCGATGGTGTGTCCTGTATCCTGGAGGTCAAGGATGGTGTGGCCACATGGATTACCCGAGGGGATACCTCCAACAACATGGCATCCGATGTCACGCATATCATGCGTCCATTTACCGATGTATTCAAAGAGAGTCGCAATTGCGGCATCAAGTTTGAGGTCATGATGACCGAGGAAAACAAAGATCGCATCAACACGATGTTGCTCGATACGCACTATAAGAACAGTCGTCAGATCGTCACGGCAACCATCAATGCGAGTGAGCCCGACTATAAAGTGGATTATCTGTATCCCGTTCCGTTGCGCATCATCCATCCCGGAGAACCGGTGGAGCGCATCCATCCCATGCTCATGGAACAATTTCCGACCTTACGGTGTAAACTGAAAGATCGTGAGTTGATTCGGAAATTTGGCAATGAGAATCGGTATGTGAAACACAACAACATGCGGTTCCGAACCGATGGTGCTGTCATCACGATTCTAGATCCCGATATCCAACGGATCTTAGGACGGGAAAACGATATCAACAACTTCGAGGTTGCGTATAAGTTCACAGAGGAGTCAGGGTATTCCAAAGTCAAGGGCGTCGAGTTTTATGTGTCGGAGTTCGGTCGAGTCACCCCGGTCTTGGTGATCAACGATATCATTCTCAAAGGGAACACGATCAACCACATCACCTTGTCGAACAAGGAGCGATTTGATGAACTCGATCTGCATTATGGAGATGAGGTCAAGGTGTTGTATGACATCATTCCCTATGTCACACTCGATGAGAAGTGTAGACGAGTTCCGTATGGACGAAAGATTGAATTCGTACATCACTGTCCGTCTTGTGGAACCGAACTCGATCTCTCGCAGGTGGAGGTACAGTGTCCCAATCCGAAGTGTATCTCGCGGGTGTTGGGACGTGTCTTGAATTATTGCGACACGTTGCGTATTCAAAACATTGGGTATTCGACCTTGGATACCCTATGGGTCCATGGGTGTCTCCCAAAGGGAATTCGCAGTTTGTATAAGTTGCGGAAAAAGAAAGACCTGATTCAGACACTGGACGGGTTTGGAGCACTCAAGACGAAAAAGATCATTGCTGAGATCGAGGCAAAGCGACGGTTGAAGGATTACGATTTCTTTGGGGCACTTGGAATCGAAGGGCTGTCCGTCAAGACATTTCAAACGATCTTCCAAGAGGTTCCCTATACGGAGGTACTGGAGTTGGCAAAATCCAGAAACCCTGAACGATTGGTTCAACGACTTGTTTCCATCCGGGGAATCGGAGAGGGGAAGGCTCGGCTCTTGGCAAACTATTTGAAGGAACCGGAGAACAAGAAGGAATTGCAGAAGCTCTTGGAGGAACTCACGATTGTCTCCACGTATGGGGCGAAGACAACTCGAGAACGTGTCGTGCTCACCGGTTGTCGACCCACCGACGAGGATGTTCGTCTGTTGGAGGAACAGGGATACGAGGCTTCGGACTCTTGGTCCAACAAGGCAAAGTTCCTCATCATCCCACACGAGGGATACGAATCCTCCAAGGTAGGAAAGGCACAATCACTGGGAATTCCCATTCTCACACTACAAGACATGCGAAAGAGAGGAAGGTAAACATGATCAGCGGCGATACGATTTTACATGTGCTGGACTGTGACACCGGAAGTTATCTGAGTGATGCAGTCAAAAACATCATGGTGCTCTATGCAGGCTCTCTGCACAACATCGACCATGGGATTGAGATCGCATTTCAGAACGTCAAGATTCAAAATGGGTTTGGGTGGACCGACCTTGAGTCCATCCAACGCATCAACCTCGAAGAGGAGGAATCCCCTTCTCCCTGGTATGCGTTACAATACCGGGACGATCCCGTGCAGGGGATCCTCGTGACAGGCGATGAACCGATTGTCTGTTTTGATCCAGAGAAATATCGGATGGGACACAATGGAATGCGAAAATACAAGTACTCTCTGTTGCCGGTCCAGGAAGCTTATCAGCTTCCCAATTACGAGCAACCGATCGTGCGTTCTCGAACCTTGAACGACACGTTGGAGTCACCCAAGCAATTCTGCCGGTGTTCCATCCTGCACGATCAACATGGGATCTATCGGAAAGACCACCCTTGTGCCTATCGGGTCCGTACGAAGAACGGACTGTACACAGCGGAGTACGTGTGGTGCTATGGAGAGAAGGATTCCTTCCGGGAATATTATGCGTGATTTCACAATGATATATTCTACTAGTATAGAGGTGAGAATGCATGAAGATCGAAGAACAGTTAGGCATACACATCCGGGATCGACGAACTGAGTTGGGATGGACGCAGCAGGAACTGGCAAAGAAACTGGGAATCAGTCCCACGCACATGGGTGCCATCGAACGGGGTGAACGGAATCCGTCGATTGGTCTTCTATTGGAGATTGCTCAGCTCTTTCGAACGACACTCGATTCGTTGGTATCGGATGACGAGTGGGGTGATGACATTGCGACGTATGTCAATATCGTGCGAGATCAATCCCCGGCCCGGCGTCAGATTGCCTTAGACCTCTTGCGTCTGATCTTCCAGTATCTCGATTCCCCAGATCGATAATCACATTCTCATCCTCTTGCATATCCATGCTCCCACCGCAATTGCATTTCATAATTATAGAGAAGCAATATAACATGGATATGTAAAAATACAGTTAGGGAGGTATTCTTGTACCATGGCAAAAATCAAGAAGAAGAAACTCGAGATTCCTGATTCTGTGAAAGAACTTCGGTACTCCTACAAGAAGTTTGCCAAGAAGCATGGGATCCGAATCAAGGGCAAGGGCATGTCCAAGAAGGAACGGAAACGGCAGATGAAGAAGCTGCATGCCGAGTATTGCCGGTGTGCGGTCAAGGGGTTGAACAAGGCAGTCAAGATCATGGCCGAACACCCCGATGCCAAGAACATCGACAAGGTCCGGGAAGGTGTGGAGAACATCATCAAGAACGCTGCCGTGATGAAGAAGGTTGCGAAGTACTATCGGAAGGACAAAGAAGCATATCCGAACATGATCTTCCTGCCGAACATGATCATGAACACGATTCTATATTACAGTCGTGAGGATATGAGCGAAGAGGACAAGGCGATTGCAGAGACGTTGAACAAGGACGCCTTGATTGAGTTCTGTGAAAAGATCCTGAAGAAGGAGACGAAACGGTATCAGAAGTTTGGTCTGCCGGAACCCATGGCATACCAGTTGGCCACGGTGATCCCCACCGGTAAACTGTTTAAGAAACAGCGTGGTCGCACATGGTATCGTCGGTTGATTGAGACCATGTTTAACATTGCGGAAGTACAGGAAGTGAACCCCGATCAAATCCTGATGGCGGTCTATAAGATCGATAAGAAAGATCGGTTGAACAAGGATGAGTTCCTGCAGGGATTCTTCTCGGAGTTTATCATGCAACGGGCATCCAACAAGGTTGCCAAGTATACGGAGACCCAGAAAGAGCTGTACGATGGTCTGATCGACCGGACGCTCATGTATTTGAACGGATTGAAGAAAAAGAAACTGCGTGTGATTTTGAAGAACTACATCGAACGCCGGAAGAGCGCCGAGGAATACAAGAACGATACCAAGCGTATCATCAAGTTCACCGACCATGCGAACAGCAACAGCCCGTATGAAACCATCAAGGCCGTTGTCCATGATCTGATCGAATCAAATTCCAGCAATGAACTGTATCTGCAATAAGCATTACCCCAGCAAGGAGGACATACGCAATCATGGCTAAGAAATCAAAACTCGTGGAGAAAGAAACCCGGAGGCTCATGGAGTCCATCAGCGACATGGTCAAGAAACGCGATGGACGGTATCAATTCAAAAAGAAGCACAAGAAAAAGCAGATCCGTCGACTGCGCATGACTTGTGTCCATTGGATCTATCGGAAAGGGCGTGAGATCCCGACCGTGATCACCGATCCCAACGATCATGACAAGTGGCGTTGCACGATCTGTGGTGCCACCTTCCCGGTACGTCCGATGCCCTGTACCGCCGGGGAACTGAAGAATCACACCAGTGCCTATGATAAGCAGGTGCTGGATATGTTGGAGACCATCAACCAGATTCAGTTCTGGGGTGTAAAGCTCGGCGGTGACAAGGAAGACACCAAGATGTTCCTGGAACTCCGTCGTCTGTTGCCTCGGTTCCGGAAGGTATCCCGGAACATCGTCAAGAATATGATGAAGCGGGAGACCGTGGAGAACAATCCCGACAAGAACAATGTGATGGCTTCCTTCGACAGCTATTCCACCTTCTCGTTCCGTCAATAAAAAAGATAAAGGCAGGACTGGGGAGGACTTTCCCCAGTCTGTACCTTTATGTATTTCCAAGAGGAATAGAGTTATGTTGTATCGAATTGACTATGATCACTTCCTGTTGCACATGATCGATCATTTCACGTACGATGAATTGATGCACATGTATTATGTGATTCTCTCCTCCAAGATCATGAATGGGAATCGATCGGACCATGTCACCAAGTGTGGGCAGGTGTACCCACCGTATGGTCTTTTGAACGATTGGTATACCAACCAGAACCTGGAATCCTTTCAACGAGGATATCGGCAGTTTCTCGATGACTTTACGTTGAGTCCCATCGATCGGTATGTCGATACAGGGGAGGATCTGAGTGAGATGGACACGTTCCTGTGGCGGTATTTCATCGCCCCACTCAAGGCACACCAAGACATCGTGTTTGTGTGTGACAAGGACGAGAACATGATCCTTGACATCTTGTTCGAATATGTCCATGACAAGACCGAGATTGAAGTCATTGATTTGAACAAGTTGTTTACGGATGGACAGATCGGTCCCCTGTATCTCGATTGGGATGAGATCCATGATAAGGGTGTGCGCATTGGACGAGCGGCCGTTCGAGAAGGACTGGAGTCTCAGAAACGAACGAAGGATGGACGCGATCATCTCTTGAAGGTCCTGAGCGATGAGGAGAAGAAACGAGAGTTGAAGCTCCTCGGATACACGGTCAAGAAATCGGATCGAAAGGATTTGACGAAACTATTGGGAGATGCATGGGATGCCGAATTTGGCTCCCAATGACAGAAGAGAATGAGGGTTCTCGGGCCCTCATTTCTTTTTTGTACCCAAACAGAAGCTTAATACTAGTATATAGTAAGCCAGCGAAAATCCATGAAAAGGAGTGACATTTCTACCATGCCAAAGGTTACCGATACGATTCAAGATACAAAAGATCTCAATCCCGTGCGGAAAATGTTGAACGACATCGATGCCGCCTACGACCTCGATGATAACCCGACTCGGGAAAAGGATGTCGAACGAAATCTGGCAAAGGGAAGAGTTCTCAACGATCAGTACTTGGGAAGAACTGCCGATACCATGGGAGACATTGCACGTCGAATGGCGGACCGACGGGTGGACAACCGGTCCATCATCGCTCGTTCTCGGAACTCCATTATGCAGTTCCCTGTGTATATCTCGCAAACGATTCCGGTGAATCCGGCAAACGTAATTGCCCGTTTGTTCGATCGTGTGTATGCCAGTTTTGTTCAAAGCGCATTGGCCATGCATCCCGTGATCAACGAGGATGAGGCCAATAACCTTCTCTTTATGAAGTCCTTCCACACCAACATTACCGAAGCGGCCAAGGCGGTGGTCAATGAGTATTATCGTCCCATCGATGACATGGATGCCATGCTGCAAGAATCCATCTTCTACCAGAAGGAGGTTCTCCCCGGGGTAGTGTTGGAGTGTGCTTGGGTACCGAAGTCCGAAGAGCAACTGATCCAAGAGTCGGCACGGTGTGTCAACGATCCCCTGTCTGGTTTCACCTATCTGATGGAAGCTGGTTCCATCACCAAGACGGTGGAGGATCAGAATCTGAGCGACAGCGAGCTCCGGAACTTGGCACGTGAGTATGGGAAACTTCCCGCTGATGCCAAGCAGGCGGACGTCGATCGCGTCATCGATCAGTTTAAGAAGGACAAGAAATTGTATGATAAGTACAAGAATGCCCGGGCCGGCAAGGGCGGAGGCCTCGGTGAGCTCAAGGATGATTCCCCCGCGATGAAACGGATTGAGAAGATTGTCAACTCCGGTAAGGAGGATATGTATAACCGCTATAAGCTGGTGGATGGACAGCTTCGGAAGACGCGATCCACCATCTCCAATCGTGTAGATAACGGGTACGATCGTGCTGTGGATGCACCGGTTCTGTTGCGGGACGGCGATGTAAAGCGTATCAATTCCATGGTTCCTTGGACGATCCAGGCATCGTTCCACGTGAAGGATAGCAAGGGCAATCCCGGTTACGATGTGAAATTCTTGATCGGTGTGAAGTCTGTTCTGCATCCCATTGATCCAAATGATCTCTCCAATGAGCTCCGGGAACTCATCATGGGCAACGAGAAGTCTCTGCAGAAGGTCCGGTACAAGACCGGTGAGATCAGTTTCATGAATTATCTCTTCAACATCCCGGGTCTGAAGCGCGATGCATCCAATCACATCAATTACAACAAGCGGTGGTTGAATACCCTGAAACGGTTGAGTGACTCCCAGAAACGTCATGGGGGCATGCGTCTGTTGAAGACAAGCGATGCCAACATTCCCAATGGGACACTGGTGTTGACCCATCAGGATGTCATCAACATGACCAACAAGACCGGGATCGATCTCTCCTCTGCCGTCAATGCCAAGAAACTGGCTCGGTCTCTCTTCCTGATCTGTGTGGGCATTCTCGACTCTACCGCCGGTAGTTTCCGGGTTCTGTTCCCGGATCGTGACGACGACTGGGATGTGCAGTCGATTGCCTCCATCGACGCGGAAGTCACCAAGACAGACAACAGCAAGCTGATGAATGAACTCAATCGGCTTGTCAATCGATAAGAAAAGGAGGGATGGTTGCAAATGAGTCAGCACTACGATTTTTGCGATGATTATATGACGATCCTTGCTGGCACCCCCAACCGTTTGGCACGGGCCTATGTGGAAGCAGCCGAACACGTGGAAAAAGATGACGATGCCAGTGTGAAGTATCTGAAGAAGTTTATTGGTTCCATCGAGAAACTCTCCAAGAGCCCCAAGGTCAATGATGCACGTATCACGAAGTCCAAAGGATTTCTGCGGGAGTTCGAGGAACATGAGAACATCGACTACATGTTGAAGTTTCTCCAGCAGTACGTGAAGGAACCCATCGTGGGAGACCTGAAGAAGATCTATGATGCGGTCACCTCGTATGGGACCGAGTATCGTTCCGGATACGACAAGAATGTGCGGTTGGTGGAACTCGAGTATGAGTCGGCCGTCTACATGCTGGTGACCGGTCTGGTGTACACCATGAGCAACTGTGTGGAGTTTGCCCAGCAGGACACAGGCTTTAAGATTGTCAAGAAGGCGATCGACAAACGCGATACCATTGCGAAGATGACGTCCAAGATGGCCAAACAGCTCAGTGAGAAAGATCATAAGTTGTATCTGAGCAAATTGGTAGAGGCTGCCACCGTCGCCCGTCGTGACTCCGGGAAACCTGTTGCAGAGTCCTACGAAGGGGAATACACGATCGAGTCGGTTGTTGGGGATGCACTGGATCTGTTCGATGCGATCACCAACAACATTGGGCGTATCATGGGCGCTGGGAAGATGATGATCCGTACGATGAAGCGAACCATGTTTGGCATCCTTCCGATGATCCGTGGGGTGATCTATCTCCACTACAAGAAGAAGGCCGACCATATCGCCAATCTGGAGCAGCAGTGTGCCTTCCTCAAGATGAACATCGATCAGTTGAACCGCCGGACCGATCTCTCCAAAGAGGAGAAGGAACGGTTGATCAAACGCCAGTCGGCGTATGTGAAGGCGTATGAGAAGAAGGCTGCCAAGATTCGGGCAGAGCTCAACGAGCAGTCCCGTGATGCAGCAGCTTCTCTGGAGAAGGATCGCGAAGTCATCCAGAATGCTCCGAAGTCCAATGATGACGATATGGTATTGGAATCTGTCGATGACTTGGAGTATCTGATGGAGGGCAGATCTAGTAAAGTTACAGATGAGCTTCAAATTAAGGCATGGGAGACCTTTAGCAAGTATTGCAAAGGCATGAAAAAGCTTAAGTTTAATTTTCGCGTATATGAAGATCCAAAAAATCCTGAAAAGATCACCCCTTGGTATTTTATTATTGCAACCGATCAAAATAATCGGCACTACGAAGTGCGTACTATCAAAGATGCAGTTATTACAGAGCCACTGGTTTTTGTCTCTAGTGTCTGGGAAGCTGATAAGGCTAAGATCCTAGAGGATATAGAAAAACTCGTTGGTGTTGCAAGATCTTCGCGTAAGTATAAAAAGCATAAGTATTTTGGTAGTGGTTTCCGATTCACCATGGACAGCGATGATTATGAACGGCTTAAGGAAGAGAATTCCTCTGCTGTCAATGAGTCCAGCAATCTCTTTGCTACGGATCCTCATACTCATATGAATGATGACTATGGAATCCTCGATGAGGATCCTGATTTCATTGACACCAAACCCAACGATGATTATGAGGAACCTCGTCTGTCCGAGGCTGATATTGATATGAGTGAAGGTGATTGATGATGCCGAATACGGAACTCGATACGTTGTGTTATATCCGGGAACAGACCTCGTTCACGGATGATTACAAAGACAATTTTGGATACGAGATGCACGATCTCGGCAATCGGTTCTATCTGATTTTCGATGCGGTGTTGCACTCCTTCGGCGTGATGAACCGGAACCATCGTTCTTACGATCAGGCGAACATCTGGAATTGTATCCAG